>ERZ827088.25-NODE-25-length-199554-cov-11.933463_pt1 | contig 199554 bp, 133 predicted proteins | sample MGYA00519922_ERZ827088 | MGnify/ENA primary metagenome ERZ827088 (study PRJEB31778, sample SAMEA3449254) | human gut metagenome | biome: human gut; feature: human-associated habitat; material: faeces | place: United Kingdom | collected 2010/2012 ... | reverse complement strand
CTTGTTTTTATGGTTTATATTCGATTTTTGTTTCTTTCGATGTTGCAAAGATAGGGTAGCTCCGGATCATAGTATGTTATCGTGATGTTATCTTTACGTTAATAATGATTCCTCTTCTTTTCTTTTGCGTTAGAGAGTATGATATGATTGCAAATCAGAGATAATCAGGATAAAGAAGAATATTACTATTTGTAATTTTTTCGGATGATTGCAAATTGCAGATAAATGAATAAATTGTATTTCTTGTATTGAAAATAAATAACATTTGTAAGCCTTTGTAAAACGTTGAATATGAGTGCGCTATACTAGTGACTGTTTTCTCTACGAGGATTGAAGCGAAACTCGTAGAGGAACGGGTCTAAACTCGTAGAGAAACCGAACGAAACTCTACCAGAAATAAATTGAATATTTATAATATGCAACAATCGTAGTGGGGCGAAAAGTGGGATTATTATCTCCTTGTAATAAAAAAGAAACAGATCGGAAAGGTAAGTGAAATAAAGGAAATCTGACTCTAAGTGGATTTAGTGAAAATGAAAAAGTAACATATGGGCATAAAAAAAGGAGCAACGCCTTGCTCCAACCTTTGTTAACCTTAAATCTAATACTATGAAAAACACATTGCAAAGGTACTGCTTTTACGGATATCTGCAAATAATCCAAATAAAAACATGTGTTTAATAACATGTTTTAAGAACAATGCGTAGGTTATTAATACTTTGGAGAGGTCTTTAAAGACTTTTTTACTATAGAATACTTTGAAGAAATCTTGCCATCGTCGGGATGGTAGATTTACAGGAAATCAGTATCTTTGTGCACTGAATCATTGAATTTTGAATCACTGGATCATTGAATTAAAAGAAAAAAGGAGACTACACCTGTGAACAACGATATCGAACTGACCCCCATGATGAAACAGTTTCTCGACCTGAAAGCAAAACATCCCGATGCGGTGATGCTGTTCCGGTGCGGAGACTTTTATGAGACTTATTCGACAGATGCAATTATTGCGGCGGAGATATTGGGCATCACGCTGACTAAGCGTGCCAATGGAAAAGGCAAAACCATTGAAATGGCCGGATTTCCTCATCACGCATTGGATACGTATTTGCCTAAACTGATACGTGCGGGCAAGCGTGTAGCTATCTGCGACCAGTTGGAAGATCCGAAGATGACAAAGAAATTGGTGAAGCGCGGCATTACCGAATTGGTTACTCCGGGTGTTTCCATCAACGATAATGTCCTCAATTATAAAGAAAACAATTTTTTAGCAGCTGTACATTTCGGAAAAACGGGTTGTGGCATCGCCTTTCTCGATATCTCTACCGGTGAATTTTTGACGGCGGAAGGCCCTTTTGATTATGTAGATAAATTGCTGAATAATTTTGGTCCGAAAGAGGTGCTTTTCGAACGTGGCAAACGGGGTATGTTCGAAGGGAATTTCGGAAACAAATTCTTTACTTTCGAACTGGACGATTGGGCTTTTACGGAGACCAGTTCACGCGAGAAACTGTTGAAGCACTTTGAAACAAAGAATTTGAAAGGTTTCGGAGTAGAGCATCTTAAAAATGGTATCATTGCTTCCGGGGCTATTCTGCAATACCTGGATATGACGCAGCATACGCAAATCGGACACATCACGGCATTGTCGCGTATTGAAGAGGACAAATATGTGCGTTTGGATAAATTTACCGTGCGCAGCCTGGAGCTTATCGGTAGCATGAACGACGGTGGAAGTAGTCTGCTCAATGTTATTGATAAAACCATCAGTCCGATGGGTGCCCGTATGCTGAAACGTTGGATGGTGTTTCCTCTGAAAGATGAGAAGCCTATTAATGACCGTCTGAACGTAGTGGAATACTTTTTCCGCGAGCCGGAATTTAAGGAACTGATCGAAGAACAACTGCATCTGATAGGCGATCTTGAACGCATCATTTCCAAGGTGGCGGTGGGGCGTGTATCTCCTCGCGAGGTAGTGCAGTTGAAGGTTGCCCTGCAAGCGATCGAGCCTATAAAAGTGGCTTGCATGCAGGCGGATAATGCTAGCCTGAACCGGATAGGAGAGCAGTTGAATCTTTGTATTTCCATCCGCGACCGGATAGATAAAGAGGTGAATAACGATCCTCCTTTGTTGATAAATAAAGGTGGGGTTATCAAGGACGGGGTAAATGCCGAACTGGATGAACTGCGTCAGATAGCCTATTCGGGTAAGGATTTTCTTTTGAAGATACAGCAGCGTGAAAGCGAACAGACTGGAATACCGAGTTTGAAGATTGCTTATAACAGTGTGTTCGGCTACTATATAGAAGTACGTAATGTACACAAAGACAAGGTGCCGCAAGAATGGATCCGCAAACAGACACTTGTGAATGCAGAACGCTATATCACCCAAGAACTGAAAGAATACGAGGAGAAAATCCTCGGAGCGGAGGATAAGATTCTGGTACTTGAAACACGGCTTTATACGGAATTGGTACAGGCATTGAGCGAATTTATTCCTGCCATTCAGATCAACGCCAATCAGATTGCCCGCATCGATTGTTTGTTGTCATTTGCCAATATAGCCCGTGAAAATAATTATATCCGCCCGGTTATCGAAGATAATGATGTGCTGGACATTCGTCAGGGACGCCACCCGGTTATTGAGAAGCAGCTTCCCATCGGTGAGAAATACATTGCCAACGATGTAATGCTGGACAGTACGACGCAGCAGATTATCATCATTACCGGTCCCAACATGGCGGGTAAGTCGGCGTTGTTGCGGCAGACGGCATTGATCACCTTGCTGGCTCAGATCGGTTCGTTTGTTCCTGCCGAGAGTGCCCGTATCGGATTGGTTGATAAGATATTTACCCGCGTGGGCGCCAGTGATAACATTTCGGTGGGCGAGTCTACATTTATGGTAGAGATGAACGAAGCGGCAGATATTTTGAATAATGTTTCTTCGAGAAGTCTTGTGCTGTTCGATGAATTGGGGCGCGGTACTTCCACGTATGACGGTATTTCGATAGCGTGGGCAATTGTGGAGTATATCCATGAACATCCCAAGGCGAAAGCGCGTACACTCTTTGCCACGCATTATCATGAACTGAATGAAATGGAGAAATCTTTCAAGCGGATCAAGAATTACAATGTATCGGTGAAAGAGGTCGATAATAAGGTGATTTTTCTCCGCAAACTCGAACGTGGGGGTAGCGAGCACTCTTTCGGTATTCATGTGGCCAAGATGGCGGGTATGCCGAAAAGCATTGTAAAGCGTGCCAACGAAATTCTGAAACAGCTTGAATCGGACAACCGCCAGCAGGGCATCTCCAATAAACCGTTGAATGAAGTGAGTGAAAGCAGGGGAGGGATGCAGCTAAGCTTCTTCCAACTGGATGATCCCATCCTTTGTCAGATCCGGGATGAAATACTGAATTTGGACGTGAACAACCTTACTCCGATCGAGGCGCTGAATAAGCTGAATGATATAAAGAAAATAGTGAGGGGGAAATAAACAATTTTTTTATTCGGTATAAATCATCTTCTTCGTCATTCCCCCGTCGATTGTGATATTCTCACCATTGATAAAGTCATTTTCTTCCTGGCTGAGAAACAGGCACATCCGGGCAATATCTTCCGGCTTGCCTACCCTCCCTGAAGGGTGCTGTGTGTGATCTTCCGGCCGGAGTTGCTCATAATGATTGTTCTGTATCCAGCCCGGTGCAATGGAATTAACCGTGATATGCCATTCGGAGAGCGAGAGTGCCAGCGCATGTGTCAGTGAGTAAATACCGCCTTTGGATGCTGCATATCCTTCACTTCCCGGCTCGCTCATCAGATAGCGGGTTGAACAGATATTGATGATCCTGCCGAATGGATTGGCAGTGGATTGAGACTTACGGTGAATGGCCAATAACCGGGAGGTGATAAATGCCGGACGTAAGTTAACTGACAGAATCTTATCAAAATCTTCTACGCTCGTTTCGGTGATAGGGGAAAATTCGCTGATACCCGCGTTATTGATAAGAATATCGATGTCTCCCCAAACCAGAAAGATACGTTGCATGCAGTGTTCAAGGGCCTCTTTGTCGCTTACATCGGCTCGATAGAATACTGCTCCGGTATCTTTTGCAGTCTGTTGGCCTGCCGTTTCGTTTCTGTCGCAAAATGCTACCCGATATCCCGCACGGCAGAATGCTTCTACAATGGCTCTACCTATCCCTTCGGCTCCTCCGGTAACGAATACCCGCTTTTTCTGTTCTGTGGCCGATGGTGCCGGTTTATTCTGCTGAGCAGTACCTGTTACCGGCCGGCCATATTTTTTAGCCCTTTCCCAAGCGGCTTTTCTGGCTTCATACTGCTCACGTTGTTTTTCTATATAGTTGTCTGCCATGGTCGAGTCTGTTTATTGAGGAGTACTCTTTATTTCAGGAACTCTTCTACCTTTTTATAAAAGAGTGAAAGATGATGTCCGTCTATAAATCCGTGATGAATGGTCATGGCGATCGGCATCACTAATTTTCCTTCTTTCAGTATTGCCTTCCCGGCGTTCATTAACGGATAATTGCTGCCGTGGCGATGTTCTTGCGTACAGGTCAGTGAAGTGAAGTATAAATCGGGAGTGGCGCTTAGCAATATGACATCGAGCAGATCTTTACCGCCTACCTTCTCCATATCATAAGGATTCCCATTAGGATCGATATCATTGATAATTGCTTTTGCTGTCGTATAGAAAGTCTGGAAATCGGTGTTCCACGGCAAGCGGATGGTGAAGAAGCGGCCGTTTTCTTTCACCTTTATGGGAGTCAGCATATCCACATGGTCAAAATAGACCACTCTGCCTTCTGCATCTATACGAAAGCGAAACTCCGGAATTTCATTAACGGCACGTAGTACCGCATAAAGATAATGGAGAAAGAATGATTCGCCGGCAGCTTTGGCACGTGCTTTTGCTCCGGCACACTCTACTTCGGAAGTGATAGAGATTGTAGGGTTTTGAAAACCAAGAAAGAATTCGTAATTCTCTTTCCGTTCCCAGGTATTTATGTCTATGATATGTTTCATTTCTTGATTGCTTCTTTATTTTCTTTCTTCGTTTTTCTATCGTAAAAGAACATGAAGTAAACGCCGATGATAACGAACGGGATACTCAACCACTGTCCCATGTTGAGACTCATATTGTTTTCAAAGCTGACCTGATTCTCTTTGAGGAATTCTACAAAGAAACGGAATGTGAAAATAGCCGTCAGGCAGAGTCCGAAGAAGAAACCGCGATGCAGCTTTTTGCTGTAATTCTTATAGAGATACATCATTACGAGGAAAAGCAGGAAGTAGGCAATTGCTTCGTACAGTTGTGCCGGATGGCGGGGAAGCATGTCTACCCGTTCGAAGATGAAAGCCCAGGGCACATCGGTCGGCTTACCGATGATTTCCGAATTCATCAGGTTGGCCAGACGGATGCAGCAGGCAGTGATAGGAGTGGCTACGGCAATCATATCCACTACATCCATGTAGTGCATTTTGGTCTTCCGGCAGTAGAGCCAGAGGGCGATCATCAGCCCCAATGTACCACCGTGGCTGGCAAGTCCTTCATAACCGGTGAATTTCCATCCTCCGTCGGGCAGAAATCTGACAGGAAGTATCATTTCCCAGAATCCTTTGAAGCTGGTCAGGTAGGTCTGCGGATCGTAAAACAGGCAATGACCCAGTCGGGCACCGATAAGGATGCCGAAGAAACAGTAGAAAAACAGGGGATCGAACTTCTTCTCATCTATCTTTTTATCACGATATTGATAATGAACGATGATATAAGCCAAAAAGATGCCAACCGCCCACAGCAATCCGTAATAACGGACGGGGAGTCCGAAAAGATTGAACAGTTCGGGACTTGGGTTCCAATTGATAGATAATAAGAAAGTGTTCATAACTTATAAGGTTTAATTTTATGATCTGAATTTTTTAGCGACTTCCCGATAAGTGGGTACATCTATTCCTTGCTCTTCGGCGGCTGTTATCATGTCGAAGAGTAACCCTTGCACTTCGGATTCATGACCTTTTGCCATGTCTTTCTGCATGGAAGCAGTGCTTTGAGGGTCGAGTTTATCGATTACTTTAAGGTTGTAACCAACGGGATCTTCGGGAAATTCTATACCGAGTTTTTTGCCCAATGCAGCGCTCTCCGTAGAAAGGCCGATGAAGGTGTCGCGTATTTTGCCCGGTTTCTGTACTTCACCCATTGGGACGTCGTAGTAGGCACCGGTGACGGCCATTGCCGAGATGAATGACCATTTGATGAATGTATCCCGCTGAATGTCAGGCGATAGGTCTACTTTGATTCCGCTTTCCACCAGTTCGTCACGCACGGCTTCAAGCAGTTCGGGAGATACGTCTGTGCCTTTATGTGCTCCGTATACCAGACGGAAAATGGTTCCCATCTGAGTGATTTCTCCCGGTGCGGATACAAAGCCTACGATGTAGATGCAACCGTCCAGAACGGTTACTCCCGGTACAAGACGTTGGATGCGTGGTCCTGTGCCATACACATTTAATATGGGAATGACAATTGTTTTTTCGTGGGCGGCACGCTTTATCAGTTCTGTAATGGAATCGACGGAATAACCTTTTACACAAACGAATATTACGTCTGCCTTTCCGTCGTATTCTTCTGCCGTACAGGCTTTCACAGCGATGGTATGATCCCCCTTCAAGTCTGATTTTAGTTTCAGACCGTTTGTTTGTATCGCTTCGAGGTGTGCCCCGCGAGCTATACAGGTAACATCTTTTCCCACCAAAGCAAGAAAAGCGGCAATACTGCCTCCTACACCTCCGGTTCCTGCTATGAGATAATTCATAAATTATACGTTAAAGCGGAAATGCATGATATCTCCGTCTTGTACTATATATTCTTTTCCTTCTACGCCCAACTTGCCTGCCTCTTTCACGGCAGCTTCCGAACCGTATTGGATGAAATCGTCGTATTTGATGACTTCTGCACGGATAAATCCTTTTTCAAAGTCCGTATGGATCACTCCGGCGCATTGGGGAGCTTTCCAGCCCTTTTCGTATGTCCAGGCCCGTACTTCCTGTACACCGGCCGTGAAATAGGTTTCCAGATTCAATAGCTTGTAGGCTGATTTGATAAGACGGGCTACACCCGATTCCTCCAGACCTACTTCGGCAAGAAACATCTGACGGTCTTCATAAGTCTCCAGTTCGGCAATGTCCGATTCTGTTTTGGCGGCCACAATCAGAATCTCTGCATTTTCGTCCTTCACAGCTTCACGTACCATGTCTACGTATTTGTTTCCGCTTACTGCGCTGGCTTCGTCTACGTTGCAGACATACATCACGGGTTTGCTGGTAAGCAGGAAAAGTTCACGGGCAATCTTTTGCTCGTCTTTTGTTTCGAATTGTACAGTACGGGCCGATTTCCCTTGCTCCAATGCCTCTTTGTATTTCACCAATACATCGTAGGCCTGTTTGGCTGCTTTATCTCCACCGGTCTGTGCCTGTTTCTGCACTTTCTGTATGCGGGCGTCGATGGTATCGAGGTCTTTCAGTTGTAATTCGTAGTCGATGATTTCTTTGTCGCGTACCGGATTTACACTTCCGTCTACGTGTGTCACGTTATCATCGTCAAAGCAACGGAGTACGTGCAGAATAGCATCTGTTTCGCGGATGTTAGCAAGAAATTTATTGCCCAATCCTTCTCCTTTACTGGCTCCTTTTACCAATCCGGCGATATCCACGATTTCTACCGTAGTGGGTACGATTCGTTGCGGATGTACTAGTTTCGCCAACTTATTCAGACGTTCGTCCGGGACGGTAATTACGCCTACATTCGGTTCTATTGTACAAAAAGGGAAGTTTGCCGCTTGTGCTTTCGCATTTGACAAACAGTTGAAAAGTGTCGACTTACCCACGTTCGGCAGTCCGACAATACCACATTGCAATGCCATTTATCTATTTTGTTATTTTATTTATTATCAATGCACATTAAACAGTACGTACTGTTTAAAATATGGGCGCAAAGATAACTATTCTTTTGCAGGCAAGCAATTATGTTCTCAATTTTCATATTTCTTGTGAAATACAGTCAGCAGTATAAATCCTGCAAAAGCGAAAGGGACACCTATCAATGCAGGATATTGATAGCCAAGTCCTGCTTGCAATGCCGATCCGCCGGAGTAAGCACCGATTGCGTTTCCCAAATTGAATGCCACCTGTACGCTGGCTGCTCCCAACATCTCTCCTCCTTTTGAATAACGTATCAGCAAGACTTGTTGCGGACTGGAGAGGGCAAACAGTCCTGCCGTACAAAGACACATCAGCAATACGGACAGCCACGAAACGGATGATAAAAAGAAAATTAGCAATAGTGTGACGCAGATGCATGCCTGTACGGTAGCTGCCACTCTTCCCGGTTTGTATTTATCGGACAAACGTCCACTGGCAAGATTTCCTACAACCATACCGAAACCAGCAAGTACCATTAGAAAAGTAATGCTCTGAGGATGGAATCCGGATACATGGGTCAGTAGCGGATTGATATAACTGTACCAGCAGAATACGCCGCCGTTTCCCAACAGGGTTGCTCCTATCAACAGCCAGGGGGCGGGAGATTTAAGAAAGCGGAACTGTCCTTTTAATCCTGTATCGGGCAGGCTTTCTATTTGTGGCACCCAGCGCCAGATGTAGTAGAGTATAATCATTCCCCAACAGCCTACTAACAAGAAAGTTACACGCCATGAAATAGCGGCACTCAATGAAGTTCCTAATGGGACACCGAAAAGATTAGCTATCGTCATCCCAGCTACCATAATAGAGACGGCTTCCGAACCTTTTCCTTTATCTGCCAATTTTTCGGCAACAATAGAGCCTACTCCGAAATAGGCGCCATGTGGAAGTCCGGAGATGAAACGGGCCAACAACAGTATCCAATAGTTAGGTGCCAGAGCCGCACTTATATTTCCTACCATGATCAGCGTGACGAGTATCAGAAGAATACGTTTCAACGGATGTTTGCGGGCAAGTATCAGCATAGGTGCCCCTACGCATACTCCCAGCGCATAGGCAGAAATAAAATGTCCTGCCTGGGAGATACTGATACCGAAATCATGCGCCACATCGGGCAGAATACCCATCATGACAAATTCTGCGATACCCAATCCCAAGGTACCGAACGCCAATGCGATAAGACTTTTCTTCATATTAACTATACCAATCTTTTTACCGGCGGCAAAATTACAACAATCATGAAAAACAGCGATCAGTGCTCTCTTGTTTTTGAGCTTATCCCCTTTTTTCTTGATTTATGTCATTTTTTACATTTCGTCTATTCGGTCTTTTTGTTCTGTCTGAAAACGGCCGATTGCTTATTTTGTAGACTGAAGAAAAAGGTTTCTTATGCTCCATATACTACTTTTTGTTTATCTTTGTTGAAAATATCGTTTTGGACGGTGACTTGATGACCGGCTCTTTCTTTTTGGTAAAGCAGTCTTTTATGATTTGTGCTAAAATTATGATTATATAAATTAACCTTTGTGACAATGAAAACACTTCCGATATTAAACAGTATGTTAGTGCTGGCTTCCGGGGCCGGACTTTCGGCTCAGCAGGCAAATGCTCAGCAAAAACCTCATATTATTCTGATCATGTCCGATCAGCACCGTGCCGATGCTTTGGGATGTATGGGAAATGAATCCGTCATCTCACCCAATATAGATCAGTTATCCCGGGAAGGGACCTTGTTTTGTAACGGCTATTCTTCGACGCCGAGTAGTACGCCGGCACGCGCCGGGCTATTGACCGGTATGTCTCCTTGGCATCACGGTATGCTGGGTTATGGAAGGGTGGCCGAAGAGTACAAATATGAAATGCCCGCCATGTTGACGGAACAAGGCTATTATACATTCGGCATTGGAAAGATGCATTGGTTCCCGCAGAAGGCTTTGCATGGTTTTCAGGGGACATTGATAGACGAGAGCGGGCGTGCCGAGTCAAAAGACTTTATCAGTGATTACCGGTTATGGCTACAGCTTCAAATGCCGGGTGGAGATCCGGATTTGACAGGTATCGGTTGGAACGAGCACAGGGCAGGCATTTACAAATTGCCTGAAGAACTGCATCCCACAGCCTGGACAGGTAAGATGGCCTGTGAATTGATCCGGAATTACGATAACGAAAAACCTCTTTTTCTGAAAGTTTCTTTTGCACGGCCGCATAGTCCGTACGATCCCCCCCAACGGCTCTTGGATGAATATTCGGATAAAGAAATTCCGGCACCTTATATGGGGGATTGGTGTGACAGGTATGCTGCCCTGCTTGATCCGGCGAAAGCGGATAAAGACGCTCCATTTGCCAACTTTGGGACGGAATATGCCCGGAATTCCCGCAAGTACTATTATGCAAATGTGACATTTATTGATGAGGAAATAGGTAAAATAGTACAGGTCTTGAAAGACAAAGGGATGTATGACAATGCTTTAATCTGTTATGTCTCTGATCATGGGGATATGTTAGGTGATCATTATCATTGGCGGAAGACCTACCCTTATGAAGGTTCTACACATGTGCCCTATATTGTGAAATGGCCCGATTCGTTTGGTGTAAAAAAGGGAGCCCAAATAGATGAGCCGGTAGAGTTGCGGGATTTTCTGCCTACTTTTTTAGAAGTTTCCGGCGCACAGGTTCCGCAGGATATGGACGGACTTTCTTTATTGGCTTTGATGGATGAAAATAGAAAACCCGGCTGGAGACAGTACATTGATTTGGAGCATGCTACCTGTTATGCTAAGGAAAACTATTGGTGTGGTTTGACGGACGGTAAGATGAAATATATATGGAATTTCCATACAGGTGAAGAACAGTTGTTTGATCTGGTAAAGGATAGGGGAGAACAAAAAAATCTTGTGTCGGAGAAACGCTATAAACATAAACTGGAAGAATTGCGTGGGGCAATGGTGAAACACTTGAGTGAACGGGGAGAAGGGTTTGTGAAAGATGGAAAATTGGTGGTTCGGAAAGAAACTTTGCTTTATAGTCCCAATTACCCCAAGACAGAGGCAAGTGAATAAGATTGGTTTTTATATTTTGTCTATCTTTGCACGTCCATTTAGTTTGAAATTATGCAAAAGCAGAGATATGCATTGGTGAAAAAGGAATATAGGATTCCTTTTATCCTGGTTACTTCTTTATTTTTCTTATGGGGGTTTGCCCATGCCATTCTTGATGTGTTGAATAAACATTTTCAGGATGTAATGGTTATTAGCCGGGCCCATTCGGCATGGGTGCAGGTGATGTTTTATTTGGGATATTTTGTTATGGCGATTCCGGCCGGACTGTTTATTAATAAATACGGTTATCGCCGTGGTGTTGTCTTCGGATTACTGCTTTACGGGCTCGGTTCTCTATTATTTATTCCCGGAGAATATTGGATGTCGTTCAATTTCTTTCTGTTTTCTTTGTTCGTCATCGCCTGTGGTTTGGTTTTTCTGGAGACTGCTGCCAATCCCTATATGACAGAGTTGGGGGACAGGGAGACTGCTGCCAGCCGGTTGAATCTGGCCCAGTCATTCAATGGCTTGGGGTGTATCTGTGGGCCGTTGGTAGGCGGATTATTATTGTTCTCAGAAGACGAATCACCCGCCATCGCTTTGCCCTATACGTTGATGGGTATTGTGGTATTGTCAGTCGCTATGGTTTTCTCTAAGATCAGGTTGCCGGAAATAGTTCATGAAGAAGAAAACAAGGAACAGGAAAAGGTGGGAGGATTATGGTCGCATAAACTTTTTATTTTGGGTGTTGCCGCCCTGTTCTGTTATGAGATAGCTGAGATTTCCATTAACAGTTTCTTTATCAATTACGTGGTAGACGATGGCTGGATGAATGCCCGGGATGCTTCTGTCGTGCTCTCTTTCGGAGGATTGGGCCTGTTTATGTGCGGACGTTTTGCCGGTAGCTGGATTATGCAGCGCATTTGTGCAGAGAAAGTATTATTATTTTGCACCATATGCACGGTGATCACTTCTTTATTGCTTGTGCTGAACTTGGGGATGGTTTCCCTGATTGCCCTTTTCTTGGGTTATGCATTTGAAGCTATTATGTTTCCTACTATTTTTGCCCTTTCTTTGAGAGGATTGGGGAGACATACGAAGCGCGCTTCCTCATTTTTGATGATGTCACCTGTCGGTGGGGCGGTAGGCCCGTTAATGATGGGATATGTAGCCGATCAGACTACGATGTCTTTCTCTTTTATAGTGCCTTTACTCTCTTTTATGGTAGTTATGTTGTATGCTTGGAGAGTGAATGTGGCAAAATCATATTGAGCTTTTATCAAGAACCATTGTATATAATTTGACAGGTTTATCATTATAAAACATCCGGATGTTGTTAATGAAAACATGCCCATGTTGTATAAGACAACATGCCCATGTTCTGACATAAAACATGGGCATGTTTTTACTTCTTGATCCTATAGGGAAGAGAGACAGAAGTATACTTTTAAGTAGTAAAAGAGTATACTATGCTTATTTATAATAATATTAAGGAATACTTTTGAAAGACAACCAAACGGGTTTGCTTCAATCTTGGTTTCTATTAATACTCGTCACTGAGTGATATTACTTTCAGTTGCTTTTCCAACATCGACTGCGATAAAACGGTATAAATAACAACCGATACGGGAGTGCCCGGCAGTATGTCAAAGTAATTGTCGCTGAAAGAGCTTTCTGCATCACCTGTACTTAAAAATACAGCCCGTGCAAAATAATCACTTTTCAGGGTTACCTCGAAACCTCCTTCTACCGGTTTAATGTCCCGTGTAATCGATACTTTGGGATAATTGACCTCTTTTTGCTTGACTAAAAAGTATTGATTCGAATAAATGTTTTTATTCTTATCTGTAAGCCGGGCATAAATGAAAACGTCTTCTTTAGGGATATTTTTTAGTGCTTTGTCCAGTTCAATGGAAAAGAGCTTGCGGCTCGTATTGGCGGCTATCTTTACGGTTTGCCGGAAGTCGCTGATGATTTCACCTGTCAGTTTGATAACTTTTACATCGAGGGTACCGCTACAAGAAGCCGGGCGGTCGGAAACCACATAGATGTTCAGCATACCTTCCTCATCGGCAATGGGGGAGACGAGCAGATCACGATAGGCCTGACGGGCAAAATAGTGTTGCGCTTTCCAGCGTCCGTAATAGTCGCGGCTTGCCCAGGAGGCCACCGGCCAGCAGTCGTTGTGCTGCCAGAAAAGTGTTCCCATGCAATAAGGCATGTCCCGTCGGTGGGCTTCAATAGCCGTTTTGATGGCATCTCCCTGTAATACATGATTCATGTAGAGGAAAGCTTCGAAATCTTTCGGTTGACGATATTCGTTCAACAGATATGTTTCGATCAGTCCGTTGGCATGCGCGCCACCGCGTTGGTGAGACATCATTACCTCCGAGTAGATGTCCCAGTCTTCCGGGTAGGGAGCATAGCGCTTTACCGATTCAAATTCCGGAAACGACTGGAAACCATATTCGCTGAAAAAGCGGCTGCGTGCTTTGTTGTAGCTGTTGATCGGTTCTTTGGAATGCCATACGTTCCAATAATGACGGTCGCCGTTGCGATCATCGCTGCCGCCGTCATAACGGGCAAAAGGAGAAGAGGGCCAATAACAACTTTCGGGAGCATATTCTTGAACGACTTCGGGAAGCGTCACGTAATATTGATCGGTAAATTGCTTCCATATCCGTTGCTCGTACTCCGGATTCTGCTGGGTATATCGCCTTTGCCATCCCCAGTTGAACCAGGCATCATTGCACTCATTGTTACCGCACCAAAGGGCGATACAAGCATGATTGCGCAGGCGCTTTATGTTGTCGATCGCTTCCTGGCGGATATTTTCAAGAAATTCGCCTTCGGCAGGATAAAGGCTGCATGCGAACATGAAATCCTGCCAAACCAGTATACCATATTGGTCGCAAAGATCATAGAAGAGGTCGTTTTCGTAAATACCTCCTCCCCAGATGCGCAGCATATTCATATTGGCATTGACTGCGTCGAGAATGGTTTTCCGGTATCTTTCTTCTGTGACGCGTGGCAGAAAATTGTCCTGAGGAATGTAATTGGCGCCTTTTGCAAAAACGGGTTGCCCGTTTAGTTCTATATAGAATGTCTTTCCGTCCTTGTCGGGTTTATTGATAATCTTTAAGGAGCGGATTCCTATTTTCTCTGTTTGGCTGTCTGCAAGTCGTTCGTTGACAGATAAGTCTGTCCGGAAGTCATAACGGTACGGCTCTCCCAGTCCGTTGCTCCACCAAAGCTCCGGGTTTTTGAGGACGAAAGAAACGGTTGCTTTGTTGAGCCCTTTTTTGAGAGATAATCTTTGTTGTCCCAGCACTTTACCGGATTTATTATCCGTAATGGAGACAATGGCTTGGTCGAAATCTCTGTCTGCTTCTATTTCTACTTCTCCGGTGATGATTGCCCGGTTTTTGTTTACTTCTTTTTGCCGGATAAAGATATTGTGAATATGTGCATCGTCCCATGCTTCTATAAAAACGGGGCGCCAGATGCCCGATGTGACCAGACGCGGTCCCCAATCCCATCCGTAATGATAGCCTGCCTTGCGGGCGAAGACGCTGACCTTCTTATCGAATACTCCGCCATTCTCCGATTGGTCATTGGATGCTTCGTAATGATAGGGAAGCGCATCCCATTTAGGGATATCCATTTTGATGGGTGAGTGGAAGTAAACTTTCAGCTTATTATCATCCGGCAGCAGATAGGGTTTTATATCGACTTGCCACTCACGGAACATATTATTGGCTGCCAGTATCTTTTTTTCGTTCAGGTAGACATCTGCATAGGTATCCAGTCCTTTGAATATGAGTCTGATAGTTTGTTTCTGCATGATTTCTGCCGGGAGAGAAAAAGTGGTTTCATAGATCCAGTCTTCTTTGTCGATCCATTGCAGCCCTCTTTCGTTGAGCCGGAAGAACGGATCTTCAATGATTTTATTAGCCAGCAGATCGGTATGTATCACACCCGGTACGGTGGCCGGATACCAGTTGGTAAGTCTTGCCTGTTTGAATTTCCAGCCTTCATTCAGTTCTTTCCGGAACGGGACGGCCATCAGTAAAGCACTGCATAGGAGTGATGAGGCCAGTAAGCCGGTACGTTTCACGGTTGATTTCAGTTCCTTCATAATATATTCGTTCTATGTGTTGTGAACTTCTATTTGCAAAAGTATGGAAAATTACCTTTATCGAATGATGAAATTTTATTGAATGCTGATACTATTCTGAATATTAGGGGTTGTTTTTCGTGTTTATACCTTATTTGTAGTACGAATTTACCACAAGTGTGGTATTTCCGGCGAACTAAAACCTCCCTATCTTTGTCGTATAATAAAAGAATGGATATTTAAATACAATATAAGTATGGCAAAGATAGCGAAAAAGCTGACGGACCTTGTTGGCAACACTCCGTTGTTGGAGTTGGGTAATTACAATGCAAGTAAAGGATTGAAAGCCCGCGTGGTAGTAAAGTTGGAGTATTTTAATCCGGCAGGAAGTGTAAAAGACCGCATTGCGCTGGCAATGGTGGAAGATGCGGAGGCGAAAGGTGCTTTAAAACCCGGTGCCACTATTATTGAGCCGACCAGTGGAAATACGGGGGTAGGACTGGCTTTTGTTTCTGCTTCTAAGGGATATAAACTGATTCTGACGATGCCGGATACCATGAGTGTAGAACGACGGAATTTGCTGAAGGCTTTAGGGACCGAGTTGGTATTGACTCCCGGTGCCGACGGAATGAAGGGTGCTATCGCCAAAGCGGAAGAATTGAAAGCAAATACTCCCGGTGCAGTGATATTACAGCAGTTTGAGAATCCTGCCAATCCGGCTGTGCATGTACGGACTACCGGACAGGAAATCTGGGCCGATACGGATGGCAGGGTTGAGATATTTGTGGCTGGAGTCGGTACAGGGGGGACAATAAGCGGTGTCGGTAAGGCGTTGAAAGCTCATAATCCTTTAATAAAGGTAGTGGCTGTGGAACCTGCGGATTCTCCGGTTTTATCCGGCGGTAAGCCTGGTCCTCATAAGATACAAGGTATCGGTGCAGGATTTATCCCGAAAACTTATGATGCTTCGGTAGTAGATGAAATAGTACAGGTACAGAATGACGATGCTATCCGGACCAGTCGTGAACTGGCTATAAAAGAAGGATTACTGGTAGGTATCTCTTCGGGAGCTGCCGTATACGCTGCTACCAAACTTGCCGAACTTCCGGAGAATGCCGGTAAAACAATAGTAGCACTACTGCCTGATACAGGAGAACGCTACTTGTCGACGATTTTATATGCTTTTGAGGAATACCCCCTTTAAGAGTTGAAAGTTGAGAGTTGAAAGTTACTATGCAGTGCGTGTGTATAGCGCAGCTAACTTTCAACTTTCAACTCTCAACTTTCAACTAAATAAGGCTTTCAACTATTATGCGGGGCAGCATATTCTTTGGCTGTCACGCTATCAATAGGTATTTCCCATATTTTCACATTTCTTACAGCCGGGTCGGAGTATACGAATTCCCGGCTGCTATAATGTTTCATGATGATATTCAGTGCTTCCCGTTTACTGTCCATATCTTCGATGAATCCTACCTTTCCACGGCAAATGACGCTCTTGGCTTTCATACGGTAACTGCAGGCTACTTTGGGATGCTGGAATACCAGTTCGTGATCTGTGCTGAAAGTGATACACACATGGTTGTTTTGCGCCAGCATATCGATACTGCTTCCGGTAGGGCCGGAATGCAGATAGATAACTCCCTCCTGATAACCGAAATTCATGGGTATTACGTATGGATTTCCTTCCAGATCGGTGATGCCGACAAAACAGATATCGCAACGGGAGATGATCTCTTCCACTCGTTGTCTGTCTTCTATGATAACAGTTTTCATTTTAAATAATTCAATAATATATCAAATCAATAATGTGCCAATTAAATAATGTGCCAATGTGCCAATATGCCAATGTGCCAATTGCCATTCGGCTGGACAGCGCAGCTAATTGGCATATTAGCATATTGGCACATTATTCACATTATTAAACTAATGCAAAGTCGAGTTGTTTCTTTTCCAAATTGGCTCGTGCCACTTTAACAGTGATGGCATCTCCCAGGCTATAGGTGTGATTTTTACGACGTCCCCGCAGGCAATAGTTCTTTTCGTCGAACTCATAGTAGTCATCATCCAAATCGCGCATCGGTATCATACCCTCGCATTTATTTTCGTTGAGTTCTACATAAAGCCCCCATTCCGTAACTCCGGAAATTACTCCGTCGTAGGTCTGACCTACCCGTTCACTCATAAATTCCACTTGTTTATACTTGATGGAAGCACGTTCGGCATTGGCGGCAATTTGTTCCATGTTCGAGCTGTGGTCGCACAGGTCTTCGTATTTACTTTCCGAAACACTTCTTCCACCATCGAGGTATTTGGTAACTAACCGATGAACCATCATATCCGGGAAACGGCGGATGGGTGATGTGAAGTGAGTATAATAATCGAATGCCAAGCCGTAGTGGCCGATGTTGTGCGTTGAATAACGGGCCTTCTGCATGGCACGGATAGAAACTGTTTCGATCAGGTTTTCTTCTTTTTTTCCCTGTATATCATCCAACAGGTGATTGATGGATTTTGAAATATCCGTTTTGGTACCACTGGTACGCAGTTTGTATCCGAAACGCGCAATGAACTGATTCAGGTTGTCTAACTTTTCCGGATCGGGCAGGTCGTGAATACGGTAAGGCAGGACTTTGGCCTTTTTGCCTTTAGGTACACGGCCTATCTGCTCGGCTACCGTCCGGTTGGCAAGCAGCATAAACTCTTCCACTAACTTGTTGGCATCTTTCGATTCTTTGAAATAGACGCTGACCGGTTTTCCTTTCTCATCTATCTCGAATTTTACTTCGTAACGGTCGAAATTGATGGCACCGGCGGCAAAACGCTTTTCTCGTAAAGCTTTGGCAATCGTATCCAGCATCAGTACTTCATCTTTAAAGTCACCATTTTTGGTTTCGATGATCTGTTGTGCTTCTTCGTAAGTGAAACGACGGTCAGAATAGATCACTGTATGTACGACACGGGAATTTTTTACATCTCCTTTTTCCGTGATGTCGAAGATGACGGAAAATGCGAGTTTCTCTTCGTGTGGACGCAGGGAGCAGAGGAAATTGCAGAGACGTTCGGGCAGCATCGGTATGGTACGGTCTACCAGATAAACGGACGTTGCGCGTTTCTCGGCTTCCTTATCGATGATACTTCCTTCTTTTACATAATGGGTCACGTCGGCTATGTGTACGCCTACTTCCCATAAATTATCTTTTAGTTTACGGATAGAAAGCGCATCGTCAAAGTCTTTGGCATCTTTCGGGTCGATGGTGAAAGTCGTTACTTTACGGAAATCTTCACGTCTGGCTATCTCTTCTGCCGTGATCTCCGCCGGGATTTTATCGGCAGCTTTCTCTACAGCCTGCGGATAAACGTAGGGCAGGCCGAATTCCGCCAGGATGGCATGCATCTCGGTTGTGTTATCCCCTGCTTTTCCTAAAATATCGATCACCTGTCCGATCGGATTTTTGGCTTTGTCCGGCCATTCGATCACCTTTACCACTGCTTTGTCTCCGGTCTTTCCACCTTTCAGTTTGTCTTTCGGAATGAAAATATCGTTGGCCAGTGTCCGGTTTTCGGTTACCAGAAAAGCATAAGACTTCTCTACTTCCAGCGTACCCACAAAGGTGTCGTTGGCGCGTTCCAGAATTTCGATCACTTCCCCTTCGGCATCATGGTGCTTGCGTTTGGCAAAAAAGGCTATCTTTACTTTATCATTATTCATGGCATGGGCCGAATTGCGTTCGGCTATGAATATGGGTTCGCCTCCGCCCTCGGGGATAAATGAGTTCTTTCCATTGCTTTTCCGTTGGAAAGTCCCTGTCATCTCGATACCGTGATTGTTGAGTTTGTATTTGTTTTTATCGACTTCCGTTATGTAGTCGTCTGCCAGCATATCCGCGAGAATATCCATGCACAGCATTTTCAGGGGATGTGTGGTAAGGTGTAATTCCGCGAAAAGATATTTAAGGCTGATAACCTCTTCCTGTTTGGTATGGAAGAAATCCATTAATATGTTTGCCAGTTCTTTTTTCTTCATTCGTTTACCGGCTTTCTTTTCTTTCTTTTTCGCCATATTTTTTAAATTATAAGTTTAGTATGCAGGCCAGGTGGTAAGTGCGTATCTTATACGCTGGTTTCTAATTATTAATAGATACAAAGTAAATGATTAAATATTAATAATTCAAGATTTTCATGTACATTTGCCCGCGAGTTGATTAATATTATAACAAATTGGGGACAGAAAATCCTACTCGGAATGAAATTTAATAATGTGTCAATGTGTCAATATGCCAATGTGCCAATTACCATTCGGATAAACAGCGCAGCCAATTGGCACATTGGCATATTGGCACATTGAATAATTATCTCTTATGGCAAGTATCTTAATAACAGGAGCAAGCGGATTTATCGGCAGTTTCATTGTGGAAGAAGCATTGAAGCGTAAATTTGCTGTGTGGGCAGGCATTCGTTCGTCGAGTAGTAAGAAATATTTGCGTGAGCGTAAGATCCATTTTCTGGAACTGGATTTTGCCCATCCCAATGAGCTGAGGGCACAGTTGTCCGGGCATAAAGGTACTTATAATAAGTTTGATTACATTGTACATTGTGCCGGGCTGACCAAGTGCAGGGATAAGAAAGAGTTCGATCTTGTCAACTACTTGCAGACGAAGTATTTTGTCGATACGCTACGGGAGTTGAATATGGTTCCCAAACAGTTTATTTATATCAGTACGTTGAGTGTTTTCGGACCGGTGCACGAGAAAGATTATGCTCCGATAAAGGAGACCGATATTTGTGCTCCGAATACTGCTTACGGGCTTAGTAAACTTAAAGCAGAATTGTATATACAGAGTATTCCCGGTTTCCCTTATGTCTTTTATCGTCCTACGGGGGTATACGGTCCGCGTGAGATGGATTATTTCCTGATGGCGAAATCGATTCGCAACCATATGGATTTTTCGGTTGGCTTCAAGCGGCAAGATCTTACTTTTGTATATGTGAAAGATATTGTTCAGGCCATTTTCTTAGGGATAGAGAAACAGATATCCCGTCGTGCTTATTTTCTTTCTGATGGAAAAGTCTATAAAAGCAGTGCATTTTCCGATCTGATACGAAAAGAATTGGGGAATCCATACGTTATTCGATTGAGATGTCCGTTAATTGTCCTTAAAGTTGTATCTTTGCTCGCTGAATTCGTGGCTACCCGTTCGGGAAAGAGCAGTACACTGAATTCGGATAAGTATAAGATAATGAAACAACGAAACTGGCAATGCGATATAACTCCTGTCATGAAAGAACTGGGATACGTTCCGGAATATGATCTTGAAAAAGGAGTGAAAGAGGCCATTGCCTGGTATAAAAATGAAGGATGGCTCTAGATTTATTTAAACGTGTAGAGACCCGCAAGGGACTGTTCGCTGTCGAGAAGGTGACACTGATATATAATTTGTTAACTTCCATATTGATTCTGTTCCTTTTTCAGCGGATGGATCATCCCTGGCATATGTTGCTCGACAGGGTTATGATTGCCGGTATGACGTTTTTGCTGATGTATCTCTACCGGCTGGCACCTTGTAAGTTTTCCGCATTTGTGCGTATTGCCATTCAGATGAGCCTGCTTTCTTATTGGTATCCGGATACTTATGAATTTAACCGTTTCTTTCCCAATTTAGATCATATTTTTGCTTCGGCCGAACAATGGATGTTTGGAACTCAGCCTGCCCTTCATTTTTGTTATCTTCTTCCGCAGAAATGGATGAGCGAGGCTTTTAATTTAGGCTATTTTTCTTATTATCCGATGATTCTGGTAGTTACACTGTTTTATTTCATTTACCGGTTCGAGTTGTTCGAAAAGCTTTCTTTTGTATTGGTTACTTCGTTTTTTATCTATTATCTGATTTATATATTTGTTCCGGTTGCAGGTCCTCAGTATTATTTCCCGGCCATCGGGTTGGAAAATGCAGAACACGGGACATTTTTTGCCATCGGTGATTATTTCAATTATCATCAGGAGTTACTTCCCGGTCCGGGATATGAGCATGGCTTCTTTTATAATTTGGTAGAGGGGTCGCAGCAGGTCGGCGAACGGCCTACGGCTGCTTTTCCCAGTTCGCATGTGGGGATTTCTACTATCCTGATGATTATGGCATGGCGTGGCAGCAAGTGGTTGTTCGCTATTTTGATGCCGTTTTATGTGCTGCTTTGTTGTGCTACTGTCTACATACAGGCCCATTATCTGATTGATGCGGTTGTCGGGTTTGTTTCTGCATTCGTGATGTATGTCCTTGTGACGAAGATGTTCAAGAAATGGTTTGCGGTGCCGATGTTCAAGTAAGGTGAACAGGGAAGAGAATGCCGTCCATAAAAAATAAATAGTAATCGATGCTTTATTTTATTTAAAGCTCCCCCGGCATTTGTTGTTAGAATGCCGGAGGAGCCTCGCCTTATGTAGAGAAGATTATAGGGTTTTATTGTTAAGAGTACGGAGGATAATGTAATGGCAAAGATCGTTGGATTATTCTTCGCAAATATAATGAATGTTTGTATTTCCGGTTTAATTTGGCAAATAAAATGATGGGAAATGATTAAATTTTAACTTATAAAATCAATACGTGTCACGGTTTTCAGTGACAAAACTTTTTAAGGGAGATGTAAAAGTTGAGGTACAATGTGAAAGGGTATGATAAAGAGTGCGGCCCGCATGGAATTTCCGTGCGGGCCGCCTGTTATTTAAAAATGACTTAGGTCGATCAGTCCGAAGTTCGGGTCTTTTTCCGGTTGCCATGTACGTACATGGATAATCGGTTCTTTGGGATTATTGAGATCTACCATCAGGAAAAGATACCCTGTGTCGCCGTAACTGGATGAAAAGTAGTCCTGTTTGATTTGGATGCCATAGATTTCTCCTCCTACTCCGGATTTACGCACTTGATTATCAGCAAAACGGATGTTGATATACTCGTTGCCTGCGAAGATGTGTTTCAGTCTTTTCATGAATTCGCTTTTCGTCTGACGGGTATATTTGACGGCATCTTTGCTCATTGGCTGGTTTTCGTTCGCCACTTTGTGTTTCAAGACGGAACCGGTGATAATCAGAGCATCATCCGAGAAGATGCTGTTGATGTAATCGTAACGTTTCAACGCATAGGCTGTTTTGTAGCTCTCGAGGAAGTTTATCAGTACCTTACGCACGTCGTCTCCCCAAGAGGTTTGATTCATGATGTCGTCAACGGCCGCTTTGTTGAGTCCGAATGAGATCGCGTCTATTTTCCCCTCTTTAGTCAGGGTGAATACAACGTCCTCGACGAATGTGCGCCGGTTGCCGTTGAAACTGAAACTCATAGGAAGGCTGCGGCAGGTGATTTCACCATTGCATTCCAGGTATTTGAGTTCAGGCTCTTTTATTATTTTGGCATTGCCATATTTGATAAGTTGATTGAACATGGAAAAACCTTCCGGCGTGCATATGGATTGTATGTTCGTATAGTTCTTAGAGCGGATTGCCTTTTCTACTTCGTCTATGGTGTTTTGGTAAATGGTGGTGGCTTCGTCGGCGAGGTAATGCATGGCGGATTCTGTCTGTTTGGCACTATCACCGGAGACAGCTTGCAGGGGCTCTTCAGAGGCGGATTCTCCCGGTTTGGGTTCGTCACCTTCCAGTTTTAAATAGCAATTGCGCATAGGGATCGGGTTTACCGATTGCATCACTTCTGCCAGTTCATTGTCGATGTTCGATTCGCCTTCGAACATGTACTCTGTTTTGATCTGCATTCCTTTGGCATTGGCTACGGCCGGCATTTCGATGATGCCCAGTCCGTCTTTTGCCGAAAAGATGTTCGACCAATCGCGCCCGTCAAAATAAGTGTAGTCGTAATTGCGGGCGGGTTTGCCTTTGTAGAGTACTTTCAGATCGATGGTTTTCAGATCCCCGTCGATATGCACCTCGTTGATAGAGACTTCCAGATGCGAAAAGATCTCATTCATTTGTTTGGGAATCCAATTGCATAGTAATTGCTCTTTGCCTTCTTCGTCTTTCATGGTGAGGAAATTGCCGTCCGGATAACTTTGCAGCAAGATAAGAGCCCAGTAATAATAACGTAGGGCATCGGCTACCTGTGCCTTTTTCTCGGCTTTTATCGCTTCTTGGGTAAAGTCGAGCAGTTTGGTTTTGCGGCCTTCGAAAATACGTTGTATCTCGCTCACTTTGATGTAGCGCATGACGGCTGCTTCCGGTTCGTTTTGTATGACGATGCGGCGGGTGTTGTTCAGGGTAGCCCGTGAATAGGTGTTGATGACCGATTTGAAGGTTTCGTCCACCGTAGCCTTGTCTCCGTCTGTCTCTCCTTCGGTGAGCTGGCTGAATTGGCTGGATACGTTGGTGGAAATCTGGCTGATTAATGCAGCCAGAGCTTCATTGTCGGCTTTCTTGAGCGTGGAAGCGTTTCCTGTTCCCCAAATATATTCTTTGCTGTTCTGTATTTCTTCTACAGATTGTGCACGAAGCAGTGGGAGACTGAATGTCAGCATAACAAGAAGTAGCAGTTTTCTCATATTGTTTGTTACGTTATAAGAGGTTCATTTTCTTGCAAAAGTAATAACTTTTTTATAATTATGCGATTAAAGTCTATCTCTTTTTTATTCACCTTCCGGCTTTATTTTGTCGAAAATTTGGAAAAGTTCTTCTACCGATTCTGTTCTTAGCATGGCAATGCGGGTTTCCCGGAAATTTGGAATGCCTTTGAACAAGGGTGTTGCAGCCAGATGGCGGCGTATGTGTATGATGCCCCGGCGTTCGTCCAGGCGGGCTACACTGTTGAGTACCTCTTCGCGGAGTACGTTTAGATACCATTCGAAAGTTTCGGGCGGCAGTTCGTTACCTGTTTCTAAGAAGTGTTTTACTTCGCGGAAAATCCACGGCCGGCCGATGCTGCCGCGACCGATCATGATGGCATCCACTCCGTAGCGGTCAAAGCATTCCTTTGCCCGTATGGCCGAGGTGATGTCACCGTTGCCAATGATCGGGATGTGCATGCGCGGGTTGTTTTTCACTTCGCCGATCAGCGTCCAGTCGGCTTCTCCCGTGTACATCTGTGCACGGGTACGTCCGTGGATGGCCAATGCGGCAATGCCGCAGTCTTGTAATTGCTCGGCCAGATCGACGATGATCTTATGGTCGGCATCCCAGCCCAGCCGGGTTTTTACGGTAACCGGTATTTTCACGGCATCTACTACGGTGCGGGTGATTTCAAGCATTTTCGGAATATTCTGCAACATTCCGGCACCGGCGCCTTTTCCGGCTACTTTCTTTACGGGGCATCCAAAGTTGATGTCCAGTATGTCGGGACGTGCTTCTTCTACGATTCGTGCGGCTCCTACCATGGCTTCGGTGTCTTTACCGTATATCTGTATGGCAACGGGGCGTTCTTCATCGCAAATCGTGAGCTTCTGCGTGGTTTTATTGACCGAACGTATCAGTGCGTCGCTCGAAACGAACTCGGTGTATACCATATCTGCTCCAAACTTTTTACACATCAGACGGAAAGCGGGATCGGTCACATCCTCCATCGGGGCTAAGAAAATAGGGTGTTCACCCAAATCTATATGGCTTATTTTCATTTGTTGTTTACTTAATTATGCGGTTTACGATTGAAGTAACTTTCTTTATCGCTGCAAAAATACGGATTAAATTGTACCTTTGCATCATGATAAATCTATTTTCAATCGTAAATTATGAATATAAATGACTTTGAGATAATGGCTCCGGTGGGTTCCCGTGAGTCGCTTGCGGCAGCTATTCAGGCGGGAGCCGATTCCATTTATTTTGGTATTGCCAATCTGAACATGCGTGCCCGTTCGGCCAATACTTTTACGATTGACGACTTAAGGGAGATTGCCCGTACCTGTGACGAACATGGGATGAAGAGTTATCTGACGGTAAATACGATCATATATGATGACGATCTGGAGCTGATGTGCACCATTGTGGATGCGGCAAAAGAGGCCGGTATTTCTGCCGTGATTGCTGCTGATGTGGCGGTGATGAGCTATGCCCGTCGGATCGGTCAGGAGGTGCATCTTTCTACTCAGTTGAATATATCGAATGTGGAGGCGTTGCGGTTTTATGCACAATTTGCCGATGTGGTGGTGCTTGCCCGTGAATTGAATCTGGAACAGGTGGCCGAGATCTACCGTCATATCCGGGAAGAGAATATTTGCGGTCCTTCGGGGGCACAGATACGCATCGAGATGTTTTGTCACGGTGCATTGTGCATGGCAGTTTCGGGCAAATGTTATCTTTCATTGCATGAAATGAACAGTTCGGCCAATCGGGGTGCTTGCATGCAGGTGTGCCGCCGTTCTTATGCGGTGCGCGATAAGGAGACCGGTGTGGAATTAGAGGTTGATAACCAGTATATTATGTCTCCTAAAGATTTGAAGACCATCCACTTCATGAATAAGATGATGGATGCCGGTGTGCGGGTATTCAAAATAGAAGGCCGTGCTCGCGGGCCGGAGTATGTACGTACGGTGGTGGAGTGCTATAAGCAGGCCATTCAAGCCAATCTGGAAGGCACGTTTACCGATGAGAAGATCGCTGAATGGGACGAGCGTCTGAAAACAGTGTTCAACCGTGGCTTTTGGGACGGTTATTACTTAGGGCAACGCTTAGGTGAATGGACGAAAAATTATGGTTCGGCCGCTACGGAACGCAAAATTTATGTGGGGAAAGGAATCCGGTATTTCAATAATATCGGGGTTGCGGAGTTTTTGGTGGAAGCGGCTGAGCTGAATGTGGGTGATAAGCTGTTGGTGACCGGTCCGACTACCGGTGCGCTGTTTGCCACACTTGAGGAGGCTCGTGTAGATTTGAAGCCCGTGCAGACCGTAAAAAAAGGAGAGCGTTTCTCCATGAAGCTGGATAAAGTACGGCCGAGCGATAAGCTCTATAAACTCGTTTCAACGGAAGAATTGAAGAAATTTAAAGGAATTGAATAATGTGCCATAAATAATGTGCCAATATGCCAATGTGCCAATTTTCCCTGCGGCATATGTCATGACGGCACAGATAATGGGTATATTATCTAATTGTTACATTATTTTGATTAGTGCATTGCTTAATTGATACATTCTCCAATTGGCACATTGGCATATTGGCACATTATTTAATTGACAAATTATTTTTTATGGATAAATATATTTATGAACTGGAGATGAAGGTGCGCGACTATGAGTGCGACCTGCAGGGCATTGTTAATAATGCCAATTATCAGCATTATTTGGAGCACACCCGTCATGAGTTTCTTTCTTCTGTCGGAGTTAGTTTTGCCGTACTTCACGAGCAGGGTGTCGATCCTGTTGTAGCCCGTATCAATATGGCTTTTAAAACTCCTTTAAAGAGTGGTGATGAGTTTGTCTCTAAACTTTATATGAAGAAGGAAGGGATCAAATATGTATTCTATCAGGATATCTTTCGTAAAAACGATCAGAAAGTAGTGGTGAAATCAACGGTTGAGACGGTCTGTGTGGTGAACGGACGTTTGAGTAACAGCACATTGTTTGATACCGTTTTTGCACCTTACCTCTGATGAGTAGTCCTGAAGAGTGTATTTGCAGCATTGCCTTGACGCAGATTCCGGGAATTGGGCATATTTGGGCCAAGAAGTTGCTGGATGGGGTTGGAAATGCTGTTGATGTGTTTCGCTATCGAAAAGAACTTCCCGATCGTTTGCCCGGTGTCAATAGCCGTGTGGTAGAGGCTCTAGATTGTCCGCAGGCTTTGTCGCGTGCTACACAGGAGTTTGAATTTGCAGAGAAGAATCATATTTCGTGCCTTGCTTTCACTGACGAGCGATATCCCTCCCGTCTCCGTGAATGTGATGATGCTCCTGTCGTACTCTTTTTTAAAGGTGCGGCCGATTTGAATTCTCTGCGTGTCATCAATATGGTAGGTACTCGTAATGCTACCGATTATGGAAAACAGCTTTGTGCTTCTTTTCTTCGTGATCTGAAGATCCTCTGTCCGGACGTACTTGTGGTAAGCGGCCTTGCTTACGGTATTGACATTCATGCCCATCGCGCTGCTTTGGTCAATGATCTTTCTACGGTCGGAGTATTGGCACACGGTCTCGACCGTATTTATCCTTCTGTCCATCGGAAGACGGCTGTTGATATGCTGCAAAAAGGCGGTCTTTTAACGGAGTTCCTTACCGGAACCAATCCTGATAAGCATAACTTTATAAGCCGTAACCGTATTGTGGCAGGTATGTCCGATGCCACAATTGTGGTGGAATCTGCTTCTAAAGGAGGCTCGCTGATTACTGCCGACATTGCCGAGAGCTATCATCGCGACTGTTTTGCTTTTCCCGGCCGTACGATGGATGCCTCTTCTATCGGCTGCAACCAGTTGATCCGGGATAATAAAGCGGCTCTTCTTCTGTCGGCCGAAGATTTTGTAAAGGCTATGGGCTGGGGAGCTTCCCCTGTCTTTTCAAAAACGGAAAGTATTCAACGAAGTTTGTTTCTTGAATTGTCGGAAGAAGAACAACAGGTTGTTTCTATTCTTGACAAGCAGGGCGATCAGCAGATAAATACGTTAGTGGTAAAAGCGGATATTCCTGTGCATAAGATGAATGCCATACTTTTTGAGTTAGAAATGAAAGGGGTGATACGTGTATTGGCAGGCGGTATGTATCAACTGCTTCGGTAAAGAGCAAAAAAAAGGAGCAACGCCTTGCTCCAACCTTTGTTAACCTTAAATCTAATACTATGAAAAAAATCACATTGCAAATGTAAAGTTTTTGCCTGTTCCCACCAAATTTTATTCTTGATATTGGTTCTCTTTTAATTTCTTTCACGGTTTTTCACTGTTATCGTACACGAATGCACTCAGGATAGGTATATTCAATGTAATTTAAGCTCTTTATCCCGAAGAATCGGGAAAGGTGAATGTGCATAAGAACATCGTTTATGGAGGATAAATACAGTTTGATTTGCGTACAATAGCCCTATGGCAGGGTTGCGTACAAGTCTGTTTGAGAAATGTTGTGATTTCAGATACGTGTAAATGCATGGAGACGGAAGAGCGGGAACGGCCCTTCACTCTGTATCACCGATGAATAGGGAGTTTGATTAAAAAAGGTGAAGCCTGTGAAGGGGGGCGAAATATATAGAATAAGCATGCTGAAAAATAAAAAAACGTTTGCCGGAAAAAAGATGTTACGTCTTTTTTTGAAACTTGTACATCTTTCTCTTGAAACCTGCTACATCTTTTTTTGAAAGATGCTACGCTTTTTCACGCAGAAAGTTAACGGGCTGAAGTTGTAAAGTTGCAAATATCTTCCAATCGTTTCACGAACCCTTTCAGTACCGTAAAATAGTTGCCGGAGTGTTGCTTAAGTTCATTTTCATCTTCTATATTTGTTGCATCGAGATAATCGGTAGATGCAAAACAAGAGAAATTTATTCATGAAAAAGTAATGTCTTTCGTATTGTATTGGAGGAAGCTCTTTTGGGGTAGATATGGCATTTATTAAAGATAAACGCGACTGTTACGGCAATGAATTGGAGGGCAATGAATTGGAGAATGAAACAGGATGTATGTACCGGTGGAATTTAGAAACAAATAAAACAATAATATAAACTTTAAAAACAAGAAGTATGAAGACATTTATTTTTTCAGCATTGGCATTGGGAGTGATGGCTGGTTGCTCAAATACAGAGATTGAGGATGTGGTTGATAGTGGGGAACCGGTAGCGATTACACTGAATGCAGGAGTAGAAACAGCAGTAGTGGTAGGGACGAGAGCTGCTATTGGAACAGATGAGCTGTTTAAAGCTACAGTATTGGGATGGGAAGGTGATAATGTTGCTGATTATAAGGTCGCACCTACATGGACGGCAATATCCAGTGATATAAAAGCGTCTTCTGAAGTAACTAATAATATAACTTTAACGAATACTCAATATTATAAATCAGATGGAACCCATACTTTTATGAAAGCTTTTTATGTAAATGGTGAAACTCCTGTTGCTGATACTGATAGTTGGATTTATAACTTGACAAAGAAAGATGGAACATTAGACATCTTAATGGCATCTGCCATTAACGGTGATAAAAATACGCCTGCTGCTTCATTTGCTTTTAAGCGGCCGTTGACAAAATTGATATTTAAGGTGGTTGCCGGTGATGGATTAGCTGATAATGTAACACTTACCTCTATTGAGGTAAAAGATATGTGTGTACCTGAAAAAATAAATCTTGGTACTGATGAAGTTGTTTTTGGAGAAACGCTTGCTACGCCTTTGTCTATAGGTGTTACTGCAAGTACTTCAATAACTGCAACTGAAACACCGGTAGGGCATGCCATCATGGTAAAACCTATCGCAGGTACATTTGTTATTAGTGTGACAACAAGTACAAAAACTTATGATAATGTTACTGTAACTTTAAATTCTGTGGCAGAGCATTTAGACGGCGCAGGTGTTGCATACACTGTAACTTTAACATTTAAAGAACAGATTTCGGTCAGTGCTTCTGTTGCTGATTGGAGTGAAGGTACAGGTTCTGCTACTATTGGATAATTGTTTTTATAAATGTAGTATAACCATCTAATGAATTCCTCAAGAAAAGATATAAAAACTTTTCTTGAGGAATTTTTTATATAATGCTTTGTGTGTAAAAATATTATTGTACTTTTGTGGAAAACATAAACAAATAAATAATATATCGTTATGTCCGGCCTCTCCACTTGTGGAGTCACGATGAACTGTTTGGAATGTCCCAAGGCAGTGACAAATTCTATTGTTCATGCTTCTCATCCGAGAGGGTTTCACAAGCCGGCTCAGAAGTGTGAAGAGAACATTATTATTTTTTTGCTTAAAGGTGAAGTTCTTGTCAATAGTCAGGAATATGCCGGTACTACATTGCGGGCCGGCGAATTTATTCTTCAGGCAATCGGTTCGAAGTTGGAGTTGCTTGTTATGGAAGACGCTGAATGTGTATGCTATAGCTTTAATAAACCTGAATTCTTTTGTGAGGAGCGTTATAATCATATAAAAACTCAAGTGACTCCTCCCTTGATCTTTTCTCCATTGAAAATAGTGCCGGAATTGAAACATTTTCTTGAAGGTTCTGCCAGCTATTTATCTAAAGACAAGATATGTCGCGAGCTATTATCACTCAAGAAAAAAGAACTTGCTTTTATTCTTAGTTCCTATTATTCCGATTATGAGTTATCCACTTTAGTACATTCATTGGCCAAGTATACCAGTAGTTTTCAATACTTTGTCCTCGGCAATCATACGAAAGTAAAAACAGTGGAAGAATTTGCCCACTTGGGTGGATATACGGTTACTACTTTTCGTCGTATATTCAATTCTGTATTTCATGAACCTGTCTATGAGTGGATGATGAAACAACGTAAAGAAGGGATCATTTACGAACTTCGCTATACGAAAGCTACCATTTCTGAGATTTGTTACAAATACGGATTTGAATCTTTACCTCATTTCTCAAATTTCTGTAAGAAAAACTTTGGAGCTTCTCCTCGCAGCATACGTTTAAGCGAATCGCAGTAAGTTTTGGGAGTATAAAAAAGGGCATCGCTTCACAGCGACACCCTGCCTAAATGGACACTCAGCAGTCTATAAAGATACACACTTGTACTTTTTGTTTATTGACTACCGGTATCCTCTCTTACATAAGGGATGATAAAATTCTATTAACGATTGGACGGAATTGTTAGCTTGTTTAAATAATTTATATTCATAATCATTTTTTTCTTTGTGTGTAACTTATTAATATAATTCCTATTACATGTGAAAACGAACAATAATATGTAATATTTAGTCGGAGTGCCGATAATATAAGAGCGTGAGACCGAAACATTACTCCTAAACGAGGCTCGACCAAAAGCCTAACTCTGGATCAATGAGTCAGCCCACACTCCCTTTATTGGTATATACGGGGAATTTATCTGTACGTATAAAAGCGTGTAGATATAACATATATATGCAATAAAGGTTGCGGGACTTTCTCTGTGCCAGAGTTCCAGAAATGAAATTGGTCGATTTCGTTTAGGCACAAATATTAGTTCGCAACAGAAGATGTACTACTGATAGTTAACGTCACCTGTGCTTGTATACGTTATGCATCTCCTTTTCCATTTGCAAATATAATGCATTAATATTATATTACAACCGATAATAATCTATTTATTTTCTTAATTCCTAAGAAAAATGGTTAACCTTGTTTTTAAGAAAACATCTTTTTCTATCATAGAGACAAGTTTATAGGTGAAATAGAACAGGAATATATGCTTATTTTCATGAAAGAAAGTGTCTTGATTTTACGATGAAAAGCTTATACGAATCCGTAGCGGCTATTCTATGGATTAGTGAATATTCAAAGTTTTTTTCGGTCGGTTCTATTTGATGCGGAAGTAAAGGACTGGTCCTAAAGAAAGAACTCCTTTAAATGTATTTTGCAATCTTTTAAAATCATTTTAGAAAGTATTACCGTCAATGCGAATAGCAAGTTTTACGTGATTTCTCTCTTTATTTGCAAACTCTGAATGGTTAATCCTGAAAGACAGTATCCTATGTTGAATTTTAAATTTAGTATTATGAGACATTATTTTACAAGTAGATTGTTTCTATTTTTGTTTGTTCTATTCGGCTGCGTGATGGCAACCAACGGGCAGAGTCTGAAAACCGTTAAAAATTGGAATTTCTTATCGTGGAGTGAAACAACTTTAGCTAATCTGGGGGCAGATGCCACCAGTTGGGAAGCAGAAATTGACGCTGATACGCAAGTTCTTAAGCGTTATAAGAATTTAGAGACGGTGGATGCCAAAAATGTCCTGAAAGCTAATGGGGTAGTGATTGCAGAGACCGATGGCATTCTCTTTCCTGCACTGACCAAAGGAAATTTGAGTCTTCGTATAAATATGAGTGATGATGGTATCCAGTTAGGAAGTAAGAATCTGGAAGTGACAATCAAAGAGCTGAAAGCTGGACAGCATGTTACCATTATTCTGAAAAGTGCGAATGCGACAAGTGGACGCGGCATCAGTGCCATAACGAACATGACAGGTACGGTGGGATCTGACACTTATAAGACCGGTAATGATGGTGAGAATACTTATGAGTTAGTAGTCGCTGCTGATGGTGATGTGAAGTTCAAATACAATGAAGGTGTTATCTTGAAAAGTATTATAGTATCCGAAGAAACGGTTGCACGTAAAGTAGCTTATATTTATGATTCTTCTTATGCCGGTTATGTACTCGATGAAGACCCTGTACATGCTGCATTGATTGACGCCTATGAGGTAACGGATATCGATGTGAAATCTTTAGATGGTTCTACGGTAAATGAATTACTTGGTTATGATCTGGTATTTTCTTCTGAGGCTGTTGGCGGTAAACATGCGTATGGGTTGAAGTTGGAGACCGTTGTAAATAAAGTGCCTATGCTCAATCTGAAGTCATTCTATTATTCGTCGGACCGTTGGGCATGGGCTACGGGGCAGAATCCGGATAAAGGAACTAATACGATGATTATATTGGAAGCTTATCGTAATCATGCTATTTTCAATGGAGTGGCCATCGCAGAAGACGGTACATGTGTTATTTTTACCGAGAGCGATGCCAGCAACAATCAAGTGCAAGCTTATAAAGATCCGGGTGCAATCATTGCTGATGACATTGTTATGGCAAAAGATGGAACAGGTACTTATAATACCATTCATGAACATGGTACGACAAATAAGTATATGTTGATACCGTTTGCCAGTAATCTGATCAGGGGGATTGATGCCAATGCAATTAGACTGTTGCTGAATGCGGCCGATTATTTGATTGCTACGAAGGAAGTATATGTTGAGCCGTCGGATCCGGTAGCTGCTCCGGTTATTTCGGATGTTGTTAATGGAAACGCTAAAACAGTGACTATTACTACTGCAACAGAAGATGCCGCGATTTACTATACTTTGGACGGTACTGTTCCTACTATTGAAAGTATCCTATACACGCAACCATTTGATGTTTTGAAGCCGTGTTCGGTAACGGCTTTTGCTGTGAAAGAAGGAATGCTCGATTCAGAAGTAGTGTCGAAGGATATTGAGAACGAAAATTATATTGCACGAAACAAAACGTTGTTATGGGCCAATTTCAAGGATCAGCCGGAAGAATGGGGAGTAACCGGGGATATAATCGGTTCCGGAAAGACGGATGAAAAGACAATCGCAGGATTTATAATCGGAAGCAAGGGGCAGCGTGTTAATCTGCAGGCTACAGGTGTGTCCGAAAAGATCGGTGATACTTACGGTCCCGCTACAGAAGAAGATATGGGAGCGACAAGCTATGCAATGTCTTTCCTTACAGGCTCTGCCAGTGGCTATATAATTACTCCGTCTGTAGTAGCCGGACCTTTTGATGTTGCTATTTGGTGGTGTACGGCAAAGAGTGCATCTTACACTGAGAAATTGACTATATCTGTGAAAACTGCGGATGCAGAGGAGTGGACAGAACTTGAAACGATCTCTAATAAAAGTTATAAGAGTGTTCGTAAGCAAATTGTATCTTATGATGGAACAGAGCCTGTACAAGTTAAGATAACTTGTGCTTCCGGAAACGGCTCTAACAACAATGCAATGATATTCGATGTTAAGTTGTTGGGCGAAGGGGCAGATCCGGTAGCTACTCCGGTTATTTCGGCAGAAGCAAATGGAAATGCCAAGACAGTAACCATCACTACGGATACGAAAGATGCTACTATCTATTATACGATTAATGGAACAGATCCTACGATTGCCAGCACGCAATATACAGAACCTTTTGACATCTTGAAGCCTTGTACAGTAAAAGCATTTGCCGTTAAGAAAGATATGGCAGATTCGGATATAGCTTCGGAAGATATTGAGAATGAAAATTATATCGCACGGAATAAAACCCTGTTGTGGGCCAATTTCAAGAACCAACCGGAAGAGTGGGGAATAACCGGGGATATAATCGCTTCCGGAAAGACGGATGAGAAAACGGTTGCAGGATTTATAATCGGAAGTGAAGGCCAGCGTGTAAACCTCCAGGCTACCGGTGTTTCTGAAGAAATAGGCGGAAATTATGGTCCGGAGACAGAAGCCGATGCCGGTGCGTCGGGTTATGCTATGTCATTCTTGACAGGAACGGCCAGCGCTTATATGATTACTCCTTCTGCCGTAGCCGGACCGTTTGATATTGCTATCTGGTGGTGTGGTGCAAAATCAGCTTCCAATACGGAGAAGTTGACCGTATCGGTGAAAACGGTGGATGCTGAAGAGTGGACAGAACTGGGAACACTTTCTAATGATGCTTATAAGAATATCCGTAAACAAGTGATTTCTTATGAAGGAACAGAACGGGTATTGGTTAAGTTTGCTTCTGCTTCGGAAAACGGAAAGAACAATAATGCGATGATATTCGATATTAAATTATTAGGTGAAGGTGAAGATCCGGTACTGCCGGTGGCTACTCCGGTCATTACGACAGAAGATACTGCCGATGGGAAAATGGTCACGATTGCTTGTGAAACAGAAGATGCGGCTGTCTACTACACTTTGGATGGCACTGAACCTACAGTAGAAAGTAGTCTTTATGCAGAAGCGTTTGAGACGAAATCATCTTGCACAGTGAAAGCTATCGCAGTGAAAGAGGGTTTCCCCGATTCGGAAATTGCCGAACTGGATATTACTATCGCTACTTCCATTATTTCTGAAACAGCTTCTAAAGTTATCTTATCCCGCTCTTATTTCACTGTTGGCGGAGTGAAGCTTGAAGCTCCGGTGAAAGGATTGAATATCGTAAGAACGGTGTTTGAAGACGGAGTGATCGAGATGTCCAAGGTAATAGTGGAATAGTTCACAATTTCTCTTATTCAATAGGTATATATAAAAATCCCTGCCGGATGACCCGGCAGGGATTTTCTGTTATTAATCAAATGCTAAGTTATACGCTTAGTCTTTCAGTTTTGCGAGGATGAAATCGCGGTTCAAACGAGCGATGTTGCTGATAGAAATGTTCTTCGGACATTCAGCTTCACATGCACGGGTATTTGTACAGTTACCGAATCCGAGTTCGTCCATCTTAGACAACATGGCTTTTGCGCGGCGGGCAGCTTCTACCTTTCCTTGCGGAAGCAGGTTCAACTGGCTGACCTTTGCCGAAACGAACAACATAGCCGAACCGTTCTTACATGCAGCTACACAAGCACCGCAACCGATACATGCAGCAGCATCCATAGCTTCGTCAGCAATGTCTTTGGAAATCAAGATAGCGTTAGCGTCTTGTGGAGCGCCGGTATTTACGCTTACATAACCACCTGCCTGCATGATTTTGTCATAAGCAGAACGGTCTACCATAAGGTCGCGGATTACCGGGAAGCCGGCGGAACGCCAAGGTTCTACAGTGATTGTATCGCCATCTTTGAAACGGCGCATATACATCTGGCAGGTAGTGGCGCCTGTTGCAGGACCATGTGGATGTCCGTTGATGTACAAAGAGCACATACCACAGATACCTTCGCGGCAGTCATGGTCGAATACGATCGGTTCACCGCCATCGTTAATGATTTGTTCATTCAGGATATCCAGCATTTCGAGGAACGAAGTATCGCCCGGGATATCTTTCATTTGATATGTTTCAAAAGCACCTTTTGCTTTCGGGCTTTTCTGACGCCATACCTTCAGTGTGAAACTTATATTTTTATCCATTTTTGTTTTCCTTTAATTGATTAGCCGATTAAGATTTGTAGTTACGAGTCTGAACTTTCACGAACTGATAGTTCAAATCTTCTTTGATCAATTCCGGTTCTGAATCTTCACCGGTATATTTCCAGCAAGATACGTAAGAGAAGTTCTTATCGTCACGCAAAGCTTCGCCTTCCGGAGTCTGATACTCAGTACGGAAGTGACCGCCGCAAGATTCTTCACGGTTCAGAGCATCGCGGGCCATCAACATACCTACTTCGATAAAGTCGATCAGACGGAGAGCCTTTTCAAGTTCTACGTTCAGTTCGTTTACTTCACCCGGGATGCGTACGTTGGTCCAGAAGTCTTTTTTCACTTCTTGGATACCGCTCAAAGCTTTCTGCAAAGATTCTTTGGTACGAGCCATACCTACAAAATCCCACATGATGTGACCCAATTTCTTGTGGATGGAGTCAACAGAATGTTTACCGTTAACGGCTTTGATTTTCTGAATCTTATCCTTGACAGCTTTTTCGGCTGCTACGAATTCCGGAAGGTCGGTAGAGAAACGCGGAACTTGGATTTGATCGGCCAGATAGTTTTGGATAGTGTATGGCAATACGAAATATCCGTCGGCCAGACCCTGCATCAACGCGGATGCACCCAAACGGTTGGCGCCGTGATCGGAGAAGTTGGCTTCACCGATAGCGAACAGACCCGGAATAGAAGTCATCAATTCATAATCTACCCAAATACCACCCATTGTGTAGTGGATAGCGGGGAATATCATCATCGGAGTTTTATATGGATTCTCGTCGGTGATTTCTTCGTACATATCGAAGAGGTTACCATAACGGGCACGAACCACATCCTCACCCAGACGATCGATGGCATATTTGAAATCAAGGAAAACGGCCAAGCCGGTATTGTTTACACCGAAACCTGCATCGCAACGTTCTTTGGCAGCACGTGATGCCACGTCGCGAGGTACGAGGTTACCGAATGCCGGATAACGACGTTCCAGATAGAAGTCACGATCTTCGTCGGGTATATCATTCGGTTTTTTAGTTCCTGCCTGCAATGCTTTGGCATCTTCGATCTTTTTCGGAACCCAGATACGGCCGTCGTTACGGAGAGATTCAGACATCAACGTCAGCTTAGACTGTTTGTCACCGTGAACAGGGATACAGGTCGGGTGGATCTGTGCAAAACAAGGATTAGCAAAATAAGCACCCTTTTTGTAGCACTGGATGGCAACAGAACCGTTGGAACCCATTGCATTGGTTGAAAGGAAGAAAGCATTTCCGTAACCGCCTGTACCGATAACTACGGCATGAGCAGCGAAACGTTCAATTTCACCGGTTACGAGGTTGCGGGCAATGATACCACGGGCGCGTCCTTCGATTATAACAAGGTCGAGCATTTCATAACGGGTGAACAATTTTACAGTACCTTTCTGTACCTGACGGCTCAATGCTGAATAAGCACCCAGCAACAACTGCTGTCCGGTCTGGCCACGGGCATAGAATGTACGTGATACCTGCGCACCACCGAAAGAACGGTTGTCGAGCGTACCACCGTAGTCACGGGCAAAAGGAACACCCTGAGCTACACATTGGTCGATGATGGCATTGGATACTTCTGCCAGACGGTAAACGTTGGCTTCGCGTGCACGATAGTCACCACCTTTGATTGTATCGTAGAAAAGACGGTATACAGAGTCGCCGTCATTTTGATAATTCTTAGCTGCGTTGATACCACCTTGTGCTGCGATGGAGTGAGCACGGCGTGGAGAATCCTGGATACAGAAGTTGAATACTCTGAATCCCATTTCACCCAGAGAAGCGGCTGCAGATGCGCCGGCAAGTCCGGTTCCTACAACGATAATGTCGAGACGACGTTTGTTGGCAGGATTAACAAGTTTTTGGTGAGCTTTATAGTTACTCCATTTTTCGGCTAACTGGCCTTCAGGAATTTTAGAATCTATTTGAGTCATAATGCTATTTACGATTTAATCATTTACAATTTTAAAATTTAGCAAGAAGCGCCGCATAACGATTGAACGTAGAATACGACTACTACCAGTGCAAAGCAGATGACAACGATTGTTGAATAGATGTTAGAGATGCATTTCCAACGATTGATCCAAATCTTGTTGTTCCAGCCCAGTGACTGCATAGAGCTCCAGAAGCCGTGAGTCAGGTGGAACCAGAGAGCGGCCAGCCAGATAAGATAAAGCACTACGTATACCGGATTAGAGAAAGTGTTGGTGATGTGATAAACACCGTCGGCAGCATAAGTAGTATCTACTACTGCACCCATGTTGTGCATCAATTCGGGGAGCTGCATTTTAGCCCAGAAATTGAACAGGTGAAGACCTAAGCCCAGAACCACGATGATACCTAAAACAAGCATGTTTTGTGAAGCCCATTCCACAGTTTTGGGTTTATCTACTACGGCATAGCGTTCGCTGCCGCGTGCTGCACGATTCTGAATCGTCAGCCAGAAGGCATAGATAATGTGAATCACGAAGAGGGCAGCCAGTCCTAAGGTAGCCACCAACGCGTACCAGTTTGCTCCCAGGAACTCACAAACCAAGTTGTAACCCTCAGCCGAGATGATCGCAACAAGGTTCATCGCCATGTGAAACGTTAGAAACAGGACAAGGGCGATACCTGTAACGCTCATCACCACTTTCCTTCCTACAGATGAATTACTTAACCACATAAATGATTGATTTTAAATTATTTAATTGTTAGAACTATAATTTCTTTTTTACATGCCTATTTCTCTTCGTGCAAAAGTACAGGAAATACATTGATTAACCAAAGAATTAAAGAAATAATTCTTTAATGAAAAGGGGGTATTATTTCTTACTAATATTCTCCCCTTTGGCTGCACGTGATCTCAGAGCACGGGGAGAATCTCCGAAAGAGGCTTTACAAAAATGGGCAAAATGTGACAAGGAGTCGAATCCGTAACGCGTGCTGATGTCGGTAATTCGCTCTTTGGTATGTTGCAGGTCGTCAAGAATTCCCTCACGCTTTTTGTCGAGTATCCATTCGTACACCGGTACTCCATACATGTTTCTGAACAGGCGCCGGAAGGTAGTAACGGTATATCCGCCCAAATGGGCGAATTCTTCTACATTCTTTACCTTATTATAATTCTGCATGATGAAGTACTGGAAACTTTCAGTATACGTACTGATGGGATAAAAAAAGTTACTTAGTTGGGGGCGCGGATAGTAGCAGGTAAGAAGGAATACGAGTTCCTGACTTTTAATATCGATAAAAGGTCCGCATGAAATGCCTTCTGTTAAGTATTCTCCCAAGTCTGTTATGAACCGGCTGAGCCGGTAATTCATCACCAAGGGAGTATAGGTCAGCGGGGCTTCGGAAGTATTTAAGATTTCGCGGTAATAACTTTCACAAATTTGTGGCAATTCATTGAACCAGTATACGATGTATTCCACTTCTGTCAGTGCCAGTAATTCGATTTTGGAGCCGATGGCCTGAAGGATAAACTGCCCGTCACGTAAGCTGGTTCCGGGGTATTCCTGGCTATTCACGAGGAGTTCTCCCTTTATCATAAACAGTATGCAGTTTTGTGTGCACTTGTCGGCAGGGAAGTGTTGTCCCCTGGGAAAGTTCCTATAGACAAATGTACCTTGAGCAGCTTTGGGGCATTGTGCACAGTCGGTAAATCTTTTACAATAACTGTTTTTTATCATGAATTAAAGTGAGAAGCTATGGTTGTCAGGCAACAAAGATATGATATTTTTAATGAAAACTCAATATTTTTGCTATATCTTTGTCTGGTCTAATAAATGAAAATGGTGATGAGGAAATTAATGATTGCGTGTGTTGCAGCGTTCTGTACTATGGGAATTCAGGCACAAAACTGGGATATAAATACGTTGCATAAAATTAATAGTATGGACGGGAAATTTGTGCGGAATTATAGTAAAGCATTTTCTCGCTCGGCTCCTTATATTTCGGTGGGAGTGCCTGTCGCTATGGCAATTTATGCCGGTATAGGGAAGGACAAGGAGTTGTTAAAAGATGCCGTATATATTGGTACGAGTGTGGCCGAAGCTGTGGTGCTGACTTATGGCATAAAACACATGATCGATCGTGAGCGGCCGTATGACCGATATCCCGGGCGGGTATATCCGTATAGTACGGAAAGCAGTCCTTCGTTCCCGTCCAGCCATACAGCGGCAGCTTTTTCGTTGGCTACTTCACTGAGTATTAAATATCCCAAATGGTATGTGATTGCTCCTTCGGCTGTTTGGGCCTGTTCGGTAGGTTTTTCCCGAATGAATGAGGGGGTGCATTATCCTTCGGACGTGATAGCAGGAGCGGCTATCGGCGCAGGTTGTGCAGTCGTTAATATTTATGTCAATCGTTGGTTGAACAGTTGGCTGTTCGGAGAAAAAAAACAGGTCGCTTTTACCTATTAAAAGCCTGTTTTTAATTTTCACTTATAAATAAAAACGGGGATGTAAATGTGTCAAAACTCCCCTTTTATCGAAATCACCCTCGCTACAACTGCTTGAGCTGCACTCCTAAAGTTTTATGTCCAACTTTTGGGGTGCAGTTCATTTTTAGTTTATGAGAATTTCGACACACCCTCATTTTCTTGGAGGGGGATATACACCCTTCATTTATTTCAGCATTTGTTCGTACTCCTTTGAACTTAATATTTCCAGTGCCCGTTCTACACTTTTATTTGTTTTATTCATTACTTGGAAATATTCGTTCATATCCCATAGATCGCGGGCAATGAGTGCTTTCAGTTGGGTCTTGATAAGAGGCAGAGCCTTGTTGTATTGCTCTTCGTTGAATTCGATTTTCTCTTGATCTGCCATTTCACGCATCGTTTTCAGCAATTCATCATCTACTTCGAATTTCTCATTGAAAGTTTCAAACTTTTTGTATTTATTCAATAATTCTTTCCGATGCTTTTCGATGTATTTCATGGTCAGTTTGATAATTACCCCTTTGGCCACGAGATTGCGGTGATAATCCGTATACAGAGTGGTATCGATCGGCACAAAATAATCGGGCATGATACCTCCGCCGCCGTAAACGGTACGTCCTAATTTTTTAGTCTGGCATTTTAGTGAATCCGGAAAGTGGATACTGTCTGCATTCATCAACTCACCACGATTGAAACGGTCTATCAAATCCTGATTATATTTCTTTTGATTATTCTCACTGTCACTGTTCCTGCCTGATAATTTGGTATCTGCTGTGCTATCGTAAGGTTTTTGAATGCAACGGCCTGCGGGAGTATAATACCGTGCTATGGTCAATCGGATCATTGAGCCATCGGGCAGGTCGATAGGACGTTGAACCAGTCCTTTTCCGAAAGAGCGTCGTCCTACAACTACACCTCTGTCCCAGTCTTGGATGGCTCCGGTCACAATTTCACTGGCTGAGGCGGAATATTCGTCTACCAGTACGACCAAGCGTCCTTTACGGAAATTTCCCGTACCTTTTGCGAAAAATTCACTGCGCTGTGCCGTTCTTCCTTCTGTGTATACAATCAGCTCTTTTTCCCCGAGGAATTCATTAGCAAGGTCGATAGCTGCGTTCAGATATCCTCCTCCATTACCTTGAAGATCGAGGATAAGGTCTTTCATACCTTTGCTCTGCAACTCTTTCATTGCTTTTAGAAATTCTTCAGCGGTGGTAGCTCCAAAACGGTTGATACGGATATAGCCTGTTTTCGGTTCGATCATATATGCGGCATCCAGACTAAGGATGGGGATTTTGTCGCGTTTCACTGTGAAAAGCAACGGATCATTTACTTCCCGTCGGAGGATGGTCAGGTTTACTTTAGAACCTTTCGGGCCACGAAGACGGCTCATGATATCTTCCGTACTCATTTTCACTCCGGCAATAGCCGTATCGTTGACTGCTATGATACGGTCTCCGGCGAGAATACCTACTTTCTCGGAAGGTCCGTTACTGACAGGTTGTACGACCAATAGGGTATCTTCAATCATCTGAAACTGAACGCCGATACCTTCAAAATTACCCTGTAAGGGTTCATTCATCTTTTTTACCTCTTCCGCATTCGAATAAGTGGAGTGTGGATCGAGTTGTGCCAGCATTTTGATGATGGCTTCTTCTACCAGTTTATTTTCGTCTACTTTGTCTACATATAAGTTGGCGATAGCGAATTCGGCCATTTGCAGTTTGCGCATGGCAGGAGAACCGAAGTTCTGTGCCTGTGATGTGATAGCCCACAGGCAGGCTAAGAATATATATATTTTTTTCATCATCTTGATTTACTAATCACTAATCATTTATTACTCGTTATTAAATTTCCATCCCTTCCGGAATAAACATACTGATATCTTTATTGTAGCCAAGAAGTTCGCGTACGATGGTAGAACTGACGCAAGTGAGTTCCGGCTCGGTGAATAGTAATATGGTTTCGATTCCGGCCAGTTTGCGATTGATGTCTGCAATGGTCTCTTCATATTCGAAATCTTTTACCGTACGTATGCCGCGAACGATAAATTGCGCACCTACTTGCTGGGCGAAGTCGATGGTCAGACAATCATAAGACATTACTTTTATTCGTGGTTCGTTTTGGTAGAATTTCCGGATCATTTCCACACGCTTCTCTATCGGGAAATAAGTGTTTTTGTTTTCGTTGATACCTATTCCGATGATTACCTCATCCATAAAAGTCAGGGTACGGGTTACTACCGAATAATGTCCGATAGTAAACGGGTCGAACGTGCCCGGGAAAATAGCTCTTCTCATTTTTTTGTTTTATGCTATGTCTTCTTCTATAACCAGATTGTCTATAATAAAGTTTTGCCGTTCCATGGTGTTTTTACCCATATAGAATTCGAGTAATTCTTTTACAAGATCGGTTTTACGCAATGACACTTGCTCCAGACGCATGTCTTTCCCTATAAAGTGTTTGAATTCGTCCGGGGAGATTTCTCCTAAACCTTTGAATCGGGTAATTTCCGGATTGGGGCTTAACTCCCTGATTGCTTTCTGGCGTTCTTCGTCACTGTAACAATAAAGGGTCTTTTTCTTGTTGCGTACACGGAACAGAGGTGTTTGCAGGATATAGACGTGCCCTTTTTTAATCAGGTCGGGAAAGAACTGAAGAAAGAAAGTAATAAGCAGCAAACGGATATGCATACCGTCTACATCGGCATCCGTAGCTACGATTACTTTGTTGTAGCGCAATCCTTCAATGCCGTCTTCAATGTTTAATGCAGCTTGAAGCAGGTTGAATTCTTCGTTCTCGTATACCACTTTTTTGGTCAGCCCGAATGAATTTAGCGGTTTACCGCGCAGGCTGAATACTGCTTGTGTGTTGACATCGCGGCTTTTGGTAATAGAACCACTGGCAGAGTCTCCCTCGGTGATGAATATACATGAATCTTCTTCGAGTCCTTTACCTTTGGGGTCATTCAGATGAATGCGGCAATCACGGAGTTTTCGATTGTGCAGATTGGCTTTTTTAGCGCGTTCACGTGCTAATTTGGTTACACCGGCAATGGCTTTGCGCTCTTTCTCGGAGTCTTGTATCTTTTGCAGCATGATTTCTGCTACATCACCGTGTTTGTGCAAAAAGTTGTCTACTTCCTGTTTGACAAAATCGCCGACAAATTTGTTTACAGTTATGCCACCGGGTGACATATTGGTAGAACCTAATTTGATTTTTGTCTGGCTTTCGAACATCGGCTCCTCAACGTTGACGGCAATGGCAGCTACCAGCCCGTTACGAATATCGGTATAATCTTGATTTTTATTATAGAATTCTTTGATCGTACGGGCAATGTGTTCTTTGAAAGCACTTTGGTGAGTACCTCCCTGTGTCGTATGCTGTCCATTGACAAATGAATAATATTCTTCGCCATACTGTCCGGTATGTGTAAAGGCGATCTCGATGTCTTCCCCTTTCAGATGTATAATAGGGTAAAGCCCGGTAGCAGTCATGTTGTCATTCAGCAGATCGACTAATCCGTTTCGGGATAAAATTCGTTGCCCGTTATAGATTATTACAAGGCCGGTATTGAGATAAGTGTAGTTACGCAGCATCGTCTCGATAAACTCAGGACGGAAGCTGTAGTTCAGGAACAGGGTAGCATCCGGTTCGAAGAAAATATATGTTCCGCTTTCTTCTTCCGTATCCAGTGTTTCGTCTGTAAGCAGATTGCCTTTAGAAAAGGTGGCAATGCGGACTTTACCGTCGCGATAGCTACGTACTTCGAAACGGGAGCTCAATGCATTGACGGCTTTTACACCTACACCATTCAGGCCGACACTCTTTTTAAATGCTTTACTGTCATATTTACCACCGGTATTCAAGACACTGACGGCTTCTACCAGCTTTCCCTGTGGGATGCCTCGTCCGTAATCTCGTACACTGACACGCAGATTTTCTTCGACAATGATTTCTATTTTCTTACCGGCTTGCATCTTGAACTCGTCGATACTATTATCTAACACTTCTTTCAAAAGGACATAAATTCCGTCTTCGGAATGTGCACCGTCGCCAAGCTTTCCAATATACATGCCGGGACGTGTACGGACGTGTTCCATGTCGCTCAGATGGCGGATGTTGTCATCTGTGTATTCTACAGGACTGTTGTCTAAAGGTATCAGTTCGCTCTCTTCCATAAACAATAATTTTTTAATGTGCCAATATGCCAATGTGCCGATTGGCTACGCATGCAGCTACGCTATGCTAAAGCACCGTTCGGAAACTGGCACGTTGGCATATTGGCACATTGTTCCATTATTCTATCTTTTTTGTAAACGCACGACGACGTTTATGTTGCTCGGTTTTGAAGTATTCCCATTGAGCCTGGACTTTTCCGTTTTCTTCCAGCTCCGGGTTGCTTTCTGCAAATATAAAACCTAATTTTTGATAAACCGGAATTAAATCGGAAAATAACAAAGCGTTAACACCTTTATTCTGGTATTCCGGTTTCACGGCTACAAGCAGCAGATCGAGCATTTTTGCCCGTCGTTTCATGAACAGGGCTTTCAGAAGATAATACCAGCCAAAAGGTAATAGACGCCCATGTGATTTTTGCAGAGCTTCTGATAATGAAGGCATTGAGATACCTACTGCAATCAGTTTGTCATCGGCATCCGTGATAAGGGTTACCATGCGCAGGTCGACGATCGGCAGATACATTTTAACGTACTGGTTTATTTGGCGTTGCGACAGTGGGGAATAACCGTACAACGGACTGTAGGCTTCATTCATTAACTCAAAAATGGCCTGTCCATAGTCTGCGGCAATCTTTTTGGCGGAGGTATATTTCTTTATTTTGAGATTATATTTCCGTTGGATGAGATCGGAGATACGTTTATGCTTTTCCGGTATAGCGTTCGGTATGTAGATTTTATATTCTACCCAGTCAGCATCTTTTTCGTATCCCAACTTCTCCATGTGTTGGGGATAATAAGGATAGTTGTAGATTGTCGCCATGGTGCTGAGCTGGTCAAATCCTTCTATCAGCATACCTTCTGCATCGAAGTCGGTAAATCCCAATGGGCCTTGGATGTCTGTCATGCCTTTGGCTTTGCCCCATTCTTCTACGGTTTTCAGCAATGCAGAAGATACTTCTATGTCATCGATGAAATCTATCCAGCCGAAACGTACATCTTTTTTATTCCATTTCTCATTGGCTTTATGGTTGATAATGGCTGCTACACGGCCTACCAGTTCATCTTTTTTATAAGCCAGAAAGTATTCGGCCTCACAAAATTCAAACGCAGCGTTTTTCTTTTTGTTGAACGTATTAAGCATATCGTCATAAAGATCGGGAACGGAATAAGGGTTACCCTTATACATCTTGAAATTGAAACGAATAAACTTCTTTAGTTCTTTTCTTCCAGATACTTTTTTGATTGTAATAGCCATAATTTGTATTTATTTGAGTTTGCAAAGATACGTGATAATCTTTAAATTACAACGGGGAAGTGGCAAAAACTACTGTAATCGCCATTCCCCGTTTTGTGTAAATACAAAGTGGTATCTTTTATGATTTGAAAGGTATGTATAATGTTGTATTTATGATAATGAAAGTATCAGTAGCTGTGCCGTAAGCACGCGCAGAAACATGGCCAACGGATATACGGTAGCATAGCCTACGGCGGGAGCGTCGCAAGAAGTCAGGTCATTCGAGTAGGCAAGAGCGGGTGGATTGGTATTGGCTCCGGACAATACTCCGATGAGTGTATAGTAGTTCAATTTACAGCCATAACGTCCGATAAGCCCCGTTATTAATAATGGGATAACAGTGATGATGGCCCCATAACCGATCCAAACATAACCTCCTTCGTTCACAACAGTTTCTATGAATCCCTTACCGGCTCCTAATCCTACACAGGCAAGAAAGAGTGAAATGCCTATTTCTCTAACCATCAGATTGGCACTCATGGTGGTATAAGTAATCATTTTGTATTGTGGGCCGAAACGGCTGATAAGGATCGATACGATGAGCGGGCCTCCCGCAAGTCCCAGCTTGACCGGTTGAGGAATGCCCGGAAACATAAATGGAATACTTCCTAAGATACATCCCAAAGCGATACCTATAAATATCGGAATAAGATTGGGATGGTTCAGTCGTTTCATTGAGTTTCCCAAGACCTTCTCGGCATGTCCTACAGCCAGTTCGCTACCGACTACTGTTACACGGTCGCCCATCTGCAATTGCAGGCTCGGAGCGGCTACAAGGTCTACTCCCGAACGATTGATGCGGGTGATATTTGCGCCGAAATTATTTCGTATTTTCAGTTGCGACAGCGTTTTTCCATTCAGTTCGGGTTTGGTAATCAGGATACGTCTTGAAATCAGATTCTTACTAACCTGTTCCCATTCTACCTCCACTTGTTTACCGAAGAAGACCGTGATAGCCTCAATATCTATCGGATTGGAGATAATTAAAATCTCATCATCCAAATGCAGGATAGTACCCGAGTTAACCAATTCCGTCTCTTTGTTTCCTTCATGATAACGTATACGCGAAATAACAAAATTCCGGTTTACCAACGGGCGTATATCTTTAATTGCCTTTCCGTTTATCGCCTCATTTTTTATAACTAAGGTGACGGGACGTACAGTCAGTTCTTGTAAGTGTCCTAATCCTTTTTCCGCATCGGCCTCTTCTTTGGTCGTATTGATATTTAAAATATACTTCAAGGCAAGTAATGAAAGGATAGCACCCACCACTCCGAGTGGATAGGCTACGGCGTATCCCATTGCTATCTCAGGCGCATCGATACCGTTCAGGTCACTGTTGGCCTGTTGGGCAGCACCCAATCCCGGGGTATTGGTGACGGCACCGGAAAGAATTCCGACCATTGTTGTGATGGGAACGCCTGTGGCGAAGTGTAGGATGATGGTAATAACAACACTCAGAAAGATAGTTGTCATGGCGAGCATGTTCAGTGTAAATCCTCCCTTTTTAAAAGCGGAAAAGAAACCAGGCCCTACCTGTAAACCGATGGAGTAGACAAATAATATCAATCCGAATTCCTTTAGGAAGTGTAGCAGATGTTCGTCTAAGCTCAGGTTGAAATGCCCGAATACGATACCGACGAAAAGTATCCATGTGACACCCAATGAAATTCCGGCTATCTTTATTTTAGCCAGTATGATACCGAAGGCTATAACCAACGATAAAATAAGTACGGAGTGTGCCACTCCACCACCCCAAAGATTGGGGTATCCTTCGAAAAGGTTTCTGAGAAGTTCCATAATATAATAAATTTGTCTTTAATGTATCAACCACAGAACCTCGATTAATTGTATCACAACATAGACATACCCATATTTACAGGTATCTCTTTCGCAGGTTCTTTCATTGGATTCATCTTCTTTCACACTGCTTTCCTAATCCCACGAGTAAAAACAGCCTTTGATGAATGGCAGGTCTTCTGACTGACTCCTTATCTTGAAGCCTTCCCGGTTCTATAAAAAGAACCAGTGGCAAAGGTCTGTTTTCAAGATATTAGCAGAGTTTCACAGCAGCGGGACTGTCCGGGATTTTCACCCGATTCCCTTTTAATCCGAATAGTCGAAATGTCTATCCGCAACCAATTCGGGGCAAAGATAGTCGATTTTATAATTCAATGGGGAAGAAACGAAGAAAAAAGATACGGCTGAATATTTTTTCCTTTTCAAGTTGAATTCTTGATTTAATTTCTAACTTTGTCAGCAATATCGGTTTCTGAAGTAGCTTCAATGCGAACCGGAATTAAAAGGGAATCCTGTGAAAATCAGGGACTATCCCCGTAGCTGTAAGTTTTATCTCTTGCATTTGAAAGAGAAATGTTACAACAATCTTTGCCACTGGTTATTTTTATAGAATCGGGAAGGCGTTGTAATAAAAACAAGTCAGAAGACCTGCCGGTTTCATTACCTCATTCAAGGCTTTCGGGTGAAAGGCGATGGAGTGGATTCTACCGATTTCATTTTATTACTGACCTCCGTGAATTGTCGTATTTGAATAGCTTTATGATGAATTTATTTGTTAAATCTTAATTTATAAGTATGATTAGTTCGGAGATATTCATTATCAAAAGAGATGGGAAAAGAGAAGTGTTTTCTCTTGATAAGATTAAAAATGCGATTGCCAAAGCTTTTTTGTCAGTAGGGAGTTTTGCTACACAGGATGTCATTACCAATGTATTGAGCCGTGTCAGTGTCAGTGATGGAACCAGTGTGGAAGAAATCCAGAATCAGGTGGAAGTAGCTCTGATGGCAGAGCATTATTACAGTGTTGCAAAAGCATATATGCTGTATCGTCAGAAGCATTTGGAAGACCGTGAAGTCAGAGACAAGCTTAGATTCTTGCTTGATTATTGTGACGCTTCCAATCCTGCTACCGGCAGTAAATATGATGCAAATGCAAATGTGGAGAACAAGAACATCGCTACTTTGATAGGTGAATTGCCAAAATCGAATTTTATTCGTCTGAACCGCCGGTTATTGACGGATCGTTTGAAAGATTTGTATGGTAAAGAAGTCTCCGACCGCTATCTTGAACTTTTGAATCATCATTTTATTTATAAGAATGATGAGACTAATCTCGCCAATTACTGTGCAAGTATCACCATGTATCCCTGGTTGATAAACGGCACTGTGGGTGTGGGAGGCAATTCGACGGCTCCGACTAATCTGAAATCTTTCTGTGGAGGATTTGTCAACATGGTATTCATTGTATCCAGTATGCTGAGCGGTGCATGTGCTACTCCGGAGTTTTTAATGTACATGAATTATTTTGTAGGCTTGGAGTATGGACAGGATTATTATAAACACGCTGACAAGGTTGTTGATTTGTCTGCTAAGCAAAGAACGATCGATAAGATTATAACGGATTGTTTTGAACAGATAGTGTATTCTATTAATCAGCCTACGGGTGCACGGAATTTTCAGGCGGTATTTTGGAATGTAGCCTATTATGACAAGTACTATTTCAATAGTCTTTTCGAGCATTTTGTTTTTCCCGATGGAAGTAAACCCGATTGGGATTCTTTGAGTTGGTTGCAAAAGCGCTTTATGAGGTGGTTTAATAAGGAACGCACACGGACCGTTTTGACGTTTCCTGTCGAAACAATGGCATTGCTGACCAAAGATGGCGACGTATTAGATAAAGAATATGGAGATTTCACTGCCGAAATGTATGCCGGAGGGCACTCTTTCTTTACCTATATGAGTGATAATGCCGATTCCCTAAGTAGCTGTTGCCGTTTGCGTAATGAAATACAAGATAATGGCTTCAGTTATACGTTAGGTGCCGGCGGGGTTTCTACCGGTTCGAAGAGTGTATTGACTATTAATCTGAATCGTTGTATCCAGCATGCAGTGAAGTCGGGTATGCTTTATCCTTTCTTTTTGGAAGAGGTCGTCGATTTGGTTCACAAAGTACAACTGGCTTACAATGAGAATCTGAAACAGTTGCAGGCAAAAGGTATGTTACCTTTGTTTGATGCTGGTTATATCAATATGAGTCGTCAATATTTGACTATCGGTGTCAACGGTTTGGTTGAAGCAGCTCAGTTTATGGGAATCGAAATCAATGATAATCCCAAATATGAAGCATTTGTGCAGGAGATTTTGGGTATGATAGAAAAATATAATAAGAAGTATCGTACAAAGGAAGTGCTGTTTAACTGTGAAATGATCCCTGCCGAAAATGTAGGCGTGAAGCATGCCAAGTGGGATAAGGAGGCCGGTTTCCAAACTTTTCGTGAATGCTATAACAGTTATTTCTATATCGTGGAAGATGAGTCATTGAATATTGTCGACAGGTTTCGTCTTCACGGGCATCGCTATATCGAGCATCTTACCGGTGGCTCTGCTTTACATATGAATTTGGAGGAGCATCTTAGCAAAGAACAATATCGGCAATTGTTACGGGTAGCTGCTATAGAAGGTTGTAATTACTTCACATTCAATATTCCGAATACTATTTGCAATAAGTGTAAGCATATCGATAAGAGATATCTGCACGAATGTCCTGAATGTCATAGCGAGGACGTAGATTATCTGACTCGTGTTATCGGTTACATGAAACGTGTCAGCAATTTTTCACAAGCCCGGCAGAAGGAGGCTGCTCAAAGATATTATGCTCCGGTACGCTGATTATGATATTGTTTTTCAAGAGATACCGGGTGAGGTTACTTTGGCTATCAATCTTTCTAATTGTCCGAACAGGTGTAAGGGGTGTCATAGTCCTTATCTGATGGATGACATAGGTGAATTCCTAACTGAAGAAAGTCTTTCATGGCTTTTGCAGAAATATGGTAAAGCTGTGACTTGTGTCTGTTTTATGGGTGGGGATGCTTATCCGTTAGAAGTAGAGCGATTGGCACAGTTTCTCTGTTGCCGTCAGTCCATAGCTCCGGTGAAAGTGGGTTGGTATTCCGGAAAGTCGGAGTTACCTACCGACTTTAATATGAGTTATTTCGAATATATAAAGTTGGGACCTTACGTGGAAGCGTTGGGTGGATTGAAATCTGCAAAAACAAATCAGCGTTTGTATCGTATTGTCAATGGGAAAATGGAGGATATTACTTATCGGTTTTTGTCAAATCAATTGTTTGTTTGAAGGGATTTCCATGATCACTTTTTATATTCTATGATAGGAATACCTGGATATTTTCATGTATGAAAAAATCACCCTTACTACAATTGAACTGCACCCCAAAAGTTGGACATAAAACTTTAGGAGTGCAGTTTAAACATGGTTAGAGTGAGGGTGATCTCATAATTATTAAGACTTTTTGAACTGCTATTTATCTAAATAATTTTTTGATAATCAGTAGTGTCCTTTGAAATATGCTTTTAAAGGGAAATGGCTGCTGGGGGTACATTCTACGATTAATATTGGATCTGTTTCATCTTCTGGAATTGTTAATGAAATTACATTAGTATTACCTGTGCCATTTTTGTAGCCCCAAATTGAAAGTACGCCACCTGGATATACATCTATTTCTGATGTGCGTTCAATGAAATTCTGCCCTGCCAGCAACAGTATGCCCTGATCATAATCCGTGCACAATAGTTTTCCATCTAATGCTATACTCACCATTCCATCCCAACCAGGATTAGAAACTTGGATTTTCATGTCTTTAATGACTCTGTTTTCCGAAGTAAGGTTTTGCTTCCCATTTTCGTTTAATTGCGCCCATACATTAGATGTACATAAAAAGACGAAAAGTAATAACACAATTTTTGTAATTTTCATAAACGTAAAATTTAAAGGATAATATAATGATTTTTGTATTAAAATATTTAAAGACCTAATGGTACTAATTAGCAGTCTATTGAATTTTAGATCGACTAATGGAAAGTAATTCGATTACTATATATTAAGAAATAATGTGTTTAGAAGGAAAGAGCCCAGTATTATACCAGGCTCTTATGCAAGTTATAAATATTAACTTGTCCAATTTGTTAGAAACGTTTTAGTTTCTTTTGGTTATAATATATACTTTATACCTATTTCTAACAGATCATTTCTTAAGAACTTTTATTGTACGAACCTCTTTGCCGTCTTTTATTACTTTCACTAAGTAAATGCCATTAGTTCCAAGGGTAATACGCATATTTTGACCGGCATAAAGAGTTTCTGTTTTTTGAGCAGCAAGCATACCGGATACTGTGTATACAGAAACTTGGTAGTTACCGTCTTCTGCAAATTCTACAAAGAGAATGTCTTCTACAGTATAAGTACGTAATTCTCCAGTTGCGTTTGTATCTTCAATACCTACAGGATCATAGATTGTGAATACAGGGTATTCTTTAGAATCTGAGCCTAATGTATTTGCGAGTGTTAAAGTAACAGTACGGTCATCAGGTTTAGCATAGGACAGTTTTGCGCTACCAGCAGTGGCATTGCCAGTAGCTTCACTGATTACGGCACGTTTGGCAGTCCATGTAGGCAGTGTCTCAATTTTATAAGCAGATCCGGCAATGAACGGAGTACCGGAGATATAAAGGGGGTGTTGAGGGGTTTGAGTTCCAGAACCTTCATTTACTCCTGCTACAATTTTGAAAGCACAAGCTTGTGCTTCTGTCTTAGTGCCTTTAGCTGTAAAATAATGACTGTCATTAGCATCTGTATCAAAATCCCAGTAAGCTAATATATTAGTTGGAAGATTATTTGCATCAAGACCTGCCTTTGATGTCTGTACATCTGCTTCGGTCATAGCTCCATCCCAAATTTGCAACTCATCTATTATACCATTGTTGAAAGTAGCTCCTTCACCACGACCTCCACCGAAACCAAACCAGTAGTCAGACGGGAGGGCAAAGCGTATAGAACACCAATCTTCTGTTGTTCCGCTTGTACGGCCAAATATCCATGTTGATTTCTGAAGAGTGCCGTTAACATAGAATTTAGAACGGAACTGACCATTTTCGTTGTATTCAAATACCAATGCAACGTGATTCCAGGAATTAGGTACAATAACAGTTTCCGGGAAAGTGTATTTAAGTTCATCAGAACCACCTGCAGTAGCACTACGGAATGTATAAGAATCTAATTTACCTTTAGAATCAACATTAGACCAGAACCAACCCCAGTTATTTACAGGCCAAGTACTGGCACGATTTTCAATACTGAAGAATGCCGTACTACCGGGCAATGAATTAAATAGTATCCATGTAGAAACAGAGAATGATTTATAAGAAGCAATGTCTAAAGGTGCGACTTTACCACCTACCCAGCCTTCGTCTATTTCAACACCGCGTGATGCAGCGCCATCTGCTTCTCTACCTGTATAGCCTAAAGTCAACTCTTTTCCTATTTCAATTTTAATAGGTGATGCTCCCTCTTGCACTGTTTCTCCGTCGATTGTCAAAGTCTTGATTTGGGGCAAAGCGCCTGATCCCCAACTTGTAATCTGTACATAAGAATTGAAGCGGCGAGTAGTATCGGATTCAGTAATTTCGAGATCATAAGCACCAACCTCTTTGATACCTTCCGTTACAGAGAATTTTACAGTATTGTTCGCCTCTTTAACTACTTCACCCTCGGCATTGTAAAGTTTCCAACCAGCCGGATTGTGACGCGGATCTACGTAAGAAATTTCAAAATCTTCTTCCGGTTTAATTGTTGTCTTATCAATCTGGACATCATTAATAGTAAAATAATCACCAAAACCATCTATGTAATTGCTCCATTTAATATCAGAATCAGAGTTGGTATCCACTGAAACTGCAGCAACACCAAGACGTATCCGTTGTGCTTTATCTGCATCAACAGGAATAGAATAGTACATACCTGCCCAAGAAGTAGTGATACCCATAAATATAGGATCTCCACCTTCTTGTTGTGCATAAAGTTTAAACATGGAAGCGTTCACATCAAGATTGTAAACAGGAGTTCCTGCTTCCTTATTATTAGGCATATTAAAAATTACCTTGGCATCAACACCTTTATAATGATTACCAAGAGTTTTTGCTACAGTAATTTCAGGAGCTGAAGGAGTAGAAGTCGTACCACGGGTAATAGAAAATTCTCCAAGATAAAGATCAAGATCTTGGGTATTCATAAAGTGCAGACCAATCATTGCAATCTCTTTATTGCTAAGTGTGGTGAGAAGCCCGCTGACTTTGAACGTTTTTTCAATCCAAACCTCATCATCTGCGACTTCTGAAGTTGTTACTACTTTAAGGTTGCTCTCACGCAAAATTACTGTTTCATTACCTTTGGCAGACAAAATAAGATTTATATCAGACTTACCTTTCACTAATTTATAACGAACTGTAATCACATCATTCGTTTTCAAAGCGAAATCTGTTTTGAAAAGATGTAAATATTCATCAGCTGTCGTGCCGAAAATACGAAGACAAGAACCGCCTACATAAGCATCATCCCACGTAAATTGAGCATCTAACCCATTAGTCAATACATCAGTTGCTTTTTTACCCATGAACGAGGAAGCAAACCAATAACGCCATGTAGGAAGATAATCTTGTACACCTATATTATACCATTCGTTGTTATTTTGACGTTTACCTTTCCAATTGAAAAAACGGCCGTTACCTAAATTAAAGAATGTTATAAAGGGCTCTTCGGAAAGATCCCAGCTCAAAGAACTGCGTGCGGACATATATGCTGACATACCAAACCACTTTTCATCAGGGAAATGACTACCGGCATTATAGATATCGATTGATTTTGCCGGGTTACGATTTCCGTTAGTAAAGAACATTTCGAGAACATTCTGATAGGTTGTCTGTTTGGCTATATCCGAACTGCCCTGTTTTGCGCGTCCGGCCCAAAGCATATTACGTTCATGTGCACCCCACAAGCCGATAGACATCGGATAATCAGCAAGGGTAGTCCATGTGGAAGGATCTCCTCCTTGCATATTAAAACCAGCATAAATATCCAATGGATTACGCCCGGGAGCAACATTCTGGAGATTAGAGAGAGAATTTAACACATTTGAACGATGCCAGTTGTAATTAAAGAAGAGTGAGGTACGTATATGCTCGCCGTTTCCGAATGTTTCTTTATTATGGCTACCAATACCACCATCAAAGGAGATATCACCGTTATCGTTTGTTCCGTCATACCAGAAGTTTTCTGCCAAATTATTTCCCTGTTCAACAAGATATTTATGAATAAATTCATGTTGAGTGCGAAGAGCGGGCAGATCAGCGCTCATGCCGTAAAACTCAGCATTATAACCTAAGCCGTCTACTCCATGATAATGAAGGAATTTAGCCAATTTTTCATTGTCAAGAGCTACTTGTTCATGCAAAGCTTGTCCCCAAGCTCCATCATTAGCGTTAATACTTGCATTAGGAATGGAAGCAACACCAGACACCCCTACACCATTTTTATGGGCAACATCTGCAAAACCGCCGGGAACCCAACCATGTGGTGAAGTCCAGTCCCCATAATGGGTTACATAAGACCATGTACTAAATACTTCGCCATCGAACACGCCATTAGGACGTGCATTCGGGCTACCTCCTGCAGCATTACCTACGGGAACCCAAAAAACAAGTTTTTTGTCATTTGCCTCATTTAATGTCTCATTAATTTGAGTTGCAGCATTACGGAAACGCTCTTTTGGTTTCACACGAGAGATGTAAAAATTCTCATCTTCAAACAAAGGAGTACCTGGGGTCCATTCAGTCACATAACCGGGCAGACCTCCACTATTAGGCCATACCATGTAGTCTTCTTTCAATTCTTGTGCATTAGCAGAAAGAGAAAGAACTGCAATTCCGGAAAGTAAAAGTAAATTTCTTTTCATGGAATGTGTTTTTAAAGTTAAAAAATTAATTTATATAATTCACAAATTGTTTGTTAGTGATTAACATCTTATGAGACAAGAAGCTTGAAGCTGAAAGCTTCAAACTCCTTGTCGATATTTTATTGAAGCCCCACTACGTTATCTGCTTTAAGCGTAAACGTTTTGTCACTGGTTACTGAAACCATAAGATCAAACGAGATCAACACATTACCATCGTTATCAGAAGCAAGAGTCACATATCCTGAGGTTACAGGTGCCTCTGCTTCATCAATATTTACACTTGCCGGATAGCTACTGACCTGATAGGTACCGTCATAGCTACCACCGGAATATGCACCAGTTAATGTAATGGTAAGTTTTTGTCCAGATATTAGAGCGACATACACTAGAAGGTCCCTTTCGTTTTCGGCAGGTATTACAATAGTATTATCATAGTCTGTATTAGAGGAAGTATACGTCTGATCCGCCGGTAAATCAATTACCTTAACAGAAACGTCATCGGAACGAACATTGGCCACTTCTGCTATAATTGTGGCTGTTCCTGATGTTACAGCAGTAATTATACCTTTGGTATTATCTTTGTCTACTTGTGCAGCTTTCAGTATGGATGTATCAGATGATATCCATTTTACCTCATAAGGATTCGGACCGTCTGAAGTTGTCCTTGCATCGACTCCCCACTGAACAGATTGGCCGGCAAACAAAACACGTTGATTTCCTTTTTCCCACAACACACTTTTTATACCTTCGGTAATTGTTACCGGTACTTCAAGTTGTTTGCCATTAGATGTCAATATAAGTTTGGTTTCACCAATTTCCAAACCTTTAAGAATTATCAGATTACCATCATATTCACCAACTTCTATAATATTGGGATTTTCTGCTACAACTACCGGTTTGTGGTAAGCATAAGAGGCGATTGGTTCAACTCCCGTTGTGAACATGATAAAATCACCTACAGGCATCTTTATAGACTCATGACTCACTGTTATTTTGTCTACAGGATAACGGTTCTTATAATCCTGAACACTGAAAGTTGCCACAAGAACAGTATCCGAAGTAATACAATGAAATTCCGCCTCTCCTTCTTCAATACCCGCACGTACAGTTAATACGGCATCAAATCCTTGATTCTCTACAAACTCCTCATATTTTTCAGAAATGACGACTGCGCTACCGGATATTGCTTCCCAATGATATGAACTATAAGCTGCTTCAATGTCTTCAAGAGCACCGCTCTCTGTATTGATAGCAACACGTATAGTCATTTCTGAGTTTATGTCCATACTTGATTCATTTGTATAAGCAAACCATTGCGGCAAAACACTTCTATCTGGTCTGGTACCTAAATACGGCATCTCGGCAAATTTTTCACCATAGAAAGTAGCCAGAAGTTTCGGTGCCGATACTACAGTACAACTTGCAGTTTTGGCAGAGGACCCATCACCTATGGAAACAGTTATCTTTCCTTCTCCAGCGGCGCGTGGCGCAGAATAGTGTACAGCTACCAACCCTTTATCTTTATATACAGTCATCGGAATTCTAAATGGTTCAAGTCCTTCAATTGTATACTGAGGCTCAAAATCCTCAAGGAGTTCTTTAGGAGAAACAGCAAATAATACAGAATCATGGGTGATGTTATAACTATGTTTAGAAGAAATTATAGCCCCACTTTCGTCTATAGGAGTAATACCTTCCGGAAGATTTGTTGTGACGGTAACATTAGTCAGGGCATACTTACCATTCACAAGCTCTGCCTTTAGTTTTGTCTCTTTTCCTTGTGCACCTGTTACACAGACAATCGCCGTATCGCCCAACACCTTTGCCACATCTTCGTCCAATACCGTCCAAGTAATAGGTGTTTCTATACGATTACCACTCAAATTAGTAACTACAGCCGAGATTTTTATTGTATCGCCCACTCTCAAAGTGATATCCATAGGATTAAGGGTAATATATACCTCAGACGCACCATCTAGCGTTTCATCTTCATTACATCCGACAAAAACACCCATACATAAGATGGCTATCAAAAAGAATATTATGTTTCTATATAGTTTCATCTTAAAAAATTATTAAAAGTTTACCGGAATTACCAAATTATATTTATTATCTGGACTTTTTTCACCACGCTGTTCGGTAGGTACATCCCAAAATACTCGCGTACTACCCTGATTGGGTGCTCCAAGAGCCTCTTCAAGTGAAGCTATCTCAAGCGTATTATTGGTTGTTTTTACCAAAGGTATTCGGCGAAGCTGAAGTTCCAAATCAACATCTTCCATGTCACCGTTAAGATAAACAGGGAATAAACGCGGATACCCTGTACGGCGGAATGTAGTCCATGCTTCCCCGCTCATCGGGAAATTAGCGATGTACTTTTGAGTGATAATTTTTTCCAGTTTCAACTCATCAGTATCTGCTTCATTCCACTTCACATCCACTTTTACACGACCTTTGATGTTATGAATTCCGTTAAACGGATCTGTATAGTCTACATCTTTCACCTCTGTCCGGTTGATATATTCGTCAATTATACTTTGATCAGTAATCCCATTTTCCTCAAAAGCCAAACGAATGCCGGATTCATAAAAGTCTTTGGCAGTTCCGCCCATCGACCAACCTCTAAGAGCACCTTCAGCACGGAGGAATAAGCACTCGACACGTTTTAAGAAAGGCTGATGCATGAATTTATATTTATCGGTTAATACCGCAAAAGGACCATACCCACTTTTTCTATCTGAAGTATTTATCTTCCTCATATCAATACCAGCACGCATACCGTATACATCAATCGGGGCCACAATACCAGAATTTTTATCTTTAATAGGACTGGGGTTTGAATCAAACCATTCTGTCAGCAATGGATTCTCAAAATGCTTAAGGATGTTTTCCAATGATGCATTCAAGCGGAGATCATTCCAAGTATTACAAATTTTCCACAAACAGCACACAGTCTCACCGGCTGGGTAGTAAGCTATATCTTTATCGTCATGTTCGGTAAGCACACCTATCTCATCAGCCACAGCTTCTTCGGCTTTTTGTTGAGCCTTGCCTGCGTCATATTTCACTATATTCATTGCCATACGAAGTTTGATGCTATTAGCAAACTTCACCCAACGCCGCCAATCGCCATAAGAAATGTTCTTACCATTGCTATCCTCTATTTTCTCTAATTCTGTTTGCGAAGGCTTCCGCTCTTTTAGGATAACAATAGCTTCATCCAAATCATTAAAAATCTTGTCATAAATATCAGCCCCTTTCTCATAAGCCAACGGCGGAATGCGTTTTACATTACGCCAATCTGTGAAAGGAGCAGCACCATAGAAGTCAACAATTTCATGACCGGCATATGCTTGGATAATCAGAGCTACAGCACGCCATTCGGGCTTTCCAAGCTCTGTAGCATGTAAAATAGCATTCACCGATTGTGTGAAAATTTGATTGCTATTTGCACCACCCAAATAGTCATTAGGATACGTATATAAAGTAGGTAACGGCCCTCCAAATGTAAAAGTACCTTTTGAAGTAGTCCAATACCCGGAATAGTTATCAATATTATTAGCACGACCATATTGATAGTCATGAGGTTCCCAATTACCACCCGGTTCATGCGAATAATTAATCATAAAAGGGATAGCACCACGAAGTTCTTTTTCAAGAACCGTAATGTCAGTAGCTCCTGCACCTTCCTCATTGGTATTATCCATCTCTTCCTGTCTGCCTATCATCCATGGGTATTCTTCCGGAAACTGATCACCGCAACTGATAAATATACCCGTTGACAATAAAGACCCGGCAATGAGAGCAATCGAACATATTATTTTCTTCATTTTCATAATTTATTAAGGAGATATGCTTTATTTTAAAAGTTAAATTTTAGAGTCAATGCATAACTACGTGTAGTAGGCAATGAATAGCAGTCGATGCCGGAAAAACCGTTAGCAGCCGATACAGAAATATCCGGATCTACCGGTGAATCTTTATAGATAAAGAATGCATTCTTTACAGAAAACTGTGCTGTCAATCCTCGATTCTTACCAAATAAGTTATTGAAATTATAACTCAAGGAAATATCACGTACACGGAGATTGGTAGCGTTATAAACATAATCCTCCATCGGGGAAGCACCAATGGTCATGTAATAATTCTCAACGGAGACTTTGTTTCCGGAACCATCAGGAAGCTCTTTAAGAATATATTCTTTACCGTTTTGTGTAACGCGTTCACCATTTAAACGTTCTTGAGCCGAACGTTCTGAAAGGCCAAACAAATCAAGATCTGGTTCTGTTAAAGACATTACCTTACCACCTACACGTCCATCAATAAGAAAATATAAAGTAAGATTCTTCCAAGAAAGGGTGTTATTCCATCCGAGAGTGACAGGGGAAGCCGTATTGCCTACATAAGTTTTATACTCACCGGATTCCATTTGAGGCACAGCAGTTTCATAATCGTCAGCTCCACTGATTTTTATGTGTCCATTTTCATCACGGACAAAGGAATTAACATAAATATCTCCATAGCGACCTCCTTCGATATATTTAACTTTAAACGCATTGGTTCCCATTTCTACAATGTAAGGTGTCCCGCTTTCTGTTTTATAAGTTTCTAAGATTCGATTGTCGTTCCAAGCAATATTAAATCCCGTTTGCCAACGCCAATCACGACCAATATTCCAGCGATATGCCGCAGAAAACTCAAGGCCATAATTACGGATCTTACCTGTATTTACAGGCTTAGATTCCCCATTGGCTGTAGTGACATTAAGGAACTGATTACGAAGAACAGAATTATAATATGTAAGATCGAAATTAAATTTATTATCGAACATCCATACATCAACACCTGTTTCAAATGAAGTTGTAGTCTCCGGTTTCGGATCATCAAATAATGGTGGACGAGTATTTACAGTACCATTACTGAAATCATAACTTTGCCGAGCAAAAAGAGTATTAGGAATCGGATTACCTACCACAGACCAACTGCCACGCCACTTCAATTGATTGAGCCAATCTAATTTCGGTAAAAACTTATCAATAAGTATATTGATACCAGCTGAATAGTAATCAAAAGAACTGTATCCACTCCCTTGAGTAAATTGTTGAAATGATTGTGACCAATCTACGCGATAACTACCGTCAAGGTATACCCTATCGAACAACCCGATAGAAGCTGTTGCGAAAAGAGCAGTACTCCAGTCGGAATAGTTCCAACTATCATAGGCAGATGTTGCACTACCATTGGGATTAGTGGGACGACTTTTCTTGCTGTTTTGAGGAACGAATGCATTAGGTAAACCACAAGTATCAATATTGGTAGTAATGGATGTATTGCGACTATAGTGTCGAGTAAAACTGGTACCCACTGCCGCATTGATATCAATTTTATCATCAAAGCGGTCATTGTAAGAAACCATATGGTCGTTATAAATGTCACTTGTACGTGAGTCACTGGAATAATACTTGCCACCTACATAATCAAAACCTGTACGATTCATTCCGGCATATTCTTCATTTAGATTATTTTGAAGTACATAGTCGATACTGAGACGTGTCTGATATTTGATGTTTTTCCAGATTTTGGCCTCCAAAGTGATGTTACCCATCAAGCGATCGCGTTTCAACACATCGTTATACATATTAGCCACCCAATATGGATTATTTAGATATTGGTCGTACCAATACCACGTTTGTACTGGCTGTCCGACTAATTTGGGATTTCCTTTTGTCGGATTACTAACAATATCGTCTGCCATCGTACCGGCATGTTGATAATTATGTTTAAAATAGCGCATGTCAATATCTGCCGGAGTACGATATAGTGGATAAAGAGTGCTCAAAGCCTTTCCAACTACTGGAGCATTGTTTGTTTTTTGATGTATCCAATTAAGACTTGTACTGATATTAACGCGTTTGTCAAACAAAGAGAATATTTCCTTGAACATCACATTATTACGTCGGAAATCGTTATTGGGAATCTGTCCGGTTTGATATGTGTTATTGTAAGAGAAATACGTACGGGAATTTTCTGTACCGCCGCTAAGTGTTATACCGTTATTAAGTGTAACACCTAAATTAAAAAAATCTTTTACTGCATTACGAGCAGAACTCATCAGATAAGGTGCAGATGCCAGCTCATCTGCCGAACGTGTACCGATTTCAGGTCCCCATGCCGACCATTGATTATTGTCGCTAAGACCAAAAGTTTGCTGGGTTTGAGGATACATTGCCATTGTTTCAACAGAAGTACTGCTGGAAATATCCACTTTAACAGTGCCGGAAACACCCGATTTCGTTGTAATAACAATTACACCATTATTGGCAGCGCTACCATAAAGCGCAGCAGCATTCGGCCCTTTAAGAATGGTCATGTTTTCAATATCTTCAGGGTTAATAGTAGATAGAAGGTCATCTCCACTACGTCCACCACCATAAGCGATACCGTCGGTTACTTGACTTCCCATACCGTCTTGCATAGGTACACCGTCAATTACAATTAACGGTTGATTGGTTCCGAGAATAGAGGTGGAACCGCGAAGCACTATTTTAGAAGCTCCACCGCCCGCACCGGTATTGTTAGGAGTAATGGTAAGACCTGCACTCTTGCCTTGAAGTGAATTAATAAAATTTGTTTCTTTAATACGAGTTACTTCATCGTTTTTGATAGTTTGTGCAGCATAAGTTAGAGTTTTGGCTTCACGGGTAATACCCATAGCTGTAACAACCACTTCGTTCAGAACTTGGGCATCTTCTTTTAGAATAATATTAAAAGAAGTGGCACCAGATATTGATAATGTTGCTTTTTGATAACCAATATAACTGAATTCGAGTATGGCATTGTCATTGGGAATTTCGATAGAGTAATTTCCATCGATATCAGTAATGGTTCCTGTGGTAGTTCCTTTTACCAATACACTTACACCAATCAGAGGTTCTCCAAATTCATCAGAGATCAAACCTTTAATGATACGTTTGTTTGATTGGGTTGTTTCATTTACCACATCAACATCTTTAGAGGAATAGAGTACCAGATAGTTGTCCTTTATAGTAAATTTTGCATTTGTGTTTTTCAGCAAGTTTTTCATGACAGAAGATAATTTCTGATAATCTACTTTCACTGATACAATTTGGTCGGGATTTACATCTTTTGTATTGTAAACAATACGCAATGAAGTTTGACGACCAATCTCATTTAAAACTTTACTTAAAGGAACATTGGAAAAATCCAAACTTATGGCTACATCATTTTGCGCTGTAGCATGCATAGAGAGTGGAACAAAAAGAAATAGGGAAAACAACAAGAGTTCGATCTTGTACTTTAGATTTTTTTTCATTTAGCATTTTTTTTATGTTAACAAAATACTGGTTACTTTAGCTGTAAATGTGCACTTTGCATCAAATACAAATTCTTTTCCATTAGCTTTTTTTGTTCATGTTCTTCATTAATTCTATATAAAACAACATATATTAATTTTAATTCTTATTTTAAGGTTATCTATTAATATTACAATTCAAGCGTAAGTCTTACTAAATAAAAAAAGTATTTTATTGTGTTTTTTTTATTTAAGCTTAATAATTTATGGATAATAGACCTTAATTAAATAAGAGGATAAGTTTCTATATTACATGAAGCTTATTTCATACCTACAAAACATCCGGATGTTTTGTACTACAACATCCCCATGTTTTCATGCAAAACATGGGGATGTTCTTGGGGTAAAACTATATACTTTGATTTAGCTTAAATATATATGGTATAAATAGAGTAGTATTGTCTCTCTTTGGTGACTATATTATACTACCTTACAGTAAAGCCCTCTATAAACGATTGTACGATTATAGAGGGCTTATAATTTTGATATATTCTATTGCTAACAAGAATTTACACTGTAAGCAATATATAGTTACTTATTTTTTGTTTTAATTACACGTGGGTATTCCCCAAGATGTATTAGGCTTGTCACCCATTTCCAAAATCAGTTCACCGCCTTTTAGTAATTCGGAAGCCGGAAAGAAGAATTCATTCAGTACTTTACCATTTAGCATGGCACTTTGAACATATTTATTTTTTCTGGAAACGTTCTTTGCTTCGATTGTAAATGTTTTGCCACGATTATAACGTTCTCCCAAGTCGATAATGACTTTCTCATAAAGCGGGCTGGTTATTTCGTAAATCGGATCGATGCGGCATCCGCCATCTGTCTGGAACAGACCTAAGGCGGCCATTACAAACCATGAGCTCATTTGCCCTTGGTCTTCGTCACCTAAGTAAGCATTGGCGATGCCTGTTCCATAGTACTTATCAATGATGGATCGTGACCATTTTTGCGTGAGCCAAGGCTTCTTCGCCCAATTGAACAAGAAGGCAAAATGCATAGACTGTTGATTACCCTGTACTACAGGATAGTCCCAATACTGATCGTTCGGTGCATTGTACCTCCAAGGTTCACTGGCTTCAAAGCCCCAGTTCAGACGATTGATAAAAGTTTCTTCACCGATTGTTTCTATTAATGCCGGAACATCTTGGGGGACAAAAAAACTGAGTTGCCAGGAATTACCTTCTACATAATGATGATCACGTCCGCTTTGGAAGGGATCAAAATCAGGGATAAACTGCCTTGTCGTATCGCGCATGTGTGCATATCCGTTTTGGGGATTAATGGCATTTTTCCACCAACTTCCACGGTCATTGAATATATCGTACTCGGTATATTTTCCCAATGCTTTTGCCATTTGTCCTACCGTCCAGTCATCATATGAGTATTCCATTGTATTGGAGAAACGTCCCTTTTCGATGGGTACATATTTATATTTAAGGTAAGGCAGCAAATCACGGTTACCGGCAAATCCGCCGGCAACACGGGTAGCAGGCGTAGTTTGCATTTTTTTTATCGCTTCAAATGCTTTTTCGACATCATAGTCCCGGATGCCCATTTGATACGCAGAGACTATTAATGGTATTTCGTGCTCTGCCACCATTACGGGGATATACTCCATGCCGGCGGGGCCCTTTGCCAGCCAACCGTTGGAATCGTACATGGCCAGTTGTGAATTTACCCATTTGGAGGTCCATTCGGGAGTTACCAGGTTCCAGAATAGATTGAGATTCCAAAATGAATTCCAGAATGCATCACAACCTAAGGCGACATGATCCGGGTTAGTAAACTTACGTACTTTTTCATCCGGGGACATCCACTCTCCGTTTATATCGCTCCACATATTGCGGCAAAGTGCACGGAACATATTTGTGTAGAAACGTACTTTTTCGATCCGGTCATTGGATGTGATGGTCAGACGATTCAGAATCTCGTTCCATACATCTTTCTGGTTTTGTACAACTGCATTGAAATCCCAGCCAAATTTGTCGCTTATCTCTTTTTGCAGATTTTCTGAGGCATTGGCTATGCAGACCAAAGAGATGCCAGTACGGACTTGGACTACGGGATGCTTTTTCGTATCGAATTCGACATATAATCCGGCGTCTTTTAAATTCTTTCCTGTTATCTGTTTTGAGTCCAGTACCTGATCGTTTTTCCAGCCACCGGTTTTCTTTATGGGGGCATCGAATTCAATGACGAAATTTACAACATACTCCTGATCGGCGTCACCACTCCATACCTGTGGGGAAAACTGATGGCAGAATCCTTCTATTCTGTAGTCGCTTACCTGCTTCATTTCTACTTCACGCAGATTGTAATCATACTCAGCCTGAATATGTAAATCAATCATAACCCGGCCGTCTTTATCTTTCGGGAAAGTATATTTCTGGAAACTGGCTCTTTCTGTAGCCGTCACTTCTGCAAGAATCTTTGTATCGGTAAGGAATACTTTATAGTAGCCTAAAGGGGCTTCTTCTGTCCGTTTATCAATGCGTGAACGATAGCCTTCATCGGGACAGAATTGATCGCCTACTGTTGTGAACAGTTTTCCATTGGTCGGCATCATGCCTAATCCTCCCATGGTCCACTCGTGAATATGGCTGAAGCAACCCAATGTTTCAAAAGTGGGTTGATAACCGGCCTGCCATCCCATATTCTGGTTGTCCGGGCTCAGTTTCACCATGCTGAAAGGCATCCATGGGCCGGGAGCTATCATCCATCGGGAGTGTGCAGTGCCTATTTTGGTGTCTACATAGTCCGCCAGTGTCTGTAGAGCCTGGGGGGAACGCAATACGATACCCTTTTCTATCAACTCATTGTTTACCAACACTTGATACATACTTTTCCTGTTTTTTTTAACAGCAGGCATAGGAGCTTCGAAAATAGACCGTGAGGTATCCAGCTTAGCAGCAAATATATCCGTGCCGTCCAGCTTCACTGTTAACTGCGGGGTACCGTTCAGGTGTTCCACATCAATTAAAAGCGGTTGTACTCTTTTGCCTTCCAGTTCTGTTTCATAAGCAGCAGGTGCTACATTGCGTAGAAAAGCGTATTTGTTATTGTCCCCTAATGTAACACGATCCGATCCTTCCAGTAAGATTTGGTCGAATACGATCCAACCACCTTCGAGCACAGAGATAGTAACAATATTGCCGCCTTTTTTCAGGTCGGCAGTAGAAAAAGGAAATTCCAGAATCTGTTCTTTGGCATTTTGTACATTGCCTTCCAGTGCCTCTTCGGAATGGCCTTTGATCTCGAATTTCTTTTCTATAGAATTAATTGTGACTTTTACCACCGAGCGATTCGGATTTGAATCTACCAGATCGATAATCAATTTGCATTGTCCGTTTTTAGGTTTTTGGGAGATATTGAACAGAATGTTTGCATCATGTGTTCTCCAACCGGAAGTCCTCCAAGTACCTCCCCAAGTGTCATCCGGTCCGGGCATCACATATGGGAAATCTGTTTTATCAGAAGAAGTCCCGATCAGAAAGAACCGGTCTTCATACCCGAAATCGTTAGCTAAAAATTTCTTATAATCAGAGGGGCCTAATGCCAGTTCGGAACCGGAATTATCTCCGTTGCCAATTGTCCATATTATTTTGGCTGTGGCTGTAAAGGTGGAGAAGTAAACCGATAGAAAAAGGAATAATAGCTTTCTGCTCATAGTTGCACTTTCTTTAATTTATGATTTTATTGGATAAGACTTGCTGCATCTATCTGTTGCAATGCAAAAGTATATGCTCCTAATGCAATGGCTTTATTGGCACCCAATGAGGATACAATTACCCCGATACGTTTATTGCAATCATATAGAACCTTTTTGTCGGTAGAAGGCACTTGGATATGGACGGCTCTGTTTTCCATAAACCTCCTGTAATCGTTCGCGTCCTCCAGATTGCAGACATCCATCTGTAAACAGGGAAATTCCTGCCCTGCAAAAGTGGAGACGGATTGTTTCATCTCTCTCATTATACCCGGCAGAATGTATTTAGCGGCTCCCGCTATGCCGCCACCGATTACTACCAACCCATCGACAATGTGAAGCGCTTGGGTAATGGCTGCTCCGGCCATTTCGCCTAATTCTTCAAAGCTTCTCACGGCCGCCTCACGATTTCCGGAATGCAGGCCTTCTGCAATATCGTAGATATCTTTAGGAGTCAACTTTGAAGCATCTTCACCGCTAAGTTCGGTATATACCCGGCGGACGGCTCTGATACTTACACTTTCTTCTGCTATCAATCCGGGATATTTTTTATTGCGCATGATCCATACGTCACCACCACATCCGTTGTCGCCCGTCAGCAGGCGATTGTCGATAACCACTCCTGCACCGAACCCTGTTCCCAAAGTGATTCCCAATAAGTTTTTATATCTTTTAGGACTACCGGCGGCAGCAAGTTTTTCGTTTATGGCAGGTAATGCACCGGCCAGTGCTTCACCATACGCAAATAAGTTACCATCATTATTAATAAAAACGGGGATTTTAAATTTCTCTTCCAGATATGGTCCTAAAGCTATTCCTCCCCGGAAAGCCGGGAAGTTGGGCAAATCTCCAATGATCCCGTTTTTATAATCGGCAGGCCCCGGAAAAGCAAAGCTAATTGCAACCGGGGTGTCTTCCAACTGATCTTTAACCAAGCTAAACCCTTTTAGCAATGCAGACAAACATTTATCCAGGTTATCAGAAGCAGCCGGAAGACAGACCGGAGTTACAATTTCTTTACATTCTCGAATGGCAGAGAATACAAAATTGGTACCCCCTGCATCCAGAGTCAGTACAATACGCTGATCATGTTTATACATATGATAATAGAATTAAGTTAACCTTACGTTTTTATCAGAATCTCACATAAGCTTTAATAGTCGCACATTCTTTACCGGCAGACTTGCCATAAGGGGAAATGATGTATTCGTTTACATTTGCCGGAATGATAAATGTTTCGGCATAATGAACCACAAATGGCTTAAACGCTCCGTTGGGACTTTCGATGATGGCTTCTTCGCCTTCTATCAGATTCAAGACATTCACACTGTTGTTCGTATGGTGTGTCACAGGTTTGGTAAACCAGTGGCGGCGGGTTTCGATGAATTCATTCGGGTGCAGCCCTGTTCTTTCTTCTCTCCAACCGTCTCCTTCGGAAATCTTTGTCAGATGGTTGGCCAAATGCTGTTTGACATATTCCGTATCACGTTTCCAGTCGATAACTTCTTTTCCTCTTTCTACGTTTATGGGGCGTGGTTTTCCATCTAATCCTAAACGCTGCCAGTCCCATAACTTGAAAGTAAACAGGTTAGGAGTAGAACTGATTTCAAGTACCAATGCTTCTGAGCCGGAACAATGTACGGTTCCGCCCGGAATCAGATAATGATCGTGTTTCTTTGCGGGCAGTTTATTCACGTACTTCTCCGTATTGAATACTATTTCTCCTTTTTGGGCTTTCCGCAAGTCTTCAATCATTTCATTTTTATCGATACCCGTCTTCAAACCGAGGTAAACGGTAGCACCTTCTTTGGCATCCAATAGATAATAGCTTTCATCCTGTGTGTAGTACATGCCAAAGTTTTCGCGAATGAATTGTGTCGTGGGATGTACCTGTACACTTAGATTACCGCCACCTACCGTATCGAGAAAGTCGAAACGGATGGGAAAGTCTTTTCCGAAACGCGCTTCTACCGGCTCACCCAACAATTCTCTTGTTTTTAAAAGTACGAGATCTACCGATGGCAATTCGAATCGTACACCATTCACTTCGAAATAGAGGCTGTTTTCTTCGGGAACACAATCGAAACACCAACCGTAATTTTCTTTTTCCGGATCGAGATCGCATACTTCTTTCATCCATTGACCGCCCCAGGGAGCCGGATCAAAGAAAGGAACTACGCGGAAAGGAGAATGAACCGTCTCTTCGATTCCTTTGAAAAAAGTGGTTTGATCAATCATTTTAGGCTCAGTTGCTATGTGGGTGTCTAACCAGAAGTCAACCTTGTCAAACAAACTTTCCTTGTATTTATCGCATACTCTCCAATCATTGAAGTAGCCTCTTTTATATTGCAGGGATACTGCGTCTTTCCGGTTGTCTATCCCCAATGCTTTCACTTCATGACGACGGAAACGCTGTTGGATTTCCCAACGCGCCATATCTGCATAAACCAATACGGCTTCGGCAGGGACTACCATGGCGGCTCCGCTTCCCACAACCACTACTTTTCCTTTTGTCGCAATTACTTCCTCACGCGCTTTCTTCAGTTTGTCCTGGTCAAAATAATCGTTTAGCGTGATATTAGTCACGTAGCCAAATAAGACGTCATCCGTCATAAAGCGGGCTGTCATAGCTTTAATCTCACTTTCCGGTTTCATCAGGTCGCGGGTATCGATAAATAGGGCGGGGGATAAGCGATGGAGTTCATTTATTACTTCTTCCTCATATACCCCTGTATAAAAATCAACGGCTAAAGCCGGATAGGCCTTTAAATGTTCCTCCAGTAGAGAACAGATATTCTCCCATCCTTGAATTACAGTTCCCGAAATTTTAGTAGATGGAAACCGGTCATAATTTGCTTTTCTCATAATGATGTGTATTCTTTATAATTTAATTATAGTTCCGGTTGCAGCCAGAAACTATAGGCATGATATCTCAGTAAAACCAAATATTCGGAGTGTACCGGCTTTCCCCAAGAGTTATCGCCACCCACTCCCTTTTGTGCATAGTCAATATTCAAATAATAATTTTGCTCTTTTACCATATTGACGGAAGAGCGCATCCGGGCGCCGTCATTAGTGAAATATCCGTCTTGCCCGGTGAACTGAATGTTAAAACAGAATATCGGTTCACCCGTTATTTTCAGTGCATGCCCATCGGGACTTTTTAATTTCAGCCACCGGACATCCGTGCGATAACCATTCTCCTGAGGACGGATGTAGTTGTAAGGAAGTTCACTGACGGGCATTTCGTATTCCCCTACTAATGCGGAGGTTTTACGGTCTGAGTAGTTTTCCCAAGGACCACGGCCGTACCATTGAGCCAATGATAATTCAGAATTCATATTCACTACCTGGCCAATTCTGGGTATGGACATATTGGATTCTCCGTTGTAATAATTCGGTGTAAAATAGTTATCTACCCGGATGCTTCCATCGGCATGTACAGTGTAGTCCGTATCGAAGAAAATGGTATGCTGCGGCTTTTCCGAAACGGTAAATTGTGTTTTAACGTGCACTTTTATCTGTTCGTATTTTTTCTCCTTTTTAGAAACGGCAGTGGTAGGTTCTACCGTAACTTGCAATATTTGCATTTTGGAAATAGCATTCTTCCAGACATTATTCTCGCTGTCCCAATCGTCATTGTCGGTATTTACACGCCAAAAATCCGGAACAAGAGATGATTTCAGATAATCGAAGCCTTCATAACGAAAAGAACTCAGTCCTCCTTTCCGTTTGTCGAAGATTAGGTTTAATCCGCGTTCTCCTTTTATATCGATTATCGTATCGTTCTCTTGATAGGTCAATGTTTTGTTTAAAGTATTACCGACAGTTATTTTTCTGACCGGATGATTCAAAGCGATCTGATCATAGGCTATTGTCCAACCTTTGGGTAACAGATCCTCCGCTTCTTTCAACTTGAATTCAACGTTTAAGAAATATTCATGACAGTCAGAAAGGGCTGTCTGATAGGGTATGGTCAATAATCCGGCGGAATGAGGAGCAAGGGCGAACGGTATGGTACCGTTTTCTACAGTTTGTCCGTCTTGCAAAAGGCTCCATGTCAACTGATACTTATCTGCATTGGTAAATGAGAATGTATTCGTGACTTTAAAGACCTTTTCTCCCAGTCCACTCTTTCGTACCCGTAAACTCTGCAATACTTTTTTAGCTTCATACGCGTGCGGGTTGGGTTTTCTGTCCGGAGAGAATAATCCATTGATGCAGAATGCACCGTCGTTACGGATCTTTTCCTGTCCGAATCCGCCACCATATTCATAATAATGCACCCCATTGTGATAGGCATCCATTCCTTGATCTACAAAGTCCCATATAAAGCCTCCTTGTAATACCGGATAAGTTTCTATCAAATCCCAGTAATCCTGGAAGTTTCCAAGACTGTTGCCCATTGCATGGGCGTATTCGCATTGGATAAGAGGTATGCGTGCATCCGGCGATAAGGCATAATTTTTCATCATTTCCCCTTTCATATACATGGGGCAGTAAATATCCGTATGTGGTAATGTTCCGGCCTGTTCGAACTGCACTAACCGGCTTTTATCCAGTGCCTTCAACATTTTGTAGCCTTTGACAAAGTTGACTCCGTCACCACATTCATTACCCATAGACCAGATAATGACTGACGGATGGTTTTTATCTCTTTGGAACATACGGTTCATGCGGTCCAGGTGAATGTCTGTCCACTCCGGATCACAAGCGATATGTTTTTGCGGATCTATTACATTTTGTAGAGCCGCCCCTAAACCATGCGATTCGATATTGGCTTCATCCACAACATAAATCCCGTATTTGTCACACAACTCATAAAAATAAGGGTCGCACGGATAGTGGCAAGTGCGAATTGCGTTGATATTAAATTGTTTCATTAACCGGACATCCTTCTCCATCGTCTCACGAGGAATATAATGTCCGTATTTAGGATGGTGCTCATGTCGGTTAGCCCCTTTGATGTAAACAGGAACTCCATTGACCAGAAGTTGTGCATTCGCTACTTCCACTTTACGGAATCCTACTTTACATGAACTGTATGTCGTATTGCCGTTCGCTTCTTCGACACCGATCAGCAATGTATATAGATTGGGTGTTTCTGCTGTCCAGTGTGAACAGCCTTCGATCACCTGCTTTAGATTCATAGTTTGTTCTTTCAGTCCGGGCAACACTATCTTTTGCTGCTCTGTCCAGATCTCTTTATTTTCCTTGTTGAGTAAAGAAAAAGAGACATTGACTGATGTTTTGCGTTTTTGGGTATTTTGGAGTGTATAGTTCAACTCCAGTTCCCCGTTCTTGTATTGTTCATCCAAATCGCCTATAGCGAAGAAATCTTTCAGGAATACCGGAGAGGTGGCATACAGCCACACATCTCTTTTGATGCCTGCCAACCGCCAGAAATCCTGGCATTCTAAATAAGAGCCGATCGAAAAGCGATAGACTTCGATGGCAATCACATTTTCTCTTCCCGGTTGTATATAAGAGGTGATATCGAATTCTGCCTGCATTTTCGAATCTTGAGAATAGCCGACCTTTTGTCCGTTCACCCAAACATAAAAGGCAGACTTGACAGCACCCAAATGCAACACCACCCGTTTCCCTTCCCAGGCAACGGGAATATGTACTACACGTCGGAACGCTCCTACAGGATTCCATTCCGTAGGAACCCGATACGGGTAGGGGGCTATATAATTGAACTCGTAAGGATGATTCATATATAGAGGCTTGTCGTATCCTTGTAAGGGCCAACTGCCCGGTACGTCAATATCGTCCCATTGCGATACATCGAATCCTGTCTGGTAAAAATCTACCAGGCGTTCGGCCGGTTTTTCGCAAAAATGAAACTTCCATTTGCCATTCAACAGTATATTATCCGGGGTATTTTCATAACCACCTTTCAGTGCTTCGGTTCTATCCGAATAGTACCAGAATGTTGCACGTCCGCTCTCTCTGTTTACTCCTGTCACGCGAGGATTTTCATACTCTTTCTGTTGTGCAGACAGGGCGGTACATACAATGGATAATGCAATGTATATTAAAATTCTAATGACTTTCATTCTTCTCTGTTTAAACGGTCTGACCCTAAAAAAGACTCCCCGATACATGAATATATAGTTCGCTACTTATGTATCAGGGAGTATTCATACCTATTGATAAAACTTTATACTATTTATTTACAATACTTCTTGCTACAATTTCTCCATTTACCGTTTGTATTTTTACAATGTACATACCCTGAGGCAATGCCATAGAACATTCATTCATGTTTCCTGCCTTTTCTGCAACAAGGGTTCCGGCTGCTGTATACACATCCACCTTGTTCAGGTTGTTTCCTTTGACATAGATGCTTCCGTCGGTGGAGTATACAGCTATGCCGCTCTTGTTATCCTTTAATTCATTGATACCGGTGCTGACCTCTTCGCGTGCATCAAATTCGTCATTTAAAATAATTTCGTCAATGTAGAATTTTCCAGCCGGATTATCCCAGTTATCTTCTCCATTAAAGCCAAACAGGAATTCGATTGCAGAGATTGTTTCACCTTTCAATTCAGAGATATCGAATACAAAGTCCTCCCAACTGGTAGCGTCATAAGGCATATATTCGGATCTGGCCTGATTACCCATATGGTCTTTTACAATTACTCGTACTGTCTGTCCGCCGGTATACATCATTATATGCAGGTTGGTATTCGGATATTCGGCTTTCACCAAGCCGTTGATAGGCAGTTGCAAAGCATGCCACCAAACCGCAGATGCCGGCTTATCATAACACAAAACCTTTTTTGTTAAATTTACAGCCTCAGAAGACGGATTATCGACTACCGTGCAAGAAGCATTCGGATCCATCGAACTCCATTCCATCAGATTTTTTGCAGTCATGTTCGGATCATCAAAATTCGCGATGTCTGTAATCTCAAGTATTTGTGCTCCATCCGGATAGGAAGAATCCATCAACTGAAAATCATCCAATAAATATTTGGTTTCCGGTACGGCACCCGGACCGTTCCATTGTAATTCGGGTTGTATGACAATTTTGCTGATTCCCTTGCCTGCCTGGACATAAGAGGTCAGATCAAATACAAAATCTTCCCAGCAATTTGCTTTTGTATTATTGAATTGTGCTTGGAAATGTCCGTCCTGTGTGCCTTTTTCGTCATAAACATGCACTTCACTGGCATCTCCGATTCGGGTGCGATACATCTTAAAATGAAGATATACGTGCTTGTCGGAAGCCGGCATAAAGTATTCTCCTTCTGCCGGGGCGATGTGTAGTTTGTGCCACCAGTCATGCTGGTTGGTTGCTGTAAGGGCAAAGCATTTTTCCGATTTATTAATTCCGCTTTTCTGAGGGTTTTCTTCAACACCCATTGTTTCACTTCCGGTTCCTTCATAAGTAATGTTTTCCAATACTAAAGAACTGCCTTCGAAGTTTTCCCACATGGGGGTAGAAATTTGTGCATGAATACCTAATGCAAACAACGCTGTACATAAAGTAATAATTTTCCTTTTCATGATAAGTTATTTAAAGTTATACAATCTGTTTTGAAAACGGCTGCAAGGTAGCGAGGAATAGAAAAACGGAGATTCACACTTGTAACATTCACTCGCTACCTGGTAACAACCTACTTATTTTATGTATTTTATGCCCGTTACAGACATTGGAGCGAGGGTTATGACACTTTTTTTATCAGTGGAAATAATATTCTCACCATTTATTCCTTTTTCGGTATAAGTTACTGTATGCTTCTCGATTCTCGAATGGTCTGAATTGGAAGAAAGGGCCACTTTTATAGGTGTCTGGTGATTGTTTATGAGGACTGTGGAGTATTCTCCTTCAGCATTTATGATTGAAAGTACATTCAAATGCTCTGCTGCTTCTGCATAATCGGTCTGTACAACGCGGTTTTCGCCTTTTCCCAATCCGAGCGTTTTGGAAAGTAGAGTAAATACATATGCTTTGGGCAGTAGTTTTCCTTCTTTGCTTCGAACGTCCCAACTATAAAGCCCGTGTGCATCCGATGAAATTCCCTGTTCTGTTGTTCCGTTTTCGGCAAATGCCTGCAAATAATTCCAATGCATGGCTCCTGTCAGCCCGTCGCGCATCCAGTTGACGAGACAGTTGGCTACAAAGAGGTGTGATTTTGAGCCGGTATAGGTTATGGAGTCTGCAGCGTTACTGATAGATGTGCTCCATTCGGTGAAATAAACCGGCAGGTCGGCGTATCCGAATTTCCCTAACAGATTTTTGACTCTTGTTACAGTTTCCTGTTCCGTAGGAATGCCATAATCGCCATATACATGATGAGAATAAAAATTAAAGTTATCCTTGTTTATACGTTTATCCGCGAAGAAATCACGATTGGTGCTGCCACCGACTCCACCGTCGGAATGAGTGACAACAGAGGTTCCTCCCATCGGCATATCCGGCGTAATTTCCCGTACCACCTTTACACAGGTCATATAGATATCTGCCAATGCCGCACCGGCCGATGCATAAGGACTTTTATCAATGGTCATGAAATATCCCGGTTCGTTGTATACTTCTACCCAGTCTATATATTTGTGATAACGGCTATATACCTTACGCACAATATCGGCATAAACATCGAGGTCCATAGGAACCCCTTTACTGGTACCGTTGTATGCCAGCCATCCCGGACAATAGGCAATGATCATCATTACTTTCATGCCGCTTTTCTTAGCCCGGACTGCCAGTTCTAAATCCGAAAAATCCCATGTATCGGGGTTTTGTACATCGTTGACGTTATTGATGTAATCTTGATAGGTAATATTTGCCGGTAAGATTTTTTCAAGCCACATATCGCAACGGATACAATTGAAACCGGCATCCGTCAGCTGGGGTAATATTTTATGGGAATGAGGGAGCGACGGATTCTGGCATCCTCCGAAGAGCATATTTCCGCATGTATTATTCACTTGGCCAAAATCGACGGAGACTTTTAACGCATCATCGATCTCGTCGTCGGTAGTGAACAGCACTTCGCTCAATCCGAAGGCATTTCCACCCCAATTACCGTTGTTTATCGTTTTTGAAATAAGAAAACGGACATATTGTGCTTGTACACCGGATAAGTTTATCGGAGAATTTTTCCCATCATTCAAATTAGTTGCTTTCAGTTCGCTCGTACCCGAAGCCTGCGCCAACTGAAACGGATAAGATGCATCCATCGTATAACCGGGCTCTGCCGGAGCCGGTAACTCAGTCCAATTCGTTTTGTCTGTGGAATATTCAATGCGCATATTCTTCACTCCTTTATTCAGATTGTCCGGCTGATTGAAATTCCAGATATACAGATTCTGTAAATGATATGATTTTTTCAGGTCAAATGTCAGTTTCACATCTCCTAAAACTCCTGTTCTGCTACACCACATGGTAGAACCGTTTGAAGCATTGTCGTGAAAAGCGTTGGCCGAATTTTCCGATAACCCCGAATTGTTTACTAAATTCTCTGAGAGCATGATACCGTCCGAATTACTGGCAGATACTCCCACAAAAGGAATTGTGTTTGTGCTGCAAACCGTGTTTAACGGGAGCAGCCCCCAAACAATAAGTAATGCATAACCTATTTTATTCATACTATTCTGATTAAATTCTATTTATAAAATTGAATGGATACAGCTTTACAATACAATCTTCATTGTCTCGTTGTGCCCGTCTTTATTGACAACAATCAGGTAAACTCCCTTTGGGTATTCTTGTAAACTAATAGATTGTGAATAGTCTCCCGAAGTGTTCTGTTCGGTTAATAAATCGATACCCGAAAGGTTTTTGATACTGACATGCTCCCAATCTCCGGAGATCGATAAGTTTTTTGTATCGGGAGCATAGTATAGCTTCAGTTGTTTGGAAGATGTTATTTCTTCCACTGAACTCGGAAGATCGCCCGTAGTGAATGTCAGTGTTTCTCCTTCTATTTTAATGTCGGAGATTGCAATATCCGCCCGGTCGCCATTACTAATAAAAGGATAGGGATTGGAAGCCGCACTAAATATGTTTCTTCCGTTTATATCCGAGAATAATGCTTCATTCAGATCACCGGCCTGGTCGATTTCTCCGTCTTTCCGGAATACATAAAACTCTGGAACCGGCTCTGTGGAACCGTTTTTATCAGTATGTACCCGGTAAATTAATAATCCGGACTCGGGTAAATGCCTTTCATAAGCGTTTTGGTTGTTGCGGTATTCTAAAACAAAGAATTCTGTCGGATCATCTGTCAGAATCTTATAAGCATTCTTTTCCGGTTTATCGGTAGAATTCAAAGTGTAGGTAGCATGGCTTCTGATAGCCGGGATATCTTCTACCCATGTACCTCCGGAATATTTCCAACGGTTGTATACCAACGGAAGAGTCAGTTCCGGCCCGTCCATCACATCCCATATGCCGACAGGGCGGGGATATTCCGAACGGGAGCGATACAGATAAGGGAAGCCCAGTTCGTTCAGTAAGAAACGGCAATGAGTGGCCAGAGAGCTACGTTCATAAAGAATGGTATATTTCTTTATTTTCTTTCCTCCCAGTTCAATATCTCCGTTGGCATTTATAAAACGTTCGGACAGTTCTCCATTCTGAGGTGAATGTACTCCTTTGTCCGTGCCACGGCTTCCGCCTCGGAAAACCATTACGAAATCATCTATATATCCATCGGCGTCCCGGTCGTATAGATTGCCGTCTACCTGTGAAGTTATTTTTTCTGCAAGTTCTCTTATGATAAAACCGATTGAAACGTCTGCAAGTCCTGCACTGATATCTTTCCCTTTACATTCCGGAAAACTTTTTGACCAGTCACTGTCATAACAGTAAAAACAGTATTTCAATTCATAAGAGTGTTCCGAAGACGTTGGCTCGTTCATTGGGAAAATGGAAGAGTTTATTTTCAATTTCCCATTAGACAGGGCCTTGAAATAAGATTGTACCGACATTTCACCCGGACCGTTAAAGAACTCCTCATAATAACTCTGCGGTTCTTCGAAGTCCGGATCATTTTGGAAACGGGCGAGAACAACAATTCTATTTCTTTCGTCCGTTCGGCTATCGCCGGTATCGGCAGCTACCAGACTGGCAGTATGCCCAAGCAACAAATAACAAATAATAAATCTTATCACTTTCATAATCAATCCTTTCGTATGTTATAAAGGTTCATTACCCATCTCAAGTTCCAATCGTCCGCCATTCACCAATGCGCTAAACGGAATACGGAAATTCTTTAACAGCTTTCCATTTAACCGGGCACTACGGATATAGCGGTTTTCAGGTGAGTTATTCACTGCCTCTATCACAAACTCTTTACCCGGATAATAGCGGGAATCCAGAGCAATGGTAATCTTATTGAATAGAGGAGAGGTTATATCGAGTTCCGAATCAGCAGTTACGCCCCCATCCATTTCGAACAGGCCCATAGCCGACATGACAAACCAGCCGCCCATCTGACCTTCATCTTCATCTCCTTCCCAGCCTTTATAGGGAGAGTCGCCATAGAACCGGTCGAGTATCTCTCTTGTGTAATTCTGGCATAAAGAAGGTTTATCCAGATAGTTGAATATAAATGCAGAGTTCATATTCACTTCATTTCCCTGATTGATATAAAACTCGGCCGATTGCCCCATGGTACGGTCGAATACGTGTGCGGCAAAATTGTGTTTTCTCGACTTTTCAAATCCGTCGGACAATCGTTCCAATGCTTTTTCCTTTCCAATCAGTTTTATCAGTCCTTTGATATCATGAGGTACATACCAGGAGTATTGCCAGGAATTTCCTTCAATGAAACCGGCATTGGAGAATACATCGAACTGATCGTCCCAGTTCCCCAATGAGTCTCTGCGGCATACATACTTGTATTCGGGATGAAATACATTTTTATAGTTCATGGAACGCTTTTCCAGAAAGGTGGCATCCTTTTTCTTACCGAGTGCTTTTGCCAATTGTGATACACAGAAGTCATCATAAGCATAATCCAGTGTCTTGGATACCACATTTATCTCGCTGGGCATATAGCCGTATCGAGCATAAGCATCCAGATCGATCTGACCGTAGGTTCCTCCGCAGGGATGTTCGCCACCGGGATTCGTTACCATTTTGTGAACGGCTTCGTAAATGGCATCCCCGTCTTTACGTATCTTTTTCTGATAGGCCGCTACCATCAGGGCAACTTCGTGGGAGCCTTCCATGATGCCGGAATACTCAATGCCGGCCGGTCCTTTACTTGTCCAACCGGTATGTCGATACATTTCTAACTGTGTTGTCACCCAATTGTCTATAATCTCCGGAGAGACGATAGACCATAAACCATTCAGGTTCCAATAAGAATTCCAGAAGGCATCTCCTCCGTACATGGCCTGTCCCGGTTTCAACTGCTGTATGTTTTCACAGGCATCCCGGTATTTGCCATCTATGTCATTCCAAGTTTGCTTGCCTGCATAGGCACGATACAGGTTGGTGTAGAATTTACGTTTGTCCTGCTCTTTTCCTCCTTCTACTTTGATCTTTCCCAACAGGCTGTTCCAGGTTTGACGTGTATTGTTTACACATGCTTCGAAATCCCATCTGAAAGGTCGGATCATTTCTTTCTCCAGATTCTGCCTGGCTCCTTCTATGCTGACTAATGACAGCCCCGTCTGTATCAGGATTTCTTCATTCTCTGCTGTCTTGTAAGTCACGTAAGCTCCCATTTCGTCCGAACCGGAAATTTTGTTTATATTCTCTGTTACTTCCGTGCCTTTCCAACCATTGAAAGAGTCGAATGGCTTGCTGAAACGGATAGAGAAATACAATGTCCAATCATTCCAACGGCTCCAAGCACCCGATACGCATTTGGCATATCCTTCAATCCGGGTGTCGCTTACTTGTTCTATAGTTGCTTCTTTCACCGAGAATCCGTAATCCCATTCGGTAGGGAACAAAAGGTCCATCAGAATCCTGGAATCGGTACATTCCGGGAATATGTATTTCTGGAAGCTGCAACGGGTAGTGGCTGTCATGGCAGCCTTTACCCGATGGTCATACAACTCTACTTCGTAATATCCCGGAGACGCTTTTTCCGTCTCTTTTAATATACGTGAATGATAGCCGGCATTAGCCCCTTTGTAGGGAGCGTCCGGTCCCGGATTTTCGATGGTAAAATCTGCGGTTGCAGGCATCATCGACAGGCCGCCCATTGTCCAGGCATGAATGTGGCTGAATGCCGAAACACTGTTAATGGCATATTCGTATCCGCCCATCCAGCGATTACCTTGGTTATCCGGGCCGATTTGTACCATGCCAAACGGCATTTGTGCATAGGGGCCGAGCATCCAGCGTGAATTGGAAGTTCCGATGAAACAATCTACATAATCTACCGGATCTTTCCCGTTAGCATTCGTTTGAAATGCTGTGAACAAACAGCATAGAAAAACAGTCAATTTATACTTTACCTGCATAATTACTTCACTTTTATATAGAAATAAAAAATATTCTTGTTCTTAACCCCGTCATAGCAGGTCAAAGAGATCTTATGATAACGTTGTTTGATATTGAATTTTGTTCCGTCATGTTTGGTATATACTTCATCCCATTCATACAAGGCATTCAAGGGCACTGTTATCTTATATGTATAGTCGTATCCGGTTGTTCTTGAAACTTCGTCGACGGATATTTCGTCTTTCAAATTCCAGTCGGCATATTCCAGCCCCAGATAGGCAATGCCGCTTTCGTCTTTTATGAATGCTTTTATTTCCACATTTTCTCCCCGTGCCACTTCAAAGGTATCTCTGGCAATATCGGCCTGAGGAGAATAGTAGTCAACTCCTTCATTTAAATCCCGGTCGCAGGAACATATAAGCATGACTGTCAGTAGCATGCTTATGGCGGATGTTATTTTATGAAAACTCATGTTCATCGGTCTATTTAATTTGTTCTGATATTATATTCTTACCATCCCGGATTCTGATCCAGTTTGCTGTTCTTTTGAAGTTCCGACTGGGGAATCGGGTAATAGTTCATTTTCGGTTCAAACACCCGCTCTTCAACAACGAATGTCTCATACGAAGCTTTTTCATTTTCCATCGTAATTCTCATGCCGTGAATAGGTTGATTGAAATAGGTCTGTCCTTCTTCCCAACGGCGTACGTCCCAAAAACGATGTTCTTCAAAAGCCAGTTCTACTCGTCTTTCATTCCTGATCCGTGCACGCATTTCTTCTTTGGATAAGTTCATGCGTATGTTCAGTTGGGGGATTTTGGCCCTCTTGCGTATCAGATTGACAGCATCGTATATGGACTGGTCCGGAGCATCCAGATATTCGTTCATCGCTTCGGCGTAGTTTAGCAGAATTTCCGCATATCGGAACAATATCCAGGGACGGCGGCGTTTCTGGTCTTTTGATAAGTCCAGATTCTGGTCGATGAACTTCCGCATATAGTATCCGGTTTTGGTTGCCGTAGGCGTCTTGTTCAGTCCGTCTTTTCCACCGACAAATGTTTCGATCGGAGTGCCGCTAAATTTTAATCCGTTGTAGGCAACTGAATATTCCATACGGGGATCGCGCCCTTTATACGGGTTCTCCGGATCATAACCGGAACGGGGATCATCGATCGGATATCCTTTCGTTGTTTCGTAAGCATCTACCAGTTCTTGAGTCGGGTTGGTATATCCTTTTCCGCCATAGCTAATCGGGTTATTGTATAATTCTACCTCATTAGAGTTGTCCGAACTCGTAGCAAAGAGAATCTCAATATTATAGGGAGTGGTAAAGACGGAGTAATAAGCACTCAGCAAACCGACTTGTGAAGGGTTCTTTACCTGTATATCCATTATCTCTTTGGCTGCGTCTGCCGCATCTTTCCAAAGTTGTTTATCTTCATCCGGATTGTTTAGTTTACTGGCTAAATAGAGTAATGCCCTCGATTTCAGTGCCAATGCAGACAGCCGGGTGGCGCGTCCATAGTCGGCAGATTCTTTTTTGAAATCATCTAAATAAGTGGTTGCATTTTCGCAATCCCGGACGATAAATTCTATAGCTTTTGCAAAGGTAGACTGCTTGATTGTTTTTGCCTCTTCTTCTGTCAGTACCTTATCGACCAGTTGAATGTTTGAGAAACGCTTGGCCAGCTCAAAATGATAAAAGGCTCTTAAAAACAGGGCTTCGCCCTTCATGCGTTTATAAGTGGCTTTGGTCTGTTCGTTTTTATCAATCAACCCTGCCTCTTTGATGGTTGTTTCCAGCTCCTGCAAAAACATATTCGTCTTGCGGATGCCGGCATACATCGTTTTCCAGATTTCTTCTTCCGGATTATAAAAAGGAGTGATGGCTCCATTGTTGTAGCTGTGTACCGCGGAGCCGGAATAAGAACAGATCGCTTCGTCTGAAGCACAGGCGAACATGGCGTGGTCCAGACGGTTGAAACCGTTAATCAGTTCCCGGTAGGTACTATTCAGAAATCCCTGGGCAAACCGTTCGTCAGTGAAAATGTCGTCTTTGTCCAGATTTGTATCTATATCCTTGTCCAGAATATCACATGACCCTAAAAACAAGGTTGATAAGATTAATAATTTAGATATGTATTTCATATGGCCCTAAATTTAAAATTTCATATTTATACCAATGTTGAAAGAACGCATCATAGGATACCCGGTAACGCCTGCATCTACTACTTCCGGGTCGAGGTTGTATTTACCTAATTTATCTATGCTAAGCAGATTTTGCCCATTGACATAAAGGCGGAGTTGCTTAATGTTCACTTTCCTCAAAACGGAAGAAGGTAACTGATATCCCAATTCCACATTGCTTAATCTCAGGAAGTTACCGTTTTTGATCCAAAATGAAGAAGAACGGTAGTTATTCAGATTGTTCTCTGTTGTCAGGCGTGGGAAGGTGGCATCCGATTCACGCACTCCTTTTTCCCAGGCTCCATAGGCCAGTGCTGTCACCTTATTATTATTTTGCAAAGCCCATACAGCCGCATTGTTCAGATAAACCGAACGGTTTGCTACTCCTGAAAGTACTGCAGAGAAATCAAATCCGGCATAATCTACTCCCAATGATAATCCCATGGTCACTTCCGGGACAGTCGGTTTCCCTATAGGTATTTCATCATAAGAGTTTATGTGATTATCCTCATCCGGATTCTGGTTCTTGTATTTTAAATCTCCGGGACGAATTTTATAGAAAGTGGAGATGGGGCTGTTTTTTATATCGTCTTCATTCATGTAAAAACCTAAGGCTTCCAATCCCCATAGCTGGGCTACGGATTTTCCGGTTCTCCTTTGATATTCCTTCAGACCTTCCACTTCATCCATTGCCAGAATCTTGTTTTTTGCCAATGAGACGTTTGCCTGAACAAAATAACCTACTTTGTTGATACGTTTTTGATGCATCAACGATACTTCCATACCCCGGTTGACTACCGTACCGATGTTCACATACGGGAATGGAGCACCGATGATCCAGGAGGAAGTATTCTGTTTCTCCGAAACGATATCCGAACGTTTATGCCAGAAGGCATCGACAGTGACTGATAAGCTCGAAAATAATTCCAGGTCGATACCTACATTTAAATTCCGGGTCGTTTCCCATGTCAAATCGGGATTAGGCAAACGGCCCTCCCAAGCTCCGTCACTCCAGGCAAAGCCACTACCGAAGATGTAACCGCCACTGGACTGATCAAAGCCCGACCAATGAGACTGATAGGCATAACGGTCAAAACCGGTTTTACAGTTTCCGGCTTCTCCATAGGAGGCTCTCAGTTTCAAATAATTCACCGCTTTGGTATTGAAGAAGGATTCATTGGATATGATCCACGCTCCGGCGATGCTTGGGAAAAAGCCGAAACGGTGTCCCGGTGCATATTCATCACTGCCGTCATAAGCGAAACTGATTTCACCGACATATCTTTTGTCAAAACAGTAAGTCAGTTTACCATCGACTCCTTGACGAGCATAAGCGGGATTGTCACCCTGTACAAATAATTGAGACTGATAATAGCGGGCATCGGCATAGACTTCGTGTTTTCCAAAAATACGGTCATAAGAGAAACCTGCATTAAAGGCCAGTTGATATTGATAATAATCGTATAATTTCTCTTGAGCCAATGACAATTGTTTGTCTTCTCCATACACAGAGTATGTGTTATCTCTCTGTAGCTCATAAGTTGCATAATTGCTCGTTTTACCGGTACCATATCCCGATACTCCGTCAAAAGCAACCATGGCACGTACTCCCAATCCTTTTGTCACGATATCCAGTTTTTGTTTTGCCTGTGCTTTCACTTGCAATACTTTGTTTCTGTCTTTCCGGTATCCGGTGTGGGAAATCATTCCATAAGGATTTTGTCTGTATTGCGAAGTTCCTGCTATTTTCCCATCCTCGTAAGTGATCGGCATGGCATTGGGAGCAATTGTAGACAATACATTGAAGATATCCGAAGAAGTGCTGTTAGGCATATTCTTGTCTTCTATTCTTCCGGCCAGGTCCAATGATACATCCAGCGACTTTGTGACGGCAGCATCGATATTCGAACGGATATTATACCGGTTGTAATTTACATTCGTATTAAATCCGGAATTTATATCGGTATATTTATAAAGCCCGTCTTTACCTAAGAAACTGAATAATACAAAATATTTGACCTGCTCCGTACCTCCCCGGACGGACACCTTATATTGCTGTTGGGGAGTGCTGTTTTTCAAAAAAGAAGAATACCAGTCTACGTCGGGAAATAAATAGGGGTTCTGAGTCCCGTCATAAATTCCCGGGTTATATTTTTCGTCCGACGGTACCGGTAGTCCGTCGTTCTGTAATGCTTTGTTGTAAAGAGAGACATATTCACGGGAGGGCAAAAAATCCGGTAGCCGTGTAGGTTGTTGAAAGCCGTATTGAGCTGTCAGAGAAATCTCGGGTTTACCGATAATTCCTCTTTTGGTTGTTACAAATACGGTTCCGTTGGCTCCTCTCTGTCCGTATCGGGTATTGGCGGCACCATCTTTGAAAATGGAAATCGATTCTATCTCTTCAATATCCATCTGACTGATGTCCCGTTCTACGTCGTCTACTAAGAAGAGAGGTGAACGGAACTGTCCATATGTTCCGATACCGCGTATATAAATATCCGAGAGGCTGTTTCCCGGTTCGTCTCCCGTCTTGCGTAAGATCGTTAATCCGGAAGCTTTGCCGGTCAATGCATTCTCTAAATTGGAGGCCGATGCCTTATCCAGATCTGAATAACGGATTGTCGATACGGCCGATGTCTGCAAATACTTTTCGTTGCTTGTCTTATTTTTTATGGTATCCTGCACCGCTTTTTCACTCTTTTGCGAAAAAACCGGAAGGGAAAAACAAGCTATCGTAAGGGCCAGACATAAAAGTCTGAAAGATAAATGCCCGATAAAATATTTCATATTCTTACTTATTTTCAATTAATACTATTTACACATTCGAAAATGTATCATTAATAATTATTCCATCCGGGATTTTGCTGGTATAAGGGGTTTTTATCCATGTCACTCTTAGGAATAGGGTACAGATTCATTTTGTCCGTAAATATTCGGTCTTCGAAAACAACTTTGTTGTAGGTATAGCTATTGTCACTGTTCTTCGTGATTTCCATTTCGTACATCGGACCGTTGAAGTAAGTCTCCCCGTCTTTCCATCTGCGTACATCCCACCATCGGTGTTCTTCAAAGGCAAGTTCTATCGCCCGCTCATTCTTGATACGTTGCCGCATGGCGGTTTGAGACAGACCTTGGGGTAAAGCAGGCATGCCGCTTCTTTTACGGACAGCATTCACAGCATTGTACACTTCGGTAGAAGGAACAGGAAGGCTCTCATTCAACGCTTCTGCATAATTTAAATACATCTCGGCCAAGCGGAAGTAAATCCAGTTGTGATAAGCTTTATTGGATGATTTTTCATTCAAACTTTCCGGTAAATATTTGCGTACATAGTATCCGGTGCGGCATCTGTCTTTGGAAAGACGGTGTTTACCACCCATATACAGTTCTGCAGTGATTCCTTGCCATATACTTCCGTTGTAGATAACCGTTTTGTAAAAACGGGGATCTCTGTTCTTGTAGGGATTTTGTGCATCATAGCCCGAATCCTCATCCGTGATCGGTTTGCCGTTATTCATCTCGTATAAGTCTACAAAATTCTGTGTAGGAGCTACGGCACCTACTCCGCCGAATCCTTCGCCGGAAGGCGCCCAAACTTTTATCTCGCTGCTGGTGAAGCCAACAGGAACATTATTATACCAGAATATCACTTCTGAGTTCCCTTCATCGGGGCGCAGCAGGAATACTTTCTCATAGTCGGCTGCTCCGTTGCCACGATCGAACAGGCGATAGGCCGGGTTACCGTCTTCATCTTTCAAATTCAGTACATCTGCAGCCGCTTCATAAGCAAGCTTCCATTTTTCCGGATTCGTATTTTCTTTATCCCACAACGGGCTTGCTGCATATAAGAGTACCCGGGCTTTCAGTGCCATGGCAACTCCACGGGTAATGCGTCCCTGTTCGTTTTCATTTACCGTTACCGGTAATAGCCCGATAGCCTGTTTTAAGTCTTCCAAGATAGCGTTTACGCATTCCATGTAACTGTTTCGCGGTAAGCTGAGATTGTCATTCGGATACAAAAGTTTATCATTTAGAATGGGCATGCCGCCATATCGTTTGATGATTTCGTGGAAGAAGAAAGCACGCAGAAAAAGAGTTTCGCCTAATAATCTTTCTCTCATCTCTTGACTCGGGAAAGGAATAATGTCTTTCTTGGATAAGAAGACATTTGCTTTGCGGATACCTTCATAGTTGCGGGTCAACTGATTATCTACATCATCATACGAACCGACATTGAATGAATTGCTGGTATTCCAACCGAAACGCGATTCTGCTTCATCCGTAGCACAGGCTATAGGTGCCGGATCAAAACTTCCGAGCACGTTGAAGCCTTTCAGTAGATTGGTGTAAATATCGGCTTGAAATTTATAGGCGGTTTCGTAATTGGTGAATATCTTGTTTTCGTCCAGATTTAAATCCGGTGCCCGGTCCAAATAGTCATCACAGCCGTAAAAGAGAATGGCTAACAGGCAGGAGAATATTTTATATGTTCTCATAATATCCTAAAAATTAATATTTAAACCAAAGTTATATGCTTTCATTGGCGGCATGTTTGCCGCTCTGTTGTCTCTGTTGTCCGGATCAAGATAAGGTTCTTTGGCCCAGGTTGCCAAGTTCAGAGCCGAGAAATAAATGCGGATTGTCTTTATAAAGGCTTTTTCCGTTATTTTTTTAGGAAGGGTATAGCCGATATCGAGATTCTTTAGCCGTATGTAACTTCCATCGGACAAAGTATAATCGGCGCCGGCTTCATTATTTTGGTATTTTCCGTACATTTGGGTGTATTTGGCATTTGCATCTCCCATTTCCGGAGTCCAATAAGACCAATGTTTATCGTACACGTTGTCTCCGTTGGAAAAGGCCCACATCGCTTCCCAATTCTTGTCGAAAGAGACGTGAGTGGAACCTTGAAACAGTACGCCGACATCAAATCCTTTATAGGATAAGGACAAGTTGATACCGTATTGTATCTCGGGTACCAACGGATAACCGGTCCTTATAAAATCGGCACGGTCGATTACTCCGTCACCATTGATATCCTTGTATTTCAGATCTCCCGGATGTACTTCCGTATTTCCTTCCAGAGCTAATTGGGAAGGACTTCTTTCTATATCGTCATAGTCTTGAAAATAACCCAAGGTGATCAGTTTCAAAGGGGTGTCGATGGGATATCCTTCCGGGCGCTGATAAGGTAAAACACCGAGAGGAGTACCCATATCGATCACTTTGTTTCTTGCAAAACTCATGTTTCCTTTGATGGAATATGAGAAATCGGGGCCGATGAAGCGGCTGTGATTTACTTCTAATTCCACTCCCTGATTTTGTACAATACCGATATTGGCCGGAGAGAATACGGTTCCCACGTAAGACGGCATTGTTTGTACCTGTGTCAGGATATCCGATCTCCTTTCATGGAAATAATCAATATTGAAAGTCAGGGCATTGTTGAAAAGGCCGGCTTCCAAACCGATATTCAATTTTCTGGAAGTTTCCCAAGAGACATCTTTGTTGGCTACACGTCCCTGGCGTATACCTTGAACGCGGTTGTCGCCAATACCGAATATATAGGAGTTGTCTGTGTTGCTGGTATCAACATATTCGTATTGTTGAAGATAAATGAACCGTGCTTCTGTGCTGGTATTGGCTACCGGGTCGTATGCCCAGACGCGATCATTACCGACCCAGCCTAAAGAACCTCTGATTTTCAGACTATTCATAATCTTGCTGATATTGGATTTTTTATAGAAAGGTTCATTTGAAATAACCCAGCCTAATGCAAAAGAGGGGAATAATCCGTAACGTTTTCCTTTGGCGAAGTTTTCCGAACCGTTATAGCCGAAGTTGACTTCTGCCAGATAACGGGTGTCGTATCCATAAACAAACCGTCCTACCATACCCTGGCTTGCGTATGGCAAATCGACGTTGTATCCATGAGACAGACGGTTAAATAATATAAGAGCACTTACGTTGTGTTTTCTGAAATCATGTTCATAGGTCAGCCCGCCTTCCAGATAAATTTTCCGGAAATTGTCTACATATTGCCAGTCCCAACGCAATGGACGATTTTCTCCGTGCATGATATAGGTGTCTGTTGGGTAGAGATATTGGTAGGTAGCAACCTCTTTCCGATAAATCTTTCCATGCTTACTGTCATCATCGTATGCCACTTGTCCTCTTATGGCAAGCCCGGGAAGAAGCCAACTCAATTTATAGGTAAGGTTGAGCCCCGCTTCCAGTACGTTCCGGTTTTCTTTGAACTCTCCGGAATCACGAATCAAGGCATGTATATTGGAGTAATCTTTGTCACCGCCATAAGAGCCGTCCATGTTGAAAGCCGGATATTTACGACCGGAGTTGGCTATTGCGGCATGGTATATATCCCAACTGCTATACTGCATGGAAGTGGGATAATGGCGGTCTTCAATGCGGGCGCCTATGTTGATCGAAGCACTCAAATCTTTCGTAATGTCGAAATCCAGATTCGACCGGAAGTTATATCGGTTGAAGTTGGTGATATTGTCTCCTTTGAATGGAGAATTCTGATTAAAAAAACCGCCGGAAACGAAATAACGCATCGATTTGGTACCCCCCCGCACATTCACATTGTATTGCTGTTGTATGGAACCGGATTTCATAATCTCATCCATCCAATCCACGTCCGGGTGGGTATAAGGAGAAACTTTCGTCCGATACTTCATTAAATCTGTTGCACTGTATTCTGCTTGCTGACCGCCATTATTCAGCATTTCATTGCGCAGCAGAGCAGAACGATAGGCATCCAACGGCTTATACAACCGAATAGGAACGTTTACTGCCACTTGTGAAGTAATGGATACTTCCGGTTTACCGACAACTCCTCTCTTGGTCGTTACGATGATAACGCCGTTCGCTCCTTTCACACCATAAACGGCCGTTGCCGAAGCATCTTTTAATATATTGATGCTTTCGATCTCATTAGGATCAATTTGTGCAAAGCTTTCACGGATAATTCCGTCTACTACAATCAAAGGTTTCGTGTTTTCATTGGCGAACGTTGCTTTACCGCGGATGTAGATATCTGCTTCGTCGCGTCCGATTTCACCGGAACTTTGAACGATTGTTACACCTGAAGCTTTACCGGCTAAAGATTGGGTCAGGTTGGATGCCGGGACCGTAGTCAGCGTTTTGCTTTTTACAGTTGAAATGGAACCTACCATCGATTCCTTTTTCTGCGTACCAAAAGCAACTACGACAACTTCATCCAAGGCTACGGCAGCATCTGTTCCTAACTCTATTTTCATCTTCTTTCCGAATACGGGAGTTACGGTCTGAGCTTCGAAACCGATATAGCTGATACTCAGTTGTACATCTTTTGCAGGCACTTTTAAAGAAAAGTTGCCATCCAAATCGGTTACAACACCGATTGTAGTACCTTTTACCAGAACAGTGGCACCGATTAGAGGTTCCCCATTATTTTTATCTAATACTATTCCTTTCACTACCAGGTCTTGTGCCGACACAAAGCATGGGCAAAGGAATAATAGAAGCAATATAGTATATCCTTTCATAATATTATATTTTAATGAATTCGTCTAAACTGATAGGTGTAGGTATGCAGTTCTTTATTTTTCTTGTCTAATTCCATCGCCTCTTCAGGAGTAGCGGGTGTAGGATCTTGTTCCATCTGGGAAAACATAACTGTTTTCTTACGTTCTCCTAAGAATGTTTTTATACGAAGTTCCATTTCATTCCCTTCTAAGTGGGTTATGGTGAAACGAACCAGCACTTGAGTATATCGATAAGAATTGTCGGATGAGTTTTTACCGGCTATTTTATCCATAGACATATTCAACCAGTCTTTGTCGGTTACAAGCCATGTTCCGGCATGTTCCTTTTCAAGGCAGGGATCAAACATCCTGTAAACTCCGTTTGCTTCGAACAGAATGGAGAGGTTTTCTTCTTTATCGGTACTGCACAATTCTCCGTTGTCATAGGCGGCAACTTGTTTCCAATATCCCGATAGTCCGCTTGCCAAATCTTCATCTTTCGAGCAGGAAGAGAAAATGAATAGTAGAAATACTAAACCTAATAGATATTTATTCATGGTATTTGGTGTTTATTGATGTGATTCTTTTAATCTCAGCTTGCCATCTTCAATAATAGTTTCGACCGTTTTATACGTTTTTATATAGGTGTCCAATTGCCCTGTTGCTGAATAAGTATAATATTTCAGGGTTAATCTGTTGGCTGTACGATCCTCCACGTAAAAGGTTACAGGCAATAAATCCGAAATATTCAGAATTCGGTTATTGCTTTCATAATTCCAAGCAGTTCTCAAATCTTTCGATTCACAAGGCAGGTAGAGGTAGCAAACATTTTTCTCTGTAAAATACAGTAATTCACCTTTTGCGCATTCATCCAGTTCCTGTTCTTCATCATTTGAGATTTGTGAAATCAGTTGCCATGATCCCGATAAATCGATATCGTTATCGGTCTCTTTGTCGCAGGCAGTTCCTAAAAAGGAAATGAGTAATGCGCATAATAATGGGATTTTTTTCATTTTCATAATAATAAGATTTTTTACACGTCACAAAAATATCACAGAATATTATTTATATAGATTTTTCTGGTAACAACTCTTCTATTCAGTGTAACATCTGCTGATGATCAGCTAATCTTTCTCTATTTTCTTGTCGCTTTTAATGCGAAAGAACAATATAGCAGATAAGTAATGCAGAGTCCGATGATCATTAGCGAACCGTTAAAACTACCTACCCATTGTGAGAAAGCGGCCATTAATGGCGGGACAACTGCTCCTCCCGATATTCCCATAATCATCAGTCCGGAAAGCTCATTTGCGCTGTCGGGATACAATTGCAATGCCTTTGAGAAAATGATACTGAATACGTTGGCGCAGAAGAAACCGACAATCGCTATGATGGCTAACAGCAACTGGCTCTCGGAAACAAAAAGCATAAAGATAAATACACATAAAGTGATAATCATACTGATCCGTAGAAACTTGATGGAAGAGAAGCGTGCCAGAATGAATGTTCCCATAAATGCACCTACGGTGCGAAAAACGAAATACAGGCTAATGCCATAACCGGCTTCGTTCAGCTCCATGTTGCAACGTTCCATTAAAAAACCGGGTATCATGACATTTAAGCCGACGTCTACTCCTACAATAAAGAGGATCCCCAAGAACAATAATAGAATCGTTTTATCTTTCAATAGGATGAGATAGGGTTTGAATGACCATAACGTATTTTTTGTAGTTTCTTTGGGTATCGGTGTGAACAATAGCCAGCAACCGACAAACAGTGTTATTAGTGCAAAAACAGGAAACATATAAATCCAGTTTCCCAGAAAACCGGCTGCCCAAACTGCAATAATCGGTCCGGCAAAAGAGGATATGGCCTTAATAAACTGACCGGCAGTCAAACTGCTGGCCAATTTGTTTTCATCCATAATATTCATTAGTAACGGATTCAATGAAACCTGTAGAATCGTATTCCCGATGCCGAGCAATGCAAAAGCAATCAGACAAGATGCGTAGGAGTAATCCAGTAAGGGGAGTATCATAGCCAGAACGGTAAAGCCTAAACTAATAAGCACTGTATTTTTTCTTCCTACCCGGTTCATAAAAGCACCGAACGGAACAGAAAATACAAAGAACCAGATAAAGACCATTGAAGGTAAGAAGTTCTTTTGGGTTTCGGATAAGGAAAAGTCGGATTGCATATAGTTGGATGCTATGCCGACAAGATCACAAAACCCCATAACAAAAAAGCTTGCCAAAACCGGCAATAATGCTATTACTTGAGCGCGTTTCATATGATACGCCTCCTTCCGATGTCTGCTGTAATTGTGTAATTTCCCATGTTTTCAGATTTGTTTTTTGCAAACATAGGGCTTTTGTAGCTATAAAAGATTAACTACTGTAACATACTATATATATACTGTAACATCCCTTTCTGGGTACTCTATGGCGCAATTCTAAGCCTCTGATTCCTTTGCCGGAGTTTCATGGCATTCTCTGAATTCGGTAGGAGATACCCCGAATTTTTTCACAAAACAAATATAAAAATAAGAAGGAGAGGAAAAGCCTAAGTCGTAGGTAATCTCCGTAATTGTTTTGTTTGTATTCAGCAACTCCTTTTTTGCATTCTCCAACCGGACAGTTCTGATAAAGTCTCCGGAAGAGAGACCGACCAATGCTTTTAGTTTTCGGTGAAGATTCATGCGGCTCATTCCTACATAGTTTGCGATACTTTCTCCCTTGATATCCGGATCGGATATATTTTTATTGATATAATTAATAATCTTTTGTATCAGCATATCGTCACCGGACATTGCAGGCGCTGTTTCTGCGTCCGGTTTCTCACCGGACACAAGCGCTACTTTCTTCATGAATTTCTCTTTGACAACTTCTTGGTATCTGATCAGTTGCTCGATGCGAATTCGAAGATGACGGATATCAAAAGGTTTCGGTATATAAGAGTTGGCACCCACTTCCAGCCCGGCCAAGCGGTCTTCATGAGTTTCTTTTGCCGTCAGCAGGATTATCGGAATATGAGAAGTGTTTATATTCGACTTTATTTTTTCGCAAAGCTCTATACCGTCCATATTGGGCATGATGATATCACTGATAATTAAATCCGGAATAGAGTTTAAGGCACTCTTGAATCCTTCTATGCCGTCGGCAGCCGTATATACTTCGTATTCTTCGTGTAGTTCCATTGCAAGAAAGTCACGAATTTCGGATTCATCATCTACTACCAGAATCTTATATTTCTTAGTCGTTTCATTCTTTTCATCTGTCTTTTCCTCAATCACTTCTGTGTTTTCCTGTAAGGCTTCTTTGACAAATGTAACATAAGAATCGTCTTTCTCTTTAATATCGGCTATTTCTTCTTTGGAATAATTGGCCTTATCGAACGGGACGACAATGGTGAACCTGGAACCGACATTCAATTCACTCTCAACAGAAATATGGCCTTTATGTAATTCAACCAAAGACTTTACCAAGTACAATCCGATGCCTGAACCCGGATATACAATATTTTTGTCATTCAATTCAACTTGATAAAAACAATCAAATATTTTTTTCAAATCTTTTTTGTCGATACCGATACCTGTATCCGAGATCTCAATATGTAATAAGTCTCCTATATCAGTTTGCTCCACAAAGACATTCATTACGATCTCGTCATAATCCTTCACGTATTTAAAGGCGTTAGAGAGGATATTATACACAATTTTATCCATAAATTTGGGAGATACCCATCCAACCAACCGTTCCGCGCTTGTGTTAAAAACGAAATTTATGTTTTTGTCTTCTATTACTCCTTCAAAAGTATCTGCTATTTCCTTAAAGAAAGAAACTACATCCATTTCTTTCACCTTGAGTTTCAATTGGCCATAATCGATTTTCCGAATATCGATCACTTCGTTCACATTTTTGATCACACGCATTGTGTTCCTTTTGATAAGAGACAATAAATATCTCTTTTTGCTATCTGTTTCTCCAAGTAATAGTTTCTCCAACGGTGCCAGAATAAGGGTAAGCGGATTTTTCAATTCATGCGAAGCATTGGTGAAGAATTGTAATTTGGCCTGATACAGTTCTTTTTGTTTCTGCTTTTCCAGACGTTCATAGTTTATTTTATCACGGACTCTGATTTTCATCATAGCAATGTTCCAGCACATGTACAATATGATTAATAACAGGACAAAATAGATGATATAGGCCCACCACGTTTGCCAGAAAGGTGGTTTCACGAGGATATATAATGTACGTACATTGTCTTTGTCGAAATTTCCCGAAGGAGAAGAGGCCATCACCATAAAGCAATAGTTGCCGGGTTTCAAATTCCGGTAGGTGACGGAACGCATGGAGCCCACTTTGTTCCATTCTGTATCTACTCCTTTTAAGAAATAGGCATATTGAATGCGTTCCGGAGAAGAATAATTGATACCTAAATATTCGATTGTAAAGACCGATTCATCGTAATTCAGTTCTATTCTATCGGTAGAATTTATATTTTTGACTAAAGGGGATTTCGGGTTCTGTTCACTTCTGATTGTAACATGCTGATTAAATAACAGGAAATCGGTAAAGACAACAGAAGCCGGGGTTTTGTCTTTTGTGATAATGGAAGGATCGAAAATGTTCATACCTTCCGTACCGCCTAAAGCGATTACACCCGATTTCATGATTAGTCCCGAATTTTTTAGGAAACTGCCGGGTTGAACTCCGTCAGATGCACTATAGGAATCAAGTTCCTTGGTTTCTAAAGACATTTTTACGATATCTTTGTTGGTACCCATCCACAGATCATTGCCTACCAATATCAACTCTCGTACTATGGAACTGTTTAGACCGTTTGCTTGTCCGTATATGGTTAAAGAGTCGTTCTTTATTGTATACTCCCATAAGCCTTGCCCTTCTGTACCGATCCACATGTTTCCTCGTTTATCAAACAAGAATGAATTCACCAATACGTTTTTTAACCTGGAGCTAAACGGTTCCACATTTCCGGTTTTATAATCGTACTTGTACAAGCCGCCAAAAGTACCGATAATCAGGTAATCATTATATTCTTGCAGTGCGGTGATATGATTCCATTTGAGGGGTTCAATCACATGGAAAGAGTTCTGCTTCTTATTAAAGTAAGAGAGTCCGGCGCGCTGTCCCACCCAAATGTTTTTTCTGGAATCTTCATACAAACAGCTCAAATCGCTATGCATAAGTGAATGGGGATCATCTTTCTGATGGGTATAGTGAATGAACTGCTTGGTCCCATCTTTCATTCTATTCAGAACGCAATCATAGGTACCGATCCACAGATCATTGTCCGAATCAATCAATGAACATAAAGTTGCATCATCGCTTAAATTATATCCTTGGGTTTTAGACGTAATTTCTTTAAACGTATTATTCCGGATATCCCAATAGTTAATACCGCCGCCGTCGGTAGTAATCCAAAGATTGCCGTACTTGTCTTCGCTGAAGGAGGAAACATGTTTGTAAGACAAACTATTGGTCAAAAGGATATCGCTTGTGATATAATTAAATTTTTGTTTACGCTGATTTACAAAATTTATTCCTCCGCCATAAGTACCGATCCATAGATTGTCATTCTTATCGCTTAGTACCGATCGGATTGTCTTGTAGGATAGTCCGGTTTCCGTCTCCGATTCATAGTAGAATTTGGTGTCTGCTTTTTTTATTTCCTCATCACTCTCCTTTAGCTTAATGGAACATAGAAAATACTCTGTTCCAATCCATAACTGTCCCAACCGGTTTTCCTCTATACAATTTACCTTCGCATTTTTCAGTTCATCCAATTCGATTAGTTCCGGCTCTTTTTTCCCTTTTACAAAGCGCATTAATCCTTTCCAGGTCCCTACCCAGGTGTCCCCATAAGAATCCCGAAAAATAGCTTCTATCTGGCTATCCGGGAAATTATGATTTTGTACACTATAATTAGTCACCGAACGTGTGTTTAAATGTACAATATCCAGTCCTCCAAAATGGGTACCTATATATAATAAACCCTCAGGTGATTCATACAGGCTCAGAACACGATCGTCGGATGCTTGATAATAAAGGCGGTTGAAGGATTCTGTCTCCGGGTCGAAAGAGTATACGCCATTTCCATAAGTTCCTATCCATAAACCTCCCTCTTTTCTTTTTATGATTGAATGAACGGAGTATAAATTGTTTTCGGACTGAAGTGCGTTGTTCTTTAAGATTTTATAGGTATCGGTTTCTACATCATACATCAATAGCCCGAAATTTGTACCGATATAGATACGGTTTTCATCACAATATATCTTGAGGGCCTGTTGGTTTGTAAAATCCAAGGAGTTTTCAAAAGCCCACCTGTAATTTTTAAAGGCAATACCGTCAAAGCGGCAGAAACCTTCATCCGTAGCACACCAAATATAGCCGTCCTTATCCTGTTTTATATCAAATACTTTACTACTGGATAATCCATCTTGTATACCAAATTTCTCAAAACGCTCATGAGCAAAGTAAGTTGGATTTGCATTCACAAACAATGAACTGCATAGGAGAAAGAAGTAAAATATAACTCGGTACATCATGTTCTTATTCAGTTTTTTAATAATAGTTTGTTAATCTGTGAGTTAACATATAAAAAGTAAGTCATGTACTGATAGCTTGCTGAATTTAAGGTTTCTATATTTTTAATTCATATGAAATAATACAGAACCTGACTTATCTTTTGAAATAATAAAAAAGCATTTTGAATAAATTAAGGGCAAAGATAAGCAAATGGTATGAGAAATTTATATTTGAGGGGGGACTTTTATATTCGAATGCTTCTTAGGAGGTGTTAGTTGTGATAGGAGAACGAATTGTTATTTGTAATTATTTGTTGTTTTATATTCTTGTTTCACAAATCAAAATATAATAATTTGCTTAAGAAAATATTTTATAAATTGACATGTTTGTATTTTGTTGATTATTAAATTGTTACAGAATTGTATTTTCTCTCTACGAGGATTGGCTTGTTTCTCTACGGGACTCGCTCTGTTCCTCTACGAGAAACGGTGTATTTGACGTAGAGGAAAAATGGTGTTGTTTGTAAATTGCAACAAATGGGTTATGGGAGTTATGTAATTCTTTTGGGTGTTGTAAAAAAAATGAACCATTATACACATCTCTCTTTACTTCTGTTCCTGATTAAAGATATGTAGTAGACGGTTGATTCATATTGGTTCAAGTTTCGAATAATTTGCCAATATGTTGATTTGCCAATGTGCCAATATCATGCGGTATACAGCGTGGCCAATTGGCACATTGGTAAATTAGCTCATTATTATTTATTATAGTTTGAGAATAAGAGCCGTTGTATAGGCTATATAGCACAGTATCATAATCCCTCCTTCAATTCGTGTGATTGTACGTTTAGCAAAGAATAGTCCGAACAGCCAGAGCAGTATTCCTGACCCGACGAGAACCCATAGATCGAAGTTGGTGATGTCGCTCAAAGTCAATGGAGTGATGGAAGCACTACATCCAAGTACAAAGAAGATATTAAACAGGTTACTGCCGATCACGTTTCCAATCGCTATTTCCGGGTTCTTCTTCAATGCGGCTACGATCGAAGTGGCCAGTTCGGGCAGGGAAGTTCCCCCGGCCACTAAAGTAAGTCCGATAATCGATTCGCTTACACCCAGGCTGCGGGCAATATTGCTGGCTCCTTCCACAAACCATTGTCCGCCGAAAATCAGTCCGGCAAGGCCACCTATAATATAGAGAATGGAGCGGCACATAGGTAATTGGCGTATTTCTTCATCTTGCCCTTCACCGTTACTGCCCGATGCAATGGCGAACGTGTATCCCATAAAGATGGCGAAAAAACACAGTAACAACAATCCGTCGGTGATGCTGATGACATTTTCTGTGGCATGGTTCAGCAATATATCGTTGGCACAGATCAGCAATGCGATGGATGAAAGTATACAAAGGGGAATTTCTTTCCTTAATGTATTCCGGGTAATAACGATCGGGGCGAATAATGCGGTACAGCCTACTATCATTAATGTATTGAAGATATTGCTTCCCACTACATTTCCGATAGCGATATCTGCGCTTCCTTTCAGGGCGGAAGAGACGCTGACTGCGAGCTCCGGGGCGGATGTACCGAATGCGACAATGGTAAGTCCGATAACGATAGAAGGAATACGGAATCGTTTGGCAACGGATGCGGCACCGTCTGTCAGTCCGTTGGCACCTATCAGGATGAGGAGGAGGCCTCCGACAAGAAGTAATATATCCATATGGCTTTTAGATTTTTGCGCAAATATAATGATTCTACTTTGATGATATATCAAAAACATTGTGTATGTTTGGTGCATCTTTTTAAATTATGCTGTCCGTGAATGGAGGTAACTAAGTCGTTTTGTATGAAAAAGAACCGTTTGTTTTGTCTTTTTATCTTATTAGTATTGGTCGGTGGGGCATCGGCTCAGTTAGTAGAGAAAGTCCGTGAATTCCTTGCCGAAGAAGATACGATGAAGACTGTTCCTGTCATACGAACAGACTCGGATTCATTAAATATAGCCAAGATGCGCGAGGAGTTGGAAGCTGCACGGTTGAATGAAGCCAATATGCGGATGGAGATGGAACAAATGAAATTGCAGGCATATGCTGCCGATTCCGTAAAACTGGCTTTACAGAGGTTGCGTATCGATTCATTGCGTAAATTTACTCCGGGTGTTCCTGTAGTAGTGGAAGGAGACACGCTTTTCTATATATTTGCCAAACGTGGCGGTCATACTCCCCAACAGCGAGCGGAAATGAATGCTGCGGCTATCACCGAGTTAGGTAAACGATTCAATTTGCAGCCGGACTCTTTATATTTAGAAAGCAGTGATATCGTTACCGATCTGATGTATGGAAATAAAGTACTTGCCTCATTTACCGATCAAGATGGTTTGTGGGAAGGGCGTACACGCGACCAGCTCGCTGCCGATAAACGTCAGGTAGTAGTGCACAAACTGAAAGAGATGAAAGAAGAGCACGGGTTGTGGCAATTGGGCAAACGGATTCTCTATTTCATTTTAGTATTGGTCGGGCAATTTTTATTATTTAAGGGAACTACTTGGCTGTTCCGGAAACTGAAAGTGCGTATTCAAAAGCTTAAGGACACGAAATTGAAGCCTATTTCTATTCAGGATTATGAGTTGCTGGATACTCAGAAACAGGTAAATCTGCTTATATTCTTATCAAATCTGCTTCGCTATGTTTTCATGCTGTTGCAGTTGTTGCTTACCGTACCGTTATTATTCTCTATTTTCCCGCAGACAAAGAATCTTGCTTATCAGATATTCTCATATATATGGAATCCTGTAAAAACTATATTCAGCGGTGTAATAGAGTATATTCCGAACCTGTTTACGATCTTTGTCATATGGTATGCAGTGAAATACCTGGTGCGGTTTGTGCATTATCTGGCTACGGAAGTACAATCTGAAAGACTGAAATTGAACGGTTTTTATCCGGATTGGGCCATGCCTACTTATCATATTGTACGCTTTTTACTATATGCCTTTATGATTGCGATGATCTATCCCTATCTTCCGGGGTCTGATTCAGGTGTTTTTCAAGGTATTTCGGTTTTTGTCGGTTTGATTGTTTCTTTGGGATCGAGTACCGTTATCGGAAATATCATTGCAGGATTGGTTATTACTTATATGCGTCCGTTTAAATTGGGTGACCGTATCAAACTGAACGATACTACTGGAAATGTTATTGAAAAGACTCCTCTCGTGACACGTATAAAAACGCCGAAGAACGAACTGGTTACCATTCCGAATGCTTTTATCATGTCGTCACATACCGTGAACTACAGCGCATCGGCGCGTACATACGGATTGATCATCCATGTAGAAGTAAGTATCGGCTATGATGTTCCTTGGCGTAAAGTACATGCGCTGCTGTTGAAAGCAGCCAAAGCAACCTCGGGTGTGATGGCCGATCCGGAACCTTTTGTACTTGAAACAGAGCTACAGGATTGGTATCCGGTGTACCAGATTAATGCCTATATAAAAGAGGCCGATCAGTTGACGCAAATTTATTCTAACCTGTATCAAAGTATTCAGGATGTGTTTACAGAAGCGGATATCGAGATAATGTCTCCACATTATATGGCTGTGCGGGATGGGAATGAGACAACTATACCCAAAGCTGGTGTAAAACCGGAAGATACGAAAGAGGGCATCCCTTGCTGATGCGTTACAAAAGTAAGGGAACGGTATTTCGTGTCTTTTACGAAATGTTTACCGGAAAGTGACAAATGTGATACATTGGAGTTACGAATTAGAAGATACTTTGCTGCATCTTATCAGTACTTTCTGATCATTGGATAAGGTGGTGGCAAACAGATAGGTCTCGCCTCCATCAGACAATTTAGTACGTTTCCGGATTTCTGCTACTGTAGCCGGAAAATTCCGAACGGTAATATTTGCTTTCTTGATATCCCCGATACATTCTTTGATCTCTTTTTTGTTGAAGGAACATTGCCCCGTCACCTGAAAAACTCTTCCGGGAAATTCTTTTATCCATTCGTCGGAGGTATACAGATGGCTATTGGGGTGTAGCTTTCTCGTATGATACGAAGCGGCGATGCTGCGGAAAGCACCTGCTTTAAGAATGGATGCATTGGGCTCGTACAAGTATGTGCCTACTTTCTCTGTATAAGTGCATTCCGCTCTTGCTTCTTCTTCACGGGTGAAAACAAAGCTCTGTTTTTCTTTGGATGTGAGATTGATGCAATGGATCGGTATCTGATGTGTGGGAGGGGTATCTCCGATAATTAGCAAAAGCTCTTTGCAATCATTGTTTACAGAAATAACATGTGCTTCCTGTGTATGTTTCATTGTTTTTAATGCCAGACTGAGATCGAGCATCGGGGATAGTTTTATCATGATTCGGTTGGCCTTGGATAACAAAAGTTCTTCCAGTTTTGCTACGTCCGGTTCACAATCTGATATGGCAACAGTTTTTCCTCCGTGTTCGTTTCTTCGTGCCGGGTCGATGAAAATACAATCTTCCCGATTCATTTGCTGTAAGTGGGTTACGGCATCTTCATTGTATATTGTAATGTGATTCAGGCCCAGCAGGGGAAAGTTGTGCGAAGCGATTTCACAGAGTTCTTCCTGGCGTTCTACATACGATATATGTTTGAATTTAGTAGCCAGAAAAGCACAATCGATCCCCAAACCGCCTGTTAGATCGGTGAGCGTATTTCCATTTAACAAAGAGGCTTTGTAGAGTGCTGTTGTTTCGGAAGAGCATTGTTCCATTGAAAGATGACGAGGATATAAAATCCCTTCGATAGCTGCCCACGAAGGAATTTTATTGGCAGCTGCTTGTTTGCCCGCTATTTGCAGAATAGCGGCCGGCATGTCTACATCAGGATATTTCGGGGTTTGTAGAGCTAATGCATGTATATCCTCATGAGCGTGATCGCGGATAAAGTCAAGGGTTTGTCGGGAGAGTGTCATGGGTTGGAATGTTTTCTATTCGTTTATATCTTTGTTTGGCTTCTTCTCTGCTACAACGGTTGAAGTGCCACCATTCGCTGTTTAGTGTCCGGAATCCGGCATCTTTCATTACTTGCCGTAGTAAAAGGCGGTTCTGATAGGCCTCTTTACTGATTCTTCCGCTTTTTACCAGTTCTACCTCATGAGTGATATGTGCCTCTATACCTAAATGGTCGACTTCTGTGCCCATGGGGAGTGCCTCTCCATTTTCATTGACGATACTGACGTCTACTGCCAAACCGTAATTATGCAATCCGCCTCCACGGCCGGGATTGGATACATAAATGCTTTTTGATGTGCCTTTCACTATATTCCACATTTTCTGCTGAACGGACATAGGTCGTGCTGCATCATATACGATCAGGGAGTATTCCGGATGTTTTTCTTTCAGAAGTCGTTGTGCACGGATGAGGGATGTCAGAGCATCGGGATGTAAGTAAGCCTCTTTCAGATCATCGTAAAGTAATTGACCGGTAAAGTTATCTGCGGTGGCATACATGAGTTTAACAATTATGCTGCTATCTGCGCTTTGCACGTCTTTTAATCCGAGTGAATCCAGATAAAGGGCGGTCCGGCTCTTGGCTATGGTGGGAGAGGGAATTTTCGTTGCAGTTATCGGGTCTTTAAGAAGGGGGACAATGCTTTCTTCCTGTACCGGTTTCTTTTCGGCACCGCAGGCTGCCATTAACGGGAAAAAGATTATGTATATCCACTTCACATTTCTCATGTTGCTAATAAATATCCATTTATTTCATTGATCCCTTTAATTTACTATTCTTAATCTTATGTTTTTATAGTCCGTACGTTGACACAATGTTCAATCAGTGAAACAATAGTGAAACGAATGTCTTAAGAGTGTATAAAAACAGCAAGAACGACGGATTTTATCAGAAAGGGATATAAAAAGAAAAGGCTGACTCCCAACGGGATACAGCCTTTTCTTTTGTGGACCAGCCTGGGCTTGAACCAGGGACCTCCAGATTATGAGTCTGTTGCTCTAACCAACTGAGCTACAAGTCCGGGATTCAATTTCTTGAATGCGGTGACAAAAGTAGGCCTTTTCTTCGAAATATGCAAGCTTTTAGAGTAAAAAACTTCTTATTCTTCTCAATACTTCAAAACTTATAGGTGCGCTTGGGATTCTTGGGAAACCAGCCTTTTTTAACCCGCTCTTCCTGTTCGAAGACCTCTTTGATAGTCCAGAAAGAAGAAAAAGCGAATACACCCAATAGCGAAGAGACAAGAATATTGTCTACGCTTAGTGAAGCGGCTATACCACCTATCCCCAATACCAAAAAAATCCACCAGCATTTAGTACCCCAATAATATTCGGCTTTTACCACGATAGGGTGGAAAAGGCCGATTATCAAAAATGTGCAAATACCGATCAAAAGTCCTGCCAGATGATATTCATTTAAGAATTCCATTGGCTTACTTTTCTACTCGGATGGGAATTTCTTTCTTGATGCTTTGTTCCAGTGAGATAAGTGTCTCAGTGGCTACAACGCCCGGTATCTCCTGCATTTTGTTGTTCAGCAGATCCATCAGGTGTTCATTGTCGCAAGCGTATAGTTTTGTCAACATGGTATACGGACCGGTAGTAAAATGACATTCTACAATTTCGGGAATTTTCTGCAATTCGGCTACCACGGATTTGTACATAGATCCTTTTTCAAGCTTGATACCGACGTATGTGCAAGTTCTGTATCCAAGTGATTTGGGATTCACATGGTAACCTGAGCCGACAATAACTCCCAGATCGATAAGGCGTTGTACGCGTTGGTGGATAGCCGCACGTGAGACACCACATTCTGCTGCCACATCTTTGAAAGGTATACGGGCGTTCTGAGAGATAATCTCGAGAATCTGCCTGTCAAGGTTGTCTATCTTTTCCATAATTTATGAGTATAATTTCCAGTTGTTATCAAATAGTAAGCAAATATAGAGATTTATTTTAATTTCTCTATATAAAAGGGATAAAAAATAGGAAATAGCAAAAAAAGAGGCGCAAATTTCTTTGCACCTCTTTCTGTTTATTAAGGGATTTTGCTTACTTTTCGATACTAAGCAATTCTACTTCGAAAATCAAAGTTGAGAACGGTTTGATCTGTCCCTGGTCTCTTGAACCGTAAGCCAGTTCTTGCGGGATGTAAAGTTCCCATTTAGAACCTACAGGCATCATAGTCAAAGCTTCTGTCCAACCTTTGATTACTTGGTTGGCACGGAAAGTAGTCGGTTCTTTACGTTTGTAAGAGCTGTCGAATTCTGTTCCGTCGATCAAAGTACCTTTATAGTTTACTTTTACTTTGCAAGTGTCAGCAGGAATTGCACCTTTACCTTCAGTGATTACTTTGTATTGCAGTCCGCTCGGAGTTGTCTTTACACCTTCTTTTGTTTTGTTTTCTGCAAGGAATTTTTCACCGGCAGCTTTGTTGTCGGCATATTTTTCTTCCATTGCTTTTGCTTTGATGGCTTCCATTGCAGTCTGAGTATAGGTTTGTGCCTGTTCCATAGTCATCAAACCACCTTTTTCCAATGTACCGGCGATGAAACCAGCGAGGAAGTTTTCTTTGCTGATTGTTTTTACAGAATCGTTGCCGAACAGTTCGTGGTTGATACCTTTCATCATCTGGTTGCTGATCTGCTGACCGATCTGGAGACCTGCCATGTAAGCAGTTTCTTTTTTACCGCTTTTCTTGGCACCTTCGTTTACACCTTTGATAAATTCAGCTAAATAAGCTGTGTCAACATCCATACGGCCTACCAAGTAACCTTTCAGACCTTGAGTCTGAGCCATACCGATTGAATAAGACAATGAATCGAGTTCTGTTTTCAGATTTGCTTTAGGAGCCTGGGCTGTACATGATGCAAGGCCGGCTACGGCAGCGATGGCTGCCAGCGTTGTAATTTTCTTCATTTCGCTTTAAAAAATTTATTTGTTTAATACTTCAAGTAATTCTACTTCGAATACCAATGTGCTATGCGGGGGAATCATTTCTCCGGCACCTTGTGCGCCATAGGCCAGGTCGGAAGGAATATACAGCTTCCATTTGGAACCTTCGGGCATCAATTGCAGAGCTTCTACCCATCCCGGAATTACCTGATTGACGCCGAATACAGCCGGTTGGCCGCGTTTGATGGAACTGTCGAACAGGGTTCCGTCAATCAGTGTACCCTCGTAGTGGCATTTCACTTGGTCGGTAGCTTTGGCAAGTTTGCCTTTGCCTTCGGTGATAACTTCGTATTGCAGTCCGCTCGGAAGAGTGACAATGCCTGCTCTCTTTTTATTTTCTTCCAGGAATGCTTTGCCTTGTTCGATGCTGGCGGCGTTCATTTTCTGTTCCAGTTCTTCGAAATATTTGTTTACTATTTCGCGGGCTTCCTGGTGGCTGATAGCTGTCGGATTACCTTCCAATACATCTTTGATTGCCTGAGCAAAATCTTCTACCGCGATGCCCTTGGCACCCATACCTAACAAGTTTTGGCCAATTCCGAGGCCGATTGCATAACTAAATTTATCCATATATGTTTTTGTTGAAGATTGGAGGAAGAATGTTGAATCTTTCACTCTCAATCAATTGCAAATTTACAATTGGCAAAAATACGTGTTTTATTTGAATGAACGGGCTTTTTGGAATTAAAATTTCTTATTGTCTTATAAGTTATCTACTTTTATTGCGATAATGGGGAGAAATGAATCGATTATTGTTGCCGGGCCACTTAGATTATGCAGACACGGACTTTGATATTCGATTATTCTATTCTATTTTTGCTATTCATATATTAAATGAAGGAGGAGATTATGAAAAACTTGGTTGTTTTATCCGGTGCCGGAATGAGTGCGGAGAGCGGTATCAGTACTTTTCGTGATGCGGGTGGATTATGGGATAAGTATCCGGTGGAGCAGGTGGCCACTCCGGAGGGTTATGCGCGTGACCCGGAATTGGTGATTAATTTTTATAATGAACGCCGGAAACAGTTGCTGGATGTAAAGCCGAATCGCGGTCATGAATTGCTGGCCGGTCTGGAGAAATATTTTAATGTGACGGTGATTACCCAGAATGTGGATAATCTGCATGAACGTGCGGGTAGTACGCACATTGTACACCTGCACGGTGAATTGACAAAAGTTTGTTCCAGCCGTGATCCCAACAATCCTCATTATATAAAAGAACTTCAGCCGGAGGAATATGAAGTCCGGATGGGAGACCGTGCCGGTGACGGTTCGCAGTTTCGTCCGTTCATTGTATGGTTCGGCGAATCGGTACCGGAGATAGAGACGGCTATTGATTTCGTGGAGAAGGCCGACATATTCGTTATCATCGGCACATCGATGAATGTCTATCCGGCTGCCGGTCTGCTGAACTATGTGCCCCGTGGTGCTGAAGTTTACTTGATTGATCCGAAGCCGGTGGATACGCATACTTCCCGCCCGATACATGTGATTCGGAAGGGGGCTTCGGAGGGAGTAGCGGAATTGCAGAAGCTATTGGGCGTATGATTCTTTTGAATTGATTTCTGTCAAGAGCATCTTTATGTATTCTTAACAGGAAAGCGGCTTTTGAAGAAGATAATTCCTGTTGCGTCGGCACATGGTGGGAAGGGGATCGCGACAAGTAATGAAACTCATCGTCACGTGCCGTGTTATTCATCGTCACATGCCGTGTTATTTTCGGTAACTACCGTTGGGAAGATGGTTGACGACCGTGCTTAGACGCCCTTTTTACGTTATTTGAAAAAGAAAGGAGAGGGCTGCTGCTCTCTCCTTGTATCGGGTGGATTAACTGAATCTAATTCATGATTACTTTCGCAAAGATACGATAATAAAACCCGGAAGCCAAGTAAAGGCCGTTTTATTTCTTGATGATTGCACGAAATATAAACCAGATATGATGGAGAACGGTACTGGCTGTTCCATAGTGGTGCGCCATAATACGGAAGCGTTCGCGAAGCGATGCTTTGTGGTTCCGGGTGGTCATTCCCTCGTCCAGATAGTCGATAAGTATCAAGTGGGTATTATGCAAGGTCCGTGCTTTCTTCATTACACGGATACACCAGTCGAAATCGGCGGAAAAGCGGTACTGCAAGTCATAAGGTTCTACCACTGTATGCCGTGCAAGAAAAGCCTGATGACATACGAGCATTCCTTGTTTGAAACTCTTCCATGTCAGTTTTTCCGGAGCGGAAAGGCGGCGCATGTGCAGGAAGTGGCGGTCCTTATCTACAATCGCGGTTTCACCGTACAGCACGTCCGGCAGTTCGCTTCCGTTGATCGAGTGTACCATTTGTTGCAAAGTGTCATCTTCATGGAAACTGTCGCCTGCATTGAGGAAGCAGAGATAATCTCCCGTGGCGAGTGAAATCCCCTTGTTCATTGCATCATACAATCCTTTGTCGGGTTCGCTGATAATCTTATGGATTCGTTCCCGATACCGGTTTGCGATGGCCATTGTATGGTCTCTCGATGCACCGTCCACAAGGATATATTCCACGTGATGGTACGTTTGTGAGATGACACTTTGTATGGTATCCTCTAATACTTCCCCGGCATTGTAGGTTACGGTGATAACCGATATTTTGGGCGTATGGCGGTTGCTATGCATATCTCCCCGTGATTTTATTGTAAACCTCGATGTATCTTTTGGCTATATGGCTTTCCGAATAGCTGGAGACGGCTTTCCGGCAGGCCTGTTCTGACAGAACCGGGTATTCCGATTCTTCCAATGCCCAATAAATGCCATTGGCAAAGTCTGCAGACGATTTGTATTGTGCCACGTACCCATTGTGCAGATGATCTATCATTTCCGGTATCCCCCCTACATTAAAACCTACACACGGAATGCCGCACGCCATTGCTTCCATAATCGTATTCGGCAGGTTTTCTTCCAGAGAAGGGGTCACAAACAAGTCGACGGCATTGTATATATTCACTAAGTCGTGTTCATTGCTGACGTATTCGAGGGCATAAACAGGGAAAGGAAGCAGGTGGGACAGTTGTTGCGACTGGTTGCCAAATGCTACGACTCCTAATGATGCTTTCAGCTCCGGATGTTTCTCGGCGAGCAATTTGCACGATTCGATCAGGTAGTCTATCCCCTTGCGCTTGTCGGTGATCTTGACAGAACCGAACAGGATCAGTTTTCCTTCCTGTGGCAGTTTGCAATGTGCACGGGCTTCTTTCTTGTTGCGTGGTTTGAAGAGGTTGGTGTTGATCGGGTTGGGAATGCTTATGACGGTCTGGTTGCGTAACAAGGCGCTGCTTTTTGCCCTTTCTTCCAACCAATGGCTACAAGTGACAAATGTAATGGGAGCTTGTTGGTAAAGCGCCTTTTTTTTGTTGAATATCCGGGTGGACAGATCTTTCTTGCCGCCTCCGGTGTATAGAAACTGGCAGTGATGGCATTCTTGCTGATAGTGGGTGCATTCACGGGCGTGGTGGCAGATGCCGGTAGAAGGCCACATGTCGTGCATGGTCCATACCACCGGTTTGCCCGATTCCAATATCCGGTGTATGTCTTTCAGTGAGAGCATTCCCTGGTTGATCCAGTGTAAATGGATGATATCTGCCTGTGTAAACTCGGGCAGAGTGGTGATATCCGTTCCGGTATTGGCTATATCTACTGCAAAAAGATTGTTTTTTCGGAAATGGTTGGCTTTCCAGATGACGATACGTTCCCACATAAATTTCCATACTGTCAGCCAGTTGCGTTCAAGGCGAACGACGCTTATTTGATTGGTTTGTTTGTCACGTACCAGCATTTTCGCTTTAATCCCGTTATTCTTCAGGGATTCCATAAGCCGGCTGGCGGCCACGGCTGCCCCGCCGATACGTTCGGATGTATTAATGATCAATACTCTCATGTGCCTGAATGTTTTGGCAAAAGTAGCGGTTTTCTGTGAGAATTCGTATAAAGTCGTGGATTATTTGTACTTTTGCGGCACTATATTAAATAGGTTTTGACATGAAAAAAGTTCTGTTTTTGGGCTTGGGTTATATTGGCCTTCCTACGGCGGCAGTTGCTGCAACCCACGGTTATCAGGTGATTGGAGTAGACGTAAATCCGGTGGTGGTAGATACCATCAATCAAGGGCGGATACATATCGTGGAGCCCGATTTGGCCAAAGTAGTGAAAGAAGCGGTTTGCAACGGCGCCCTCCGGGCAACGACGAAACCCGAGCAGGCGGATGCTTTCTTTGTGGTAGTGCCTACCCCTTTCAAGCAGAACCACCGGGCGGATATCACGTATGTGGAGTCCGCGACGCGTTCGGTAATTCCTTTTCTTAAGGAGGGAGATTTGTTTGTCATCGAGTCTACCTCCCCGGTGTTTACTACCGAACGGATGGCGGAGGTCATCTATAAGGAACGTCCGGAACTGAAAGATAAACTGTACATAGCCTATTGTCCCGAACGGGTGTTGCCCGGAAACACGCTTTACGAGTTGGTGCACAACGACCGGGTGATCGGTGGTATCAATCCGGAATCTACCGGGAAAGCAATCGAATTTTATTCCGCTTTTGTGAAGGGAACACTCCACCGAACCAATGCCCGCACGGCCGAGATGTGCAAGCTGACCGAGAACTCTTCGCGCGACTCCCAGATTGCTTTTGCCAATGAACTTTCCATGATCTGCGACAAGGCGGGCGTAAATGTATGGGAACTGATAGAACTGGCCAATAAGCATCCACGCGTCAATATCCTGCAACCGGGATGTGGAGTGGGCGGACACTGTATTGCGGTGGACCCCTGGTTCATCGTTTCCGATTATCCGGAACAGGCGCAGCTCATCAAGCGTGCCCGCGAAACAAACGATTACAAGGCGGACTGGTGTGCCAACAAGGTGATGGAGGCCTGTCAGGCCTTTGTGGAAAAGAACGACCGGGAACCGGTGGTGGCTTGCATGGGGTTAGCTTTCAAACCCAACATCGACGACCTGCGGGAATCCCCTGCCAAATATATCGCTTCCCGTATCATCTCCGAATCGAGAGCGGATGTGCTGATTGTGGAGCCGAATATTACTTCGCACCCCAGCTTCCACCTCACCGATTACCGGGAAGCATATGCGAAAGCTGATATTGTGGTGTGGCTTGTTCGCCACGCTCCTTTTGTGGAGATGCCGCGTGCAAAGGATAAATTGGAGTTGGACTTCTGCGGGGTAAGAAAGTAAAGATGAAGAAAATTCTATTAGTGTTCGGTACTCGCCCCGAAGCCATCAAGATGGCACCGTTGGTGAAAGAGTTTCAGAAGGATACAGAGCATTTCGAAACAAAAGTATGTGTAACGGCACAGCATCGGCAGATGCTCGACCAAGTGTTGGAAGTGTTTGGCATTACGCCCGATTATGACCTGAACATCATGGCTCCCAATCAGGACTTATACGACATTACCTCGAAAGTGCTGTTAGGGCTGCGGGACGTATTGCAGGATTTTGCGCCCGATGTGGTGCTGGTGCACGGCGATACTACCACCTCGATGGCGGCTTCATTGGCTGCCTTCTACCGGCAGATTGCAGTGGCGCATGTGGAAGCGGGGCTGCGCACATACGACATGCTGTCGCCCTGGCCCGAGGAGATGAACCGCCAGGTGACGGACCGCATCTGCACGTATTATTTTGCGCCTACCGGGCAATCCCGGCAGAATCTTCTGCGGGAGAACATAGAAGAGAAGAAAATCTTCGTTACCGGCAATACGGTGATAGACGCTTTGCTGATGGCGGTCGACATCATTGCTACGAAGACGGGGATGGAAGAACAGATACATAAGGAGATCCAAGAGAAAGGTTACACTGTGGGCGAACGTGATTATATCCTCGTTACCGGCCACCGCCGTGAGAATTTCGGCGAAGGGTTCCTGCACATCTGTAAGGCTATCAGGGAGTTGGCTTCGCAGTATCCCGATATAGATATCGTCTACCCTGTGCATCTGAACCCGAATGTGCAGAAACCGGTTTATGAGCTGCTGTCCGGACTGGATAACGTTTTTCTGATCTCTCCGCTGGACTACCTGCCCTTTATTTATGCCATGCAGCACTCCATCTTGTTGCTGACCGATAGCGGGGGTGTACAGGAAGAGGCGCCTTCGTTGGGTAAACCGGTGCTTGTGATGCGCAACACCACCGAACGGCCCGAAGCGGTGGAAGCTGGAACAGTGAAACTGGTGGGCACGGATGCCGAGACCATTGTGGGCAACGTAGTGGAATTGTTGCGTAACAAAGAACTTTACAAGCGTATGTCCGAGACGCACAATCCTTACGGTGATGGTCAGGCTTGCGAAAGAATCGTGAACGCTCTCAAGTAGCGTGCACTGACTGTTTCGATATTTATCTTTTCACGAATGATCCGTTCGGATTCTTTTCCCATCTTTTTGCATAGTGCAGGAGAAGAGAACAATTCGCTGATCTTTTCGGCCAGACTGTCCGCATCACCCTCTTTGAAAAAGAATCCGTTCTTGCCATCGATCACCAGGTCACGTTCTGTGCCGTCACATACCGAGCAGAGCACCGGCATGCCGTAGGTCATGGCGTCGTTGATGGAAAGTCCGCCCATACCGGCCAGTACATATACGGTAGATTCGTTCATATAAGCACCCAGCTTTTCCGGGTCGTAGACTGCGCCGATGAACCGGATGGAATCTGTCAACCCCGATTCGGCTGCTTGTTGTTTCAGATGTTTTAGTTCCGGTCCGTCGCCGACAATCACCAACTCGGCATCGGGGAAAGAGTGGATCGTCCGGTGGAAAGCGTTGATCAGTAAATCCACCCGTTTCCATTTCACTAAGCGTCCGATGTGTAGAAGCCGCCTTTCGGAGGGCGGGAGCAACGGGGTGGAGTTTACTACGGTTTCTTTTTCTTTCAATAAGGCTTCTGTATCTGTGGAGTTGTACGTGACGTGTATCTGTTCTTTTTTTACTCCGTAAGAGGGGAGGATCTCGTAGGCCACTGTAGAGTAGTTCAATGTTCCTGCCGTCCGGGCGTAGCAGTATTTACGAATCCGGGCTGTGAACCATTGTTTCAGATAGAACCCTGGACCGGTGCTAAGCAGGCGCATATTCTCGTCGTACATCGGGTTGGCACGGAAGTATTCTTTTATTTTTCCATAGGGTGGGGTTTGGAAGGGGATCTCTCGGATTACCAGTTGGGTGTTGCACTCTTTCATTACCCGCCGGAGCTTGGGCTGAAAGAATATTTGCAGGAAGTAGGGCCAGCCCATGACAAGTATGTCGGGCTTTTCTTTGCGTACGATGTCCGGCAATGCGGGATAAGCGCTTTTGCCGTAGAACATCTTTTTCTCCTCTGTCGTGAGGTGCTTATAGGTACCGCCTTCCACCATTTTTACTCCCTTGCCGATGGTGGCGTTTCCTTTTTGGGGAGTGACTACGGTGATTTCTACTCCTTTAGTGCACAGCTTGTTGAGCATGGCGCTGAGGTAATGTGGTATTCCTCCGAAGGTATAAAGTACTTTCATTATTGTAGATAATTAGCGTTTCTCAGTTTGCTTTGTTTCCGGAACTTTCTGACTTCGGCAGTTCGTTTCAGCAATCGTGTAGTTATGATGACGTATGTACCAGCCGTTTTTGCTTTTCCTTTGACAAGAGCTATTAAGGATTTTTTGACACATGCCAGTACGCTGTAGCCAAATGCTTTCTTAAAAGAATAATTAATATTGGCATATTCCGTCAGATGGTAGATTTGTTCGGAACGTAGGAAGACTTCATGGCTGATTGTCCTGTTTTCACGGTCGTGGCAACCGAATACTTTAGGGGAATAGCCGATGAGATAACCGTGATGTTTGATGCGATTAGCGTAGTCCACGTCTTCGCCGTAATGATAGAAAAGTGGAGAAAAACCACCTACGGTTCGCAACACATTGCACGGAATCATCCAGAAAGCGGCATTGACGAAAGGCAGAGGGATGAGTCCGGACTGTCCGTTTGTTTCTTGCCGGATTTTCAGTTCTTGCTTTTTCACCTCTTCCAGATTGCTGAGATTGGAGTAACCGGCAAAGCCTTGTTCCAACTTCTCTCCCGAACCGGTCAGATGTATGGGCGAGAGAATGCCGTAACGGGGATGGCTCCGACTTAGTTCACTCAGTTCTCCAAGTACTTTGGCATCGATCCAGGCGTCTTGGTTCAAGAGGAAAACAGCATCGTATCCTTCTTTTAGGGCGATTTTCATGCCGATGTTGTTGGCGCGTCCGAAACCGAGATTCTCTTTGCTCTTGATAAGGCGGACTTCGGGATAACGGCTCTCGATGAGTGAAACGGTACGGTCTTGCGAAGCATTGTCTATCACAACGACATCCGCTTGCTGCTCGGATTGGCGAAGGCTGTTCAGGCAACGGTCTATCCAGCGTTCAAAGTTATAGGATACGATGATGACTAATATTTTCATGAAATTTCCTGTTTTCGTTCTGTTTCAATGGTTTTAACGAGAGAGTCCGATGCACCGCTTACCACTTTCCGGCAAAACATCTTGCCGGATTGTTGCAGTGCGCTCCAATCTTCCAAAGTCAGCACTTTGATGGATTTCCCATATATAATATAATGTAGGGGTGTCAGGGCAGAGAGTCCTGTATATCCTCCTTCAACGGATAATGCGCGGGCGGCAAAGGGAGAATTGAATACAAGCGTCTGTATGCACAATTCGCTGGGTACGAAACTTGTTTTGAAATAACGTACCAACTCTTTTTCGGTACAAAGTTTTTCATAAACATATTGTGCGCAAGGCAGGGTGATACCCCAATAATCCGAGCCGCAATATATGTCACTTTCCTTATTGCCTATCCGTACGATAGGGGCTTTTCGTATGGGAAGCCACTTCATCAGGTGGCGTGATGCCACAATAAATTTATTCTTTAGCCAAAGATTCTCCCATTTCAGGTCGCGGAAAAAGTGATAGTACACTATTTTGGCGATTTGCCGTTTGTCGGCGGAGCGGGTCAGGTTCATTCCCATGATAAATTCCGTATCCCGATGTTCTTCAAAATACCGGTGGATTTTTCTGTTCGGCCATAAAGGGTAGTCTTGACCGCTTAAGCATACGATACGCGTATACTCTATGCCACTGTGTAGTACGGCAGCTAACAGCTCCTTCTGATATTCCACTTGTTCCCAGCCTCCCCAGCTCACCCAATGGCTTTGTACAAAGGTGACCTTGCCTTCCGGCAACAGTTCTTTGAATGGACGGCTGTCTGCTTTCCGGTCAATATGTACGTAGAAATCAGCATCTTCATCCAATGCTTTAATGAGACGCGACAGATGCGGAGCATCTTTGTATGCTGAAATAATATAGGCGATCCGGCTCATTTCTTTTGTTTTTGAAAGATGGACTGATTGATGTCGTATAGATCCCGATGAGTACATAAGGCATATAGAGTGGCCAACAGCGCTGTATACAGCTTCTTTTGAAAAGGAAATATGCGCATGGCGATGAAGAATTCTCTTATAGCCAGCCTGTAGCGGTGCGCAAAGAAAGCGCCTACCATTCTTCCCTTGTGCCAGGAAGAAACGTAACGGCGTACTCCTTTTCTGTGGGCGGCAGTGCGGAGCAGTTCGTTGAACATCTGGTCGATCGGATTGTGCCACAGTATGGGACGTATCTTTTTCCCTTCGCTCGGATTGAGGTAGTAAATGGAAGTGGGATGCTTGGAGTAAGCAATGTCACAAGTAGCGTGCAGCCGTGCCAGTGTGATGATATCCTCTCCGGCAGGGATACCGGTGGGAAATCCGCCGAAGGCTTCTATGCTTTGTTTCCGTACAGCATATGAACTCATGTGCAGGGGTGGATTGACGCCCGATGCCATCTCAAAGTAATTGTCAAGAATCGTATCCGTCCCGTCGAAGGCGAACCGGTCGGGTAGTACAGGGAGAAACGGTTTCTTGCCGGGGCGGCAGAAATAATAAGAAGTTCCGAATACTCCGCATCGGGGATATTTCTTTATCAGGCCGGCAATAATTTCCAGGTGATTGTCCGTCCATTGGTCGTCTGCATCCAGAAAAGCTACATATTCATATCGCGACTCGGAAATACCCTTGTTGCGGGCAGCCGATACTCCGGCGTTGGCTTGGCTGATGAGGCGCACCAACGGATAGTTCTTTTGCATTACCAGAGCAGCCCCATTGTCTGTAGAGCCGTCATCGATCACTAATATTTCTGCCGGAAGTACGGTTTGTGCCAATACCGAGTGGATGGAACGCTCTATATAGGCCGCTCCGTTATATAGCGGTATCACGACACTGATAGCGGCATGTGCCGGTTTTCCGCATTCTGTTTGGTTATTATTCCTTTCTTCCTGCTTCATATTATTTCTTTTTCCCGGGCAGTTTTTTGCCGATGAACTGAAGGCTTTCTTTGAAAATGGAGACACGGCTTCCCCACATCAGCAAGCAATAAAGTGCGGCACTGATTCCTATTTTGGCGGCAAACAAGAGATATAAGTTAGAAACTCCGCATGTCACATACCAGGTGATTGCCATTGTTGCCGATGCGATGATGGCAAACGGGAGTATGTCCTTCAGTGCCATCCAAAAGCTTAAGCGTATTTCTCTCCAGACAAAATACTGCCATACGGGTAACCAGAGAATATTGAGACAGACAAAACATTGTATCATCACGGCAATACCGTAAGGATAGCTCACAAGCATTGCAGTTAGTTGCAGCAGGCTCAATACGATGGTGTTCCACATGTAAATGTTGGATTTTCCCTTACTGATGACCAGATTGGAATACAGGGTGATGATGGGCATGAATGCCCCCCAGATACAGAGCATTTGCAGCATAGGGACACAAGGAAGCCATTTTTCCGTAATGGTGATAACGATAAATTCGCGGGCTATGAATGCCAGTCCCAACATGGCCGGAAAGGATAGGAATGCGGTAAAACGGAGCATTTTCCGCAGGACGCCCAACTGGCGTGCCGGGTCATTGGAGACTTCTGTCAGGACGGGTTGTGCTACGCTGCTTACCGTACCGCTGATGAAAGAGTATCCCATAGTGTTCCATTTGTTGGACTGGGTGTAGTAGCCCACTTCCTGTTCCGTGAAGAAACGCCCTAACAGGGTAGACAGAATGTTATTATTGGCTTGTGTAAAGATGTTGGTCACCAATATTTTGCTGCTGAATCCGAACATCGATTTCAGTGGACGGAAGTCAATGTGAAAGGTCGGTCTCCACGGAGAGAAGTACCAGAATGAGAGATTCACGACAGTGATAAATGTCAGGGTTTGTGTGGCTATGCCCCAATAAGACATTCCGTTGTATGCCATGAGGACGCCTACCGTCCCCGACAACAGCAATGCGGGTATCTGTGCCATTGTCTTCTGTTTTACCATCAGGTTCCGGAACAGATAAGCGTTGTGGGCTGTTGCCGTACTGGATATTAGGAAACCGAGAAAAACATAGCGTGCCAACGGTGTGAGATCGGGATTGTTGTAAAAGTCGGCAATGAATGGGGCACAGAAAAAGAGAAGGATGTATATTCCGACTCCCGTGAGTGTGCTGAACCAGAATACGGCATTATAGTCTTCGTGGCTCACTTTCTGTTTATTGGCCAGTGCCACGGTAAACCCGCTTTCCTGCAACGTGCCGGCTATGGCGGAGAAAATAGCGAGCATGCCTATCATGCCATAGTCGGAAGCATCCAATAAACGGGCAAGGACTATTCCGAAGCCCAGATTCAACAACTGCTGTGCGCCGTTGCTGAACCCTCCCCAGAATAGTCCTTTCGCTGTTTTCTCTTTTAGTGATGATTCCCCCATGATAGTACGTCTGCTTTTTTGTTGGAATATCCGTTTGAGGCGCTTTACCGCTTACTTTACTTCGCTGCCGGGCTTCACTTCTTTCAATAGCGAAGTGACGGCCAGCGAGCCATCGTAATTTTCGGCAGAAAGAATCATGCCTTCACTTACCAGTTCGTTTTTGAACTGGCGCGGAGCCAGATTGGCGATGAACAACACCTGCTTACCTACCAATTCTTCCGGTTGATAATGCTGGGCGATACCGCTAACGATCGTACGGTTTTCTAAGCCGTCGGCGATCTTGAATTTCAGTAACTTCTTCATCTTGGGCACCATCTCGCATTCCAATACTGTACCTACGCGGATATCCAATTTTTCAAAATCATCGAATGAGATGACCGGCTTGATCGGGTTGGCTTTGTAATTGGAGGCCTCATTTGCTTTTTTGGTTGCGAGCAATTTGTCTACCTGCGCTTGGATGACATCGTCTTCTATCTTTTCGAACAGTAATTCGGGAGTTCCTAATTGATGTCCGGTAGGAAGCAAGTCTGTTTGTCCCAATTCTGCCCAATCGAAATTGTCCATGTTCAGCATCTTGCGAAGTTTGTCGCTGCTGAATGGCAGGAACGGTTCGAAAGCGATGGCAAGGTTGGCAACTAACTGTAAGGAGATATTCAGAATGGTAGCAACGCGTGTCATGTCGGTCTTTGCAAGTTTCCACGGTTCGGTATCTGCCAGATACTTGTTTCCGATGCGAGCCAGATTCATTGCTTCTTTCTGGGCATCACGGAACTTGAATACATCGAGCAACTTTTCTACTTCTGCCTTTACATCGGCAAATTCTTTCAGTGTTTCGCGGTCATAGTCCGTCAGCTCTCCCGCGGCAGGGACTACACTGTCAAAGTATTTTTTTGTAAGCTGCAGAGCCCGGTTTACGAAGTTGCCATACACGGCCACCAGCTCGTTGTTATTGCGTGCCTGGAAGTCTTTCCATGTGAAATCGTTATCTTTGGTTTCCGGTGCATTGGCGGTCAGTACATAGCGGAGCACGTCCTGCTTGCCGGGGAAGTCTTCCAGATATTCATGCAACCATACGGCCCAATTGCGCGAAGTGGAAATCTTATCGCCTTCAAGGTTGAGGAATTCGTTGCTCGGCACGTTGTCCGGCAGAATGTAACTGCCTTCGGCTTTCAGCATGGCCGGGAACACGATACAGTGGAATACGATGTTGTCCTTTCCGATAAAATGGATAAGACGTGTTTCAGGATCTTTCCACCAAGTTTCCCAAGTGTCGGGCAATAACTCTTTCGTGTTGGAGATATAGCCGATAGGAGCGTCGAACCATACATAGAGAACTTTCCCTTCGGCACCTTCTACCGGAACAGGAATCCCCCAGTCGAGGTCACGGCTTACGGCACGTGGTTGCAGTCCCATGTCGAGCCAGCTTTTGCATTGTCCGTATACGTTAGGACGCCATTCCTTATGATCTTCCAGAATCCATTGGCGCAGCCATGTTTCATGCTTATCCAACGGGAGATACCAGTGGGTGGTTTCTTTCATCACCGGTTTGCTGCCACTGATGGCACTCTTCGGATTGATAAGGTCTGTCGGTGAAAGGGAAGTTCCGCACTTTTCGCATTGGTCGCCGTAAGCTCCTTCCGAATGGCAGTGCGGGCATTCGCCTGTGATATAGCGGTCGGCAAGGAACTGGTGCGCTTCTTCATCGTAGTATTGTTCTGACGTTTTTTCGATAAATTCTCCTTTATCATACAACTTCCTGAAGAAGTCTGAGGCCAGTGCATGGTGCGTTTTTGAGGAAGTACGGCTGTATACGTCGAATGAGATGCCGAACTCTTCAAAAGATTTCTTTATGAGGAAATGATAACGGTCTACTACATCTTGTGGAGTGATACCTTCTTTCTTGGCACGGATTGTGATAGGCACACCGTGTTCATCCGAACCGCCGATAAAGAGTACGTCTTCTTTTTTCAATCTCAGATAACGGACATAGATATCTGCCGGCACGTATACACCTGCCAGATGTCCGATATGAACAGGCCCGTTGGCATATGGCAGAGCCGAGGTCACTGTGGTTCTTTTAAAGTTCTTTTCCATTGATATAGGGATTATTTTTATGATTCTCTTATCATTAATAGCCCACAAAGGTAGGGAAATTCTTTTTTATTTCTTGTTTTTGCTGATAATAGAAATGTATTTAATACGTTTTTACTCTTCCGGGATACGAAATTCTTTTTGTGATCGTGATCAGGGAGTCAAATCGATGAAATAATGCCAGAGGAAAATAGTATCATTGGATATGTTTCTTTTATGGCAGGATGCAAACTTTTCGACGGATCCAAGCAATGAGACTTTGGCTAATTGTTCATCTTCTGTCCAATCTATGGACTCGTTTATGCTGTTTTGCGATTGATAAATCACCCAACCATTTACTTTTGAAAACCACTCTTCAATGGTTCGGCTTTGCACATACGCAAACATTCCGCACTCTTTGAGATGCTTTGAATGTTCTCCTTTTTTGAAACGTTCTATTCCGCCTCGTTCTCCATAAACGTATTCTTGATTGTTGGATGTCTCAGAGAAACGTTTAGCCTCAAACTCCATTATCGGAATAACCTTTGAATTTCTGGTATTGATATATACACCGATATCCGTTTCTCTTGTAGAGCTTGCTTGTGGCGGGTTTTTACTGAATTCATATGGCAGATACCCTCCGTTTTCACAATTACATAAGTTGAAATGGCGGACTAAAAGGTTGCTAATCCAATTTTCCCTGACAGAATCTTTATTTTGATTATAGTAGTGTGGAAAATCTGCTATGTGATTGTCAATGAATGATACAATTTGTTCTACTTCGTGTTTGGGAGGAACTGATAAATCATTCGGTTGTGGCAATTGATATGAAGGCAAACTATCTTTGAACATTTTAGTAACGGGCTTTTATATAGTCTGCAAACACTTCATCGGCATCACGTAAGGCAATAGACGGAAGCCAATAGCGTAATTGCTTCGGTTTTATTAATATAATAGTATTTTTACCATACACTTTCATTATTTTCTGAATATGTGTGTGTGGGCGTTTGATATTTTTTTGAGGAATGACATTTTGTATATACTGTTCTAAATTGAAAACTTGTTCTTCTGATACAGTAAGCAACTCTTTGCCGTACTCAAAATGTATGGCAATGTAGTTTTCGGTATTTAATATTTTATAAGGTTGGAATTTTCCGTTATCAATTTGATAAACACTATTGAGCGTTTTACAAAAAACAGATGCGAATTTGGTTATGTCTGCATTTAGAACCGCTATTTCTTCTGTTTTTCTTTTATCAGCAATTTCTTCTATGATGATCTTTTCTGCCTCAGAGAATATGATATCGTTTTTGTTATGCGAATACGGAATCCTCATAATATCATCTTTGTTGATTGAAGTGGCTTTTCCAATCATGGCTCTTCCACTCGTTGCCAGAATATAGCTTCTTAGTAAACTATTGTTTTCTCTTAAATAATCATATAATGCGGATAACTCTGATTTATCATCTTGAGGCGCATGAATACCGATTATGCCGAATGGAAAAGTCAGGTATTTTTCCGAATAAGCAATTGGAATTCCTTGGTTGCCTGTTATCACTCTTATCAGAATATGCGGCTCTTCATAAATTTTCTTTTTTGTTTTTCTGGGTCTTTCGAAACGTTGAATCAGACATTCGTGGATTTGTTTTTCATCAATGCCGTTTTCGGTTAACGCTTCTACGGGGATAGTCTCTTTTCCGGTTATAAAATCGGCTTTATTGGATTTGTTGCCAATGATATATCCGATACCCACACACCAACCCTCTTTTCTTTCTTTTTCTTTTAAAAATTCTTTTAGAGTGGGCAAAGTGGACAATCTTTCAATGAGAGATGTAATTCGGCCTCCTCCTAATAAATGTGCTTTCCATGTGTATGGCTTAAAAATAGCATCATTTTTAGACATGAAGTGGAAATCGTAATAATCAAACTCTAAAAAAAGTTTATTTGCATTTGAGAAGGTACGATTGGCTATCAGATGTAAAACAGGTTCTGAGTCCGGTCTTGATTTCTGTAAAAACACAGCTGCTGTTGACACGTTCTTTTTACCCCATAGTTTATCTGCCAGTTTGGTGAAATCAATAACTTGCAATAAATTGTATGTAGAAAAGACGTCTTCCTTGAATTTTAAGTCTTTTTGATACAATAACGGTCCGGATGGTTGAATCATAGAAAGTATTCCTCCCGCTTTTAGAAGTTTCATAGATTGTACTAAGAAGTGTAGTGCGGGATTTTCGTCCGGTATATCTATTTCTGTTTTATAACCAAACTGTTTTTCTAACTTTTTAAAATATTCCTTTCTGGCAGGTTCTTTATCATTTACAAACGGCAAGTTGAAAGGTGGATTTCCAATCACCAATGAAAAGTCATTGGGTGGATTTTCCGTTACATATTTAAAGAAGTTCTTTGTGATGATATTATTGTTCAGATCAGGAAATTTCAACTCTCCCCATGTCGGAGAATCCAGATTTACTTCATCTAAGATTGCAAGGGCCAGGCTGAAAATAGACAAACGAATGGCATCTTGCTCAATATCTACTCCATGAATGCTCTTTAATAATAAGTCTTTTAATACCGGTAGCGACGGTTTCTCCAGTTTGCCTGTTTTTTGCCATTGTTCATACCGCCACCATTGAACGATGCGTTTGTAGGCTTTGACCAAGAATATTCCGGAGCCACAACTTACATCGATCAGTTTAAAATCTTTTTGAGGAGATTGCAGAGGCATGCATTCGTCCACTAAAGTGGAGACGATCATTTCGGGTGTGTAAACGATGTCCTTGCTATCGGTCAATAGCTCTTCATATACAGAACTGATTACTTCTACCGGCAGGTGTGAGAATGAATATAGCCGCCAGAAAACATATTGATTGTTTTCTATATTGGCATCTAAATAGTTTGCCAGGTATTTGATTTCTGTTTTTCTAATGGATGTTCTCTCCTTTACTTCTTTTTCCTTGTCCCATTGAAATATCTTCCCATTGAAATCAGAAGCTAATTTATCTAATAAGTCAAGAAGTTTGCCTTGACGGATAACATCACAAAATCCGTTGCATTGGAAATGTTTTTGAAAGTAAGTACTTGCAAAGTACCCGCTCTGTGAATCTTCGTCCCGTTCTTCCAGATATTTTATAAGAAGACATTGAACCAGCAATTTTAAGGCTACGTGCTTGTCCAAACCGGATTCTTTTTGAAAACTGGCATATACCTCTTTAAGGCCACGGATTAAATCTTTTGTCGCCGATTGTTCAAATTGAAAATGATTTTTGTTTATTTCCTCTTCCCAAAATAGCCCATTATCAAAGCTTTGTGCATTAAAATTTCTAATGGCTTCTCCTGTTTTTATGATTATCTCTTGTGCATAATTTACCCTGTTGTAATCGGGTTTTTCTCTTGCGTCGAAAAAGCTCACAGATGACTTCTCGATGATGATGTATACAGGTACCTGATAACCATTCCACATATTTCTGTGTATGCGGTTTTTTTCTTGAGTGCTTAACGGTTTTAGGGTATAGTCAAAGATATATAGCTGTGGCACGGCGGCTCTGCTATCTTGGAAATAGCGGAAATACACAGCATCTGCACCAAATTTATTTTTTGCGGTTTCTAAGGCGAAAAGAATGTCTGGTGCGGATATGGCTTTTGAAAGACTTTCATAGTTTTGAGTCAATAACACTCCACAGGTTCCTTTTTCAGAAATAAAGGAAAAGTTGAGTTCTTGAATTTTTCTTTCAAAGTGGGCTATTGGCATACAAATTCTAATGTCTAAACTCTATTTTTCGGTAAAGATACTATTTTTCGGTATTGTTTTAAAATCATCGGACTTTAAACATGATATTTTTGTTGTATTACCGTTCTTTAAGAGCGTTTCTTCTGTCGCAAAGCATTCATTCTTTGCCTGTAAATTGTCACCGATGCTGAACATGAGCGGTGCATTGAGCGACCCCGGTTTGTCTGTAACGTAAGCTTCGAACGGCTTTACGTCATGGCGATAACGTTCGAATACGCTACCGGTTGTCTCTTCCGTGTTGTATGGATCGATGTTCAGGGCATATACCTCCTGTGATTGTTCGACTGCTGTAAGCGTCGGGACAAAATTGAATTTCGGTCCTTCTACGATTGGCAGAACTTCGGGTGTGACAGGTATCCGGTAATCTTCGGCTACGAATTGCACCTCTCCGGTGATGTTATATTGCTCGTCATATTCCCGGTTGTTCGGCATAGCGATAATATAAGGTGTATGTGCTTTTATCTGCTGACATGACTGGAATCCGTTTTCTCCCAGTTCGCGTAACCAGAAACATATATCTTCCTTGTTTAATTCTTTACAGATTGTATAAACGTTATTGTATGTTGACAGTAGTCAACTTATCTGTTGGTAGTTGTCGGCTTATCCGTTGACTACTGTCAATCGATCAGTTGATGATTGCCGACGTGGAATTATATTTAAAACTTTCTCCTCCTCCCTTCCGCACTTAAATGCCGATGAATAACGAAAAGCGGAAGGGGGAAAGGGGAAATGAATTTCCATGTTTTAAGTTGCTTATGTTTTTGGGAAATACTATATTTGTGCATTAATAACCGAATAATATACAATCGTATGATTACAACACAGTTGCTCCGTCCGGAGAGCATCGTCGTCGTGGGTGCATCGAATAATGTGCATAAACCGGGCGGTGCTATATTAAAGAATCTTATCAATGGTGGTTATCGTGGTGAACTTCGTGCCGTCAACCCGAAGGAGACGGAAGTGCAGGGGATTCCTTCTTTTGCCGATGCCAAAGACATACCCGATACCGATTTGGCGATTCTTGCCATTCCGGCGGCGTTGTGTCCGGATGTGGTAGAAGCGTTGGCGAGCGGAAAGCAAACGAAGGCATTTATCATTCTCTCTGCCGGTTTTGGCGAAGAGACGCACGAAGGTGCATTGCTCGAAGAACGGATTCTGGCAACGGTGAATACATACGGTGCTTCGCTGATCGGGCCGAACTGCATCGGGTTGATGAACACGTGGCATCACAGCGTATTCAGTCAGCCTATTCCGCAATTGAGCTTGCAGGGAGTAGATTTGATTTCCAGTTCCGGTGCAACGGCAGTCTTTATTTTGGAGAGTGCGGTGACAAAAGGATTGCAGTTCAATTCTGTCTGGTCAGTAGGCAATGCGAAGCAGATCGGTGTGGAAGATGTGTTGGAATATATGGATAATACATTTGATCCGGAAAAGGATTCACGGATTAAATTGCTTTATATCGAGAGTATCGGTGATCCCGACCGTTTGCTGTTTCATGCTTCGTCGTTGATCAAGAAAGGCTGTAAGATTGCTGCCATCAAAGCGGGAAGTTCCGAAAGCGGGAGCCGTGCGGCCTCTTCGCATACGGGGGCTATTGCCAGTTCCGACTCTGCTGTCGAGGCCCTGTTCCGTAAAGCGGGTATCGTGCGTTGTTTCTCCCGTGAAGAGTTGACCACGGTAGGTTGTGTTTTCACGTTACCGGAATTGCGGGGGAAGAATTTTGCTATTATTACGCATGCCGGCGGTCCCGGGGTGATGCTGACCGATGCTCTGAGCAAAGGCGGACTGAATGTTCCCCGGTTGGAAGGCCCGTTGGCAGATGAATTAAAATCCCGTCTTTATCCCGGTGCTGCCGTTGGCAATCCGATTGATATCTTAGCTACCGGTACTCCCGAGCATTTGCGGCTTTGTATCGATTATTGTGAAGAGAAGTTTGAGAATATAGATGCGATGATGGCTATTTTTGGTACTCCGGGCCTGGTTACTATGTTTGAAATGTATGATGTGCTACATGAAAAGATGCAGACTTGCCGCAAACCGATTTTTCCGATTCTTCCTTCGATCAATACGGCAGGAGCCGAGGTTGCCGCTTTTCTGGCAAAAGGTCATGTGAACTTTGCTGATGAGGTGACATTGGGTACGGCCTTGTCGCGGATAGTGAATGCCCCACAACCGGCCACCAATGAAATAGAGCTTTTCGGTGTGGATGTACCTCGTATCAGGCGTATCATCGACTCTATCCCCGAAGATGGTTATATCGCCCCCCATTATGTGCAGGCATTGCTGCATTCCGCCGGTATTCCGCTTGTCGATGAGTTTGTTTCCGGCAATAAAGAAGAGGTGGTTGCTTTTGCACGCCGTTGTGGATTTCCGGTAGTGGCCAAAGTGGTGGGTCCGGTACACAAGTCCGATGTGGGAGGAGTGGTGCTGAATATAAAAGGAGAGCAGCATCTTGCTTTGGAGTTCGATCGGATGATGCAGATTCCCGAGGCACATGCCATTATGGTTCAACCCATGCTGAAAGGTACGGAACTCTTTATCGGTGCAAAATATGAAGAGAAATTCGGACACGTTGTGCTCTGTGGTTTAGGAGGTATTTTTGTTGAAGTTTTGAAGGATGTTTCTTCCGGCCTTGCCCCGTTGTCTTATGAAGAGGCTTATTCTATGATCCATTCCCTCCGTGCTTATAAGATTATTCAGGGAACCCGTGGGCAGAAAGGGGTAAACGAAGATAAATTTGCCGAAATCATCGTCCGTCTTTCCACTCTGCTGCGTTTTGCCACGGAGATCAAGGAGATGGATATCAATCCGCTATTGGCTACGGAGAAAGAGGTGATAGCGGTGGATGCGCGGATAAGAATCGAAAAATAATCACTAACTTACCCTCCCCAATTCTCCCTGTCCAGATTCCGATAGCTGATGGCTTCGGCCAAGTGAGCGGAGAGTATTTGTTCGCTGCCTTCCAGATCGGCAATGGTGCGCGATACTTTTAATATGCGGTCGTAGGCGCGGGCGGAGAGGTTGAGCCGGTTCATGGCATTTTTTAGTAAAGTTAGGCCTTTGTTATCGGGTTGGGCATATTGGGCGAGCAGTTTGCTCGTCATTTGTGCATTGCAATAAATGCCTGGTTGGTCGGCAAAACGGGTATCCTGTATTTGTCGGGCTTTGATAACCCGTTTACGAATTTCTGAGCTTGGCTCGGCAGGATGGTTGTTGGCCATCTCTTCAAAAGGAACCGGCACAATTTCTATTTGTATGTCGATACGGTCCAGTAAAGGCCCGGATATTTTATTCAGATATTTCTGCACTTGCCCCGGAGAACAGACACAGGCTTTTGTGGGGTGATTATAATACCCGCAAGGACATGGATTCATAGAAGCGATCAGTGTGAAGCTCGCCGGATAATCAATGCTGCATTTTACCCGGGATATAGAGATGCGACGATCTTCCAACGGTTGACGCAATACTTCCAATACACTGCGTTGGAATTCCGGAAGTTCATCTAAAAAGAGCACGCCGTTATGGGCAAGGCTGATTTCACCCGGTTGTGGAAAATTTCCACCGCCAACCATAGCTGATTGCGAAATCGTATGATGGGGGTTACGAAACGGGCGTTTTGTAATCAGTGAGGTGTCTCGGCTCAGTTTTCCGGCTACGGAGTGTATTTTGGTGGTCTCCAGGCTTTCACCGAGAGACAGAGGCGGCAGGATGGACGGCAAACGTTTGGCCATCATGGATTTCCCGCTTCCGGGTGCTCCGATCATAATAAGATTATGCCCACCGGCCGCTGCCACTTCTAATGCTCTTTTTACATTTTCCTGCCCCTTGACATCTGCGAAGTCGTATTCAAACTCTTCCTGGCGGGTATAGAACTCTTCCCGTGTATTGACGATCGTGGGCTGTAATTCGCATTTCCCGTTGAAAAATTCGATGACCTCTTTGATATTCGTAACTCCGTATACGTTCAGATTATTGACGACTGCTGCTTCACGGGCATTCTGCAGGGGGACGATCAGTCCGTCGAATTTCTCTTCCCGTGCTTTTATGGCTATGGGAAGTGCCCCTTTGATCGGTTGTATACTACCGTCGAGACTTAGTTCTCCCATGAGTAAATAATGGGGCAGCTTCTCGGAAGAGATGGTTTCATTGGCGGCAAGGATGCCTATGGCAAGCGGGAGGTCGTAGGCCGAACCTTCTTTACGAATATCTGCCGGTGCCATGTTGATGACTATATTGCTGGTGGGCATTTTGTACCCGGTCACTTGCAGGGCGGAGATGATACGTTGATGGCTCTCTTTTACGGCAGAGTCGGGCAGACCTACCAGATAGAACATGCAACCTCTTGAGCTGTTTACTTCGATGGTGATAAGGGTTGCGTTTATACCTTGTACGGCCGCTCCGAATACTTTTATGAGCATGTTTTTCTTAGTAATTTAAGGGCAATTATTTCTTTTCGTTTTTCTTTAGCACTTCTTCCACTTTGTGGCTTAGGCTGTCTGCCGGGATATCTCTTGCAAGTATTCTTCCGCTTGGGGATACGAGTATGCTGACAGGCAGCTTCTGAACGGCATATTGTTTGGCTGTTTCCATGTCCCATCCGGTGAAGGTACATACCTGTTCCCAGTTTAATGTGTCTTGTTTGATTTTGTTTTTCCAGGCTTTCTTGTCTATATCGAGTGAAATGCCGAGTATCCCGAAATCTTTGCTCTTTTTGTATTTGGCGTTTATCTTGCGCAGTTCGACATTTGTGGAGTCACAGTCTTCGCACCAGGATGCCCAGAAGTTGATAAGCAGATACTTATCTTTAAATTGCCCTGTGCGGGTTATTTTTTCTCCTTTTTCATTGGGGATACTGAAGAATGGCGCTGCTTTGTCTTTATTTACTTTTTCCAGTTGGCCGATATATTCTGTAAGTTGTCCGATACGAGGTTTGTCCTGTAAGATTCCGGCCATGATGTTGATAAGCTCTTTAATTTTATCGAAATCGGGGTTTTCTTTCTGAACAAAATATTTGTCGAGCAGATAGATACTGGCAAAAGAAAAGTTGTGTTGGCGGATAAATGTTTCGGCTTTTTCTTCAAGTGCTTTATCCGACGGGGTGTCAAGCTCTTGCAGGCTGGCTTGAAAAGCGGAAAACTCTTCGTTATAGATGTTACCGTTGATGTTCAGGCAGCTCAGATTATTTACGTTTCCTGCTATTTTTATTTTATTCTTTTTATCAAGGAAAATGGGGTATTCCGTATTTTTTTTAAATAATAATACGGCAGAAGTAATGGTATCTATTTTGAGGGAATGAGAGAACTTGTCTCCTTTTACGCAGATAGTATCTATCTGTTCGTAAAGTCCGTCCACCCCATACAGATAGATCGTGTCATTACCCAGTCCTTTAATTTCTCCGGTGATACTTGTTGTGTCGGCTTCCTTTTTGCAGCCTGTCATGCAGAGTATCAGAATGAGCAGAATATTAATCTTCTTCATTTTCCATTTCTTTTCTGCGAAAGTACGTGTTTTTACAGATAAAAAAAAGAATTGCCCGCCATTTGTCTGGCGGGCAACTCTCTTTTTTATTATTACGTATAAGATATTATCTTATTTGATAATGTTCATGAAGGCTGAATTTGTGAAATATTTAGCAAATTCAAGATCTGTTGCAGCTTTCTTTGCCAAAGAAGAATCTTTAGCAACAGCGTTCTTCAAGCTGCTTGTCAACATAGACTGATTGTTAGTTCTTGCACCCAGAACAGCCATCAGATAATCTGTATAAGCATCCGGCTTTTCAATGTTAGCCAAAGTGTTTTTAGCTTTGTTGTAGTCTTTAGCCAAGATCTGAGCAAGTGCGGCACTGTTAGTCTTAGCATCACCGAATGAGTTTACTGCTCTTTCATACTGACCTTGTGCGATATACAGGTTACCCAATGTTTCGCCTAATTCTTTAGCACCGGCAGCTTTGCCTAAGTATGCTTCAGCAGCATTCTTGTCGCCTTTAGCCAAAGCAACAAGACCGAGGTTCATGTTTACTTCAGGAGCAGCCTGGATGTTTGCAGCTTTCTTCAGGTAAGATTCTGCTTTGTCGATGTTACCGGCTTGATAAGCTAATTTACCAAGGTTGTTGAATGCACGGTAATCGTTCGGGAACAGCTCAGTAGCTTTTGTATAGATAACTTCTTTCTTACCGTTGTCGTTAGTCAGAGTTGCGGCATACAACAGTTCTTCCAGTGTCAGTTCTTTCGGATTAGAAGCAGCCAAAGAAGCGATTTCGTCGTCAGACTTACCGATGATTTCATAGTTCAAAGTCAAACGAGAACGACGCAGTTGCGGCAGGATTTCGTCAGCCAAAGTTTTGTAAACAGAAGAGATGTTTTTGATTTCCTGTTCTCTTTGTTCAGGATCCTGATACATAGACAATACGCGAAGGATCAGTTCTTTGTCCTGGATGTTTGATTTAGAAACCAATTCCTGGAAACCTTCCCAGTCCTGAGCAGTATATTTTGAATCGATAGGAGCGTCCACTTTTGCTTTCTTCAAGTCTTTGCTCAACATTTTAGTAGTGTTGCTTTCACGATTTTCAGCCAAACCTGTGTTCAGTTTCACACCACCGTCAGGAGATGCATAAGCAGATACCTCGATGTTGCTGATCTTCTTGTTGGCAGCTTCGTTTACTTCAGCTACTTCCTTATTGAATTCTTTAGCAGTCTTCAATTCGCTTGCACGGATGTTAGCCTGTTGGATAAGGAACATGATGTTCGCATTGTGCTTTTCTTTGATGATACGTTGGAAAGCGTCGTCACCGTTAGCAGGATTGGCACTTTGCAGTGTGTTTTCAACCAATTCGGATGTCGAGATCACACCATCAGCAATTTTAACGGCAGGAATAGCAACAGTTTTGTTACCGATCTTTGCGTTGAATTCAAGATACAATTCAGACTTAGCCATTTCAGGAACATAGTCGAATGAAGTCTTCATTGTGTAGTTTCCACCTACTTTGTAAGAAATAGTTTGGTCGTTACCTTCCACTTTTTCGCCTTGGAATACAGCTGGCTGACCTTTAGCTTCGCCGCCGTTCCATCTCAGAACCGGAGTTACTTCTACAACCGCTTTCTTGTTGAAATACTTTTCAGGGAATTTTCCATTGATGGTTACGGGAACCTTACCAGCTACTGCCTCCAGCACTTGCGGAGTCGTAGTGAAGTAATCAGATGATAATTCACCCATTTTCTTGTTACATGACGATAATGCAACAACCAATGCCATAAGTAAAGGCAAATACAGCTTCTTAATCATTTTAGGTATAATTTAAATGTTTGTAATTGAAATATTCGTCTATTCGTTCACACATCTTTTCCCATTAACCCGGAAAAAGTAACGCAAAGATATTAAATCTTAAGATATATATATAAACAAGGTATTGTTTTTATTATAATTTAATGAAATCAGCCTTTCTTTTCTTGTCGATATTTAATATTGCGCGGGTGATGCTCTATTATTTCACTCCGCAACATGTTCCGGTCGATGTGGGTATATATTTCGGTGGTGGCAATGGATTCGTGTCCGAGCATACATTGGATGGCACGGAGATTGGCCCCTCCTTCCAGTAGATGAGTGGCGAAAGAGTGGCGAAAAGTGTGCGGACTGATGTTCTTGGTGATACCTGCGGTCTGTGCCAATTCCTTGATGAGATGGAATACCATGATGCGTGATATGTTTTTACCCCATCGTGCCAGAAAAACATAATCTTCGTATTCTTTTTTTATTTTTCCACGGTTACGGTCTGTGAAATAGAGTTTAATTTCTTTAATGGCTCTTGGGGAGATGGGGACTAACCGTTGTTTGCTTCCTTTGCCTTCCACCTTTATGAAACCTTCGTCGAAATAGAGATCGGAGAGTTTCAGATTAGTCAGTTCCGATACACGCAGACCGCAACTGTACAGTGTTTCAAGGATCGCCCGGTTGCGTTGGCCTTCGTTTTTACTCAGATCGATGGCGGCGATGATGGAATCGATCTCTTCTACGGTAAGTACTTCCGGTAACTTTAAACCGATTTTAGGCCCTTCGAGTAATTCGCTCGGGTCGGCTTCCAGATAATCTGCCATAATCAGGAAATGAAAAAAAGACTTAATGCCCGAGATGATCCGTGCTTGTGAACGCGGATGAATGCCGATGTCGTGCAGTCCGGCAGAGAAACGTTCCAAATCGTCCAGGCATACATCCGATATCTCTATATTTTCTGATTGTAGAAAATTAAGCAGTTTATCCAGATCGGTCATATAAGCATCCAACGTGTTTTTGGATAAAGACTTTTCCAGTTTCAGATATTGTTGGTACTTCCTGATTATCAGAGCCGCCGTATCCTTCTTTTCTGTTTTTTCGTTTACTTTCATTTCTTTTTTCTACCTTTGCCCCGCGAAGACAGGTTGCCCCTCGGCAAAATACAAATAAATTTGCTACTGCATTCGGTTTACGCTATCTTTGCATCTTGAAATAATGTTCTCGGGACAAAGGTATTAAAATTAGTAGGATTGTGTTATGAGGATACAAATTATTAATGGCCCCAATATTAATCTGCTGGGCAAACGTGAACCTTCCATATACGGAAGTGTTACATTTGAAGACTATCTGACCGGTCTTCGTGAAACGTATAAGGATATAGAGATTAACTATTTTCAATCTAACATTGAGGGAGAAATGATTGACTGCATCCAACAGACCGGATTTGAAGCGGATGGTATCATTCTGAATGCGGGAGCTTACACGCATACGTCTATTGCATTGCAGGATGCTATTCGTTCGGTGACGGCTCCGGTGATAGAGGTACATATCTCTAACGTGCACAGTCGCGAAGCGTTTCGTCACGTTTCCATGATTGCCTGTGCGTGCAAAGGGGTTATCTGTGGTTTCGGACTCGATTCGTACCGGCTGGCGCTTGAGGCTCTGAAAGGATGCGCCGGTGAATAATGTGCCGATGTGTTCATGAAAGGTATGAGCTAATGCCATAATAGAAAGAATATAATAAATAAGTATAGATAAATATATTAATGTGTGGATATGCCGAACGGTAATCGGCCTATGAATGCATTAACAAATTAAACAATTATTCAAGATGTTGCTGAAACAGACCAAAATCGTAGCTTCCATCTCAGACAGGCGCTGTGATGTAGACTTTATAAAACAGTTGTTCGATGCCGGAATGAACGTTGTTCGTATGAATACGGCTCATGCCAGCCGTGAGGGTTTCGAGGCATTGATTGCCAATGTGCGTGCCGTTTCAAATCGCATTGCTATCCTGATGGATACCAAAGGTCCGGAAGTGCGGACCACCGCGAATGCGGAGCCGATTCCTTACCAGATCGGTGAAAGAGTGAAGATTGTCGGTAACCCCGATTTGGAAACGACGCGTGAGTGTATTGCCGTTTCATACCCCAATTTTGTGCGCGATCTCAATGTAGGTGGAACCATTCTCATCGATGACGGTGATCTGGAACTTCGGGTGATCGATAAAACGGATGACTATCTGATATGTGAAGTTCAGAATGAAGCAACTTTGGGTAGCCGTAAAAGTGTGAATGTGCCGGGTGTACGTATCAACTTGCCTTCGTTGACGGAAAAAGACCGTAACAATATATTATATGCCATTGAAAAGGATATTGATTTTATCGCTCATTCGTTTGTCCGTAACAGGCAGGATGTGCTCGATATCCGTGAAATACTTGATGCGCATAACAGTGATATTAAAATTATCGCCAAAATTGAAAATCAGGAGGGAGTGGATAATATTGACGAGATACTTGAAGTGGCCGATGGCGTTATGGTAGCGCGTGGTGACTTGGGTATCGAGGTGCCGCAGGAACGTATTCCGGGCATCCAGCGTACGCTTATCCGCAAATGTGTATTGGCTAAGAAACCGGTCATCGTAGCTACGCAGATGCTGCATACGATGATTAATAATCCGCGTCCGACTCGTGCGGAGGTTACTGATATTGCCAATGCCATCTATTATCGTACGGATGCCTTGATGCTGAGTGGTGAAACTGCTTATGGAAAATATCCGGTGGAAGCCGTGAAAACCATGACGAAAATTGCTGCACAGGCGGAAAAGGATAAGTTGGAAGAAAACGATATCCGCATTCCGTTGAATGAGAATAGCAATGACGTGACGGCTTTCTTGGCGAAGCAGGCTGTGAAAGCAACGGCGAAATTGAAAATGCGCGCCATCATTACCGATAGTTATAGTGGACGTACGGCCCGTAATCTGGCTGCTTTCCGTGGTAAATACCCTGTATTGGCTATTTGTTACAAAGAGAAAACGATGCGTCATCTGGCTCTTTCCTATGGTGTGGAAGCGATTTATATGCCGGAGTTGGCAAACGGACAGGAGTACTATTTCGCAGCTTTGCGCCGTTTGCTGAAAGAGGGACGTTTGCAGCCTGCCGATATGGTAGGTTATTTGAGTAGCGGTAAAGCCGGCACGCAGACTTCTTTCCTTGAGATTAACGTTGTGGAAGATGCGTTGAAGCATGCGGAGGAAACGGTATTGCCTAATAAAAACAGATATTTGTAATTTGAGATTGGACGATTTACGATTGAAAGAACTATTGTCTTGTGATAGCAGTGTAATTTCAATCGTAAATCGTAAATTGTCCAATTGTCAATCCTTCCACTTGTATAGTCTTGATTTCACTGATGTATGGAAACTATTGATGAATATATCTTGTGTCATATTGACGACGAAGGCGATTACTTGAAAGCATTGTATCGGGATACTCATGTCAAGTTGCTTCGTCCCCGTATGGCTTCCGGGCACTTGCAAGGGAGGATGCTGAAAATGTTTGTCGAGATGATCCGCCCCCAGCAGATACTTGAGATAGGAACTTATAGCGGATATTCAGCTCTTTGTCTTGCCGAAGGCTTGAGTGAGGGAGGAATGCTTCATACATTTGAGATTAATGACGAGCAGGAGGATTTTACCCGCCCTTGGCTGGAGAAGTCCGCTTATGCTGATAAGATAAAGTTTTATATCGGTGATGCTCTTGAATTGGTGCCGGAGTTGGGTATTACGTTCGATCTTGCTTTTGTAGACGGGGACAAGCGTAAGTATATCGAATATTATGAGATGACACTTGCCCATCTTTCTACGGGTGGTTATATTATTGCAGATAATACATTGTGGGACGGCCACGTATTGGAGGAACATCCGCACAATAATGATTATCAGACTATCGGTATTAAGGCATTTAATGATCTGGTGGCTTGTGACCCTCGGGTGGAGAAAGTAATTCTTCCTTTGCGTGACGGACTGACGATTATCCGCAAGAAATAAAATAGATATTTTTATTTATGGTGTCATTGAAATATCCATATATATCTATTGAGTCCATGATCCCATTTTCCCAAATAGTAAACTTCTCTCATGCGAAATGGGGCATTGCTGTTCAGCGCTATTATTGATTCATTATTCCTGAGTATTCTTTTAGAGAGGACAAATAATACCGGTTCGGTTTGCCGCAAAGATAGCTTTGTGTGTGTAATTCAATAATGAAAACTAAAAATAAGCTATAAATCATTATCCAAACGATATATTTCTGTAACTTTGTGTTCTATACAAGCAGGCTGGAATAGCCTTTGCAAATAGAAAAATTACGTTGAACAAACTAACATGTATATTTATGGAAACAACCCGTCAAAATAAAATATCCCGTTTGTTGCAGAAAGAATTGAGTGAGATATTCTTGCTTCAGACAAAGGCGATGACCGGTGTATTGGTATCGGTAAGTGCGGTACGTATCAGTCCCGATATGAGCATTGCACGTGTGTATCTTAGCATTTTCCCATCCGATAAGGGGGAGGAGATGGTGAAGAATATTAATAACAATATGAAATCTATCCGGTACGAACTCGGTACGCGTGTCCGTCATCAGCTACGTATCATCCCCGAATTGAAATTCTTTGTGGATGATTCATTGGATTATATCGAGAAAATAGACTCACTGCTTCAGAAGTGAATCTCCCTTTCTACATAGCCCGGCGTTATCTTTTTTCGAAAAAGAAGCACAATGCCATTAATATCATTTCCGGCATATCAGTATGCGGGGTGGCACTTGCTACGTTAGCGTTAGTCTGTACGCTTTCTGTTTTTAACGGCTTTCAGGATATGGTGGCCAGTTTTTTAACGGCTTTTGATCCGGAGCTGAAAATCACGGTTCGTGAAGGCAAAGTGTTCGACGCACAGGACGAACGTATACAAGCGATCCGGGCTTTACCGGAGATTGCCGTGTTTACTGAAACCTTGGAGGAGAATGCGATGGTACAGTATAAAGACCGGCAGACGATGGCTGTAATAAAAGGGGTGGAAGATAATTTTGAGGAACTTACGGCTATCGATAGTATTCTTTATGGCTCCGGTGAGTTTTTGCTCCATGATTCTATTGTGGATTATGGTGTGATGGGCATTGAACTGGTCTCGACTTTAGGTACCGGCATCCAGTTTGTTGATCCGTTGAAGATTTATAGTCCGAAGCGGAATGCGAAGGTGAACATGGCCAATCCTTCCGCTTCTTTTAATATGGATTATCTTTTTTCTCCCGGTGCTGTTTTTGTGGTCAATCAGCAGAAGTATGATAGTAACTATATCCTTACTTCTCTTGCGTTTGCACGACGGATGCTCGATTATACGACCGAGGTTTCTGCCATTGAATTGAAACTGAAACCAAATGCCGGCGTATCTTCCGTCAAATCAAAAATCGCTTCTGTGCTGGGTGATGATTTTGTGGTGCAGGATCGTTATGAACAGCAAGCGGATGTGTTCCGTATCATGGAGATCGAAAAATTAATCTCCTACCTTTTCCTTACATTTATTCTGATGATCGCTTGTTTTAACGTAATCGGTTCACTTTCTATGCTGATCCTCGATAAAAAAGAAGATGTAGTGACTTTACGTAATTTGGGAGCGGACGATCGGCTAATTTCCCGAATATTTCTTTTTGAGGGGCGGTTGATCTCTCTTTTCGGTGCTGTATCCGGAATTGTATTGGGCTTGGCTCTTTGCCTGATACAGGAGAAATTCGGCCTTATCTCTTTAGGTGGGGGAGGCGGTACGTTCTTGGTGGATGCTTATCCGGTCAGTGTTCATTTCTGGGATGTGGTATTGATATTTGTAACGGTACTTACAGTCGGCTTCCTTTCGGTATGGTATCCGGTACGTTATTTGAGTAAACGATTACTTTCACATTGAAAAATATAATCAGTTTTGTCTAATTATATTGTCTGATTGAATACCTGTTTTAATTAAGATAGCGATAGCTTTGGGGTTGAAAATAGGATACAAAGATAGTAGTTTGCAAATATTTGTATATCAGTGTGTTATATGATGACTTTTTCCCTCTACGAGAAACAGATCGAAACTCGTAGAGAAACAGAGTGAAACTCTACGGGAAATGAGGCGAAACTCTACGATGAACTGTTCGGATGTTTATAAGATGTGACAATCAGGCAGATGAGAGAGACGTTCCTTCTCTATTTTTTTGTACAATTATTTTCTTAGACTGATTTTCCTGTTTCTTTTGTTTACTCTCTTTATATAAACAGAACTGCCTGTCAATATTGACCGATAATAACCGGTAAATATTGACAGGCAGTTTTGTCCGGAGTTATAAAGACATTGCTTTATAGGCTATTTTATTGAACTGCTACTTTATAGCTCTTAACCTTGTTGTCTGCTGTACGGACAGATACGATATAGATACCGGATAAATGTACAGGGACTTCAATACTTTGTCCGGTCTCGCCGTTGGTGATCACCTGTCCGGTAGCAGTACTTACCGAATATGTACAGTCTTCGGTCGGTATAATTGTAATGTTTGTACCGGTGGCATAAACTTTGGCTATATCTGTATGGTTTTCTTTCACACTCGTACCTCGTGTTATAACGCAGGAAGTCGTTTTGTAAGGTTCTCCATAATTTTCATAATCGGGATATGCTCTGGAAGAAATCACACAGTAAACAGCGTCGTCCGGTATAGTTATAAATTGGAATTTACACCCTTCTGTTATCGTATAATCCGTTCCGGATTCGAGTTGCTCGTTACTGCCTTGCAGATACCATTCGAAAGTAGGATAAACTCCATTGGCGAAATAAGAGCTTTGTAACCCTTTCTTTTTCACATACCAATCAGAAAAATCGATCGTTTCGTCGGTTGTATAACTGCTCTCCAGTTCATATTTCATTACTTTTTCTTTCTGGTAGATATAGCTCATTTTGATCTTCTCACCTTCCGGGAAGGTCGGCATGGTCAGATAATTGTAAGAGCAATCGATTTCCAGAACTTGGTTCGGGTTTTCCGGAACGATTATTTCAGTCAGTTCGTTGTACGAACAGTCCAGATAAGTCAGGTTGACGCATGAACTTACATCCAATGTCTTTAGCCCGTTTTCTTTGCATGTCAGAGAGGTTAGTGTAGACGGGTCTGACGGCAGAACCACCTCTTTGATTCCACTACAATTCAAAACTTGCAGAGCGGTGTATTCTCTTAAGTTTATGTCGGTCAATCCGGTATACTCACAGCTCAATTCCGTTAGAGCGGTTTTTGCAGTCGGGAGAATCAGGCTTGTAAGCTTGGCATTGGCTTTACAGATCAGTTTGCTTAACTTACCGCATGCATTGATGTCCAATGTTTCTAATGAAGAATTATTGGTGATTTCCAATGAGTTTAGATTACCGTACTTGTTCAGGTCTATCGTTTTCAGGGATAATCTTTTTAGAGTAACGTTTTCCAATTTTTCCGTTTCATCCGGTAGGATAATAGTACCTGTTCCGTATGGGGCGTAATTCAAGCTTCTTAGTCCGGTCCACTCATGTATATCGAGATTTTTGATACTGCTGTTGTCAATCGTCAGATTTTCGATGGTCGTGACATCTTCGGGATATGTGAATGTAGTAATCCTGGAACTTTCTTTCACAATGAGCGTTTTTAAGGCTGTACATTTGCTTAGATTAACCTCTGTGAGATAGTCACAGTAAGCCAAAGACAGTTCTTTGATAGCAGAGGCTTCCCCGTAAATCTTGATAATTTTTGTTCCGGTGGGAGTACCTTGTATCGAAGTTCTGGTTGTATTTATGGTCTTGTCGACCAAAGTGCCGTCTCCCCAATCTATTTGAATGGAGGTATTATCTTCGGTAGCTCCGATAGAGAAGCCGATCAGGTTTTCCTTGGAGGTTGTCAGTGTAATAGCCGGATCAGGTGCTTTCTTTATGATGATATCGGTGGTACGATAAGGAGAGCCGTAGTCCTGATAAGCTGGATAGCCCTTGGAAGCAATCACGCAATAAATATCGTTTTCGGGAACTGCTTTAAATTTGAATTTGGCCGGTTCTACTACTGAATAATCCGTTCCTTCTACGAGCGGCTCACTGCTTCCATTCATGTACCAAGTGAAGGTAGGATAGACTCCTTCCGGAAAGTAGGAACCTTTGATTCCTTTTTTCAAGACATAGAGTTCTGACAGATCGATGATATCGTTTGTGCTATATTTCTCACTTAACGTATATCGGGATACTTTTTCCCGTTGGTCCATGTAAGATAATTCTATGTTTTCTCCTTCGGGGAAATTGGGCATAAACAGGTAGTTATAGGAGCAATCTATGCTTATGGTCTGACCCGGATTTTCAGGAACCCGTATTTCGGTTAATTGGTTGTATGAGCAATTCAGATTGGTCAGGTTGGTACATGTGCTTACATCCAGTGTTGTTAATCCGTTCTCTTTGCAAGTCAAGGAAATTAAAGTCGACGGATCTTCCGGTAAAACGGTTTCTGCGATTCCGCTACAGTTCAAAATCTGAAGATGAGTGTATTCTTTTAAATTAATGGCTGTCAATGCAGTATACTCGCAATCCAATTCTGTCAAAACATTTCTGACAGTGGGCAGGGTAAGGGCTTTAAGTTTGGTATTTCTTTTACAAATCAGTTTTGCCAATTTGCCGCATGCATTTACATCCAGTGCTTCCAGTGCGGATAGAGAGGTTACTTCGAGTGTAGTTAGGTTGACGTATTTATTCAGGTCTATGGTTTTCAGAGATAGTTTGCTTAAGACAAGGCTTTCCAGCTTTTCCGCTTCATCCGGTAATACAATGGTGCTGGTGCCATAAGGCATATATTTTAAATTCTTTAGTCCCGTCCAATCATGTACATCTATGTTTTTTATACTGCTGTTATCGATGGTCAGGTTTTCAATGGTGGTTACATCTTCAGGATATGTAAACGCGGTAATTCTGTAGCTGTCTTTGACGGACAGGGTTTGCAACGCTGTACACTTGCTTAGATCGACCTCTGTGAGATAGTCGCAATAAGCTAAAGATAATTCTTTGATTTTAGCGGCATCTGCGTAAATCCTGATGATTTTTGTTCCGGCAGGTGTACCTTGAACGGATGTTTTAGTCGCATTTATGGTTTTATCAATCAAAGTTCCGTTCCCCCAGTCTATTTGGATAGAGGTGTTGTCTTCGGTAGCTCCGATGGAGAGTCCGATGGGGCTTTCTTTGGTGGTAGTCAAGGTGATAACCGGATCGATCGCTTTTTCTATTACAATATCAGTGGTACGGTATGGCGAACTGTAGTCTTGATAGGCTGGATATGCTTTAGAAGCAATCACACAATAGATTTCGTTTTCGGGAACTGTGCTGAATTTGAATTTGCCCGGTTCTATTGTCAGGTAATCCGTTCCTTCTACCAACGGTTCACTGCTTCCGCTCATGTACCAGGTGAAAGTGGGGTAAACCCCTTCTGGAAAATAAGAACCTTTGATTCCTTTCTTCAAGGCATAGAGTTCTGACAGGTCGATGATGTCGTTCGTACTATATTTTTCATTTAAAGTATACCGTGATACTTTTTCCCGTTGGTCCATGTAGTATAAGGTGATTTTTTCACCTTCCGGAAAATTCGGCATGATCATGTAATTGTAGGAACAATCTACGGATAAATTATTGACAGGGTTTTCAGGGATCTGTACGGAAGTCAAATAGTTGTATTGGCAGTCCAGGTTAGTCAGTTTGGTGTATTTGCTGACGTCCAGAGCGGTCAATCCACATTGCATCAAAGTTAAATCGTCCAATGCATCACTGTTTTCCGGGAGTATCAGTGTTTCCAATGTTGCATTCGAATTGGAAAGATACAACGTTTTGAGTTTCGAACATTGGCTGGCATCAAAAGAGCTCAAGTTGATATAACGGCAATTTACTTTCGTCAATTGGTTTTCTGCAGAAGCAGGCAATGTAATTTCGGTTATATTCGGACTGCTTGAGCATGATAATTCCGTCAAGGCCGTGCATTTGCTGAAATCCAGTGTCTTGAGAATCTGATTAGAGGATACTTCAAACTTTTTTATCAGAAGGGCATCTCCGTATACCGCTATTGAGTTTGATGTGGCAGAACCACTGATAGCTGTTCCGGTGGTCTTGACCGTTTGTTCTACCGGTCCTTCTCCAAAATCTATCTGAAAGGTTGTTTCTTCAGTGGCATACAGTTTGAAGCTTATCCTGCCGAGTGTACAAGTCATGCCGATGATCGGTTCGTTCTCACTCTTCTCAGCCCATGCCCCGATGACTATCAGTGACATAAGACAGGTGATTAGTAGTCGTTTTTTCATACTCTTTTGATATGTATTAGTGGTGAATAAAAATTGTCCGGTACGTCAAACGCGGGGTTTAACGCCCGGACAACTGTTTAGAATAAAGTAAAGAGAGAGTATCGTTTTTATTTTTTGATAATTTTCATAGAGGAATTCGTAGAATTACCTTCAACTTTTACCAGATAAATGCCTGCGGTCCAATCGGAAGCTGTAACATCAATGTTGGTTTCGTGGGTTGTTTTCTCAAAAACGACCTGTCCGTTTGCATTAAATACCCGGACGAGTTTGGAGGCATTATCTTTGGTTGTAATAGTAAAGCCGGACTCAAATACCGCAGGGTAGACATTGACTTTATTATCTTTCACTTCGTTGACAGAAGTTCCTGTGGTTTTGTGGAAAGTAATTTCCGGTGACAGGTAGAAAGAGAATCCTGTTTTGTCGAGTTCATTGAAAGGCCAAGGCAGATCCGGAACGCAATACCATCCTCCGTTAAGGTTTAATTCTGCAGCTCCGGCAGCATGAATCCGGACATAGGCAGAAGCTACTTTGTCTGCTCTGCGTACGTCATAGGCTAAAGCTAATTTGGTCGTAGCATCCGGCACGATAGACTCATCCAGTTCTATAGATAAATAAAAGCTTCCTTTTACTTTTATAGGTTTGTCAAATTTTATTTTTCTGACAACATTTTCATAGTCTACGGAAACCGAACCGAAAGCGCCACTCATGGTTGTGACATACTCGCCGAATACGTTGTCTGTATCCGGTGCTCCCCATTTGTCGGCGTATAGTCTGACTCTTACCGGTTTACCTTTATTGGTAGTAGCCGCCTTGTATAGATATAATCTGAAATGAACTCCGCTAATGCTTGCTTCGGCTTCTGAAGGCAGTTCGAACTTCTCTGCAAAGGTGGTATAGTATTTATTTATACCGCTTACATAGTCATTGGTACCGGGAACATCTTTTTCCGGTAAAGAGGCTTCGTCATACTTATTTGAACTGTTGCAAACAATGTCTGTAATTTCCTCTTTTCCGAGAACCGTGACATTGACGACATCTGAGAATGAATCCGTATATTTGGCATTTGTGGCATTTAATAACGGTCTGTAATCTTCGCTTTCTGAGTAAGTAACCTCAGGGTTTTCTTCATTCGTAGTTGCCGGATTACCGAATGTATCCCATTGATAATCGGTTGCATACTTTGACTGGTTAATAAATGTAATGGGTTGTCCCGGATATATGTATCGCATATCATCGTTCAAGTGATTGACCGAAGTCGACCATAGCCCGCCATATGCGACATATTTAGCTTCAACCGGGAAAGGATTTTCGTTGTCGTAAACTTCGAAATCATCTATTCCTACTCCATTGGCAGCCGTAGCAGTAAAGCCGAAACCGAAGTAATAGACTCCATCGGTTTGAGGGGTAAAGTCGGCCTCTACCTTTTTCCATTCCTTGTATTTGATATTTTTTAAATCTTTCAATATAATACATTCAGCCTCTTTTGACTGTCCTTTACCAACTGTAAAGCGTACGCTCTCGCTTTTGTTGTCCGATTCGGAAAGTCCCGGAGCCAATAGTTGGAAACTGGCATGATATACTTTTCCGGCTTTCATCTGAAATCCGATGGAATAGGCCCAATTGTCTTCTGTGGCAGAAGAATAAGCACCTAAACAGTTGGGCTCGGAATATATTTCTTTCCAGCCATTGAATGTAGTGACGGCAAAAGCATCTTTTTCGCCTGTACATACCCATCCTTCGGGAACTGTACGGATTTCATAACTGTCAAAGTTGTTGGAATAGGGCAGAGTACCCAACATAGTTGCCCGTGTCGCCGGTACCTGGAATTTTGTTGCTTCCGGTGTACCTACTTTTTCTATCTTGTTTCTTTCCGGCTTGATCTGCTGTGCATTCACTTGAAAGCAAGTCAAAGAAACGAATAAAAACATCTGGATGAAAATGTAATAATTCTTTTTCATATTCGTAATTTTTATGTGGTTATTTAATGTATCTGGTGGTCTTGAACCAAACGACGTCGGGGTTATCGTTTCTTCTGAAAGTTATTTCACTCGGACTTTTCAGATTGTCATAGGTCATGTTGTATGGTTCGTCATCGCTCATATAACCCAGCATCATGTCGAAATACTCCATATAGAAATACCGGGCAAAGTCGTCTCCGCCTCCCGCGAAAATGATTTTCATCTGGTCGGCACCTTCAATGGGAATGAAATCCATATAGAAGTTAGCACTGTATAGCTTTTCGTCGTTGATGGAATAACTGTATATTGTGAATACCTGATAAGAGCCCTGTAGGGAAATTTGTTGCAAAAGTTCCGATCCTTGGCCATTCTGATCCTTTTCCATGTTTTCGGCAATTGTACTCCACATCGTGGTCAATCGTGGGCCCATCTGGTTTTTGTCAAAGAACCAGTTGCCTTTCTTGGTTACGAAGGCCTCTCCCAAAGGCATTTGTACGATTTGTACACCGTTTGCTCCTTCATCCGTACAAGTCAGATAAGTGCCGTCTGCCGATGCAGTGAAATGTTGTATTGTTTTTCCCGCAATGGTTACGGGGGATTTGAATTTAATCCCATCCGGTGTATAAATAAAGGCTGTGCCCTCGGCGGAAGAATTGGTTTTTGCCGGTAGTTTGAACGTTTGATAGCGTCCTATCTCGTCAGATTCTTCCATGTCTATTACTGTGCCGTCTATATTCAGGCGCATGGTAAATCCGGGAAATGCCTGTATCATCTTGTTGAGTCGGTCGCTATAACTCTCCCAGGTCGTACCGGCCGGCAGGGGAATCATCTGCATTTTTACGCCGGTTTTCTTTCCTCTTAATTCGATCCCTTCTTTATTGATGGTAAGAATAACGAATTCATAATCACCCTCATAACCCAATCCGTCCGGGTTCGGGTCAGAAAACTGATGCAATATCCGATTGTATGTGTCAAAACTCAGGACGGGCCCCATATCGGCTTTCACCTGATACATGCTTGTGACCTGTTCGCCCGGCGACTCCAATATGGGCGATTCTGCAGTGACTTTTACTTCTCCCTCTTTGGAAAAAGTCATGTACAGTTGAAAACCTCCGTACTTACTGTCTTCCGGATAGTATTCAAAAATCCAACCGTTTTCCGCACCGATCAGTATTTCATTACATTCTTGCAACATTGCGTTCATCCTGCGTGCGGAAGAACTGTCGAATATATCGTTTTCATCCGAGCATGAAGAGATGCACAATGTGAATAGGGCGATAAGGATATAAACTGATTTATTCATTGTCCGTCATTTTTTCATTTAAAATTGAATCAATATTTTCAGAGCGTCTGATGATGATCGTTCTTAATTCTTCTATGTCGATGCTCCATGAGGCCATGAGCCATTCTTTAGCCATATCAAACTTGGTCTGTATCTTGGCTGCTCCCTCTGTGCCGGCATTTGCCAGCATATTCTCCCAGAAACCATCCGGTTTGACAAGATAGTTAGCTATCACCTCTACGAAATCTTCCTGTGGTTGCATACCTGCATAGGGAGTAACAAATCCCAGTTTCCAGGCTTGCAATTCCGTACGGTTCTGCCAGCCGGTAGAAGAGTAGTCGGCTGCGGATATCTGGTTATATTCCGTAGGATAACTTTTCTTTTGGTGAAGAATGTGGGCAAACTCATGGTGCATGGTTTCGAAGTAATATTCATTCAGCATTTCCACGTCCGTAGGATCAATGGAATTCACTTTGTACAATACTACTTTGATACCTTCTTCCGCAGAACCTAAAATCTCCGTTGAAGAAGAAGGATTGATGGCCGACGAGCCGATAAGGAGAATCACCTTAGGGGCGTAGGTCCGCATGAAATCCTTGTTTACTCCGGTCTTGTCGAACATTTCGTCGTATGATTCGAGCCACAGATATTTGATGATCTTTGCCAGTTTCTTGGATTTCTCTACTTCTGCCGGAATATGATTGTACGACATATTGGCTTCTATGTCTTCCAGCCGGTATTTGAAGTCTATGTTGTATTCTTTTACATAATTCCGGAGTAACCAATTATCGAACTCTGTACGTACCGGAGGATTCGTATCAAAAATACTGTCTCCGAGTTTGTCTTCAGAACAGGAGGAGATCATTCCGCCGGTTAAAAAGATTGCCAATGCGTATAATAAAATCTTTTTCATATCTTTTTTCTGATTTCGTTATTATCTGGGGTTAGGTTGCATGCCGGCTCCGATTACATCTGCCGGCAGTTGTAATGCTCTTCGAGGGTCGTCTTTGGTCAGTATGTCATTGGCCTGTCCGGCAATGTTGTGTTCTATCTCTATGCCGAACCGTTTGATGTCAAACCATCTAAGGCCTTCGTGTACCGTTTCTATACGTCGGAAATGAAGCAGACAATACATAAAGTTAAGTTGTTTGCCCGGTTCGATTTCAAACATCGGATGGAGCTCAGGGCGTACTGTCTGGTCTGCTGTTTCATAATAAGAATTGATCCGGTCTTCTGTCAAGGCTTTGACTCCCGGTAGAGTGTGTGAATCGTACCAATAACTCAAGTCTTTTGCCGCATTGGAATAGTTTTTCATATGAATGTAAGCTTCTGCGCGGCAAAGGAGAGTTTCGTCTGTTGTAAAGACTGTATTCACGATATTCAGATAGCCTATTCCGGAAATGACATCCGTATATTCAACAAAACCATATAATTTGGGGTAATAGGATGCTTGATCGTTTCCGTATATTTTGAGTGCCTGATAGAGATATTCCGGAGTTACCCATGGTCCGAGACTCCAGTAGGTGGTCTGCAGTTTAGCGGTGTTCATAGCATATCTGCTGTATTGAGATCTCCAATGGTTATAGTTCCACATGGATGTAGCGGGCATCAGTAAGAGATTGCATGCTAATTCAGATTTGACATAAGCGATACCGCAATCTTTTGCTGCGGCGATACTTTTGTACTGAACTTGATCACGGAGTACTTTCGTCGGATTCTCTCCGATTGCTTTGGTGGCATATTTTATGGCTTTTTCATAGTTGCCGTAATACAAATTGAATCGGGCGGCGAAAGCATATGCCGCTTTCTGATTGAAATGATATTTGATAACGGAACTTTTGTACTTCGTGTCGTCGATAAGGGGCAATCCTTCTTCTATGTCACGGTTTATTTTTTCATATACTTCGGCAACGGTTCCTCTTGCATATTGTCCGGATACTATCTTTTCCGGCTTTTCCACATAAGGTACTCCCAGATCGACGCTACTTGTCTGGGGATTGTATGCTTTACAAAAAACATTGACTAAGATGAAATGAGAATAAGCGCGGCAGACAAGGGCTTCTCCTCTGGAGGCAAGCTCGTTTTCAGTTTCTTCTTCAGAATTATTCAGGTATTCCAATGCATGATTGGCGGCAGCTATTGCTTTATAGTATTCGTTCCATATGTATTGTGGAGTATCTTGCTGGTTATCGGTGAAATCCTGCCATTTATAACTCTCTTCCACACTTTTATTGAAGGTCATATAGAGTGGTCCGTTATCTGCCACGTTGTCGGACATTAGTTCGGTTATCTGCATATACGTTCCACTGGGGTAGGCGGATACGAGCAGTTGTAATACTTTCTCACTATTGTCGAGTTCGGTTCTGTTGTCCGGCATCTTATCCAGAAAGCCTTCACAGGAGGATGTGGTCAATAACATTGCTATGACTGCCAGACCTATTGAGTATTTATTTTGATTTTTCATATTTATTGTCTTTTTTTATAATCCTAATCTTAAAGTTAGAGTAAACTGTTTGGGTACAGGAGAAGCCACTCCGCCGGAACGAAAGAATTCCGGGTCTTGTCCGTTCAATTTAGAATCCGAATAAACGAGGAAGAGGTTGGTTGCCTGCAGTTTCAGTTGCAGATTATTCAGCTTGAATTGCTTGATCCAGGCCGGGTTGAAATCGTATGATAAAGAGATCTCTTTCATCCGGATAAAATCGCCTTTTGCAACGCGGACATCCGAATAGTTGTACGCATTATAGGCATATTTTAGATTGGGGATGTCTTGTACCTGGCGTTTGTGAGCTATTACCGGAATGTTGGTATGGGCTTCGTCTCCGGGTACCGTCCATCTGTTCTTAAATTCTTTGGGCATTGCATCCAGATCGGAGTACTCGCTTTTGAATACAGGGTCCAGGCGGACTACATTTCCGAAAGAGTAGGTCATGAAGACATTTAATCTGAAATTCTTGTATGAAAAGATATTTCCGAAACTTCCCGTAATGGTGGGATCGGTAGGACCTTCGTATTTCAGGAAACCTTTTTTCATCGATTCCTGGAAATTGATTTCTGTGATGGTTATCTCTCCGTTTTCATTGATAAAAGTAGGTAGCCCGTCTTCATTCAAACCTTGGAAAGGGATTGAAAACAGTGCACGTACGGGATACCCTTTTTCGGCAAATCCCATTCCGGAGATGAGGCTCATTACTCGTGCTTTAGAGTCCAGTTCGGTTATTTCATTCTTGGATTTTGAGAAGATAAAATCCGTAGTCCACTGAAAACTCTTTGTCCGTATGTTTTTGGTAGACAAGGTCAGTTCGAATCCGCTTGACTTCATAGAAGCCACATTGGCGTATTTCATTCCTTGTCCGCCACTACCTTGTGTATTGATGACTCCGATCAGGTCATAATTATTACGGGTGTAATAGTCTGCACTAAGATTGATCCGATTGTCGATAAAGCCGAAATCAACACCGATATTGAATTCATGCTTTTTTTCATAAGTCAGTTCGCTGTTTTCCAAATCTTCTATTTGCAAGCCCGATTCTTTTACATCGGCGAAAGGGCGGTAAGGGGAGTAGTTGCGGTATACCACACGGGAGTTGGTAACAAAGGCCGGGCCCCTGTCGGCAGTCAGACTATAAGAAGCCTTTAGCGTAAAGTGCGACAAGGCCGGAGTCAGTTTCTCAAAAAACTCTTCTTCATGCATGTTCCATGCTAAGGCCGCGTTCCAGGTAGGCAGCCAGCGAGCCGACCGGGCTTTTCCCAATCTGTTGGAACCTTCATAGCGGAGCGTTCCGGTGGCTGTATATTTTCCCATATATGAGTAGGTTGCCATACCGAAGAAGGCAAGGTTCCGGGAATAGGTCAGGTCATTGTAGTAGTATTGGTTATTCTGTTCTATTCCTTGTTTGAATATCAGGTAATCGTAAAAAGGCACCCCTCCTTTTTCATATTGGTAGCCCCAGCCTCTTGACCAGTATTGGGTACGGTCGGCCGAGTTCGCTTCTGTTCCGGCAAACAGGTTCATAATATGTTTATCCTTGAAGCTGGTGTTATAGCTCAGGCTGGCTCTGAAGTCATATCCGAACAACTTGTATTCGTTTTTATCGAAGATACCTCCTTCCGGTAATACGACTACGGGAAGTGAGTTCGGAAGATCCGGATTTTTGTATAGGAGCGGATTCTTATCGAGTATGGTTGCATCTCCTGCGGCACGATATGCCTCGGGTTGATTAGAGTTCTCTTTTATAAGATGATCTTGTGAGGTCATCTGGTATTTTACTGCACCTACAACTTTAGCTTCCAAGCCTTTGATGATTTTCCAATTCAGTTCACCCTGGAATTTGAGATCTACCACATCCAGATCGATGTAGTTTTTGTCCAATTCATTCAGAATGTTGAAAGGGGCATAGTTTCTGGTATAATATACCAACCCGTTTTCATCTTTCAGAGCTAATGTTCTTGATGTATTCAGCGCATAGCTATATGGGTTGATGTCAAAGTCACGTCTAACTTCTCCGCTCACTACATCTATCTCCTGGCTCAACGTTCCGGGAGCTTTTTGTCTTCTGTAAGAACCGTTGGAAAGCAGCGTCAACGTCAGATTGTCGGACAGGTTGAAGGAAGCATTGGCATTGGCTGTATATCTTTTGACCGAGCTTGCTTTGGTCCAGCCCGGATCATTATAGATACTGATCGAACCGTAGTACTTCGCTTTTTCCGTACCGGAACTGATACTGATCGAGTGATTCATGGTGATGTTGTTATTAAACAATTCGTCAAACCAGTTCGTGTTTCTCATTTCGGCCATCTGAAGGTATCCTGCACGTGCTTCGGGGGTATTTTCCAGTCCCCATGTCTGGGTCTTCGGATTATAATCGTTGATGAGCTGGTACATCTTTCCATAAACTCCGCTATTGGAGGCCCGGTAAGTATCAGAGAAGATCAGCCAGCCTTTTTCTGCCATTTCATTGTAAACACCCATCTGTTCCTGCGAATCCATTATGTTGAAATCGTTATAGTTAGGTTTCAGGCGGGATGTGAATTCACCGGTATAGTTGATCCGGCTGACACCGGCCTGCCCTCTCTTTGTGGTGATTACCACTACGCCTGCCATGGCTCTGGCACCGTATATGGAGGTAGCCGAACCGTCTTTCAGAATTTGAAAACTTTCGATATCGTCGGCACTCAATCCGGCTATTGCAGAACTGATCAAGGTGACGGCGTCGCCGGAAGACAGGTCATCGGCGTTGATTTCAACGGCATCTTCCATGACAACGCCATCGACCACCCATAGCGGTTTGGAACTGCCGTAGATAGAGGTGGCACCGCGTACACGAATCTTCGGGGCAGTACCGAAAGTACCGGACACATTCTGTACGGATACTCCTGCGGAGCGTCCTTCCAGTGCGCGGCTTACATCCGGTATACCGTCCAGGCGGGCATCTTCTGCTTTTAGCCTGTCGGTTGCACCGGTAAACAGGCGTTTGTCTACTTTTGTCATACCCGTCACGACCACTTCGTCCAGAATCTGCGAATCGGAGTTAAGAACCACCTTTATCGTCCCTTCTTTGATCGGGAGTTCTTTGGTCTCCATTCCGATGTAGGAGATGATCAGGGTTTTTGCCTTTTCCGGAATGTTTATCTGGAAGTGGCCGTTGAGATCGGTGACTGTCCCGACTGTTTCATCCTCTTTAAATCGGATGCTCACTCCCGGCAGACTTTCCCCTTTATCATCTACCACAATACCCGACGCCTGTTTCACTTTCCCTTTCCCTTTCTCGGGAGCTTTACGGGGTTTGAATATCTGGATGTATTTGTCTTTTATTTCATAACTTAGAGATTGTCCTTTCAAAATGATCTCCAATGCTTCGTTGATTGATTTATCCTGGAAACGAACGGTTATCTTCCGTCCCAGATCTACATCATTCACATTGAACCATAGGGAATAGGTGGTTTTTGCTTTTAGTTGTTCCAAAGCTTCTTTTACTGTTACGTCTTTCAGATCGAGAGAAAAGTTCTTCTCCTGAGCGGAAATGACCTGTGCACAGATTAAAAAACAGGTGATTAAAGCCATTCTCATAAGGGCTTTCCATTCTTTTACATACATCGGCGCTATTATTAAATTATGATTGATTATTTTCTTGATATAATTATTTCATCTCCATCGATCGTGTAATACAGATTGTTGTTGGCGGCCATGATATCCAGTATCTCTGTAATCGTTTCGTCGTTTCGGAAATCGCCATAGAAGCGTTCGGTGCTCAGTTGGCGGTCTTTTATTTCGATTTTCACATTGAATGCCCGTTCCAGATCACGTACAATCTGACTTAGCGGTTCTTCGTTGAAAAAGAGGGTGTTTCGTATCGTTACGCTTGGAACCCGTATGGATGCTGTGGGTTGCCCGGTGACATTGCTCGGGATAACATCCAATATTTCCTGTTTCGGATGTGTCCACATGGCATAACTTTTGGCATCTACGTTTTTCACGGTAACCCGGTTTTCCTTTTTGTTGATGACTGCCTGCTGGTTGGGGATAAGCAGCACGTTTCTTACATTGTTTTCGATATTTCCGACATTCAGGCTACCTTCTACCAAAGTAACCCGTGCACTTTCATCTTCCTTATAAGATTTAAAGTTGAATTTGGTACCAAGTACTTTAATCTTTACCTTTCCGGAAAGTACACTGAACGGGAGTTTCTTATTTTTGGTGACTTCAAAATAGGCTTCGCCGTCCAGAGAAACATTCCGGTTGGAATGACCGAAACTTTCCAGATAAGATAACCGGCTTCCGGAATTCAACCATACAGAGGTTCCATCGGGTAAAGTGACTTTAGATTTGGAGCCATAAGGGATTTCAATTGTTTGTGCCAGGCGAGAGTCTGATGAGCCGGAACGGGCTATATAGTAGGAACCTGCACCCAGCCCGAATGCTATGGCAAAAACGGCTGCATACCGTATCCAGGAGCGGGGCACGGAATATCGCCTGCTTTCTTTCTGCTTTAGACCGGTCTTTCTGGCGAAGCCGGCATAGGCATCTCCGATTTGTGAGGAGAAGAATTTCTTGTTTTGAGAGATTCGCAATCCTTTTATCAACAGATAATACTCTTTGTACACCTGCTTGTTTTCTGCGCTGTTTTCATACCATGCTTTCAAAACAGCCTCTTCCTCTTTGGATATCTGCTTGGAGAACTGCCTGTTGATAAGATTAAAAATATCGATGTCGTTGTCCATACTTGTCGCCTTTTATAAGTAGGACGTCCGGGAAATACAGTAGGGTAGTGAGAAAAGAACTTTTTTCGATAAAAGTTTTCTTTTTTATCGAAAAAAGTATCACGAAGCTTGTTTAATGCGGATTTTACTGATTAAAAAGATAGAAATATAAGGCTGTAATGGTGAGGAGGTAATCTTTCAGTTCCTCTCTGAATAGGCTGAGTGCTTTTTTGATGTGGTATTTCACCGTATTGACGGAGATGTTCAGCTCATTAGCTATTTCGGCATAGCTCTTGTTTCCATACCGGCTCAGCAGGAATACTTTTTTGCATTCTTCGGGCATCGATTGGATAATTTCTTCTATTTTCTTTTCCAGTTCCGATGAGACGATCTGTTCGAACATCTCTTGATCCGGGATGTAACAGCTCGACGAGCCGATTTCACTTTCAAGGCTGAATACTTCCGCTTCTCTGGACCGGCTTCGTAAGTAATCGATGCATTTATTGTGAACGGAGGTGAGCAGATAGGATTTTACAGAAGTTGAAATGATCAGTTGTTCTCTTTTTTCCCAAATAGACATCATTACGTCTTCCACTATGTTCTGGCTGATATAGTAATCTTCTACATATTCATACGCAATGGCGCCCATCAAAGCATAATAATGATCAAAAATGAATTTATATGCATGATGGTCCCCTTCTCTGAGCTTCTTTATCAGTTGCGCATTGTACATGAAAAACGGTCTATTTGGGGTTGTTCATATTTCTAACAGGCTTAATCCTATTCCTTTCACGGTTTTGATATTTACAGACGGATCTTCCGCGAACAGCTTTCTTAGTTTGGTGACAAATACATCCAGGCTGCGTGAAGCGAAGTAATCGTCCTCCGTTCCCCAGAGTTTTTCAAGGATGGTTTCGCGTTTCACTACTTCGCCTTTCTTTTCGCAAAGCATTTGCAATAGTTTTGTCTCGCGGGCTGTCAGTGTTTTATTGGTACCCGATGCGTGTTTCAGGGTAGCATGCTCTGCATCCAGCGTATAGTTCTTTCCTATTTGATAGATACCTTCCGCCATGACCGGTGTTTTCGGGGCCGGTGTTGCGGCGGGTGCTTTCTGCTTCATTTTCATTAGAGCCTGTACGTGTGCATTCAGCTCTTCGGGGAGAAACGGCTTTTTCAGGTAGTTGTTAACTCCCAATTCGTAACCTTTCACCACATCCTTGGGTGAAACACGTCCCGAACTGAAAAGGATAGGGGTATCCGGATCGGTTTCACGAATACGCTTTACCATCTCGTAACCATCCATAACCGGCATTTCGATGTCCGAAACGATTACGTCCGGTTGCCATTCCTGCCACACTTTCAGTCCTTCTTCTCCATTGGCGGCATCTTTTATTTCGTATCCGCCGATCATGTCTTCAAGTCCTCCCCGGATGATGTATCTCAGGTTGGCATCGTCTTCAACCAATAATAACTTTATCATGCTGTTTCTCCGTTATGTTGTGGAATGTTTATCGTAAATTTGCTGTATTCTCCTTCTATACTTTCCAGCTTTACGCTGCCGTGGTGTGCTTCGACGACATGCAGGACATAGTTCAGCCCGAGTCCGAAACCGGAAGCACCTCCTTTACGGTTGCGTATCACGGCCGAAGCGCGTTCGAATTTCTCGAAAATCTTTCCTTGCTCTTTCAAGGGGATGCCCATACCGTTGTCTGTTACACTGATATGGGTATATCCGTCGGTGGAGGCAGAAGAGGATATTTTTATCTGCACACTCTCACCCGAATATTTGATGGCATTGTCTATCAGGTTGCTGAGGGCTTCTTTCAGGAATTCTTCGTCAGCGTATGCTTTTTCTTCTTGCAGGTCAAGAACAAATTCCACTTGCTTTTCTGCCTTGGCGGTGAACTTCTCGATCAGGTCTTCGATGATCGGGCGCAGTTCCACTTCTGTTTTCTCAAGTAGCAGTTTCCCTTCTTCCAGTTTCGATAAGGTCAGTACTTTGTTGACCAATGCCAGCAGATGTTCCTCTTCGTCTTCCATGATGTCGAAGTACTTCTCTTTCCGTTCCGGCTTATCGTCGAGTTTTCCACTGCGCAGGATACGTGTACCCATGAGGATGGAGCTAAGCGGTGTTTTCATGTCATGAATCATGGCATACGAGAAGTCTTCACGTATTTTGGCTATTTTGTTTTGTTTCGCAATCACTTTGATTTGTTGTACCAGGCAATAGATGACGATGAACAGAAGGAGTACGGTTCCTATAAGGAACATACGCATCTGCAGGATGATCATTTTATAAGGATTTTCAATGGTAGCCTGTATACCTTTGGAGAAATCTTCCCGGATAGGGTAGATTTGTGTCTGCATCTTGCTGTGGAGCCGGACGAGATTGTTGTCCTCCGCAAAATCTTCTACGTATTTGTAATGGGCAGAGTCTATTGCAATGGAGTCGATGCGGAAGTGAAGCTTTCCCAGATTGATTTTATCCAGTTCTTCCCGATAACATGAATCCAGTAGTTGATAATCGAGCGGAATGCTGTATTGGTGATGAATGCAATGCAAAGCGGTCACCAAAATCAATCTGTCGGCCATATCATTCTTTGCGCGTACTTTGGTAGAATCGAGCTGGAGTACGGTACCATTGGGGATATTGCCTTTAAACCGATCGCTGGTCCGCGAGGACTCCTGTAACTGCGCTTCCAGGAAAGCATTGTTTATTTTGTCGTATAATTCATTCTCCAACAGATGGTAGGAGTTGGAAAACCACATTCCCTGTAATGCCATTACCGCAAGGATGGCAATGACAGTAATATAACGAAATAGCGGTTTATTCATACTTTTGTCTTTTAATTTGCTGGCAAATATAACAAATTTCTTCGTTAACGTAACGTTAACCTAACGATAACGTTGTAATAACATTCTTTTTGCAAGCCGCGCCTTACCTTTGTATCATCCGGAATCAGTGATAGGACTGTATGAAGAGTGAAATGTTCCGGTCGGTAGGATCAGAAAGAATGCGATGAGAGAAGACGATACGGAATATGAAAAATCTCCGGTGACTGTGAGCCGTGGCATGAGTGGGACGCAAATCACACTTTGCATGGTTTCATGCGCTTATTCGTTCATAATGTATGAATGGGTTCGCGCACTCTTTTTTCTGCTTTTCTCTAAAAAAGGGAAACGGTCGGTTTCTTTCAGGATGAGAGGACGTTGCCTGTCTGCCCGTTGTCTATGTTGTGAATATCTGCGTGTATGGCAATATGTGGTCGTTTCCTTGATGCCTGCTGTTCTTCTGGGCGTGATTCCTTTGTTTTATGCTTTGCTCTCCGGCAGATATCTGTTACTCCCGGTTGCTGTCCTGTTTCTATTGATGGGGGCGAATGATTATAAGACTGTCTGGCTGCTTCGATATTTTGAGGCGGGGCATTGGGTAAAAAACGACCCTGCCCCCCCGGGATGCTGATAACAGATGATAGCATGACGGGGATGCAGGGGGATGAATTATCTTCTCATAAACTTGATGGTAGTTGTTTTCGTTTTGGCGATATACAGGCCGGCATGCAAGTGTTGTACGCTAATATGACTTTCACTTGAAGTGAGCAGGGGCATACCTACACTGTTGTATATAGTCACGGTTTCCTGTTCCGGGTTATTGATGAATCCGTTGAAGTATCCGATTCGGGCGGTGGCTGCGCTGTTTTTTATGCCTACCGGTAATTTGGATGCATAATCGTAATATACGTTCGGGTTCAGCAGATAAGCTGCTGCGTTCTTTAATAGATTGACGGCATTTGTATTGAACAATGTATAGCTGTCTCCTTCGTTGCTTAATCCGATAAGTAGATATTTGGCAGAATTGTCGAGGTTCAGTTCGTGTATATGAACTTTGGCATCGTCTCCGTCAATGGTAGCTAAAGTATGGTTGGCTGTTTCCATTGGAACCGTCCAGCTTGTACCGGTAAAAGGTACTGAGACATATTGGAATGCGTTGATTACCGTGCTGGGTTGGGCAAGCAATTCCAATTTATCACCGTCGAAAGCTACGTTGGTAAAGATCGGATGGTTTTGCAAAGTTACATCCACATTGCTGTGCATGCGGCCTATTTCCGTATTGTTCGGTGTGGACCAGTTCCATCTGTCTTTGCTATAAGTAAAGGCTTTCAGGTTCAGAATAGGCTTTATGCCTGCCAGATCCGAAGTAGCTACGCCGATCGGGTTATTACCGGCAACACTGGCATGTATCACAATCAGATCGTAATTCCGGTAATAGGCTTCCATGTCTGCCGGTTTAGTTGCCGAGGCATCGAGGAACTGTACGTCATAATCGGCAAAAGCGGATAGAAGCAGACCGTCGTAAGAGGCTGCGGCACCGGTAGCGGTCAGCATGCCTACTGCAATTTTGTCTGAAACGATCGCATTTACCGTATATACTGCTTTGCTCCCGTCCTGTGCGGTAACTTCGATGGACAAGGGGCCGTTGGCAAAATTATGCGGATTGCCGCTTTCAAAGTCGGCACTTGCCAGGCTTGAGTTGAGCAGGAAAGTGACAGGCCATTCGCCTGGAATTGTTCCTTTGACGAACTGACAGGTGATTGTTTTGGCTTCATTGTCCACAATGGCTTTTTTTCCGTTGATTGTTGCACTTTTAATCGTATTATCCGGGCTCTTGCTGTTACCGTCATCGTTGGAAAGAAGTTCGGTTGTAGCCGCCAGATAAGCGATGCGCGGACTTCCGCCGCCGGTAAGCGTCATCGGGTTCAGGCTTCCGCCGATCTGATAAAGATCTTCTCCGGCAGTAGAAATGGTTACTTTGCGGTAGATACGGAACGATTTGGTTCCGATGGAGGCGGGTATGACGACTCCCTCGCCACCGCTACGAACCGGAGGCAGTTCGGCTTCTTCATATCCGATAATCGATTGGGCGTCAAAGCTCAGCCCGTCAGAGAACAGGATGATGATACCGCATCCGGAGTCGAGGTCTGCACTGGTTCCGTTCACTTTGACAGAAGCGATATTTTTTTCCGAGCTTTTTTCTGTCAGTGTTCCCTGAATATAGTAGTCATCGCTGGATATATACATGAACGTGTAATTGCCGGAGGTTTCATAGACTCCGTTTTTACTGGTTGTATTCATCATCTTGCTGTTCGAAGCGGAGAAGATCATCTCGTCTATGCTGCCGGCATTGATGGTATATTTGCTGTCGGTAGTAATCAGTGTACCGGTCTGGGCATTTGAAGAAGAATTACCGTCAAAATCTCTTCCTAAGTCCACGCAGGTAGTGGTGAACGAATAGGTACCGGTTTTGAAACTCCATACGCTGCCCGGTGTTGTACCTAAAGTGTTGGTTGCATCCACCCGCCAATAGTAAGTTTTGTTCATGTCCATCTCTCCTTCAAAAGTGAAAGAGGTGGTGGTGAGGTTATTGGCCACTTCTGTCAAGCTGGCTGCATCGGCGCCAAAGAAGAGACTGTAAGAGACATCTCCCGCCCATGGGCCGGTTTCGTTTTCCCATGAAAAATCGACTGAGGTATAAAAGCGGGATACCTCGTTTACGGCAGGAGAGGGAGTATGGCTCTGGTGGGGTATTTGAGGTTCTCCTTCCGTAGCGGTTTTTAGAATTTCCGAGGGAGTCGAAGCATCCAATCCGGCTTTTTGGGTGATGAGACGGAAATGATAAGTTTGGTCTACTAACAGGTTTGTGGCATTGTAGGAAGTGGCATCGGCTTGCAGGGTGGCACAAGTAATGAACGTTGTTCCGCCGTCGATCGATTGTTCCAATACGATCTGGTCACTTTCCGTAGCATTGTTTTTCCAAGACAGGTTGATTGATGTTTTCGTACGGCCGGTCATTTTCAGATCCGAAGCGCAGCGTACGTAGGCTGCTGTGGGCTTGTCGATGCTGTTGAAGTAATTTTCAATGTTCGGATATCCGTTTGCTCCCAGTTGGAGTGCATCCGATGCGTCGTTTTTGTTCAGTCCGTTTGCATCCTCCCACCAATCGGGTATTCCGTCATTGTCTGTATCCGGTGCTTTGGGGCCTTTACTGATCACTCCGATGTAATTGTATATCTCGTTTTCTCTTTCGTGAACGATTAGTTTTCCTTTTTTTCCATAAGATAATAATTCATCGATCATAAACTGATCTACGGCTGTGCGTGCGGGTAAGGAAGCACCTACTGATGCCACTACCTTATCCAAAGCCTCTTGGGGAGACAGGATACCTCCTGAAATTTCGGGATGTACTTTCGGGATACCGGTGAATGCGCTACGTTCGTTGATGAAGCCGGCATTGCCGTAATCAGAGTTGGTAGTGACTCTTCCATCCAGAACCCCGTCTTTGTTCGTGTCTACGAAGTCATTGTTGTGATATAACTGGAATGTGGGCGTTGCCCGGGTAAAAGGACTGGAACTGTTGGGGCCGGCGATGAAATAATTACCTTCCAGCCACGCCCATGAAGAGGCTTCCGTATCGCCTAAGATATAACCGTTGCCACCTCCCCAGTTATAGATTACATTGTTGATAAACTGGTTCAATCCTTTTACTTTCGGATTACGGGTTTTGTTGTCGATGTACAGGCAACCGATGATAGAGACCCCGTTGTTGGTCTGGATCAGACCGCCAGCCGAGTGGGACATGATTCCCTGTCCCATAATCGAATTTTGGATCGTGATATCACCCGGCTCGGTTCCCTTGCCATCCCAGTTGATGGAAAAGTTCTCATCCAATCCCCAGGCTACAGACAGATGGTCGAAGATCATATTCTGTCCGTTGGCTATACCGGCGGCATCTTTTCCCGAGGATCCTTTATCTTTCCCCATATAGATGCGCAGATAGCGGACGATCAGATTATTGGCTCCGGAAAAGGAGACACCGTTTCCGTAGATAATAATACCGTCACCCGGAGCCGTATGTCCTGCGATGTAGGAGTTACCGCTAAATACAAGGCGTGATTTCAGTTTGATTTCACCGCATACGTCAAAAACCACATACCGTCCGGGTTGACTTATGGCATCGCGTAGCGAACCGGGACCGGAATCATCCAGATTGGTCACATGATATACTTGAGGTTTGGAGAGGGCACGCGCACCTGTGGCGTAACGTCCGAATCCTTCAGCTCCGGGAAAGGCCAGTTGTTGAGCCTGTAGAGATACTGATAAAACACTTATCAGCAGAAACAGCCATAGTAAAAGTAATTTGTTCTTCATGGTAGTGTAAATATAAAATTATTATAAAAGATGATTTGAGCAAAAGGGGTAGGTTATAAATTAATCGGTTATTGATTATCAAACATACCTATCTGCAAATAAACGCCAAAAAAAAGAGATATGAAATGTGAGAAATGATGCTATTAGTATTGATTTTGACCATTTTGGCATATTGAGTCATTCTAAAGTCCGATATAAATAATAGAATATCACCATCACCTTGAGTTTTTATCCCCTTTCACCGCCTTCACCTTTTCGAGCAATCGGCTTGTTCATCGGCGCTTGAGGGTGAAGGCACGTTCCGTTTTTATGTATTGTGCAAAAGTCTTTTAAGAACGCTGCTTACGGGTTGTATGGATAATGCCCGGCGAGGGTAAGCACCATGCTTACAATTGCTGATGTGCCGTTTTATTTCCCCTCTTGTGGCGTTTCACCCTGTATGCCCGATGAACAGGAAGGTTGACGTAAAAAGGTGAAGGCGGTGAAAGGGGTAAAAATATGTTGGATGAGTGAATTGTTTTTTGAATGATGTATGAGTTCGATCCTATGTATTCCAAATGAAGATAATCTAATTTGGCTGATTTGACGTCTTTGCTTGTTTTCCGTTTTGTTTTCCGTTGTAATGTGTCTTATTTCTGCCATTCTTGGGCTTTATTAGACCAATTCACATTTCGTCTCTGTCTTACTAATTGAAAATATATATATTTGTCTCAAAATAAATTGGTATCTACATTTATGCGAACATTTGTCTTCTGCTTTATTTGGTTACTTTGTTTCTCTACAGAAATATTTGCAGAGTATGATGACATACAGATCAAACGTCTGGATCGAAGTGATGGATTGTCCAATAGCAATATACTTAGCATTACACAAGATGCTTTCGGCTTTGTGTGGATAGCGACTGAAAGTGGATTAAATCGTTTTGACGGAAAGAGCTTTGTGGTGTATAAACACAATCGTTTCCAGCTGAACTCTTTGGCTTGTAATGCGATTAATAAACTATTAATTGACAAGGAAGGCTATTTGTGGATTGCTACTACTCACGAGGGGTTGGATTGCTATGATCACGAAACAGATACTTTCATTCATTATTTTCCTACGGGCAAAGAGGGTGATATTAGCGGACCGGCAATTACTGATTTGAGTTTATCCCATAATGGTAATATCTGGGTGGCCACATATTATGACGGTTTGAATCTGTATGATAAACGGAAGAAAAAGTTTATACATTATAACGTAGATGAAAATAATCCCAATTCAATTCGTGAAAACATTATATTAAGGCTTTGTGAGGACAGGCAGAAACAATTATGGATCGGCTATCGTACGAAAGGGCTTTCGGTATTGGACATTGAATCGGGCAAGGCGATTCATTTTGCCAATAATCCGTCTGATCCTTACAGCTTGCCTTCGAATGTAGTGCTTGCTATTTTACAGGACCGCTATGATAATATTTGGGTGGGTACGGAGAAAGGGCTTTCCCTGTATAATAGAAACACAAAAAACTTCATTAACTTTTGTCACGATCCGGATAATCCAAAATCTTTGATATCGGATAAAGTGATGGCGATTTATGAGATGGAGGATGGCCGAATATGGATTGGGACCGAGAATGGAGGAATTAGTATACTCGATATATCATTTCCCATTTTGAATCCGGATAAGATTGAATTCCAGAATATAGGTAGTGGAGATTCTAAAGAGATGCTTACCCACAATTCTGTGTATTCCTTGTTTCAAGATTGTTATGGCAATGTTTGGATCGGTACATTCGGCGGAGGAATCAATTTTATTAGTAAGTATCCCGATTATTTTAGCAAGTTGGAGTACATTCCTTATTCTAATCATAAACATAGCCTTAATTATCGTATCCCCTGGGGAATTTGCGAAGCACCGGATGGTAAGATATGGATTGGTACGGATGGAGGCGGTATTAATGTGCTGAATCCGGTCACAGGTGAAGTTGAGGTGATAAAAGCATCTCCTCAGACGATTGGAGACAATGCCGTTTTATGCGCATTGACCGATAGTAAGGGAAAAATGTGGTTCGGCACTTATCGTGGAGGGGTGTCTTATTATGATTCGTCAACCGGAAAGTTCAGACAGTTTGCCCATCATCCGAATGATAATACTTCCCTCCCTTCTATGGATGTACGTACTATTTTTGAAGATAGAAACGGCAGGATATTAATAGGAACGATGGACGGTTTGTGCCTTTTTAATCCGGCGACGGGAAAGTTCAGGACATATACCGATAAGGATGGTTTGGTGGGTAACAATTGCAGGGCTATTGCCGAAGATGCAAATGGGTGCTTTTGGATTGGTCATCACGGAGGGGTTACTCTGCTGAATGGAGACTTATCGGTTAAGGAACGTTTTTATAGTGATAGGAATAATGAAAAAAGTTTGCTGAGCGAAAATGTATATGCGATTTATAGGGATAGTAAGAGCAGAATATGGTTAGGTACGGAAAATGGATTGAGCTATCGGGACGAGTTGAACAATACTTTTATCCACTATACAACGAATGAAGGGCTCGAAGATAATACTGTACGGGCTATTACGGAAGACGAGAACGGTTTTCTCTGGTTGAGTACTAATAATGGCATTTCACGTTTTGATCCTGTAAACAAGTATTTCATTAATTATAATTATAAAGACGGGGTTCCTTTTGGCGAGTTTATGGATAACTCCTGTTTACGAAGCCGGAACGGACTGATTTATTTCGGTTCCCGAAATGGCTTGTGCCATTTTTCTCCGAATCACCTGTTGAAACACATTGATGCGCCACATGTTAGTTTCACACGTTTCGATTTATTTAATGAACCTCTGCTGCCAGATACTGAAGGGTCTTTGAAGAAAAACATCATTTATTCGGATAAGGTGAAATTGGCCCATAATCAAAATGTGTTTTCCATTCATTATAGTGTTACTAATTTTGCCTTACAGAAGAAGACTGTTTTCCGTTATAAAATGGAAGGATTGGATACACAATGGATTGAAGACCGTGAACATGGTTTTGCTTCCTATAAGAATATTCCTCCCGGGTATTATACTTTCAAGGTTGAGGCTTCTGTTGACAATCAGGATTGGAGTAAAGAGATGGCTACTCTTGATATTGAAATTCTTCCTCCAATGTGGTTAAGCTGGTGGATGAAATTGTTGTATCTGCTATTCTTCTTGCTAATAACCGTCTATGTATATCGTATTTATCGTTATCGGACCGTATTAAAGAGGAATTTATTGATAGAGAAACTTCATTTGAAAGAAGTGGAAGAACTGAATAAGGAGAAATTGCAGTTCTTCACGAATATTTCACATGATATAAAAACTCCTCTGACTTTGATAATTTCTCCGATAGAAGATTTATTGAAAGTGCAGTTGTCGCCGGAGATCAATAAAAAACTGAATCTGGTTTATCATAATGCCAATTTATTATTGAAACTGTTTAATCGTTTGTTGGATTTTAGAAAAATAGAAAACGGACATTCCAAATTGTATCTTACAAGAGGCAATATAATCAGTACGATTCAAGATGTATGCATTTCTTATAAAGAGTTGAAACAAAATGATAATGTCAGGTTCGTTTATACAACAGATATTGATAGACTGGTTATCTGGTACGACAAGGAGAAAATATTCTCAATCGTAGATAATTTGATTTCGAATGCGTTTAAATATACTACCGAAGGAGTGATTACCGTAGCGGTTCGCAAATTGAAGAAAACGGATAAGGAATATGTGGAGATTGAGGTGAAAGATACGGGTGTCGGCCTTACAGAGGAGGAACAGGAGTACATATATGACCGTTTTTATCAGGTGAAGAATATGAGTTCGGCCACGGGGACTGGTATTGGGCTTTCATTAGTTAAAAATTTCGTGGCTTTACATCAGGGGGAAATCACTCTTGATAGTACGAAAGGCATGGGTAGTTGTTTCAGGGTAACCGTTTCATCTTCGTTGAGTCCGGATATGGGAGATCCGGACTTGACGGATGACTCTTCTGAAATGGAGGAGGAGATGTTGGAGGAAAACTCGATGGATAAACTGACAGAGGAGTTGATGATGAATAAGAACGTTTTGCTGGTGGTGGATGATAACAAGGACATTTGCGAATATGTGCAGTCGTGTTTTGAGAATGAGTTTAAGGTGTTGTTGGCAGATAGTGGAAGTACGGCTTGGGAAATCGTTTTGCAGGAATTACCGGATATTATTATCAGTGACGTGATGATGGAAGGCATGGATGGGAATGAGTTGTGCCGGAGTGTGAAAAGTAATGAAGCTACCAGTCATATCCCTGTTATCCTGCTGACTGCCAGAACGTCTATGTCTGATAAGCAAGAGGGTTATGATGCCGGTGCCGATTCTTATATTACAAAACCTTTCAGTTCGGAGCTGTTGATTACGCGGGTACATAATATATTGCAGACCCGGCAGAAGATGACCGACTATATATCAAAGTCTTTCTTTAATGCTGAAAATCCGGAACAACAGGAACGGACGGATGCTGTGAAGCAGAATAAACTCATTAAGGAATTGATACGGTTGGTTGAGGATAATATGGCCGATGAGCGGGTGGATATAGAGTTTCTTTCATCACGGCTTTACCTGAGCCATTCCAGTTTATTCCGTAAGGTGAAAGCACTGACGGGACTTTCCATTAATGAGTTTGTCAGAGGTATCCGTATGCAAAAAGCCAGGGAGTTTTTATTGTCAGGTGACTATTCCATTTCAGAAGTGGCTTTCAAAGTGGGTATCAATAGCATGCGTTATTTCCGGCAGTGTTTCAAGGAACATTATGGAGTTACACCGACGGACTTTATAAAGAATAATATGTTACTTTGATCTGAGTTGTCACGGGGATTTCCCGATTCTTTCCTCTTTCCTTATTTTTCTTGTTTTCAAAAGCGTTGTCTTTAAGACAATCCGGTGTTTTATATTTGCCGGATTGTTTTTGTGTTAACTTAATTGATAAAATACCTGCTTCTGTCGAAATGGCTTAGGAGCACATAATCGGGCAGGCTTAATTCTGTCCGGTTTTGTGTTAAATATATCAGAGAGTACTGTTTGGGCGTTGTGAGCCCTTTTTTGGTCGGTTTGTGTACTTGGTATGCCATATTAATAACATAGATTTGCATCAGAAAAACCTTGTGAATTTATACGGGGTAATTGTAAAAACTTAAATTGAATGGCTATTATGAAGAAACTCACTTTTCTTTTTTCTTTCTTTTGGATTTTTGTTTTATTTCCTGTTCGGGCGGAAACTCCGGATGGTGAAATAACCCAAATTCGTTTGATCTTTAAAACGCATCTGGATATTGGTTTTACCGATTTGGGAGACAATGTGCTGAATACATATATAAATGATTTTATTCCGGCTGCTCTTGATTTATCAGAGGAGATAACGGAAGGAAAAGACGGATATAAATATCCGTGGACAACCGGAGCTTGGCTTTTGTGGGAATACATGGAAAAATCATCTCCAAAGAATAAGCAACGTATTGAAGAAGCGATCCAAAGGAATGATTTCTTTTGGCATGCTTTCCCGTTTACGATAGAGGCAGAACTTTGTGACAGCTCGCTCTTTGCGGCTGCTTTTGATATTTCTCATCGGTTAGATCGTCAGTTTAAACGACATACGATATCCGCAAAAATAACGGATGTTCCGGGTATTTCGAGAAGCGTTATTCCGATAATGAGGAAACAGGGTATCTTTCTCCTGCATATTGGGACAAATCCGTGTATTCCCTTGCCTAAGCTACCTACTCTATTCCGTTGGCGTAACACGGACGGAAGCGAAATAAATGTGATTTATCAGTTGGGATATGGAGAGTTTTTAAAGCTTCCCGGAACGAAAACTGCCGCTTTTCTTTGTTTTACCAGTGATAATCACGGACCGCATACAAAAGAACAGATCGCGGAGCTTTATGCCAATATCAAAAAGCGTTTTCCCAAAGCGGATATTATTGCCTCTTCTTTAGATGATGTGGCTCGCGATATTGAATTATACTGCCAAGACGAACTTCCTGTTGTCACTCAAGAAATAGGTGATTCGTGGATTTGGGGAGTTGCATCCGATCCTAAGAAGATAGCTGAGTTTAGAACTCTGATGCGGCTACGTACTGATTGGGTGAATACCGGACGTTTGATCCCGGGGAGTGATTTGGATATGCGTTTTTCTTTGCCTTTACTGTTGGTGAGTGAACATACTTGGGGGTTGGATGTAAAATGGAATCTCCATAATTGGGATAAATACGCGCCGGCAGAGTTTGAGAAATTTCAGCGGACGGAAACGTTTCAACGAATGGAAGCGTCCTGGAACGAGAAACGTAGATTTATAACGTCTGCTTTAGCAACCTTGCCTGCCGATATGCAGAGAGAAGCGTATGTCGCTTTGTCAACTCTTAATCCTACTATTCCGGATCGGACCGGTTATGAGTGGTTTGATGTACGCAGTAAAGTGGTTCGGACCAAATGGTTTAATGTGATGTTTCATCCGGAAACAGGGGCACTTATGAAATTGGAGGATAAAGAAACACATACGGATTGGGCGGATGGAGAACATACATTAGGGGAATTTGCTTATCAAACCTTTTCCGAAGACGTGTTTAAAAACTTTATAGCTCAATATTGTCCTCCTAATCCCCCCGACTGGGCTAAACTGGATTATGGTAAACATCAATTGGCGGCTACGGGAACTCCACATAAAACTTGGGTGTATCAGTTGCTTCGGGCTTACAGTAAAAAAGAGAAACAAGGAACATCGGTTATTTTGGAACTGGGTCTGCCTCAGAGAGATAAATTTGTATATGGAGCACCTCAAACGGTCTATCTGAAGTATACCTTTCCGTTTGAAAAGAAACAGATAGAGGTGGAACTGGGCTGGTTTGATAAAAAGAAGAATCGTGTGCCGGAGGCATTATGGTATTCATTTACACCTTTATTAAGTAAGGCTTCTACATTGTTGCTGAATAAAATGGGAACGGAAGTCGATGTGACGGATGTTGTGGAAAATGGTAGTCGGCACATGCATGCAGTTACCGGAGATATTAAAATAAGTGATGGCGGAAAGCGGATGAGGCTTTATTCCTGGGATGCACCGTTGGTGGTTTTGAATGACAGGGATATTATGTACTTTGATAATGAGCCGGCGGAACCTTCAAAAGGCGTGAATTTCTGCCTGTTTAATAATACGTGGGGAACAAATTATCCCCAGTGGTTTGGAGATGATATGAAATTCCGTTTTTCAATTTTCTTTGAGTGATATAATTAATTATTAACCTTTTAATATTTGATAGTTATGAAAAAGAGTAGCTTACTTTTGAGTTTATTGTTGTTGGCCGGTCGTTTGTCTGCAACTGATGTGTATTGTTTTGATTTTGAAGAAGGCGGAACAGTTCCCTTGGCAATGTCTAATGCCGGTTGGTTACTGTCAGGGCCGGATGTTGTAGACAATCCGGTGAAAGCAGGTCTGAACTCTTCCGACAAGGTGTTAACTTTTGAAGGACAGGAGGGTATTGAATGGTGGGGAGGAGCTAATCTTACTCTGAATAGTGTGACAACCGATGAAAAGAACCGGTATATGTATATGATGGTTCGCGCCGATAGTGAAGTGACCGCTGATTTTGCATTTTCATTATTCAATGAAGGTACATATCTGGAAACGGTTGTACACACATTAGACGGTTCTGTTACGATAGGTGATGAATGGAAAGAGATTGGTTTTATTATGGATACGGACCTCACATTTGATGAGATTCGGATAACTCCTAATGCCGCCGGCATTTTTTATGTTGATAATATCCGGTTGTCCGATGACATTTTGACGCCTGATGTTTTGCCGGATCTGGAGCCGGTAGCATTAATTGATTTTGAAGAGGGTGAACTTGATCTATGGTCTGAATATTCGGAGGGTGCATTTATAGAGGTTTCTCCCAATCCGTCACTCGATCCCTTGGTGAATAATTCGGAGAATGTTTTGAAGGTGTGGATTCCTAAAGGGTTTTCGCCATATTATAACGGTGCTAAATTGAATGTGGAAGGAACTACTACGGAGAGCAGCCGCTATCTTCATGTGAAATATTTCCATCATCAGAATGAAAACAGCCAAGAGCCGCAGACTCTACAAGTTTTAGTTGACGGGAATGAAACCATATTCACAAGTGATTTTAATAATGTGGATGAGTGGAATGACGTGACAATTGATTTGGGAGTGGGAACTAGGATTAAATTTTTGAATTTCTTTGTTGACGGCTGGTGGCAGAATTTATATTTGGATGATATTGTTTTGGATGGGGCGGAAGAACGTGGCGATGCTCCCAGTGGAATGGCGGAGAATGAGTATATGGGCAATGACGTTAAAATTAGTGTGAGAGATAACCATCTTTATGTATCTACGGGCGATGATTCGGATTGTGTTGAAGTGTATGGAGCTTCCGGTGCATTGAAAGCTCGTTCGTCTGTGAACGGAGGAACATGTGAAATCGGATTGTCGAATGGTTTTTATCTGGTGAAAATTCTCAATGGAGGTGCATTGAAAGCGGTGCGAAAAGTTGTGATGTAATTGGGAAGTTCATGTTTCTATTATCGAACTTTTAAATATAATAAAAAGGAAAGAATTATGATTCTGCAAAAAATAGGTCTGACAAAACTTGTGGTATTTCTGCTTTTGTGTACTATAAGTTTATCTGTTCGGGCGCAATCTAAAAATATAGAGATTAAAGGCGTTGTTGTCTCTTCGGCAGACAATCAGCCCGTAATCGGTGCAAGTGTAATGGTACGGGGTACGACAATAGGGGTGGTGACGGATATAGATGGAAATTATGTCTTGAACGTACCCGAGAATGCCACTGCCATTGAATTTAAATATTTGGGGCTTCAGCCACAAGTTATTCCTTTTAAAAAGGACAACTTGAATGTGTTTAAGGTAGTGATGATGTATGAAGATACTAAACAGTTGGATGATGTGGTAGTGGTGGGATTTGGTAAGCAGAAAAAAGAGAGTGTGATCGGTGCCATTCAAACGGTAAAAAGTTCGGAATTATCCGTCCCATCAAGCTCACTTACTTCGGCATTTGCCGGAAAGATAGCAGGTGTTATTGCAGTACAGCGCACCGGAGAGCCGGGTGCTGATGGAGCGAACTTCTGGATTCGCGGAGTTTCCACATTTGCCGGTCCTACCTCGCCATTGATTGTTCTGGACGGTGTGGAGGTGTCTTCTTCGGAGCTGAATGCTTTAGCTCCCGAATCGATAGAAAGCTTCTCCGTTTTGAAAGATGCTACCGCTACCGCTCTATATGGTGCAAAAGGAGCCAATGGAGTGATGATAATTACCACAAAAAGCGGAAGAGATATGGATAAGCCGAGAATAAATGTGCGTGTGGAAAATTACTTTTCGCAACCCACCAAAATTCCGAAGTTGGCGGATGGTGTAACTTATATGAAAATGTATAATGAGGGAGAATTGAACCGCAATCCCGATAGGGTAGAGCCCTATTTTTCGGATGATAAAATAGCAGGAACGATGGAAAATCGTAATCCATATGTCTATCCGAATGTGGATTGGTATAAACAATTGTTTAATGATCTTTCATCCAATCAGTCAGTGAATCTGAATGTAATGGGGGGTAGTCGGCGTGTGGATTATTTTATTAATGCCTCTATCTTTAATGAGCATGGCATGTTGAAGAATTATAGTCAGAATCAGTTTGATGACAACAATATCCGGCAAACGCGTTACTCTTTCCAGAGTAATATCAATGCACAGTTGACAAAGACTACGAAAGTTGGATTGCGATTGACTACACAAATCAAAAATTACTCAGGACCGAATGTAAATACTGCCACTCTTTTTACGAAAACTATGCAGGTAAATCCGGTATATTTCCCTGCTTATTTCCCGAATACGGGAAATGAGGATGTGAAACATATTATGTTCGGGCATAAGAAACAGTATGGCATCGAGAATCCGCTGGCTCTTTATCTGAGCGAGAAGAAGGATAATTTTGAAACAAATGTTCTTTCTACTTTTACCATTGAGCAGAAACTGGATTTTCTGACAAAAGGCCTGTCGGCTAAGGGGTTGATTTCTTTCCAGAATTGGAGTTCCTCTTCTTCGGTTTTGGGGTATACTCCTTTTACCTATGAAATCGACTCTTATGAACAGACCGGTGATGGTTCTTATGATTATGTGTTGTCTGAGGTACAGGCGGGTACGGAAGCAGTGGTGGTAAAGAACAGTTCTAATGGTGGAAACAGAACCTACAATTTGCAGTTATCTCTGGATTATAATCGTGTATTCAATCAGGTACATAATGTGTCTGCCATGTTATTGTATCACCAACGGGAATATAAAAGTCCGAGCAGCAACTTTTATGATACATTGCCTTTGCGGGAACAGGGCTTGGCCGGACGCGCCACCTATAATTATGACAACCGTTATTTTGCGGAATTCAATTTCGGATATAATGGTAGTGACAATTTCATGAAAGACAATCGTATGGGCTTCTTTCCATCGGTGGCGGTCGGGTATATGATTTCAAATGAGAAGTGCTTCGATACGTTGAAAGACAAAATAAGTTTGTTGAAGATACGTGCTTCGTATGGATTGGTTGGTAATTCATTTACTTCACCCCGTTTCCCATATATAACGGAGGTTAATCTGGGTGGTCGTGGTTATACTTTCGGTGAAGATTGGAACAATACGCAATACGGAGCGGCAATTGTGAAATATGGTGCTGAAAATGCAAAGTGGGAGACCGGTGAGAAAACAAATATAGGATTGGAACTCGGATTGTTCGATAGGTTGACTATCATAACCGATTTCTTCTATGAGATGCGAAAGGATATATTTATGCAACGCAGAACTATGCCTACGACAGTAGGTATCGGAGAAGCCCAACCGTATATCAATATGGGAAAGGTCGAGAATAAAGGAGTGGATATGTCTTTGGAATATAATCATGCTTTCAGACCGGATATTTTATTATCTGTCAGAGGGAACTTTACTTATGCTGCCAATAAGTTGATCGAGAAAGACGAGCCTCGGCAATTGTTTGCTTATCAGTCGGAAATAGGATTGCCACTGAATATGCCCTATGGCTTGGTCGCTGAAGGTTTGTTTAAGGATGAAGAGGATATTGCAAACAGTCCCAGGCAAACGTATGTGCAAGTTAAACCGGGAGATATCAAATATAAAGATATGAATGGAGATAATGTGATTGATGACTTTGATATGACTTATTCTGGAAATCCCGAAGTACCGCAGATTGTATACGGCTTTGGTGCTTCATTAAATTATAGGAAGATAGATGTGTCGCTGTTTTTTCAAGGGGTTGCCAAAACCTCTATCGTGATGAGTAGCATTCATCCGTTTGGTGAATACCAGTTCAACGTATACGATTTCATAGCAAAGGATTACTGGTCGGAAACAAATCCGGATCCCAATGCCGCATATCCCAGACTGTCGGATACTTCTAATACTAATAATACAGCCCGATCGGATTTTTGGATTCGTAACGGTGCGTTCCTTCGTTTGAAAAATGCAGAAATCGGATTTACGCATAAGTTTTTGAGAGTCTATGTCAACGGGACGAATCTGTTGACTTTTTCGAAGTTTAAATATTGGGATCCGGAAGTTGGATCCGGCAATGGTTTATCTTATCCCACATTGCGTGTAGTGAATGTTGGTTTACAGTTGAATTTCTAAAAGAAAGATTTTGGATTATGAAGAAAATAATTTTTATACTGGCCTTATTGGTTGGCCTTGCCGGTTGTAATTATCTGGACATCGTGCCGGATGACAAGGCGACTATCGACGATGCTTTTAAGAATCAGCTTGAAGCTCATAAATTCTTATATACGCTTTACTCTTACATACCCTTACATTCTAATTTCCGGAGAAATATAGACTGGGCTCCGACAGATGAATTTACTACTTCTCCGAACTGGGACAATTATTGGTTTCCATTCAGAGATATGCGGAATGGTTTCAATAACGCCAGTTATCCGACATTCAATTTTTGGTCTCATTATAATTCGCGGGTAAATTATTCTTTGTATGATGGTATACGTCAATCGTATTTGTTTTTGGACCGTATTGACGATGTACCCGATATAGAATCGGAAAATGCAAGAAAATGGAAAGCGGAAGCGCGCTTTTTGATAGCTTACTATCATTATTTGCTGTTGAGGTATTATGGGCCGATTGTTATTGTTGACAAGTTGATTCCGTTTGATGCACCCGAAGAAGAACTCTTTGCTTATCGCTCTACGTATGATGAATGTGTGGCTATTCTTGTTAAATGGCTGGATGATGTGGCCGAGGAGTTGCCATTAGTGTTGAATAGCGGTGATTATGGTAAACCTACAAAATTGGTGGCAAAGTCATTGAAAGCAAGGATTTTGTTATATGCAGCCAGTCCGTTGTTTAATGGGAACTCGGAATATTATTCTGATTTTAAGGATAACAGGGGAATTTACCTCATCAGTCAGGAGTATGATAAGGAAAAATGGAAAAAAGCAATGGACGCTGCTCAGGAAGCTATTACATTGGCAAATTCATTGAATTATCATTTATATAAATATGAAAAATCAAAGAAACCATTAGCGCCTTTTGATCAGGCGGTGGCTAATGCGCGCTATACAATGGTTGATAAGTGGAATAGTGAATTGATATGGGGATACACCGGATGGAACGAGGATTTGAACCACGAAGATTCCTATCAGTGTTTGGCGGCTCCTCGACTGAAGGATGGCGGCATTCCTTATGAAGGAGTTGCTCCTTCTCTGGCTATGGTCGAAACTTTCTATACGGATAAAGGACTTCCTATAGACGCTGATCCGGATTATAAATATGATGAAAGGTATCAGTTGGAAGAAGAACATGAGACGGCTAAGTTGAATTTAAACCGGGAGCCGCGTTATTATGCCTTCATCGGTTATGACAGGGGATCATTTGAAGTATCAGGCGATACGATTCAACTGAAGATGCGTTATCGTGAAGCGCATGGCAAACCGGCCAACTCAACGAATTATAGCTATACCGGTTTTCTGGTGAAAAAAGGAATTCATCCCGAGAGTTTATTTGAGTCGAAAAATAAGCAAGTGCTTGTACGCTATCCTTTTCCATTGATTCGCTTTAGTGAACTATATCTGAACTATATAGAAGCATATATTGAATATTATGGAAAGCTTGACGGAAAGGCATTGGGCTATTTGGATGAGCTGAGAGAAAAGAATGGTTTACCCAAATGGGAGAAGGTTAAGAACTTGGCAACAAGAGAAATTACACCGGAAGAATTGGTACGTACGGAGCGTATGATAGAACTTTCGTTTGAAGGCCATCGCTTTCATGATTTGAGACGTTGGAAATGGGGAGACAAATATCTGAACACACCTATCAATGGTTGTGATGTGAATGCTACTACTGCGGATAAATTCTGGCAGATCAAATCGACGGGAGAAGAAAAGCGGGTTTTTAGAACTCCGCAAGACTATTTGTTGCCGATTCATTCTGAAGATTTGAAAATCAACTATAATCTGGTACAGAATTTCGGTTGGTAATAAGAAAGAGTATGCGAATGAGTAAATTATTGATTATTGGATGTTTGTTGTGGCATGTTTCCATTGCTCTCGCACAGAATACATATCAGTTTACTGTGAATCCTACTGTAAAATATCAGGCGATTGATCATTTTGGAGCATCGGATTGCTGGACAATGTATCGGTTCGGCAAATACGCCACAGAAGAAAATATTGATAAAGTCGCCGATCTGTTTTTTAGTAAGGAGTTCGATGAAAATGGATTTCCGAAAGGCATCGGATTATCCATGTGGCGTATGAATCTGGGAGCCGGAAGCCATGACAATGCATTCCAGGCCTATCGTGATATAAGAGGGAGAATGCCGTGTATATTGAAGAAAAGCGGTTATTACGACATGGATTTGAATGGAAGTTGCGGTGGCCAATTCACGTTCTTGAAAAAAGCAAAAGAACGAGGGTGTGAGTACACTTTGGGATTTTGTAATTCTCCTCCTTATTTCATGACGCGTTCGGGATACACCACCGGAAATGAGGATTCGAGTAAGCCTTTGGAAGCAAAATACGCTTTGTCATTGAATCTTACCGATGAGGGTATCGAGGATTTTACGGACTATATGTCTGAAGTTGTAAAACGTACGGCAGATACTCACGGTGTTGCATTCGATTATATCGACCCGGTGAATGAGCCCGAATGGGGTGCATGGATGGGAGAGAACATGCATGCAACCAATTCGGATATTAAAAAAATTGCAATATCCCTAAATCGTAAATTGGTAGCTAAAGGCTTGGATACGAAGATAGCAATACCCGAATCGGCCCGTTTGGATTATTTATATTCCGTGCCGGCTGCTTCTGCACCTTTAAATGCATTGGATTATGGGAAGAAAATAGAGAATTTCTTTAGTCCGTCAGGGAGTGCTTATGTTGGAGATTTATCGAATATATCTCACCACATAGCCGGACATGGATATTTTACTACGGATCCGGCAACTCAACTGTTGCAGTACAGAAGTCATATTCCGGAATTGTTGGATAAGTTTGATGTGAAATATTGGATGACGGAATATTCGTTGGGAGATTCTTTTGATGAATACATGGATAATCAGTGGGGTGTGGATTTATCTATTAATTATGGTTTGTTTGTTGCGCGTATCATCCATGCGGACTTGGTGGTCGGCAATGCTTCTGCCTGGCACTGGTGGCTGGGGGTAACTGATGTGGATTATAAAGATGGGCTGATTTATTTGAGGCGGAATGGTGATTATAGAGTAGCCTATCAGATGATTGAGGATCCTAATGGCATTGCACCGGAAAAAGCATATAAAGAAGTTTATGGAGGCTGTGAGGTTGTACAAACCAAGCTGCTGTGGTGTTTGGGTAATTATTCACGTTTCATACGTCCCGGTGCCAGAAGAGTGTCCGTAACAAGTTCAGTCGGAACGAATAATATAAAAGGATTGATGGTTTCCGCTTTTGAAAATACGGATGGGGAGATTGTGGTTGTAGCGATAAATTATTCGGAAGAAGACCAACGTGTTATTTTTAATGTGAAACAGGACAACGAGTTCTATTTTCGACCTTATATCACTTCAGATAGGACGGAAGATAATTTGCGTCCTATGTCTTTGGTTAAATCGACCGAACCGTTCATCGTCCCTAAACGCTCGATTGTCACTTTGGTTCAGTCGGGAAATTCAACCGGCTTGGAGAAGGAAGTGTTTGCTTGCGATGAACATTTAAGGATAGAGACATATGCGGGTGGTTTTAAGATATTGAATGAAGATGTAAGCAGAGTCGAAGTATGGAATACATACGGACAACTATTAAAGAATGGCTCTGTTGTCGGATGCAAGGTCGATATAGAATTGCCGGGAGGAATGTATTTGGTCAGATGCCGGAATAGCGCCGGACGCGTGTTAATTGGAAAAGTAGTAATATAATTAGAGTCAATAATTATGAAAGTAAAAAAGATAACCGGACAGCTTGATAAATCATTGTTAGGTGTGTGTTTAATGGCATTTATGGGATGTTCTACTGTGTTGAATGCGCAGGTAAAAACAGAAGCTGATTATGTAAATCCATTAATAGGTACAGCCGCAAAAACGGCAGGGGGTGTTTTACCTTCGGTGGTCGTTCCATTCGGGAAAACCCATTTTTGTCCAATGACCAATCAGAATCATATTGGGCGTCCGCCTTATTATTATGAAGAGAATCAAGTTGTAGGTTTTATAGCTTCTCATCAGTCGGCGGTTTGGATGGGAGATTTTGGAGATGTTGTGCTTTTCCCAACCGTAGGGGAACCTGATGTGAACGAATCGACGCGAAAACTGTGGTTGGATCATGACAAAGAGTCCGCTCATCCCTTTTACTATTGTGCCGATTTGAAGACATATGATCGAAAGTCGGATATAAAAGCAGAAATTACTGCGTTGGCAAATTCTGGTATATTCAGGTTTACTTATGAGAAAGGGGCGGAGCCGGGGCTATTGATAGAGGCCAGCCGGGAGACGGGTTTTGCCGGATTTATAGTAATTGATACATTGAAGAATGAAGTGTACGGTTACAATCCGGATCGCCAGGATGCTTATTTAGGGCCTCCTTTACAAAATTTCAAAGGGCATTTTGTGATTCGGTTCAATAAAAAGATAAAATCTTTTGGGACATGGGACCGGACAGGGAAACAGCCTCGGAATGTAAAGAGGAAAGAGGAACTGGTTGGTGCTTATCTTACATTCGAGCAGACGGATAATAATATAGTGGAGGCATATTTTGCAAATTCTTTTATAGACCGGCAACAGGCTATAATGAATATGGATCACGAACTTACCGGGCAGAACTTTGATCAGATAAGAGATACAAACAAGAAGCTTTGGAATGATTTATTGAGTAGGGTACAGATAAAAGATGTTACCGATTCTACTCGTACCATTGTGTATACGGCTCTGTATCACACCATGCTTTTCCCCAGAATATTTTCGGAACAAGGGCGTTATTACAGTGCCTTTGATGATCAGATTCATGAGGGGGAATTCTATAGTACTTTTTCGTTGTGGGATACATTCAGGGCGCTGCATCCTTTGTTACTTTTGACAACTCCGGAACGGGTGAATCCGATGATTGCTTCTTTATTGAGAATGTATTCGGAGGGGGGATGGCTTCCCAAATGGCCGAATCCCACTTATACCTCGATCATGATCGGTACGCATGCAGATGCCGTCATTGCCGATGCATATGTCAAGGGATTTCGTGATTATGATTTGGCATTGGCTTATGAAGCTGTACGTAAAAATGCTTTTCAACCACCCTATGGAGATTCCGGAGGAGATCAATTTTATATAGGCGATTCTTGGAATAATGCAAAACCCTCTTTTCGACCGGCCGATGCGGGAAACTATTGGTGGGACAGAGCCTATTGGAATGGAGGATATGAGGCTCGTGGAGGACTGACCTGGTATATGAAGTATAACTTTGTTCCGGTAGATTATGCATCCGAGAGTGTCAGCCGTACCGTTGAGTTCTCATTAGATGACTATTGCATTGCGCAAATGGCGAAAGACATGGGGAAAGAAGAAGATTATCGTATGCTAATGGAGCGAAGCCGCTATTATAAAAATTTATACAATCCGGAAACGAAAAGACTGGCGCCACGTTATCACGACGGTAGATGGTATGAGCAGCCGGAGTGGGGATTTACAGAGGGGTCTTCGTGGACCTATCTGTTCGGTGCAATGCATGATGTGCCCGGGATGATTGAAATGATGGGCGGGAAGAAAGCCTTTTCTGCAATGCTCGACCGTAATTTTAAAGAGGATCATTATAGGCATGATAATGAGCCGGGACATCATTATATCTACCTTTATAATTGGACGCAGGAGGCATATAAAACCCAAGAACTGGCCCGTAAACACTCTCGTATAAACTATAATGCTGATCCTGCTTACGGAATAAACGGTAATGATGATCTGGGGCAGATGTCTGCATGGTATTTGTTTACTTGCATGGGATTTTATCCGGTTTCACCCGCCAGTGGCGAATATGCGATTGGGGCGCCTCAGTTCCCGGAATTCTCTATTTGTATGGGGGGGGACAGGACGAAGATTCTGTGTATCAAAGCAAAGAATCTATCCGAAAAAAACAAGTATGTAAAGAGTGTTTCAGTGAACGGAAAGAGGCTGAAAGCACCTGTACTAAAGCATGAAGATATAAAAGACGGGGGCGTAATTGTGTTTGAAATGGTAGATAAACCTGCCACATTTGGTAATAAGTAACTGGAGGGTGTATGAGAATTAGGTTTTGTTGGTTATTGTTGTTGGCTGTGGTCTGCTTGAGTTGTAATAGTGGTAAAGCTCCGGGCAAGTTTGAAATTGGTAAAAAGACATTCTTATTGGATGATAAACCTTTTGTTGTGAAAGCTGCCGAGATTCATTATCCACGGGTTCCGAGGGAGTATTGGGAACATCGTATCGAAATGTGCAAGGCATTGGGTATGAATACGATCTGCTTGTATATCTTTTGGAATCTTCATGAAGAGACAATGGGAAACTTTGATTTTTCGGGGAATAAGGATGTTGCTGCTTTTTGCCGTTTAGCTCAAAAGCACGGGATGTATGTTATTATTCGTCCCGGGCCTTATGTTTGTGCCGAATGGGAAATGGGAGGGCTTCCTTGGTGGCTGTTGAAAGAGGACAGTGTAAAACTCCGTACGTTGGATTCTCTTTATATGTCCAGAGTCGGAATTTTTATGGAGAAGGTAGGACAAGAACTGGCCGATTTGCAAATCACGCGTGGTGGTAATATTATTATGGTACAAGTAGAGAATGAATATGGTTCTTATGGTGTCGATAAGCCCTATGTTTCTGCTATCCGTGATATGGTCAGGAAGCATTTTGAAGTCGCTTTATTTCAATGTGACTGGAGCAGTAATTTTTTGGATAATGCATTGGATGATCTTTTGTGGACCATTAATTTTGGGACAGGTGCTGACATTGATGCTCAATTTGCCCGGTTAAAGGAAATACGTCCCGAATCGCCTTTGATGTGCAGTGAATTTTGGAGTGGCTGGTTTGATCATTGGGGAAGAAAACATGAAACACGGGATGGGGAAATAATGGTTGAAGGTTTAAAGGAAATGCTTGATAAAAACATTTCTTTTAGTCTGTATATGACGCATGGCGGTACGACTTTCGGGCAGTGGGGAGGAGCGAATAATCCTGCGTATAGCGCGATGTGTAGTTCATATGATTACGATGCTCCTATCAGTGAGGCGGGATGGGTGACAGATAAATATCTCGCTTTGCGTGAGATGCTTGCAAAATATGTTCCCGGAGGAGAACAATTACCGGATATACCCAAATCTTTTCCTGTTATGAAAATTCCGCCGATTCATTTTACGGAGGTAGCTCCTTTATTTGAGAATTTGCCGGAACAAAAGAATTCGGAACATATTCTTCCGATGGAGAAATTCGATCAAGGTTGGGGAACTATATTGTATCGTACAAAATTACCGGATGTTAAGTCGGGCACCGTATTAAGAATAACGGAACAACATGATTGGACTCAAGTGTACGTTAATGGTAAGCTATTGGGACGTCTCGACAGAAGGTTGGGAGAACAGGAGGTGATTTTACCTGCATTGAATGCAGGAGCTACATTGGATTTGCTGGTTGAAGCCATGGGACGTGTTAATTTTGATAAATCGATACATGACCGTAAGGGGATAACCGATAAGGTTGAATTGATAAGTCAAGAGAATATAGTAGAACTACGTGACTGGAATATCTATAACTTCCCGGTAGATTACTCTTTTGCAAAAGATAAGAATTACGTAGAATCTCCTGCAATCGATGAACCGGCTTATTATCGGGCTACTTTTACTTTGGATAAAGTTGCAGATACATTTTTGAGTATGGAAACTTGGGGAAAGGGTATGGTATGGGTCAACGGACATGCTATGGGACGGTTTTGGGAGATTGGACCTCAACAGACATTGTTCATGCCTGGATGTTGGCTGAATAAAGGTAAAAATGAAATTATAGTTCTTGATTTAAAAGGACCGGATAAGGCAGTCATAGAGGGCCTGGAAAAACCGATATTGGATAATTTACGGGTAGACGTTCCTAAAACGCACCGCGAGCAGGGACAAACGTTGGATTTAAAGCAAGAGAAAATTACGATGGAAGGGGCTTTTGAAAAACAATCCGGTTGGCAAACGGTGAAATTTCCGGTGCCGATAAAAGGCCGTTATTTCTGTTTGGAGGCATTAAAGTCTTTTGACGGCAGGAATGTGGCGGCGGTGTCGGAACTCAACATAATAGATGCAAACGGTCAGGTTATTCCAAGAGAAAAATGGGCAATAACCTATGCGGATTCAGAAGAGACTCGCAGCAGTAACCGAACGGCGGACAAGGTGTTTGATTTGCAGGAATCCACATTTTGGCAAACGGTAGATAATGTTGCTTATCCTCATCAGCTTGTAATTGACTTGCAGGATGAATATCAGATTGGCGGTTTTGCCTATCTGCCTTGCGTTGAGGTAAATAGTCCGGGAGCAATAAAAGAATATAGAGTATATGTTAAACAGACTGATTTTAAATATTAAGGCTATGAAACGGTATTTTTTATTGGTACTTATAATTCTGTTTTCTATTGATTATGTTGGTTCTCAGGTAAAAAGGTATCGTATAGAAACTTCTGAATCTCATCAAATAATGCAGCATTTTGGGGCTTCGGATGCATGGACCATGCAATATCTGGGACTTTGGCCGCAGGAGAAACAAGATCGGATTGCGGATTGGCTTTTTAGTATGGAGAATGATGCTGATGGAAAACCTAAGGGAATCGGACTTTCGTTATGGCGTTTTAACTTGGGGGCGGGTAGTACCGAGCAAGGTGAGGAAAGTCGAATATCTTCTTCGTGGACCCGAACAGAGTGCTTTTTACAGCCGGATGGAACTTATAGTTGGGATAAACAAAAGGGACAACGCTCCTTTCTGCGTTTGGCAAAAGAAAGGGGTGTGAATAGCTTTCTTGCCTTTTTGAACTCTCCTCCTGTTTATTTCACCCAAAACGGATTGGCAACAAATACAGGCCGTGACGGTACTTTTAATTTAAAACCCGATTGCTATGAGAAACATGCCCGTTTTATTGCTGACGTGTTGCAAGGCATTAAGGAACATGACGGAATAATGTTCGATTACATTTGCCCGTTTAATGAGCCGGACGGTTCATGGAACTGGGTTGGTTCGAATCAAGAAGGTAGTCCGGCCACCAATAATGAGATAGCCCGAATGGTGAGATGCTTAAATGACGAGCTTGTTTCCCGTCGGATGGACACGAAAATCCTGATAAGCGAATCTGCCGATTATAATTACCTGTTTCGTGTTCATGGACACGGAGACTGGAGACGGAGTTGTCAGATACAGTCTTTCTTCTCACCGGATAGTACGGATACTTATATTGGAAATTTACGGAATGTTCCTCATTTGATTGTCGGACACAGTTATTGGACCAATACTCCTTTGGATAACCTCCGTAACATACGGTGTATGTTGGCGGATACATTGAAGAAGTATAATCTTGATTTTTGGCAAACAGAAGTATGCATCATGAGTAATGATGAGGAAATAGGTGGTGGCGGTGGTTTTGACCGCACAATGAAAACGGCCTTATACGTCGGACGTGTCATTCATCATGATATTGTTTACGGAGGTGCTTCCGGTTGGCATTGGTGGCGTGCAGTAGGTGAGGATTATAAAGATGGACTTATCCGGGAATATTCTGATCCTCCTTACTTGGACGGTCGTGTTGAAGACTCAAAGCTGATGTGGGTTTTGGGAAATTATAGTCGGTTTATCCGCCCCGGAGCTGTTCGCTTGGGCGTCTCGGCTTTTGATGAGAAAGGAAATAGGATACAGGAAGGGGATACGGAGCAGAAAGGATTAATGTGTTCGGCATACAGGAATAAAGATGGTAGTTGGATAATGGTATTATTGAATTACGGGACGGATGACAGGGCTTTCTCTTTTGAATTGAGTGGTAAAAAGAAAAAAAGGGTGTGGAAACAATACCGCACATCTGATGACGAAAATGAAAATTTGTTACCGATAGGTAGTTGCCGTGAAGGAGAAGATATTAGAATTCCGGCTCGCTCTGTTATAACATTTGTTTCTAAAAAATAAGATTATGATGAAAGAAGTGAAATTTCAACCCGATTATACAAATTTGCTAAAGGTGATGTATAATCAAAAGCCAGATTATTTGCCATTGTACGAGCACCATATTGATGCCCCTTTTATTTCCAGATATACGAATGAAAAGGTAGAAATAGTGTCTAATAATTTGCCGGATTTGGACGAATACTTTAGAAAAACAATTCGCTTCTGGATGGAACATGGCTATGATGCTTTTGACTATGAGGCGGGCATTTGTGATATCATACCGGGGCATGGAGCTATTCTTGGAGGGATGCAAGGCCCGATTCAAGCCAGAGAGGATTTTGAAAAATATCCATTTGATGAGATTCCTGTTATATTTTGGGATACTTATAAGCCCCGGCTGGACACGATTCGTAAAGTACTGCCCAAAGGAATGAAAGCATATGGTGGATGTGGATATGGGATTTTTGAAACGGCCCAGGATCTGGTTGGTTATGAGAGTCTTTGTATCATGCAATATCTCGATCCGGATTTATTTGCAGATCTGTTTAGTCGGATAGGGGATATGTATGTGGAGTTGTGGACAAGAATGGTTGTCGAGTATTCTGATATATTTGTATTTTTCCGAATGGGGGATGATTTGGGACATAAGACGGCAACGATGCTGGAGCCGGATACTATTCGCCGGTTTATCTTGCCGCAACATAAACGGGTCATTGATGTCGTGCACGGTGGTGGTAAGAAATTCCTACTTCACAGTTGTGGAAACATTTTTGAGATCATGCCCGATATTTTGGCAAATGGCATTGATGCCAAACATTCTAATGAAGATCAAATTTGCCCATACAAAGTATGGATAGAAAAATATGCCGATAAGGTAGGGCTGTTTGGTGGCTTCGATATGAATTTTCTTATCTTGAATCCATACGATGTCGTATATCAGAAAGTATTGGAAGAAGGTACATTGTTTCGGTCGATGGCGAATGGGTATGGATTAGGATCGGGAAATTCAATTCCCGATTATATGAGTATAGATGGTTTCCGTGCTATGACGGATGCCGTTAAAGAAATAAGAAGACGTGAAAAACAACTAATATAAAAAGCGATGAACGAAATACTTGAAAAAATCAGAGAGTGTGTTATTGTTGGTAAAATTAATGCATCGACTCCTTTCCCTCCCGACATGAAAGGAATGCCTGGGGCATATGACTATACTAAGGAGGCTATAGAAAGCGGTATATCACCGGCCGATATTATGAATCGGGGCTTGGTCTCTGCGATGGATGAAGTGGGACAGCGCTTTGCTGAAAACAAAATATTCGTTCCTCAGATGCTACTCTCTGCAAAAGCGATGAATGCGGCGATGGAATTGCTGAAACCTTATTTTAACTCTGGAGCTGTCAGACGAAAAGGTACAGTTATTATCGGAACGATTTTGGGAGATTTGCATGATATAGGGAAAAATTTGTGCGGAATGATGATTGAGGGGGCCGGTTGGGAGGTGGTCGATCTGGGAGTCGACGTATCGTCGGACCAGTTTGTTGTTGCTTTGCAAGAACATCCGGATGCAGTTATTGGAATGTCTGCCTTGTTGACTACGACAATGACGAACATGGAACCTGCCATTCAAACTATTAAATCGTTTTCTCCAAATACGAAAGTGATGGTAGGAGGTGCTCCGTTGTCTCGTGAGTTTGCCAAATCGATCGGGGCAGATGCATATGGAAAAGATCCGCAGGAATCAGTGAAATGGTTGGATTCTTTAATAGCGTAGAGAATGCCTGAGTATAGAATACCATATTCTTCATTACAGATCTCTTTGGACGACTTCTCTGGGATATTTTCCAATACAACTGAAGCGGAGATGTTACGCATGGAATTAGAGACGGTTATTGAAATCGGTAAAGAATTGATAGCCCCCTGGGGGATGGTTCTTATTTTTGATGCGGTAGAGATTGGTGTGGATCGTTTTTGTGCCAAGGATATTCGTTTTGAATGTGGTAGGAAAATTGCCGGATCATTACGTGGAAGTGATAAAATTGGTGTATTTGTCTGTACGATCGGGGTAGAAATTGTTTCCGCATACAATCGTTTTACAGCTTCGGGTGATTATCTGAAAGCCTATTTTTTGGATATATTCGGTAGTATTGCAGTAGAAAAAGCGATGGATAACATACAGGGACAACTGAAAGAGGAATTTTCTAAAAAAGGTTTTGGAATGACGAATCGTTTTAGTCCGGGATATTGTAATTGGTTGGTGAAAGAGCAGAAAAAACTGTTTTCACTGCTGCCGTCCACTCCTTGTAACATTCAATTAAGCGAGTCGTCTTTGATGATACCGTCAAAGTCGATAAGTGGTATTATTGGAATTGGGACATCGGTTCGTTTTGTAGAACACAATTGCTCTTTGTGTGGAATGCAAAATTGCTTGTATAGAAAAAAGTTACATAATATAGATTATTAAGATGCGAACACAAACCTCTATAAAAAATATATTGCCTGTTCTGTTTGGATTTTGGGTAATGGGATTTGCTGATGTAATTGGCATCTCAGTAGCTTATGTAAAAGAACAGTTTGCATGGAATGAAACAGAAGCCGGTTTTTTACCGTTTATGGTATTTATCTGGTTCTTGGTTTTATCTGTCCCCGTTGCTGTATTGATGAATTGTATCGGTAGAAAAGTAACTGTTCTGGTTAGTATGGTATTCACTTTTGTCGGCATGGTGTTACCTTTCTTTTTTTTCAATGAGATTGTTTGTTATCTGGTATTTGGGCTTCTTGGAATTGGGAATACGTTCTTGCAGGTATCACTAAATCCTTTAGTAACGAATGTGGTTCATGGAAAATTGTTGACCAGTGCATTGACTGCCGGGCAATTGGTGAAAGCCGTATCGGCTTTTGTAGGACCTATACTGGCTGCACTTTGCTCTTTACAACTTGGAAACTGGGAACTTATGTTTTTGATTTATGCGGGCATAACGCTTTTTTCTACATTTTGGCTGTTTGTAACGCCTATCCCTAAAGAAGAAATAACTGACCGGAGTAGTTTGTCGATAAAGTCAACTGTACTATTATTGGGAAAAACAAAAATATTGTGGCTATTCTTCGCTATAATTTGTGTGGTGGGGTTGGATGTTGGTATGAATGCAATTGTTCCCAAACTTATGGTTGCTCGTTTGGATCAAGCTAAGGAAATAGCAGGATATGGTGCGAGCTGGTATTTTGCAGCCCGGACATTGGGAGCTTTTCTGGGAGTTTTTATTCTTTCTAAGATGTCGGAAAGAGTCTATTTTAGTGTCAATATGCTAATTGCTTTGATTGCCGTAGTATATTTAGTCGAGGCATTTTCATATACTGCTATTCTTATTGGAGTTTGTGTGATAGCATTTTGTGCTGCAGGTATATTCTCTGTAATCTATTCCGTTGCATTAAGGCTTTTTCCGGATAAAGCAAATGAAGTGTCCGGTTTGATGATAACAGGAGTTTCCGGTGGTGCCTTGATTCCATTACTTATGGGAATGGCGATAGATTTGTGTGGGACGTTGAATGCGGCTCTCGCCGTATTAGGGTTATGTGTTGTCTATTTATTGGCATGCTCTTTCCGGATTACGGGGTTTAAAATGAAATAATGTAAAAAAAGAAATGTGATGAAAAAATGGATTAATCAGATACTGGAAAATAAAGAAGTGGCTGCACTTCCAATTATGACACACCCGGGTATTGAACTGATAGGAGAAACTGTGAGACGTGCAGTGACTGATGGAGATATACATTATAGGGCTATTCGGGCGGTTACGGAACACTACCAAACAGCCTCTTGTACCGTTATTATGGATCTGACGGTTGAAGCGGAAGCATTTGGAGCGGAAATAAAATTTCCGGAAGATGAAGTGCCGACGGTTATCGGTCGTTTGGTAGCTGATTCGGAATCGATACAAAAAATGCAGATACCCGATTTGAGTGGAGGACGCATCCCGGAATATTTGAAGGCTAACGAATTAGCTGTCAGAAATATTAAAGATAAGCCCATATTTTCGGGTTGTATAGGGCCTTATTCTTTGGCGGGTCGTTTATATGATATGTCCGAAATAATGGTGGCTATTTATATTGCACCGGATATGGTTCTTGAATTGTTGGCTAAATGTACTGAGTTCCTTATAAGCTATTGTAAAGCTTTGAAAAGTATTGGTACAGCCGGTGTTGTGATAGCCGAACCTGCTGCCGGATTACTTTCTAATGAAGACTGTGTAACGTATTCTACCGATTTTGTGAAGCAGATAGTCGATAAGGTACAGGATGATAATTTTACGGTTATCTTACACAACTGTGGAAATACAGGACAATGTACTCAGGCGATGGTAGCAAGTGGAGCGAACGCACTTCATTTTGGCAATAAAGTAGATATGGCCAATGTTATAAAAGAATGCCCTTCTAATGTATTGGTTATGGGTAATATAGATCCGGTGGGTATATTGAAACAAGGTGACCGGAATTTGATATTTCGGGAGACTAAAAAGCTATTAGAAGATATGTATAAATATTCTAACTTTGTGATATCTACAGGTTGTGATGTTCCTCCCCATGTTCCGGAAGAAAACATTAATGCGTTTTTTGATAGTATTAACAGTTTTAATTCCAAGCAGGGTTAAAGTTGATGAACATCCCGGTTATTTATTCTTCTGTTTTTTAAGAGGAATATTATTTCTTAACTGTAAAGAAACGTATTTTGCTATGAGAAAATGTAATTTAACATAGGCTTAATATTGTGTTTCCTTGTGGTAGGATATTGCATTTTTCTTTTTATAAAGTGTGTATTCAGTATAAAAACAGGCATTTCGAGCATCCTGTTATGAAGGAAAAAGACAATTGATAAAGAAAGAATGCGAACGTATCCGAAAATTCGGGCATGCTCGCATTCTTTTTTTAAGTAGGTCTTTATTTCTTCTTTTTATAGTATATCCCTATGACTGCTATTACTCCAATGAGCAATAATATCAGTGCACCATAAGCAATCCCCTCTGTCACATGCAGGCTCTGCGGGTCAAAGCGCATCTCGATCGTGTGTGTACCGGCCGGAACATTCATGGCACGCAAAATATAATTTGCACGGGCTATATCCGCCGGCTGGCCATCAATGGTTACCTGCCATCCCGGCTGGTAATAGATTTCGGAGAATACGACCACACCGTCTTTGGGAGAAGAAGTCTCATATATCAGGTGGTTAGGCTTATAGCTGACAAGTTTGACGGTACTTGCTGAATCGACATTCAAGCCTTCGGTCACCCCTTTCAGGATATCTTTAAATTTGACATCGACGATGGCCGTATTTTTCAGGTCTACTTTACCTACGGCATCGATCTCTTCGTTGGCATTGTCAACGTATTGCACTTTGTCGACGAACCAGGCATTACCGTACGCGTATGGATTCAGAATAGGGGCTGTTTGTCCCTGCTGGTTGACAGGGAAAATGAAATACTTCGTATTCAGCATATTCAATACCTGGAACTTGCCGGCATCTACACTGTCCATTTCTCCACCGGACGCTGCTACCTCCTTAAAGGCTACTTGCATTTCGGGTTTGATGTGGTGGTCTATCATTTCCTGATAACGGCGCAATTTGGCGGCATGGTATCCACCGACGCTTTTGTGCCAGTAAGCAGTGTTGTTTTCGTCAAATGTGGAGGTGGCAAAGTTTAGTACCCGGTAGTCCAAGCTCTTGTCTTGCAGAATCAGTTCGTCGGCTTTGGTCTTGTTGAATGTTTCTGTCCGAATGGAATGGGGTACAAACTGGTCATCATGGAGATAACGTTTGTTGACGGTCCACATATCCCCCAAACAAAGCAGCGCAATGCCCGCGATGGTAAATGATTTGCGCAACTTGCCCGTTGCATAAAGCCAAAGCAACGCACAGCCGATGGCTATGATGATAAAGCTGCGCAGGGCATCGGCACTGACAAGTGCTCCGCGCATGTCTGTAAGGCTGGCCAAAATGCCGGAAAGTTCGTTAGCAGGTATCATCTGCTGGTCGACGGCATTTTGAAGCATCTGAACCTCCCGGGCAGATACAAAACCGGAATTGAGACTACTGGGGGCTATGAACAGCAGTAAGGCAACGCCGGCAGTCAGTACGAAACTAATGCCGAATGCTTTTTTATCTTTCTTCCATATGCCGGGCTCTTCTAAAATGCGCTTTAAGGCAAAGATGGCCAACAGGGGTATTGTGAACTCTGCAATGACGAGAATAGACGATACTGCACGAAACTTGTTGTACATCGGGATATAATCGATGAAAAAGTCCGTCAACGGCATAAAGTTCTTACCCCATGACAGGAGGATGGAGAAGAGTGTTGCTCCGACCAATGCCCATTTCAGAGGCCCTTTTACGATAAAGCATCCTAAGACGAACAGGAATAATACGAATGCGCCTACATAGACGGGGCCTGCTGTCCAAGGTTGGTCACCGAAATATTGCGGGAACGAACTATATAATCCGCCGTACATCGGGTTTGCTTTTTTCATGGCCGTATCGCTTTGGCTGAGGACAGCGCCGGAAGAACCACCTTTAAAGTTGGGAACAAGCAGCGTCCATGTTTCTCCGATACCATAACTCCAGTTTGTAATGTAATCGCGGTCTAATCCGCTACTGGTCTGTTTGGCTGCATCCCCGGTTTGAACCAGTTCGCTTTTACTGCGCATGGTTTCTTTACTGTATGTGTAAGTGTGGTAAAGATTGGTAATATTGGTTGCCACACCGACAAGGGCCGCCACTATTAATATGGCACTTGCCTTGAAGAACTTCGGTAGTGTTTTGTTACGCCATGCGTCTTCAAAGTAAGCCCCTACAAAAAAGAGGATGACGAACAGGAAGTAATAAGACATCTGTACGTGGTTCGATGTAATCTGTAGGGCAATGAAGACGGCAGTGACAATACCACCTAATAACAGACGCCCCCGGTAGGCAAGGACAATACCGGCTAGAGTAGGCGGTATGTAAGCAAGAGTGATGAACTTCCAGAGGTGTCCGGCGGATATTAATATGAAAAAGTAGGAGGAGAATGCCCACATGATTCCTCCTAATCCGGCAAGCCAGGCCGGTATGCCGAATGCTCGCAGCAAGATGTAGAAACCGAGCATCAGAATAAATGTCAGGCTGACATAATTGGGTAGAAACAGCTGATACACTTTCTGTACCCACTGCAACGGTTTACTCGTGTCGTAAGAGGGGGCTATCTGATAGGTTGGCATACCGCCGAAGATGGAATTTGTCCAACGGGTACGTTCGCCTGTCTGTTCGTAGTACTCTTTGGCTTCTTGTCCGGCACCGGCACCGGCAGCAATATCATGCTGGAACAAAATGCGGTTCTCTATGTCCGCCGGAAAAAAGTAGACGAAGGAAATCAGAATAAATGCCAGAATGGCAATGAGGTCGGGAAGAAATTTTTTCATTTACAATTTGACGATTTACGATTTACAATTGAAATTTGTATCATTTACGATTTGACGATTTACGGGTTCAGATGTTGATATCCAAAGGCTATTATCAATCGTAAAATCGTAAATCGTCAAATTGAAAAATTAATAGCGATAGTGATCCGCTTTATATGGACCGTCTACCGATACGCCGATATATGCAGCCTGTTCGGGAGTTAGTTTTGTCAGTTTCACACCTATCTTCTCAAGATGCAGACGAGCTACTTCTTCATCAAGATGCTTAGGCAAACGGTATACATTGATATCGTATTTTTTGTTGAACAATTCGATTTGTGCCAATGTCTGGTTAGTGAAAGAATTGCTCATTACAAATGACGGATGCCCCGTTGCACATCCTAAATTTACCAGACGTCCGTCGGCCAGCAGGATGATGCTGTGACCGTCAGGGAAATAATACCGGTCTACCTGTGGTTTGATATTTACACATTTGATACCGGGGTAGTGTTTTAATGCATCCACTTGTATTTCGTTGTCGAAGTGTCCGATATTGCAGACGATAGCCTGGTCTTTCATCTGTTCCATATGGTCGATACGGATAATGTCGATATTACCGGTAGTCGTTACAAATATATTTCCCTCTTTGCACGCGTCTTCCATAGTTACTACTTCGAAGCCTTCCATAGCCGCTTGTAAAGCACAGATCGGATCTACTTCCGTTACCAAAACACGCGCTCCGTACGAACGCATGGAGTGTGAGCAGCCTTTTCCTACATCACCATAACCGCAAACTACTACCACTTTGCCGGCAATCATCACGTCTGTTGCGCGTTTGATGCCGTCTGCCAATGATTCACGGCAACCATACAGATTGTCGAATTTCGATTTGGTTACCGAATCGTTTACGTTGAATGCCGGGAAAAGTAATTTTCCTTCTTCCTGCATTTGATACAGACGGTGTACACCGGTAGTCGTTTCTTCGGATACGCCACGTACTTCGGCGGCAACACGGTGCCAACGGCTATTATCTACTGCCAATACTTTTTTCAGAATGGCATTCAGTTCGATTTCGTCTTCGGCATGCACTTCTTTATCTAATACGGCAGCATTGTTTTCTGCTTCATATCCCACATGGATCATCATGGTGGCATCACCGCCATCGTCTACAATGACAGTAGGACCTTTACCACCGGGGAAGTTCAAAGCTTGAAGAGTACACCACCAATAGTCTTCCAGTGTTTCGCCTTTCCATGCATATACGGCAACGCCCGAAGCGGCAATGGCTGCTGCTGCATGGTCTTGTGTCGAATATATATTGCAAGAACACCAGCGTACCTCTGCACCCAATGCAACGAGTGTTTCAATCAGTACGGCTGTCTGGATAGTCATGTGCAATGAACCCATAATACGGGCGCCTTTCAATGGTTTGGATTCTCCATACTTTTCGCGAAGAGCCATAAGGCCGGGCATTTCTTTTTCTGCCAGATCGATTTCCTTGCGTCCGAAGTCTGCAAGTTTAATATCTGCCACTTTGTAGGGCAGTGTAGAGAATAATTCTGTAGACATATTTTAATTTGTTTAAAAAATAAAAGTAGTTGCAAAGATAGAACTTTCTGATTAGTAGGACAAAAGCTATCGTTCTTTTTTAATCAATAATAACTTCGATGATGCCGTAGTTTTAATTGTAAATGTTATATATTTGCATGCTTATGGGCAATATATACAACAAAACGGATAAAAATCTAAAGAATCTTTATGGGACTATATGATCAGAAAACGAAAGATGAACTTCTTGAAATTGTAAAAGAATTGGAGAGAAAGGTGGAGGACCTTACCTCGGAGTTGTCTTCGTTGGAAACAGGAAGATTCCGGGATAAATATAGTACCCGTATTTTAGATGCATTGCCTGATATGCTTACTGTCTTTGATCATGATGCAAATATTATAGAACTTGCTTCTTCTCCGGAAACAAACCATGTGGAGGGTACTACTACAGAAAGTATTGTTGGTGCAAATGTAAAGGATATTGTACCTGAAAAAGCTTACGAGAGTGTTCGGGAAAACATGGATAAAGTGATAGAGACCGGTAAGGGATCGATAGCTAAACATTCGTTGATGCTCGATGGAGTTTGGCATCATTATGAGAATCGAATTTTTCCGCTTGATGATAAATATTTGCTTTGTATGTGCCGTGATGTCTCGGAAAAGGTGAAAGTCGAAGGGGTGAATGCCATTCAGCGAAACGAAATAATTCGTCTTAATTCTTTAATGCAGGCCATATTGAATAATGTGCCTGTATATTTATTTATAAAAGACACCGGTAATGATTTCCGCTATCTTTATTGGAACAAGGCTTTTGCGGACCGAACCGGCATTACAGCGGAATTTGCTGTAGGTAAAACGGATGTGGAAATTTTCCGTAGTGATGAGGAGGTCAGACGTTTCAGAAAGGGAGACTTAGCCGTGATGGAGGCCGAGAAGGTAGAGTATTTGGAAGAATATACTACGCTAACTGGTGATACGCGTACCGTGGCAATGATAAAAACACTTGTACCTTCCGGTAATAAGCAACCTTATATTGTCGGAGTAGGATGGGATATGACCGATATTAAAAAGACGGAAAAAGAACTGATCGATGCCAGAGTCAAGGCAGAGGAAGCCGATAAACTGAAATCTTCTTTTCTCGCCAATATGAGCCACGAGATACGGACACCTTTGAATGCAATTGTCGGTTTTTCGAAACTTATCATCGAATCCGGAGATAAAGAAGAACAATCCCAATATGCAGAGATTGTAGAAAAGAATTCCGGTTTGCTGCTAAATCTTTTTAATGACATTCTCGATTTATCTGCTTTGGAAGCCGGATCGCTGAAATTTTCGATAGGATCGGTCAGAATGAGGGATATATGCGCCCGGTTGTATCATCAATATTGCGATTCCGTTCATCCCGGAGTAATCCTTGTGTTTGATGAGGTTGACTCGGACTTGTGTGTGCAGGGTGATTGGGACCGTATTTCTCAGATATGGCTGAATTTGCTTAGTAATGCTATCAAATTCACTTCCGAAGGAGAGATTCATTTCGGTTTTGAGAGAAAAGGGGGGATGATTCAAGGATATGTGTCCGATACGGGTATCGGGATTCCGGTAGAACGTGCTGCAACCATTTTTAGCCGTTTTGGGAAAGTCAACGATTTTGTTCAGGGAACCGGACTCGGACTGACTATTTGCCGGATGTTAGTTGAAAAAATGGGAGGACGTATCTGGGTGCGTTCAAAAGTAGGAGCAGGGACTATATTCTATTTTACGCTTCCGATGGTATGCAAAACCAAAGGATGATATAAAAAATCCGCTTTACAAATCATTATAAATTTTTGTATTCAGATTTATAATGATTCATGAAGCGGATTTTTTGAATAAAACCGGTTTATATGATTTCGATGCCTTGTTCTTTGCAAAGCTGTAATCCCAAATCCTTCAGCTTGAATTTCTGTATTTTACCACTTCCTGTCATTGGAAATTCATCGATAAAGAATACATATTTAGGGATTTTATAACGGGATATTTTGTTTTTGCAGAATTCTCTTACATCCGATTCGTGCATTTTCACTCCTTCATGGAGAATGATGAAAGCACCTACGGCTTCACCATATTTTTTGGAGGGGATACCTGCAACCTGTACATCTTTTACTCCTTCGAGTTTGTAGAGGAATTCTTCTATTTCACGCGGATAAATATTTTCTCCTCCACGAATAATCATATCTTTAATGCGTCCTGTGATACGGTAATTCCCATCTTCATCTTTGATACCGAGATCACCCGAATGCAGGAAGTTGTTTTTATCGAGTACTTCCGCCGTAGCTTCCGGGTTCTTATAATATCCTTTCATGGTGTTGTATCCACGATTACACATTTCGCCTTGTACGCCTATGGGACATTCTTCTCCTGTTTCCGGATCGATAACTTTTACTTCCGTAAATTCGAAATCACGTCCTACAGTATTACAACGGACATCAAACGGGTCGTCAATACGGGAGGCTGTCATGCCCGGAGCGGTTTCGGTGAGCCCATATACGCTGGTCACTTTCATGTACATTTTCTCTTCTACCTGTTTCATCAGTTCGACGGGACAAAGCGAACCTGCCATAATTCCTGTGCGGAGACTGGACATATCGAACATGTCGAACATCGGATGATGCAGTTCGGCTATGAACATGGTAGGAACTCCGTAGAGTGCGGTACAGCGTTCTTTGTGAATGGATGCCAGTACTACAAGCGGATCGAAACGTTCTACCATCACTTGGGTGCAACCATGGGTCAGGCAGTTCATGGTGGCTAATACTACACCAAAACAATGGAATAGAGGGACACAGCAACATAATTTATCGTCTGCCGTGAATTTCATGTGCTCACCGGTAAGAAATCCGTTATTGCTGATATTGTAGTGGGTGAGCATTACTCCTTTAGGAAAACCGGTGGTTCCCGATGTGTATTGCATATTTACCACATCGTGGCAATCTACCTGGTTCTTGAGTTGGGTTAACTCTTTATCTTCTACATTATTTCCCAACAGAAGAATTTCTGCGGTATTGTACATACCTCTGTATTTCTCTTGCCCAACATAGATGACGTTTTTCATATATGGAAAGCGTTCGCTTTTCAAATGACCGCGTTCGCAAGTTTTAAGTTCCGGGAGCATGGTGTAGGTCATTTGTACGAAATCACTGTCTTTTTCACCGTTTACGATGCAGAGTGTATGCATGTCGGAATTCTGGCAAAGATATTCCAGTTCCGCCTGTTTGTAATTGGTATTTACCGTTACATAAACGGCACCTATCTTTGCACAGGCATATAATAGAGTAAGCCAGTCGGGAACGTTTGCCGCCCAAATGCCAACGTGCGTTCCTCTTTCTACTCCGATGGCGATAAGTCCCTTTGCCATATCGTCTACACGGTGGTTGAACTGTTTCCATGTAAAGCGAAGGTTCCGGTCGGAGTATACTATATATTCTTTGTCAGGGGTTGTTTCTGCCCAATGCTCAAGCCATTGACCAAGAGTTCGATTGTATAATTGCATAATTAATGATTAAGAAAGGAAAGGGGGGAAGAATGGAGATGGGAGAGGTAAACTGCGCTATCATGCTGCATAGTACTTCTCCATTCTCCCCATCTTTTTTAAATAGGTGTATAAATTACTGCCAGGATTTTTGCAGCCTGACCTTCGTAGGCATGTACGTGGTGAGGGACGATGGAATCATAATAAATGCTGTCTCCTTCTTCGAGCAGATAGGTGGCTTTGCCATAGCTGATTTCCATAATGCCTTCCATTACAATAATGAATTCTTCTCCTTCATGAGAGGAAAGAACAAAATCATTGTCCGATGTCGGAGCTACATCGATGATGAATGGCTCCATATGGCGGTCCGCTTTCGATTTTGACAAAGAATGGTACTCCATATGCTTGCGCGAGTGAATGGCATTGTTGGAGAAACTGATTGTATCTTTTGCCTCCTCCTTGCGACATACCACAGGCCCTGTTTCGTCCTGATCGTCAAGAAATGTTCCGAGACGTACCCCCAGTACACGGGCTATTTTGATAAGCGGAGCCAAAGAGGGGAGATCGATATTTCCTTCAATACGTTCCACCTGTTCGATAGCCAAACCGGAGCGCTGGGCCAGTTCTTCTATGGTAATCGATTTGTCTTCGCGGAGCGCTTTGATTTTTTCTCCGACAATCTTGCTTGTATCCATATTGATAGTATTTAATCTTAATAAGGTTATAATTTAAAATCGTTAGGGTGCAAAAATAACAAATTCTTTATATCGCAGCAATTATAATAGTGAAAAATGTCAATTTTGCACAGAATAACAAAAGGCCGTTTCCTTTTGTAAGGGAACGGCCTTTTCAATTTTGTTCAGAACAAATAGATTACTTACGCAATCCAAGAGTTTTGATGATAGCACGATATCTTTCGATATCTTTTGCCTTCAAGTAGTCGAGCAAGCGACGACGCTTACCTACCAACATTGTCAAAGCTCTTTCTGTACTATAATCTTTTCTGTTGAGCTTCATGTGCTCAGTCAGGTGAGAAATACGGTATGAAAACAAAGCTATCTGCGCCTCAGCTGAGCCAGTATCAGAGTTAGACTTTCCGTACTTTTCAAAGATTTCTTGCTTTTTAGCAGCATCTAAATACATAATTCTTAGATTTTTTAAATATATAAAATTTTTCTTTTGAGCGTGCAAAGATAGCCATTATCTTTATATCTCACAACGTTTTGCAGGAAATATTTTGTTGTATAGTATATATTTTCTAATCCATTTTCGTACCTTTGTGCCCAAATAATAGGTATTATATGCAAAATATTAGAAACATTGCAATTATTGCCCATGTTGACCATGGGAAAACGACGTTAGTCGACAAGATGCTTTTGGCCGGAAATTTATTCCGTGACAATCAGACGAACGGTGAACTAATTCTGGATAACAATGACTTGGAACGCGAACGGGGGATTACGATTCTTTCTAAAAACGTTTCTATCACTTATAACGGAACTAAGATTAACATTATTGATACTCCGGGGCACAGTGACTTCGGTGGCGAAGTAGAACGTGTACTTAATATGGCTGACGGGTGCATCCTGTTAGTGGATGCTTTTGAAGGGCCGATGCCTCAGACGCGTTTTGTGTTGCAGAAAGCGTTGGAAATCGGTTTGAAACCCATCGTTGTGATAAATAAGGTGGATAAGCCGAACTGTCGTCCGGACGAAGTTCATGAGATGGTATTTGATCTCATGTTCAGCTTGGATGCGACGGAAGAACAGCTTGATTTTCCAACCATCTATGGTTCGGCTAAGAACGGCTGGATGAGTACTGACTGGCAAAAGCCTACAGAATCTATCACTCCGTTGCTGGATTGCATTGTCGAGAACATCCCGGCTCCTACACAATTGGACGGTACACCTCAGATGCTGATTACTTCACTCGATTATTCTTCATATACAGGTCGTATTGCAGTAGGCCGTGTGCATCGTGGTACTTTAAAAGAAGGCATGAATGTATCGTTGGCTAAACGGGACGGTAGTTTTGTAAAGACAAAAATCAAGGAGGTACATGTTTTTGAGGGACTGGGACGCGTGAAAACGACCGAGGTTTCTTCCGGTGACATCTGTGCTTTGGTGGGTATCGACGGTTTTGAGATTGGTGATACTATCTGTGACTATGAAAATCCGGAAGCATTGCCGCCTATCGCTATCGATGAGCCTACGATGAGTATGTTGTTTGCTATCAACGATTCTCCGTTCTTCGGAAAGGATGGTAAATTCGTGACTTCACGCCATATTCATGACCGCTTGATGAAAGAGTTGGATAAGAATCTGGCGCTTCGTGTTCGCAAAAGTGAAGAAGATGGTAAATGGGTGGTTTCCGGTCGTGGTGTGCTCCATCTGTCTGTGCTTATCGAGACGATGCGTCGCGAGGGATATGAGTTGCAGGTAGGTCAGCCGCAGGTTATCTATAAAGAGATCGACGGTGTGAAGTGCGAGCCTATCGAAGAATTGACAGTCAATGTGCCGGAAGAATATTCAAGTAAAATAATCGATATGGTGACTCGTCGTAAGGGCGAGATGACGATGATGGAAAGCAACGGTGAACGGGTAAATTTGGAGTTCGATATGCCGTCGCGCGGTATTATCGGTTTGCGTACCAATGTGTTGACTGCTTCTGCCGGTGAAGCGATCATGGCTCACCGCTTCAAAGAATATCAACCGTACAAAGGAGAAATAGAACGTCGTACCAATGGTTCTATTATCGCTATGGAGAGCGGAACGGCATTTGCTTATGCTATTGATAAGTTGCAAGATCGCGGTAAGTTCTTTATTTTCCCGCAAGAAGAGGTATATGCCGGACAGGTAGTCGGAGAGCATTCTCATGATAATGATTTGGTGGTAAATGTCACTAAATCGAAGAAACTGACCAATATGCGTGCTTCCGGTTCGGATGAAAAAGTCCGTTTGATTCCTCCCGTACAGTTTTCTTTGGAAGAAGCCTTGGAATATATCAAGGAAGATGAATATGTAGAGGTAACTCCGAAAGCAATGCGTATGCGCAAAGTGATTCTGGACGAGACAGAGCGTAAGCGCGCGAACAAGAATTGATATTTTACAATATAGTAAGTAAAAGCCTGACAGAATACCATTTGTCAGGCTTTTCTTTTTTTAGAACGCTTTTTTAATATGACAATACTGTAACATTTTGATATTTTAAATATTGGACACTTGATGGATTTAAAATATTACATTACTTTGTAGAGTAATCTTTAAAAACATTATAATTATGAGGAAATTATTACTTTCATTATTTACAGTAGTTGCTGCTTTGAGTATGGCAAATGCAGGAGAAGTAACTTTTGATTTGACACAACCTGACTTGTTTGGTTTTGCGGTGCCGGCTGCATCTTCGGGAACAGATCTTAATGATGGTACTTTGGAGGCAGGTAATGTCGTTATTACTTCGAAAAAGGTAGCTAAGAATGATACTCGTTTCTGGGCCCTTAACACAGGAACGGTTGAAGGGCTTCGTGGGTATAAAACTTCAACTTTGACGTTTTCTACTACTAATGGTGAGATTATTACCGAAATTAAGTTTGAAGGTGCGGCTATTTCTGCTAAACACCTTACATTTGATAATGGATCTTACACAAGTCCTACATGGATCGGTTCGGAAGGTGTAGTTGTATTGACTTTTGCTGATACAGGTAAAATTAGTGCAATAACAGTTACAACAGCTTCTGCAACTGGTGTTCAAGAACCAAGATTTTCACTTGCTGAAGGTACTTATTATGTAGCTCAGGAGGTTGAATTGTCTTGCGGAACAGTGGATGCTACTATTCACTATACAACTGACAATGGTGATCCTACTACATCTTCTGCTACTTATAGTAGTCCTATCAAAATAGAAACTACCACGACAATTAAAGCTATTGCAGTGAAAGGTGGTGACAAGAGTGATATTGCTTCTGCCACATACACAATTGCTGAGCCTGCAACGGTTGAAAATATAACTGCTTTTAATGAATTGTCTAAAGAAACTGTTGTTAAGTTTGTCAATCCGGTTAATGTTATTTATCAAAATGATGTATATTTGTAACTGGAAGTTACGAAAAGAGTGTAATTTATTGGAAATGAGCGTAGGTTAATTGCTCATGATAGTAATAGGTTACGATTTAGTTAGTTATCTACTGCATCATCCTTCTGCGCATTGCGTAACCTTCAAAGAACTCTTCGTATGCAAAAGTAACAATAAAACGGGAGATTTTGATATGAATCTCCCTGATTTTTTCTATCTCATACAAGTTTTTCCGTAAAAGCGGCTTTATTCGTCGGCACACCATCGTACAAAAGGATTTTGAACGAACGTGTGCCGACTACTGCATAAGCGGAGAAAAGGGCTTTGCCTCACGCCTAAACAACAGTTTAGACTGATGAGGCAAGGCCTATTTCTTTTATGCTTATGCCAAAGAGGTGCTTTTACGGTTTTTCAGATGATTTTTCTTTTTCGCTGTTCCTTTGAGCCGGAAGCGGAAAGCCGTGTATGACCGCTTGTCCATAAATGGAACAAGCCGTCACCCACAGCAGGCAAACCGAGAAGAATGATTTTATCTGCCCGCCCCGACACGTCTGGCCAGACAGATAGAACCATACTTCCTTGCAGGTGGTTTGCCCGGTTTCACGCTACCGGCTATATTCTTTTTGTTGGAAGGGATTTCTTTTTTCACGGATTTCTCTTTTGAAGTTTTCTGCCTAATCTGCCTCTACTTCCGTTTACCTCCATTTTCGCGCCTTTCAGTGTGCCGCATCAGGCAGTCATTTTCGTTCTGGGCGCAAAGGTAACTCCGGGATTTGACGGGAAAGCAAGGTCAAGCCTCCTGTTTTCGGGAAAAATCTCCAGCCCTGCGGGTAGTATTTTTCCGAAAAAACCTTGCATTCCCTAATCCCTACCTTTTTAAGCACCCGAAACGAAAACGACCGATGCGACAGAAAGACGCATTAAAAAAAATGTCGGATAAACGAGAGGCAGATAAGATAGTTTGAAACTCAACTCCCTCAGCTCTTGAATCCGCATTAAAAAACAAAAAATCAAAAACAGAACAGATATGGGAACAACAATGGCAACAAAATTCGTGGCTTGGGAAGTGCCGACATTGGAAGCACTGAAAGGCAGTAAGGTTTACATTCTTCGTGAAAAACTGAACAACGGAGGACAGATGAACCGAGAGGAAAAGGATTGGCTTACACGCAACGTGAACAGCAACACCTATTTCAAGAGCGCAGTCCCCTTGCAAGGCTGGAGGTTTGACTTCTCTGATGTACTCCGCACGTTTATCGTGTGCCAATACGGACATTGGACGGAATACAAGGCAACAGACAAGACCGGACTTCGCAGATACCTATACGGCAGGATAGACAACATTGTAGAACTTGAAAAATAGCGAGGATATGACAGCAACGGCAGACTTCAGACAAATGGTACAATACATAGGGCTTGCAATATGCAACTTAATCATGCGCACCGTCCTTTGGGTATTCGGCATCCTTTGGGGCATCGTCAGAGAGATAGTAAACGGAGTGTTCCGAGTGGCGATAGGCATAATAGTGGCTATCCTTTCCACAATCGTCTTCTTCGGCTTCATCCTTTGGTTATTCACCCTTTAATCTTACCGACAGCGATATGAAAACGACAGACCATTTCAAGAGAACGATACAGATGTATTTGGAGCAACGTGCAGCGGAAGATGCGCTCTTTGCCAAGAACTACCGCAACCCTGCCAAGAACATAGACGATTGTGTGACCTACATTCTGAACTATGTGCAGAAAAGTGGTTGCAACGGCTTCACGGACGGGGAGATATACGGACAAGCCGTACACTACTATGACGAGAACGAGATAGAGGTGGGCAAGCCTATCCAGTGTCAGATAGCCGTGAACCATGTGGTGGAACTCACCGCAGAGGAAAAGGCGGAAGCACGGCAGAACGCTATCCGACAATACCAAGACGAGGAACTCCGCAAGTTGCAGAACCGCAACAAGCCGAGAACCGCCACCAAAGCGACCACCCAAGAAGTACAACAACCCTCATTATTTGATTTAGGCTTATGAAACCGAGAACACACATACAGCAGGAAGTCGCACATCTGAGCAAGCGACTATCGAGATTGACCGCCACGCAAAAGGCATACGCTTTCCGTCATTGCTTCAAGCATTACGCAATCAAGAGAGCGGACGGCACGAACATCTGTACCGAGTGCGGACATTCGTGGAAGAGCGACCACGACCTTGCGGACACCCTTTGCGGATGTACCTGCCCCCATTGCGGTATGCAGTTGGAAGCGTTGCGCACCCGAAAGAGCGTTTTCAGCGAGAACGAATACTTCTCCATTGTCACGACCAGCAAGCAGTACCAAGTGATACGCTTCTTCTTCGTCAAGTCCCGATACAAGGCAGGGCAAGCAGCCAAGTATTCCATTTATGAAGTGGTGCAGAGGTGGATTTCACCCGATGGAAAGACAACGACCGTTGCCCGACTGCGTGGTATGTCAATGTTGTATTATGACCAATGGTCTGAATACAGCGACATGGAGGTACGCAAGCAAAACAACCTCCAAGCATACGATATTGCCCCCGTATGCACCTATCCCCGACAGCGTTTCATCCCCGAACTGAAACGCAACGGCTTCAAGGGGGACTACCACAACACACTGCCGTATGACCTTTTCACGGCTATCCTTTCCGACAGCCGAGCCGAAACACTCTTGAAGGCAGGGCAATACGCCATGTTGCGCCACTATATCCGCAGTTCCTTTGACATGGGACGGTATTGGGCATCCGTCAAGATTTGCATCCGCAACGGCTACACTATTTCGGACGGCTCCATGTGGTGCGACACCATAGACCTCCTGCGACATTTCGGCAAGGACACGAACAGCCCGAAATACGTCTGCCCTGCCGACCTCAAAGTGGAACACGACAAGTTGGTGGCAAAGCGCAACCTGCAAAGGGAGCGTGAGCGGACGGAACAGCAACGGCAAAAGGCGATTGAGGACGAGAAAAACTATCTGAAAGCCAAAGGCATTTTCTTCGGGCTTGTGTTCTCCGACAGCCTTATCTGCATCAAGGTCATAGAGAGCGTGAAGGAAATGGTGGAGGAAGGGCGGATGATGCACCATTGCGTGGGTGGTTATCACAACAAGGCAAACTCCCTTATCCTATCCGCCACCATTGACGGCAAACGGATTGAAACGATAGAAGTGTCACTGAAAACGCTGAAAGTGGTACAGAGCAGAGGGGTATGCAATTCCAATACCGAGTACCACGACCGCATCATCCGGCTTGTGGAGGACAATACCGAACTTATCCGTCAGCGGATGAACGCAGCATAATATCAACCTATAATACAGAATAATATGGAAGTAAGATTTGAAAGCATGGTTTGTTTGTGGGACGATAAAATCCCCACGATGTTCCTTGAGTTTATGAACCTCCTCACTCTTGCAATGAGTGAGGAGCAGTTAAGGGCAAGTGTCAAGGACTTCGCCGAAAAGAACGAACTTGACAAGTATTTTCATTACGGCTTCGGCTCACACCATTTCTACCTGCACCAACGCTATACAAGCGACCCCGAAATGGTGATGCAGAACAGAGTTTTGTCAGTACATTTCTAACCATCTAAAAGCAACGATTATGAGTCCACGAATGACCATCAACGGAGTAAGCACTTGCACGAAAGCAGGGACAGAGAAATACGAGAAGTTCCAAACGGGTATCGGCAGACGCAAGCGGACACTTGTGCAATACGACTACCGCCACACGGATGGGGAATTATTCTCTTGTGTGAAACCCACGTTGGACGAGTGCCGAGCCACACGGGACAAGTGGCTGACGGCAAAGGAAAGAAAGGAAGACAAGCGATGAACGAAGTTGCCTACCAAACGCTGATAGTCAAGTTCAGCGAGTCTATCACGGCATTGGACGGAATGTTTGATGATGCCGAAGCATGGGGAGTTGATACCCTGAAGGGGTGGATAGACAATTATGTTATGTATAGGGAATAATTATGTAAAGTTTGTTTGGTTTGTTTTTATTAAGTTG
>ERZ827088.23-NODE-23-length-210668-cov-53.027781_pt1 | contig 210668 bp, 151 predicted proteins | sample MGYA00519922_ERZ827088 | MGnify/ENA primary metagenome ERZ827088 (study PRJEB31778, sample SAMEA3449254) | human gut metagenome | biome: human gut; feature: human-associated habitat; material: faeces | place: United Kingdom | collected 2010/2012 ... | reverse complement strand
TAGACCGAAAAGATTCCTTAAGATGATGCAGGTTATTTTTTGAATGTTACTTAACTGACTAACGTTCTGCATTTGCAAAACACTACTATTCTCCACCGCTATGAGGTGGAGGCAAGTCCCTCCCCCAGGGGAGGGATTTAGGGTAGGGGTAACGTGAATAGATAAGGGTGGGCAATCACCTTCGAACGTGAGATAATATTTTTTACAGCAGGTAATTGCCTACTTGCGAAAGATGAGTTTACTGAATATTATGGGACTTTTAGACGGAAAGGTAGCCCTCATAACGGGCGCCGCAAGAGGAATCGGCAAGGCCATCGCAATGAAATTCGCCTCTGAAGGAGCGGATGTGGCTTTCACCGACCTCGTCATCAATGAGGTTGGAGAACAGACAGTGAAGGACATCGAGGCCTTCGGCCACAAGGTAAAGGCCTACGCCTCCAACGCCGCGAACTTCGAGGAGACTCACAATGTGGTGAACCAGATTCTGGCCGACTTCGGCAGGATCGACATCCTTGTGAACAACGCCGGAATCACCAAGGACGGACTTATGCTCAGAATGAGCGAGGCCCAGTGGGACGCCGTCCTCAACGTGAACCTCAAGTCAGCGTTCAACTTCATCCACGCCCTGACCCCGATTATGGCCCGTCAGAGAAGCGGAAGCATCATCAACATGTCTTCTGTAGTCGGTGTCTCCGGTAACGCCGGCCAGTGCAACTACTCGGCATCCAAGGCAGGTCTCATCGGCCTTGCCAAGTCAATCGCCAAGGAGATGGGTCCGCGCGGCATCAGAGCCAACTGCATCGCCCCTGGATTCATCATCTCGGACATGACCAACGCCCTCTCAGAGGAAGTGCGTGACGCTTGGGTCAAGCAGATTCCGCTCCGCCGCGGAGGCACCCCGGAGGATGTCGCCAACGTGGCCGTCTTCCTCGCCAGCGACCTCTCCAGCTATGTCTCCGGCCAGGTCATCCACTGCTGCGGCGCGATGAACTGCTAACGGAGTTTCTCCTCAGTCTTGGCCTGAAATTTGGCGACATCAATCACAAAGCGCTCATGGGTGCCCTCACCTATGAGCCCTTTTTCGTCATAGGCAGCGACCTTGAAGACAATTCTGCGGCGGTCTATCTCCACGACCTCGCTTTCGCACCACACTTTCAGTCCAACCGGCGTAGATGAAACGTGGGACACATTCACCTTAGTGCCCACTGTCTCCTGCCCTTCCTCAAGGTAAGGTTTTACACTTAGTCTGCTTGTGCGCTCCATGAGGGCGATCATCATCGGGGTGGCGAACACCCTCACAGTCCCGCTGCCGATGTGGCTGGCGGTCAGTTCCTCCGTCACGATCTCTTCCTGACGGCCTTTGATTCCGAGTTCGATCATATTCGTTGTTTTTCTTCTGACAAATTTACGAATAGTCAGTCACTTCGACAAGCTCAGTGACCGGAATACATTGGTCGCTGAGCCAGTCGAAGCGACCAGACATATCTGAAGATGGGATATATACAAAAAAAATGAGCGTCGACGCATCGCGCGTGGACTCTCACTCTAACCACATAATTAATAACACTAAAACTAATAACCAATAGGTTGATCGGGGAGAGAACCTCCTTGCTCAACCCGAGTACAAAGGTACAGCTTTTTTTGATACTTGCAAACATTTTTTAATATTTTTTTGCAAAAATTTACGAATATATAGACTTAACCGTTTTATTTCCAACCCTATAAACAATAAGGGAAATTTTAATCAGTTTTAATAGACATATGATACACGGCATGAAATGCACATCGCACTTAAAATCTCACAATCTAAAACGTTTCTCCTTACGATTCGTAACCAGAATGTAACATATCTTACATTCCGACACAGGCTAAAGTGGCGACACTGATACGGACAGGAGGCGGAAAAACCGTCCGCAACGCCTTCTGGCAGGAACGAAGCGTCGCCCCGGTCGTGAAAACATCATCCACAAGAAGGATGTGTGAATATTCAGGGAAGGCTCTCATTCGCCTGACCTGAAACGCCCCAGTCACATTGCGGGCCTTTCCCTCAACCGAGAGTTTTGTCTGTGTACGGGTTCTGCGGGATCGGTAAAGGATGTCGGTGCGCATCTCCGCCCCGAGAAAACTTGCCAGAACCTCGGCTATGATCTCAGCTTGATTATGTCCTCGGGGCCAAAGCCGGGTCCAATGCAAGGGCACAGGAATCACGGCATCCACATCGGAGTAAACCGGCGATGAGGCCATCTCACGGCCGAGCTTCGAGGCAAAGTAACGCCCCGCGGCATAGTCGGAATGATATTTCAGCCTCTGGGTGATCAGCCTGTAGCCTGTCTGGGAGCGGTAAAAGAACAGGGATGTGGCGTAGGAATATTCCTCAAAAACGCAGGTCGCATCCAGATCACGCTGGATCAACGCATTGAACCTGTCGGCAAGTTGGTTGTGCGGCATATTCGAGAAATATGTCCGCGGCAGATCGGCAAGGCATCCGATGCAGAGATGGCGTTCGCGCAGGGCAAGAGGTCGTCCGCAGACAATGCATTCGCGTGGCATGATGAGATCGCCAAGGGCGGTGAGGACATCATAAAAAGTAACGTTTCTTATCATAGTTTACAGTTCATATTCCGCAATTATAGGGAACAAAAACGTAAATTTTGATAAGAAACGTAAAAAGTTGGGTTCTTACCCCCACATTAATCCTGCCCCAGGGTCTTGACCGGATTCTTGGTGGCGGCGCCGTAGGTTTGTCCTACCACGGATAGGAATGAGATCAGCAGCGAGATCAAGGCCGCAAGCACAATAGCCCACCAAGGGAAGGCGATCTTGGTGTAGAATGCCTGAAGGTAATCTGTGATGCCCCACACGGCGAACGGGACGGCAAGCACGACAGCCACAAGGCTCATGACCATGAACGATTTGGACAAAGTCCAGACAGCCGAGCTGACCTCGGCGCCGAAGACTTTGCGTACGGCGATCTGGCGGCTCTGCTGCTCAGTGAAATAGAGCGACATAGCAAACAGGCCGAGAGCCGAGATCAGGATGGCCATGACCATGAACGAAATCACGAGAAGCATCGTGTTCTTGGTACCCTTCAGATCATCTACCAGTTTCTCGTCCAGATAGTAAGCCTCCATCTCCACAGGAACGCCTGTGGTCTCCTTCGCAAACTCTTTGCAGACATTCCTGACCGCGGCCATAGCCTCGGAGCGATCACCCGTTATCTTAAGAAGCTGAATGAAGGCATAATCATAATTCTCGTCGATAATCCTTATGGAATTACGCTCGTTCTCCATCGGCTCGAACAGAGCGTTGTTGGCGCGGAAATCCGGGATGACGCCACAAATTTCATATTCACCATTGGTGTAGCTTCCGCCAGCGTAAGGATGCTCCGCCGTCACACCGAGGGTTCTCTTTGAAGTCTCAGTCAAAAGCACTTTTGGCGAAGAGAGTTCGCTGTACTTTTCCAAGACCTTGATTCCCAGAATACTAAGCGAAGTCGTGTCCAACTGGGCCATACGCATCCAACCGATTATCTGATTGTTCTCATCGTGAAGGCCGTTCGCTCCGCAAGAAATCGGAGAAGTGATTCCAAGTCCTGCGTCAACCACCTGAGGCAAAGCCTTCAATCTGGTGCGAAGCGCCTCCTGAGGTCCTCTCCTATAGCCTACATCTCGTGAATTGACCTGAATGACATCCTTTGTCTCGTAGCCCACCGGAAGGTTCACGAGGTAGCTCACCTGCGCTGTCATCACGATGGCCATTGTGATAAGGATGGCGCTGAACACGGTCTGAAGCACGATGAACACCTTGCCGAATATCATCTTGTTCTTGAAACGGAACTCGCCTTTCACGACATCAATCGGCTTGAAGCGTGAGACAAGCATCGCAGGGAGCAAAGCCGAGACCACGGAGATGACAACCAACGCAAGAACGGCCCAAAGCACTGTGGTCAAATCAGGAGTCAGCACAATGTCGGTACTCAAAATCCTGTCAAACACAGGCTTGCATAAATATGCCAGCAAACAGCCCACGATGAAGCACCCGGTCGTAAAGGCAAATGACTCAGCGATGTACCTCGCAACTATATTCCTTGAACTTTCGCCAAGCAACCGCCTGGTGGCCATTTCCTTGGCACGCTTCCCCGTCTGCGCGACAGTCAGATTGATATAATTGAATATGGCGGAGACCAGCAGCACCAGAGCCACGATGAACAGAAGCTCAACCTGTTTCCCGTCACCGGTCCTTAGACAGCTCCAAGCATCCATACCCGAAAAATAAACCTTGTCAAGCCTCGTCACACTCGATCCCCACAAAAAGGCGTTGTCAGAATTGTCAGCCTTATAGAAATTCCAGTACCCGAGATACTTTTTAAGAAGATCATCACGCACCTTATCCACATCAGTCCCTTCATCAAGACGGACGATCGGAATCGTGCTGCCGAAATTGTCCATCCACGCTACACGCTTCTGCGCGCGTTTGATGCTTGTGAACAGATCATAATGCTTGAACACATCGGTAGGTCCGAAATCCTCAACGACACCGATCACCGTCCACTTATCCTTGTCAACGTTCAATGTCCTGCCGATAGGATCTTCGTTTCCGAACACTTTCTTGGCGAACGTCTCGGTCAGTATCACCTCGTCCTCGTTCTCCAGAACCCTGTCCCTATGGCAACCGACAAGGCGGTAGTCAAAGAGATTGAAGAAATTAGTGTCTACCGAAGCCTCGGCTGCCTTATAATAGTCATCACCGACCATAATGTCCGTGTTGTCCATATCTACTATCCGGGTCCAATCCTTGATTTCCGGAATGGACGGGAAAAACTCCTCTGAAGCACCGAGCGTCATTCCGATATAATCCCCCGCCCCGACAACATAAAGTTGCTTGGAAAGCGGCTGTCTGGCTCCGACACTGAACTCCGTCCTCGCATACGAAGCCAACAGAATGACAAATCCCAATGCCACCGAAAGTCCGAAAACCTCGATGAAGGTGTAAAGCTTGTTCCTCGACAGGAACTTCAAATACGTGCTTGACATATTATCTCCAATAATTAATCTCAAAAACTGCTTCTCATTTTCCGGCAAACCCTCGGCAACTTATCGCCGTCTCTTCCCAGAAACGACACTTCCGCCGAACAGAGTTCATGCCAAACCATACAACTAATTATTTGTTAATATTTTAGCGATTAACCATTTTTCTAAAAGTGTAAAGAAATTTAACACCCACTGTAAAGAAACTTTACACTTTCACCAGTCACTTCAACAATCTCAGTGACCGCAAACTCAGTCGTAAACCAGATTTTCCAATCAGAGAGTTTTGTACTCCAGAAAGGTCTCAACTGCCCAAAACCCACGATTCAAGGCGTTGGTACACCAGAAAGCCTTTTCCTGTACCAAATCCACGATTCAAGGCGTTGGTACACCAGACGGCCTTTTCCTGTACCAAATCCACGATTCAATGCAGTTGGTACACCAGAAAGCCTTTTCCTGTACCAACTCCACGATTCAAGGCGATTGGTACACCAGACGGCCTTTCCCTGTACAAACTCCACGATTCAAGGCGATTGGTACACCAGACGGCCTTTCCCTGTACAAACCCACGATTCAATGCAGTTGGTACACCAGGCGGCCTTTCCCTGTACAAACCCACGATTCAAGGCGGTTGGTACACCAGACGGCCTTTTCCTGTACCAACCCCACGATTCAATGCAGTTGGTACACCAGAAAGCCTTTTCCTGTACCAACTCCAATCATCAAATTGAGTAAGCGTTAAAAATATGTAGAGTGCGGAAGATTGAGACTGAGCTGGGAGTCAGCGTCGGAACGGGTTTTCTCGTATGCGATGACGGTGTCGAGATCCGGATTGATCATCAGATCCAGATTCCAGATAATGAGGCGGTCACCGGTCACGACTTCCTTGAAACAGTCAGTTATGCCGACAATGGCCGGAATGCCGATGCCTTTAGCAAGGACACAGACCTGACCGTCAATGTCTTCCTCTTGAGTGACAATTCCTACCACGTTGCGGAAATCAATCAGCGTGGAGTCTGACAGTGACAACCGCTCGGCAACAAGGACGCTGCCGGGCGGAATGTCCTCGAACGGATTCCTTTGCCCGCAGTCTCTGACCACGAACGCACGGCCTTTCGCAAAGCCACGGACACCCGTTCCACGCACTGTCATATTCCTAATACATATCTTGCCGGCAGACAATCACCAGTGGCACCGATCATATTCAAAAGTAATTGTCCGCCGACGAAAAAATCTAATTCCTCTCCTTTGTCAGATCCCAAGCGGCGCCGGGAGCGAAGACAGACTCCACAAGCTGATCGTAGAACATTCCCCTCTTCGCAAGGTCAAGCACATTGAAGCGGAAACGCATCAACTGGACCTTCGGGAACATATTCTTGAGCATCTCGCGGGTCACGCCGATCATCGAAGGATCGTACGGCGCGCCGGCCTTCTTCATCAGATCCTGCATCTTGGCGAATGAATATACCTGTCCCTGAAGCTTCTTCTTGAGTTCCGGCCAGCCTTCCTTCACCTTCGTCAGCTGGACACGTACGGTCTCCGCATCGTCATATTTCTTGGTGATCTCGGTATAGCCAAGCTCCGGCGCAGGGAAATTCTTGAATATCTCAAGCGCCCTCTTCTGCTCCTGCTCAAGCGTAGGCCAAGCCTTCACGCAAGCGTCCACATCGATCTTGGAGAGGTCCATCTTGAACAGCTCATCGAACACGGCGCACATCGTCAGCGTGCCGATGGCCACCTGAAATCCGTGAGACTGAAGCTTGCCGTTGAAACGATGATGTGTCATGTCAAGAATATGGCTGAACAAGTGATCGCAGCAAGAAGCAGGACGGCTGGACTGTGCGGCCTGCATCGCTATTCCACTGAGAGTCAACCCCTCGAACAGATCGGCAACGGCCTGTTTGTCACCCTTGGCCACACCCTCCGGGTCAGCCAGAAGGTCATCAAGACAGTCCTGAAGCACGTGCCAGGCATCCGGCTTGATCGGTTCCGTGCCCATCAGGTCGGCGATCATCCACTCGGCTCCGGCAGGAACCTTTGCGGCAAGATCGGCGTAACCGGCGGCGGTCATCACCTTCGGGGCGGAGGCGATCACGTCAATGTCAGCGATGATTACCTTTGGGGCCGGGCAGGAGAATGTCTGCTTGGAGTTATGGTAGGAAATCGAGGCACCGAACGACGAGAAACCGTCAACGGAAGCCGCTGTAGGCAATGTCAGGTAGGACTGGCCGTAGTGGTGCGAGGCAAGTTTGCAAAGGTCGTTGATGACGCCTGAGCCCACGGATATGGTGACATATTCAGCCTCGGAAGACGGTCTGAACGCCTTCTCCGCATCCGGTTCCACATATTCAGGATCATTCTCGATGGTCTTTGCGGCGGCGAAGTCTCCGGCGATGATGTGGTCAACCATATCGACGTACCTCCAGTCGGCGTGGAACTCCTTCGTCTCGATGACATATTTATCCGTGTGGACACCCGCGGCCACAAACTCATCGTACACCTTCTGGCCAAGAACCTTCCAAGTGTTAAGATCAGCGACCACTACCGCAGCCTTACTTTCAGGGAACCATTTCTTGAACTCCTCGGGAGCCAGTGAGCTGACTCCGCAGCCCATCTCGAACACCTTGGTGTCGGTGGCGACAGTCAAGGCTTTGGCAATTCTTTCTTTTGAATTCATTATCAATGTTTATTAAGTAATTCTAAATAACACGCAGCACCTTTGCCAAATACATAGTGGCTGGATGTCCGCGGATCGGCAAAGTTTTTTTGTCGGCATAAAGTTACAAAAAATCTTTCGTAACTTAGCGACTATGAAAAAGTACATCTCAACCCTATTGGCCCTGCTGGCCGTCCCGATGATGATGGCGGCGCAGGAAAAAAGCCTCCACCAGCTCCAGCAAGAGTTTGTTGACCTGAGGCTCGGAATGTTTGTTCACTTCGGTCTCCCGACCTACCAGACAGCCGACTGGACCGATCCTGACCTTAGTCCGGAAGTGTTCAACCCGGTCAAGCTGGACACTGACCAATGGGTCAAGGCAGCCCAGAGCGCAGGGATGAAATTCATCTGCGTCTCCGTCAAGCACCACAGCGGCTTCTGCATGTGGGACACCAAGACCACGGACTACAGCGTGATGAGCTCGCCTCTTCACCGGGATGTGCTTCGTGAGCTCGTCAATTCCGTCCACAAGGCCGGGATGCAGATAATGTTCCACTTCTCGATCCTTGACACCCATCACCGTATCCGCCCGACCCTGCCGTTCACCCCGGAGAAAATCAACCTGCTCAAAAGCCAGGTGCGCGAACTTCTCACTGAATACGGCCCGGTCAACACCATAATGTTCGATGGATGGGACGCTCCGTGGGGCAGGATTTCATATTCAGATGTCTCATTCCCAGAGTTTTATCATCTCATCAAGAGCATCCAGCCAAACTGCCTGGTGATGGATCTGAACGGGGCGAAGTACCCGTCCGAGGCTCTGTTCTACTCAGACATCCGCTGCTACGAGCAGGGCGCCGGTCAGAAAATATCCCCGGAAACCAACCAGCTCCCGGCGATGGCCTGCTATCCTTTGCAGAAGACCTGGTTCTGGAAGACCGAGTTCCCGGGCTCGTCCCTGAAGGATGTTGACAAGATCGTGGCCGAGAACATCATCCCGTACAACAACGCCTACTGCACCTACATCCTGAACTCCGCCCCGAACCGTGACGGCCTGATGGATCAGAATTGCATCGACGCGTTGAAGCGCATAGGCAAGATTTGGAAGAACACCGGCCACATCGTGGACGTGGCCGAGACAATGGAGCCGATCACCGACATCAACATCGCCATCGGCAAGCCGTGCGACTCATCCTGGTCCGACGACATGGACATCATGGACTTCGCCAACGACGACAACTTCCGCACCTGCTGGGTCTCCAGCCCCGAAGTCAAAGAGCCGTTCTGGAAAGTAGAGCTCGACCCAGGCTCCCTCATCAATATGGTCGTGATGACCGAACCAAAGGCTGGCGTGATGCAGGAATATGTCATTGAATATCTCCACAAAGGCACCTGGCACACAGTCTTCAGCGGGACCACGCCGACTCAGAGCCGCGTGAAAATCCACCGCTTCGACAAGGTTTACGCCGACGCCGTCCGTGTCCGTTTCACCAAATGGACCGGCCTCCTCTCCCTCGCCGAATTCGGAGTCTATACCCCGTACGAGAAGTAAGGCCTGCCGCTTCGGGCAATCGCTGAGAGCGGATTTCAGTGATGACCACCCAGGCTTTTCGGCGATAACCACGCACTTGTCAAGGATCCCACGACGCACGAAGAGGAGCCTTTGTTGACCAAAGCATCACCATGGTCACCAGAACCTCGACCGGTCGCTGGCCCGTCGAAGTGACCGTGGTCCGGCAAAGCCCGCAGGCAACAGTCCGGCAAAGCCGCAGGCAGTGGTTCAACTGGCTCTCCGACCGTCTCTCTGTTGGAATATGCTTGCCGTGGCACTTAATGCACTGATAATGAAACGAAAAAGCAACCTCGTGGTGTCGATTACCGCACCACGAGGTTGCTTATTATATTGACAGATAATAAGTTATCCGCCAAGAATACACTACTAGAATTTGAATCCGATGCCGAAAGTCCAGGCATAGTTGTTCCTGGAAGCTGCCGAGTACGATATCTGCGACCTATCGTCACCAACGTAGAACGAATATCTTTTGTAGTCAACACCGATTCCTACCCTGAAAAAATGGCCGCAACCTGAATCGCGGAACCCCTCCGGCATATCCTTCAAGGAAGGGGAATAGTCCGAAATCAAACCTCCTTTCAAATCTATATAAGGACTTATAGACTTGTTTAAAAAGCTGTACCTCAACTGGATAAAGGTCGGTACCAAAAAGGAATTGACATCCGAAAGAGAGTGGAATTTCTGGTTCTTTATCCCGATTCCCACCCCGGCGAACAACCCGGGAAGAATATTGTACCCTGATGACACGTTCACATATTCTCCGGCAAAACCGTCTTTGAAAAGGACTCCGGCCTCAACGTTTCCGGCGAAGCCACGGGTGAAACTCGGATTATTGTTCCCCTGAGCGGAAGAAATCATCGTGCTGGCAAGCACGGCCACACAACACAAAAACAGATTAAGTTTCATAACTGATAAGATCTATAAAGTTTTTTGTCTTTAGTAAGCGTTAAAAAATAAGTTGAACTAAATATGTGTCAGATTTATGAGGATAGATTTCTTTTGGAAGAAGGAGTGTGCCAGTGGCACATGGCTGATGAGAAAAGAAATCTAGACCATAAAGATATGCAAATTGTTCAAGTTATTTTTTAATGATTACTTAGTATTGATTTTTAGTGAATTGTTCTGATTTCGCCCCGTAAATAACACAACTACTATGCCATCACAATATTCATAAAATAGCATCTGCTACGACAGTTACCGACTATATCCTCTCCCCATACTCAAGAGACTGGATTTGCCTTGCTAAAACTCTTTACTCCACCGAACGGATGGCATTATGGGCATTATACTCAACTGTTTCCACTTGCCACCTTCATTGAAGATCATATATGCATTATGCCTGTTCAGCAGATTGAATATAGAAAAAGACAATGACGACGTTCCTCCTTTCCTATGAGTCTCAATCGTATAGGCGACATCTATCCTGAAATAGTCTTTCATTCTCCAGCCGTTTTTGCTTGTCATCTCATAGCGGTTATAATTCAACTCTGTAAACTCGTCCGGAAAAGAGTTGACACCCAAACGCTGATTCCAATAAGGCATTGGCACACCTTGATAGGAAGACGCATAGACAGTTGCCATATTCCCTGACGAATACGCCAAAACACCATTAACATACATTTCCCTCCGGAAGCCTTTCCCTGTACGACGTTTTGATACCAGATATTTAGCCTGAATATTAAGAATATGCCTCCGGTCAAATTTGAAAGGGAATTCTTTGCCGTTATTGAGTTCCAGATAACGTCTGGTAGTTTTTGACAATGTGTATGCCAGTGTTCCGTTGAACTTGTCAGAAGTGTAGGATGCTGACAATTCCGCACCAAAAGACTTTCCTTCACCGACATCAACCTCATCCTCCCAAGTGTCATCACTGAGTCGGAACATATTAGATGATGATTTGTAGCTGACAAGGTTGTTCATTTTTCTATAATAAGCCCCCATTGTCAGATGCAGTTCCGATCCGGAAAAACGATTGTGGTTGAACACTCCGACATAACCTTGTTTCGTCACCTCTTCCGGAAAGTTGTCATCCACAGGAACATCAATATCTAACGCCCATCCTGTAGGCAGACCTTCCAAGATATGATGATACTGGGTGAATTTGTCAAAAGTCGACTCAACTCCGAATTTATCGGACAACATATAGTCAACTTTGAATCTTAGGTCAAAATTATCTCTCAAACTTGAACCGTTCCTTGCCAAAGTATTACGAAGCCCCAAAGAGACATCCAACCTTCGCACAGACAAAAAGGCATCAATGAAAGATGAGTATGTCCTTAACGAATAACACTGGTTGGATCCGGCGCTGAAAGACGATGATTGTTCCTGCCTGTTCATCGGCTTGAAAACCTTTCCATCGCCCATCAAACCTCCGTTTATATTCAGATAATCATTTAATTGCCAATTCAGTTCGCTCTGTACAGCAAAGCTTGATTTCTCATTGCCAAGAACTATCTCAGAAGTTTTTGTATGGTGGCGGTTATAATAGATTTGCCCCTCATTGGATTTCGATGACACATAATAAAGCTTCATGACCAACCTCAACTTTTCGTTAAGACTTGAATTCCATTGACCTTTAACAGCAAATGTGTTCCACCCCAAATAACTTTTGTCCTCATCATTGAAAAACGAGAACCTATCATTCGAAGCAAACAACATTAAGTCAACAGAATTTGACCTGCTGATATTCCAATCAGACAGAATACACACATCGTAGACATTGCCTGACATTCCAGCGTTGCCGTTATCGTCATCCGCAACCGCTTTCATAATCAGTTTTCCGGCAAACAGCGCCGGAGAAAAGCGCAGTGCCGCCTGCACTCCAAACTTACCATTAGATGACGGAAGCGAAATATACGCTCCTGTCATATATGGAGAAACCGAGACGCTTCTCTTAGCCGATAAAGCTGAGGATTTCTTGGTCCTTATGTCAACTATGGATGAAGATACATCCCCATATCTGGCACTGATTCCACCCGGGCTGAAAGAAGTACTGGCGATAATATCAGGAGAAAAAATTGAAAACAATCCTAAGAGATGGCTTGTGCCACTTATCGGCACCCCATTGAATTCAACCCTGTTTCCACCGTTGTATGCCCCCCTTACAAACAACCCTAAAGTTCCATCCATACCTTGAGCCACACCTGGCAGACTTGAGATATGACGAATCACATCCGGTTCCCCGATGATGGAAATTGTGTTGAGTGACTGCTTGGGCGAGTAAATAAAATTGTTTCCTCGATTATCAGACGAATACGATGCGGTAACCTTGGCACTGTCAATAGCAACAGCTTGTCCGTCAAAACTTTGAGAACGTAAGACAAATTGGGACATGAAGATTGATGCAACAATCAACAACAGATTGTAAATACACCTATTCATAAGCGCTTGGCAGATCAAATTGTGTACATTGGATGATGTGGTCTGAATATGCCCCGAATATTCCCAAACCACCATTGATGTTGCAATAGACGGTACTTTCATCCAGCCATTGAGTCGGATCATCAAAGTTTTGGTGCGACATCATCTTCATAAGGCTTGTCTTCAAATACTTATCATATTCATCAGAGACACTCCGGAATACCATCAGACTCTGTCGTAATTGTCCTTCCACATAGAATTCCCGCCGACTTGAATCTTCCGGCAAAACCCTTATGTAACAAAGATGCTCCCTTGTGTCGCCAGGTTCTCCTGTATCAAAAAACATCAGATTATCAGATGCATTAAAATTGTCAGCATCCGGATGTGATGTGCCTATGAATTCCACCAATCGATCTGATGCCGAAATCGCAGGTTTCAACATTAAAGTGTCAATATCCTGTTTAAGATGAAACATCCAAAACGGGTTATCCGCACGTTCCTGAACAAAATATCGTTTGGAAACTGTCCCTTTTGAACAATCTGAAAACACCTTGACATCTTTGGGGAAAGTCGTTTCCGCATAAATATCCTCAAAACCGTCCACAGAAACCTTTAGATCATATTTTATTTCTGGTTCAGGGGTAAAGTCCAGTGACCATTTTCCATAGCCTGACTTCTGAAAAGTTCCCATAATCGCTCCATTGGACGACAATGTCGCGACCGCGTTTTCAACCTCGTCAAAGAACAGATCCCCCTTTTGGGCGTTATGCGTCAAATAAAGATATTGGACAGAATCCGATGACAACAGGCAATTGACCACGATTCTGTCCTTTCTGACATTGTCAAACTTAATCTCCTCGACACAAGAGATCAAGGATATTAATAAAACAAAAGCGGTTAATCTGAACCTCATCAAAATCTCCTACCTAAGAATCACGGCCGCCGTAGTGTCCCTCATCACCTTTCCATTCCTCATTTCCACCTCAACCGCGAATCTTGACTTACGACCGACAAGGCCATCATACTGTTTGAGCTGAAGAAACATTGTTGCCGTGATCATAGGCCTGAAAGACAAGTACTTCTCAAGAGGCGTTTCTTTCCCGACCTCTCCAACCAAGCGTTTATCATACGAAATGATAAAGTTCTGATAATTTCCGGCACGCCAAATGTTCACCCGGTCATCACCGACAGGTTCAAACGTTTCTCCTTCCACGACAGGTGTAAGCCTTATTCCCACTACTTCCTCGGTACGGTACTCGACATCAACCATAACAGTTCTTGTCTGCACGTAAGACGGCGATCCTTCCAGATACTGCATAATTTGTCTTTCAATCTCGTAGTCGTGAGTACTTATCTCATCATATTCAAACCAATAGATTCTACCAGTCAACTTCCTTGGTCCAATGTCAACTCTGATAAGATAGTCAGATGCGGAAACACTTTCTCCCTCCAACGCTTTTTCTTGAAATATATCTTTTGATGACTCATTCTTTTTAGGGACAATGTATCTTTCAAAGTTTCTGGCCGTAATCGCCTCACAAGTCCGTGGCACACAACTATAATTTGTTTTTTCAGAAAAGTCATACTTATCTTTCCTACAAGAGAAAAGACCAACCGCCAAAACAACAAGTAAGAGTAGTTTCCCTTTCATAACTAAACACAGTGTTATTAAATTGCGGTAAAATTATAAAATATCGTCCTCTTATACAAATAATCATCTCCTTGCGCAACCCAAGAATCTTTAATATAAGGATAATATTCAGCATAGTTTTCAGGGTCTCCACTCCACCCCCAATTCATCAGTAAATATTCTGTTGTTGAGTATGTACTCTCAACAACCTTCATTCCCTTGTAAATTTCAGGATACTCCGCCTCAGCCGAGACGCCTTTCCTGAAATCCGGATTCCGAACCTCCTGCCCGAACGCCGTGACAGAGACAATCATCGCCATCACAGCAATAAATAAATGTTTCATAAAGTAAAGTTTTTAATGTTCAGTCCGTATTATCAAATATAAAGCCAGAGAACTCTAAAAAGAGAACAAATACTCAACCATACACATCTCCCCTACCAAAATCTCGGCACGTCCACTCAATTCTTTGAATTGTGATATTCTAAAATCGAAATCTGTTATTGCTATCTCTACACAATAAACAACAGAACCATTATATAAATGACAAGTTGAAGGATGAACACCACTCACCACCCCATGAAAAGTATCTTTTCCTTTAGCAGTAAATGAATTAAGATTAACGGTAACATTCTGACCAGTCTTAATCAAGTGCAAATCTGAGGGCTTAATCCTAACGATTCCAGATATCTCATAATTATCATTATCAATAATTATTGAAGCATCACCACTGATAGTCTGAGGCAACTGAACAAAAATCAATGCACACAAAATCAACAAAAAGGATATGATAATCGTGGTTACTCCACATCTCATAACCCAAGGCGGAATCGCTCCTATGATCTCATTAATGTCTTCAACATAATCATTATCTGACATAACGTTAACCTCCAAGTTCCAGTTGATTCTTTATAAGTTTATAATATGCACCTCTACATGCAACAAGATCGGCATGAGTTCCCGTTTCAACTATTTTTCCCTTGTCAAGAACGACTATATTATCCGCATTCTTTACCGTACTTAATCTATGAGCCACAATAACTACAGTCTTTCCCAAAAACAACTTATTAAGATTTCTAGTAATCAATTTCTCGGTGTTTGTGTCCAAAGCATTTGTGGCTTCATCAAAAAACAAATAATCAGCCTTTTTATAGACAGCTCTTGCTATAAGTATTCTTTGTTTTTGACCGATGCTAAGACCATGTCCATCTGCCCCTATTCTTGTATTATATCCAAGAGGCAATGCTTCTATCCATTCACTAATGCAAGCGATGGCAGCCGCCTCACGAACACGTTTCAAATCTGGATATTCATCGGAAAGAGCGATATTGGCTGCTATTGAATCCGAAAAGATAAAACTATCCTGCAAGACCACTCCACATCTTTCTCTCCATTGCTTCTCACTGTAGTTTCCGATTGGTTCTCCCCCAAGAAGAATCGCGCCTTCTGTTGGAACATGGAAGCCCAACATCATTTTGAGCATAGTTGTTTTACCACTACCCGAAGCTCCAACAATAGCTGTAATCTTTCCAACCGGAATCATAAGATTAATCCTATCCAAGACTTTATATGAGTGAGAACCATCATATTGAAAAGTCACATGAACAAATTGAATATTTGAATTTAAAGGAATATTAGGAAGCCGACCGCTCTTATCTCCGTCCTCATCTTTCATCTTCTGAATTTCACCAAGACGATCAAGGGATATTGATGCTTCTTGAGCTGTTTGGGCAAACGATATGATTCTAGATACAGGAGCATTCATTTGGCCTATAATGTATTGAAGAGCCATCATCATACCGAGTGTCATATTTCCATCCACCACTGATTTTGCAGCCACAAATGAAACAAACATGTTTTTAGTCTGGTCTATCAAGGTACATCCCAATTCCTGCATTTGTCCTAGACTCAAACCTTTAACATTAATCCTAAACAATCTGGTCTGAATACTTTCCCATCCCCATCGCATCCGTCTTTCACATCCATTTATTTTTATGTCCCGCATTCCATTTATCAATTGCACTATTGAGTTTTGATTCGCAGAAGATTGTTGAAAACGCATATAATCCAGTTTTCTTCTGCGTTTTAGAAATGCCAGCACCCATACAATATATAAGATTGTGCCAATGATAAATACAATCAATATTTTTATGTTGTAACCGCTCATAACCGCACAATAGACCAGAAAGGACACTATGGCCACCGCCATGCCAAGGAATTCTCCCGTCAGAAAACGTTGTATTTTACCATAATCACTCGTTCTTTGCATTATGTCACCAACAGTTCGACTATCAAAGAATGATATAGGAAGTCTCATCAGTTTGTTAAAAAAATCCGACAAAAACGAGAGACTCACACGAGAAGTCACGTGCAACATAAGCCAGTTTCTTATAAAACCATTTGCCAAACCTCCCAAAGTAAGAATGAACTGCGCTATTAAAAGTAGCGTAATTAATGGCATGCTTCCATGTCTAATCCCCTTATCTACAATAGCCTGGGTAAACAACGGCATCGCAAAACTAATCAAGCTTGCCATACCCATCGCTAAAAGCATAACTATTATGCAAGTACGATAAGGGTATAAATACGTGAAAACAAATCTAAAACCAATTTTTTGCTCAATTATCTTATGATCTGAAAACAACCTTGGTGTCGGCTCCAAAAGAAGTGCGACACCAAGGTCTCTATCTTGATCCAGCCAATAGCGAATAAACTCTTCACGATTATAGCTCAAAAGACCATGAGCGGGATCAGCGATTTTCACTACATAATTATTCCTTTTCTTTACTATTTCATATATCACAATGAAATGATGCTGATTCCAATGAACCAAACAAGGAAAAGGCACATCACTACATAATTGATCCCAGCTGACTTTAACGCCCATTGTCCTAAATCCGATGGATTCAGCAGCATCAGAGATGCCAAGAAGCGACACTCCCTCTCGATTAATGCTACACTTATCACGCAAAACTTCAGGACTAAAATCACATCCATAGTATTTTGCCACCATGCGGAGACATGTTGGACCGCAATCCATCGAATCTCGTTGAAGATATGGTCGAAATTTAGACATTATGGTTCAGTGTTCGAAAACTCAGCCGAAATCATTTTCATGTCTTTCAGTGTCAATGGGCTATTTTGTATTTCTTTAATAACCACATCCTTATTTTTACCCGTAAATATCATCCGTCCATGCAATTCAATACCGCTGATCCTGACCGGTTCTTTGCGAGTTTGTTCTGTCGCTATCCTCCAAACGTAATGTTCCAATCCATATTCCTCGTTTCTGCTTCCTTCAAGACAAACATCAAGAATATTATCATGCTCGTCAAACCTGACGAGAATCTGGCTGTTATCCCCACTCTTATCAACCAAAAGGTATGACATTCCAACATCGCCCGACAATTTATGAATCAGCATTCTGCCTGAGACACATTCATCTTTCAGCCGTTCCGAGTGTCTGTTCAAGATTTTTCCAAGAATGACATAAGAATTGAAAAGGTCAAAACCTACCATTATAATATCCTTATTATCATAATTATTGTCTAATGAATATATCAGCACATTGGTTTTGTTTTTTGAATACTTCCCATCATAATTATTAAGAATAGTAAAATCAGAGATTCCCCTCGAAGCTCTCGAATCATTTCCAACGTCAGGATGATTATAGGTCATCTCATATTCACAATGAAACCTACGTCCGAACACCCTCCACTTAAATGGAACGGAACGTACTAGCGACACGTATTCATCTATACGTCGTAAATTCTTTTCCACGACTCTCGCCCCAACCAATTCTCCAACCTTTATATTCAATGTCATGCATCTCGTTTTCCCGTCATAAACAACAACTTCGGACGAAAGCCCTGCGACAGATGCCTTCAAAGAGTCACCACATTCTATTGATTCAATCGGAAAATCAAACCTTCCCAATGAATCACAATTTCCCAAACAGTTTCCATTCTTGAATATGAAAGCATACTCAACAGGAGTATTCCCTAACAAAACTGACACCGAAAGATTCTGTGCCACCATAACATCCACACTCAAAAGTAAAGCAAATGCAACTATTACAGTTCTCATTGTATTTCATACATTAAAACAAGGTTCCACCATTATCGTAGAACCTTGTTTTTTATTAGATGCTATTGTAATCCACAGAACTCCGTTGCCACAATATCACACTTTGCACTTTCACATGTGCCTCTAGACGCAATACAACCTGTCATAGAATTACAGCAAGGACCTCCTTGTGAACATGAATCAAAGCTCGTTGTCCATCCACCTTGCACTCTTCCCATTTCTTCTGGATTCAGAACAGTTACCGTCCTCTTGTTCAGAAATGTTTTTTTGATTTTTTTCTTTTCCATTTTGACTAGTTTTTTTTAATGTTAATAACTATTTGGTGCACCTATTGCCTACGATAACATCATACATTCATCCCATGCCGAATCAATATTGAAAATAAGAGATAACAACACAATGCCAATTCCTGTGATCCCTTCGAGTAGCCCTATGCTATCCTTTGAGCAACCATCATATCTAATATAACGATACCCAGCCAGATGCCCTCTTGCTGAACCAAATTGTAAAGTAAGCCACGCCCAATGCTCAGAAGCGTTGGAAAAACATTCCAATTGAGTTTCAATTGACAATCTCTTAAAGGCATACGCTAGAAAAGATGTTCCATGGCAAAAGAACGCATCTTCTACCCCACAGTCATAAGGGTCTATTCTATGGGCAATCAACTCCAGTTTAGACAAAAAGTAATCCGCTGTCGCCTTTCTTTTTAACAATAAAGCACTTTTGTATAGAGAATAAAGAGTACCGGCATCTCCATAACACCACGCCAATCTGGCTTTTGCCCTATGATCTTTTGGATAATAGTCCTCTATCGGTAATGAGGCTGGATATATTGAATTTGTCTGTTGAAGTGCTTGTGTATTATGATCATACAAATTAAATATACCATCAATCATTGTACGACACTTATCCTTTCTTATGCCTTTCAAATAACACTTAACGATAAAATAAAGGTAACCAGCCATACCATGTGCCAAGCCAAAATCATATTTCCATACTTTCCAAAATGAATTATATGTCGGCCATTTTACCTCCTCAAAATCAGTTTCCCTTGCATCATACAAGTTATCTATTATTATTGCACATTCAGCTAATCTATCTACGCTAAGGAAGTATCTTCCTATACTTATAGCTCCATGTAATTGGTCATAGTTATTATTGTCTATCGCTCGACGCAAGCCATCCCGAAGAGCATTGTCAATCTGACAAAAGCACTCCCTGTCAATTTCTATCAAATGAGTATTCACCAAATAATTCAACAACCACGCATATCCTGCTATACCTGAGCAAAATGAATTTGTTACCATAGAATCCGTATCATCTAACGCATCCAATAATTGATAAGCTTTATTTAGATATAGTTCTTCTTTCGTTGCAAGATAGCCAAGTGCACAAAATAGTACAACTCCAGCATCACCATCATATAACCCGATTGATCCAGATGCTTTATAAGAACATAAAACATCCGAAATTTCTTTCAATTTATCTTGTAGCCTTATATGAAGCATATCAGCAATTGATTATTTATCCCAACGAATACTTTTGCCTTGCAAGCAATGATTCATAATATCTTGACAAAAAATCAAAAATCATCATCTCATTAAAGCGATTATTTTCAATGAACAAACGATTCATTGACATATGCAAAACACTGGCAAGATAATCTGTTAGATCAACAGAACTTATAGAGTGACCTATCTTGTTTGCCAATTCACGAAGAACAAGCTCTTTTTGTCTTTGTTTTGTGTTATCCAATAGATTATTAATCAGAATTCTCATTTCGCGATATTTTTTATCAATCTGTCGTATATCTTCCGCTTTATCAAAACCAAATTCTTTTCTATATGCATCTCTTCTCAACGACGAAAATATTTGTTTACTTTTTGTACTAAATCCAAATTCATCAAGATATCCATCCATTATTGATAGAGCAAACTTCCACCTATCACCTTCCCCTTGATAATCAGATATCTTAATCGCATTCAAAACCCAATCACTATCCATACAAAACAACGATTCTGTTTCTTCTATCAACTCCGCTCCATAACGCTCTAATTCTCTTATGTAAGTGTCATATTGGACAATAGCCACATCATTATTAACAAAAGGAGAGAAATATTCATTCACAACTAATATTACATTAAACACATTGCTGATATCAGGAATATGGAATCTTAATCTTAAATGAAAACCCATAGAATCCTTATATCGAATAAAAAACCACTTGTCAATTATTCCCTTTCCCCTCAAGTCATTCACTAGTTTGTAAACACAATCTTTTAATATGAACTCCACTTCATTCTCACCCGTGTATATTTTACAGAAAAGCCATTCACTTCCAGGCATAAAGATCCTTCTCATGATATTGAATTCTTATAGAAAGGAATAACAAATTCAGCGCAATAAGGATGTTTACCATCTGTCACAACAGTTCCCAAGCTATCCTCAATGAACTCTTCTAATAAGAGCATCTTCTTCTTTTTAAGCAAATCAAGAAATATCCTCTTATACTCATCTTTAGAAAAATCCACATACAAACTGTTATCACCTTCTGTAATCACTATCTTTTGTGGAATATTATTCATGACACGCCACGAATCTATGTTGCTAACGTCGCTTTCAAAGACCCTCCATGATCTAATTGCTAAAAAGCACGAACCATAACGAACTCGTGGTACGTAACCCATTAAAGATAACAAGTTATCTATAGAGAATAAACCCTGACTCGTCTTTTTATAACTTTGAAAATCACATAAAAATCTATATACTGGAGTTGTATGCAACGAATAATTATGGGCATTTGATAACATTGGCAGAATGCGCTTCCCCATTGAATTAGAAAAAATCGTCAGGTGTCCATTTTCAAACCGAAGCATCAAATCAGACACCGGGAAAGATTTCTCATTGATTTCACCTGAACGGGCAAGATAATGAAGCTCACAATCACGCAAAAGAGGTCTAAAAGAAATATTGCCTATTCTTGACTCTGGTAGATGAACAATCTCCGCCAATATCCAATCATCTCCATTTTGAAGTTGTTCCTTATCACATATTTCCTTAACAAGTTTATTGATAGAATCATCTATACAGCAGAACCTTCCGAGCAAACGCTCGGCGTAACCACATATAGACTTAATCTGCACTAATCCATTTGGAAACAACTTACAAAGAACAGACGTTGTCTCTATAATATCTGAAGCATCGCCAGAGAAACTGAAATCACTATCTTTCAATTCGATTTCAGAAACCACAATGTCGTGTTTAATTTTTTCTAAGTATTTTTTAAGGATTATCGATTCTACCTTTGACAAAGTGATACCCTCATCATTTCTTGTCCTATGAGGAACTTTTATTCCTTTTGTTAATGGGTTATCAATATTTGTGTATGATCTGGTAGGATATCCTATACCTATATCAGAATCAAGAGCCTTTAGTAATGGTATTGACCGAAGTTCATACTTTTCAAAAAAGGCATCAATGAAATCCGACATTGCTTTATTCTCTTTTTTAGAAGAGATGTTTAACCTAACAAGAAAATCCAAACATCTATTAATTTCCGCTATATCATGATTAGATATACTTACAGAAACAGGTGTTCTATATAGATCTGTCTGAATCAAGAGTGTCATCTCCTGTGACATTAGCTTCAATTTCACTTTTTAAAATTTGATTATCAATCAGTTCTTCTATAAAGCATTTCGAATCATCAACAGCGATGCTATAGTATTCACATAAATGTACCAATTCATTTATGTTCTTTCCTGATTGTGCATTTTTTAATAATATGTCAAGATTAGGGATAATATCTATTTCCTGCAATCTATGAACCCTATGAGACTGATTATCGTATATATACTCAACATAACGTAATCTATTTCCGACAATATAAATACTATCATTGGGATAGAATTTCAATTGGCATCTAAACTCAGGTTTTGATTCAAAATACTGGATTAATGAACAAAGATAATTCATGTCAAGTCTTGAATGACGCAAAGACTGACGTTGCTCACAAATTCTTATATTTGTACTATCACCAATTTGTCCAATAGTGCAGCCTGCAAATAGTCCGAAAGGAGTACATCTTGTGGACATTCTTGTCCAATACTTTAGTAATGACTTATGGACCTTATAATTATCAGTCAATGCTTTCTGTCTTTCTTTATATAATTCTGATGAGGCAAGACAAACCGCTTCCTCAAAAATTGGATTATTAAGAACAACGTGCTCCACTTCATCCAAAGAGAACATCGGTGTTCTCAATACAAAAGAATCAAATGGTGAATAGTAGGACATATATGATTATTTATAACAACAACTGTCCTTCATACTGAGAGCCTTCAGATAATGTAAACGTCACAAAATAGAGCCCACTATCACTGGATATCGGAAATATCGCAGTTTTGATTTTGCTATTGATCGAAAAGTTTAAATACTCTCCTGTTAATGTATTTTGAATAGATACTTCCACTTCCCCGATATCATTCAAAAAATATACAAGAATAGAAGATATCTCCGCATTGTAGTAAACGTCAAAAGGAATAACAACCATTGAGTGTGGCCTATGATTACCACTATTATTAGCAACAGGTCTTACCTGTATTGGCTGGTCAGTGCCACTAAAAACATCTTTACTATTAGAATAAGCAAAAGAAGATAATAATAGCACTGTAAAACTAATTGTTTTAAAAAAATTTAAGTTTATCATTTTAGTATTGTTTTTCCAATGCAAAGTTCGTAAAAGAAAGGATTATATACGACAAAAATAACCTAACAATGATCATTGGAAAAACAATCTATCTAAGGCATTGTAAACAATATTCGTCAATATATGTTAAATAAATTCTAACATACGGATATTGTAAATTGTTGTAATTCAACTTATTTAATAGCACGTACAAGTAAATATTGGTTGAATCACATCTCGAATACACTTATAATCAAGCAATTAAACCTAACATTAGAAGAACAATAGGTATCGTTCCTTCTCTGTAGAGCCACTATGACGTATTCTATCCTTCAAACGAACCTTTCGCATATAAACAGATTCTTTGCTTGGAAGGTTAAATATTTTAAGAATCAAAACAGTGTCAAATTGAGCGACTATACAACTGAACAAGCGTATATCTGATTCATTCCAATCTTTAAAATCTGACCTGAATCTTTTTATCACATTATCATAAACTCGGTTCAACTCCGCTTCAAAATCAAGTTGCCCTTTTACATCTTCTGAATTGATTCCTTCCAACAAACTTATTATCTTATTGTACATGTCAGAGAGTAATATGTTTTGCCTATCAGTTTTCTTTTTCGAATTCTGCAGAATCTCAACCAACGGAGACATCCATTGACATTGCCCTTTATATAATTTCAAATAATTAGATTGAAGGATTTCCAAGTCCTTATGTATTCTATCAGCGGATTTATTGCTTTCAGCGAGATCATTATCAACAACTTTTTTTAACAACACCAATCTCCTACGTTCTTTATCCGCATTAACATATCTTTTATAAAGAATCACAGAAATACACGTTATGATAAGAATTGAACAAAATGCTATTATTACCATCCATAAACGATGGTGTAATATTTCTTGTTTTTTCTCTAAGGCAAACTGTTGATAATAATTTCTTTGCGCCACTGCAGAAGACTGTGACTGCATTTTTAATGTTTGAGCGTCAGTATCTTTAAATGATTCCAACAACATTGAATAAGCCGAATAATAGTCTCCTTCCAATCTCTTAACCTGGCTAAGGCAATACCTATAAGCCGGAATAGAACCAAAGCCTTGCCCATCAAGTTTTGTGAAGATTTCCTTCGACTCCTTCATCCTGCCGACTTTAGCCAAAACATAGGCATACACACATTCATCAACGACATCGTGAAAAGATGCCGTCACTGACAACTCCATTGACCTTTCAAACATCAACACAGCCTTCTCACAATTAGAAAAAGGACAGATTGTCAGCATACGACCATAAGTGGCCATCGCATTTGCCTTGAGATCTGATGGAAATGATTCATCAGCGACAATGTTTTTTAATAAAGAGTCCGCCTCAGACCAAGCAAGGCTGCTGACGCAATCATTCGCCTTGTCCAGCACCATCATACAAGAATAACGATGTTCACCTGCCTTATTAAAAAAAGACTCAGCCTTACTATAGTATTGACGGCTTTCAGAAAAATTCTTTGTCTGCGAATATGAATACGCTATCTCCGAATAAGCAAAGCCAAGCATTCTCATATCGCTAACCTCATCTGAATATTCCAACGCTCTGGACAAAGTCACCACCGCCTTGTCATACTCTCCGGCATTTACCTGCATTCGTCCAAAGTAAAACAATGCCTTAAGTCTGTCATCCTGAGAGCCGTGACGCTCGTAGTACTTAACGGCTGGCATTATGATACGGGCATCCGTAGTCTCAACATAGTTCCTATCTAGAGCCATTGAATAGAGTAAAGAATATCTCGCTTTCTGGGATTTGCCGTGCAAAGAGGTGGTGTCAAGTGATTTCAAAATAACCAGCGCGCTGTCGGGCTTAGTCCACATCAATTCATCCGCCCGGGACAATGCCTGAGTTACCTCCTTGCTCGCGCAGGATGACAGCGTCAGGGCACAGAGCAGAATGCCTATGAAATATATTCCTGCCGGATTTCGGTTAATGGTAATTGTATTATTCATTCCCTATGATCATCTTTATGTGTTGCAAATATATGCAATAATCATAAAAATGTATCCAAAATGGAGGCTAAACCGATAGGATACCTATCCAATCACTTAAGTTTCATTTTTCGGATTATCTTAGTCGTATGGCTGTCAGGCAGTTCACTAACCGCCAAGTGATGTGGTAGATTTGGTACACCAGAAGCGTGTTTCCTGTACCAACAGCATCTCTTAGCCCATTTGGTACACCAGAAGTACGCTTCCTGTACCAATGGTGTGGCTCGGTATATTCGGTGCATACAAAGTCCTCATCACATACATTTTTCTATCCAAAAAACAATTGGAGACCGTTCTTCCAGGTGCGACAAACCATGCGCACCTGAAACACCATTAACCTGATAACTAACGAGTTGGTGTTCCAGGTGTGAATATATTCGCACACATAAGAGTCGATGGCCACGGTACAGGGCGTTCTGTTGGGGGTCCGGGGATATTACCGGAGGGTGTCGATTTGCTTCAAGAGGTCGGTGGTGACTTTGTGGATTCGGTGATAACGGCCGCCGACGGTGCTCAGGACAAAGATGTAGAGGACCGCAACGAACACAAGATGAGATATGTCGGTCGTGATGTCGGCCCAGATTTCGTTGAGACAGAAGGCGCTCCAGATGACCGTCGCGACGGCGATGCTGATGCCTTGACGGAGGTTCTGAAGTTTCCATCTCGACACCGTGCCCACAGTGTCAGTGACAGATCCGTCAAGCAGACGCTCCCTGAAGTTGTCCTTGTACTGCCGGAAGTTGACAAGAGCAAGGAAAACGCACCAGACAATGGTGGCGGCCATAAACAAGACACTGCATTTGTGCAAGGACAGGCAGACATAGGCGATGAAGCCAGCCATAAGCAAGACGGTGACTATCGCCACGATATTCCATAAACGTTTGCTGATCAGATTTTTGGCGCTTGACTTTATTGTGGCGTCAAGCATCTCCCTGGAGACGATCTCACTGTCTGAAAGGTGGTTTTTCAGCACCTGCATCTGAGACTTCATCTCGTCAAATTCGTTCTTTTGATTATTCGTCAACATATTCATTCAATCTTTTTAAGGAAAACGTGCCGGGGTTAATCCCCCGAGACGCGGTTTCCTATCCGTTAAACTTTTTCAACTGTTCCTTTATGCAGACCGAGTAGATCGTCCCCTTATGCCTTTTGACCAATCCGCTAAATTCTTGTTCGTCAGCGTTCATAAAAAAACCGTTTGCTATAAAGACTGAAAGACAGTGCTGTTTGCTACAAAAATATTCATAAAAATCACTCCGGATGCCGATGGGCGGGGGTGACTACTGAAAAAAGGTGATGAATATGAAGAGCGAGGCCGGGAGGGCGGTGCGGAGTTCCTTGAGGGCGAGGTTGAGGTGATTCTCGACGGTTTTCTTCTTGATGTGGAGGAGAGTGGCGATCTCGTCGTTGGTACGATGCTCAAGGCGGCTCATTATGAATATCTTGCGTCGCTGTTCGGGCATACGGCTCACAACGGCGGCGATGAAGGCTTCCTTGTCCTTCATATCAATGGCATCCTCGACCATCTGGTCGTACGGGATGTCAGTCAGGATGGAGCGGACGTTAGACTTGTTCTTCTTGATGAAGTTTATGGTCTGGTTCAGACTCATCCGGTACAGGTAGAAACGCAGGGATGTGATGTCGGGTAGGGCGGAGCGCATCAACCAGAGCTTGATGAAGACTTCCTGGGCTACATCCGAGGCGTCTTCCTTGACTTGAAGGAGGCTTTTCATAAAGCCGAAGACCACCGGATAATAGTTGTCAAAAAGCTGGCGGAACGCACTTCGGTCGCCTTCGGCGGTGCGTTCCATCAAGAGTCTTTCCTGGCTTTCTGTCAACATATTATTTTATATGAGACAAAGTTATAAAAAATTCAGATTTTCTTTGGGTGTAAGAAACGGTTTTGTTGTCTTATGCTCGTCAGTAAGCATTGAAACTCCAATAGGATTACAAGACCCATAATTATGACAGACAAAGACATCCGGAACGAGTGGGAAAAACACTATGGTGACATACTTCCGAAAGAAGAAGTGGACAAGGCGTTCACCAAGGTGATGAATTCCGCCGACAATCTTGAGAAGACGCAGACCAAGATAATACGCACTGGTTTAAGGCACAGGATATTCAGAGCGGCGATGACCTGCGCCGCGGCCGCGGTCGTGCTGTTCTTTGTGCCTTGGGCGCCCCTCAAGGTCAACGAGAAGCTGAACGGTCAGGAAGCGGTGCTCACGGCCGGACCGGCAAGACTGTGCGAGATCTCCACCCACAACGGTGAAACACGTGAGGTCATCCTGCCGGACAGTTCAAAGGTTCTGCTCAACGCAGGCTCTGTGATAATATTCCCGGAAAGATTCTCCGCCGCGGAGCGAACTGTGTTCCTGTCTGGAGAGGCCATATTCAAAGTAACTCATAATCAAAATATTCCTTTCACGGTAAATACTTCCGACCTGGCGATTCGGGTGCACGGAACCACCTTCAACGTGAACGCCTATCCGGAGTCGGGAAGCACCGCCGCCACTTTGTGCGAGGGTAGCGTCTCGGCGACACTGAACAGCAGCGGAGAAAGTTTCCTGATGGTTCCCAACGAGAGGCTATCCTACGACAGAGCCACCGGAGAGGCCACCGTCACACACGTGAACGCAGCGGAGGACACGGCCTGGAAACGTGGGGATATGTGTTTCCGGTCCGAGAATATTCACGGAATAGCCAAGGCGATAGAAAGGAAGTACGGACTCAACACCTACATCACCTCCGGGAAATACGATGATATGATCCTGACGGCCAAATTCGTGCATGGAGAGACGCTGGACCAGATGCTCAGCGCGATCTGCAAGCTTGTGCCGGGAATGAGGTACCACATCGAGAACAACTGCGTTTACATAAGATAAAGCCGATCCCCACCGCTGATCGCCACCTGCGGAAAACAGGCGGGAAAATCATGAATGAATATATTGACGAATATCATATAAATCGTTAAAAACCAAATACCAACAAAACAGTCTATGAAGCAGATTAAACATTATCTGATCGCGCTTATGCTGGTCATCATTCCAGCCATCGGACTTCACGCCCAGAACCAGGTCGTGAACTTCCGGTCCGGGACGATGACCGTCAGACAAGCGTTCGAGGCCATTGAGCATCAATTAGGGATGACTGTGGCTTACAACGAGAGCCTTCTCGACGTTAACAGAAAGGTCACTCCTCCGTCAGGGAAAACCGTGATGGAGGCGATGGCGGCCATCCTGGACGGAACCGGGATGCAGGCAAGTCTGGACGGGAAGATGATCCTCGTGGTCAAAAACGGACAGCAGGCGGAGGCGCCGGCTGAATATTCCGGAAAAGTCGTTGACGCGTCGGGTCCTGTGCCTGGAGCTATGATTTTGCTCGACGGGAAGAAGGACAACGTGGCGATGACCGACCTGGACGGAAACTTCTCCATCAAGGCGGCTCCGGGACGGTCGTTCACGGTGTCGATGATGGGCTACAAGGACTACACCGCCACGTTCGGAAGCCAGACAGCGGGAATCGTGGTCAACCTTGTGGAGGACATCGACCTTCTGGAAGAGTCAGTAGTCGTGGGTTACGGCGTCCAGAAGAAGGTGAACCTGACCGGAGCGGTCGGAGTCATCAGCGGCAAGGATCTGAACAACAGGCCTGTGACCAACACGGCGCAGGCTCTCCAAGGAGCGGATCCGTCCCTTGTCATGAGCATGAGCAACGGTTCCATTGAAGGAAAGGAATACAGCGTAAAGATCCGCGGGCAGGTGTCTCTTAACTCTGGAAGCCCGCTGATCCTCGTTGACGGAATCGAGTCCTCGCTCTCGCAGGTGAATCCTAACGACATCGAGTCAGTCTCCGTGCTGAAGGATGCCTCGGCTTGTTCGATCTACGGTGCCACGGCATCGGCCGGTGTGGTTCTCATCACCACCAAGAGCGGAAAGGCCGGAGACCTGAAAGTAACCTACAACGGCCGTGGAGGTGTGGCTTTCAACACCACACGCACGGACTTCATCACGACCGGTTATGACTATGTGAACCTCTCCAATGAGTTCACACTCCATTCCGGCAAGGGCTACAACGCCTGGAACTACACGGACGAGGAGATGCAGATGCTCTACGACCGCAGGAACGACAAGACCGAGAATCCTGACAGGCCTTGGGTCTATACCAACGACAAAGGTAAGTACCGCTACCTTGGTAATTTTGATTGGTACGGCTACATATTCAAAAGATCCCGTCCGGAGACAGAGCATAATGTGACCATCAACGGTGGCAACGACAAGATCGACTACTATGTAAGCGGACGCTATCTTTACCGCGAAGGTGTCTTCAACAACGCCAGCGAGGACATTATGAACGGATATTCATTCCGCGCCAAGGTGAACGCCAAGGTGAAACCGTGGCTCCGCTACACAGGAAACCTCAGCTATGAGGGCTCGGCCTACAACTACGGCGGATTCTGGGAGCAGGACGGTTCTGAGGATCTTACCTCGTCAGGCATCCTCTGGAACATCACCCAGAACATCAGCCCGACCATCGTGCCGGTCAACCCGGACGGAACAACCACGATGTACACCAACGGCATCCAGTTCGCCGACTCCCCTATCGCTTCGGGACGTGGCGGTGTGTTCACGGACGGAAGGAACAAGAACTCCAGAAAGGTGAACTACTGGGTGATCACCAACAGGCTCGTGTTCGACCTCACCAAGTGGATGAACATCACGGCTGACTACACCTACAGAAGGCGTGACAACCTCAACAGCTACCGCTCCTATCCTACCGCCAACACGTGGGACAAGAATATGAAGAACATCGTGGAGATGACCAACGGCTCCATCTACGATTTCTACCATGAGGCACGCGCCTACCTGAACGGCCATGTGGCAAACGCTTACCTCAATGTGAACAAATCATGGGGCAATCATAACTTTACGGCCGTGGCCGGCTCACAGTTCCAGGACTACAGATCATCAACCTCGACAATCCGTCAGAAAGGCTCGATCTCAGACAAACTCGCGTTCATCAATATGGCGCAGGGAACCATCGAGAGGGCCGATGAGAGCAACACGGCCTACAGGACACTCGGATTCTTCGCCCGCGTGAACTACGACTACGCCGGCAAGTACCTGTTCGAGATCTCAGGGCGTGAGGATGGTTCGTCACGTTTCGCGAAAGGTGACAGATGGGCGTTCTACCCTTCTGCGTCAGCCGGTTGGCGAATCTCCGAGGAAAAGTTCTGGGGCGGTCTGAAGAACTGGTGGGATCTCGCCAAGGTGCGTGTGTCATACGGTTCGCTCGGAAACCAGCAGGTCAGCAACTATTCCTACATCAGCACCATTTCCACATCGATGATGAACTACACGTTCGACAGCACGAACAAGGCCGGAATGGTCAGCACTCCGGGAGCCATCACTCAAGGACTGACTTGGGAGACGGTCATCACCTACAACCTCGGATTCGATCTCGGATTCTTCAACAACAGGCTCAGCGCGAGCGCAGACTTCTACATCAGGGACACAAAGGATATGCTGACCTCGTCACAGGAACTTCCGGCGGTGTTCGGAACAAGCTCTCCTAAGATCAACGGAGCCGACCTGAGGACCAAAGGCTACGAGATCACCCTCTCATGGAAAGACCAGATCACAGCGGCTGGCAAGCCACTCTACTACTCCATCACGGGATCTCTTGGAGATTATGTGACGACAATCACAAAGTTCGATAACCCGAACAAGTCGCTCAGCCAGCACTACGTGGGACAAAGACTCGGAGACATCTGGGGCTACGAGGTGGAAGGGCTCTTCAAGACTGACGAGGAAGCCGCTGAATACCAGTCCAGAATCAACGACACCGCTGTCAACAAGGTGGTCTATGAGTGCGGCGTGGCATCAATGGCGAAACTGATGGCCGGAGACGTCAAATTCGTGGACAGGAACGGAGACGGTGTCATCAACACCGGAGCCAACACGCTTGACGAACCGGGCGACCGCTACATCATCGGAAACAACAGGCCAAGGTACACATATTCATTGAGAGGCGATGTGGACTGGTACGGCTTCAATCTCTCCGTGTTCTTCCAAGGGGTCGGACACTGTGATTGGATGCCTCCTAAGAACTGTTCCTACTTCTGGAGCCTCTACGGATTTCCTGCATCCTCATTCGTTCCGACCGACTTTGAGTCAAAGGCTTGGACGGAGGATAACAGAAACACCTACTTCCCAAGAAGAAGGGGTTACGAGACCTACGCTAACTGCGCGCTTGGAGTCAACACGGACCGCTACCTCCAGAACGCGGCCTACCTCCGGCTCAAGAACGTCACCCTCGGCTACACACTTCCTCTGAAGAAGAACAAGGCGGTCGAGAAAGTGCGCCTCTACCTTACCGGAGAAAACCTCTGGTACTGGTCGCCGATGAAGAAGTACACCAAATATGTCGATCCGGAAGTGGCCACAGCATCCTCAAAGCAGAGCGATGACTGCATCTACCCATTCTCAAGGACAGTGTCATTCGGAATTGACATAACATTCTAAATGAATATGATCATGAAGACTACATACAATATTCTTATGGCGGGACTGCTGTCGGTGCTGGCTTTCACATCCTGTGAAGGGTTCCTTGACAAGTTCCCTGAGACAGCCCTTTCTCCTGAGACGTTCTACACCAACGAGAAAGAGCTCACGCTTGCGACGAACGGATTCTACGCAATGCTGCCTAAACCGGACGATTCCTTTGACGGAGCCCTTCAGGACAACGACCTTCAGTTCCATCTGTCCCTGAGCTCGATCCAGAGGGGTACACGTCAGGCAGAGACTGAGACCTGGAGCGCAAGCACCTGGTCGGACCTCAGATCCATCAACTACTATCTGGAACATTCCGTGAAGTGCACAAACGAGGACGTGCGCAAGAAATATGACGGAATAGCCTATTTCTTCAGAGCGGTCTTCTACTACGAGAAGGTCCGCAAGTACGGGGATATTCCTTTCTATGACCACGTCATCTCCGACTCCGACAAAGAGTCTCTCTACCGTCCGCGCGACAGCAGAGGTTTCGTGATGCAGAAGATCATGGAAGACCTTGACCGTGCCATAGACGGCCTGCCGGTTTCCTGGTCGGAAGGGGTTTACAGGATCAACAAATACGCGGCTTACGCGCTGAAATCCCGTATCGCCCTGTTTGAGGGAACCTGGAGAAAGTACCATGACATCGCCGACGAGTCCTACACGAAAGAGGACGGCACAACCATCACACTTTCATCGGCTTATTTCCTCCAGTTGGCCGCCGACGCGGCAAAGGCCGTGATGGAGAGCGGAAAGTACAGGATGTACAACGGAGCGACCATCGTAAAAGGCCAGCCTTACCGTGACTACTTTGTGCTTGAGGACGCTGAGACCAGCGAGACGATCCTGTCCAGAAGATTCCTCTACACTGCCGAGATGCAAATTCGTCACGGAGTCCAGTTCACGTACAAGAACCAGAGATATTCATTGACCAGAGCCCTTGCCTATCATTATCTTATGGCTGACGGAACTCCGTTCCAGAGCCAGGAGGGATGGCAGACGATGCAGTACAACCAGGAGTTCAACGGCCGTGACCCTCGTATGGCGCAGACCATCGCCGCTCCGGACTATGTCGCCGTAGGCGCTGACGCTTCGTCCAAGTACTATCCGAGCTGCAAGGATTACGAGAGAAGTGGCTACCGTCCGATCAAATACTTCTCTGACGACACGCACGACGGAGCCACCACATCGACCACCGACTATGCGATATTCAGGTATGGTGAAGTGCTTCTGAACTACGTCGAGGCCAAGGCTGAGCTCGGACAAGCTGACCAGAGCGTGATCGACGAGACCGTCAATGTGATCCGCGCGAGGGTAGGCATGCCGGGACTGGATGTGGCCAAGGCCAACGCCGCTCCGGACTCGTTCCTGAGCTCTTACTACACTGACAAGCATCTGGAAGGCGCCGACAAGGGACTTATCCTTGAGATCAGAAGGGAAAGGACCGTCGAACTGGTCAACGAAGGCTTCAGGCTTTGGGATATGCTCCGCTGGCACGAAGGACAGCAGATCTGCCCTGCCTCCAACACTCTCGGACCTGGATTCATCGGCTGCTGGTTCCCTGGACTCGGGGAATATGATATGAACAACGATGGTAAACCTGACCTCTGTATCTACAGCGGAAGCACTCCGCAGACAGACTGCGACAACACCTTGAACGTGGCTCCGGGCAAGGAAAACACCCTTTCGGAAGGCACAAGCGGTTACCTCGTGCAGTTCAAGGACCAGACCTACAAGTGGGAGGAGAAGGATTACCTCTACCCTATCCCTAACAAGCAGATGCAGATCTATCCGATTGACGAGACAACCGGAAAGAGTGTCCTGACACAGAACCCAGGTTATTAACAGACCGCAAAATCAACACAAAATGAAAAGACATAAGATATTGTTTCAGGCCCTTGCCGCCGCGATGCTGGTGGTGTCCTGCTCGGAGTACGATGACTCATCGCTCTGGAAGCAGGTGGACGAGGCCCAGAAACAGATTGCCGAACTGACGGCATCACTGACAGAACTGGAAAGCCAGATAGGTCTTCTTTCGGCTGCAAAGAATGGAGGTCTGATCACCTCCATTCAGGAGAACACAGACGGTGGCTTCACAATCAAATACACTACCTCTGATGGCAAAGAGGCCACGGCCATCATAGCCGGCAAGGATGACATCAAGAGCGTGGACATCATCGGCACCAAGGAAGAGAACGGTGTCCTTTACTGGACCATCACCGTAGGAGGTAAGACGACAATCCTCACCGACAACGACGGAGCCAAGATCCCAGTGGCGGGACGCACTCCGTCATTCACCACGGACAAAGACGGTTACTGGATGGCCAACGGATCGTATATTCTTGACAGCAAGGGTGACAAGATCAAGTCATCCGGGCATAAGGCTTCATTGATAGCCGGAGCGGAGAAGAACGAGGACGGTTCCGTGACGCTCACATTGGCCGACGGCTCCAAATTCACGGTTGACACAGCCGAAAGCTTCTCTCTGAAAGTGTTCTTCGGCGGTAAGGAAGTCAAGGACGAACTGAAGGTCGAAGACGGGACAACCTCGCTTGAGTTCACATATTCATTGACAGGGAAAGCGGTGGAGAACGCTGTTTTGAAAGTGACAAGGGTCGAGAGTGTCGAGGCTTCGGTGGACGAGGCTGGCGGCAAGATCAAGGTCACTGTTCCTGATCCTCTACGCAAAGGACAGTTCACCCTGATGGCGGCCGATGAGAGCGGTCATCTGGCCGTGCGCACGGTCCGTATGCGCGGAACATTCTCCGTGGAGACTGAGAACGAGCTTTGGAAGACCGTGGAGGAGAAACTCCTCGCGCCAGGCTGCAACTACTACAGTATGGAGTTCAAGAACATCACCAGAAGGATGCACGTACTGGAGATCGACCTGACCAACCCGGCGATCGAGGTCACGACATCCTACGCCGATGACATCGTTCCGAACCCTAACGGCAATGCCAACAAGAACAACGGATTCAACCTCCGCGAGACCCTTTCCCAGCTTTGCGCGCGCAAGACCGCTGCCGGAGAGGATGTCATCGCCGGAGTCAACACCGGCTATTTCGACTCGAATGACGGAATCAGCAGAGGAGCGCACATCGAGGAAGGCGAGCTTGTCTATATGAACAACCCTGCCGTTGTCTCCAGCCTCGTGAACCACTCCTGGGCGTTCACGATCTTCAAGGACAACACCGCTTCCTGCGGAAAGAAAGCCTTCTCAGGCAAAATCGAAGTGGCGGGCAAGGAATATGCTTTCTTCTCGGTGAACGACACCATCGTGCGCGGCGGAAGCGCCTCCAGAATGAAATCATACCCTGTGAACCTCTACACCTCAAGGTACGTCAAATACCCTCACCCGGAGCGCCAGAACATCACCAATACACTCAGCGCAAAAGCATTATACCTCACGGCAAAATATTCATCAAAGAATATGACCGTGAACGATGGTTGGTTTGACGCGACCGTGACGGCGATCGCCGATGGCAGAACCACTGCTCTCGGAGAGGCTCCTTACCTTACCGACCGCAAGGAAGTCGGCATCCAGGTGACCGGAAGCACGGCCGATGCTATCGCCGCCTCTGTGAAGGTCGGAGACAACATCAGGCTGATGGCCCAAATGGACGTTGAAGGTGTCGTGAAGCCTATCCAGACTCAGAACTCCACGATGTGGCACTATGTCACAGACGGAGAGAACACCCTCAACACCGTCCCTGCGAACCACGATTTCCGCACGTTGATCGACCCGATGACATTCGTCTGCGTTGACAAGAGCGGATCAAGGATTATGATCGCCGAGATCGACGGCCGTCAGGTCGGATTCTCCATCGGAGTCAACGCCGAGGAAGTCACAGAGATCGCCCTGCGCCTTGGAGCTTGGAACTCGACCCGTTTCGACGGTGGAGGCTCATCCGCTATGTGGGCTAAGAAAGACGGGGTCTCAGGACTCGTCAGCAGCCCAAGCGACGGAAAGGGAGAGCGCAGTTGTATGAATTATATGTATGTACGTAAGAAATAGCATATTATGAGAAAGATACCTGCTATAATATCAATATTTATGGCGGCCGCCACGCTTTTTTCCTGTTCGTATGATTCCTCTGAGATAGAGAACGGAATCACCGATCTGGAGAACCGTGTCGCCGCTCTCGAACAGAAAGCGGACTATCTGGAGTCGCAGTTGAAGGCGGTTTCGGAATTCGTGTCCGGCAACTTCATCTCCCGTGTGGGAACTGACGAGAAAGGAAACTTCGTCATAACCTACCAGGACAGGAACGGGGAGAAAAAGACGGTCACCCTGGCCAAGGCATCCGACCTTGACAAGTCGCCGATGATCGGCACCGCTGAATATGAAGGAGTCCTTTACTGGAGGCAGACCAAGGACAACGGAGCCACCTGGGAGTGGATCACCGACAAAGACGGCGACAAGATGCCAGTCTCCGGTCCCGCTCCGGTCGTAGGAATAGACAAGGACGGTTACTGGACAGTCAACGGAGAGAGCACCGGCGTTCTCGCAAAGGATATGACCGGCAACATATTCAAGAACATCGCGGCTGACAGCGAGAGCGGCCTTGTGGTGTTCAGCCTGACTGACGGCAGCAGCTTCTCGGTAAGGTACAACGAGTCGCTGGCCATAGCGTTCACGACTCCGTCATTCCTTGCTGTGGAAAGCTACAGCGCGCCTGTGGAAGTAGGCTACAAGGTCAGCGGCACTATGGCCAAGGACGCGGTTGTGGACTACCTGACGGCTTATAATGTGAAGGTGAAGGTCAACGAGAGCCTCAAGACAATCTCCGTGACGATGGAGGAAGGCGCCGAGGAAGGCAATGTCGTGATTATGGCCACCGCAGGGGACGACATCGTTTACAAGCCTCTGTTCTTCTCCTACGGCAAGACTGTCATCGATTTCGAGAACTACATCAAAGACAACGAGCTCATCACCCCGCTGGGAGAGCCTGTGATCAACCTTGGAGGGGATATGACCCCGTTCACTGTCAGGATCTCGCACAACATCGACGTGGAAGCATCCGTGGCCCAGGAAAACGCATCCTGGCTCAAGGCTGTGAACACCAAGGCCTTGCAGACATCCGAGTTCAATTTCGTGGCTGAATATTTCGAAAGCAAGACCAACACCCCTCGTGAAGGCCGCATCATCCTGAAGAACAGCCTCTACGAGGTTTCCACATCCATCATAGTTAAGCAGAGCCCTATCGTGAAAGGTGGCGGAGGAGGCGGAGATGATCCGTCCGAGGACAAGGGAATCTCCGATGTGGGCACATTTATGGAGTTTGTGCGCAGCGTCAATGCCGGGGCCTCGACGACACGTTGGGAGAACGCCGACGGTGAAGTCTGCCTGCTCGCCGACATCGACCTTACGGGAATAGACTGGACACCTATCGGAAACGCTGCCGGAGAGGGTTCCGGAATACCTGCGTACTCGTTCGCGAACGCGTTCAAGGGCAAGTTCAACGGTAAGGGCCACAGCATCACCGGAATCAACTGGACCTGCGATATGAGCAAGAACAACGTTTACGGACTCTTCGGAGCGGCTGACGGAGCGACCATCAGCAACCTCGTTGTCGGAGCGGCCGGAGACGCCATCACATTGACCGGAAGCCCGGATGTGACCCCGTCCGTGGCCGGAATCGTGGGTTACGCCGAGAATGTGACGATCAGCAATGTGACCAACAATGTCAGCATCATCCTTGAGGGAGAATGCCCTCAGGCTATGCCTGCCAGTCTCGCCGGAATCATCGGAAGCGGCTCGGATGTCACAGTCGGCGGAAAGACCAAGGAGGAGGCCGTGAAGAACAACGGAGACATCCTCGTGAAGTCCAAGATCGCCAACGCCCAGGCCGGAGGAACCGGCCTGCAGGTGGCCGGAATAATGTCCTACGTGAAGAACGGCAAGGAAAGCCAGTTCATAAACTGCACGAACAACGGTCATCTGACAGGCCCTAACGGACGAAGCGGAGGAATCCTCGCTTCCATCCAGGGAACCGAAAAGGCCGGCAACAAGGTCACCATCAGCAAGTGCGTGAACGCCGGTCTCATCGAGGACAATTACCTTGATTATGACGGCTACACCAACGCCAAGAGAATAGGCGGAATCATCGGTGGCTCAGAGGCCGCTGACGTCACTGTGGAGTCCTGCGTCAACAGCGGGAACATATTCTCGCACACAGGATGCCGAGTAGGCGGATTCGTTGGCCACTTCAAGGGCGGAATCATCACCGGATGCTCCAACACCGGAATCATCCTCAGCCACATCACTCCGCAGGCGGAGGATCACAGCGGCGGAGACGGCCCGGGTTGGGCGGCAGGCTACTGCAACATCAAGATCTCCGGCTGCACACGTGGCGGAAAGGTCGGCGAGTGGGCTGACTTCAAGAGCAATCCGGAAGGCGCTCCGGACGCGACGATCTACAATGCCTACGGCTACCAGAACTCCAAGTATTTCAACGCTTCTGACAACCAATAAAATGAAGACAATGAAAAGATTAACGAATATATTGCTGTCGGTTCTGATGATGGTTTCCGCCTTCACCGGGTGCGGTTTCGACGAGGATCCGCTCCAGAACAGGCTCAATGACATCAAGAACAGGATCGCGGCTCTTCAGTCCAGGATCGATGAGGCCAACAAACAGGTCGAGACCCTCGGGCTGCTGACATCAGGCAATGTCGTCACTTCCATCGACAAGAACAGCGACGGAAGCTATGTGCTGACCTATCTGGACAGCAAGAACGAGGAAAAGACCGTTGTTGTGGCGGCTATGGACCAACTGCTCAACGTTCCTGTGGTCGGAGTGCGCAAGGACGAGAACGGTCTCTATTACTGGACCGTCACCGCCGGTGGCGAGACAAAGGACATCACGGTTGACGGGCAAAGCGTCCCGGCCGCCGGCAGGACTCCGGTCATCTCCACCGATGAGCAAGGCTACTGGACTGTTGACGGAGAACGCATTCTGGATTCGGCCGGCAATCCGATAGAGGCCACTGACGGAAGCGCGTCCATCCTCAAGTCTGTCACAAAGGATGCCGAGGGGAATCTCTCGATCACCCTCGGGAACGGTTCACAGATCACCATACCAGTGCAGAACTCTCTGAACCTCAGTCTTTCCACATCCCTGAATCTCACCATAACCAATCTCGGACAGGAACTGAAGATCGGTTATGATGTCACCGGAAGCAAGGCTGACGAAGCCATCGTGGCGATCGCCGAGGCCAAGTCCGTGAAGGCCAAGCTTGACAAGACCGCCAAGGAGGTCAGCGTCTCTTTCGACAGCGACTTCTCTTCCGGCCATCTCATTATGATGGCCACGGATCTGGACAAGGCAACGGTGCTCAGGCCGGTGTTCTTCAACAAGGCCAAGGAGACCAAGATCCTCATCAGCACGGCTGACGAGCTTGTGGCGTTCGCCCAGAATGTCAACGCCCAGGACGGAACAGAGAACATGGATATCTATCTTGAGAAGGACATCGACATCTCCTCAATCAAGGACTGGACACCTATCGGCAACGGAACATTCTCCGGAACAGCCGTCAGCGGAGCGGCCTTCAAAGGCACTTTCCACGGCCAGAACCACACGATCAAGGGTATGAATATCACCGTGCCGGCAGACGCCGCGAAAGGTGCCTCCTACGGCCTTTTCGGAGTGCTTGACGGAGCGACTGTCAAGGATCTTGACATAGGCGAAGGATCATCAATCACTTCATCCGCCAAGCTTCTGACTTGCGGTGGTGCCATAGCCGGATCCGTAGTGAACTCAACTGTCGATCATTGCACCTCATCGGCTTCGTTCGACATTTCCGGAGGAACGAACAACATCAGCCAGAGGTTCGGAGGAATAGCGGGTTCTGTATATTCCGCCGGAGAGGTCATCGCGCAGGTCACCAACAGTTCCAACTTCGGAATATTCAAATCTGTCAACACCACCAACAGCAAGAACGGCGGCACGGCCTTCTCCATCGGTGGCGTGGTAGGTTACGCCGAGTCAGCGTCATCAGCCCTTCGTGTGATGATCAAGGGTTGCGACAACTACGGTGCGATGAACGTGCAGGCCTCCCGCAACGCCGGAGTCGTGGCAACGCTTAACAAGAATGCCACGGTCGAAAGCTGCAAGAACTTCGCTGACATCACCAACACGGACATCAAGGCCTCCAACACACGTGTGGCCGGTATCGTCTCTGCGTTGAATGCCCAGACCTCGGCTATCAACTGCGTCAACAAGGGCAAGATCACATTCGCTGTCGCAGGAAACACCACGAAAGGCTACGCCGCCGGAATCGTCGGTCAGACCAACGACAACTCCAACGTGGTTGAAGGCTGCGAGAACTATGGTGAGATCCGCTCTGACATATTCAATGCGACTGACGCGACGAAGAGGTTCATCGCCTCCATCATCGCCAACACTAACAACAAGACCATCACCATCATGAACAACAAGGTCGGTGGCAAGGTGGGACCATATTCAGATGAAAGCAAGGTTGTTGCAATCACCGCCGAGAACTTCGCCGACTGGATATTCTTTACTCCTAAGACCCAGCCGTCGATTGTCTCAGGCAACGAGTTCGCAGGTGAGGTTCTGACAAAGGGCATAGCGTCCGCTGATGATTTCGTGGAGTTCGCCGCCGCTGTCAACGCCGGCGCGTCCCTTGAGAAATGGCAGGATGCGGCGGGAGGAATCAACCTGCTGAATGATATTGATATGTCTTCCGTAAAGGATTGGACTCCGATCGGTAACGCCACTTTCGCCGTTGTCAGCAACAAGCTGACCGTGACTGGTCCTATGTTCACAGGCAGGTTCAACGGTCAAGGCTACAAGATCCGTAACTTCAAGGCTGTCAGCAAGGTGGCCGAGACCGGAAGCACATTCGGACTGTTCGGAGTGATCGGTCCGGGATCCGTTGTTGAGAACTTCATCTTCGAGTCCAGCTGCTCGCTCACTGTACAGTCTCCGGCCAAGAGCACTTCCCACGGCCTGATCGCGGGACTTCTCTACGACGGAACCGTGCGGGATGTTCACAGCTATGCTCCGATGACGTTCCAGAGCAAGACCGGCGTCAAGAACGCCGCCCAGTTTATGGCTCTGATCGGCTACGTGTTCACCCAGAACGCCGAGGTCACCATCGACAGCGTTGACAACTTCGGAGAGATCATCGCCGAGAACGCTGACGGAAACGATCAGGGAGGCGCGAACGCCTTCCATATCGCCGGAATCGTGGGCTTCTCCACCGCCACGGTGGACACCCAGCATTTTGTCACCATCTCCGACTGCTCCAACGAGGGGAATATGACCTCCGCCACCTGCCGCACCTCCGGCATCTGCGCGGCCGCCAACCGCAGGACCAAGATGGTGAACTGCATCAACAAGGGCAACCAGCTGAACAGCTGTCCTGGTCCTGACAAGGGACGAATCGCCAACATCGCCTGCAACGTGGCCAACGTGTCCTCGATGACCGGGTGCGTCAACTACGGCGACATCATCTCCACCACCAGCGCCAGAACTGCCGGCATCGCCAACCTCTCCAACAACTGCGAGTTCACCAACTGCGCCAACTACGGTAACGTACAGTCAGACAACAAGTACCGTGGTCTGTTCTGGGCCTACAACAACGGCCTGGCATCGTGGAGCAGCTGCGTCGCCGGAGGCACCGTCGGAACCTACAACGACGGCAAGGGCGTGGCCGATGAATATACCGACGCGGCCAAGGTGAACTACCTCGGTGTCCAGGGAGCCAGCAAGACAACCCTGAACGACATCACATACCTCATCGGAGTCAAGGATCCCGAGCCGCCTGTAGAGTCGAACGCCAAGCTGAAGATACTCTTCATCGGCAACAGTTTTACCAAGGACGCTGTCGAGCATATTCCAGGTCTCCTCGCGGCGGCCGGAATCAAGGACATCAAACTCTACCACATGTACTATGGCGGACGGCGTGTCTATGAATATAACGACGGCTACACATCCTCTGTTGACTATCATTGCTACAGATGCGAGAACGGGGCGACATCCTGGACTGATGTCACCGGCCACAGCCTGCACGAGATTGTCTCCAGCGACAAATGGGACATCGTGACCATTCAGGAGCACACCGGACGCGCTGTGGCGTGGGACTGGACCGCAAGCCAGAAATCGGCGTTCCAGGGCCTTGTGGACAAGATAAAGGCGGACTGCCCGGACAAGACTCCGGACTTCTATTTCATAATGTCACAGGCCTACCACGATATGAACAAGATCGCCACGGCCGACCGGGGACAGATCAACTTCACGACCACGGAGGAGATGTACAATGTCATCGTCGGGATGACCAAGAAGTTAATGGCCGACATCCCGTTCAAGGATGTGATCGCCACAGGCACCTGCCTCCAGAACCTCAGGACATCGGATCTGAACAACGGGATGTGCCTCACCCGTGACGGCTACCATATGGACTACGGGATCAGCCGTTACGCTGCCGCCTGTATGGTCTTCGAGAAACTCATCTCCCCGTCCTTCGACAACGTGAAGCTTGACAAGAACACCTACAGGTACGGCAATTCCAGCACGACATCCGGCAGTTACTCGACCCCTGTCACCGATGCCAACGCCCCTGTGGCCCTTCAGGCCGCCCGTTACGCCCTGCAGACACCTTATCAGGTCACGTCAATGAAATAATGACCGTGGCGGATAACTGTCTATCCATCAAGCATTAAAGCGATCACCTTCAGATTATTTTCCCTGAAGGTGATTGTTTTATTATCTGTTTATCAACAAGTTATCCGCCACATCAAAAAAGGATGGAACCTAAGCGGGTATATTCATTAGCATTTTATTAATTTTGCATATCAGAGAATATTAAAACAAGAATATTTATGCGTAAGAAATTATTTGTCGCGGTCATCGCGGTTATCGTCTCGGCGCTGGCTTTCCCGGCGGCGGGGCGCGATCTGAAGATCCTTTACTGGAACATCCAGAACGGAATGTGGTCCGACCAGGGAAACAATTATGACAATTTCGTGGATTTCGTCAAGTCCGAGGATCCGGACATCTGTGTCTGGTGCGAGGCCGAGTCCCGTTACTTCACGGATTCCGGTGACAGGATCGAGAACTGTGAGGATGCCTATCTCCCTTGGAACTGGGATATTCTTGCGAAACGCTACGGACACAACTATGTGCTTGTCAGCGGCAAGAGAGACACTTTCCCGCAGGTGATCACCTCAAAATACCCTATCCGTATAGTCAAGAGGGTCAACGGCAACGGTGATGATGTCATTGTTGTCCATGGAGCCGGAGTAGCTCAGGTGGAGGTCGGCAACAAGACCCTCAACATCGTCACCATCCACTCATGGCCGTACAAGTACACATATATGGCTGATGACAAGAAGGCAAGTACCGAACGCAAGGAAGGAGCCATGTTCAGAGCCAAGGAAATGGAATATATCTGCCAGCAGACCATCGAGAGCGTTCCCGAGGCGGCTTCGCAGTACTGGATGATGCTCGGGGATTTCAACGCCAGATCACGTGTGGACAACCACGTTTACAAGATGGCCGAGGATGACAAAGATTTCCTCGTGCACGACTACATCAGGAACAACACTCCGTACATCGACATCATTGAGAAGTTGTACCCTAATGATTTTCAGCCAACTACACTTTCCGGGAAAAGAATTGACCTCGTTTACATGACCGAGCCTCTTTTCAAGAAGGTCCGTTCCGCGGAGATCATCCGTAGCGGTTTCGCAAAGTCTGTCCGTGATCCGCGCAAGATCAAGGGCTTCTGCAAACCTTCTGACCACTACCCGATCCGTGTGGAGCTGAAATTTTAGATCTACGGGCATTTGGTCCATAGACGGCATTGCCTTGCAGTGGTTACTCTGCACGATTGTAGTTACCTCACTGCCTGTCTTTCTGGGTCATAAGTAAGAGGCAAGTTATTTTTACGGTTACTAAACCTGCAAAGAGAACCTCTAACCTGAATTTTTCACGTTACAAAAATTCAGAACAGAGGTTCTCTTTGCTTATAAAGTTTCTGTTATAAGGTTTCTGTCACTTCGGCAGGCTCAGTGACCATACTAGTTCTGGGACCGCTGAATATGATCAATAACAAAACCACCCGGCCGCTTTGATGGTTGGTGAGTTTGCCGAACCACAGCGACCGGGCGGTTTGAATATTCAAAAAACTAAAGTTTCCTGAGAAGGTTGTTCATGTTGACTTCCTTGTCGATGATGGTGCGGAGCTCGGCGATCGGAACCCTTTTCTGCTCCATGGTGTCGCGCTCGCGGATGGTGACGCAGTTGTCATTCAGCGAGTCGTGGTCAACGGTCACGCAGAACGGCGTGCCGATGGCGTCCTGGCGGCGGTAGCGCTTGCCGATGGAGTCCTTAGGATCGTACTGGCAGTTGAAATCGTACTTGAGTTCGTTCATCACCTCCTGAGCCTTCTCCGGCAGGCCGTCTTTGTTAATCAAAGGCAGCACGGCCACCTTGACAGGGGCAAGCGGCGCCGGGATGCCCAGCACGACGCGGGTTTCGCCGTTCTCAAGCTGCTCGACCTTGTAGGAATGGCTCAGCACAGCGAGGAACATACGGTCCACACCGATGGAAGTCTCCACGCAGTAAGGAACGTAGCTCTCGTTGGTCTCCGGGTCGAAGTACTGGATCTTCTTTCCGGAGAGTCTCTGATGGTTGCCGAGGTCGAAGTCGGTACGGGAGTGGATTCCCTCCAACTCCTTGAAACCGAACGGGAAGTTGAACTCGATGTCGGTCGCGGCGTTGGCGTAGTGGGCCAGTTTCTCGTGATCGTGGAAACGGTAGTTCTCGGCACCCATCCCGAGGCTGACGTGCCATTTCATGCGGTTCTCCTTCCACTTTTTGAACCACTCCATCTCGGTGCCAGGACGGCAGAAGAATTCCATCTCCATCTGCTCGAACTCTCTCATTCTGAATATGAACTGTCTCGCGACGATCTCGTTTCTGAACGCCTTTCCGATCTGGGCGATACCGAACGGAATCTTCATGCGGCCCGTCTTCTGGACGTTGAGATATTCAATGAATATTCCCTGTGCCGTCTCCGGACGCAGGTAGATCTTGTCGTCCGCCTCGCCGGTGTTGCTGATCTGGGTAGAGAACATCAGGTTGAACTGACGCACGTCGGTCCAGTTCTTCGTGCCGGAAATCGGATCCACAATGTCACAGTCAAGGATGATCTGCTTGTACTCCTTGAGGTCGTTGGCCTGCTCGGCTGCAACATAACGGTTGTGAACCTCGTCATATTTCGCCTTCTCCCTCAGAATGTTAGGGTTAGTGGCGCGGAACTGCTCCTCGTCGAAGGCATCTCCGAACCTCTTGCGGCCCTTCTCGACCTCCTTGTTCATCTTCTCCTCGATCTTGCCGAGATAGTCCTCGATCAGATTGTCGGCGCGGTACCTCTTCTTGGAGTCCTTGTTGTCGATGAGCGGATCGTTGAACGCCGCCACGTGGCCTGAAGCCACCCAAGTCTTAGGGTGCATGAACACGCAGGAATCAATGCCGACGATGTTCTCGTTCAGCCTTGTCATAGCGTTCCACCAGTACTGCTTGATGTTGTTCTTCAGCTCGACGCCCATCTGGCCATAGTCATAGACCGCGGCCAGTCCGTCATAAATCTCACTTGACGGGAATATGAACCCGTACTCCTTGCAATGTGCCACCAGCACCTTGAACAGTTCGTCCTGTGTCATAGTATTGTTGTACTTTAAAAATTCTCAAAGTCATCTGAATATGCCTCGGCAACTTCCCCCCTCTTCCGGCAACCACGTACCGGCATATTCCATAACGCTCACTAAAAACTTACAAACTTACATATAAATCTGCGATTTTTACGCCCGTCCCATAAGAAAGAAACAGTTTTTTAGAGGAAATATACACATTTTCACGCAAGAATCATCGTGAAGGAAACACGTCACTTGCGCACCGACGCTTGCCACGCCACTTGCCATCATTGCTACGCTTCCTCTCCTGGGCCTCCTCTCTTCGCATCTCAATGCGATTTGTCCACCCAAAGCACCGTTGCGCCGGACATACCGTGCCTTTTAGCCATTTTGTCCGGCGACCACAGCCTTTCACCGGACAAATAGGGAGCGTCTAGTCCTGAAAAAGTTTACTTTTTTTGGTAAACTTTTTTCAGGATGACACAGAGGCCGTGGCAGATAACCTATTATTTATCAGTACTATAAGCAAACTCGTGGTACGAAAACCGACACTACGAGTTTACTTATTAAGCTTATTATCAACCCATTAAGTGCCACACCACCACTTGCCATCGAACCCATATCAAGCGTTATTGTACTGCCGATTGACCCAGAGCCAGAGGAACTTGTCGGGGATGGAATATTCCTTCAAATCAACGGTGATGATGTCTTCCTTGAGGAGTTTGCGGATGGCGGCATTGACAACGCTGGCGGTGGATAGCTGGTAGCGGTTAATAAAAGCGGACGTGTTGACATTACGCACGCGCTCCTCGTTCGCGATGGCGGACAGAACTCGTTTTTGGTTTTCTGTCAGGCTAGACATCAGCTCGGCAAATTGAACCTCATTCATCAACAATATGTTGTCTATTGACATCCGTATCACTTCAATAGAGCACTCCTCTCCCCTATCTATCGACGCGAAAGCCTCATTAAAGACACGTTGCATGTAATAAGTATATCCTTCAAACAAGTCATAGACGTACTCAACCACCGCTTTGGCTATCCTCTTGCCATATTCATTGAACATCTTCCCGACAAAATCTGAGTAAATGTCTTTATCGAGAGCCTTCAGTTCCAATGGGTCAGCACTTTTATAGAAAGGACGAGCCGGGGACTGAAACATCGCGCTCATAATGCTCCTCTTGCTTCCCGCAAACACGAAATGGCAGTTCTTCATTTTCTGAATATGCCCGCGAAGGAGAGCCTCGATGTTACCATCCTCATATTCATTTATTTGCTGAAACTCATCAATCGCGACGAGGCACGGCTTCCCCGCATTGTCGAGGTAATTGAATATCTCTTCCAATGTGAACTCCGGCCGCTGAATATCCCCAAGGCTCACACCGAACGATGGCTGTCCGGTAACGGAATCGTAGGTTATCTTGCCTTGAAGCGACTTCAACGCACTTACAAGTTTATCAAGGACTTTTTTTCCGGCAGGCTGTAACGCCCTGAACACTTCCTTACCCAAAAAGAAAGTGAACTCTCTGAGACTTGTAGTGTGCAGAATATCAACAAAAAACGTGTAGTAAGAACGTTTGATTTCCTCCCGCTCGAACACGTGCGTTATCAACCCCGTCTTGCCCATTCTGCGAGGCGAGAACAGAACCACATCATTCCCGTTCATCAATGATTTTGCCAACCTCTGCGTCTCGCTGACTCTGTCACAGAAACATTCATCTGGGATATACCCTCTGGTTATAAACGGATTATGAATTGTTTTCATAACGATCTACATTTTTTGCAAAAATAATTATCCGTTTTGAATAATCCAAATCAAATAATCCATTTTGGAAAATTTTAATAAAGAAAACCACAACTCTCTCAACGCCAGTCTCAGACCATTTCAGACAGAATTTTACAACTCACAACAGGATTCTATATTGTCATGGTTGGATCATTGTGCTTCACTCTGCTTATAGCTTAGTATTTGTAAACACCAATTGCGGTACTCCTACTTCGCCCTATAAACAATACGCACTATGCATGAATTTGATTTCATAAACCGCCCCAAAGAACTTCTCACGCCGGAGGTCGTGGCTCTGCTGACCCGCCTCCACGAATGCCGCGGCCGCCAGGAACTCTTCATCGAGGCCGCGACCTATAATCCGCTGATCCTGATGCCGATATTCATCCTGGACTTCCTCTGCATCCACCCGTTCAATGACGGAAACGGCCGCATGAGCCGCCTTCTGACGCTTCTCCTCCTGTACCGCGCCGGATTCATTGTGGGCAAGTACATCAGCATCGAGATGCTCATCGAGAAGAGCAAGGACTCCTATTATGAAGCGCTGCAGGCCAGTTCCCAGAACTGGCACCAAGACAGAAACAACTATCTTCCCTTCCTCAAGTACATGCTGGGGGTCGTGGTTAAAGCCTATAATGAATTCGAGAACCGTGTTGAGCACCTTCGTTATCGCAAGATATCCAAGCCTGAGCGCATCAAGGCCATCATCGAGCGCACCCTTGGCAAGATCACCAAGAAGGAGATATCCCAGACCTGCCCGGACATTAGCCTCACCACCATCGAGCGCACCCTGTCCGACCTTCTTGCCGCCGGTTACGTCGAGAAGACAGGAACCGGCAGGGCTACGGCCTATGTAAAGAAATAATCCTCCTATTGATCTATTTTCATAAGTCAATAATTTCTCAGTATGACACAATACATCGCATAGAGGTACTCAAAAAAGCCATTTCAAGGCATGGAGTACCGGAAATAATCAACTCCGATCAGGGCTGCCAGTTTACGAGCAAGGAATGGGCTGACGCCTGCTCTCAGCACTCTGAAATGAAGGTCAGCATGGACGGCCGCGGCCGTGCTAAAGACAATATCTGGATAGAAAGGTTTTGTAAAACGATAAAATACGAGTATATTTACATCCAGCCGGAGGAAAACGGCGCGGATCTGTTCTTTGGAATCAAGAGATTTATTGACAACTACAACTAACACCGTCGTCACCAAGGAATCAACCGTACAGTACCAAGCAAGCTTTACATTCGTCAGGCAGCTTGGTCTTAACTAAGAACAACACTGTACCTGTTTAAATAACGATAGTATTGCAGGAGAAAGTATTAACTTTAGAGACAATGAAAGACATAAGTTGCATTAAAAGAACCATATAAAATTATTAATGACACCACTAAATTTTTAACCAATGGTAACATTCTTTCGTTTTTCTTCCAAACCGGCCTGTATCCTGACATGTGCGCTTGCATTATGCGTAGGATGCAATGATGATGACAAGAAAGGAGGCACATCATCGAAAGAGTCTCTGGCGCTTACGTCATTCCATCCTAATTACGGGAAGTATCAAGAGAAGGTCATCCTGCAAGGGAAAGGCTTCGGTGACCCTTCCCAGATGCGGGTATATTTTAATCAGAGAAAAGCACCTGTCATCGGGGTCAGCCGCGATGGCACGGAATTGTACGTGCAGGCTCCGCGGCTCCCCGGTGATACTTGCGTCATCTCCGTGTCGAACGGCAAGGACTCTCTTTCCTACGAAGAAACATTTGCTTACACGGTCTCTACCACTGTGACCACGGTCTGTGGCAACGGCACCGGCATCTATAAAGCCGGAGACCTGAGCGAGGCGCAAGTCTCTCCTTATTATTGCTGCGTAGACAGCAGCGAAAACGTGTTCGTAATAGACCACAGCAGCTCAAACGGAGATGGAGGGAGCGTCAATGGCATTGCCAGGATTGATTTCAAGACGAATGAACTGGTGACGATTTCGACTCAGTACTATGCGAACGTGCCTTGCGTTGACCCTGTCACTCAGAAGGTCATGGCCCCTACCGAGACTACAGTCGGGATGTTCGTCGAGATGGATCCGAAAGAGATGTGGGGTCTGAGGGTCCGGGACTTCGGCGCAAAGATCGACTGGTCGAAGAGTTCTGCAGGCCGTCCTGCGAACGGCTATAAGCACACTTTCGTGGTGAATCCTTACGACGGATTCATTTACACGCGTTTCTATTACGGCCAGGTAGTGAAAATCAATCCTGTAACTTATGAGGCAGAGGTTGTCTGCGACACTCCTAACGGAGATTCTTTCGGCCTTACGTTCCGGCCAACAGACCCTAACGTGCTTTACGTGGCTTGCTGGAGCAATATGACAGGCATGGCCAATTCCATCGCGAAGGTCGACCTCAACAAGGACAAGCCGGAGATGGAGAAACTGACGAGCGGCATCACCGGCCACAGGGATGGCAAGATTGCCGAGGCTCGGTTCAATTGCCCGGCCCAGCTTTTCAGCGATAATGACGGCAACATCTACGTTGCCGACTGCGATAACCACTGCATCAGGAGGATAACTCCGGAGAACCAGGTGGAGACAGTGCTGGGAGTTCCCGGAAAGTCAGGCTGGAAAGACGGCACAAAAGAAGAGGCTCTCTTCAAGTATCCAAGAGGCATCGGAATAAGCAAAGACGGTTCTGTCTACGTGGCTGACTTCGGCAACAGGAGAGTCCGCAAACTATCCATCAACTAAAGATTATTCTAATGAAGAAACAGTTATATTTCCTGATTTCTATCATATTGATGATAGGATCTTTTCAAGCCCATGCCCAGACTTACAGGCTGGCAGGAACGGTTTATGACCAGGATGGCCCACTGCCTGGAGTCGCCGTAATAGTCCAAGGTTCTACAGTGGGAACGATGACTGACGACAAAGGTCATTTTTCCATCAAAGCTCAGAAAGGCGACAAGCTGATTTTCCAGATGATGGGGTTCAAGGACATTGAATATATCGTCGTAAAGGAAAACACGAAAATTAGCATAACGTTCACGGAAACGACTCAGGAACTTGACCAGGTCATCATCACGGCTCTCGGTACCACCCAGAGGAAGATATCTAACCTGGCTGCAGTGACATCCATTGACGCAAAACTGCTTGATCAGCCTACGACATCCATCAGTAACCTCCTCGGGGGCAGAGTCGCTGGCGTCATTTCTTCTTTGACCAGCGGAGAGCCAGGCAAAAACATTGCCGAGTTCTGGATTCGAGGCATAGGGACATTCGGAGCTAATTCTTCTGCCCTTGTGCTGATTGACGGGCTGGAAGGCGACATCAACTCGATAGACCCTTCGGACATCGAGAATTTCTCCGTCCTGAAAGATGCATCTGCCACCGCAGTTTATGGCGTCAGGGGTGCCAACGGAGTCGTGCTTATCACCACGAAACGAGGCAGCACGGACAAAGTACGCATCACTGGCAGGGTTTCAACTACTTTGTCTCACCTTAGGAGGCTTCCTGATTATGTGGGTGCATACGATTATGCAACTCTTGCAAATGAAGCCAGAGAGGTGCGCGGAGAAGAGCCGCTGTATTCCAACGTCGAGATGGACATTATCCGCAATAATCTGGACCCCGATCTCTATCCAGACGTGAACTGGCAGAAGGAAATCGTGAAGAATAATTCATGGAAGAGGGCCTACTATGTGAGTGCGCAAGGAGGAGCCAAGGCTGCGAAATATTTCCTGTCTTTGTCTGTCAATCAGGAAGATGCGGCCTATAAAGTGGACCATTCCAGCCCTTACGCCCAGAACGTCGGTTACGATACATACGGATTCCGCTCCAACATTGACATGAACCTGACTCCGACTACCAAGCTTTATTTCGGTAGCACGGGTCACCTGGCCGTGAACAGGAATCCTGGCGTCGCAAACACAGATTACATCTGGTCCGCCCAGGCAAATATTCATCCTCTCCGACTTCCCACTGTATATTCCAATGGACAGTTGCCGGGCGTAGGACAGGGTGCGCAAACTTCCCCTTACGTTATGATCAACCGTTTGGGAAAACGTTTGGACACAGAGTTCCAGTCTAAGACGACAGTCGCTCTTGAACAAGACCTGGGCATGATCACTAAGGGACTTAGGATTCGCGCGCAGGGTGCTTTCGATTACACTTCATGGTTCAGCGAGAGCCGCCATGTCCAGCCGGAGCTTTACGAGGCGGTGAGCAGGACATCTACCGGAGAACTGGTGACGATCAAGAGGGTTAGCGAGCAAGCTGCTTCTTACAATAAGACAACGAATAATTATAGGAAATATCACTTCGAGTCCACTCTTAATTATGATCGTCTGTTCGGCAAAGACCACAGGGTTTCTGGCCTTGTCTACTACTATATGTCCGATGATAAGTATTCCAGCGAGAGCGTCAGCAACATGAGCGCCATCCCAAAGAGATATCAAGGAATATCCAGCCGGCTGACTTACGGCTACTCTGACACCTATCTGATAGACCTGAACTTCGGATACACCGGATCGGAGAACTTCCAGAAAGGCAGGCGTTTCGGATTCTTCCCTTCCGTGGCTGTCGGCTGGGTGCCTACCCAATATAAGTTCATGAAGGACAATCTGCCTTGGCTGAATTTCTTCAAGGTCAGGGCTTCTTACGGAACGGTCGGGAACGACCGGATTTCATCCAAGAGATTCCCTTACCTTACAATCGTCAATCGAGGTACGACTTCCCCTTGGGGATCGGCCTCTGCGGAAACTCTTTGGGAAACGTACACAGGTGCCGACAACCTCAAATGGGAGGTGGCGACTAAGTTCGACCTCGGATTCGAGGGAACGCTTTTCGTCGATAAGGTGGATTTCGTCCTGGACTTTTTCAATGACGTGCGTGACGGAATATTCCAGGAACGCCAGCAAGTTCCTCTCTATGTCGGGCTCATGTCCAGGCCTTACTCCAACATAGGTAAGATGCGTTCATACGGCGCTGATGGCAATGTTTCATTCAAGCAGAAGATTGGAAGCGACATGAACCTCACCCTCAGGGCCAATTTCACATACTCTAAGAATGATGTCAAGAATTGGGAGGAGTCGAATCCTGCCTATCCTTATCAGGAGCGCTCAGGCTATCCTTACGGAGTCGTAAGGGGTTATTACGCCCTTGGCTTGTTCAAAGATCAGCAAGACATAGATACAAGCCCGGTGCAGACGTTCGGTGAATACAGGCCGGGAGACATCAAGTATCGCGACGTAAATGGAGATGGCCGCATAGATTCCGATGACCGAGTGCCTATCGCTTATGGGCTGTCATCGTCAGGGGCTATCGTTCCTATCCTGATGTACGGCTTCGGCGGTGAGTTTCAGTACAAAAAGCTCAGCATCGGGGTGCTCTTCAAGGGAACCGGAAATTCAGATTTCTTCTATGGCGGAGCGGGCTACATTCCTTTTGCTTCCGGAAGGCTCGGAAACGTGCTTGCGCAAGCCATGGAATACAAGAACAGATGGATTCCTAAAGATTATGCCGAAAAGCATGGGATTCCGCTCGAGCAGGCTGAGAATCCCGACGCGATTTATCCACGCTTGACCTATGGAAGCAGTTCGAACAACACCCAGACTTCCACGTTCTGGAAAGGAAATGGAAGGTACTTGAGACTTCAAGAAATTACCATCAATTACAACTGGTCGGCAAAATTCATGAAAAAGATCGGACTCCAGTCTGCTGACCTGCAGCTGGTGGGAAATAACTTGGCCGTATGGTCGCCTGTGAAGTTCTTCGATCCTGAGCAGGCTCAAAACAGCGGCCGGGCTTATCCAATACCTGTCACTTTTACATTCCAGGTTTATCTGCACTTCTAAAAAAATCACGAACATGAAAAGAATATCATACGTTATTTTAGCCTCGATCTTGTCGGCCGGATTTGCTTCCTGCAACTATCTGAGCATAGATGACTATTTCTCCGACGAGATAAAGATTGACGAAGTATTCGCCAACAAGAGGAATGTCCAGGCTTACATCTGGGGCATGACAGGGGACCTGCGTGACGAAGGCTCTCTCTATCAGGATGCTGATTTTCCCGGACCTCTTGCGACAGACGAGGCCTTTACTATGTACGGCACTCAGTTTGGCTACAATGGAATGAAGCTTGTTCTCGGAGAAATCTCTGCCAGCAACCCTTATTCCTTCTCCAACGTGTGGACGACAAGCTACCAGTGCATCAGAAGGGCGAATACTGTGTTCGCAAGGATAGATGAAGCTAAAGATCTCACCGCACAGGACAGGGCAGAACTTCTTTCTCTGAACAGGTTCATTCGTGCCTATGCTTACTATAAGCTTTGGCTTGCGTATGGACCGGTAATCTTGATAGGGGACGAGGAAATACCTTCTAACCTTGATCTGGGAGATTATGACAGGGCTCGCGCCACGAATGAAGAGACTGTGGAATATATCTGCAGCGAGCTTGAGGAGGCAGCTAAATATCTTCCTGAAACCTATCCTCTGATGGAATTCGGAAGGCCAACCAAGGGAGCCGCTTACGGACTGATCGCAAGAATCAGAACTTATTACGCCAGCCCTCTCTGGAATGGAGGGGAAGCAGCCAGAAGGTGCTTTGGCAATTGGTACAGGAAAACGGACCGAGTTAAATATGTCACCACCGATGAATATGACGAAGAGCGCTGGGCTATTGCCGCAGCCGCTTGCAAGAGAGTGATGAATATGAAAAAGAGCGGAGCTCCGATGTACAGTCTATTCACCGTGCAGGAAGATACGCAGACTCCGCCTTTGCCAGAGGGAGTGACTTCCGATCCGGACTTCTACGAGCCTTATCCTGTGGGAGCCGCAGGAATCGACCATCTGAGGTCGTATTCGGAGCAGTTCACGGGTGAGGCGGTGATAGCCACAAATCCTGAATATGTCTGGGGAAGGAAAAGCCAGACCCTTGTTGACAATACCCGGATGGGTTTCCCTATCAGCTTCGGAGGATGGGGAGGAATGGCCCTTACGCAGAAAATAGTGGATAGCTATTCCATGTACGACGGACGCTCCATAGACAATTCCAGCGAAGCTTATCCGTACTCGGAATCGGGTTTCACCAACGAGCAGAAGTCTTTCTCGGGCTACAGGCTCAATGCCGGCGTCTATAACATGTACGACAACAGGGAGATGCGTTTCTATGCCTGCGTAGGGTTTTCGGAGAGATTTTGGCCGATGTCTTCCACCACCATGTCTGGGAAGTACAACCAGACGGTGACATATTACTATGACTCCCCTAACGGAAAGCAGAATTCTGCGACGGACTACAGCCCTACGGGCTATGTCATTGTGAAATACATTCATCCTAATGATGCCTGGGACGGAGATAACGCCAGGAGAATGGATAAAGGCTATCCTATCATAAGGTATGCTGACATACTGCTCATGTATGCCGAGAGTCTCAATCATCTGACAAAGGCTTATGAGATAAAGCTCGGCGACGAGACTTATTCGGTGTCGCGGGACCTGAATGAGATAAAGTCGGCGTTTAACCTCGTGCGCCACCGTTCCGGGATGCCGGGAATCAGCAATAATGATCTTGCAGACGAGGAAACCTTCCAGAAAATCCTTGAAATCGAAAGAATGAAGGAATTCCTGCACGAAGGGCAGCGTTACTTCGACGTCCGCAGGTGGGGAATTTACGAGGAAACAGAGAATGAAACAATCATGGGAATGAACGTGGATGGCTCTAAGGAGAATTTCTATCAAAGAACAGTTCCGAATACTTCCAGAATCGGAGCTCGCCTGGTTCATAAGAAACTCTACCTGCTTCCTATTCCACTGAGCGAAATCCGCAAGCTCCCTTCTTGCGACCAGAACCCGGATTGGGAAAGCTAACATCAACACGTATTGAATCATGAAACACAAATGCATAATATTAGCGGCTCTGGCAGCATTCTCCATCGTTTCTTGCAACGACAAGGAGGTGTTCGAGAAAGAGCAGTACAAGAACATCTTCGGATTCGTGAGCGAGTCTGACAACACTAAGAAGATGACGGTCAGCCTTCACTATGAGACAACCACGACGTACATGTCATTATCGATGGGAGGCACGAAGGCTCCAAAGAATGACGTCAAAATAAACATCGTCTTGGATTCCACTCTCGTAGATGAGTACAATAAGGCGAACTATGACGTAGATGTCGAGAAATATGCAGTTGTCATGCCTGCTGATAAATACGAGATATCCAGCATGACATGCGTAATAAAATCTGGCGAGGTGTTTGGCACTATCCCTGTCACGATTCACCCCGCAGGCCTGTCTCCAGACAAGGATTACATCATTCCTGTGAGAGTCCTTTCCTATGATGGCGCCGAACTTCATCCAGACAAGAGTTCCCTTCTGCTTAAGATAGCGATAAAGAATCAATGGTCTAATTCCAGCGGAATAGGTTATCAGATGGTGGGAAACAGAAAACTCTTGCCGGATGGGTCTCCTATCAATATGCCTGGGACCAAGACGATTCATTGCTGGACTGCGAACAGCGTGAGGATGATGCCCGGGAATGAGACTTTCAGCAAAGACAAGCACACCTTGGAGGCAAAGGCGATGATAGCGTACATCGATGCCGCGGCCGATGCGAAAGGCTATCACAAGGTTACGCTGAAGCCTTACCGGGATATTAAAGTGACGCAGTTGGACGATGACCCTGAATATCCTAACGTGTACGGAATCATAGACGATGGGTACAATACCTATAAGACCTTCCTGCTGCATTACAAGTATCAGATAGGAAATGATGTATATGAGATGCGGGAGGAGACGAGGGTTCTTTATTCGGAGGATAAGGATGTGGACGAGGGTTTCACTATCATAGAAACAAAAAAGTAGGAGGCAGACATGAAAAAAATAATATTGAATATATCGTTGGTATCTTTGTTGGCGCTTTCTGCTTCATGCGACAACTTCCAAAGGACGGATGTTTACCCAACCATCACAGTGGATCACAGTTCCGTTACGTTGTTTGAAGGGGACGAGATTCAGCTGACGGCTAGTCCGTCCAGTCTTACGTTCAAATGGTCTACGAGCGACGAATCCATTGCCACGGTCGACAATTCAGGCCTGGTCAAAGCCATAAAGCAGGGCTCTGCGTCCATTTTATGCGAATCGGGAGACATATCGTTCGAGACTGAGGTCTACGTAAGCAAAAAGGTTGCACTGACCGACGTTGCCATGAAGTGCGACAGCCTGATCGAGCTTGCAATCGGTGCCACTGTCACCATTCCGGTGTACATGGTTCCATCGGATGCCAACGACGTTCCAGCTACGGATTTCGGCTGGTGGTCTGATGACGAGAATATCGCCAGGGTAAGCCAGTCCGGAGTCGTAAAGGGCATAGGCACAGGAACTACGAAAATCCACTACCGCAAGGGCTCGTTCGCCAAGTTTGTGACCTTTGACGTTCAGGTTACCTTCCCGTTCGTGAAGGGGCATCCGTTCGTTATCAGCAAAGATGAGCCTGCCGTCATCTGGTTCAGGGATTTCGACCGCGGAGGAATGAACGTTGCGTTCTACGACACCGGCGGCGGTGGCGGAAACACTTACCGCGCCCAGCATGGTGACCCTACAAGTTCAATGGTGACCATCGAAGGTGGCGGCAACATCGGCTATCTTGCCAGTGGAGAATGGTACATCTATTCCATAAGCGTGAAAGATGCGGGAACCTACAAGATTACCATAAACGCTGCATCTGGTAGTGGCGGCTCTCAGGGCATGTATCATTTTGAAATCGACGGAGTCAAGGCTACCGAAACCATGCCGATTCAGGGCAGCGGCAACTGGGGACAATTCATCAATGATGATTCATTCCAGATTACCTTACCGGCTGGCGATCACAAGCTGAAATTCTTCGCCGATACTGGTTCTCATAACCCTAAGCACATGACTTTCACTTATATTTCCGAATAAACGTAGGAATTGCCATTCTCAAAGCCTTGGAAACCCGAAATTCCAAGGCTTTTTTCAATATATTCACTATATATAAGATTTTTTTCAAACACTCTGATATGAAATTGTAGATAAGGTTATTGGTTAAACATATGAGTGCTATTAGCGCTTCTCGTTGAAAAGCTCGGGGATGAAAGCGAGACCGCAGAGGATGTAGACAATGATGAACATAATAATATACCGCCAACATGGTTGTTTTCTGTTGACGGTACAAAGGTATTATTGACCTGTGCAGTCAGCCTGCACAACAAATCCGATGTGTTACTTTGCATCAGGTAGATTAACCATTGGGTTGTATACAAGAAGGAGATCTTCCGTGCCTGGTCTGGGTCGACGTAGTTCTGCGATATAATCGTCGTAATCGACATAAAGTAAATTGCAGTCGTAATCCCTGGCGAAAATGGAAGCAGCTCCCACCATAGACTTTTTGCCTCCGGTAATGTCAACATAATACTCCCGCGCAGGATGAAGAGCCATCTGTTCTTTCATGACGCCATATATGGTATCAAACGAAGCATCTTCAAATTCGACCAGTTCGTAATTGCTCGTTAGATACTTTTCTAAGTAAGGTGCAATTTCGTTGTCGAAATGCTCGCCATTCTTGGTGAAGAATATCACATGCTTCTGCGGTTCAAGTGCCCCTTGCGTGAGGATTATCGGTTCAGGTGTGTACCCGAGTATCGAGAATAGTACGCCCCCTTTCTTGAATCGACCTTCTGTCCGGGCCTTGAAATCTTCAATAACAGCGGCGAAAAGACTTTCAAAATAGAAATCTTTTGCTTCCTGAAAATGACCCTCTTGGTTGAGTTTCAGCCATTTCTCAACGTATTGTGTTGATGTATTTGCCATATTATTCTCCTATTAGTTTTTGTGCATATTCACGTGCTTTATCAAGGTCTTCTCCCTGAAGGATGCAACCCACTTCAAAACCTGATTTCATCCCATGTATTCCATCAATGTTGGCAGTAAAGACAATCCCTTCAGAGTCGCTAATTACACATTTGGAATGGTTGTTATCGTCACCCCGGGATTTACATCCAATGGATTCCAGGAATTCAATCTGGCGAAGAGATTCTTTTTGCGAGAAATTCTCCTGTTGTGTATTGGAATACAAGGATACCCAAACACCACGATCGATAGCCCGTTTAATGGCGTCCAAGAACTCGGGGAGTCTATTCAAGGCTTTGAAATGCCATGTGACGATATATACGAACTCCTCGGCACGATCTATTATCCCAATGATGTCATCATAGATGCTATGAACGTCGCAATAACGAAGATTTGTAGCCTTGGGACTATCTCCGTCGGCATCACTACATTGAGCTACAGTTAAACGAAGGCCGCTCGTTATATGTTCAGAATCGAAAGCTGAGCGGGAAACCGGAGACTTGGCGCGGATACTTTGGTGTCTGTTGTCGGATTCCTGGAGATAAACATCGGAGTTGATATACAGAATATCAAAAGTATATTCAAGTTCCTTCAGTTCTTTATTCTCCAGCAGCAATCCGGTCTCGACATTGTTTTCAAGGCTGGTGGGTGCGAAATTAGCACTCATCAATACGCCTCTTTCTCCGTCGGCGATAATGAACTTTGCATGAAGATCATCCAGCGACCTGCAGTGGGCTCCTTTTCGATGTAAAGTCTTCAAATTGGTGAGATGGGTATTGACTCCTTCACCTTCCTTCTGACGTGATGCATCCCTTTCGAGTTCAGAAATGTTCGACAGAATGAATACGGCAACGCCACGGCTCATCGCTTCGATGAGTTCACCAATGATAACCTTATCCTGGAACAGGAAATTACCAGTCTTTATGTATTCCCTGGCACCACGAATAGTGTTCCGTATTTCATCGGTCAATTCGTGGTACGTCTTATCATTTATCAAGTAGTTACTCATTTTCATAATAATTGATAAACTGGTCAATGTCGATTTCCTCCAGTTCCTCATAGCATCCGAGATAAACCAGATTCTTTCTCCAATCAGGGATGGAGGCAAGTTCCTGCTGGACAAACGCCCGATTTAACCGCCCCTCCCACTTGGCCATTTTTGAGAATAATGATGTGTACTCGGGGACTTTATCCTCGACATGGATGTTAAAGAAGCCTATTTCAACATTCTTCATTGCACCGACACGCAGTGTCTCACTGATTGTTCCGTTGATAGCATCAATGATTAGGCGTTTGCGTTTCTTTACACGTCCCAATAGATTCCGTGTCACCTTAATGGAGAGAGGATAAGGGAAGTTCTTGTCGGTTTTCTCTGTATACTTGAAGTCGGATGGCAAAATCTCTGAAGCGTCGTATCGCTTCTGCAAGTATGCGGCAATTTGCTCGGCCGAGAAACTGAAGAACGGGTCGCCCTGGCGAGGATGGTATCCTTGGTTATTGTAGAATTCTCCTTCGTATACAGAGAAATAGAACTTTTGCGCCTCTTCTGTCAGCTTCTGTATATTCAAGACTTTGCTCTTGTATAGAACATCTCTCCTACAGAGTCTCGTCTTGTTGTCTGAAGAGAATACCACAAAGACATCGTCCAAAGATTGAGCATCGAAATCTGTGACCTCATAGTCATGCGAAGCCGCTTCCAGGCAATGGTCGGCCTTTTCTTCCGGCGACATCTTCTCCAGTTTCTTGAGCGTCTTCTGAAGTGCTGGGTCGTTCGTCCCGAGAAGTGCCATATGAGGCAGTAAATCGGACTTCCTATCAAGCAGCCAGGCCTTGTTCTGGTAGAATGAGATGTCCAACAACCCCAGTGTGATGCCATCAACCACAAGGTTGCCATATACTGTGCGGTCGGGCTGAACAGGATCTTTGGCCAAATACTTCCGTTCGCCATTCTCCGTCACAATGTATTCGGTGTCCTTAAGGGCCAAGAAGTTGGTTTCCATCAGGGTGTGAATCCGCCAACGGACGAAGGACTCATCCAGTCCAATAAGTGCAGAAAGATACACATAGTTGATGTCCGGTTGCATTGTAGCATACTTCACGATAGCACGATCTATAGGGAAGTACGGATCTACATCCTTTGTCTGCATCTTCAAGTGCAGATTGTACACAGGATACTGAATCTTCACCGCACCGTGTATAGTACGGTCGGCGTTTTACCGAATTCTTCAAATGACTCTATCCTCATACAAACTTGAAATAAACGAACTTGTTATAATTATTGATGCCGGAAATCTCCACTGGATACTTTTCATCCACCTTAACGCCACGCCTCCATGTACGGGCCTTTTCGACTACACCGCAGTAATCACCCACCTCCACATAATAGTAGTCTTTGTCTTCAGAAACGACAAGGCCGTCGTATTTTGTGTTCCTCTGGTGGCTCTTGAGGAAGTCCTCCATATAGTGGTTGTGGAGTTTACAGTCACCATTTGAGAACTTGATCAGATCGTAGTACTCATCTTCAATGGCAGTATGCCAAAGGATAGGGCAGGAAAGCGTAACTTCCGACTTGTCCTTGAACTGAAACACCACCATAGGGTAGTCCTTGATTTCTTTGACGGAAGCATTAAAGAAGGTGTAACTTCTGCCATCAGATTTCAGTTGTTCGGCTTCAGAGAAATGAGGACGGAAGAAAATACGCTCCGGTTCATCTTTATAGTGATCAATCCGTACAAGGAGCACTGTCCCCACGACCTCGTATTCCGGATGCTTCTCTTTCAGGAACGGTGCAATATCCAGCCGGTCCTCATAACCGTCAACCGTAACGTATACGGTCTTCCCTCCGTCTTTCTTGTTGTAAATCCGCGAGATTGTGCCTTCGTATGTTTCTCCTTCTTTATGACTCAGCAGGAAATTGTATAAATCTGCCGAATCAAACTGAGGACGTCCGGTAGCATCGTATCCCGACAAGATTACCTCGACGGCTTCTCCATCTTCATATCCGTTGAAGCCCTTCGGCGCAACTCTCGAAGCGAAGTCAAAGTCATCAAAGTGGATGATAATGTAGGATGTGCCATCATCGTGGTACTCACAATCACAGAAGATGTGTCCCTGCTCAAAACCACAAGCCATAAACTTCTCAAATGGAGAGAGCTCGCCGAATCGTTTGACGCGGCTGGCAATGGAAGAAAAAACTTCCACAGGGCTGACCATGCCGGGAATCGGTGCGTCTATATGGGAGTCGGGATTCTGAAGGGTAGGCAAGTGGCCGACAAGGATCAGTTTCTTCTTCGCTCTACTCAGAGAAACGTTTAGACGACGCAAATCGTCCAGGAATCCGACTTTCTTGTTTGAGCGACTTGAGAATGCGCGAACAAATGAGAAAACAACAATATCGAATTCACTTCCTTGTATAGAGTCAATCGTATAAACGCTATCCTTGAACCGAGTTTCCTTAAGCGCTTCACGAAGCTTCCTATATTGAGCTTTATAGGGCGTAATAATACCTACGGTTAGGCCTGGATTGGAATCAAGGGCTTCGCTGACATTAGGCAACACCTTCTCGCAAATATCCTTGACCTCACGCATGTTATAGACACTGCCATCCGGAGATTTTGTTTCTCGCGGATCGTTTTCCTCCGTAATGGTATGAACGTAAGTATCGATAAATGTAACTGGATCAGCATACCCTTCAACGTTGACGGTTTGTTTCTCCGTTCCTTCGCCAGAAAAAAGTTTTCCGGCATAGAACAGATCGGAAATATACTGACCGATCTGGGGATTCATCCTGAACTGATAATTCAGAGTCACCTTGTTTACTTCAGGGAAGAATTGGTGGTCAAAGAAGTCGGAGAACAAAGATTTGTTCATCGCCTTTTCAATTTCTTGCTGACTATAATTCTGCGAATAGGCGTCATTTCTGACTTTCTCCCGATAATCGGCAATCTCTTCCCGGTCAAAGTAAGGAGGCAACTGTCTATGGTCGCCTACAAGAATGAACCGATCGCCCAACTGGAGCGGAACAATGGTCTCAGCCAAGTTTGCCTTGCCGGCTTCATCTACTATCACAGTGTCAAAATGAACGGCATCTTTGTCCCTCATAACAGGATCCATACCGATTCCAATACATGTTCCCAGAATAACGTCTTTTTCCCTATAGACCTGAGCCTTAAGAAGGTCTGTGTCAAGGTTGCGGGTTTCACTCTTGAGCCGATCCAAAAGGAAGGTGATATTCTGCGGAGGTATATTGGAGATGACCTCTCTGTAGTCAATGACGTGATGATGCTTTTTCCTGAAATCCTTAGTCCTCTCAGGTGTTTTATATGTGAACGAATCTATAAGTGCGTCAAGCTCTTCTTTGGAGGCGCCCCTGCGGCAATTGCCTATTACCGCCATATTGTTCTTTAAGAACTGGGTGTAGGCTTCATCATCGAAGTTTCTTGCTGCAGCCGTTACTTCATCCTTATCGTCGAGAGCCAGCAAATCCATGTCCGGGCGCAACAGGTGCAGACGGTCGTAGATGTTTTTTACAGCCGCATGAGCCTGGCTACATACGAGAACCTTTTTCCCCTTGGAAACAAGCTGCTCGATGATTTCTACGATTATCGTCGTCTTACCAGTGCCCGGAGGGCCTTGAATCAGAAGAACGTTCTTGTTGCCGAGAGCCTTTCTTACCGCTTCAGATTGAGTATTGTCGCCGGCTGACGAGCGGAACAACGGATTGTGGAATTCAATGCCATCTGCCTTCTCCATATCCGGAGTCTCCAGACGATTGTTGATGAGGTCCTGATATATCTTTAACGAATCCCTTTTGATGAAATCCTCAATGGCGTTCATCTGGATCTGAATATGCTTAATATTTGCCCTCTTCTGCAATCTTATCCCAGAGTGAAGGAACTCCGTCAAATCGATATGGTCACGATCAAACCGGAGGACAAAATCTTCCCCTTCAGTGTCCAGCACACCTGTCAGTTGCTCTTCGCCGTTTTCATCTACAATCGCAACATGAAGCGCACCTGTATCTTCCTCGGTTTCTCCAATCAAAGAATCCACCTCATTTTCGAATAGTCTGAAACGAATGGAAGCTCTGTCTCCGATCCGAATTCCAGATGCTGTTCCAAGGCGCCCAGGAGCGATGAAGACGAAATCGTTTTCTTTTTCGAACTCCTTGTTCCTTTGGTACTTCAAGAAAGAAGACAAAATGCTGTAATCCTTGGCGCTAAGCAGAGTCTTTTCCCGAATCGCTTCATGAATACTCGGTATGATGCTGCTATTGAAGTCATATAGTTTCCCCAAGAAATCGATTACTTCTTCCGTATTGTAATCTGCTGGAATGGGGTCGTATTTCGTGACAAAGTGCAAATTGGAACCAGCAACTTTTAAGCGGGTTCTCTTATTGTACTTTTGAAGAATGTTCTTGGTGAAGTTAGTCTTGCTTGAATCAAAGTTATCGACCGTGAAGACATCATCACTGAATGCTTTCAGCTCCACAACAACTGTGGGGCTCTCCGTGAACAATGCGATAGACGGATTCTCTTCATCTTCTTGATTAACCGAGACCCAGAATGTGTGCTTGGTGAAATAGTCTGGCTCTTGTCTAAGAAAGTAGTGTAGCCGGCTAACCTCAGGAATACGGCAGTAGAGTTGTATGCCTGTTATCTGATCTGCCTTCTTGCGCTTGAGATCCGGATAACGAAGGAGAATGGAGCGAACTATGTCCAGGTCCTCCGGCGTGATAGCATCTAATTCCGGCTCGGTCAAGAAAGATTCAACGATAGGATCAATGTCATCGACAGCAACTTTTGGGGTGACGGCGATTGGCTTTACAAAACGGGCAAACTGGAATGGATTCTCCGGCTTTTCGACAAGCTGCAGTCGAATATTGCCGCGCTTGTCCATATCAGCCCCGTCTTCAAACTGGTTCTTGAGAACAAGACCGCGAATCTGCGTTCCGACGATTGCTACAATGAAATAGTTGTTCGATGTTCCTATCAAACGAACCGGGTATTTCGCGCCAGGTGCAACCGTTTCAAAGCCATCCAGGCCAGACAGATTGAAGCCGGATATTTCACAACTCAAGTAAGCGATATGTCTGTCCGGAGACGTCCCGACCACACGACAATGGATAATGTCGCCAACACGAAAACGGCTATTGATGAGCGCTTCGGCGTTTGCGATGGCGATTGGCTGGCCTTTATACAGAATATCTTTGGGGAACAGAACACCGGCTTTGAAGCCATCAAATCCATCGGTAATGATGCGATGAGGGCGATTGATGGCCTTAATCTTTACACGTTTGGCATACTCCCTTTGCGGAGCAATAGGAATCGTTGAATTCTCCGGTTTAGGAGAAGGTTTTCGTGTGCGCTGCGTGGAGATGGGCTGATGCTTCTTTTCCGGAGCCACAACTTTCTTTTTGCCCTTATTATCACCCACAATGGTGGAAATCCTGACGGCCGTCTTAGATGCAGCCCCAGCCATTTCCTTGTCGTGTCCAAACTTCATGTGAAGTGCGGGCAAGACGGTATCTGGGACTTTGGCATTCGGGTGCTCTTCAACCCATACTCCTTGCGTACGCAAAAAGCTGACGAGTGTGTCCAGTCCAATATTGAACTGCCTCATCAGTTTATTGACTCGTATTTCTGCCATAAGTGTTGGATCTTCGAATATGCTTTAATTCTTGTTTTCGGTGCGAAGGTAAGGTTGTTTAGTGCAGCCAGCCTGCACATCAAAATAGTTCGCAAAAGCACTTTGAACCTTTTCGCGTATCCGATTGCGGTAAGATTCCGGCTCCAGCACTTCTACATCAGCACCAAAAGAGAGTATTAGAGCATCGGTCTCGTTGTTTGGGATGAGTTTGAGTATTATGATTCCGGATGCAGGATCTGTGCATACCTGAGACTTGTGAAGGGGCTTTGTGAGGACATACTGGAGGCGAGATGGTGTGAATCTCAGTTTGATAGTTTCCAACGGTGCATCGGGAATGGTTACTCCGATTACGTTGTCGAAATAAGAGTCAAAGTCCGTCTCTGAATTCTCTATATAGGGGATGTGTACTGGCTCCAAGTCATCAATGCGGTCGAGAGGAATTGTAGAAAGGTCATTAAATTCAGGGTTGAAGCCGATCAAGAACCAGCGGTTATTGTATTGCTTGATATAATATGGATGAATGGTCCAGACAAAAGCAGTTTCGTCAAATTTGCGGTAGTCAACTTTGAGGGGCTGCTGGCCGATAACGGCGTCAAAAATATCCTTCAGCCAATCAATGCCGGAATACCCGGTGTTATCCTCATAGTCGATTATATTGCCCACCGAAGTCTTGATGGTGAGTTTGTCTTCCAATTTGCTGACCAAAGAATCCATCCAGGCAAAAGAAGGGAGGCCCTTGAAGCGTTGGAGGGTCTGGATGTTCTCCTTGAGGGTGCGAAGATCCTCTTCGTTAAACCCTTTGGTGAAGAGAGAAAAATCTTCCTTATCATAGCGGTAGTATTTCTTCCTGCCGTCATTGAGCCGGAGGATTTCCACGCCGTATTCACCGACGATACTGTCCAAATCATTCAGGTCATCGAAAAAGGTGCGACGGCTAATGCCGGCATCGTCAGTACCATAGCGCTCGGCCAAGGCCTCGTTGCATTTCTTAATAAGGTCTTCGGCGTAATATTTACGCATTTTACTGCTGAAACAGGCGTCTAGTATCCGATATCGGGTAAGGGCGTGTTTATTTCCGGCCATGGGGCATTCTGCTTTAATAGACAAATTTACGAAAATAAAGCGAGATAACGATAAGAAAACATAGATAAAGTGCAAACAGTCTGCACTGTATTTCGGAAACGCTTTGTGTGTAAAGAAATCTTCCATCAATTGATGGAACTGATGGAAGTGAGGAAATGATGGAAAAACAGTCCGGATTCATCATTCTGACATAATCGTGCTGGGCCAATCGAAAAATATCCGTAAATTTGCCATAATTATGGATGATGACCGATGGCCACTGAGTCTGTTCATATCACCCCGAACGCCGGAGAGAATCCCTCACAATTTGCGGAGAGGGTTGGCAGAGGGTATGCGGACGCCTCTGTCCAGAAGGATAAGAAGCATAAGGGACAGTTCTTCACGCCACTCGCCATTTCCCAGTTTATGGGCAATTTGGCCACACCATGCAGAAAGAAGTCTGTGTCTGTCCTGGATCCAGGTTGCGGACTGTCCATCCTTTCTTGTGCATTGATTGAGCATCTCGCTCAGGAGGACGCGCCGGAGCATATCTCCCTGACGCTTTATGAGACCGACAAGAACGTCGTGCCGCTTACCAAAGAGGTGCTATCGTATCTGAAGATATGGTGTGGAGAAAAAAGGGTGGCGCTTGATTACCATTTGAACGAGTCAGACTTCGTCTTGGATAAATGTGAGTGCCTGGACGGCGATGATACCATCTTTGGAGAGATGAATGCCGGAGAGAAGTATGATTATATCATCTCGAATCCGCCTTACTTCAAGCTTGCCAAGGACGATGTACATACGCGGTCGTGCGCCAGTATCGTGGATGGGCAGACCAATATCTACGCTCTTTTTATGGCCATCTGCGCCAAGATGCTGGAAGAAGATGGGCAGATGATATTCATCACCCCTAGAAGTTTTGCTTCCGGCAGGTATTTCCAGTCTTTCCGCGACTTCCTTTTCCGCCACGTTCATATCGACCTAATTCACTTGTTCAATACCAGGAAGGATACTTTCTCCAAGGATGAAGTTCTTCAGGAACTGGTCATTATGCGGATGCACCCGGCGCACGAAGTCTCTACCATCACGGTTTCATTCAGTCAGGGCATCCGGGATCTTGGAGAGCCCTATCAGAAGGATTATGCTGCAACAAATATAGTGGATGTGACCAGTGTCGAGAAGATTGTCTATCTGCCGGTTGACGGACGCGATGAGGCAATCTTGAGTCTGTTCCGTTCTTGGGATGGCAATATGGAGAAGTATGGAATCAAGATATCCACGGGGCCTGTGGTAGCATTCCGGGCGTACGATTCTATTGTCAGCGACCCCGCCGAGGATACGGTGCCTCTCTACTGGCTGCATAATGTTGTGAAGATGCTGTGTGATCATCCGGTGCAGAAGAAAGACAAGGGGCAGTATATCAAGGTCTCTCCGGAAACGAAGGCAGCTCTGCTTCCCAATAAGAATTATGTGCTGCTGAGGCGTTTCAGTTCCAAAGATGACAGCAGTCGCCTGGTTGCAGCTCCATACTTCGGCAATATGGCTCAGTATGAGTATGTTGGAATTGAGAACAAATTGAACTATATTTACAGGCCGAAAGGTCACCTCCGCAGAGACGAAGTTATGGGGCTTACTGCTCTTTTGGACAGTGAGATGTTTGATGCGTATTTCCGTACTTTCAACGGAAACATCAATGTGAGTGCGACGGAGCTTAGGATGATGCCCCTTCCTCCGATTGAAACGATACGGGAGATTGGAAAAAAGATTATTTTGAGAAACAATTATTCCATTGACTATATCAATGATTTAGTCCTGGATTATTTTAAGATTCAGTAGCTATGAGCAAAATTACGGAGGCACAAGAGATTTTGAAGGCATTAGGATTGCCGGCTGCGCAGCAGAATGAAATGTCTGCGCTGACTTTGCTGGCCCTTTGCAGTATTAAGGAGGATACGCCTTGGGCAGATGCCACACGTACCAGCCAGCGTATTACGAAAGAGATAATGGCTTTTGTAAATGAGAACTACAAAGCTGACGCCCCATACGCACCCAATACCCGAGAGACGTTCCGCCGTCAGGTGCTCCACCAGTTTATTCAAGCAGGAGTTGCCAACTACAATCCCGATGATCCTACGCTACCGGTGAATAGCCCGAAAGCGCATTACGCCATTACACAAGAAGCACTTGAAGTTGCTCAGTCGTATGGCACAAAGAATTGGGATAGCCGTACGCAACAGTTTGCCGTAGAGTATGAAATATTACGCGACAGATATGCTGCTGAACGTGACATGCACCGCATTCCTCTTATTATCGAGGGGAATGAGTACTATCTATCTCCCGGTGCTCACAATGAGGTCCAGGCGGCAGTCGTTGAGGAATTCGCTCCCAGGTTTGCTCCCGGCGGGAAGCTGCTCTATATCGGCGATACCGAGGATAAAGACCTATATGTGAATCCCGCCGGACTGGAAGCGCTTAATCTCCCCATCACAGAGCATTCAAAGCTTCCGGATATCGTCATCAGCGATGACAAACGAGAGTGGCTGTTCTTGGTTGAGGTCGTAACCTCTCACGGACCGGTATCGGCGAAACGTGTGGTTGAGCTGGAAGAGTTCACCAAGGATTGCCCCTACGGAATTGTGTATGTGACGGCTTTTCCCAATGCAAAAGAGTTCAAAAAGCATGTGGACGATATCGCCTGGGAAACTGAGGTGTGGCTTTCGGATACGCCTGACCATATGATTCACTTCAACGGTGACCGATTCATCGGACCGAGAAAGTAGATCTTTTACTAGTCAATTACGTAAAAGGCTTGTGGCGTCATCCGCATGCCTTTCGTAGTTTTGCTGGGCCTATTGTTCAACCATTTACATAATCGATTATCCCCCTGACGTGTAGGTCGATGATGGTCTGGCGGCCGGGGGCGGATTCGAGGAAGGCGAGGTCATCGGCATTGTCATGGAAAAGGTTCTCGCTGAGTGCAGCGGCGCATAGGGTGTTCTTCAGGATGTAGAAGTCGGATTCCCAGTCCGGATCTCCGTCGGAATAGTCTTTCCGAAGCTTATGGCCTGGAAGGTAGAGGGAAGCTGCTTCATACAGGCAGGTGGCAAGGCGGTCTGGCCACGGGAGGTGTAGCAGCACCAGCCGCGGGCGTTCATCCACTGCCTACCGTTCCCGGCAGCGTTGGTGTGGATGGAGATCAGGCAGACATTCTTCATGTTCAGGCTATGCTCAATCTCCGGATAGGATTCACACGGAAGTTTGCAGGTGAACTGCAAAATCATTATATTTGTGTTCCTACAATAAGAACCACACAAGGTTATATGATGAAACGCCTGCACTTTGATATGGACAATATTCTTGTTGATTTCGCATCCGGCATAGCAAAACTGGATGCAAAAACTGCATCTAAATATGAAGGCCGACTGGATGACGTACTGGGGATCTTCGCACTCATGGAACCGATACCAGGGGCTATCGAGACTGTTCATTTGCTGGCTAAAAAAACGATGTCTTTATTTTTTCTATAACACCTTGGAATAATCCTTCTTTTTGGCGGATAAGGTTGCCTGTGTAACAAAGTATTTTGATGACGTTTTCCATAAGTACCTGATTCTGTTACACAACAAAGATCTTCTCAAAGGAGATTACTTGATAGATGATCGATTAAAGCATGGTGCAGATACTTTTGACGGAGAACGGATACAATTTTACAGTAAACACTTCCCTGACTGGGCCCCAGTTGTGGAGTATTTGAGTCCTAAATAGTTAACTATAATATAGAGTTCTGATTGTAAAGAAATAGTTCGAATCAGTTACATATGACGATTTTATGAATAACAACATTATACTCGCACCCAAGTTTGTCGGCGATATTAGTGGGAAGTATTTCATCCCTTCCTACCAGCGTGGATACCGTTGGGGAAAGGAAGAGGTGGAACGTCTTCTTGATGATATATACACCAACGGTGACAAGAACTATTGTCTTCAACCCGTAGTTGTTCGTCGTCGGAGTGCCGATAGTTATGAGCTTATCGATGGTCAACAGCGGCTTACATCCTTATTCATTATCCTCAAATACATGAAAAGAAGGCATCCGGACCTTGTTGAAACAATCGACTTCTCTCTGGAGTATGAAACAAGAGAGCATTCCGGGGCTTTCTTAAACGATATTGAGCTATCGCAGAAGAATAAGAATATAGACTTCTTTTTCATTTGTCAGGCATATGAAACTGTAGAGAACTGGTTCGACGCGAAAGTGAAATCCGGCCTGAAACATCCGGTGGTCGCTAACCATCTCTACACATACTTCTGCGAGAACGTCAAAGTTATCTGGTATGAGGTTGGTGACAATGTGGATCCAATCGCTCTTTTCACACGTTTGAATATCGGCAAGATTCCGCTTACTAGTGCTGAACTTGTCAAAGCAATGTTCCTTAGTACGGATAACAACAAGGGGATGACTGAGGAACGACAGAACGAGATTTCAATGCAGTGGGACAGTATCGAAAGGCAGTTGAATGATAATTCGTTATGGTGCTTCTTGACTAACAATGCTGCAAAATCATACTCAACGAGAATAGACCTGATTCTTGACCTAATGTCTAACGGGGACTTGGACGAAATGGAAAAATACCACACATTTTTCTATTTCAACGATGAGCTAAAGACCAAGGACATTTATCAGATCTGGGAAGAGATTCAGCAGTGTTTCCTCATCTTGAAGGACTGGTTTGAGAACCACGAACTATACCATAAGATAGGCTATCTGATTGCAAGCGAGAGCCAGACTTTACGTGATTTATACATAAATTCGCTTGACAAGACGAAATCAGCATTCCGCGCGCTTTTGGACTCATTGATTTCCGCCAGTATCAACTTCGGAGGATATAGTGATCTTAATTACGAATCCGCAACCGACTATCCCAAAATAATGAAGATTCTTCTTCTATTCAACGTCATTTCAGTTATGAAGAACGGAGAACAAACCCTGTGGTTCCCCTTTGACAAATTCAAGTTTGATAAAGATAGCCGCACTGGATGGAGCCTTGAGCATATACACGCTCAGCAGTCGCAAGGCCTCAAAACACAAAATGATTGGTTTGAATGGCTTAAGATTCAACTTCCTTCACTCAACGCTGTCGCCGGTGATGAACATCAGGAGCTGATAAACGAGGTGAAAGAAGCCCTCGAAATGGCCACCATTGAAAGAAAAGTATTTGAGAGCATTCAGGCTCGCGTCATTTTTGTTCTTTCTGATGGTAAGAGTGAATACCTTCACACTCTCGCCAATCTTGCCCTCCTGAACACAAGCGATAATGCGGCTCTGAACAATTCGACCTTTGATGTGAAACGGAATGCGATCATAGACCTGGACAAGAAAGGCCGCTTCATTCCCTTCTGCACGAAGATGGTATTCTTGAAATACTATACGCAATCTGACCAAAACCAACTCCATTTCTGGGGCGAACCTGACCGCAAGGCTTACATTGAGGCAATGAATACCGTGTTGAAGGAATACCTGGTAGAGAAAATTGAGATAGGAGCACAAGAAAAATAACGAAAAGTACTATGGCAAACACCCTCGCATATTCCGATAGTCAGCATACATTTGCAGACATATTCAATTCCACATTCAAGTCTGGGGAAGAAGATGTTCTACTCACGAGTATCGTTATCCCAAAGATCCAAAGGGACTATGCTCAAGGCCGCAGCACGCTGGAGGCCGTCAGAGTTAGAAATAAATTCCTTGATGCTTTGTACGATGCTGTTGAAGGTACGCCCATTACACTCGACTTCGTCTATGGTAACATCGACAAGAATGGCGTTCTAACCCCCTTGGACGGACAGCAGCGCTTGACTACACTTTTCCTCCTTCATTGGTTCGCCGCCAAAAAAGAACATATTCAAGAATCCGAGTACTTATTTTTGAGGGGGTTTTCTTACGAGAACCGGCCAGCCACCAGAGATTTTTGCCACAAGTTACTTTCGTTTGCGCCATCGTTCTCGGTTAGCCTCTCATCAGAGATTATCGACCAAAATTGGTTCCCGCTTGACTGGAAGCAAGACCCTACGATTGATTCGATGCTAACCATGTTAGATGCTATTCAAACCAAATTTTTTGACGTAGAGAATCTATGGGACAAATTGAAGAGCGGCCAGATTTCATTCTTTTTCCTTCCCATCAAAGATATGGGCCTCACAGATGAGATCTATATCAAAATGAATTCGCGTGGAAAGCCCTTAACCCAGTTCGAACACTTCAAGGCAGAGTTTGAACACTCTCTTGAAAAGGTAAACAAGTCGGCATGCAAACGGGTAATTAACAAGATTGACAGGGAATGGACAGATCTCCTTTGGCCGTACCGGGGAGAAAACAATATAGTTGACGATGAATTCCTCAGGTATTTCCGCTTCATTTGTGACATTCTTTGCTATAAAAAGAACGGAAGCCCGAAGATTACCGATGAATTCGACTTGGTGAAAGAGTATTTCAGTGGAGAGGATGCTATTAAAAATCTCACTCTTCTTGAGTCATATTTCGATTGTTGGCTTAAAATCAAGAAAGATGAGTTACCGTTCACGGAGTTCTTTGAAAGCCTCATGGGTCATACGCATCAGACCGGAAAGATTACTGTAGAAAAAAGGTATGAGATTGATGTCTTTAATGATTGTCTTAGGAACTACGGAGAACTGATTTCAGGAAGAAATAGAAAGTTCCCATTGAATAGAACCGTACTGCTTTATGCCTTTATTACATATCTGATTCATAAGGAGGAGGTTCCGGAAGAAGAGTTTAGGCTTCGTCTGCGTCACATATACAACCTGATTCAGAATTCTACAGATGAAATAAGCGATAGCGAGTCTCGTGTAGGTGGTAATCGTATGCCTGCAATTATAAAACATGTTGAGCACATCATTCTAACAGGAGAAATACATTCGGACGAGGGGTTATCCATCAACTTCAACGCAAACCAGATTAGCGAAGAAAGAGAGAAGGTCATCTGGCTACAGAACAATGCGGATAAAGCAGAGGTCTTATTTAAGATTGAGGATCACCCTCTCCTTCACGGTCAGATAGGAATAATTGGATTAGATAACATTGGTTTGGCCCCGAAATTTCAATCCTTATTCAATTGCGACTGGGATCTCGTTAATTGTGCAATGCTCGCCATCGGAAACTATGGTCAGCAAGAGTCAAATAACTGGAGATGGCAGTTTGGTTCAAAGAATGAGTCATCCTGGAAATTCCTTTTCCATATGGGAGCTGCCAAGAATTTCGAGAGCACAAAATCTGTCCTTCTCCAACTTTTAACTAAAGCGAAAGCTTTCAATAACGACTATCTCAGGTCCATAAAAGATGAGTACATCGCCAAATGCGAGAATGACAGCCTCTATGACTGGCGTTACTACTGGCTGAAATATGACTCATTCCGTGATACCAAGTTCGGTAAATACTACTTTGAAGCTTATTCTTTAGATGAACCCTACCGCACAGTATTGATGAAAACACGATCATCAGTTTCAGAGAGTTCAATTGTGCCATACTTATTTGAAATTGATTCGGAGCATATCTCACGGGACGACTACGGACGGTCTTTGATTTACGAAGAGTTTTATGTCAAGAATTTGAATAACGCATTTGAGTTTTATTCTAACTACGACAATAGTTCTCTAGAGAAAGTTCCAATTCCTCAGACAAATAATATTGATACGGTTAATCGTATTAAGTTTGGAAAGGAAGCTCTGGCCGCATTTCAGAACAAATTGCATGAGCCTCATCCGGAACTTAATTGAAAACATATTAGTATAAAAAACCATTCCTCATCCTATCCCAATATGTCGACTGGTCAACACCCTGCACAGATACGACCATATGATGACGTTCGATGAACTCAATGACAAGTGGATACGTGACGATGATGCCGACAGGAATCAGCTTTCGTGCTCTACGCTCAAACGCCACTTCGATGCCATGCTGGATAATGTTCGGTGTCATTATCGAGTGCGACACTCAGGACGAATACCGGTACCACATCGACAATCCGGAAATTCTGGAAGATGATTCTATGGAGCGACGGATGCTTAATTACCTCTCCGTGGGTTCCACCCTGACAGATAGCCAGTCGGCTCACGACTGCATCCTTCTGGAGAATATGCCTACAGGCGACGAGCATCTGCTGACGATCATAAAGACCATCAAGTCCGAAAATAAAGTAGAAGTCGATTATGTCTGATTTGGTCATAGCGGCTACACGAGAAATGTAGTTCCATCTGCTCTGAAGTTATAACTGTTTGCAATATTCAATATATTGGGCAATCAGATTTCTGAGCTGAGTATTCTCTGCCGGAAATCCTTTCATGCATTTTCCTAACCACTTATGGATATCCATGTGAAAAGTCATCACTTTTGGTTTCATCGGTAGTTCTTCCGGCAAGTCTTCAGGATAGTCAACCGGACGTGAAGTTGAATTGGAATTAATATGTTTGGTTTCATCCGGCACCAAATAAACTATTTTGTACTCAGGGTGCTTCGAATAATAATCAGTATCGCAATCTTCTTTGCGTTTGTGAATATTCTCATACCAGTACCGGTACAATTGGTTAGGTTGATCTCCTGCCCAATTGGATTTGTTCTCAATTATGACAGCGCCTAACGGATTCTGTCTTCTTAACAAAACATCCACACGCCCTTCCTCAGCCGTTATTATCCATTCCTCATTGCCTTTGTCCTTCTCAAAACCAATATACTCCAAAAACGCAGACAAGAACAATTTGCCTTGTCCATGCATCGGATTGTCCGACAGGAAAAAATGCAGGATCCTGCTATGGATGGGTTCACTTATGCCGGAAAACTCATTCCAAAGGGAAAACACATTGACGTACTTGCCCATCTTCGTATTGGACATCCTCTCCGCCTTGATTTTTTTCATGATTGAACTGCACAGATCAATCGTCTTCCGATATTTTTCCAATTTTTATTCCATAATTTACAAATTAATCAAATGCGGCTCAAGCAGCATGCCGTAATGCTCGTCCATCATGGCAGCATTGGAAAAGACGATTCCGCCTCTTTCCTCCAGGCCATTGGCCTTATGGATGTGGCCGAAAAGATGTATCCGGGGACGGACTGAAGTCACACGCGAGAGCAGTTCATTGGAGCCGTAATGGATGCTTCCGTCCTGGTCGAGGATTCCGTATGGCGGGGCATGGGTAATCAGCACATCCACGCCGTCAGGAATCATTTCATAGAACTCCTTCTGGCGTCCGGAACTACAGTCCTCCATAAACATGGGGACCCCATAGAATGTCACGCCGTCTATCTCCACCGAACTGTTGCACAGATAATGGCAATTGGAGTCAAGTCCGTCAATAACGGCACCATACAGGCATGCGTCGTGGTTCCCCGCCACGAAAATCTTATGGGCATAGGGAAGTGCGCTGAACCACCTCATAAAGTCCAGTGCCTCCGAGGATGATCCGTTCATGGCAATGTCTCCCGAGTGGACAATCACGTCCGCCTCTGGAAGACTGCCAAGGCTGCGATGCGACCCATGGGTATCCGAGAGATGAAGAATGTTCATGCCAAAAAACCTTCTAGAACTCCAGGTTCACTTTATATATAGGATTTTCCAGTTCATCTTGTTTGACAAGGAACATGGTCATATAGATAGGCAGGTATTCGACATTGCCCTTCACGTGCAGGTTGTCATTGCACAGAACTATCGCCCTCCGTATTCCATAATTCGGGATGCTCAAGAGTTTGGACAGCGCATTATGACGTTCGTAATCCTTACCAGACTTGACTTCCAAGGGAATGATTTCATCATCCGTTTCCAATATAAAATCAATTTCTCCCTGCTTCTTGCTGTTGAAGTAGTATAAATCCCATCCATGAGCGTGAAGCTCTTGCGCGACAGCATTTTCAAATACGCTACCATAGTTCACGTTCACCTTTCCCTGCAGAATCTTCAGTTGGATGCCTCCTGATGAATATTGGCAAGAAAGCAGCCCTACATCGTTCTGGAAAAGCTTGAAAAGGTTCCGCTGCTCACTCAGTTTCAACGGGGAGACTGGCTCTTCGACATTGTATGTCGGAAGTGCCATGTCTGCGTCTTTGAGCCAGATGAAATCATTTTCATGTCTGCCGAAAGTCATATTCTCATTTAGACGTTTGAGGATGAACCGTTTGTTCTTGGCATTCAACTCGGAAGGGATGAGATCAAACACCTCATCGATATACAGTTTCTTTCTGACATCCTGGTCGTAACGGGCTATGTCTTTCTTATAAAGATTGATAATATCCCTCTGCTCTTTCACCACGTTCTGAATATTGTTGGAATCCATATAAGTCTGGACCGCAGCAGGCATACCTCCAACTATGATGTACAACTGAAATAGCTGCATCATCTTTTCATGTATATAGGCATCCACCGGCGTTTTTTCCGACCAAGATTTCTTGACAGCATCCAACACATTCTCCGGCACCCCCACGGCACTGACAAATTCCTCAAAATCCATGGGATAGACCTGCATCTCTGACATATAACCAACAGGCACTGAACGGATGTCTTTCAATTCAACACCCAGCAGGGAACCACTCAACGCATAAATATAGCTTCCTTCGTCCACCAATGCTTTGACCCAGGTCATCACATCCGGGCATTCCTGCACTTCATCAAAAAAAATCAATGTCTTGCTTCGCACCAAAGGAACTCGCGAATATGCCGAAATTCTGAGCAGCAGTTCTTTGACATCTCCTGCCCCATTGATTATGTCCATCGTCTCCGGCTGAAGCAAGAAATTGAACTCAATGAGATTCAAGCCATGCAGTTTAGCATATTTCCGGATAGAATAGGTCTTACCTACCTGTCTGGCGCCGGTAAGAAACAACGCTTTCTTCGAGTTGGAGAAATGCGCATCTATCTCGTTGTCAATCTTTCTGTTAAGCATATATTGCACAATTTACGCAATGTGTTTTACCACAGTTTTTGCAACTTTTCCAAGGCAAATCTATGCTATTTTTGCAACTTTTCCAAGTATTTCATCTTTTATTCACATTACAACTCTAAGAATGGTTGGCACAAACTTGAAAAAGTAGATTAAAACCATTATTCTGTGCCGAAATATTCGGGAAAGGCTGATTTCAATGACGGCTTTGCCACTTCCTGGAGGGGGATCATCACGAAGGGGCGGTTCTCTATGTCCTTGTGGGGGATGATCAGGTCGGGAGCGGAGATGTGCTCGGAGCCGTAGAAAAGAATGTCGATGTCGATTACGCGGGAGTGGTAGATGCGGTTGCCTGCTCCGTCATATTCAGGAGGATCGGTTCTGCCCATCGCGCGCTCTATTGATTTGACCTTGGACAGCACATCCTTGGCTGCGTCCTCCGCCGGAATTTCCGGTCTGAAGGTTCGGTAAAGCGCCACTGCGTTCAGAAACTTGCCGCCGGAGAAACCCATCGGCTTGGTCTCTATCAGCCTTGAAAGAGCCGTGTAGTGGCCTTCAAAGGCTTCATCCATCTGATGAAGAGCCTCCTCGATGTTCCTCTCGCGGTTGCCAAGGTTGCTGCCGAGGGAAAAGTATATGCTGACAAATGCCATCGTTCCAGATAATACAGGCCTAAGTAACATTCAAAAAATAACCTGCATCATCTTAAGGAATCTTTTCGGTATATATCTCTTTTCTCATCAGTCATGTGCCACCGGCACACTCCTTCTTCAAAAAAAGATCTATCCTCGAAAATCTTCTCTTAATCTGAAGCAACTTATTTTTTTCATGTTCCTAAAAATATTCAAACCTAAATCAAGCTGCCAAAATTGAATATACCGGATCAGGAATTCGGTTCCTTCGAATAGTCCGGGCCGGCACCAGGATCAACCCTGTCAGATGAAGAATCAATGACATCCAGACCAAGTTCCAGACGTGCCTCGTCAGAGAGCATCGATTGATCCCAAGCCGGGTCAAAGACCAGTTCCACGTTGCAGGCCTTTATTCCGGGAACGTCGGTGACGTTTTTCTGAACCTCCTCCAGCACCTCGTCAGCCATCGGGCAGTTCGGGGCGGTGAAAGTCATTTTGATGAAAGCCTCGTGGTTCTTGTTGATGACAAGCTCGTAGATGAGGCCGAGGTCGTAGATGTTGACCGGAATCTCGGGATCATAGACCTGCTTCAAGGCAAGAACCACATTGTCATAAAGCGGTGCCAATGCCTTTACATCCTCAGCGGAAAGCACCTCACTCTCCTGCTCAACATGCGGCTCGGAAGCTGCCACCCTATTTTCTTCTTCCTTATTATTTTTGAATATACTCATATCTAAATATTACTCAGAATTAATGATATGCCTTGCCAAAAATAAACCTTATATTCCATTTATGAATAATATAAAAGAAGTTCTTCAAAAGACATATCAAAGTTTTAGACGCTGTTTTGATTTGTTTGTCTGAAAATGAAGATTTTTTCACCTCGAAAGAACATTTCAAACAAATCAAAACAGATTCTTATCAATTCTTATTTATCACTGTTCTCCAGCGCCACAGCCTTGATGGTGTCGATCATCGAGACCAGTCCGTTGGCTCTGGTCGGCGAGAGATTCTCCTTAAGACCTATCTGGTTGATGAATCCGAAATCGTCCGCGGCGATCTCTTTCGGTGTGCGGCCAGAATAGACATTGATCAGAAGGGAGATTATGCCTTTTGTGATGATTGCGTCGCTGTCGGCCTTGAACCAAAGTTTTCCGTCCTCCAGGCGCCAATCCAGCCAAACCCGGGACTGACATCCCTTAATCAACTTATCTTCAGTCTTTTCCGATTCCGGATACGCCTCCAGATTCTTTCCCAAGTCGATGAGATACTCGTATTTGTCGAGCCATTCATCGTACATCGAGAAATCGTCAATCACAGACTGTTTAGCTTCCTCTAATGAGTTCATATATTATCCAAGTTTATATCAAAATAACATCTCAATACATCAGCGCTTCGACAGGTTCAGCGACCACTCATAACTACACCAACATCGCGATCGCCTTGTCGAGCGACTTGATGAAATATTCAGCTTCCTCCATCGTGTTGTACGGAGCGAGCGAGGCACGGAGCATCCCAGTCACTCCAAACCTGTCCATCAACGGCTCGGCACACATCTGCCCTGACCGCACGGCAATCCCCATCTTGTCCAAAATCAAGGCCAGGTCCTCATGATGCGCACCCTCAACGCTGAAAGAAAAGAGCGGAATCTTCGTTTCCGTTCCACGTGGAACGCCATAAAGACGGATCCTCGGGTTGCTTGTCAAAGCGTGGAGAAGGTACTGGGACACAGCCTCTTGAGCATTAAGTAACTCTTTATCTTTCATCAATTTAAGCATCTCGATAGCTGGTTTCAGCGTCGGAATGGCATTGATGTTCTGGGTTCCGGCCTCAAACTTCTCCGGAAGTGGAGCGTAAGTCGTGCCGGAAAACCTGACGGTAGCGATCATCTCTCCACCGCCCTGATAAGGAACCATCTGATCCAGCCACTTACGTTTTCCGTAAAGTACCCCGGTTCCGGTGGCCGCATAGAGTTTGTGTCCGGAAAAAGCGTAGAAGTCACAGTCAACATCCTGAACGTCAACACCTTCGTGAACCATACCCTGCGCTCCGTCGATAAGAACAGGACAACCAACTGAGTGACAAATACTTACAATCTCCTTAACAGGATTCAAAATGCCAAGTACATTGGAAATCTGAGTGACGGCTACAATCCTGGTCTTGGGATTTAGCAAGGATTTCAACTCCTCAAGATTCAGATGGCCATCCTCGTCCACGTGCAAGACCCTCAGAACAGCGCCTTTTCTCTGGCAAAGCATCTGCCACGGAACAATGTTGGAATGGTGCTCGGACTCGGAAACGATGATCTCGTCGCCCTTATTGACGAATGTCTCTCCGAAAGAGAATGCCACAAGGTTGATGGATCCTGTGGTTCCGGAAGTGAAAACTATCTCTTCGCGAGCGGCGGCGTTAATATATTCCTTGACAGCATCGCGTGTGCTTTCATATTCATCTGTGGCATCGACGGCGAGTTTATGGACCGCGCGATGGATGTTGGCGTTCGCGCCAATGGTCAGCTGAGTCCATTTGTCGATCACCGATTGCGACCTCTGGGCGGTCGCAGCGTTGTCAAAATAGACCAGCTGCTTGCCATAGACAGTGCGCGAAAGCGCCGGAAACATATTCCTAAGTTCTCGAATATTCATTGTCAAACCTCCATTCAATCTTGCAAATATAATCAAAAGCATTGGAAGAATGGATGCTTATTGAAATGGTGTGTGAATATTCCGTATTTAGCGCAAAAATGCTAATTTTGCCTTGAACAAAAATCTTTGAATATGATTGATTACATCAAGGGAATAATAGTCGAGCTCTCCCCTGCCGAGTTGATTCTGGAGAACAACGGCATCGGGTACAGCATTCTGATTTCGTTGCAGACTTTTCAGGCGTTACAGGATAAAAAAGAAGCGACAGTTTACATATTCCATTACCTTCGTGAGGATGCGGAGCTGTTCTACGGATTCGCAACGAAGGATGAACGCGAGCTGTTCGAGCTGCTGATCAGCGTGTCCGGAATTGGTGTGAATTCGGCCAGAATGATGCTTTCATCGCTCTCAGCCGAAGAGATCAGACAGGCGATTTTGTCCGAGGACATCGCAAGGATCAAGAGTGTGAAAGGTATCGGTGTGAAGAGTGCGCAGAGGCTTGTTTTGGAGCTCAAGGACAAAATTGTCAAGGGTGAAGGGGCGGATTCTACAGAGTTATTTGGTGGTAACCGCAGTGAGATTGTCGAGGAAGCCAGCCGCGCGCTTGTTATGCTCGGCTTCGCAAAACCTGCCGTAAACAAAGCCATTCAGGCTGTTCTCAAGGCCAATCCTAACGCAAAAGTTGAGCAGATAATTAAGTCTGCGTTGCAGATGATGTAGATATATTTCCGCTTACGGCGGCAAAAGTAAAAAGGCTTTGACTACCTACGCGCTGCGCGCGCCCTATCCGGGTGAATGGTAGTCAAAGCCTTTTTTACTTTTGCCTTGACGCATAACAAATCCACTACGCAAAACTCTCTACGATAGGCTGAATGAATATGGCCTAAGCCACCATTTACCCGGATAGGGCGCGAAGCGCAGGTGGCTCAGGCCATATTCATTCAGCCGCTATTATCGTAGTTATCGCCCGAAATAAACAAGCAGAACGGAAATGTCGGACGGAGAGACTCCGGAGATACGGGAGGCCTGGGCGATGGTGGTGGGCTTGTAGAGGGAGAGCTTCTGGCGACATTCGATCGTCAAGCCGGAGACTTTACTGAAATCAAAATCCTGAGGAATCTTCAGATCTTCGAGACGGGAGATTTTTTCAGCGATGGATTTTTCACGCTCAATGTAACCTTTATACTTGATTCCAATCTCAACGGAATCGATTATTTCATTACGTGCATATTTTTCAGTCGCACTCCCCTCCTCCGGCAACCCTACCGAAAACTTATTAAATGTTCCACGTGGAACAAAATTTAATAAACCAGCCAGTGAAATCTCCGGACGAGAAGCCAGATCAGAAATGCGCTTCGACTCCGAAAGGACAGCGGAATTATGTCCGGCAAGATATTCATTAATTATGTCAGCACGCATATTCACGCTATCGCACATCTGAGAAAGTGATGCAACTGCTGAATACTTCTTTTGCATCAACACATATCTTCTCTCAGAGGCGAGACCAATTCTGTAAGATTTTTCCGTGAGCCTCAAGTCAGCATTATCCTGACGAAGCAGGATCCTATACTCCGCGCGAGAGGTGAACATTCTGTACGGCTCATCAACACCCTTCGTGATTAAATCATCTATCAAGACGCCAATGTAAGCCTCATCACGACGAAGAATGAACGGATTTTTGTCGTGGACCTTCAAATGAGCGTTGATTCCGGCGATAATTCCCTGAGCACCAGCCTCTTCGTAGCCGGTAGTACCGTTAATCTGACCCGCAAAGTACAGGTTTTCAATATCTTTCAACTCAAGAGTGGCCTTCAGCTGCGTCGGATCGAAATAATCATATTCAACAGCGTAGGCAGGTTTGAATATTTTGGCATCCTCCAGCCCTTCTATGGAGTGCAAAGCATCCAACTGGACATCCAAAGGAAGCGAAGAAGAGAAACCTTGGAGATAATATTCATTGGTGTCACGCCCCTCTGGTTCGAGGAAAAGCTGATGAGAGTTTTTGTCAGGGAAAACCCGAAGCTTGTCTTCGATGCTTGGGCAGTACCTCGGACCACGGCCGGTGATCATTCCGGTGAACATCGGAGAATCCTTGAAGCCCGACCTCAAGATGTCGTGAACTTTCTCGTTCGTGTGAAGGATGAAGCAAGGCATCTGACTCCCCCGCCCCTGTGCCGCCGACGGAACATCAAGATAAGAGAATTTTTCAGGCTCGCCGTCGCCAAGCTGCTGAAGAAGTCTCGAAGTGTCAACAGAAGAAATATCAATGCGAGGAGGAGTCCCCGTCTTCATCCGACCGGTCCGAAGACCAAGACCGACGAGTTGCTCAGTCAATCCATGAGAAGACAACTCCCCTATCCTGCCTCCCTCGAAAGTTGTGCGGCCTATGAACATCCGACCATTCAGGAACGTTCCGGTGGCCAAAACAACCGCCCGAGATTTGAAAATTGCCCCGGTATTTGTCTTGACTCCGCAGATTTTCGCATTCTCAAAGAGGAAAGAAGTTACAAAATCGGCGTAAATATCTAATTTACAATTCTTTTCAAGAATATTCCTCCAGTATGAGGAAAAGAGCTGTTTATCGCACTGGGCGCGCGGACTCCACATAGCCGGCCCCTTAGAGCGGTTCAGCATCCGGAACTGGAGAGTCGAGGCATCAGTGACCAGTCCCATCATTCCACCGAGTGCGTCAATCTCCCGGACAATCTGTCCTTTCGCGATTCCGCCTATCGCCGGGTTGCAGGACATACGGGCGAAACTCGTAAGGTCAGCATTGATCAGCAAAACAGACGAGCCAAGATTGGCGGCGGCAGCGGCAGCCTCGCAACCGGCGTGTCCCCCACCGACAACAATCACATCGTATGAATATGTCATATTCAAGAAAAATCAATTTTTACGGAACATCCGCCGAAGTGGCGAAATAAAATGCTAAAAATGAATATTCCCTAAAAGCATCAGGCGTTGCCTAGAAGGCCAAGGTAATAGTCCTCCTTCTCACGCATCACCTTCTGGTCCTCTGGCGTGTGGTCATCGTAACCTATAAGATGAAGGAGTCCATGGACTATGACGCGGTGAAGTTCCTCATCAAATTCGGTCCCGAACTCGATAGCGTTTTCGCGGACGCTGTCTATACTTATAAATAGGTCACCCGAGAGCTTGTTTCCTTCGCAATAATCAAAGGTAATGACATCGGTGAAATAGTCGTGATGAAGGTAACGAATATTCACGTCAAGAATGTAATTATCTGAACAAAAGATAATTGAGATGTCGCCAAGAGTCTTTATCTCACTTCCGGCGACCATTCTAAGCCATCTGTTGTTGGCAAGTTTGTTCTTGAACTCGAACTTTATGTCCTCGCAGTAATACCTGACCATAACCCTAAATTTTACGCAAATCTACAACTAATAATTCAAAAAATTTGAAATGACAATTATTATTTCTATCTTTGAAAGCCTATTGGAAGGTTTTGCCTTCAGGCACATAAGAAATGATTGTTAAAATTAATTACTGATATGGAGATCAAGAAAACACCAAAAGCCGATCTTGAGAACAGAAGGACTCTCTACACGGAGATCGGACTCGTGGTTGCTCTTCTCGTAGTCTGGGGAGCTTTTTCCTACAGCACCAAGGAGAAGGCGGTAGCCAGCCTGGGCGAAGACACTCAGGTAGTTGAAGTTGAGGATATGGTTCCTATTACCCAGGAGACACCTCCACCACCACCAGAGGCACCGAAGATTCCTGTGCTTTCCGACCAGATCGACATCGTTGAGGACGACATCAAGGTTGATGACAACTTTATGAGCCTTGAGGACGACGCCAACCTCGGAGTCGAGATTATGGACTACGTTGAGGAAGTAAAGGAGGAAGTCGTTGAAGAAGAGGCTATTCCGTTCCAGTTGGTTGAGGAGAAGCCTTCATTCAACGGTGGAGACGCCAATGAGTTCTCAAAGTGGGTTAACTCCAAACTTCAGTACCCGGAGATCGCGAAGGAGAATGGTGTTCAGGGACGTGTTACCCTTCAGTTCACCGTTAATCCTGACGGTTCCGTAAGCAACGTGAAGGTTCTTCGTGGAGTTGACTCATCACTTGACAAGGAGGCCGTCAGAGTCGTTTCTATGTCACCGAAGTGGAAGCCGGGAAAGCAGCGTGACCGCGCTGTGAAGGTAACCTACACCTTCCCTGTTATCTTCCAGCTGAGATAATAAGAAACTAAATGAATATCAAGGCCGTCCCCAACCGGATGGCCTTTTTTTGAATATAAAGGTAATGTCGCTTCGACAAGCTCAGCGACCGAATTAATTGAATATGGAAGAACTAATAGAAAAAGCCGTCTTTGTCGGTATCATCAGACAGAACGATGACGACAGAAAGGTAATGGAATATCTTGACGAACTTGAGTTCCTGGCGGAGACCGCCGGGGCAAAGGGAGACAAGAAATTCGTGCAGAGGCTTGACAAGCCGGAGAAAGCCACCTACATAAGAAGCGGAAAGCTGCAGGAGATAGCGGATTACTGCGAGGAAAACGAAATCAAATATGTGATATTCGATGACGAGCTGACCGGAATGCAGCAGAGGAACATCGAGAAGGTGATCAATTGCAGTTCAGTGATTGACAGAACCAGTCTCATCCTTGAGATATTCGCTCAGCGCGCCAAGACATCCTACGCCAAGATGCAGGTCGAGCTTGCACGCTACAACTATATGCTACCGAGACTGGCAGGAATGTGGACTCACCTTGAGAGACAGAGAGGCGGTATGGGCACGAGAGGTGGTATGGGTGAGACCCAGATCGAGATCGACCGCCGTATAGTCAAGGAGAGGATAGCAAGGCTGAAGGAACAGTTGAAGAAAGTCGATAAGCAAATGGCCACGCAAAGGGGCAATAGAGGCTCTATGGTGCGACTTTCCCTCGTAGGATATACCAACGTAGGTAAAAGTACAATAATGAACCTACTGGCCAAATCTGACGTTTTTGCCGAGAACAAGCTTTTCGCAACCCTCGACACAACCGTCAGAAAGGTCGTGATCGAGAACGTTCCGTTCCTTCTGAGCGACACGGTAGGATTCATCAGAAAGCTCCCTACGCAGCTCGTGGAGGCCTTCAAAAGTACACTGGACGAGGTTCGTGAGGCTGACATACTTCTGCACGTAGTGGACATCTCACACCCAGGCTTCGAAGAGCAGATGGAGGTTGTGGAGAGAACCCTACAGGAAATAGGCGCAAGCAACAAACCTGTCTTCGTGATTTTCAACAAGATAGATGCCTACACCTACGAGGAATACGATGAGTTCTCCCTAACCCCGAAAGGCAAGGAGAACCGCTCTCTGGACGAGTTGAAAAACAGCTGGATAGCGCAGGAGAAGACCCCGTGCATATTCATCTCCGCCATCAACAAGACCAACATCGAGAAGCTCCGCAGCGATATCTACAAGATGGTCGCCGAAATCCACGCCGGCCGCTACCCGTTCAATAACTTCCTCTGGTAAGCACTAACTGAACTAAAACATAAATAATGCACTCTTAATTTTGTATAAAAGACTAAAGAACAGGAAACAAAAAAGGTCGGAAAAGCAAACGCCTTTCCGACCTAAGATATTCAGTGATAAAGTTCTACTCTGAGAATTTCGCCTTGAGGAACTCACGGTTGAGACGGGCGATGTGGTCGATGGAGATTCCCTTAGGGCACTCCATCTCGCAGGCACGGGTGTTCGTGCAGCTACCGAAGCCGAGCTCTTCCATCTTCGCGACCATATTCCTGGCCCTTCTGGCGGCCTCTGGACGGCCTTGAGGAAGCAGAGCGAGGGAACTTACCCTTGCGGCCACGAACAGCATCGCAGAGCCGTTCTTACAGGTCGCCACGCAAGCGCCGCAACCAACGCAGGCAGCCGCGTCCATACTCTTCTCAGCATTCTCGTGAGATATAAGGATGTTGTTGGCATCCTGGGCGGAACCGGTTCTGACAGAGATGAATCCGCCAGCCTGAAGGATCTTGTCGAACGCGCTGCGGTCAACAACCAAGTCCTTGATGATAGGGAAACCAGCGCTTCTGAAAGGCTCCACGGTGATGGTAGCGCCATCCTTGAAGTGACGCATGAAGAGCTGACAGGTGGTCACGTGATCGTCCGGACCGTGAGCGCGGCCGTCAACGAACAACGAGCAGGCACCGCAGATACCCTCGCGGCAGTCGTGGTCGAAAGACACAGGACCGCTGCTCTGGCAGCCTCTGTCAACGGCTACTGGATCGTTACCCTCACGGATCAGCTGCTCATTGAGGATGTCAAGCATTTCGAGGAAAGAGGCGTCCTCCTCTATTCCGGAAATATGATAAGTCTCAAAATGACCTTGTTCCTTGGCGTTCTTCTGACGCCATATCTTAAGATTGAAATCCATAGCCGATTCTAGTCTTTATAATTTCTTGTTTTAACTTCGATGAACTCGTACTTGAGAGGCTCCTTGTGAAGCTCAGGCTCCTGGCCTTCTCCCTTGTACTCCCAGGCGGCGACATACATATAGTTCGCGTCGTCTCTCTTGGCCTCTCCTTCCTCGGTCTGGCTCTCGACACGGAAGTGACCGCCGCAGGACTCGTTCCTGTTCAGGGCGTCACGTGCCATAAGCTCGCCGATCTCGAAGAAGTCCTCAAGCCTGAGGGCTTTCTCAAGCTCCTGGTTGAACTGATACTGCTCTCCTGGAACACAAACATCCTTGTAGAACACAGCCTTGAGGTCGTTGATTTCCTTGATTGCCTTCTTCAGACCTTCCTCGCTGCGGGCCATGCCTACATACTCCCACATGATGTTTCCCAACTTCTTGTGGATGGAGTCAACAGTCTGCTTGCCCTTGATGGCGAAGAGTCTGTCGATTCTGGCCTGAACATCTTTCTCGGCCTTGTCGAAGGCAGGGTTGTTGATGTCGGTCTTAGGCTCGGCGAACTTGTGTGAAAGATAGTCGGCGATGGTGATAGGCAGCACGAAGTAGCCGTCAGCCAGACCCTGCATGAGGGCGGAGGCTCCAAGACGGTTTCCACCGTGGTCTGAGAAATTGGCCTCACCGATAGCGTAGAGTCCAGGGATGGTTGTCTGAAGATCGTAGTCAACCCAAATGCCGCCCATCGTGTAGTGGATGGCAGGGTAGATCATCATAGGCTCCTCCCAAGGGCTTACGTTATTGATCTTGAAGTACATGTCGAAGAGGTTGCCGTAACGCTCCTGTACCCTCTGGTGTCCGAGGCGCTTGATGGCGTCGGAGAAGTCGAGGAACACCGCGAGACCTGTCTCGTTGACACCGAAGCCGGCGTCGCATCTTTCCTTGGCGGCTCTTGAGGCCACGTCACGAGGAACGAGATTGCCGAACGCAGGGTAACGGCGCTCGAGATAGTAGTCACGGTCCTCCTCAGGGATCTGCGAAGGCTTGATCTCGTGCTTGCGGAGCTTCATCACATCCTCCATCTTCTTAGGAACCCAGATACGTCCGTCGTTACGCAGGGACTCTGACATAAGGGTCAGCTTGCACTGCTGCTCGCCGTGTACCGGGATGCACGTAGGGTGGATCTGCGCGAAGCAAGGATTTGCGAAATAGGCTCCTTTCTTGTAGCACTGCCATGCGGCCGAACCATTGCTGTTCATGGCGTTGGTTGAAAGGAAGTATGTGTTGCCGTAGCCACCGGTTGCGATAACCACAGCGTGGGCGCCGAATCTCTCAAGCTTGCCGGTGACGAGGTTGCGGGCGATGATACCCTTTGCCTGGCCGTCGATGATGACGAGGTCAAGCATCTCGTGACGAGGATAGCTCGTAACGGTTCCCGCTGCGATCTGGCGGTTGAGAGCCGCGTAAGCTCCGAGAAGGAGCTGCTGTCCGGTTTGTCCACGGGCGTAGAACGTACGGCTTACCTGAACACCTCCGAACGAACGGTTGGCCAGGTAGCCGCCGTACTCACGGGCGAAAGGAACACCCTGGGCGACGCACTGGTCGATAATGGCCGCGCTGACCTCGGCGAGACGATAGACATTCGCCTCACGGCTGCGGTAGTCACCTCCTTTGATCGTGTCGTAGAAGAGACGATAGACAGCGTCATTGTCATTCTGATAGTTCTTAGCGGCATTGATACCACCCTGGGCGGCGATGGAGTGCGCGCGGCGAGGTGAGTCACTGATGCAGAAAACCTTGACATTGTAGCCAAGCTCACCGAGAGTAGCGGCTGCGGAAGCGCCGCCAAGTCCGGTACCGACAACGATGATTTCAAGCTTTCTTCTGTTGTTCGGATTGACGAGTCGGAGTTCCGACTTACGTTTGGTCCATTTCTCGGCCAAAGGACCGTCAGGAATCTTTGAGATTAATTTATCGGCCATATTCTGAATATGTTATTTATAAAATTCCAAATGAAATCGCAATAAGTCTGCAATTTTAGTCATTTTTCTCGTAATCAGCAATTTTATGAACCATTTTCGGCGATTTACCTGCACATATTTTATGATAGCGCCGGTAAATCCGTCTGGTGAAGCGGTCATAACGCCGCACTGACATGTCGTTTGAAAAATGACGATCGACATATTTCTCAACCTCGCGGCAGTCACTCTCGCAACCATATTCAAAACCCAAAGCCTCCTTCAAGGCAAGAGCGGCGTCACAAATGGCGGCGTTGTCACTTTCACGAGACTTTTTCATATAGTCAGGAATATGATCGCTCCCGAAAACCTTCAGCGGCACATAGACCGTGCTTGTCGGGCTGCCGAGAAGCGTCCACATCACCGTCCTCGAAGGATCCTCCCCCGGAGCGACTCCCTCAAAGACCACGGAAGCCGATGTGATGTCACGCATAATCGGCTTGCCGGAGCGGGAAATCTCATTAAAAAGGAATATGTGATCAGCAGTGCCCACATCAGCGGAAGTCATTATGTCAGAAGCCTTTTCAAAGCGGTCAACGCCCTTGCGGTCCTCCTTGCGGCCACTCCGCGTGAAGTTCGTCACGACCATATACCCGCCCGGCTGGTCGGCCACGATGTACTTCTTCCAGGAATGGTTGTTCACCTCGTAATAAGCGGCCTCGCCGAGCGCGTCGATGATGCCGAAATTGGCCTCCACACCCCAAGGCTTCGGAAGCGAGTCGAGCATATTCTCAAAGTCTTGCAGACTGCGGCATATTCCAAGAGCCTTGTACATCACAATCCCCTCTTTGTCCATTTCGGAGGAAGGAACGTCGTCATCCTTGAGGTCGTAGGTGGCGGTGTTCATTATGCAGAAGCCGGCGGAATTGACTCCTGACCACACTTCCCCACCCTGCGACGGCGAGTTCACGAGACCGATGAATGAATATATGCTCCCTTGGAACCATTCCATCCTGTTGTTCAGCTCACCGGTGTCGCGATGCTTGAGCATCACCGGCCGCCCGTCAGCCCGCACTCCCCCGGAAATGATCACGGAAGTGCAGCAAAAAGCTCTGAATGAAATGAATATGAACGCCGCGGCGGCAATGAATATCTTAGAAAAGTGTGCCATCCTCATCTTTTTTAGCCTCAAGCTCAGCATCCAGTCCAAGATGATGGTAAGCCATCTCGGTGGCGATTCTTCCTCTTTGGGTGCGCACGATGAAGCCTTCCTTTATAAGGAACGGCTCATAGACCTCCTCGAACGTGCCTTGGTCCTCACTGATAGCGGTGGCTATTGTATTGGCTCCGACCGGGCCGCCCTTGAAAGTGGTGATTATCGTGCGGAGGATCTTGTTATCAATCGAGTCCAGTCCCCTCTTGTCGATCTTCAGCTTGTCAAGGGCGTAACGGGATATGTCAAGATCTATATGCCCGTTCCCCATCACCTGGGCGAAGTCACGGACACGCTTGAGGAGGGCGTTGGCGATTCGTGGCGTTCCACGGCTTCTCAGAGCGATCTCCTTGGCAGCCTCGTCGTCAATCGTCACGTTCAGTATCCTGGCGCTACGGCGCACGATCCTTATCAAATCTGAAGTGTCGTAATATTCAAGGGCACAGTTGATTCCGAATCTTTCGCGCAGCGGCGCGGTGAGCAGTCCGCTTCGAGTCGTGGCACCGACAAGAGTGAACGGATTGAGTGAGATCCTGACCGATCTCGCTCCAGGGCCCTTGTCTATCATAATATCTATGACATAGTCCTCCATCGCCGAGTAGAGATATTCCTCGACCTCAGGAGAGAGGCGGTGGATCTCGTCTATGAAAAGCACGTCACCGGTCTCCAGTGATGTTAGAAGGCCGGCAAGGTCACCAGGCTTGTCAAGCACAGGGCCGGACGTCACCTTCATGTTCACTCCCATCTCGTTGGCTATGATGTGCGCGAGGGTGGTCTTTCCAAGGCCCGGAGGCCCGTGAAAGAGCACGTGGTCAAGGGCTTCGCCCCTCATCTTGGCCGCCTTCACATAGATGTTCAGATTGGACACTATCTCCTTCTGTCCGGTGAAATCTTCCAACCCTTGCGGGCGGATAATTCCGTCTAAATCCTTATCTTTGCCGGCGTTTGTGCTGTGCGGATCAAATTCTGTCATCAGAAAGTGTTTTAATCAGTACAAAGATAGTGAAAACCGCCGGAAGAAAGCAACATCTTGCAGCGACGTGGCGCAAAACCAAAAGTCAATGAATATAAATGAATGTAAATATTTAGACTTTTTGATTCTTATTAGAATGTTAATATGTTGATAACTAATTTTCGTTATTGAATATTAGACTGTTACAAATAGGATAGATTGTTGGTTACGCTATTGAAAAGCTTTTGAAGGATTGTTGAAAAGTGGGTCGCTCCTTGCTATGAACTTTTCCCAAGGCGTTTTCCACCAGGTTTTCAACAGCTTTTTAACATGATTCAGACGCCTATGTTGATAAGTTCGGCATCCTCCGAAAAACTCTCCGGGAAGCTCGTCTCGGGGAAGGATATATATTGTAAAGGACTCTTCCTGTCCGCCAGATGGTTCGTGGTCTCGCAGGTAGCTTCAGGTGGCACCAACGTGATAGTGCTTCCTGATCGTGAGAGCGCTGAATATTGCAGTTCGGACCTTTACGCTCTTACTGACGGGGACATTGTCTTTTACCTGCCAGACAGCGGTAAGGGTGTTGAGAGGAGTAATTACAAGTCTTCGCTCGGGGTCCAGAGGACTTCCGCCGTGGGGAGGATTATGTCCAACGCGGACAATTCCTCAAGACTGTTCATCGTGACCTATCCCGAGGCGCTGGAAGAACTGGTTCCGGCTCCGGACAAAATCAACTCCTCTATCCTTAAAATCTCTGAAGGTCAGGAGATTTCGCATGACACCATCCGCGACATACTTGCCAGCCAGGGGTTCGAGAGGGTGGATTTCGTCTCTGCTCCGGGGCAATATTCAATAAGAGGTGCGATCATCGATATATTCTCATATTCATTCAACTATCCGTTCAGGGTGTCATTTTTCGGGGATGAGGTTGAGAAAATCCATGTGTTCGACTGCAACACACAGCTTTCGGTCGAGGAGAGGAAGGAGGTCGAGATATTCCCGGACCTTGCCGCTGAGACTTCCGAGGCTGAAGGGGTGAGTCTTGCGAGCCTGTTTCCGGAAGGTACGGTTGCTTGGCTTGACTCTTCGGACATGTACAAGGACAGAAGTTTCTTTCATGATCTGAACAGGTTCAGGAGGGTGTTTCTTGAGATTCCTCTTGGTGCGGATCCTGGGGATGCCGTGGCGTTCAACATAACTCCCCAGCCGGTGTTCAACAAGAACTTCGAGCTTCTTACGGCGGACATCCGGCAGAACATGGAACGAGGGTACAAGGTGTTCATATTCAGTGATAAGAATTCTCAGATAGAGCGTTTGAAGTCGATTCTTATCGAGAACAGCGGGCTTGTGCCTGAGTTTGTGGCTGGAAAGAACATTCATTCAGGGTTCGTCGATCAGGAGGACAGAATCTGCTGCTACTCCGACCATGAGATTTTCGACCGTTTCCACAGGGTGAGTGTCAGAAGGACAGTGGAGAAGAGCGAGCAGTTGACACTTAACGACTTGACTGCATTCAACATAGGTGACTATGTGGTGCACATCGATCACGGTGTCGGGGTGTTCGGCGGTCTTGTCAGGATGCGGGATGACAAAGGCAGGATGCATGAGGTAGTGAAGCTGATGTACAAGGACGGGGATGTTGTGTTCGTGTCCGTGCATTCGCTGAACAAGATTTCCCGTTTCCGTTCAAAGGATGGCGTTCCTCCTAAGGTAAACAAGCTTGGCTCAAAGACTTGGCAGAATCTCAAGCTCAGCGCCAAGTCCAAGATAAAGGACATCGCCAAGGATCTGATCCAGCTTTACGCCAAGCGGAAGACCACGAAAGGATTCTCCTACTCCCCTGACAGCTATCTTCAGGAAGAGCTGGAGTCGTCATTCATGTACGAGGACACTCCGGATCAGGAGTCGGCCAACAAGGCTGTGAAAAAGGATATGGAGGACAACAGCCCTATGGACAGGCTTGTCTGCGGGGATGTCGGATTCGGAAAGACCGAGATTGCGATCAGGGCGGCCTTCAAGGCTGTGACTGACGGTAAACAGGTCGCCGTGCTGGTGCCTACCACGATACTTTCGCTTCAGCACTACACGACTTTCTCGTCTCGGCTGAAGGACTTCCCTTGTACCATCGATTACGTGAGCAGATTGCGTACAACAAAGGAAATCAATGACATAAAGGATAGGTTGAAGAACGGTCAGCTGGACATAGTGATAGGTACGCACAAGCTGCTCGGCAAAGGTTTCGATTTCAAGGACCTGGGACTTCTTATCATCGACGAGGAGCAGAAGTTCGGTGTCTCTACCAAGGAGAAACTACGTCAGGTGAAGGCCTCTGTGGACACTCTGACTCTGACGGCCACCCCTATTCCTCGTACCTTGCAGTTCTCGTTGCTCGGGGCCAGGGATCTGTCCATCATCAACACTCCCCCGCCGAACAGGATTCCTACGCAGACCGAGATCATCCTGTTCGACAAGGATGAGATCAGGAGCATAATCAATTATGAACTCAACCGTGGCGGACAGCTCTTCTTCATACATAATAAAGTGGAGGAACTTCCTTCGATTCACGAGATTCTGCACAGGCTTGTGCCGGACATGAAGATTTGTGTGGCTCATGGTCAGATGGAATCCAAGGAGTTGGAGAACAGGATGTTGGATTTCATCCGTGGGGATTACGATATGCTTCTTTGCACCACGATAATCGAGAACGGTCTTGACATCCCGAACGCCAACACGATCATCATCAACCAGGCGCAGAACATCGGCCTGAGCGACCTGCACCAGCTTAGGGGGCGTGTCGGAAGGTCTGGCAGAAAGGCGTTCTGTTACCTGATAGTCCCTCCGCTCGTCACCATCACCGACGATGCCCGCAGAAGGCTCAAGGCCATCGAGGAATTCTCCGACCTTGGAAGCGGGTTCAACATAGCGATGCAGGATCTTGACATCCGCGGCGCCGGGAACCTTCTTGGAGCCGAACAGAGCGGATTCATCACGGACATGGGGTACGAGACCTACCAGAAAATCCTTGCGGAGGCTATGGAGGAACTCGGGGTCGAGACCGGAATATCCACGGTCCACACCGACGAGTCGTTTGTCGAGGACTGCACCATAGAGACGGATCAGCCTGCCATGATCCCGGATTCGTACATTGACATAACAGCCGAGAAAATAAGAATTTACAAGCAGCTTGACGGCATGACCAGCGACAAGGAGATAGACAGGATCAAGTCTCAGCTTGTGGATCGTTTCGGCGAGATGCCTTTGGAGCTGGACAACCTCTTTGATGTGGTCAAAATCAGGAATCTTGGCGGAAAACTTGGGTTCGAGAAGATCATAATAAAGAATGGAATGATGATCATGTTCTTCATAGCCAACCAGATGTCGCCTTACTACAAGTCGAAGGTCTTTACTGGAATATTACAGAACATCAACGCCAACGACCGGCTTTTCAACATCAAGCAGTCAGAAGGAAAACTCAAGATTGTGAGCCGTGGAATAGATTCTTTGCCGAAAGCTCTTCAGACTCTGAATATATTGAAATAAAATTGCTACCTTTGAAGGTTTGCCCGTTTTTGACAATGCCGAATCTTTTGGTTGAAATAGGAAACACTGCCCTCAAGGCGGCCTGGTCCGAAGGAATCACCCTCGGAAAGACTTTCCGTTACCAGGGCGAGAAGATGTTTGAATATGTGGATTCGCTGGTGGAGAAGGAAAAGCCGGCGGTGATGGTCATTTCATCCACCATTGACATCAGCCGCGCTGAGGAGGAGAGGCTTGGCCGGAAATGCGGAACTTTGGTGATCTTGGACAGAAACCACACAGGGATAGCGGATGAATATTCACTACCTTCCTACCTGTCTCCGGACAGGATAGCCTCCGTGATTGCAGCAAGGCATCTTTTCAATGGAAAAGGCAGCATTGTCTTTGATTTCGGAACCACTTTGACAATTGATGTCATCGAGCCAGACGGGGAATATGTGGGAGGAAACATCTCCCCCGGATTCAGGACAAGATTCAAGTCTCTGTCGAGATATTCAAGGACTCTTCCGCTGGTTGACACTCCCCTTTCCGTCAGACAGACAGGTGATTCGCTCCAGTCGTCGATTGAGTCCGGCGTTGTGTCAGGCATAATGTTTGAAATAAAGGGTTACCTGTCTTTATTTCCCGAAAAAATGGTGGTTTTTACGGGGGGAGACGCTTTATATTTTGCAAAAAGAATGAAAAACTCCATCTTTGCAGTCTGCAATCTTGTATTGATGGGGTTGGCCTTAATAGCTGACAAGTATTATGTTGAAAGGAACGGTTAATAAGATACTCCTGTTTGTGGTGATGTCGTTCTGTGTTCTCCCTCTGAGCGCCCAGGATGACGCGTATAATGCCTATACCCCATATTCCATGTTCGGAATCGGGGACATCTCCAAGCAGGGTACGGCCTACAACAAAAGTATGGGAGGTGTCGGCATAGCCACCAGGGACAAAGGGCACATCAATATACTCAATCCGGCCGCGGTCACGGCCAGGGAGGAAAAATCGTTCATGGCCGATTTCGGCGTGGCGCAGGGTAACAGGTATTATGCCCAGCACGACATGAAATCGTCCAACAACACGTTCAACTTCTATGATTTTGTGATTTCGTTCCCTGTGTATAAATCTCTTGCGATGTATGCCGGGGTGACTCCATACAGTGATGTAGGCTACGAGATGACTTCCAAGATAACCGACCCGGCCATCATATCTTCAACTGGAGTGATAACAAACACTGTTCAGGGGTATGGAGGTATGACCAACATTTTTTTAGGAGCCGGTTATGAAGTCATAAAAGGTCTTTCCGTAGGTGTCGAAGGACAGTACTATTTTGGTAACCTGCACAAGACCAACAATTTCGTGATGACAAACTCCACTTATAGGAGTATATCCAGCGGTTTCAACATGAATCTTGACGCCGTTACGGCCAGATTCGGAGTGCAGTACGAGACAAGGCTGACACAAGGTTTGTCCGCTGTCATCGGTGCCACTTATCGTTTGGGCACAAGCCTGAAAGGAAAAGTGGAAAGATATGAGATCCAGTCCATTTCCTCGATAAACGATTCGACTCCTTCTCCAAGGAGTTATACGGACACATTGGGCAGGGGACAGGTCAAGCTGGCCAGCGAGTTAGGTGTCGGTATAGCCTTGAAGGGAGGTGGCAAATGGACCGCTGAGATCAATTACATTCGTTCCGACTGGAGTTCCTCCGGAATGAACAAGATTCCTGGTTTCGCAAGTGTCGGCAACGCAGTGTTCAGCGCGTCCACCGCACAGTCCGTAAGGGCAGGTTTCTCGATAGTTCCGAACCGGAATGATATTCGTTACTACAGTAAGAGAGTGACTTACAGGGCGGGCGCCTATTGGGATCAGGCTTCATGCAAATTGGACGGCAAGGCTATAAACGCTGTCGGTATCACATTGGGAGCCACTCTTCCAGTATTCAGATGGAGCAACGGACTGACGTTGGGCGTTGATTTCGGCCAGAGGGGAGCGTTGACCGGGAATATGGTCAGGGAAAGGTATGTTAACTTTAACATAGGAATCAATATCTTCGACATTTGGTTCCTGAAACCGATGTATAACTAATTAGGAAAATATTAACACACAACCATGAAAAGGATTACACTAGTACTGTTGACTCTTGTTGCGGCCACTTTCGGCACGAAGGTTTCCGCTCAGGGAAAGTATGGCGCGGACAGCGCTGAATGCATTAAGTATCTGTCTTATTATCAGGAGTATTACAAGCAGAAGAACTACACCGAGGCTCTCCCTAACTGGAGAAAGGCCTTCAAACTCTGTCCTCCTACCGCAAGCCAGAACATGCTGCTTAACGGTATGACCCTCCTTGGTAAGGAAATCGTCAAGACCAAGGACGCGCAGACACGCGCCGCGATGATTGACACCGTCCTTACCCTCAATGACCTCAGGGCGCAGTACTATCCTAAATACGCTGTGGCTGCCTATAACTCAAAGGGACAGTATATCACACAGTATTATAAGGACCCTCAGGTAGTTTATGATCAGTTGAACAAGATCATCGAGATCAATCAGGAGAAAGTGAAGCCAAGCCTTCTTCTTCTCGATCTTAACTCAGCCATAGAACTTTACAAGAAATCAGCCATCGGCGCCGAGGATGTGATCAACACTTACCAGAAAGCCATCGCTCTTCTTGACAAGGCGGGAAACGCTGAGGAGAACGCCAAGATCAGGTCTGACATCGAAGGGCTCTTCATCACGAGCCAGGTGGCCAGCTGCGACAACCTCATCGCTCTGTTCACTCCTCGTTTCGAGGCTGATCCTGACAATATGGATCTCATCACCAACATCGTGAAGATGCTTGGTTCTACAGATGGATGCCAGAACAATGATCTTTTCCTTGGCGCTGTGACAAAGATGCATAAGAATGAGCCTTCAGCCTCATCTGCTTACTATCTTTACAAGCTTCATGCGGCAAAGGATGAGTCTTCCGAGGCCATCGAATATTTCGAGGAGGCTGTCTCGCTTTGCACTGATGATGATCCTGTAAAGGCTGACTATATGATTGAGCTTGCGACATATTGCCTCAAGAACAACATCACAGGCAAGGCTTTGGATTATGCCAATAAGGCCGCCAGCCTTAAACCAGACCATCAGGGCAAGGCTTACTACCTTATCGCGACAATCTGGGGCGCCGCCCGTTGCGGAGGAAATGAGATCGAAAGCAGGGCTAAGTATTGGGTTGCCGTTGACTATCTGCAGAAGGCAAAGGCCGCGGACGATTCCCTGACTGAAGACTGTAACAAACTCATCTCGGCGTACAGTGTCTATTATCCTCAGAAGGCCGAGGCATTCATGTATGATGTTGTTGACGGACAGTCCTATACCGTGAACTGCGGTGGAATGCGCGCGACGACAACCGTAAGGACTCAGAAGTAGTTTTGAATTGAAACCAAACATACATAGGCTTATGATGATTGCAACCGCTTCGGCGGTTGCTTTCATCGTATTTTCCTGCAAGGGAAAACTGTCAGAGGCCGAGCGTCTGAATCTTGCCGAGACCCCGGTCCAGACTGTCGATAGTATGTTTGTGGTCCAGACCAGAAACGGAGGTATCCAGATGAGGGTGGAGGCCGATGTCATGGAAAGGTACGAGAACGACACCTGCTCCTACGAACTCTTTCCAAAAGGGCTTCATGCCTTCGCCTATACGGATGGTGACATGCTTGAGACAGTGCTCCATTCCAACAACGCCAAGCATTTCAAAAGCAAAAAGTCCACTGAGGAATATTGGTCCGCGTTCGGCAATGTGGTTGTTCAGAATGTGATCAATCAGCAGACTTTGGAGACCGACACGCTTTATTGGGACCAGGCCAACAAGGAAATATATACAGACTGTTATGTCAGGATGTTCTCAAATGACGGATTTCTGCAGGGATTCGGCATGAGATCAGACGAAATGGCGAGGAACGCGAGAATATTCAAGGCGTTCAACAGTGACCTGGTTGTCGTGCAGGATTCGACAAAGGTTATCATTGATTCTGTAAACTTTATTGGTCCTTTGCTTAAAAAATAATGGTTAATTGAATTAAAATCACTATCTTCGCACCCCAATACCTATTTTTGGAAATTATAAAAACGTAATACACAATGGCGATTCTTCAAAAAACTCGCGAAAAGGCCGGCATGGCAGTGTCTATCATCATTGCCTTGGCTCTTTTGTCATTCATTATTGACCCGCAGACACTTGAGACCGCGTTCAATGCTATGTCCTCAAGGAATGACGTGGGTGTGATTAATGGTAAGACTGTTTCTTATCTTGATTTTCAGCAGGATGTTGAAAAATTCACCGCCATCAATGAGATGGTGACCGGCTCCTCAGCCCAGAACGAACAGCAGCAGGAGCAGGTGCGCAACGCCGCATGGCAGAGCCTTTTGGACAAGTATCTTTTCATAAAGAACGCAAAGGCCGCGGGCATCAGGGTAGGTGAGGAAGAAATGAAGGAACTTCTTGCAGGAGACATGATCTCTCCGGTCATTTCCCAGAATCCGGCTTTCATGGATGAGGACGGCAACTTCTCGAAAGATGCTTTGCAGAATCTCATCAATAGTGTCTCACAGGATCAGACAGGAAGGATCAGTGAGTATTGGAACTACCTTCAGAACACAGTCTATACCCAGCAATTCTATGCCAAGTATGGTTCTTTGTTCACCCAGAGCAACTTCCAGAATCCTTTGATGCTCAAAAGAGCCATCGCCGAGAACAACAACACTACCAATGTGGATTTCGTGATGGTTCCTAACTACGGCGTTGACTCAACAGTCAAGGTAAGCGATGAGGAGGTCAGAAAATACTACGAGTCCCACAAAAAGATGTTCAGACAGAACGCCTCAAGGGATATGGAATATGTTGTCTTTGAGGTGAAGCCTTCAGAGACTGACATCAACGCCACAAATGACGCTATGGGTAAGGTGTATGACGAGTTCGCCACCACTGAAAACATGAAGTCGTTCCTGGCCAGAAACTCAGAGAGAAACTACAGTGAGTACTGGTTCAAGGCTGGTGAGCTTTCAACCGTCAACAAGGACATCTGCGAGTTTGTTGACAACAATGCCGCCGGTACTTCTCCTGTTGTCTCCGACAATAATGTGTTCTATGCCGCGAGGATTATGGCTACAGCCCAGATTCCTGATTCAGCCTATGTAAGGCATATCCTCCTTCAGAATGGTATGGAGAACAAGGCTGACAGCCTTCTTAACCTGCTTTCAAAGGGAGAGAGCTTCTCCAATCTTGCCGCCGCGTTCTCAGCAGACGGCAGAAGCGCCGCTGACGGTGAGCAGGGCAATATCGGCTGGATGACCCAGACTTACATGATTCCTGGTTTTGAATCTGTCCTCACAGCCCAGACAGGCAAGCCTTATATTGTGAAGACCCAGTATGGCACTCATATCGTAGAGGTTACCAAAAAGACCGCTCCGGTCGCCAAGAAGCAGGTGGCTATCCTTGAGAAGGCCGCTCTCGCCAGTGGTGAGACATTCAACAGCTACTACGCCCAGGCCAGCAATTTCTCAAAGATCGCTGCTGGCAAGTACAACAACTACAAGGCTGCTGTTGATTCAATGGGACTATACTCACATCCTTTGATGGTCAACGAGGCAACCTCCACTTACGGTTCGATTTCACAGGCCAAGGAGGTCACAAGATGGGTGTTTGACAACAAGGTCGGAAAGGTTTCCGAGATCATCACAGTCAACAACAACTATCTGTTCATAGCCACCGTGACCGGAATCCATAAGGAAGGCATCGCCAAACTCGATGAGGTCAAGGAAGTGGTTCGCCAGCGTCTCTATGCCGAGAAGGCCGCCGAGAAGGCCGCCGCTGACCTCGCCCAGAAGATTCAGGGAATCAATGACCTTCAGGCTATCGCTGACACACTTCACTCATCCGTCAGCACAGGTGTAGATGTAAGGTTCGCCACGATGGCTGGTCAAGGACTTGACCCTAAGTTCGTAGGTGCCGCTTCCGTGGCTCCTGAAGGCACAATTTGCGGACCTGTCGCTGGTACCATCGGTACGTATATATTCAAGGTTAATTCCCGCGACACCGGAGCCTTCTACACTGAGGATGACGCAAAGAACGCCGCCGCTCAGATCAACAACTACAGCACTCAGATGATTCTTCCGGTGATGATGTTGGAATCTGATGTCAAGGATCACAGGGCACGTTTCTATTAGTAGATAGTATAAAATTTTCATGGCGGGGAATAATCCGATTGGGTTATTCCCCGTTTTTTTTGCATGACGACTTTTATAATTGTCGTTTTTACTGCAAAAATTGTCAAGGAAAATACAAGTTTGCCATAGTTGTTACTATCTTTAAAAACGTTAAAGGGAAAGTACTGTCAGATTTTTGATAACGATAACACTGTAACGTACTTAAAATATAACTTGTAGTTTAACAACATTAATTAATATGCACGATAGAAACCAAAAAGTTGCGTCCTGTCTTTCAAAGGTAAAGGCAGCGATGGCGGCTGTTCTCCTGCTTATGGTTGTCGGGACAGGCACCGCCTTGGCCCAGACTTCCGGCAGAACAATCACCGGCAAGGTGTTGGACGAGAACAATCAGCCGATGCCTGGCGTGACCATCATCGTTGATGGTACGACCAATGGTACGATGACCGGGTCTGACGGTACATTCACACTTGGGGGAGTCCCGTCCGGAGCCACTGTCATCGTGTCTTGTATTGGTTACACCGATCAGGTTCTTCCTGAGGGTAAATCAAATTATGTCGTGAGTCTTGTCCCTGACTCCGAGATGCTTGAAGAGACGGTTGTGGTGGCGTTCGGTCAGCAGAAGAAGCTTTCCGTGACCGGTGCGATCTCTACGGTCGCTTCAGCTGATCTCCGCAAGACCACGTCCACACGTCTGGACAACGCTCTTGCAGGACGTGTTTCAGGACTTTCTTCAATGCAAAGCGGTGGTGGTCAGCCTGGTGTAGATGGCGCCACGATGTATCTGCGTGGAGGCGCAACTACAAATGGAAAAGATCCTCTGATCCTTGTTGATGGTGTTGAGCGAGATAACATCCGTACAATCGATATGAACGAAGTTGAAAGTATATCGGTTCTTAAGGATGCTTCCGCGACTGCGTTGTATGGAATTCAGGGCGCTAATGGTGTTATCCTTATCCAGACACGCAGAGGACAAAAAGGAAAGGCACAGCTGAACATTACGGTTGACCAAAGCTGGACATCCTTTACCAAGGAGCCGTCGAGGCTTCATTCGTGGGAGTACTGCGAACTTAGAAATGAGGCTTTTATAAATGATGGAGAATCAGCTCCGTATTCTGATGAGACTATTGCAAAGTTCAAAAATCCTCTGCTTGGCTTGGATCCATCATCACCTGACTATGAGAATCAGGCCGCCATTCGAAGGGCTGTCTATTGCGATAACGACTATTACCGCCTGTATCTGAGAAAGAACACTCCTCAGACAAGGGCAAACGCCAACATTTCCGGTGGTACCGACTTTGTCAACTACTTTGTGAACGTGGGGTACATCCATCAGGGAGGTAACCTTAACACCGAGGATTCTGATTTCCTTGGTTATGATCCTCAGTGTTATATGAACAGGCTCAGCCTTCGTTCAAACCTTGATTTCCACATTACAAAGAGCCTTACCGCATCATTGAACATCGCCTCATACGCGGAGAATGTGAATATGCCTGCTGTAGGTGCCCTTTATGGAAATAATCCGGCTTCGGACAGTAACCAGAATTGGATGATCACAGACATCATCTATCAGTCGCAGACAATTCTTCCTATCTCTCCAGGTCCTACCACAGATTCAAGATTCGGCGTCGAGAGCGGAGGAATTGTCGGCTACAACTACCTTGACCGCTCCGCTTTTGAGATCATCAACCGCAGAGGATTCCACACCAACAAGAAAAAGAACCTTAACACTCAGTTCTCTATAAATTGGGATCTCAGTGACCTTGTTACAAAGGGGTTGAGTGTAAATGGTATGGCTGCGTATGATACATATAACAGAGGTATTCTTGAAGGAAACAAGAAAGAAGCGGTGTACAATGTTACCGTTGACTATAGTAATGACTCGATGTCTTACTCGTCTGACCCTAGCGTTGTCCAGCCATTGACGATGTATTCCAGAAACTTTTCTAATTACAAGATATATGTCCAAGGTACTGTCAATTATGCCAGAAAATTCGGAAAGCACGATGTCACCGGCATGATCACGGCATACAGGAAGTATTGGGAGACCACATCGGCTGAGATTCCTTACAATATTCTTGGTACAGCGGCCAGGGCAACATATTCGTACGACGACAGGTACCTTGTCGAGGGAAACTTTGGCTACAACGGATCCGAGCAATTCGCTCCTACAAAGAGGTTCGGAATGTTCCCTTCAGGTTCCGTCGGTTGGATCGCCAGCAATGAGTCTTTCCTTAAGGACAACAAGTACATCACTTGGTTGAAGATGCGTGCTTCCTATGGTTTCACAGGAAATGACCAGAATGAGGGGTTTCGCTTCTTGTATCAGGATAACATTCAGCCATCGGCGGGTGGAAGTTATGTCGGTGGACTGGGAGGAAGCATCATAAGTGAAGGCCTCCTCGGAAACAAGAACATCACTTGGGAGTATGCGAAAAAGATGAACTTTGGAGTTGAGCTTGGATTATTCAAGGATTTCAGGATCAACTTTGACTACTTTACCGAACATCGTGATCAAATCTTGATAAGGCGTCAGACAATACCTTCTTTCCAGGGAGTGAGCGCAAGCTATATTCCAAGAGTGAATATGGGAGAGGTGAAGAATCACGGATTTGAGATTGAGGCAAGCTACAGCCACACTTTCAACAAGGATTTCGCTTTCTCTGTGAAAGGTAATTTCGGATTCAATGACAACAAGCTCATAGAGTATGATGAGCCGATGCGTTCTGAGGACTATGCTTACCAGTATCAGCAGGAAGGATTCCGTATGGGACAGACATTTGGTTATCTTATTGATTGGGATTCTCCGGGCAAAGGGTATTTCACATCTCAGGATGAGATCGATGATTACTATCCTTACAACAACATTGGTGGAAAACCGAGAGTTGGAGATTTCGTCTATAAGGATGTTAATGGTGACGGCGTGATTGATCAGAAGGATTTGTCTCCTATCGGCTATTCGACTATGATTCCAGGAATCACCTACGGCCTTACTTTCGGTTTGAACTACAAAGGAATAGACTTCAATGTCTTGTTCTCAGGCTTGGGAAGATACTCAAAATACTACAGTGGGCAGGGTGTTGTTGAATGGACCAAGCAGGGTACTTACTTTGATTGGACAAGGAACGGATGGACAGAGGAGCGTTACAGGAACGGAGAGAAAATCACTTATCCGGCCATTTCCACGGGGCAGACTGTAAACCACACCAAAAATGATTTCTTTATCCAGAACCGTTCATTTTTGAGACTCAAGAATATAGAGCTTGGCTACACTTTACCTGGAAGATTCCTGTCAAAGGTTGGTGTAAAGGCACTTCGAGTTTATGTCAGCGGCCAGAATCTGTTTGTTTGGGATAATTTGAGAATAACACACATCGATCCTGAGCAGGACAATTCTTACGGCTATCCTATCACCAGGAATGTGACTCTTGGTGTGAATATCAACTTCTAAACGGTGGATGAATATGAAAAATAGAATATATACGATAATCGCTTGTTTTTTGGCCACTGTGATATATTCATGCTCTGATGTCCTGAATCAGGCTCCGGATGGCAAGATATCACTGGAGGAGGTATTTGGGGACAACGATAAGACAATGTACTATCTTAACACTTGTTATTCCGGCATCAATGCCAAAGGTTGCCTTTACTTTTTCTGGAGCAGGGGACCTGTGAATTGGTGTGATGATTCCTGGGATGCCGATGACCTTGACGTGAGCTGGGCAGCTTCACGCAGATACTATGACGGCAATGCCAGTGCGTCTGATTTCCCGGCGAATTATAATGCTGGAGACTCCGGCAATGAGAGTGTTTCTTGGGCAAGGTCATTCCAAAGAATACGCAACTGCGCGGTCTTTCTTCAAAACATTCCAAACGCGAAAGTAAACTCTGAGAGTGACCGGTCACGTTGGACGGCGGAAGCCCACATCCTCAGGGCGTATTACTATTCTGAACTTCTTATGTGGTTCGGCTGCTCTCTTCCTATAATCAGGGAACCATACACTTATGACGCTGATTTCTCCAAGGTTGAACGCAGTTCTTTCCACGATGTGGTTGAGTTCATTGTCGAGGATTGCGACGCTGCCCTGGCTTGTGAGGAACTGCCTTGGCGAATCACCACTGACAGCGAGGCCATGCGTATGACGAAAGCTGTGGCTTGGGCCATCAAGTCAAGAATGACACTATTTGCTGCCAGTCCACTGTACAATGATGGCAACAACTATTGGGAGGAAGCATATTCAGTGAACAAAGCGGCTGTGCAGGCTCTTGAAAGCAATGGCTATGCCTTGTATGACAAGCTGAACGAGGCTGCTGTCTGGGGGGATGAGAAGGCTTATCTTCCAACGGCGGCGTCACAGTATTTCAATGAATATTTCTGTAATTCAGGGGCATACGCAGCTGATCCCGCTGATAAAGAGACAATTTACCAACTTAGGGATGGGGCGAATTTAGATTTGGCCAATGTGGATGGAATAGGAGCTATTCTTGGTTACAAGACAGGTACTTGCCCGTCACAGGAATTGGTTGACGCTTTTGAGACGATTGACGGTCAGCCTGTTCTGGATTTGGCCAAACCATATCTTGATGAACAGCACCTGAAGCCTAACTATAATAGTTCCAACACCACATACGACAAAAACAATCCTTACGCCAACAGGGATCCGAGATTCTATGCCACTGTCTATTACAATGGATCAAAGAGATATTGTAACTGGTCAACTGAGGCGGAGAAGAAATCTTTCGAGAATCTGGGGCAGGGCAAAGGAGAGAATGTAAGGATCATCACCACTTGGGATGCCTATGAGGATGCCAAAGGTAATATCATTAACTCTCCGGAACCTCTTATGGGTAGATCAATGACTGGTCGTACTCCTACGAGAACGGGATATTTCCAAAGAAAATTCCTGCATCCTAACAGCGGAGTCGAGATGAGACTCAATGGAGCCCGTCACAAGGATTATCGTTTGGCTGAGATTTATTTGAATTTCGCTGAGGCTGCGATGGAGGCTGGTCATACGGACGAAGCCATCACTTATGTGAACAAGGTTCGTGCGCGTGCCGGAATGCCAGGGCTTCCCGCCGGACTTTCAGGAGAGAATCTTCGCCAACGCATCCATAACGAGCGTCGTGTTGAGTTTGCCCTTGAAGGCAATAGGTATTTCGATGTCCGCAGATGGCATAAGCCTGATGAGGATCTCTCCGCCACAGACCGTTGGATCACAGGAGCGCACATCACACATATGCAGGACGGCACCTATAAGTACGAGCGTACAATTCTAAAAGAGCGTCAGTGCTACACCAACAAATGGCTCAAGATGCCAATTCCTCTTACCGAGGTCAATAATATGCGGGCCATCACCGGTGAGGATTGGCAGAATCCGGGTTGGTAATGGTTGAATATTCAGAACATTAAATTTGCATCGAATATGATGAATAAGAATATATTTGCGGCAGCGGCGCTTCTCCTGCTTGGGGCATCCATCCAGCAGGTCAAGGCGCAGGACATAACTGTCGCCGGTACCGTAAGGGACATCTACGGTAACCCGTTGCCCGGGGTGATTGTCTCGTCCAACCACAAGGACTTGTATATCACAGACAAGAACGGACAGTACACGGCCAAGGTCAACAAATCGGGAGAACTGGAGTTTTCGCTTCTTGGATTCAAACCGACATCGGCAAAGGCTTCCTCTCAGATGGAGGTAACCCTTGAGGATGACGCTCACAATCTTGCCGAGAATGTCAACATAGGTCTTTCCAAACAGAGTAGGGAAGTCCTTTCCGACGCTGTCTCGACAGCCCATGGCGAGAAACTTGGAAGGTCGCTGATGACGCGTCTTCAGGGAACGTTCTCCGGAATGTTCTCTGGACTTACAACAATGGAGTCCACTTTTGAGCCGGCCTATGAGTCACTTAATATGTACGTGCGCGGCTACTCCACTTTCCACGGCGGAATCGCCAGTGTGGTGATTGACGGAATCCTCTATGACTCTTTCGCACACGACATTCTTTATAGGATTTCTCCTGAAGAGATTGAGTCGGTGTCCATCCTGAAAGACGGCGCCTCACAGGCCATCTACGGTGTGAAGGGTGCCGACGGCTTGATTGTCATCAATACAAAGCGTGGCACTCCGGGCAAGTTGAAAGTTGGAGTGAACATCTCTGAGACAGTACAGGTCCCTACAACCAGAATCCATAGCTTCGACTCCTACACATTCGCCAACCTTCGCAATCAGGCCGCGGTGAATGACGGGCTCGGAGAGTATCACATATTCTCAAAAGAGGCTGTCGAAGGCTTCAAGGATGGTGGCAGTGACCTTTATCCGAACACGAACTGGTACGACATGCTTGTCCGTGATTTCTCCAATCAGCAGAGAATAGCTTTGGATGCCACAGGAGGCAACGAGAATGTGAGGTTCTATTCCAATTTCAACGTGCTGCGCCAAGGAAGTTTCTGGAACTCTGACCAGACCAAGTATAAGGCTGACAATGAGAAGTACAGGATTAACTTCCGCTCCAATGTGGATGTGAAGATCAACAACTACATCAGTCTTTGGGCTAATCTGGCCGGTTCAATCGTAAGGGCCCACACTCCGGGCGGTGCCGTGAACTGCAATGAGACCCTTTACACCATCATCACTGGAATGCCTTCATTCATCTATGGTCCTGTGACTCCCGCGGTCTATGATAATGACGGAAATGTGATTGAGGCGGGTGGAGAGGTAGTGACGACTCCGAACATCAATTTCTCTCCTTACGGCTTCCTGAACCGCACCGGCTACAACAACGAGATGAACACCAACATCTACGGTCAGGCCGGGCTTAAGTTTGACCTTTCGTTCCTTACACCCGGGCTTTGGGCAGGAGGCAGCGTCGGTTATCTTTCCTACATCAACTCAACCACTTCCAACACTCAGGACTACGCCAGATACATCCGCGAGGATGATTGGAGCGACCTCCGGTTCACTCATTACGGAACCACGATCAACACGAATCTGACTTACTCCAAACGAACCGCATTGTACGGCTATTTCTCTTATAAGGGAGAAGCCGGCTGGCAGAGGGATTTCGGCAGACATCACCTGAACGCCAATGCCTACATGACCTATCAGGTGTTCGACAATCTCGCTGGCGGCGCGACCTACGATTTCAGGCGGGTATATTCAGGAGCGGAAGTGGCATACGACTTTGACAAGAGGTACGCCGTCAAACTTTCGACAGGATATTCAGGATCCGACTATTTCCCGAGAAAGACCCGCTTTGTCTGGACACCAGGTGTCTCCGCCGCATGGATCGCCTCCAACGAGGGTTTTGTGAAGGAGAATGTTCCTTGGCTGTCATTGCTCAAGGTTCGTGGATCTTATGCCGTTACCGGCAATGACGCCACCGGATTTGACAGATACGCTTACAAGGATCAGGTGAACAGTACCGCCGGAGGAAAGATTCCTTATCTGGGTTATTATACCAATGAGTCGGTTTACGGTAACCCTAATCTTGAGCCGGAGAAAATCTACAAGACAAATGTTGGTATCGATCTCGGAATCGCCAACCAGTTCCAGGTCTCCTTCGATGTGTTCAAGGAGAAACTGAACAATGGTGTCATCAAATCGACATCCAAGGTGCCTCTCTATCAAGGAATTTCTCTCGGGGCATATCCTATCACGAATATAGGTGAGTTCGAGAACAAGGGATGGGAACTCTCTGTGAGCTACAGAAAGCGTTTCAACTCTGATTTCGGACTGTTCCTTGCCGGTCATCTGGACTACAGCAAGAACAAGGTAATTTACGTCGGTGAGACAGCCTACAATGACACTTACGCTTACCGTTACCGTACCGAAGGCTATCCTGTCGGACAGTCCTGGGGCTATCTGACAGACTACAGCAACGGCAACGGCCTTTACAACTTCCAGGATGAGATCGAGGCCGGTCCGAAATATTCATTCGGCACTCCTCGGCTTGGTGACATCAAGTACAAGGATCTGAACGGTGACGGTGTCATCGATGAGAAGGACATGGCTCCTCTTGGCAACGGTTCTCTTCCTAAGTACAACTTCGCGTTCAATGTCGGCTTCAACCTCAAGAACTTCGAGGTCAACCTTCTGTTCCAGGGACTTGGAGGCTATAAGAGAAACTACAGTGAACTGTTTACTTTCCAGTCTGCCTACGACGGAGTGTTCACCGAAAGTCATAAGTCAGCCTGGACCGCCGAGAAGTGGCTCAACGATGAGGAAATAGGTTTCCCTGCCCTTTCCACGACAGCCACGACCAATCTTCAGACGAACGACTATCTTCTCAAGGATGCTTCATTCCTGCGCCTGAAGACGGCAGAAATCTCCTATAAGATGCCTAAGAAGGTCTGCGACTTCCTTAACGCCAGCGCTTTCAAGGTCTATCTTAGTGGTCAGAACCTCTTCACCATCGATGGCATGAAGACGGACGACACTCCGGTTGAAGGTACTTGCTCCGCGTTCCCTGTCTATAGGATGTACAGACTTGGAATCAACCTCACATTCTAAAAGATGAATATCATGAAAAAATTCCGCATACTTATTCTTGCATTGGCGGCCACAGCGGCTTTTTCCGCTTGTCAGGATGCTTTGGATCTCCGTTCCAACGGAACCATTGATATGTCTGAGGTTTTCAAGGACAGAAACAGAACCAAAGGCTATCTCAACGCCTGCTACAATTATATCAAGAATCCGTCTGTCAATGTCGGTTCCTTTACGGACGACGCTCAGAACAGTCAGGACATCACGGCCGGAAGTTCGTACGACATCTGGTACAACTCTGACATCACGTCCAGCAATTTCGCAGACCATAACTGGGACGGCAATCCTTGGGGCAACTACTTCGAGGGAGTACGCAAGTGCAATGTTTTCCTTGCCAACATCGATGGAGCCACGGCTGATATGCAGGACTGGGAGAGGGCAGGGTGGAAGGCTCAGGCTCTGACCCTCAGGGCATGGTATTATCTCCAGCTGATGAAGAGATATGGTCAGCTACCTTTGATCACTTCGGATCTTGGCACCAATCACGACTATTCTTCAGACAAGAAAGCGACTGTCTCAGAGATCGCCGGACAGATTCTGGCTGACTGCGACGCCGCGATAGCCACGGAGGATTCTGAGGCATATTCATACGTCTATCGTACACAGCAGTGGGGAATGGCGACAAAAGCACTTGCACAGGCTATCAGGAGCGAGACTGCTACCTACGTCATCAGTCCTTTGATGGGTGACGGCGGTTACACTGCTGATCAGGCTCTTGAAATCGCTGCTGACGCCCTCGCCAAGGTTCTGTCCAATGACTACAGCCTTTGGACCACGGCGAGCGCAGGATACAACGCTTACGCTTCATATTTCCTTTACAATCCTGAGGATATGAGGGCACAGGACAAGGAAACCATCTATGGTGGCACACGTACAGCTGTCTGGTCAAGCTGCGGAGTTCCGATCGTGAGCGGAAGCGCCACGGCCGGCACTTGCCCGACCCAGGAACTTGTCGATGCCTACGAGATGGCCAACGGCAAGCCAGCGATAACCGGTTACAGCGATGATCAGCACCTTCAGCCTATCATAAACACCGAATCCGGCTACGATGAGACCAAACCTTACGAAGATAGGGATCCTCGCTTCTATGCGACCGTGTTCTACAACGGCAGCGTAAGGGGAGAGGATGAGATCTCCACAGTCGCCGGAGCCAACTGCGGACTGAACGCAACCAGCATCAGGTACACCCACACAGGCTACTATATGCGCAAGTACGCCCATGATGCGTCCAACCGTAACTCCAATTCCGACGGCTACATGCGCGTTGTCCGCCTCGCCGAGCTTTACTACAACTTCGCCGAGGTGGCCTACCAGGCTGCCGGACCGGACCAGGTTGTCAGCGTCTCAGGTCTGAATATGTCCGCCCGCGGAGCCGTCAACGCTGTCCGCGCGAGGGTCGGAATGCCTGAGATTCCAAGCGGACTTACAGTCGCTGATTTCGAGAGGAGGTACCGTAACGACCGCAGGGTAGAGTTTGCCCTTGAGGCGGACTATTACTTCAGCCTGCGTCGCTGGAAAACCCTTTCGGCCACATCTACCGTGACTGGAATGAAAGTGTCCGGCACCGGAGCCGGCAAGACTTACGAACGCTTCGTTCTGGGCCGGCGTTCGACCACGACGGACAAATTCCTTCTCTACCCGATCGACCTCACCGAAGTCTCAAAGGTTCTTGAACTTACCGGAAACGACTGGCAGAACCCGGGATGGTAGCAGAGGCTTAAAATTTTAATTGATAAAATTTGATGAATATGAAGAAAATCATCTACTTGATATTGATCGCCTGCTCGGCCATCTTCCTTTCCTGCAAGGAGGATTCAGGAATGACAAAGGATGGCGATCTTTCGTTGTCTTTCTTGGAAGCAGAGCCAAGAATCGGTGCGGTGGTCCTGATGTGGGGCAATCCATCTGACGCGGACTATTATTATTCGATGGTCACCTACACTAATTCGGAGGGGGAGACCGTGAGCCAGAAAGTGAGTGTCTATAGTGTTTATCCGGACGTGAACACACCTGCGTCCATGGTCAGGATCGGTGGATTTTCAGACACTGACACCTACGAGTTCACAGTCACACCATACACATCCGACGGACGTTACGGTGAGTCCAAGACCGTTTCCTGCACTCCGGAGGACGCCTCAAAGGCCTTCAAGTACATCACCGGTACGGTGGAGACCAAACCTACCGTAGAGGGTGGCGTGGTCAGCTGGAAGAATGACTATGACGTTCCGGTGACCGTCACCATCACCTACAGGAACCTTGCGGGTGAGACCATTACGGAGACCCGTAAGGGCAGTGAGGACGGCAGCGTGGAGATCTTCCCGTTTGTGGACAAGACAAATGTGACGATCACGGCCACTGACGAGAGCGGCAAGAACACCTCGGAGCCAAAGGTTGTCGAGGTGACCCCGGAAAGGGGAGAGATCCCTCAGTCCAGAATGACAGCGATCGGAGCCTCTGGGGTGGATGGTGACAATGTTCCCGCAAATCTTTTGGATAACAATGTCTCAACCGCTTGGTCAGGATCGAATAATGACATTGTGTGGGTTGCCATTGACCTTGGTGGGGTTCATCGGATCAACTGGTTTGAGCTGGTAGGTAATTCAAAGGATCGTGACAGCCAGCCTACGGCTCTTATGGTTTTCCACTCAAAAGAGCCTGTGGCAGACTTGTCACAAGCTAAAAATCTTGGCACTTTTGAATATAATCCTGAGCACATCTATAACCATGCTTACAAATTGGAGAATCCGATAGATACCAGATATATTCTTATCGCCTTCCCAGGCGTGCAGCGCGTGAGCATCACCGAGTTCTGCGCCTACTATGCCGACGCGGCCACCCATTACGCCAAGGAGTCCGAGCTTGAACTTCAGCCGGATCCGGATGATGACCCTACCTACTATCCAGAGATTGAGTACATGACTCCTAACACTGGAATCATCAACAATCTTAAGATTACGGCAAGCAATCCGGAGAACCCGTCAGAGTTCACGTTCGCGACGACCGGAGGAGACTCTTGGGTGGCTATGCAGCCTCTCAAGAAACAGGCTCCTGGAACAGTTCTTGTGTTCCACTACAAGTCCACTGCTGACCTTGCCTGCGAGTTCTTCTGGTGCAAAGGCGGTTGGGGTGTCGGAGGCCCTGCCGGCGGCGTGGAGACATTCTTCACGCTCAAGAAGACCGATGAATGGAAGACATTCAAGATGAATATGGTCGATGCCTGGAACAAAGGTTGGTGGGGTGGAGATCCTGGAGCCGTAGTCCGTTTTGACATCGGTGACGGAGCCGGAGAGACAGTGGTGATCCGTCTTATGCACTGGCGTGCCGCCGAGGAAGGCGAATAAACCAAGTTCATTGACACTTTAATATTTACAGATGACAAAAAAGACAATTTCATCTATAATAGCTTTCGTGGTTATGTCCTGCGCTGTTTCGGCACAGGACATAACTGTCCAAAGCCAGACCTTGGACATGTATCAGGACACTTGGGTCGCGACTGACGCTCTGGGCAGGACAATGCCCGGAATCGATGCCGTAGGCCCTGTGAAGACCGACCAGCGCCGTGTTGTGGGAATATTCTACATAACGTGGCACACACAGAACCTTGCCACGTTACCGGGACCTTACGGGGCTGATGTCACGAAGGCTCTTAACGCCGATCCGAACGCCCGTCTCCAGGCCGACAATCCGAATTGGAAGTACGGCTCCTATCACTGGGGAGAGCCCGAGATGGGCTACTTCCTGAGCCAGGACGAATGGGTTATCCGGAAGGATATGTCGATGCTCTCCGATGCTGGAGTGGACGTGCTTGTGCTGGATGTCACGAACGCCGTGCGTTACTGGGACGAATGGGAGGTGCTTTTCTCCACGATGGAGAAGATGCGGGAGGAGGGCAACAACACCCCGCAGTTCTGCTTCTGGGCGTTCAACGGCGAGGTCATCACGGTCGTCCAGCAACTTTACGAGCGGATCTACAAGGAGAACAAGTATCCTGACCTGTGGTTCTACTGGGACGGAAAACCTTTGCTTCTCTACAACGCGGATCCTGTCCACGACGCCAACGGAGGCCACTCCGCCTACAAGGACGGCAAGCATGACTATTCCGATGAAGTGAAGAACTTCTTCACACTCAGGAATATGTGGTGGGGCTACTACGAGTGGGCCGGCAAGCGTTTCATCGGCACGGAGGACAACTGGAGTTTCGGCTACAGCATGGCCGACTCACGGATCAAGTCGATGACTCCGGAGCAGCTGGCTTCAAAGCATGACGGTAAGATCGAGGAAGTAGCCGTCACCCCTGCCCAGCATCCTGTCACCATGACTGATGTCCCGATGGGAGTAGGAAAATCCTGGTCGAAGCGCGACGGCGAGCCTAAGCTCAATGAATATGATCTCCCGGATTCGGCCTATGTTCCTTGGCTTGGCCGCAAGGTTTCCGATCCGGAAGGCTATGGAATATATTTCCAGGAGCGCTGGGATGACGCTCTGGCCGCGAATCCGCAGTTCCTTTACCTGAATGACTGGAACGAGTGGACGGCCGGAAAGTACAACGGAGACGTGATGTGGCTTGGCCGCAAGAATCCGTTTATGTTCGTGGACCAGTACAACGCCGAGTTCAACAGGACCATACAGCCGATGAAAGGTGGCTACACCGACAACTACTACATGCAGATGGCCCAGAACATCCGCCGCTACAAGGGAGTCCGTCCGGTTCCGGTGAACAGGCATATTCATAAAATGTCGGTTGACGGAATATTCAAGGATTGGGAGCAGGTCGAGGTGGTCTATCGCGACACCCGTGGCGACGTGTTCCATCGTGACGCGAAGGGTTACGGCGGGCTTCATTACAAGGATTCGACGGGAAGGAACGACATTGTGGCCTCCAAGGTGGCGGTCGGCAAGTCGGACATATTCTTTTATGCCGAGACCGCAGATGCCTTGACTCCATATTCCGATCCGGATTGGATGCTGCTGCTGATTGATTCCGACGGGGATTCCTCCACCGGATGGTATGGCTACGACATCTTGATCAACAAGGACATAACGTCATCCGGTAAGGGTAATGTCCTCAAATATGCAGACGGAAAATGGATCAAGGCGGGGGAGTACCGCTTCGCTGTGGAAGGCAACAAACTGGAACTGGCCGTGCCGAAGTCACTGCTTGGTGTTTCCGGAAAATCAATTACCTTTGACTTCAAATGGGCCGACAACACCGGAGAATTGGTCGATCCGATCTCGCTTTGTCTGCACGGAGACACCGCTCCGAACCGCCGGTTCAACTATAGGTTTGTTTGGAATAAGTAAGCGTTAAAAAATAAGTTGAACTAAATTTGTGTCAGATTTATGAGGATAGATTTCTTTTGGAAGAAGGAGTGTGCCGGTGGCACATGACTGATGAGAAAAGAAATATAGACCATAAAGATATACAAATTGATCAAGTTGTTTTTTAATGACCACTAAGTAATCCTTAAGAATATGAAATACTCCACAATCCGAATACTTTTTGCATCGGCCGTGTTGCTGTCGGCTGCCTGCTCTTGTGGCAAGGACACCGTAAAACCGAACGTCGTGGTCAGGCCGAAAGGAGACAAATACCAGATGGCGGCCAACATCAAGGATTATCTTGCCAAAGACTATCCTTCAAAGGTGACGAACGTGCAGGTCACGTCTGATAAGGTTATCATCAAGGGGAACTGCGGCGGTTCCGGCACATATTTGCTTGCGGAGATAACCCCTTGGCAGGATGTGACGGAACTGGAGAAATATCCCTACACTCAGGACTTGTCAGGCGGTGGTTTCACTGTCACCGTGGACAGGATTGTTCCGAATCGCGAGGGAATAAGATATGACAAGGTGTTCTCTAAATGGGCCGTCGTGAAGGTGGACGGTGACAGGCAGACCTTGGACTCTCATGCCCGTTACGCTGATGATGTCGTTCCTAAAAAATCACCTGAGGCTGTTCCGCTGAGGAACAAGAAAGGTTTCGGAGCCGGTGATACAGACCTCTATTTCAGTGACTGCAAGGAGATGAACGTGGGCAGCATCACGATGAATGTTGTCCTCAATGACTACATCAAGGGAGAAGGCTCCGGTTACTCCTATGGCGGCCAGAACTATTCTTTGGGTGCCTTCAAGGACTATGTTGACCGCGTTACCCGCCGGGCCGGAGAAATGGATCTCGTGGTGTCCGCCATCATCCTCTGCCAGACGAACTCCATATTCAAGGATCCTGAGAATAAGGGGGGCAACTACACCATGCCGAACCTGACGACTGCAAAGGCGTTCAATCTCTACGCCGCTGCCCTTGAGCACATGGCCTCGACTCACTGCACACCGGGCAACAGGATCTCGCATTGGATCATGCACAACGAGGTGGATTTCGCCAATGAGTGGACGAACATGGGTGATCAGCCGATGATGCGCTATCTGGACCGCTACATCAAGTCGATGAGAATCTGCTACAACATTGCCCGCCAGTACGATCAGAACGCTTCCGTGCTTGGCTCCTACACCCATTGCTGGACTGTGGCAGACGGAAATTATGCTCCGAAGAAAATGCTGGAGGCCACTGTCGCCTATTCTGAAGCCGAGGGTGATTTCCGTTGGGGTGTGGCCTATCATCCTTATCCCCAGGATCTCACGAAGCCTTCTTTCTGGGTGAACGACACGCAGGCGACATATTCAATGACCACGAGGTACATCACCTTCAAGAATCTGGAGGTAATCGATGCATGGATCAAGCAGAAGGAGAATCTTTACAAGGGAACCACCAAGCGTGTGCTGTTCCTGTCAGAGCAGGGTACGAACTCACCTTCTTACTCGCAGACAGATCTTGCTCTTCAGGCCGCCGGAGGTGCCTGGGCTTGGAAAAAGGTCTCCAAACTTGACGGCATCGACGCGATCCAGTGGCACAACTGGGCGGACAACAAAGCCGAGGGAGGCCTCAGGATAGGTCTTCGCACTTTCGCTGAAGGTAGTGTCTCAAATCTTACCCCTAAGCCTGTCTGGTACGTCTGGAAGGCCGCCGGCACGGCCGAAGAGGATTCCGTCTTTGATCAGTACAAGACCACCCTCGGCATCTCTGACTGGGATTCCATCCTTAACACTGTCGAGTAGAAGTCCGCAATCGGCTCCATCGGTCGTAGTGTATCGGTTGCAGCTGTTCTACCTGTCGCAGAGATTGTCTGTAACAAAGTCTATCTGTAGTAGAATTGCCAGTTGTTGAACCTGCCGTTTTTTTACACCTGCCTGTCGTTGTTGTGTCGCAACGGGCCCTTGGCGGATAACTAATTGAAGACCAATGAATAAAGCAAGTTTGTGGTGCGGGATTCAGCACCACGAACTTGCTTATTTCGTTGATATTCATATATTTGCGTGCCACGCTTTTTCTGGCCGCTGAGCCTGTCGAAGCGACATTGGTTCGGCAAGTTTACACGTTAAAGAGGAAGTGCATGATGTCGCCGTCCTGGACGACATATTCCTTACCTTCGGTGGCGAGCTTTCCGGCGGCTCTGACGGCACTTTCGCTGCCAAGTGTGACGAAATCATCGTACTTGATGACTTCTGCCCTGATGAATCCCTTCTCGAAGTCCGTGTGGATGACTCCGGCGGCTTTAGGTGCCTTGTCACCCTTGTGGATTGTCCATGCGCGGCACTCGTCTGAGCCGGCTGTGAAGAAGGTCTGCAGCCCGAGCAGATGGTAGGCTCCCTGAATCAGCCTTACGACACCGGATTCTTTCAGCCCCATCTCCTCAAGGAACATCTGACGGTCCTCATAGGAGTCCATCTCGGCGATTTCGGATTCGGTCTTGGCTGAGATCACGAGAATCTCCGCGTTCTCTTCCTTGACAGCCTCACGGACGGCGTCCACATACTTGTTGCCGTTGACAGCCGAGGCGTCGTCCACGTTGCATACGTACATCACCGGCTTGTTGGTCAGAAGGAAAAGATCCTTGGCCATAGCGGCCTCCTCCTCGTTGATGAACTCTACGGTCCTGCATGATTTGCCCTGCTCAAGGGCTTCCTTGTAACGGAGCAGAAGGGCGACAAGCTTCTTGGCGTCCTTGTCTCCTCCGGTCGTGGCCTGTTTCTGGCTTTTTGCAAGACGTGACTCAACCGTCTCAAGATCCTTGATCTGGAGTTCCGTGTCAACTACCTCCTTGTCCCTGACAGGGTCAACGCTGCCATCCACGTGAACAACGTTGCCGTCATCGAAGCATCTGAGCACGTGAAGGATTGCATCGGTCTCACGGATGTTGGCGAGAAACTGGTTTCCAAGTCCTTCTCCCTTGCTGGCTCCCTTCACGAGACCGGCGATGTCCACGATGTCAACAGTGGCCGGGACAACGCTCTTAGGCTTGCACATGTCCGCAAGCACCTCCAGCCTCTTGTCCGGAACGTTCGTCGAGCCAAGATTAGGCTCGATTGTACAGAAAGGAAAGTTCGCGCTCTGGGCCTTGCCTGAGCTTACACAGTTGAACAAAGTTGACTTGCCTACGTTCGGAAGTCCGACTATTCCGCATTTCAAAGACATATCCTATTAAGTTCTTAAATCAATAAAATTTATTTTATGACAAAGATACGAATAATGAATCTGTTTTGATTTGTTTTAGTAATCCTTTTTAAGAAGATAAATTTTTACCAAATCTTTGGCAATATGTTATTTTACAGTTAATTAAGCTGCCCTTTGCAAAAGATTGCCAACTTATTTCCAAATGATTGCCAAGTTTGGTATGGATAAAAAACATTCAAATCTCAAAAAGAACATGTCATAAAAAAGTTTTTCTGTTTCTTTTCGTTATTTACGTTTTTGCTCTGCATATTTGCTGGCGGAATGAAAAGGATGCTCATCATACTGTCTGCGCTTCTTCTCTTCCGGCCAGCCTACGGTGTTTCTGTCTTTCATAGTTTTAGTTTTGGATCCAGGGTGGCAGGAAGAGAAGGTCAGACACTTGTCATGTTCTGGAATCTGGAGAATCTCTTTGATTGGCGCAGGGACAGCCTTAACGGAAGCGAGTCCGAGGCTGAATTTACCTCATTCGGTAAAAAGCATTGGACAAAACGCAGGTTCACGGCGAAATGCAATGCGATAGCGAAGTCGATATTCTGGATAAAGGACCGCGAGGGCGCGCTTCCAGACGTTATAGGAATCGCCGAGGTGGAAAACCGTTTTGTTCTCAAAAGGCTTTTGGAGGACACGCCTCTCTACAAGACAGACTACGAGATCGTGCATTTTGACTCTCCTGACCCGCGTGGGATTGATGTTGCCCTTCTTTACAGATTATCCAGACTTGAACTGCTTCAGGCTGTGCCTTTGAGAGTCGGGGGTGGGGCTGACCCTCCGTTGAGGACCAGGGATATTCTTTTGACAAAATTCCGGAGGCAGGACGGGGACAGTGTGGCGTTTCTGGTGAATCACCATCCGTCCAAATACGGCGGCAAGACCAATGACAGGCGCAAGATGGCTCTCCTGAGATTGAGGAACGCCACTGACTCGCTTCAAAATGCCGGCTTAAGGAATATAGTCGCGATGGGTGACTTCAACGACACACCTGATAATCCGGCTTTCGGAATATTGACTGACGGACAGCCTTATCCTTTATTGAACATTGCGGCTCCGTTGGCGGAAAGAGGTGAGGGAACGATAAGATATTCAGGTAAATGGGAGATGATTGACATGTTCTTCGCTTCGGAGAACCTTATGCTGAACGGGCATATTCATGGAATGAAAGTTTTGAGGTTGCCGTTTCTGATGACGCGGGACAATGCTCATTCTGGGGAAAAACCGCTCCGGACGTACTCTGGACCACGCTACATAGGGGGAGTGAGTGATCATTGTCCGATTGTTGTGAGGATTCGGTAGATAATCAATAAAAAGTGTTAAATTTGTCTCATTGGAAGCCGTATCGGTCGTTGTGGTCGAAAGGATTTCATTAAACGAACAAAACTTAAAAAATCACATAATATGGAAATGAAAACCAGAATCAGAGAGAAATTCAAGACTCTCTTCGGCGCTGAAGGCGAAGTGTTCGCTTCGGCTGGCCGCATCAATCTTATCGGTGAGCACACTGACTACAACGGTGGTTACGTTTTCCCTGGAGCCATTGATCGCGGAATCATGGCTGAGGTCAAGTTGAACGGAACGCAGAAAGTAAAGGCTTTCTCGCTTGACTATGATGAATATGTCGAGTTCGGACTCAATGAGGAGGACAAGCCTAAGCAGCAGTGGGCCAGCTACATCTTCGGCGTGTGCAGGGAGACCGTGAAGCGTGGCGGAAAGGTAGAGGGCTTTGACACTGTCTTCGCCGGAGACGTTCCGCTCGGAGCCGGACTGTCTTCGTCCGCGGCTCTTGAAAGCACATTCGCTTATGCCATCAACTACCTGTTCGACAACAAGATCGACAAGTTCGACCTTGCCAAGATCGGCCAGTCCACAGAGCATAACTACTGCGGCGTGAAGTGCGGGATCATGGATCAGTTCGCCTCGATTTTCGGAAAGAAAGGCAGTCTCATCCGTCTTAACTGCAAAACATTGGAGTACAAGTACTTTCCGTTCGATCCAAAGGGCTACAAACTGGTTCTTGTTGACTCTTGCGTGAAACATGAGCTGGCCTCTTCGGCGTATAACAAGAGGAGGGAGTCCTGCGAGAACGCCGCAAGGGCCATCAGGAAGAATCATCCGGAAGTGGAGTTCCTCAGCGACGCCAAGAGAGTTTGGCTTGAGGAGGTTCGTGAGGAGATTCCTGCGGAGGATTTTCTCAGGGCTGAATATGTCATCGGAGAGGTTCAGAGAGTCCTTGACGTGTGCGACGCCCTTGAAAGAGGTGACTACGAGATCGTCGGCGAGATGATGTACCAGACTCATTTCGGATTGAGCAAACTCTACGAGGTCAGCTGCGAGGAACTCGATTTCCTCAACAAGCTTGCCCGTAAGTGTGAGGTGACAGGTTCCCGCGTGATGGGCGGAGGCTTCGGAGGCTGTACGATCAACCTCGTGAAGGATGAGCTCTACGACGCGTTCATCGCTGCGGTCAAGGAGCAGTTCCCTGCCAGGTTCGGTCACGATCCTAAGTTCTACGACGTAGTGATCAGCGACGGTGCAAGAAAAGTTGAATAATATCTAATTTTACTTAATACGACAAAGGGTCGCACGGGATTGTTCCTCTGCGGCCCTTTCAAATTATGAATATATCGTATAAACTTTGGGGAATGTTTTGTGTGGAATTGCTAATTGTCCGTTTCCCAAGGATTTATGCTTGACGTGAAGGATATGATGCCGGCCTTGCTTACAGTTACATCGTAGGTGTACTGCATTCCGGATTTCCATATAAAATCACTCTCCGGAAAGAAGGTGAATGTCTTGGACCCGACCTTCAATGTGATCAAAGTCTCTTTTTCCGCAATAGTCTGCGGCGGGAGAATGACTTTGAAGCTGTTGTTTCCATTCCCTGATGCGATCACGGTCTTGGTCGTTCCGAAGGCCGTGAATGTGTTCTCATTGATGTTGGCTTTTGCCTCAACCAGCACGTTGTTAAAAAACATCTGTTCAGAGCCACCTGGTTTTTCCTCGTACTTGAGGTTGATGATGTTGTTGCTCAGTTTATGGCTGAAAACCAAGTGAGGTGTGACCTCTGTGGTCGCCTCTGTGTCCGCGGTCATCAGGTCGCTCAGTGTGTAGTAATCGCCGTAGGATTGGTTCGTCTTGACCGAGAATGTGAACTCATTTCTGGCAGATGAAGTGTAAGGATAGATTGCCTTGTAAAACATCAATCGCTGGAATGTGATCTGTTTGATGACGGTTGACGCTCCCTTGAAACTGCCTCCTGAATAGGAGTACTTCACATTGTCGGCGTGATTGCTGGTCAGGATGTCACCATCCGGATTGGACGATGTCTTTTCGATGGCGAACACTCCGATCGCGTCACCTGTCTCGAAGTTCGAGTCTGTGGCACGTGTAGAAGGGCCGATGTTCCCTAAGAAGCTGACCGTCATGTCATCTTGCCTTTCCGGACTGATGGGCAGCGACTCCTTACCGCATGAAACAACCAACAACGGACATAAAAGAGCCAAAATGGTTTTTAGGTTCATAATAAGGTATAATTTGTTCAAGACTAATAATGAAAATTTTAAAGTGTTGTCGTTCATATCCTTGTATCCATTGAAACTGTCAGATTTCTTTTGAAGGATAGCGCGTAAACACTTTCATCAATATGTAAGTTTCAGATACGGTGTGTCTAAAACGATATAAAGATAAGTATATTTACGAAAATAACAACACCTTTGGGGATTGTGTCGACACAATGTATTCTAAAATATTTCAACTTTTAGAATATTACTACAATCTTGAATGTAGATAGGCAATTATATATCAATCAATTGTATATCGCTGGCCTTCCGATTTGACTACCAGTATCTTGTAGTGAATTGACGGTGAGTGATTTAGCCACCAGCGCATAGAACGGGAGCGGATTCGTATATGTTCCGATCTTTACCTGAAGAAGCGAGCGACCCAGTCCGGGTCAATGCGGGAGAAGCCAGGGGAGGGCTTGACGGAGGGGTTGCGGCGGATGATGCCGGCGCAGTCTTCATAGACGTTGAAGCCGATGCGGAGACCGTGCATCTGGCCGTCTTTCGGGTATGAGAACTCGATGTCGTTGTCCGGGCCGTCAATATGGTAGAATTTGAACGGGGTGTCAAGCAAGTCCTTGGAACCGCCTTTCTCCATCATCTCCATCTTGGTGATGTACTTGCACATCTCGATAACGCAGTCGTCAAGGCCTGCGTCGAATATGTTGACCTTCTCGATCAGCGAGCCTATGTCGCTAACCCGGCGGAGCGTGTAGCCTTCCAGCGTCTGTGAAATCTTCTCGAACTGGGCTTCAAGAGCCTTTTCCTGCGCTTCCGGAATGATCCCGTCGGGCATCAGCCAGATCATAAGCCGTTCGTCCGGATCGTGGTAAAGCGTCTGACCTTGAACGAGATTGGCCTTGCCACAGTGGGGGCATTCCCACACGAACAGCGAGCCGTCCTTGACTTTAGCCTTCAATTCCGGATTCTCTCCGACATTAATGCGGTTCCAGACTTCTATTCCGTGCTTTTCTCCGCAGACCGGACATGCGGCCGTAACCTTCTCTGACATATTCGTTTAATCTAAATATTCTCTAATTATCACCAGCTTTGTACATCGCCGCTGGCTTGTCTGGCAGAACACTGAAAAAGTGGTGAACCACCTTTTTTCGGGAACTTCGTTGCGAGGGGTATTCAGCGCCTTCCTTGTCTGGCGGTCAGAATATTCCAACCTCCTACTTATCAAGCCATTTCCAGACCTTGTACATCAGCGCTCCCCAGGCGAGGAACAGGACCACATAGACCCAGAACGGGAGCCGGGCTGCATAATGTGTGCCTTGGGTGAACTTGTCGAACTCCGGAATGTCGGCATAGTAATATGCACCCGCCCCGAAGTCGAGCGAATCCTGGAGCCCGAGGCCGTGCGCCATTATGTAAAGGGCGGCCAGAACGGTCGCCCCTATTACGGTCAGGGTAAGAACCTTGACGATTCTTTTTCCCGGGATATTCATCAGTCAAGGACAGGAATCTGGAAGAACTTGCCGGAAAGGAGGAACCAGACGGCGAAGAACGTCAGCGCGATGTTGAAGAGCTGGCCTATGATGTAGAGCCATAGCACCTTGCCGCCCTGCATCTGCTTGATGATCTCCTTGAAGTTGGTGTCCAGTCCGATGCTGGTGAACGCCAGCACGAAAGCCCAGTTCTTGTACTGGTCAAGCACCTTGTTGATCGCTCCGACCTGATCTGCTCCGCAGAGAGGCTGTATGAGGAAAGAGGCCACCATTGAGGCGATGAAGAATCCGAGGATGAATTTCGGGAATCTGTACCAGATTTCTCCCGCACCCACTTTAGTTCCTGTGTTCTCTACCCTTGTGGCGAAGAAGACGGCCACGAAGAAAGCGATGAAACCGATCAGTATGTTCTGGATTGACTTCACAAGCACAGCCGCCTGCTGAGCCTCCGGACCAAGGGCAGTACCTGCCACAACGACGGCTCCTGTGGAGTCAACTGTCCCACCGATGAGAGATCCACCCATGATCTGCGACATCCCGCAGGCCTTGATGATCACAGGCTCAAGCACCATCATAATGATAGTGAATATGATGGATATGGACACCGTGATGGAGAGGTCGTTCTTCTTGGCGTTTGATGCCGCCGCGGTGGCGATCGCTGCGCTGGTTCCGCAGACGCTGGTTGCCGTCGCCATGGTTATGACAAGCGGTTTGTTGCCGATCTTAAGCACTCTGGTTCCGAACCACCACATGAACAGGATTACAATCGGGGTCACGATCCAGGCAATTCCAAGGCCATAGAGACCGAACTTTGCGATGTTTGAGAACAGCACGGAGAATCCCATGATGACAAGGCCGGACTTGATGTAGAACTCAGTCTTGATGGCTGGTTTGAGCCAGTTCGGGACACCTACCGTGTTGGAGATCAGAAGGCCGACCAGAAGTGCCCAGAAAGCCCATTCGAGGTAGCGGTTGAGGGTATATTCAGCGCTTATGAGACGAACCACCAGAGCGATGACGAACAGTCCGATGATGGCGGGAATATATTTCTTCACGCTTTCGCCCTGGAGTTTGACTCCGATCGTGAACAACGCTCCGAGGGTGATGAACGTCACGAGGAACTTGCGCCAGAACGCCCAGGCTCCAAGCTGTTCAGACAACGGGACAACCTTTGCTGCTGCTGCCCCGGAGAGATTCTCTCCGAGAGTCCAAGTGGCGAATTTAACCGCCGAAAAATCAAATGCTTTCGTCAGGACAGCGATGCAGGCGATGACGATCACGATGCCACCGATCCAGATTGCCTGCCAGTCCTCCTTGCCCCAAAACGCGGGAACAGTCTTGCCTTTCTCCATCTGTAGAAAAATTAGTATAATGTTTTACTATTTTGCAAAGATATAACAACTGACGGTTTCTCGCAAAACTTTTTCAAAAGTTGAAGTGGCGTTTGGTACACCAGAGGGGTGTCTCCTGTACCGAGTGCGGCTTTGGTGGCGTTTGGTACACCAGAGGGGTGTCTCCTGTACCGAGTGCGGCTTTGGTGGCAGTTGGTACACCGGAGGGGTGTCTCCTGTACCGAGTGCGGCTTTGGTGGCGTTTGGTACACCAGAGGGATGTCTCCTGTACCGAGTGTGGCGTTAGTGCCGGTTTGTACACCAGAGGGGTGTCTCCTGTACCGAGTGCGGCTTTGGTGGCGTTTGGTACACCGGAAGGGGCTTTAAGGTACAAATCTACATTGAAGATCCCTTTGGCGCCACTAAAACTATCTAAAGACTTATGCTGAATATCCAGCCTATGTAGTCCTTGTTGAGGTTGGCGATCGGGAAGCGGTCGATGTAGTGCCAGAAGTTGCGGGCGTAGCGGATGCCGATCTGCGTGTCGTAAGGCAGCCAGAAGAAGTTGCCGAGCCTGACGGTAAGGTCGGCTCCGACGCTGAACAGGTTCTCGCCCATGACCGCTCCTGGATTGTAATGCAGTTCGTGGTTCCAACTGAATGTCTGGTAGGACCAGTCGAAGAACGGCGTCAGCTCGAAGTTCTTGACGTAGGCCACGGGGCTGAGGAACGACCAGTCCACGTCAGCGAAAGGAATCGCATAGTCTGCGGTGACCCTCCATCTGGACTCCGAGCAGGAGTTGATGATGCTTTTAAGGTTGGTGTCCACGAACCCTCTTGGAATGGCAGTCAATGCTCCTTCCATGATTCCACCCTCTTCGTATGGCCCGTACCACACCTCCATCGACGCGGTGAGCCTGAGTCCTTGACGGGCCGTGAACCCTGGAAGATAGCCGTAGGTGTAGAGATAAGCGGTCGGATTGTAGGCCTTCATATGGCCCGGTCTGAAGTGAAATCCCAGTTCTGCTCCGAATCCGAGCGACGGAAAGACCTGTGACGGGGCTTTCTGTCTCATGACATAGCCTCTTATCGATGCATCCAGAGTCTGAAGCGGAGAGATGTTGTTTTCGCCGATTGTGCTATAGGTCTCGGTCACATCCTTTCCGTCTTTTTTCACGATGTGCTGGAACAGAATCTGGTCATTGTACCTGTCGTTGGTGAACTTGTACTTGACCTGCGGAATCAGTCCCCGGTTGATGCCGCCTGACGAGAAATTGAACGGAATATAGACTTTCAACCCTCCTTCAAAATAAGGCTTGTCGGTCAGAGTGCCTTTGTTGTAAAGCCTGTACATCTTTTCCTTCGAGACTTGGATTTTCTGAATGTCCATCGCGGCTCTGTCATTGAAGTCGGCGGAGAACTCAATCACCGGCCAAAGACCTGTGAATATGTACTTGAAGTGTCCGGAATGTCTCCAATCCCCGTCCTTGTACGGATCCTCATGAGCTCCGTAGCCTACCATTCCGTAGCCGGTGCTGAGCAGGTTCTGGAACATGGCGGTGGCGCCAAGCGAGGCGGTCTTGTAGTAGTCGTCACCGCTTATGGACTCGACGTTGTCGTAGTTGAAATAGACCGGCGCCCAGGAATGAATATGCGGGAGTCTGATCTTTGAATATCTTTCCGGTTGCGAAAATTTTACCTCCGCGGCAACGGCGATTGAGTCGCCAAGGGCGGTTTCCTGCGCTGTAAGCGCGTCTGCGACAGGGTATTTATGAATATCCTCGTAGCGGACTTCGGTAATCGGCAGGTCGCTTACCGCTGTGGCGTACATCATCCGTCCTTGCTTGTAGTCTCGAGGTCTGTCCGATGCCGCCAACGAACTGTAATACAGCGTGTCAGCCTTGAACACCGGTGAGCTGATCCCGTAGCGTGTCGAGGTCAGCCGCCGCAGTGTCAGGTTCTCCACGTCCAATGAATATAACTCCGTCACTCCAGTCCTGTCGCATAGAAAAGACAGTTGTGTTCCTTCAGAAACCGGGCGCTTCGACAGGCCCGGCGCCCGATCCTGTTCCGTTCCCCGAGCATTGCCGGACTGATGGCTCGGCGACCGGTCACTGAGCCTGTCGAAGTGACCTGAGTTGAAGGTTTCTTCTTTGCCGGACATTCCGAAGTTCGGTAAGTCTAGTCGAACCGCAGATCCAACAGCCGGAACGGTGCGAAAATGTGAGAGGGTGACGGGTTGAGGGCCAAGTAATTGACGGAGAGCAGCCTTGCCGTTGGCCATCCGTCCGACAATCTCATAGACTCCCATTCCGTTCTCCGACAATCCTGCCGCAAAAAGCCTGTCTCCGATCCAGGCCGACTCCGTGAACTGAAGCGAGTCCGGAGCGATGAACGATTCCTTGACGGATCCATCAGTGGTGTCCAGCAGAACGATCCGCGATCCTCCCGCGTAAGGATATTCAGAGGCGGCGATGACATTTCCGTCAGGTGCCGGTGCCGGATTGAAATACCTTCCTTTTTTTGTCAGATCATGGACTTTCCTCGGTTTTGTCAGATCCACATAACGAATCCGCGAGCTTCCGCCGAGGGTCCACCGACGCCCCGCCACGGATTCGCTCCAGAATATTCGTTGACTTTCTGAATCGAGGAAGAGGCTGCTCGTGTAGGAGGCGAAAGGCCTGATTCTCTTTTCATTACCCGAAGCGTCCAGTCGAACGAGGCAGTTGGCGGTGGCCATCCCTGACTTGAGGGAATATATTCCCGAACCATCAACTGTGACAGCCCCTTTGTACTCCGTGTGCATCGAAGGTGTCCGGCTGACCTGCCTTGACGGCATGAACGGCTCCCTGAGTGCAGTCTCAACATTCCAAAGCTGCTGGAAATTCTCCTCTATGATCCGGAAAGATTCATTGAAACTTTTTCCGCTGGCGGCCTTTACGGTCTTCTGGAGATTGAAGAGCCAGCCCTTGCGGACAACCCGGTCAAAATATTCCTGAGTGAAAAGAGGATCGTTGAAGAATACTCTCGTCCCAGCGATGAGCATATAGCCAACCCTGTAATAATCAGGTGTATAGTTCTTGTTTGATCCATAGAACCATCTGTAGTAGTCCCGCCGGTCGCCGCAGTCGAAAGCCGGCCTCATATATTCAAGAAACGAGGCCTGTCTTCCACGTCCGCTCCGACTGAGCGCCGTTTCCGCCACCACCGCATCGCCTTCGAGGAACGCCGGTCCCGGGTATATTCCAGCGAAAGCTCCGGCCGCCATTTCTCCGAAAAGCCAATGCAGCGCCTTGTTGCCTCTGTCCGCCCCGAACTGCATCTGCGCCGCGTGCCGCCCCTCATGGATCGCCAGATTCCGCACCCATGGCATCGCCATTGGCTCATAAGGATCGTTGACTGTGAATATGTCCATTCTCTTCGGCGCCCATGTGACCGAAGCGTTCGGCAGCACATAGCGGCTGTGCAGCACGACCGGCATCTTCCCCTTGTAACTCTGCCCGATAAGGTAACCTGATGATCTTGCTATCCTTAGCCGCGCCACCTCCAGCTCCGTCCCGTAAACCCTTGCCAGTGAGTCCTCTCCTTTCGGGAAGATCAATCTGAAGTTCTCCGTCTCCATCTGCCTCCACCGCAGCGCCGCCGGATCATTCCCCGTCAGCGAGAACTGCGCGCTGGATTTGAAGCTGGTCAATGCGAGAAGAATCACAGTAAATATCTTGATACCAGTCTTAGCCATAAGATCATATTCAAAAGTCATCTGCGAATATAGTGATTTTATCACAAGGCTTTTATCACAAGGCAAGTTCTTTTTGTTGCTTTTCTTGGACTTTTTACTACTTTTGAAATGCCAAAGATGCATCAGCAGTAGCTTTATGAGGTTCTGACTACTCGCTAATGCTGAAAATAAATTGTAGAACCTCCTAATTATTGTTGTTATATGAAGAATTACTGGAAGGCTTGCAAAAAGTTAACCCAATAGAAAATAAAGGAGAGTATGTTGACCGTGTTATGTGTATTATTGATAGCTCTGCGGTGGCTGAACCTATCAAACATAATTTGAGAGAGGGGCTAACTGTAGCTAATGCGAGTGCAAGATTATGGAATACAGAATATGTTATGGTCAAAGAATAATATAAATATTTTTAACTCAGCGATTGTTGGTATTGCCATGTTTTGTGGCAGCTGCATAAATGGACTATATGCTCAGGATAAAATAAAAGTTGATGTCTATGCAAATCTTTATCTATCCGGCAATACTACTATCGGAAATGTGCTTGAAGAACTTGTAGTCGGCTACCATATGCCGGATAATTCATTTATTGGCGCATGTTTTATGCATTCTGGTGTGGAAAGAGCTTTTTATGGCGGAACGCTCAACTATTCGTACGTGAAAGCGTGGGAGAGTTCTTTTCAGCTTGTTCCGAGCATAGAGACTGGTTTCCTGTATGGACCCTTTTCAGGGAATATTACTCAGACCAAATTCATTGTGGGTTTTGGGGTAGAGTTAAGACAATGGTTTGGTCGTAAAAAAACTCGTTCTGCGGAATCGGCTCTAAAGTGCTTTGTATTACGGCTGTTGATGTGAGCTTATGGAACGGACTTACTTTCGGAATGTCTTTCTGATGGTGCACCATCATCCTTGACAAGCCGGTCTCTCTGCATTTTGTTTGGTGTTTTATAAATGTCTGAACAGTAACGAATTAAATGATTCCCTTTGGTGTGATCTAACCAAAGACAATCGCTTAATTCATTAATTTTCAGACGAGTGTATTTCACAGACACATTAGTGAAAGTCTTCTCATTTTTATTGAAATCATTTAAATACCAAAAAGAATTTTGAGTAAATTTGTAGGAATATTCTTAAGAAGATAGATGCAGGTTTTTCTACAGATTCTTACCCTGCTCGGAGCGATGGCCATGTTCCTGTATGGAATGACCATGATGAGCGAGGGTCTTCAGAAGGCGGCGGGTGACAAGCTGCGATCGTTTCTGGCGTCGATGACGTCAACGACCTTCAAAGGTATCATCACGGGTATTGTCATCACTGCCCTCATCCAGTCATCAAGCGGAACGACCGTGATGGTCGTCAGTATGGTCAACGCCGGTCTGCTCGCACTGGGCAACGCCATAGGCGTGATTATGGGAGCGAACATCGGAACGACGCTCACGGCGTGGATGATCTCCCTGTTCGGATTCAGCTATGACATCGGAGCGTTCGCGGTTCCGTTCATCGCCTTGGGATTCTTCATGATGACCCTCAAGAGCAACCGGAACAGCAACATCGGTGAGTTCATCATCGGATTCGCGTTCCTGCTCATAGGTCTCGCCACAATGAAGAACTCGGTGCCGGACCTGAACCAATATCCTGAGGTTCTGGCTCTTGTGAAGAACCTGACCAGCTACGGTTTTTTCTCCGTGATCATATTCACCCTTGTTGGTGCATTGATAACCGTGATAGTGCAGGCCTCTAGCGCCTCCCTTGCTCTGACGATGGTTTTTGTGGCGAACGGCTGGATCAATTTCGAGATGGCCGCCGCGATGGTCTTGGGAGCCAACATCGGAACCACGATCACCGCCAACATCGCCGCCGCCGTGGCGAACTATTCGGCCAAGCGGACGGCCATCGCCAACACCCTGTTCAATGTGATCGGCGTAGTCCTGGCTTTGGTGTTCTTCAACCCGTTGATGAGGATCATCGCCTCGATGACCACCGCGATAGGCTTCGAGAATCCTGTCACCCTGTTCGACGGAACGACCGCCGCAGGAGGTTTCTCACCCGAGCAGCAGAACTCGATGCTTTACGGAATATGCATCCTGCACACGGTCTTCAACCTTTCCACGACCCTGATTCTCGTCTGGTTCATCCCTCAGCTCGTCAAGGCTGTCAACAGGATCATCCCTACCCCTAAGGGAGAGGAGGAGGTTTATCGCCTCAAGTTCATTCAAGGCGGACCTCTTTCCACGGCGGAACTTTCCCTCGACGAGGCCAAGCAGGAGATCATTCATTTTGCGGAAATATGCTGCCGTGAGGTCGGCTTCATCCGCAGCGCGGTGAGCGCGAAGACCCAGTCCGAGCTGGAGTCCGTCAATGAGAAGCTTGTCAAGTACGAGAGCATCACGGACAAGATTGAATATGAGATAGCCTCCTACCTGAACGAGGTGTCCAAGGGTGACATCAGCGCTGTCTCCGCATTGAGAATCAAGTCGATGTACAGGGTGATCGGCGAGCTGGAAAGCATCGGAGACTCCGGCGAGGCCATCGGCAGGATGATGAAGCGCGCCCTTGACCACGGCAAGACCTTCGATGACGAGATGGTCAAGAGGCTTGACAGGATGCTCGATCTTCTGGACGTGGCCTTCAAGGCAATGGTTGACAATCTCGAATCCTCTGCCCTCTTCCTCAAGGACATATCCAACGCCGAGGACGCTGAATATAACATCAACGAGTACCGCAACAGCCTGCGCGAGGAGCACATCGTCAACATCGAGAAGGAAGGCTACAACTACCAGACAGGAGTGTTCTACATCGACATAGTGCAGGAGCTTGAGAAGATGGGTGACTTCATCATCAACATCTCCCAGAGTCTGCTGGAAAAGAACGATTAAAGTATGAGACATCTCCTGACATATTCATTGATAATGCTTTGCGCCTTGATGATGGTGGGTTGCGGAGGGCGCGGGAACAGCAAGGCGACCGCGTTCCAGCCGCATCATTTCCCATCGATGCCTGAGCCGCCGGCGGTGATCACCGAACCTAAGGAGGCGACTGAATATGTTCTCTCGAATTATTGGAACGAGTTTCTGGCCAAAGCGTATCCGTGCGATTCGGGCATCGTGAACGGTGTGCCGGCGGATGAGGTTGAAAAGGCTTTTGGGACATACGTGACCCTTCTGGAAAGAGGGTGCGGCATAGATTTCGGCAGAAAGGCTATGGCCGGTTTCTTCGACAAGGTGGAGAAATTCGAGGCCGCCGACACATCAACGAATGTCTTCGAGTTTTTCGAGGAGATGGTTCCTAAGTACTTCTACGACCCTAATTCGCCTGTAAGGAACGAGGATCTCTACTTGCCTTACGTCTCCCGTCTGGCCGTCTCGGACTATGTTGACCCCGATATGAAGCCAGCCTACGACCACGACGCCCAGATGTGTTCTCTGAATATGATAGGATCGCCTGCGGCTGACTTTACCTTCACCGATTTGGGTGGGAAGCGGCATACTCTTTACGGAGTCAAGGCTGAGACAACCCTTCTGTTCTTCACCAATCCGGGCTGTCCTGCCTGCAAGGAAATCATAGAGAGCCTGACTTCGGACGGAAAGATTGCCGCTTTGGTGGCCTCGGGAAGGCTTGCTGTGGTGAATGTTTACATTGACGAGGAATTGGACAAGTGGCGTGAAAATGCCTCCGTCTATCCTAAGAATTGGTACAACGGCTACGACCAGAGCTACATAATCCGCTCCGATGTCACCTATAATGTCCGGGCTATTCCATCGCTGTATGTGCTTGATTCCGAGAAGAAAGTGATAATGAAGGACGCTCCTGTGGAGAATGTCCTGCCATATCTTGACAATCTAAAATAACACTGAATATGAAGATCACCAAGGAACTTTGGGGTACGTCCCCTGACGGAAAGGAGATATTCCTTTATACTATTGAGAATGAAAGTGGCGCGTTCGTTCGCCTTTCAAGCATAGGTGCCGGAATCGTGTCGATCGCCGTGCCGGACAAAGACGGAAAGATCGCCGATGTGGTTCTTGGCTACACCAAGCCGGAGGATTATTTCGGAGACGGCCCTTGCGCCGGAAAATGCCCTGGACGCTACGCCAACCGCATAGCCCTCGGAAAGTTCACGCTCGACGGGGTGGAATATTCATTGCCGGTCAACAACGGTCCGAACCATCTGCATGGCGGTCCGGATGGATTCCAGAATCAGGTCTGGGACAGCCGTGTCGAAGGTGATGCCGTTGAGTTCCAGTACTTTTCGCAGGACGGTGAGGCAGGTTATCCTGGCAATCTGAAGGTTGTCGCCCACTACGAGTGGAGCGAGGACAACGCGTTGAAGTTGACATTCACGGCTCAGACCGACAAGGCAACTGTCGTGAACCTTACCAACCACGCCTATTTCAATTTGAATGGCGAGGGGAACGGGAATATCCTTGATCACGAGTTGAAACTCAACGCCGAGGTCTATCTGCCGACTGACGAGACCTTGATTCCTGTAGGAGAGCCAGACCCGGTTGCAGGTACACCTATGGATTTCAGGGAGTTCAAGAAAATCGGTGAGGAGATCAAGGCTGACTTCCCGGCTCTCAACTATGGTAAGGGCTACGACAACTGCTTCATGATCAATGACTACGAGCCAGGACAACTTCAGACCGCCGCTCAGCTGTACTCTTCTGCAAGCGGCCGTCAGCTTGAGGTGCTGACCACCCAGCCGGCCGTGCAGATCTACACGGGCAACTGGCTTGAGGGCTGTCCTGCCGGAAAGTGCGGACGTGGCTACCACGACTATGAAGGTGTGGCCATCGAGTGTCAGCACTGCCCTGATTCGCCGAACAAGCCTGAGTTCCCTACGACCGTGCTTCGTCCGGGCGAGACCTTCAGCGAGGCCATCATCTGGGCGTTCTCGGTCAGGAAGTAGGAGGCCGGTCACTGAACCATACATGCTTCGGTCACCGAGCCTGCCAAAGTGACCGAAATGACTATTGCAATTTTGAATATTCACAAATGAAACAGTATCAGGATCTTCTGCGTCACATAATGACCGACGGCGTGGTCAAGCACGACCGCACCGGCGTAGGCACCAAGAGCGTCTTCGGCTACCAGATGCGCTTCGACCTCTCCGAAGGATTCCCGCTTCTGACCACCAAGAAAGTTCACTTGAAATCTATCATTTATGAACTTCTGTGGTTCATCGCCGGCGACACCAACATCAAGTACCTCAAGGATCACGGGGTCTCCATCTGGGACGAATGGGCCGACGAGAACGGTGACCTTGGCCCTGTCTATGGCCACCAATGGCGCTCCTGGCTGGCACCAGACGGCCGCACGATCGACCAACTGACCCAGGTAGTGAACATGATCAGGAACAATCCGGACTCCAGGCGGATGCTGATCACCGCCTGGAATCCCGGAGAGGTGGACAAGATGGCTCTCCCTCCTTGCCACTGCCTGTTCCAGTTCTATGTGGCCGAAGGAAAGCTCTCCTGCCAGCTTTATCAGCGCAGCGCCGACACATTCCTCGGTGTTCCGTTCAACATCGCCTCCTACGCATTGCTCACGATGATGATAGCCCACGTCTGCGGCCTGAAGCCCGGCGACTTCATCCACACCACCGGCGACACCCACATCTACCTGAACCATTTCGATCAGGTCCGCGAGCAGCTCTCCCGTGAGCCCCGCCCACTTCCGACAATGCGCATCAACCCAGATGTGAAGTCCATCTTCGATTTCAAGTACGAGGACTTCACCCTGGAAGGCTACGACCCCTGGCCGGCCATCAAGGCCCCCGTCGCGGTCTGATCGTCCGCCTTTGCATAAGTGCCTCCATAAGCTCTGATTTAAGGCACACGACAAGACAGTACACCGGAGTATTGGAGACCTTCCCGTCTTTGCCCTTCCTCACGCGGACAATGACGTCTTCAAGCCAGGCTCTTTCGTCGACGCCCAAGGCCTTGCGCGAGCTGAAAAGAGAGTATACGACTGCAGCGCGCACTGCGGCATCTTCGAGCACTGGGTGCCGGCGCTCCCAAGGTGTTCTTCCATTACTACTTCGTGAACAGCGCCACCAGCGAGAAGTCCGGCATCATGCTGGCTTCCGTCATCTGAACCGCGGGTGAGTAGCCAAAGAGCAGGGCAGAAGCCTTGCTTACCCTAATCCGAACCCTCTGCAGTCATTTGATTACAGAGGTTTTTTTATGCAGGTAACTGCCCTATTTGTTATGGTAGACGAAGTGAATCACACCCACATTCTAATCAAAATTTGAAGAGAATAGTCGTAAGATTCGCTTCATTTGCTTATTTTTGCAGAAAAATGAGCGAGATATGAGACCGTACTACATATGGCAATACCCCGGTTGGCCCAGATTCCGTTGGGAGTCCGACAAAATACTGAACCTGCTTTCCGAAGTGCGTCTTTTGGAAGGTCGAATCGCCGGTATGATGGGCGGCCTGGGGTTTGATATTCAATCCAAGACGTCTCTGGACGTAATGACTGAAGACGTTATCAGATCCAATGAGATAGAAGGAATTCTGTTGAATGCAGACAGGGTGCGTTCATCAGTAGCGAGGCATCTCGGTATTCCCACGGAAGGTCTCCCGGAGCCGGATCACTATACCGAAGGTGTAGTTCAGGTAATGATTGACGCCGTCCGCAATTACTCCGAGGAGCTGACCGAACAGCGTCTGTTCAATTGGCATGCCGCTTTGTTCCCCACGGGGCGTAGCGGTATTCATCCGATAACGGTGGCAGGTTGGAGGGTTGGAGAAGAACCCATGCAAGTTGTCTCCGGGGCATCTGGAAAGGAAAAGGTTCACTACGAAGCCCCGGCTTCGGCGGATGTTCCCAAGGAAATGGCCCTGTACTTGGATTGGGTCAATAATGAGAACAATACCGATCCTGTCCTGAAAGCAGCCATCGCTCACCTGTGGTTCGTTGCCATCCATCCGTTTGATGACGGAAATGGCCGTCTGACAAGGACCATCACCGATATGCTGCTGGCCAGGGCTGACGGGATGCCTCATCGCTACTATAGTATGTCAGCTGAAATTCTTAGGAATAAGAACGGCTACTACGATGCACTGGAAAGCACCACGATAGGAGATGTTGATATTACCCTGTGGCTCGAGTGGTTCCTTCAGACACTTAAGGATGCAATGGAACTCAGCGTAGACATCGTCAGTCGCGTAGTGAAGAAGTCCATGTTCTGGCAGGAGCATCGTGACGTGGCGATGAATGAGCGCCAAGTCAAGGTCGTGAACCGCTTATGGGATGGATTCGACGGGAAACTCACAACCGTGAAATGGGCAAAAATCTGCAAGACCTCGCAAGCCACCGCCCTTCGTGACATCAATGATTTGATTGAGAAGGGAATCTTGGTGAAAGGAGAGGAAGGTAGCAAGAATACCAGTTACATTCTGGCCGAGGATCAATAGATCTTTCTACACACAATTAGGAATGATTCACGTATTTTAAGTATTTGTTGTAATCCATTTGTAATTTTTGATGTATTTCATTTGTAGTTTTTGTGGCATTTCATCATGTGTTTTTGTGACAATCCATCGGGTGAGACCGGAACCAGAAAGTCCATTCTCATAACAATGGTCACCTCCTACGGCGTGAAGGAGAATATGTACTCCGATGCAGTGCAGTCCCATGTTGTGATGGACGATCTCTTTGCGTAGAGAATATTTTACGCTAAAAGTCTCCCAAAAAGCGGGATTCAGCAAAGTATTTGCTTTGATTCTTCCTTTAGTTCGGACACCGAAATTCAACGGGAGCATATTCTCCATAAAATGCTTCCTTCGTAGTGTAATTTAACCTTGACAGGAGCATTTAACTTTGTTTTTGCTTCTGTCAAGGTTTTGCGATCTAATAGATCTCACCGGCCCAGAGCATCTTAAAGAAGTCACACACGAAGATGAGTTCGATATTCCCGGTTTTTCGTGTGAGCCGGTCGGTGGACACCAGAATCAGCCTTGCTTCCGGATGTTCTTCGGAAAAGCGGTTGAGTCCGGTCTTGTGCTTGGTTTGAACATCATCGGTGGATTTTATCTCAATCGCCACTTTGGCGTCACCGAGGATGGCATCTACCTCAATGTCTGAATATGTGTGCCAATATGAAAGATCCTTTTTCTTGTCGTTGTAACCCAAGTATGCGATAAGTTCCTGCATCACAAGATGTTCAAATGCGTGACCATATTCAGGAGTGCCTGCTCTCAGATTATTCCTTCCCATCAGATAATTGACTATCCCTACATCGAAATAGTAAAACTTCGGGGCTTGCGTCAACTTTCTTTTGATCACTTTCCGGTAGGCTGGAATCTCATAGCCTATGAGCGTATCATATAGTATTTGGAAGTATGCCTTGACGGTGTTCGCGGCCACGCCACAATCTGACGCGATGTTTTCATAGTTGATGATCTCGCCGTCGCTTATCGCCGCCACCTCCATAAATCTTTCGAATATACCGATGTCTTTGACGGCTGCCTCCTCAAGAATCTCTTCTTTGAGGTACACTTCGACATATCCTTTCAATCGCCTTTCTGCATTGTTTACCATATAATGCCTTGGAATCATTCCGTTTTGTATGGCTCGGGAAAGGTCATAATCCGGAATTTCGGCACTTACAAGAGGAAACAAGGTTTCTGGGATGGCGCGTCCACCAAGTGTGTTCGCTCCTCTCTTTTTCAGTTTTCTGGCACTTGAACCGCTCAGTATGAAATAGAGGCCTTTCTCGACCATCAAACTATGAACCGTGTCCAAAAGATCCGGCACTTTTTGAATCTCATCAACTATCACAAGTGTCTTTTCGGGGTATTTGTCAAGGGCCTCTTTGAATAGTTCCGGTTTGCGTTGAAGGCGCTTTCGCAGATCCGAATCAAGCAAATCAAAATACACCGCATCCTTAAACTTCTCTTTGAGAAGCGTGGATTTCCCTACCTGACGAGCGCCGAAAAGGAACATTCCTTCATCAAGACGGCTATCTATATCAAATATTCTATTATACATAGCATTAATTGTTTTCGTTCTGTAGGGTTGCGGATTTTTTAATAATAACCGCAACTATGTTGCGAATATAATAATAGTATTGCAAAAATCAAGTGGTTGACACCTTTTATGTGCCCCAATCCTGTTTTTGCTATGGTGCAGGTTGCCGGTAAGATGAACCTAAGGATGTCATTCCGCGCGGATGGCGTCGGCTGGGTTGGAGTGGGCGGCGTGGAGGGTCTGGAAGAAGATCGAGACGACGGCGATGAGGAGCGAGACGGCTCCGGAGGCGATGAATATCCACGGGCTCAGGCCGATCCGGTACGAGAAGCCTTCCAGCCACTTGTCCATAATGAACCACGAGAGCGGCACGGCGAATATGAACGACACCAGAAGCGGGGCGCAGAACTTCGTCAGGAGCAGGGACAGGACCTCGTTCGTGGTGCTGCCCATGATGCGGCGCACTCCGATCTCCTTTTTCCGCTGCCTGATGAAGAACAGGGACATGCCGATGAAGCCGAGAATGGAGATGAGGACGGCGACACCTGTGAATATGCTCACGATCCTCATCGTATTCTTTTCCTCATTCAACGAGGCCTTGACGGTGCTCTCGATGCTCTGCACTTTCCAGTCAATGTCTTCGGTAGAACCGTCAACCTCTTTGACCAGGTCGCACAGTTTCTTCCACGCCAGCGGATCACCGTCAGTCTTGACCATAAAATTAGGATCCTCGATCTCATCCGTGTCCTTTACCGAGATGAGGAACGGCTGGTATGGATCAAGGATGTTCGTCATGTGGAAATTGGAGAATATCCCGGCGACCTGCATCACTTTGCCATCGCCCCATGTCACCTCTGATTCTCCATCCCCCAGGCTCAGTTTTCCGGCGAGCTCTTCATTGATATATTTCACATCGCCTGAAAGATGGTTGTCCTTGACCAGATTGATGCCCATTATGTCGATGAACTCCTTGTCCCAAGTTGTGAGATAGACCAGAAGATTATTGTTGTCCTTGTCTTTACGGGTGCTCATCGAACAGTAGTTCCCGTCCAGGGATGTGCCTGAGAATGAGCCTATTTCCTGGACGAAAGGCTGACTTTTCAAGGCGTTCCGCATAACCTCGGGGTTGTCGGAACTGACGCGGAAGATGTTTTCCGTGTTGTAGCCCAGCGGAGCTTTGACCAGATGGCTCATCTGGAGCAGGATCGTCAGAGTGGCTGTCATCATCGTCATCGTGATCACGTTCTGGAGGATTATGAATATCCTGCTGAGCACCATCTTGGAATGGTAGCGGAACGAACCCTTGACAACATCGATAGGCTTGTACTTTGACAGCGAGATGGTCGGCATTATTCCTGAGATGATTCCTGTCAGGACAATGAACAGAAGGCTGACCGAGACTGTGGAGAAGTTTATGTCCTTGAGGATGTCTATCTTCCCTTTGAAGAGTACGGCCACCTTGTCCTCAAGCAACAGGGCCAACGCCCCGCCGATGATGAACGAGATGAACACCATCAATGTGGATTCCCCGATCAGCTCCAAGGATATTCCCAAACCATCACTCCCGAGAAGCCTTCGGGTGGCCATTTCCTTTGCCCTGAAGCCTGTGTTGGCGACCGTAAGGTTTATGTAGTTGGTGACGGCGAACATCAGTATTGCCAGAACAACGGCCAGCAATATTCCTAAAAGACTCTTGTCGCCGGTCTGAAGGCCCGCGCCAGTATTTTGTGGCGCGAACATCAGGTCGTCAAGCGGGATGATGGCGGCCTTTGTGTTGCCGTAGAAATTGAACACCGGAATGCTCTCAATGCAGTAGGAGGTCAGGTCTTCAATCTTATCTTCGAGGCTCGCCCCTGGTCTCAGCATCAGGAATGACAATGTGGAGCCTAACGGCCCGCTGGCCATCAGGTCGTTGCGGAGTCTGTAGCCGAGGACCTGCGGTGCGCGTTCGAAATTGGCGATGACCGCCGTCTCGTTCAGGAACACTGTCTTGTCCAAATCCTTGATGACCCCTGAGACAGTGTAAACAAGCGAGCTGTCGTATGGGTCGCCGTTGTCGTCACTTACGAAGACATAACGTGTCCCTTCGATTTGAAGCGGCTGACCGAGAGCGTTGCCGTCCGGGAACAAGGCTTTGGCAAGAGACTCTGTGACAACGCATTTCTCAGGGCTGTCCAGAGCGGTCTCACGGTCTCCGTCAATCATCTTGAAATCAAAGAATCTGAAGAAATTGGAGTCCGCGAGCATTATGTTGCCGGCGTTGTCCCCCTGGGACTCCTCATAGACTTTGTCCTCGTGCTTGATCTTTCCGTTGTGCATATAGACGCAGCAGACATCCTCAACCTCAGGATACCTGTCCTTGAGTGAATGGGCGCAATCCGGCCACGACAGAAGAGAGTTCCCGTTCTCTGTGCCAAGCACGTAGATCCTCTCATGGTTCCTGTGCCATTTGTCGATGCTGAACTGCCGGTAGGTGTAGTCCCCGATCAGTATCACAAACATCAGTGACAGCGCAAGCCCCACCACATTGATCACCGCATAGAGCGGATTGTTCTTCAGAAACCTAAAGAAATATTTCATTGCCTCAAATCTTTTACCAACCTATTTTTAAACGCTTACTAATAACGGTTTTCACTAACCTTCACCGAAAGTCGTTTCGACAGGCTCAGCGGCCCTTGTCCGGCATGTTCACCAACCGTGGTTCAACGATCTCACCAACAATCAACAAATTCAACGTGCAATGTGTTGGTTACGATAACTGTCACCAGCTTGTCTTCCAGGAGATCGTTGAGTTTGTCGAAACGACCATCCGCAAAAACCGTCATTTGGCCAATCCATTACCATGCCAAAAGATTCAAGTGATTGTCATTCAGGGATATTCTTATTTTATGAATATGCAAAAGTGTAAAGAATCTTTACACTTACTGTAAAGATTCTTTACACATTCCTCCGGTCGCTTCAAGTCATATAAGGGACTGATCCTGTTGAAGTGACCAACGCTTCGACAAACTCAGCGACCGGAAAGTCAAGTTCAGCGACCAATTGATTGCCTTCCCTTAGAATGGTTTTCCGTGCGTGAAAGCGTCCTTCCGGCGCACCGGCCGTCATATTCATCGGTCTCGTGAGCAGGAAGGCCAGTTCTGCGCACGGGATGGCCTGTCGAGGTCACCTCGTGAGCGAAGATCGGATTTCCGCGCACGAGGGTTTCGGATTCTGGGGCTTATAAATTAAAGTCTCACAGAGTGTCAGTGTTATGCGCTTTGACCGCAACTTGTTCATTTTCTGTTTTGCGGATATGGTAAAAAACTGTAACTTTACGGCCGAAAACAGTTTTGGTTTATGGAAAAATGTATCATCGCGGCGGTTGCCGACAACGGGGCGATCGGGAAGGACAACGATCTGCTCTGGCATATTGCCGAGGATATGAAATATTTCAGACGCACTACCACCGGCAATCCGGTGGTTATGGGCTACAGGACATTCCTTTCGATAGGAAGGCCGCTCCCTAAAAGGGATAACATTGTGATTTCCACACGGTCTTGGGATGATGTTCCGGAAGGTGTGAAGGTGGCCGGAAACCTTGAGGAGGCATATTCATTGGTGGAAAAGGCTGCCAAATCGAAGGTAAACGATGCTGCCGTAGATGTCGAAGTGTCAGAAAAAGAGGTGGCTGGCTCTGCTGATGGCGGTCGGGAAACAGAGCCAGGGCGCATCTTCATCATGGGCGGCGGTGAAACCTACCGCAAGGCTCTTCCTACGGCGGACAAGCTCTACATTACGCACGTTCATACAGAGATTGAGGACGCGGACACGTTCTTCCCGGTGATCGATCCGGTGATTTGGGAGGAGGAGTCGGCCACTCCGGTCACCACGGATCCTGAAACCGGTTATACTTACGAATTTAAAGTTTATAAAAGACGATTTTAGGTCACTTCGACAGGCTCGGCGACCATTTGATCGGTCACTGAGCCTGTCGAAGCACCGAAGCGTCAATAGCACATAAATAAAACGACAACCCGGCGTCCCCCACAGGCCGGGCAAATAAACAAACTTAACGAATATGTCAGACAGAGAAAACTTCGGCAGCCGAGCTGCCGTGATTATGGCCTTCGCCGGCTCCGCCATCGGACTCGGCAACATCTGGAGATTCCCCTATATGGTCGGTGAATATGGAGGCGCGGCCTTCATACTTATCTACATAGTGTGCTCCTTCGTCCTTTCCCTGCCGATCCTGTTCTCGGAATCGGTGATCGGCCGTAAGACCCATCTCAGCACATTCGGCGCGATGAACGCCCTCGCTCCGCATTCCAAATGGAAATGGCTCGGTCTTCTGACGGTCGTCACCCCGCTGATCATCCTTTCCTACTACAGCGTGGTGGGCGGATGGGCCATTGAATATCTCGTCAAATCCGCCACTTTCAGTTTCACGCTTGACAAGGCCGAGGCCGTCACCGGGATGTTCGGCGAGTTCGCCTCTTCGGTCTGGGGACCGATAATCTGTTTGTTTATATTCCTGTCACTGACCGCTTTGATTGTCTTTCTGGGAGTCAAAAAGGGAATTGAGAAGTTCAGCAACATCTCGATTCCGATCCTGTTCGTGCTGATTGTCGCCATCGCCATCTATTCGGTCACACTTCCTGGAGCCGGCGAGGGAGTCAAGTATCTTGTCAAGCCGGATTTCTCAAAACTGACCCCAGGGGCATTTTCGGCGGCGTTGGGACAGAGTTTCTTCTCGTTGTCTCTGGGCGTGGGGACTATGCTGACATATTCATCATACGTCAGTAAGAATGAGAATCTTATAGTTTCAGGTGCAGGCACTGCCGTGTCTGATTTGATTTTCGCTATGCTGGCCGGATTCGCAATTATGCCGGCTGTGTTCGCCGCCGGAATCGCTCCGTCAGCCGGACCGGGACTCGTGTTCGAGACCCTTCCTTACATATTCGCTAAGATGGGTGCCGGCGGGCAGATTGTGAGTTGTCTGGTGGCGATCCTGTTCTTTCTGACAATTCTGGTCGCCGCGCTCACATCGTCCATCTCCATCCTTGAGGTCGGGGTCGCCTATCTTGTTGAGGAGAAGGGAGTTTCGAGGCACAAAGCATCAGTCGTGCTCTTCTTCGCCACGTTCGCTGTCGGGGTGCTCTGCTCACTGTCGTTCGGACCGCTGTCGGATGTGAAGATTCTGGGAGACGGGATATTCAGTTTCTGTGACAAAATGTGCTCCAATTACCTGATGACGCTCGGAGCCTTCCTGTTCTCGGTCTTTGTCGGCTGGAAGATGGACAAGAAAGCCGTCCGTGACGAACTCACGAACGGCGGTTCCATCAAGTTTAACAACAAGTTGTTTCCGGTTGTCTATTTCCTCATCAAGTATGTCGCTCCGGTGACCATCGCGGTGATCTTCATTACCGGGCTTGTCGGGTAGTGTTCTATTTGATCCTGAACCTGTAGATCTGTCCGTCGCGTGGCTGTCTGCTGACGTGCAGGACCATGTAGAGCCATTTGCCCTTGACGTCCACGCCTTCCGGCTCATGATGCAGGTCGTTCAGGTTGACAGTTTTGACCAAAGTCTTTGTGTTCATGTCCACAACGTGCAGTAATCTGTCGTGAGGCGGGTAGCCGTCTCCAAGGTAGGCGTAATGCCCATTGAGAACACTGCCCTGATATATTTTTATGCCAGGTACATAGAATTCATCCAGCGCATCGTCCTGCGTAAGGTGTACCTCACCGTTTTCATCAGAGTCCTTCAAGGTTGGAAGTCTGAATTTCTTTATCAGCTTCCGCATCTCGCCGCTTGACCCATAGGTGTAGATGATCTTGTTCTTTCTGTCTATGAACCAGTCGAACGACCCTGTGTAGCCCTCTCCGGTGTGGAAAAGCTTCTGCACAATCGTGCCCCCGTCCAAAGTGATGTCCGTGACATAGCAGCAGTGATCCCCCTTGCATCCTGAGATGTAAAGCAACGGGAATTCCGATCCTTTTTCCACTCCGAAGGATGCGTTGTTGCAGTGCGACTTGTTTCCTTCCAACATGAAAGTGGAGACGAACTTGTTCTTTTTCATGTCAATGACGACACACTGCCCCTTGTCGTGAAACACAAACCCGTATTTTCCCCAGATAGCAAACCCTTGTGTAGCTCCCTTGACCTTGACGTTATCCGGAGTCAATTTCCCAAGGTCGCACACAAATTCCGGTGTCAGTTCCGGCCCCTTGTATTCCTGAGCCGAAGCTATCAAACCAAAGAACAGCGCGACCGTCAGCGCCGTGAAGATTTTTTTGAGCATTGTCTTTAATATTTTTGAATATGGTAAAGTTACGTCTTTCATTTCAGACCGCAAAGAAACAAAAGGCGGAATTGATTATCTTTGCAGCAAAACCGTACAACTATGAATCCAGTCACCGCAAGACTTTTGAGCCAGCAGTTGATTTGTCCTCAGTTCACTAAACCGGAGGAGGTTGTGTCGTGGTTCGGGGCGATGCAGGGGCAGGAGTACCGGATGGTCCGCTGGGCGGTGGCGATGCGGACCAAGAGTCCGTCTCTCAAGGCGTTCGAGAAAGCGTTCAACGAGGGGCGGATTGTCAGGACACATCTGCTTCGCTGCACTTGGCAACTGGTTGCGGGTGAGGATCTTGGCTGGATTCTGTCCGTTTGCCGGACGAAAGCCTTGTCCGGCCTTCGAGGCTGGATGAGCGCCAACAAGATCTCCATCCCGGCGGAAGAGCAGGAGCTGATTTCAGGAATATTCGAGGAAACATTGCTCCGGCAGTGTAGTGCCCGGAAGGCTGATTTTGTCGCCGCGCTCGCCGAAAGGGGAATCACGATGGACGATCACCGCCTGTCCTACCACATCCGTCTGGCGGAGCTTTCCGGACTTCTTTGCAGCGGCGACCTGCACCCGATGAAAAATACCTATTCCCTTGTGCGTGAGAAGATTGGAAATTCTTTGAATATCTCGGGAGAGGATGCCCTGGGAATGCTTGCCCGGAAATATTTCCGAAGCCACTCTCCGGCCACGTTCGAGGACTTCCTCTGGTGGTCCGGCCTGAATGTCAGCGACTGTAAGAAAGCTGTCGAAATCATTGGTGACGAACTCGTTAAGGAAACGTGGAAAGGCCGTGAGTTCTATATTCACGAATCCTGCCGCACCAGAGGATTCCGCTCTGGAACGGTTCATCTGATCTCTCCGTATGATGAATATCTCATCGGCTACAAGAGCCGTGATGTCGTCCTTCCGCCCGAGCATTCCCGCAAAGCCCACAGCAACAACGGAATATTCCAGCCCGTAATCGCCCTTGACGGCGAGATCGTCGGCAACTGGTCCCCGACCTCCAAGACCGGCTGCTTTGAAATATTCAAGGATGGACTTTCCATCCCGGAAGATGTCCTCACCACTCAGTTTGAAATTTACCAAAGATTCGCAAACCTCACTCGCTGAATTTGTGGTACGCTTGTAAGTTCAGAGGTATTCCCCTTCCCGCAATTTTTGTAACGTGAAAAATTCGGGAAGGGGAATACCTCTGAACTCCTCCACTATAACTTGCCTTAGGATTACAGCGAGTGCAGGAAGCCGAAGGCGTGGCTCCAGTTCTGGAAACCGAGGTCAGAAGCGGAAATCAGGATGTTGAAGTTGCCGGAGTCGTAGAAACGCATCTCAAGATCGTCATCCTCATCGAGTTGGAGAAGGTTGACGGCGTCAGGGAACTCCTCGCGGATCTCCTCGAAGTACGGCCGGCCGAGAATCTTGAAGCCATCGGCATCGTCCTCACACTCGGCGAAGTCAATGGCCATAGCCGGCTCGGCGAGCTCTTGATCATCATCGTCCACAAGGATGCACGAATTGAAGGTCTCCATATTTATCTGCTTGGCGTACTTGACCTTGACCGCCTTTTTCGGCCAGCGACCGAGCGGAAAATGCTCAGGAGAATCGTAACCGATGAACTCATCGATCGCCGCAAAGAAATAGAGCATCCCCTCGTGCGGCAGCAGCCCCTCCTTGTCGAAAGGCGCGATGTCCTCGCAATCGATCTGACAGATGAAAGTGAGGGGATATTCTCCCTCCGTTCCATCCTCTTCCGTGATCTTCATCATCGGGTACTCCGCCTGAGGTGGCAGATCAGGGTTGCCCCACCATTTGCTGCAGCAGAAAAGGTTGGATTCCGTCTTTCTGGGTTTCAAACTTATTGCCATATTCTTCAATTGAGTAAAATAATTGTCCTCTTTTGGCATTCAAACATAAGATGGTTGCTATTAATAGGCGAGGACATTGTATTTCCTATTGGTGTTTATGCTTGCTTATGAGACATCCGCCACGATGGCCGTGACGTTGTCCACGCCTCCGTTCCGTTTCGCGGCGTCGATCAGGGCCGCGCAGCTTTCCTCCGTGGAGCCGGATGCCAACAGCCGTTCGATCGCATCATCCTCCAGCATATCCGAAAGACCGTCAGAGCAGATAAGGATCCTGTCCGACTCCATCAGCCGGTCGGTGATGTCCAGAATGTAAGCATCTGTGTCGCAGCCCGCTCCAATGCAGTTGTACAAGGCCTTGCCGGCCGGAAGCGGAACCATATCCCTTTCGTGAAGTGTCTGGTCTGAGGTCAGTTGCCTCAGCATTCCGTCCCTCAGGCGGTACGTCCGGCTGTCACCGATGTTCACGAGCAGAGTCTTTCCCTGCATCCAGACAATTCCAGTCAACGTGCAGCCCATCGCCTTGCCTTGATGCCGCTCGCAGGCCTTGGCGTTGAGATTGGCGCTTATGCTCTCGATCTTCAGTTTCAATTCAAAGATAGGGTTGTGATGCTCCAGAGATTTGTCCAACAGGTAGGCCCGCAAGGTCTCCAGAGTGAACTGGCTGGCATATTCACCGCTCTCGTGGCCACCCATTCCGTCCGAGACAAGTAGGCAGAAGGTCTCATTTTCAGTGACTTCCTTTTCTATATTCAGAGAATTGTCCCTGATCAGGTACATCCCAGCGGATGCCATATCCTCGTTGTTGTCCCTTATGCGTCCGACATCCGAGACGCAGCTGATTCTTAGTTTCATAGGCTATTCAACTGTGAATTTTAATGTGGCTATCTTAAGTTTTTGACCCTTTCGGAGGGTGTACCATTTGTCTTTCTCCAACCTCACCCCGTCTATGGCCGTGCCGTTGGTCGAACCCAGGTCGCAGATCTTCCACTCGCCATCCATAAAAGCGATCTTTCCGTGATGCCCGGAGACAAATTTACAACTTCCGAGTTCCGGGAATATCCCTTCGCTCCTTCCGAACCCGCCTTCCTTGACATAGAGTGTCATATCTTCCCCCTTCAAGGTCAGCAGGGCATCGAATATCTGGTTGAAATCAATTTTTTCCAATGGCTTGGGGGAATCCTGTCGCGCGGCCGTATCCATCGGCTTTGGAGAGTCAGATGGTTTAGAGTTTACGGCTACTTTTGCGCCAAAGAATTCTTCGGCGCTGATAAGCAACTCGCCGCAGCGAGGGCAGGAAGTTCCTTTCTTGGGCTGCCGGCACTCCGGGCAGAACATCAGATGCTTCCCGCAGAGATCACAGTAACGGCTGTCGTCATCGATCACACCTTGGCAGAACGGACATTTCATAGCAGATCCTCCTTTGTTATTGTCTTTGGTTTGGAACCCTCGTAAGCGACCTGTCTGTCAGCGCCTTCAGCTACGAGTTCCTTCATTTTTGAATATGCTCGGCCGGCCACCGCTGACTTGACTTTTCCGAACATATTCCTTACATCCCGCCCGTTGCCGAAGTCGAACGCGCGGTTGTCATACATATCTATGAAGCGGTCTTTCAGAATAGTTTCGGCCTCAGGCTCAATGGAATATCCTTCCTTGCGGCAATAAAGCCGGAATATGTCCATCAGCTCCTCGGGATTGTAGTCCTCGAATGTGATGGTCTTGGTGAAGCGGGACTTGAGGCCGGAATTGGAATCCAGGAACCGGCCCATCTCCCTCGTGTAGCCGGCGGCGATGCACACAAACCTGCCCTTGCGGTCCTCCAGCAGTTTCAGCAGCTCGGTCACGCTCTCGTTGCCGAACTCGTCGTTGTCGCCTTGGATCAATGAATATGCCTCGTCGATGAACAGGATCCCTCCCATCGCCCTGTCGATCGTCTCCCGTGTCTTCGGAGCGGTCTGGCCTTGGTACGGAGCCACCATGTCCGCCCTCGACACCTCGATCACATCCGGTCTCGCGATCACTCCGAGAGAGTACAGGATCCTTCCCATCAGCCTTGCGACAGTGGTCTTGCCGGTTCCCGGATTGCCAAGGAACAGATAGTGGTCAGGAACGATAGCGGTGAAGTCCCTGCCGGAAAGCTCGCTGTCCATCTTCTTCTGCCTCATCTCGTTGAGCATTGAACGGATCTCGTTCTTGACGCTTTCCAATCCGATCAGTGAATCCAGTTCCGCGAGGCACTCCTCCTCGGAAGCCACTTTCGGCTCTTCGAACGGAATGTCCTCCGGAAGGATGGTGAAGAAGGTTTCCTTGCCGACCTGGCTGTCTGGAAGCGCGTTGACCCTTGTTCCGATGTTCCCCAGCACGCTGTCGAGCATATTCCTTGCCTCACGGGCATTGCCGAAATCCTTCCCCGACTTTTCCGCCGAGAGCTTCCGGAACGCCTTGAGGGCTTTGTCCAGTGTGCCTCCTGCAAAGGAGTAGCCCTGCCCTTCGGCCATTCTGCGGAAGATCTCCGTCAGTTCCTCCGGCGTGTAGTCGTCGATGTTTATCCTGTGCGTGAACCGGCTGGCGAACCCTTCGTTGGCCTTCATCAGGTTCCGCATCTTGTCCTTGTAGCCGGCGCAGACCACCACGAACTTGCCCCGGTCGTTCTCCATCCGGACCATAAGCCGCTCCAGAGCCTTGATCCCCTCGGAATCAGAGCAATGGCCGGTGTCGTCGAACGGTGCGAGCGCATAGGCCTCGTCTATGAAAAGGACTCCGCCCATCGCCTCGTTCACAGCCTTGTCCATGTTCTTGTCCGACTCGTTGGCGTAGGTGCTGACGATGTCCTTGCGGCTCTTCTCGATGACACGGTCTGTGGAGCATATTCCCATAGCCTTGAACAGCTTGCCGAGCACTCTGGCCACGGAGGTCTTGCCCGTGCCTGGGTTTCCGGTCAGGATGATGTTCACAGGACGGATCGAAGCCTTGCCTCCGAACTCCATCCTGCGTTGCTGGAAACGCATCTCCTCCGCAAGATCCCTCAGGGCTTTCTTGACGGACTCCATTCCGACGAAAGAGTCCAGTTCCTTCATCACGCTTTCCACCGAGATCTCCTTCGTGCCGTCCGGCCCGGCGATGTCCTCCCAGGTCAGGACTTTGCCCGAGTTGGCATATTCATCATCACTCAGACCCGCCGTTCTGGTGCAGAGCCGCTCGAAGCAGCGGTCGAAGGTGTTGCGCACCTCGCGGGCGTTGCCGAAGGTGTCGGTGCGGCTCAGGTACATCCGCTCAAAATATTTCCCCACCTTGCCCGCTGCCTCGTCCGAAAGGGACAACCCCTTCTTTTTCACCATATTCAGGAATATCTCGGTGAGTTCCTTGCCATTGTAGTCCTTGAACTCTATCTTCTTCTTGAATCTGGAATCGAGTCCAGAGTTGGAGCGCAGGAACATCGTCATCTCCTTGGTGTAGCCGGCGATTATGCAGACGAAGTCTCCGGCCTTGTTCTCAAGGTACGGCAGCAGGGTGTCGATGGCTTCCTGGCCAACCTTGTCGTTGTCTCCTTGCTTGAGGGTGTAGGCCTCATCGATGAACAGGATTCCGCCCATTGCCTTGTTGATTACCTGTTCGGTCTTGAGGGCAGTGTCTCCGACATACTGCGAGACAAGATCCTTGCGTGTCACCTCGACCAGATGGCCGCTCGGAAGCACCTGAAGGCTGCCAAGAATGTCGGCGAACAGCCTTGCTATCGTGGTCTTTCCCGTGCCTGGGTTGCCGGTGAAGACGAAATGGCTTTTCAGCTGCACAGGCTTGCCGGGATTGTCCCTCTTCTGTCTCTTGATGCTGTCGATGATAGAGCGGATCTCCTGCTTGACCTCCGTCAGACCTGTGAAGGCGTTGATCTTGTCCATAATCTGCTCCTCGGTGAGCTCCTCGAACGGTTCTCCCGGAATGTCGGCCTCCTCGATTTGGGAGCCTCCACGGCTGAACATGTTGAAGGCGCTCTCTTCGGCTATTTTTCCGGCCAGGATTCCGTTCTCCTTGGTTCTGCCGCCACGGAACATCTTCTTGAAGACAAGTCCCAGCCTCCTTTCCGCCTGAGGACTGATCGCCGTCCTGAACTTGTCCCTGACCATTGACACGCACATCGCCTTGAGGTCGTTGTCCTTGAATGGAGAGATGTGGAAACGGAACTCGAAGAGTGACTGTGCGTTGCTGTCAGCGCTGATAAAGGTGCCAAAGCCGTCTTCAAGGCCGCACAGGATCACCACCGGCATATTCACATCAACCTTCATCCTTGCGAAGAGTTTGTCCAGCTGTGAGGAGCCGCCCTTGGCGTTCACCAGATTCTGGCAGTTCGTGACCACAAGCACTCCTGTCTTGAGCGCGGCGAGATTCTCGTCCAGCTTGGAGTTGAAGTCGTTCCAGTCAGCCGCGTCCACGGTCTTAGGCCGGAGGTTCTCCGTGATCTTGTTGTGGTAGAGGATCCCGGCAAGTTTTCCGGCCAGATAGGTCTTGCCGGTGCCGGTCTCTCCGGTGATGATGCAGTCAAGCCCTGGCCTTACATCGCTGCCGGTACGCTTGCGGAACTCGGCGGTCTGCTCGCAGCGCTTGGTGAAACTTGCGAGAGGTTCCTTGACGCAATCCTTCGCGATCATTCCGTCCCCGGTCACAGAGCCTGCCGAAGTGACCGCTCCTGATGAGCCGTCCGCCCTTGACGCTTCGATTGCTTCGACAGGCTCAGCAACCGCTGCAACCAGCCTCTCCCCGCACCATTTGCAGTACGAAGCCTCATTTCTGTTCGTCTTTCCGCACTTCTGACACGTTTTCATGAACCTTTTCTGTTATCTTGTTGATTGTGTTACCGATTTTCGGATGATTCTCCGTGATTTTCTCCGTGTCGCTGATCCGAGGAATGACCGCGACAGGGAAGAGCAGCAGGAAGGTCGTCATCGCAGCCAAAACCAAATGCTTCAGCTTGTGCAGCAGGCTTTTAAGGTACTTTGACCGGAAGAACTTCTCGTTGGCGAACAACGAGGAGACAAATTTGTCCTCCGAGGGATTGAACGCATAGTGAAGGGGCTCCAGAATCGTCTGGTCCTCGTCAGGATTCCACATCTTCCTAAGTTCGGACGCTCCCTCGTCACGCGAGAACATCTGTTTGGCGAACCACACGATCGCCGCGGCCACGGCCGCGATGGTCACATAAATGATGTACTTCCCGAGGAACCATTTGCAGAGGAAATACACCGCTACGGTCAGGATGATGAATCTGAATATGTAGGTGAACAGGTTCCTGTCGTAACTCCTGTTGTAGAAGAATAGGTTCAGCAGCAGCGGGAATGCTATTCCTCCTCCCCAGACCCAATAGACTGATTTGCCGACATTGTCCAGAACCGGATAGTCAATCGCTCCGATGACGAGCATGAACAGCATCGCAAGACATGGGATGAGCCACAGCGCCACCGCCGCGATCTTCTCCAGCAGTCCAAGAAGCAAAACCGGTGGTGGTAATTGATGCCATCCGACAGCAGTCGTGGCCTCGTTGTAGCGCTTGAAATTCTCATCATCCTTGTCGTATTTTCCTATGAGTTTCAGGTACTTGACCGTGAACCTCTCATAGGTGAGCCGCTTGCTCAGATCCCTCTTTGGGTTTTCTTGCAACTTGACGGCAAGCCAGGCATCCAGGGCGTAGAAGTCAAGAGCCTCACAGATCTCGTCTTTCTTGATCTTCTTCAGATCGTCAAGATAGTAAACGGTCTCTCCGGAAGCCGGGAAATAGAACTGCGCTCCGTCCGCAAGGCCCTCCGCGGCCTTCATCATGGCGATGTCCTCGTTGTAGGGACCGGATTTCCCAACGTTATCCGCACTGTCGTAGTCCGTGCAGTAAGCGACCCATTTGTCCTGCGCCGCGAACCTGTCCCCTTTGCTGAGGAAGAACTTGTGCAGGTAAGAATCCTTGTAGTCGCCTTGGAACGACTTGAGCAGCAGGTCGGCCAAAGAGGCCGGACATATTCCCGAATAAGGGTTGATGTCGGAGTACCATTCCTTGTACATCTTGTCCCTCTCGCTGTCGAAGACGCAGCGGAAGGCGCAGAAGGCGACGTTGACGAGCAGCCCGATCGACTCTCCGTCCATCGCGTAGTTAGGATCTTTCGGATCTGTGATCAGGCTGATGTCCGCCGCCGGGTTGATGGTCTGGATAACAAGCCGATACAGCATCTCGTAATCCTTGATGCCCTTGCGCACCTGGATCAATCTGTCAGCGTCTTTCTCGGAAAAGACCCTGACCATCTCGGCGAACCCGAGCGAGCAGAGGAACTGCTTGTCCTCATCCGCCACAACCCTATATTCAGAGCAGAATCTCACCACGTCCGTGATGTTGTAGCAGTCCACCTCGGTGAACTTGACCTCCTTGCCTGTCTTCTTGCCTTGCAGGGTCCGGAAATATTTCCGGTCATACACTCCCCAGACAATCACGCTCCTGGCGTAGCCGAAGCTGTCTTTCAAGGCATTGCAGGTTCGTGAATATAAACCGTCAGCCTCCTTTTTCCCTTGCCGCGTCTCGCAATAAAGGTAGATCGGGTTGCTTCTGTCTCCCAGGGTCGAAGCGAAGCCGCTGTCCCCGTTGAGAAGTTTGTTGACGTTCACGCAGACCTTCCCGTCACGGGAATAGAACGGCAGTTGCGGGTCCAGAGCGAGCGCGGCGGCGTAGAGTCCGGCCACCTGGTTCTTCGGATAGACCCTTTCCACGATGTTGTTCAACTTCACCTCCATCTCAGGCATGACCCTGCTGATCCAGGAACTGATCTTTCCTTTGTAGAGGTAGGCGGTACCAAGGGTCTGGTCCTCCATCATGAACTGAGCCAGCTCCTTGGTCGTGTGAGCGATCTTGTTCTTTCCCGAATCGAAGACAATGCGCAGAATCTCGGCGTCTTCCACCACGGGAATATTCTCGCCCTCAAGTGTTCTGCGGATTTCCTCGTAACTCCAGCGGTTTTCCGGCTTGCCGATAAGAAGCCCTCGGGTTATTGTCCGCAGAGGCTCCGGCATATCCTCCGGCACTGGCAGCTTGCCTTGGATCTTGAGCTTCACCAACTCCGGCTCCTTCTTTCGGAACTCGCTGTCTCCCATCCACATGGAGAGGACCGACATTCCGAGGGCATAGTAGTCCGAGGCCGCCGTCATTATGGCGTAGGTGACATCTCCGATGCGGGTTGTGTTGGCGTAGAGTTCCGGCGCGGCATAGATCACAGTCCTGGACTGCGGAGTGTTGACGCTTCCGTCGTCCCCGAGAACGTCTGCGATCCCGAAATCTGAAAGCACGACCATACCTGAGGCCTTGTCGGTGTAGAGTATGTTCTCAGGCTTGATGTCCTTGTGCAGCAGCCCGACCCTGTGCAGTTCACTGAGGTTTCTGGCGGTCATCGCAGTGATCTGGAGGATGGCGGCAGCGTCTTTCCTGAGATCGTAGCCCGCCACGGAGCCATCCTTGCACAGCGGCATCAGGACGTAGCCTCTGTCGGTGGCATCGATCCTGACCGTCCCGCTTTCAAGAATATCCACGATCGCCGCCTTCCCTTTCAGCCGCTCCAATCTTTTAAGAATATCCTTGCTCACGCCATTGCCCCGGCGGTACAGTTTCAGGGCGAAGTTTCCCTTCGCCGAACTGACCACATAGACCTCGGCCTCGCCTCCGTTGCCGATCAGTCTGTCAACACTGTAACGGTTGCCTCTGAGGGTGATCTCTTCTTTGGTCTGGATATCCGCGGCTTTGTCTGATGTTCCGTCAGAGACTGCCGTACCGGTTGTCCCGCAAGTGAAAGTTGCCTTTGCGGTCACGGTTCCTGAATATTCAGAATCAGATTCGGTTCTGCACGCGCTTGTCGCGGTGATGTCCGCTACGGCTGTGCCGCTGTCTGCTATGGTTCCTGCCATAATTCTTTTTATTGTAAGCTGTTATCCTATGCTGACCTTGTGTTTCTATTTGAAATCCAGTATCTTTTCTTCCTTATATTCATAGACCCATTTCCCGCCGTGCCACGGTTCGCAGCACTCGCTCGGGCAGTTGTGCCAGCATCCGCAGAAGTTGCAGACCCAAGCTTCTCTGCCCTTTGTCAGGATGACCTTCTCCACAGGCAGCTTTCTGGCCGAGAAATAGTTCCGTTGCTCTTGCGGAGTGGAACCCACCGGCGGAAGCATTCCTTCCAGAGCCTTGTTCAGTTCCTCCTGGATTTTTGAATATTCAGCCCGCAGCTCGGCCTTGCTCTTCGGTCGTTGTGCCTGTTGTTGTTTTCCGTCCAGTGGCTGGGCTTGCTTTCCGTCCGGTCCCTGAGCTTGTCGAAGGGCCGGTGCTTCGACAGGCTCAGCAACCGACCCGCTCTGTCGAAGCGTAGTCTTTCCCAACAGTTCCTTGAGCCTCAACACATCCTCCGGCAACTCAACCTCCTTGCTTTCCTGTCCAGTAACCTCCTGCTCCTCAGCCTCAATCCTCGCCAACAACTCCGCCGCCTGTACCGCCAGTTCCGCCGCCTTGACAAACTGTGGATCCTTCAATGCCCTTTCCTGTTCCTTCTTCGCCGCAAGCGTCAACGGCTCATTGCATTTCCGGCAGAATCCACCGGCGTTCCTGGTCCCGCATTTCGGGCAGACGACCCCGCTTCTGCTCATCCCGCACTCCGGACATTCATCCTCTCCGCGAGGAATGTCCGCCCCGCAGAATGTGCACCAGTCCACAAGCGAATGCCCGCAGGACGGGCACCATTCCCAGCTTTTCTTCACCGGCTGCCCACAGTGTGGACATCCGATGTCATCGGAAGACGCGCGGATCTCATTCACTTGATTCAGAATGCTTTCCTTGTAAAGTTCCTTTTGCTTGAGCTGGGATTCCATATTCGTAGATTCTTATGGTTCTATTGTTTCTTTCAGTCAAGAGGCATCGATAAGACTACTTCTTAGTTTTTTGGAAGTTCGATGACAAACCCCGAAATCACCGGATAGTGGTCGGAAATGTATTTGACACCGAATTTCTGCTCATCAATGACGTTGAAAGTCCGCGCCTCGGCGTTGCGGTAGAAGATGTGGTCTATCATTTGAGGTCTGGCTCCGTTTCGGCCGAAATCATTGAAAGAAGGGGTTTTGTCCGCCTTTTTCACGGTTTTCCCGGATTCTTTCAAATAGGTGGCCAGCGGCTTGAGAGCCTTGTCCTCGCTGGTGGTGTTGAGGTCACCAGTCATAAACACGACCGCATTGTCCCCGGCGATCTCCTTGATCTTTTCCACCATCAGGGCAGCGCTCTCCTGCCGCGCCTTCACCCCCGTGTTGTCAAAATGCGTGTTGAAAAGGAATATTATCTGTCCGGATTTCCTGAAACGGAGCTTGGCCCAGTTGGTCGTCCTTACATATTCAGCGTCCCAACCTTTTTTTTCGGGAGTTTGGTCCTCGTTGAGCCAGAATGTGCCGTAGTCCAGCAGCTCGAACCTGTCGGCAAGGAAGAAGATCGGGTTGAAGCCGAACTCGGAATCCTGGTTGACGGTTCCGGGTTTTCCGTTGCCGTCGATCATAATGTACTTCTTCAACTCGTTCATCAAGAAGGACTTCTGTCCTGGTGCCGCCTCTTGGAGACCGATAATGTCTGGAAGATATTTCCTGATCGCCTTGACGCATCCGGCCTTCCTGCTTTCCCAATTGTACTTTCCGGTGTCCGCCGGGAACTGGATCCGGATGTTGAACGACATCACGCTGGCTTTCTCACTCTTGGCCTCCGCCTTGATTCCGGACAGCGCCAAAACAGTGATGACAGCGGTCACTAACAATAATATTCTTCTCATAAACCAAAAACTTCTTTTTCAAGCGTTAAAATATATGCCGCCGCGATGGCGTGAATATTTTTGTGTCGCTTAGCGGGTGATTCTTGCCACCCAGCCTCCGCCAGGAGCAAGATGGATTTTCACGATCCCGTCCGCCGGGATCTTCGCGGAAGTTTTCTTATAGTCTCTGGCTGCCCTGTCGGCGTTGATTCCGTCCTGGAAGACGGTCATATTCCCGTCTCCGATGAAGTTCAGGTCAAGGGTAAGGTCGCGCGCATCCCAATTCGTCAGCGCCCCGATGTACCAGATGTCTCCGCTGCGGCGGGCCACGGCGACATATTCACCGATCTCTCCGCAAATCGGAACTGTCTCATCCCAGACGGTAGGGAAGCCTGCGATGAACTCCGTGCACTCCGGTTCGGCCATATAGTTGGACGGCGAGTCGCAGAGCATTGTCAGCGGCGCCTCGAAGACGGCATATTCCGCGAGCTGACGGCAGCGGGTACCCTGGCTCATCGCCTCGGATCCGATAGGGTGGTAGTTCTTCCTTATTGCGTTGCGCATCGCCCCTTGGGTGTAATCCATCGGGCCGGCCACCATCCTGACGAAAGGAATCGTCACATCGTAGGTGACCTCGTCGTAGCCTTCCGGACTCCATTTCAACTGCTCCAGTCCGGCGACTCCCTCGAAATTAAGTACATTCGGGTAAGTCCTCTGGATTCCCGCCGGCTTGTAAACCCCGTGGAAATCAATCAGCAGATGGTTCTCGGCGGCGATCCTCGCCATCCTTTCGCAGAACTTCACGGCCTGCTGGTCGTCCCTGTTGATGAAATCGATCTTGAATCCCTTGAAGCCCATCTTGGCGTAGTGGCTCATCGCCTTCTCCGGGTTCTTCACGATGCTGTTGTAGCTGGCCCAGAGGATGATGCCGACATTCTTGCCGTTGGCGTAGGAGACGAGTTCCTCAAGGTTGATGTCCGGGTTGATCAAGAACAGGTTCGCCTTCGCTCTCTGCGCCCAACCCTCGTCCATAATGATGTACTCGATGCCGTGCGCGGCAGCGAAGTCGATGTAGTACTTGTAGGTCTCCGTGTTGATTCCAGCCCGGAAATCGACTCCGTAAAGATTCCAGTCGTTCCACCAGTCCCAGGCCACCTTCCCAGGTTTTACCCAGCTCCAGTCAGTGTTCTCGTCCGCCGGAGTGGCAAGCTGCCAGACCAGATCCATCTCCATCAGCGACTTGGCATCCTGAGCGATCCCGATGACCTTCCACGGGAACTTCTGTCCGGCCTCGACCTTGGCGATGTAGTCGGCGTAGTCCATATCCTGATAGACGTACACTCCGTTCGGGCGAAGTCCGATAGGATAAGGCGCGCGCACGCTCTTCAACCCTTTGCTGCCCTGCCCGTTGAGGAACATTCCCGGATAACCGAACAGATCTGACTCGGTGATGACAATCTTAACCCCATCGGCAGCGTCCACCGTCATAGGAAGGAACGCCAGCTTCGCGGGATTCATCCGGGACAAATGAATATGCTCGTAGGTGTTCTCGAACGAGTTGACGAACTGCTGCTTGAATGTCTTTCCGTCATCACTCTTGACGTAAGGCACCCACGCCGTCCAGTCCTCTGCGAAATTGAACTCCGTAAGCTCGTCAGTCACAGTGAACTCCCCGGCCTTCGCCGTTGAAATGAACCTGTAGGCCACCCCGTTGTCGAACGCCCTGAACTCCACATTGTACCCCTTGAACTCCAGCGTCAGGAAATTGTAAACGTCATCCACGGTCGCCTTCTTGTAGTTCATCGCCGGAATACCCTTCACATCGTGGCTCCCTTTCCTGCTCCTGCGAACCTTGTCCGCTCCTCCGAAGACCGTCCCGTCCTCAAATGTCATCGAGATCTCAGATGGTGTCAGGAGCGCAACCCCATCGCGGCTTATTGAATATCTCAGTCCGTCCCCAGTAGAGATTTCCGCCACGATCTTCCCGTCCGGAGAAGAAAGCGACCAATTATTCCGCGCCCCGAAGGCCACCAAAGGCAAGCCGATGAGCATCGCCGCCGTCAAAAGAAGTTGTTTCAGTGTCATATTACCCATAGTAATGAAGCTGATTTCACTAAAAATCAAAAATAGTCATTTTTCCGAATTTTACCAAAACGGGACAGGTTTGAATATGTGAGCATACCTCCCGGGGAACGTTTCCGCCCCGAAATGTCACCGAAGAGCGCCTCTTGACCCTCTTCGGCAATGAAATCGCTCAAAAATGTCGCCCGAGAGACTTTGTTGATCATGACGGTGGCATTATATGCGGAAAATGCCACCGTTGTATGTGTTTTTGCCCCTGACAAGAGCGATATTGCCTGTTTATGCTCCTCTGATCGTGCTCATAGCCGATAAACACGGTTATGTATTGCCCGGAACTGTCTATCGTAGGAATATTTTTACATTATACCTTTGCGATAACCGCCTGAAATCAGCACTTGTCGCAAGGCAATAAAATTTATTCTTGTGCGGTAACTCGATTTTTTTTACTTTTGTCGCAAAGCGATAATGAATATGGCAAATGAGATCATAGGAAGGGAAGAGGAGATCAAACTGCTCGAAGAATGCTATCAATCAGGTAAGGCTGAATTGGTTGCGGTGTATGGCAGAAGACGGGTCGGGAAAACATATCTGGTAAAAAACCTGTTTCAGGATAGGTTTGACTTCTTTGTCACGGGGCAATACGAGGGGAAACTTCGGGACGAACTGTATTTGTGGAACAGGAAACTCGTGGAGTGCTCCGGAAACTTCTACCCTATGCCGCGCGATTGGAATGAGGCGTTTGAGCAGCTGAAGCACTATCTCGGCACGATCGCGAAAAAGAGAGTCGTGATATTCATAGATGAGATGCCGTGGCTGGACACTCCTAAGTCGAAGTTTGTCAGTGCTTTTGAATATTTCTGGAATGATTGGGCCTCTTCGCGGAGCGAACTTATGGTGATCATCTGCGGTTCGGCCACAACGTGGATGAATGACAATGTCATCTCTCAGAAAGGCGGGTTGCACAATCGGGTCACACGGAAGATAAAGTTGTCTCAGTTCAATCTTCACGAGACTTCTCTTTTCCTGGCCAGGAAAGGCATCAAATGGACAAACCACCAGATCGCGGAGTGCTATATGGTTCTTGGCGGCACCCCGTACTATCTCGATCTGCTCCGCAAAGGCTATAGTCTGCCTCAGAATGTCGATTTCCTGTTCTTTCGGAACAACGCCGAGCTTGACGGTGAATATGATGTTTTGCTGAAATCCTTGTTCAAGGACTCGCAGACCTACAGGCGTGTGATCGAGCTTCTTGCCAAGCGCTCCAAAGGCATGACCAGAAAGGAGATGTGCGAAGAACTGAAGTTTTCCGATGGCGGAGTGTTCACTACCATTCTTGAAAACTTGAGGAATTGCGATTTCATACGGTCATATTCAGCGTTCGGGAAGAAGGACAGGGACACGATGTATCAGCTTGGGGATATGTTCATTCTGTTCTATCTCAAGTTCGTCAAGAATGGTGGCGGAAAGGACGAGGCCTTCTGGTCGAACTCTGTTGACGATCCGGCGAGACGGGCTTGGTCAGGATATGCTTTTGAACAGCTCTGCCTCAGTCATATTCCTCAAATCAAGGAAGCCTTGGGCATCCGTGGCATCCTTAGCAATGTCTGCTCCTGGTACAAGAAAGGGGACAGTGAAAAGGGAATAAAAGGGCATCAGATCGACATCCTTATAGAACGCCGGGACCAGGTGATAAATGTCTGCGAGGCAAAATTTTCCAACAGGCCCTACGTCGTGACCGGAAAATATCTTCAAGAGATGTTTGAACGGATGGAGGATTTCCGCGACACGGTGAAAACCAACGCCGCCTTGCATCTCACGATGATCGCGTCAGACGGACTTGCGACCAATGAATATTCAAGTGAAGTCCAGAGTGTTGTGACGCTTGATGATTTATTTAAGAATTGATGGATATACCGCATAATAAACAATAAACTTTATGAATATCAGACCTTATATTATTGCCGCATTGGCTGCTTTGTCGGTCAGCCCGGCAATCACGGCGCAGAAAAAAGGCACTGACTTCACCGAACATCTTGACCAGAAGGTGATCACGGAGGGAAATGCTGTGACTCGGAGGCACGAGACGATTTTCTTCAACACTGTCAAGGATGCCCTGTCAAAGGAGATCGAGGCAAGTCCGAACTATTCTTCCCTGAACGGTGTCTGGGATTTCCGTTACTACGATTCCGTGCAGGATATGCTTGCGGATCCGGACAAAGCTCCATCGAGCATCAAGGTGCCCGGAAACTGGGAAGTCCAGGGATTTGGGACGGCGATCTATGTGAACCATCCATATGAGTTCTGCCCGAGGAACCCGCAGCCGCCACAGCTTCCGGACAAGATCCCTACGGGAGTATATTCAAGAAAATTCACTCCTGAGTTCGGGGCGGGGGAGAAGTGCTACCTTAACCTTTGCGGAGTTAAAGGAGGAGTGTATCTGTTTATAAATGACAATTATGTCGGTTACAGCGAGGACTCCAAGGATTTGGTCCGCTATGATGTAACCCCTTATGTGGAAAGCGGCAGGGAAGCGGATCTCAGGATGGTTGTAACCAGATGGAGCACGGGCAGTTACCTTGAATGCCAGGACTTCTGGCGCATCAGCGGAATCGAGCGGGATGTCTATCTGTCAAGGGAGCCGGCCGCCGTTCCGGAGGATTTTGACTGGAATGTGGTCTCAACGCTGGCCGATGACCTCAGCACCGGGGACTTCCGCTTGAGCGTCAATTCATCGAAGCCGATCAATGTCAGCTGGACTCTTCTGGATGCCAATGGCAACGAGACGGCTAAAGGAGCGACGGAAACGGTACAAGGCGTAAAACAGTGGCAATCAGCCATCAAGGATGTGAGAAGGTGGTCTGCCGAGACACCGGAGCTATACACCCTGCTGCTTTGCGTCGAGGGGAAACACGCCAAGGCTAATGTCGGTTTCCGCCGTCTGGAAATTGTCGGCGACCGCTTCCTCGTCAATGGCATGCCGGTCAAGTTCAAGGGAGTCAACATCCACGAACACAATCAGTTCACCGGTCATTACATCACCGAGGAAGACATGCTCACCGACCTCAGGCTGATGAAAAAACACAACATCAACGCCATCCGCACCAGCCACTATCCTTTGCCTCGGCTCTTCTACGAACTGTGCGACAAGTACGGCTTCTATGTCTATGACGAGGCCAACATCGAGTCCCACGGGATGGGTTATAATCTCGAAAAAACCCTCGGCAACAATCCTGACTGGCTGCCTCAGCACAGGGACAGAATCCTCAACATGTACTACCGGACCCGCAACTACCCGTGCGTGACGATCCTCTCTCTGGGCAACGAGGCCGGCAACGGCTGCAACTTCTACGACACCTACCGGGAACTGAAGGCTCTGGAAAGTGGCGGCCAGAACAGACCGGTCTGCTACGAGAGGGCGGTCTTAGAATGGAACACGGACATGTTTGTGCCGCAATACCCTGACGCCGAGTGGTTTCACAAGATGGGGAAGAGCGGCTATCCGAAGCCGGTTGTGCCTTCGGAATATTCCCACGCGATGGGCAATTCCAACGGCTCGCTCGACCGCCAGTGGAAGTACATCTATGAATATCCGAATCTCCAGGGCGGCTTCATCTGGGACTGGATCGATCAGGGACTCTACGAGACCGACAGCGACGGCAGAATGTACTGGACGTACGGCGGTGACTACGGGGAACACTCTCCGAGCGACGGCAATTTCAACTGCAACGGAGTCATCGCGCCAGACCGGACCCCTCACCCTGCGATGGCCGAGATAAAGCATGTCTATCAGGACGTGAAAGTCTTGCCGGAGGATGCCTCCCAAGGGCTTTTCAAGGTCCAGAACAGATTCTATTTCAAGAGTTTGAATGAATATGCCCTCAGATGGGCCGTGACTGCCGACGGCACCCGGATCGCTTCCGGCAACGTGGCTCTCTCCGCCGCTCCACAGTCCGAGGAGGAAGTCCGCGTGAGACTGCCGAAGCTTCCGTCAGACAAGAAATGTCTCATAACCTTCGAGACTATCACCAGTAAGGCTGCCGGGCTTCTGCCGGAGGGTAGCGTCATCGCCTACGATCAAATCAAACTATCTGATGCCAGAAGACTTGCGACACCTCGGCGGGCGAGGGGAGTAAAGGCCATCGAGACAGAGACGGCGATCGCCCTCGAATGCCGTGACGCGTCGCTTGTCTTTGACAAGGCACTGGGATGTCTGAAGGAATATTCATTTAAAGGAAAGAATATGTTCAATGAGGATTTCGGCCTCAGACCGCTGTTCTGGAGGGCGCCGACCGACAATGACTACGGCAACGGGATGCCGTCCCGCTGTCAGGCGTTCAAGGTCTCCAGCCGGGAGTTCGATGTGAAGGCGGGTCTTGAAGGGGACTCGGTAGTGGCTGAATATTCATTGGCAAGCGGAAACATATTCACAGTCCGCTATACCCTGCTTGAGGGGGGCATCCTTTCCGTCGAGTCGGATTTCAAGGGTGTCAAGTCCTCAAAGCCGGTCGATGTGCCGCGCATAGGATTCCGGATGAGGCTTCCTGCCACCGCCGATTCGTTCTCCTATCTTGGCAGGGGGCCGGAGGAAAACTATGCCGACCGCTTCGGAGGGACGCTGATCGGGGAATATTCATCATCCGCCTCCAAGGAATATGTCCGCTATGTGCGTCCGCAGGAATGTGGTCATCACATTGATTGTGAATATCTTTCCATCGGAGGTCTGGCCATCCGCTCCGACCGCTTTGAGTTTAACGCTCTCAGGTGCGCGGTCGAGGATCTCGATTCCGAAGAGGCTGTCCAGCGTGACTATCAGTGGGAGAACAAAGGGCCTTTGACCGAGAACGATCCGGCCAAGGCGAAGAATCATCTCCGCCGCCAGACCCACATAAATGACTATGTTGAGAGAGACTTCGTGGAGGTTTGCGTGGACTATGCCCAAAGCGGAGTCGGCGGCTACGACAGTTGGGGGTCAAGGCCGGACGGTGACAGATGCCTCTGGAGCGACCGTGACTATTCATTCCGCTTTGCGATTGTCCCCGCCAGGGCGATGGGCGTGCGGAAGTCGTTGGGATTTGATTTTTAGGAATATTCCCGAGATTAGTAACCCTTTGGCGATTTATTCCGTGAAGGAACGTCAGATTTTTTCGGGATTTGTGATAACTTTGTAAGAGAATGATTTGTAAACAGTAATAAGCGATGAGATTCAGAAGTTTATTGGCCGCCATGTCACTTGTTCTGGCGGTATCATGCGCCACTTCCAAGGAGGAGGGGCCGATCAAGGTAGAGACACCTGCCCGTCCCGCGGGTCAGGAGAACGCGCTCGGGCTGACCGTGCCGGCGATGGACACCGTCCGTGTCGGTTTCGTCGGTGTCGGAATGCGCGGCTCAAGCGCCGTGGAGCGTTACACCTACATTCCGGGCGTGAAGATCAACGCCCTTTGTGATGTCGAGGCCGACAGGGTTGAGGCCGCACAGAAGACCTTGGAGGACAGGGGGTTGCCTAAGGCTGCCGGTTATTCCGGATCCACCGAGGCCTACAAGGAACTCTGCGAGCGTGACGACATCGACCTTGTCTACATCTGCACTGACTGGAAGCATCACGTTCCGATCTCTCTCTATGCGATGGAGCATGGCAAGAATGTCGCCGTTGAGGTTCCGGCCGCGGCTTCTCTGGAGGACATCTGGGCTTTGATCAACATGTCCGAGAAGACCCGTAAGCATTGCATGATGCTTGAGAACTGCTGCTATGATTTCTATGAGATGGCAGTCCTTACGATGGCTCAGAAGGGCTTGCTCGGAGAGATTCTCCATGGAGAGGGTTCCTATCATCACAATCTGGATCCGTTCTGGGGTTCCTATTGGAACAACTGGAGGCTTGATTTCAACAAGGAGGTCAAGGGTGATGTCTATCCTACCCACGGCCTTGGTCCGGTCTGCCAGGTGATGGACATCCATCGCGGCGACCGTTTCAAGACTCTTGTCGCGATGGAGACCAAGGCTGTGAACGGCCCTAAGCATGTGGAAGCCAGAACCGGAGAGAAATGTGAGGACTTTCAGAACGCCGATCTCACGATGACGATGATCACGACGGAGAAAGGCAAGACCATCCTCGTGGAACACGACGTTATGACGCCGCGCCCTTACAACCGCATGTACCAGATTGTAGGCAGCGAGGGCTATGCCGGCAAGTATCCGATCCAGCAGCTAAGTCTGAGGGACAACGCCTTGACCGAGGCTTCCACTGACTACCAGAACCTTGGCCGCGAGGTCACCTATTCGGGAGACAGGCTCAAGGCAATTCTTGAGGACAACCGCAATCCGATCCTTACTCCGGAGCTTGAGGCTCTTGCAAAGCAGGTCGGAGGCCACGGAGGGATGGATTTCATCATGGACTACCGTCTGGTCTACTGTCTGAGGAACGGCCTTCCGCTTGACATGGATGTCTATGACATGGCCGAATGGTGCTGTCTCACGGAGTTGGGCAGAATCTCCATCGAGAACGGCAACGCGCCTGTAGAGGTCCCGGACTTCACCCGTGGCGCATGGAACCAGATCCAAGGCTTCTCCTACGCCTTTGCCAAGTAGAGGTTTTCAAGAATCGAAGTTATGGAACTTTCATTAAAAGGCAAGGTCGCGGTGGTCACAGGTGGCACGCGCGGCATAGGTTACGCGGTCGTGAAGAAATTCCTTGAGGCTGGCGCTTCCGTAGCCCTGTGCGGCTCGAAGCCCGCGACCGCCAACGCGGCGCTTGGAAAACTCCTTTTCGAGTTGCCTGAGGCCAAGATTTTGGCGATTGCCCCGGATCTCACAGATTCTTCCTCTGTAGAGAATGCGTTCAATGAGGTTTTAGCAAGGTTTGGAAGGTTTGACATCCTTGTCAACAACGCCGGTATCTCGCAGGCGCTTCCTCTCAATGACTACACCGATGAGGAAATGGACAGGATTCTGGACATAAACCTCAAGGCGGTGTTTGTCTGCAGCAGGGCTGCGGCGAGGTTGATGGAGGCGGACGGCGGCGGTGTCATCCTCAACACCAGCTCCGTGGTGAGTCTTTACGGCCAGCCGTCCGGCTGTCTGTACCCGACCACCAAGTTCGCGGTCAACGGCCTGACGAAATCCCTTTCCCGGGAACTGGCTCCCCGTGGGATAAGGGTCAATGCCGTGGCTCCGGGCGTGACCCGCACCGACATGGTCGCTAACCTCCCGGAGGCTTTGATAAAGCCTCTGGTGGCGCGCATTCCTATCGGCAGGGTAGGTGAGCCTGATGAGGTCGCCGACGCGTTCCTCTTCCTGGCCAGCGACATGGCCTCGTACATCACCGGTGCCGTCCTCCCGGTTGACGGTGGAGTCATCATCTGATTCCCGTGGTGGCTCCATGGCGGCTCTGTAGCGGATCCGTGACAGCTCTGATGACTTTGAGTAGCCGAAGGTGGCATTAGGTAGAGCGAGTGTGGGGAGATGGGGATGGGGGAATGCCGTGGGATCCGTGGCGGACAACGTGTTGTAAATCAGCGGAATAAAACAACAGTCTGGTGTCGGATTTGGCACTAGGCTGTTGCCTTATTTGGTTGACTGTCAATGGGTTGACTGCCACGCCGCTCACGCTGTCTCCCCCTCACGGGCTGCCTTAACGGAAACTTTCGTATTCGGGCATTCCGAGACCTGAGAGGAAATCTTTGAACTGCTTGTAATCCTTAGGGCAGACCAGAAGCACGTCACCAGTGTCCACAATGACGTAGTCCTTCAGCCCTTTCACGGCGTAGAATTTCTTGCGTCTGACGGTACTCACGAAGATGCTGTCCCTACAGTCCTCGGTCATGATATTGTCTGCGAACACCACGTTACCATCCGGGGTCTTTCCGTTGAAGTTCCTTGACAGGGAATCCCATCCGTCGATGTCCGACCAGCCGAAATCCCCCCGGTAGAGCCATGCCCTGTCCGTCTTCTCCATCACCCCGTAGTCGATGGAGACCTTCGGGCAGTCCGTGTAGGCTTTCTCAAGGAATGTCCGCTCCTCGTCCGTTCCGAGAGCCTTCTCCCAACCGGAGAAGACAGCCGTGACATCGGGGATGTACTTCTCCATCTCTTTCTTGATGACGGAGACTTTCCAGGCGAATATTCCCGAATTCCAGTAAAACTCGCCGGTCTTGCACAAAACCTCGGCCATCGCCTTGTCGGGCTTTTCCGTGAATGTCTTGACTTTCAAAGGGATGTCATAACTGGCGTCCTCGCTGCCTTTCGGAGCTTGAATGTAGCCGTAGCTCGTGTCGGGATTGGTAGGAGGGATTCCGAGGGTCATCAGGACAGGCTTCTCCTCCGCATATTCCATCATCTTCAGGATCGTGTCCCTGAATCCGCTCTCGTCCGCTATGGTGTGGTCGGCGGGAGTGGCAAGGACGGTCGCGTCCGGGTTGCGCTTCATGATGCTGTAGGTGGCGTAGACGAGGCACGGGCCTGTGCTTCTGGAGTAAGGCTCAAGAAGGAGGTTGTCCGCCGGAAGATCCGGAATCTGCTTGCGGACAAGATCCGCGAATCTGGCTAAGGAGACAACAATGATGTTCTCCGGGGGAACAATCCTTGAGAAACGATCATAGGTGGTCTTGATGAAGGACTCGCCTGTGTAGGCGATGTCCAGAAACTGCTTGGGGCTTGCTTCGCGGCTTATAGGCCAGAAGTGGTTAGAGGTGCCTCCGGCCATGATGACGCAGTATCGGTTATCTTTGTTCATATCTTGGTGCTTAGTATATTTTTCTCAAATCAGCGCGGTCACTTCGACAAGTTCAGTGACCGCATTCCTGCTCCGGTTGCCGAGCTTGTGGTTGCCGAGCTTGTCGAAGCATCGAAGCATCGAAACACCCGTTCAGAGGTACATCGGGTAAAACGCGTTCGGGAACCATTCCACAATCTCTTTTCCTCCGTCAAACGTCACGGCGACGACATCAAAGTTGACTTCCAGATCACCGGAGATCCGCTTGTCTTTCGCCGTGTTCAAGTACCTCAGCGCCGCGTCGGCCACTTTCCTCTGCTTGCTCATTGTCACATTCTCCTCCGGAGAGACCATAACAGGCGCGACCCGGCTCTTGACTTCCACAAAATGCACACCATTCCGATCTAAACTGATGATGTCGATCTCAAGATGACCGGACCTGAAATTCCTTTGCACGATAATATGCCCTTTGCCGGTCAGAAACTCACAGGCCACATCCTCACCCCTACGCCCCAGTTCCATCCGTGGAGTCATCCGCCTTTCAGTGATTTTCATGGTTTTGTGTCCAGAGTTTATCCTAATGTCACGATCGTCACGCCAGACCCTCCGAACTGCACTTGCTCATCGTGGACGGAAGTGACCCCGGGAATTGTCCTTAGATATTTCTGTAACTCATCGCGCAGCGCCCCTGTGCCTTTGCCGTGGATGATGCGTACGGAGCCGATGTTCAGCATGATGGCGTCATCGATGTAGTGGACAACGATGTCCAGAGCGTCAGAAACCCGCTCTCCACGCACGTCCAGTTCAGGAGAGAACGCCAGTCTGCGCTCACGCAGGCCTGAATCATCCTGGGCGGCCCGAGGCTTGATGTTCTCCCGCACCGCTGCTTTATATTCATTGGAAGAGATCCGCTCGACCCTGTCGAGAGGCATCTTGCTGGTGATGTTGCCGATGGCGACGGTCACTGCTTTGTTGGAAACACGGATGACCTCACCGGCCATACCATTGTCCTTGATCCGCACTTTCTCGCCGACCTTCAGCGCTCCACCTCTGAACTGCTCCGTGGCCTGCTCCTGTCCATCGTCCTGAGGCTTCCCTTTGCGGGCGTTGCGGCGCATCTTCCTGTCTTCCAGTTGCTTGAGCTTCTTCTCTATGTAGTCATCGTGGTTCTTCCGATCGTTCTCCTTCTTGGTCTGGAGAGAGGATACGAAATCCTGAAGAGCTTTTCTGGCATCGGAGGTCTTTTCCTTGTCCGCCTGTGACTCCTTGATCGTGCGGATCGTGTTCTCCACCGTCTTGTTGGCTCCCTGAACGATCTCCTGAGCCTCTTTCTTGGCCTGGTCCAGAATCTCTTTCTTGGTCTGCTTCAGCCCTTCAAGCTCTTTCTGGTAGCGCTCGGTGATGTTCTCCAGAGTCTTGTCTGTGTTCTTGATCCTTTGGAGCTTCTCGTCCAGGGCACGGCGGTTGCGCACGATCTTGCGCAGGTTCCTCTCCATCCCTACGAACTCCTCTCCGGCTCTTGCCTCGGCATCCTTCACAATGCTTTCCGGGAGGCCCATCTTGCGGGCCAGCTCGAAGGCGAACGAGTTCCCAGGCATTCCGATGTCCAGTTTGAACAGAGGCTGGATCTTGGCCGCGTCGAACTGCATCGCCCCGTTGATGACCCCGGTGTCTGAACCAGAGGCGTAGAGCTTGAGGTTCGTGTAGTGGGTCGTGATGACCCCGTAGACACCTCTCTTGTCCATCTCGCTGAGGATTGCCTCGGCGATGGCTCCTCCGGCGGCAGGCTCGGTTCCGGAACCGAACTCGTCTATTAATATCAAGGTCTTGTCATCGGCCTTGGCCAGCATCGTCTTCATGTCGTCCAGGAACGAGCTGTAGGTGCTGAGGTCGTTCTCGATGTTCTGGTCGTCACCGATGCTGACCATGATCCTGTCGAACACAGGAAGTTCCGAAGTCTCGGAAGTCGGGATCAGCATTCCCCATTGGAACATGTACTGCAAAAGCCCCGTGGTCTTGAGGCACACCGACTTGCCGCCGGCGTTAGGACCTGAGATCAAAAGAATATGCTTGGCCGGGGTCAGACGGATAGAGACCGGCACAATCTCCTTTTTCTCTTTTCTCAATGCCCTCTCCAGAAGCGGATGACGCGCCTTACGTAGGTTCATCTCCCCGTTGTTGGAGATGATCGGGGCACCGGCCTTGAAATCGAGGGCGACCTGTGCCTTGGCCACCAGAAAATCTATCTCGCCGATATATTCAGCTGAATTGATAAGATCTGGTACGTATGGTCTTACGAAGTCGCTGAACGCCGCCAGGATGCGCTGGATCTCCTGTGCCTCGTCAGCGTGGAGGGTCACGATCTCGTTTTCCAGTTCGATGATCTCGGCCGGCTCGACAAAGGCTGTCTTGCCTGTGGCCGAGGTGTCATAGACGAATCCCTGGATCTTTTTCTTGCTGGAGCTGTTGACCGGAATCAGCAGCTTGCCGTCACGCACGGAAAGCCCGGCGTCCTCGTCCACAAGCCCGTCGGCCTGTGCCTGCTTGAGGATGGCGTTCGCCCTTTTGGAGATCGCCCCCTCCTTTGTCTTTATCGCGCGCCTGATTTCCAGCAGCTTGTCCGATGCCGTGTCCTTGACATCCCCGAACTTGTCCAGGATCTGGTCGATCCTTCTCTGTACTTCAGGGAAACTCAGCACCGGGGCGCTCATCCGTTTGAGATTGGGATATACCCCGTCCTTTATCGACATAAAGAAGTTGGTCAGCTTGCGCACGGTCTCGACCATGGTGCGCAACTTGCCCAGCGAAAGGATGTCGATTGTGTAGCCGGTCTTTTCCAGCGGCTTGAGGAAGTCGAGGCAGTCAATGTACCCGTTGGTCGGGAAGTTTTCCTCGAACATCACTATAAGCCTCATCTCGTCGGTCAGCGCCAGCCTTTCCCTAATGACCTTCGGGTCGTTGCTGAACCTCTCCTCCGTCACCCTCGTGACTGCATATTCAGTGGAACATCTGTCGGCCACAAAGGTTCTGACCCTGTCAAATCCCAACTTGCCCTCCAATCTGGTGTCAATCTCTGTTTCGTATTCGTGCTCCCGCATATTCGCAAATTATTGTTTCCCCTCTGTGGCGCGCTTTTCCTCCGTGGTTCCCTCGCCAGCGCCGAGAAGGAGTTTAAGTTCATTGATGTTGTTGATGCTCTTGATGTTGCCTCCGCGGACAAAGGATATTCCTCCGGTTTCCTCCGAGACAACCACCACGTCAGCATCGGTCTCCTCCGAGATTCCGATCGCCGCCTTGTGCCTCATTCCGTAGTGCGCCGGAATGTCGGAACGTCCCGTGATCGGCAGTGTGCACCGCGCTGCGACTATCCTGTCGGCGCTGATGATCATCGCCCCGTCATGCAGAGGGGAATTCTTGAAGAATATGTTCATTATCAATCTCCTGGTGACCTTCGCGTCCACGATGTCCCCGGTCTCGACGATGAAGTCGAGAGAATCCTTGCGTGGGAACACGATCAGCGCCCCGGTCTTGTCGGCGGACATGGCTCTGCACGCCTCGGCGATCTCGTTGACCGTGCCTCCTGCCATCTTCTGGTCCTGGATGCCCATAAGCTTGTTGAAGAAGTCGCGGCTTTTTCCGGCCATCCCATAGCGCGAGCCGAGCTTCATCAGAAAGTGCCGCACCTCGGGCTGGAATATGACGATGAGCGCGATCACGCCCACGTCGATGAAAGTTCCCAGCAGGGCGTTCATCAACTTCATGTTGAACGCCGCCACGACCACCCGCAGCACGAAAAGCAGGATGACGGCGATGAATATATTCATTGCCGCCGACCCTCTTATCCACCTGAATGCCAGGTAGATGAATATTGCGACCATTAGTATGTCCAGGATGTCCGCAAACGAGATGTTGAGGAATCCGAAGATATTCAAAAGCATCATTGTTCTTTTTCGTGGTACAAAGATAACTAATCCTTGATTTATTCCCCAAGGCCTGATGACGATTTCTCTGATTATTAGGAAGTAGGCCTGTGGAAAACTTTGTTAATTGAAAAAAAATCACTACCTTTGCAGTCCGCAAAATAGTGCGGATTACGTAAAATATTTATTTACAATTAATTAATCAAACCAATGCCTGGATTAATTGGAAAGAAAATCGGAATGACTTCCGTTTTCGGTGCTGATGGAAAAAATATTCCATGCACCGTCATCGAGGCTGGTCCGTGTGTTGTCACGCAACTGCGTACAGTAGAAAAAGATGGCTATGCCGCTGTACAGCTTGCCTATGACGAAATCAAGGAGATACACGCCAGCGCGCCTCTTATGGGCCATTTCAAAAAGGCAGGGACCACCCCTAAACGCAAGCTTGTCGAGTTTCCGGCAGACTTCCAGGGTGAGCTCAAGCTTGGAGACACCGTCACCGTCACCGATGTCGTCACAGATGATGTCAAGTACGTTGATGTTGTCGGTACTTCCAAAGGCCGTGGCTTCCAGGGTGTTGTTCACCGTTATCATTTCGCCGGTGTAGGCGGAGCGACACACGGTCAGCACAACAGACTGCGTAAGCCGGGTTCTCTCGGTGCGTCATCTTGGCCTTCACGCGTGTTCCCTGGAATGCGTATGGGCGGCCACATGGGCAACGAAAGGGTCAAGGTCTTCAACCTCGAGATTGTTAAGGTTATCCCTGAAAACAATCTTCTCGTCATTAAAGGTTCCGTTCCTGGAGCCAAGGGTTCTTATCTTGCATTAGAGTTTTAGTTATGGAATTACCAGTATTGAAAATTGACGGATCAGAATCCGGAAAGAAGGTTGTTCTTGACGAGAAGGTGTTCGGTGTGGAGCCGAACGACCATGCAATCTATCTTGATGTCGTTCAGTACCTCGCCAACCAGCGTCAGGGTACCTCCAAGACAAAGGATCGCAGCGAAAACGCTCATTCCACCAAGAAGCTCGGTCGCCAGAAGGGCGGCGGCGGCGCGCGTCACGGTAGCTTGAAGTCCAACATCTTCGTTGGCGGTGGCCGCGTGTTCGGTCCTAAGCCTCGTCTTTACAGATTCAAGCTTAACAAGAAGCTGAAGTCTCTCGCACGTTGCTCAGCCCTCACCTACAAGGCACAGGAGAACGCTATTGTCCTCGTTGAGCCGTTCGCAATGGAAGCCCCTAAGACAAAGGAACTCATGCGCATCCTTGACGCTCTCAAGGCTGGCCAGAGAAAGGTTCTCGTAGTGCTTCCGGAGAATTCAAACAACATTTTCCTTTCATCACGTAACCTCCCTGAGGTAAAGGTCATCACTGTTGACGAAATCAACACCTACACCGTTATGAACGCCAACTCAATGGTTCTTGTGGACGGTGTTCAGGATGTCCTCGCAGCCAGGGTCAACCGTTAAAAGCGCAAAGAGATGGGAATTTTAATCAAGCCAATAGTAACCGAGAAGCTCACGGCTGAGACTGAGAAGTACAACCGTTACGGCTTCATCGTTGACAGGGAAGCCAACAAGCTTCAGATAAAGGCCGCTGTAGAGCAGTTCTACAACGTGACTGTGAAGGACGTCAACACCGTGAACTATCACGGAAAGAGAAAGTCCCGCTACAGCAAGGCAGGTATGCTCCGCGGCCGCGCCAATCACTTCAAGAAGGCATACGTTACCCTTGCAGGTGATGACAAGATCGATTTCTACAGTAACATTTAAGGAGGGACAAGGCAATGGCAATCAGAAAATTCAAGCCGACTACTCCTGGTACCAGGAACAAGGCTATCAGCGCATTCGATGAAATCACTGCCAAGAAGCCGTACAAGGCTTTGTTGGAACCTCTTAAGAGCACAGGCGGTAGAAACAACACCGGTCAGATGACCGTTCGTTACCGTGGCGGCGGACACAAGAGAATGTATCGTATCATCGACTTCCTCCGCACCAAGGACAACGTCAAGGCTACTGTGAAGACCATCGAGTATGATCCGAACCGTAGCGCCCGCATCGCCCTCGTAGAGTACGAGGATGGCGTTAAGAAGTACATCATCGCTCCTGCCGGAATCAAGGTAGGACAGATCATAGAGTCCGGATCAGGAGTCGCTCCTGAGCTCGGCAACTGTCTCCCGCTCGCGGAGATCCCTGTAGGTACGCTCGTGCACAACATCGAGCTTCGTCCTGGCCAGGGCGCCGCGATGGCACGTTCCGCCGGTACATTCGCGCAGCTTGCCGCCCGTGAGGGCAACTACGCCATCCTTCGTCTGCCTTCGGGCGAGACCAGAATGGTGCTCGTGACCTGCCGCGCCACCGTTGGAACAGTTTCTAACGCAGATCATAATCTTGAGTCTTACGGAAAGGCCGGACGTACCCGCTGGTTCGGTCGCAGGCCTCACAACCGTGGTGTCGTTATGAACCCTGTTGATCACCCTATGGGTGGTGGTGAAGGTCGTGCCTCCGGAGGTCACCCGCGTTCACGCAAGGGACTTCCTGCAAAGGGTTACAAGACACGTAATCCTAAGGCTACTTCCAACAAGTTCATCATCGAGAGAAGAAAGAAGAAGTAATTAAACGGAATTAAACTTTAAGATTATGAGTCGTTCATTAAGAAAAGGTCCATACATCCAGGAAGCCCTGGAAAAGAGAATTCTTGCTATGAATGATGGTAGCAAGAAGAAGGAGGTCGTGAAGACCTGGTCCCGCGCCAGCATGATCTCCCCTGACTTCGTAGGCCACACTGTCGCAGTTCATAATGGAAACAAGTTCATTCCTGTTTACATCACTGAGAACATGGTGGGCCACAAGCTCGGCGAATTCGCGCCGACCAGAACTTTCAAAGGCCATTCGGGCAACAATAAGTAGTAATTAAGGAGAATTCATTATGGGAGCTCGTAAAAGATTAATGGCTGAAAAGTTCAAGGAAGCCAAAAAGAATACAGCAGTAGCTAAGTTGAATGATGTTCCTACATCCCCTCGCAAGATGCGTCTTGTCGCTGACACTGTGAGAGGTGTGGAGGTGAACCGTGCGATTGACCTTCTTCATTTCTCGAAGAGGCAGCCGTCCATCCGTCTTGAGAAGCTTCTCCGCAGCGCCATCGCCAACTGGGAAGCCAAAAACCCGGATCAGAGCAAAGAGCTGGACAACGGTAACGTTTATGTCAAGACGATCATGGTAAACGAAGGCCGCACGCTCAAGAGAATCCGTCCTTGCCCTCAGGGCCGCGCCGGAAGGATCCGCAAGCGTTCGAACCACGTCACCATCATTCTCGACGTCAAGAAACCAACAACAGTAGAGGAGAACAAGTAATATGGGACAGAAGACAAATCCTATTTCTAACAGAATCGGTATCACCCGTGGTTGGGACTCTAACTGGTGTGGTGGTAACTATGCTGAGAAGATCGCTGAGGATTATGAGATCCGCAAGTATCTGACCAACCGTCTTGCCAAGGCCAGCCTCTCCAAGATTGTCATCGAAAGAACCCTCAAGTTCATCACCGTGACCATTCACGCCGCAAGGCCTGGATTCATCATCGGTAAGGGCGGGGCCGAGGTTGACAAACTCAAGGAAGAGCTTAAGAAGGTCACCAAGAAGGACGTTCAGATCAACATCTTCGAGGTCAAGAGGCCTGAGGTTGACGCCCACATCGTAGCTGACAGCATCGCCCGTCAGATCGAGGGACGTGTTTCCTACAGAAGGGCCATCAAGATGGCTATCGCATCAACCATGAGGGTTGGCGCAGAGGGCATCAAAATCCAGATCAGCGGTCGTGTAGGCGGCGCTGAAATGGCCAGAAGCGAAATGTTCAAGGAAGGCCGTACACCTCTGCACACATTCCGTGCTGACATCGACTACGCTCTTGCGGTTGCAAGCACAAAGGTCGGCGCCCTCGGAATCAAGGTGTGGATCTGCAACGGCGAGCGTTACGGCAAGCAGGATCTCACTCCTAACACCGCTGCCGCAGCCAATGCGCAGGGCGGATCACGTCCTTCACGCGGAGACCGTGGCGAGCGCAGAGGTGGAGACCGTGGCGACCGTCGCGGCAGCCGTGGTGGCCGTGGCCGCCGTGGCAACGACCGTCAGGCCGAGTAGGAATATTCCGATATAAAATAGACAAGGAGGTGACGGGAAAGAAATTTCGCGTCACCTTTATTAATTAATGACACCAATGCTACACAATAATATGCTTAAACACATCAGCGGTTTTCTTTTGGCCATTGCGGTCGTCCCTTTCTCTTTGGCCTTGTCATCATGTGGATGCGGAACATCATCCCGACAATCCGGAGCCGGAACCCAAGGTTCAGAGGAGAAGGCTTATTATCCTAAGGCCGCGGGCTCTTTCAGGATAATGTCCTACAATGTGGGTAATTTCTCGAAATACCTTCCTTTTAATGATAACATCGACATGATAGCCTCAATGATAAAGGAATCCGAGGCTGATGTTGTCGCGCTTAATGAGATTGACAGCCTTACACAAAGGCTTCCCTACGATGAGCTCTCTCTCCTTACCAAGGCATTGGGAGGATGGCAATGGCACTTTGGGCGTGCGATGCCTTATCAGGGTGGCGCTTACGGCGAGGGTTGTATCGTGCCAGGCAAGGTGAAGATTCTTAAGAGATACACTGTCGCTCTTCCTCAGGATGAGGGAGCCGAGCCAAGGGCCATTGCAGTCATTGAGACGGATAAATATGTTATTGGCGCATCTCATCTGGATCATGTGTCTCCTGTTGCCCGGTTGGCTCAGGCGAAGGTTGTAAATGCTTGGGCACAAGAAAATTACTTTAAATGTAAAAAGCCGGTCTTTTACTGTGGAGACATGAATGCTTCGCCGGAGTCCGAGGTTATCGAGACTCTGAGGAAATCATGGGATCTGCTTTCCGAGACAGAAAACACGTTCTCCTCAAGAGATCCTCGCGTGTGCATAGACTATATTTTCCACTACAAGATGTCCGCTCCTGTAAAGAAAGTCTCTGCCCATACTATGACTGAGTTCCACAAGGGGGATGTGACGCAGGCTTCGGACCATCTTCCTGTGTTCGTGGATGTCCGACTGTAAGTGTCAGTCTCACTGGGAGAAGATACAGGCTACTCTATTTTGCAAAAATGAAATCATTGATGGTATTTTTGCAAAAAATGAGTGGCCTTTAATATTATACGGCTGGAAAAAAATGTATATTTGCGTTAACGGAAACAATTTAATCACAATAGCACTATGGGTGAATCCAGAAGAAGCTTTTTGAAGAAATCGGCGGCGGGACTGGCGTTGTTCACGATCCTGCCACGTAATGTGTTCGGCGCCATGGGCGGCGACAAGAAGTACGTCGCTCCGAGCGATCAGCTCACGCGCGGAATAATCGGAGTGGGCGGAATCGGAATGGGCAATCTGCATTTTGTCAGCGATGAGCGTTGCCGTCTTGTGGCCGTGTGCGATGTGGATAAGAACCACCTTGACAAGGCTTTGAAGAAGGGCGTCGAGAAGTTCGGCACGAAACTTCAGGCCTACACGGATTGGAGAGATCTCGTGCATGATTCCAATGTGGACATCGTTCACATAGCCACTCCATCACATTGGCATGGAATCATGGCTGTGGAATCCTGCAGAGCAGGGAAGGATATTTTCTGCGAGAAGCCTATGACAAGGACAATCGGCGAGGGGCAGAAGGTGGTTGAGGCTGTCCATAAATACGGCAGGATCTTCCGTCTGGACACATGGTTCCGCTTCAAGGACACGTTCTATGGCCTTGGCACCACGGTCGAGCCGCTGAAGAAACTCGTGCAGAGCGGACTTCTCGGTTGGCCTTTGACAGTCAGGATCTCCGGAGCCACGGGCTTTACCTGGAAATTCTTCTGGACGGGCAAGGAAAACCTTGTACCTCAGCCTGTCCCGGCTGAACTGGACTACGATATGTGGCTCGGACCGGCTCCTTACAAGCCGTACAACCCTCATCGTGTGCACCAGACATTCCGCGGCTACTGGGACTATGAGTCCGGCGGCCTCGGTGACATGGGACAGCACTACATCGATCCAGTGCAGTACATCCTCGGCAAGGACGACACCTTCCCTGTAAAGGTCGAGGTGGACGCTCCTCAGCAGCATCCGGACGCTGTGGGAATATGGCGTAGCATTACCTACACCTACGCTGACGGCTGCAAGATCATCCTTGAGGGCGAAGGCTTCGAGAGCAAGGGCAAGGTGCCTTACATCGAAGGCCCTAACGGTAAGGTTTACAAAGGATTCGAGTGCACGATTCCTAACGTGATGGATGTCATCAACTCGCTTCCGGATCCGGAACCACGCAATACTGACTTCCTGGAGTGCGTGAAGACCCGTCAGAAATTCGCGCTGGCCGAGGACAACGGTCACCACAGCTGCACGATAGTCAACATGGGCGCTTGCGCCCTCAGGCTCGGCAGGACCCTGAACTTCGATCCTGACAAGCAGCTCTTTATAGGTGATGATGCCGCCAACCAGCTCATCAATCAGCCGATGCGTGCCCCTTGGGGTTCAATGATCCTTTAATATGCTCTTGAATATGAAGAAATTACTTACATCTATATTATTCCTTGCGGCCGCCCTTACGATCAACGCTCAGGACGCAAGGCAGAGAACCGTGGAAACCGTTGTGGCTGACGTGCTTGCGGCTATGCCGGCCAACAACGCGTCGGATTTCAACACACAGATTGCCGACCTCGCGGCCGCCGCTCCGGCATCAGTGGTGGAGACCGCCAAAATGATGAAGCCGGCTGGCGAAGGCGTGAAGAACAATCTTTATGAATATGCCCTCACAGGTCTTGCGAGCTATGCCTCGGCCAATCCACAGTGCGTGGACAAGGTCCGCGAAGGATTCGCGCAGGCGGTCAAGGTCACGACAGACAGCAACAACAAGGCTTTCTTGTTGAACCTTTTCCGCCAGATAGCCAAACCAGCGGACGCTCAGTTCTTCAAGGAATATGTCAATGACCCTGCCCTCGCATCCACGGCCGTTGGCGCTCTCGTGGATATTCCGGGAACAGAGGATTTGATTCTTGACCTTGTGAAGGAAGGAACCGCCGACAGGAAACTGCTGGCGACCGCCGCCGCGGAGAAAGGAATCACCGCCGCGGAGCCTTATATTCAGAAATGGGTCATCCCGACTGCCCTGAACTCCACAATGCACGACAACGCTTACTTCTCCACTCTCGCGGCTATCGGCTCAGAGTCATCCCTGAATATTCTTAAAGAGAACTCGACTCCTGACTATGCCGCTCTGGCAGTGAGACTTGCGGATGGATCCAAGAGCAAGGCTGTCGCTAAGGCCGCCAAGGATCTTATGGCTTCAGAAGTGTCCGCTTACAAGTCCGCCGGTGCTTTGGCTCAGATGAAAAACGACCCTGCAAAGGCTGTCAAGGTCGTTGCCGCCGCTCTCAAAAGTGAGGATGTTAAGTACAGGAATTCTGTGATTGACAATGCCACTTCGATTCTTGGCGCGGGAAATCTCGTTCCTCTTTTCACAAAGAATTTCGCGAAACTCTCTGCTCCGGTCAAGGTTGATCTTCTCAACTGGTTCGGTAACAACAAGATCTCGTCTGTCTCCGATATCGTGCTCGGTTCGTTCTCCGAGGGTGGAGACGTTGCCTCCGCCGCTATCGCTGCCGCCGGAAAGATCGGCGGTGACAAGGCCGCGAAGGCACTCGTGGGACAGCTCGGAGGAGAGAACAGCGCCGCTGCGATAGCCGCTTTGAAATCATTCAAGGGCAACTATCAGGACGAGCTTCTTGCCGCTCTTGACGTAGCCAAGGACAACAAGACTCTTGGAAATATTCTCGGCCTTGTGATGGCCAGAAGGATTACCGCCGCCGCCCCGAAGGTATATTCATTGATAAATTCAAAGGATGCCGAGGCTTCGTCTCTCGCCAAGCTCGCGCTCGCGAACATCGTTGGCGTCCAGGACATTGACAAGGTCGGCGCTTTGCTTGACAACGCTTCCGCCGCTGATCAGAAGGCCGCCCAGAACGCTTTGATCGCCGCTGTGCACACTCTTGCTCCCGCCGAGCAGTACGCCAAGGTCAGCGCTTTGATGAAGAAGTCCAAGAACGTCTCCGCTTACTATCCGGTCCTTGCCGCCACAGGCACTGACGAGGCCGTGAACGATCTTGCGGCCGCTTACGAGGCCGGTGACAAGTCCGCTTTCGCGTCATTGCTTGACATCGACAATTTCAAGGTGGCTCCAACTCTGATCAAGATTGCCGGTTCTGACGCCGGGCTGGCCGACAAGGCTGTGAAGAGATATTCTTCCCTTGTCTCTAAATACGAGACCAATGTTGACAAGAAACGTATGGATTTCGCCAAGGCTCTTGAGCTTGCCCAGACCCCTGCCGTGAAGAAGTCCATTCTCAAGTCTCTTGCTTCCGTACCTACGATGAAGGCATTCTTGCTTGCCGGCAAGTACTTGGATGACAGTGACAAGGGAGTCAGGCATGCCGCTGCTGAGTGCGTAAGGACAATCGCCTCCAAGACCAAGGAGGAGATCAACTACGCTGACCTCAAGTCCAACCTTGACAAGGCTGTCGTGATCTTCAAGGCCGCCGGTGGTGCGGATGACGGCTACGCTGTCGATGCGATCAACAAGATTCTCGGCGAGGCCGAGCCTTCACCGATCTCTCAACTGACCGATGAGGAGAAGAGACAGGGATTCGAGATGCTGTTCGACGGCACGAATCTGGACAAGTGGCAGGGCGATCTTGAGGGGTACACTCCTGTCAACGGAACAATCTATGTGTCGGCCAACTACGGCAGCACAGGAAATCTCTACACCAAGAAGGAATACCGTAACTTCGTCTATCGTTTCGAGTTCTGCTTCCTGCGCGAGGGTGTGAACAATGGTGTGGGTGTGAGGACTCCTATGGGTGTTGACGCTGCCTATGACGGAATGTGTGAGGTGCAGATCCTTGATCATGACGCTCCGATGTACGCCAAACTTCGTGAGTATCAGGTTCACGGATCGGTTTACGGTGTGATCCCGGCGAAGAGAATCGTCCACAAGCCTCTTGGGGAGTGGAGCACCGAGGAGATTCGTGTCGAGGGCGACAGAATCAAGGTGACCGTCAACGGTGAGGTGATTGTGGACGGCAACATCCGCAGGGCCTGCAAGGGTCACAATGTGGCTCCTGACGGCGGCAAGAAGAATCCGTACACCGTTGACCACAAGAACCATCCGGGAATGTTCAACAAGAAAGGCTACATTTCATTCTGCGGTCACGGTGAGGGTCTGAAGATCCGCAACGTCCGCATCCTCGATCTCGGCGACAAGTAGTAGCTGGAAAGAAGGTAGTCGCTTAGCCGGTGTCTCGGTCGCTGAGTTCCTCTGGTTGTTTAGACCTATTGGTTCTGAGACCATTGAGTTTCCGGGCTTGTTGAAGCGCAGGAACATTGAAGGTCCAATGGCATAGAAAGAGCGGGAAGCCTCTAACCTGAATTTTGCACGTAACCAAAATTCAGAACAGAGGCTTTCCGCTCTTTTCGGTTTAGCTATCTTTTCTCATCAGTCGTTTGCCACTGGCACACTCCTTCTTCAAAAAGACATCTATCCTCATAAATCTGACACAAAATTTAGTTCAGCTTATTTTTTAACGCTTACTTAGGTAACCTTCAAAAAATAACCTGCATCATCTTAAGGAATCTTTTCGGTCTATATCTCTTTTCTCATCAGTCATGTGCCACCGGCACACTCCTTCTTCGAAAATAGATCTATCCTCGAAAATATTCTCTTAATCTGAGGCAACTTAATTTTTTCATGTTACTAAGAAGCTGTTTTGAATTGTTTGAAATGTTCTTTGAGGTGAAAAATCTTCATTTTCTTCCCGCTTCTTCAGTCAGATAGCACCGCTATCTTCCTTGGAAGAAGCGGTCGAAACTGAAGTTTTTCACTCTCAAACCTTCAAACAAACAATTCAAAACAGCTTCTAAGAATTGCAGAAAAAAGGTCTTTGAAAATGCATAGACTGCAATTCTGTCGGGCAAAACCGCCGAAAGGGCTTGTTTTAACGACGGAATTGCAGAGGAATTATATGTGTGGGGCTTTGCTGGGCCTTCCGGAGTGCAAATCTATAGCAAACAAATCAAAAATAGCCTCTAAACGGCTGGCATAAGAGAATCGTCCGCCGCGAAACAGATTCGCGAAATCCGGGAACTGTAAAGTTTCTTTACGAAATGCGGTTAATAACAGCACCAAGGTTAGGTCCAACAGGCGGCCAATGATGATACCCGGCAGGCCAGCGGGGGACTCCCGTGAGCGGAAAGGCGCTTCCTGCGCACGAGGCAGGCCAGCGGGGGACTCCCGTGAGCGGAGAGGCGCTTCCTGCGCACGAGGCGAGCCAGCGGGGGGCTCCCGTGAGCGGAAAGGCGCTTCCTGCGCACGAGGCTATCTCTGAAAGGGGGCTTGGTCTCTCTGCTTTCTAAGCGCAGGTGCGATGAATGACCGAAGATAGTTCTTGATAATATTTTCCTTTGGAAATTTGTTTTATTGGAAATTAATTCCGTACTTTGGGAAAGTTTCCGTTGGAAACTATTGTATAAATGCTTGTTAATTCTTTAAAACACTGTTTATTATGAATGCAATTACGTTAAAGGCGCTCTTTTACGTCAGCGGGGTGGCTGTCGGTGGGCTTCTTCTGTTTTCTTCTTTTGAGACCAAGGCTACAGAAAGGTGGGGAATAGGAAGCGCTTTGGTAGCCGAGTCTGTCGAAGTGGCTCTGACTCGGGTTGCTGAGCTGGGAGTTGAGAAGATGGATCTGGAAAATTCTGGAGTTAAAATGCTGAAAGGAAATGAATTGACGACTGAGATGCCGAATGCCGAAAGGTTGGCAGGAGAGCAGAATGCTGAGATGCCGAATGCCGAAAGGTTGACGGGAGAGCATAATGCAGAGCAGTCGGGTGCAGGAAGACCGGCGGGAGAGCAGAATGCAGAGCTGTCGGGTGCAGGAAGACCGGCGGAAGAGCAGGGTGTTGAGATGACGGGTGCGGTAAGGCCAGATGAGGAGACGGCGGCGAAGGAAAAGCCGACGACAAGGGTGGTGCACATCACCAAGGCTGATTTCCTTAAGAAGGTCTACGACTTCGAAAAGAACCCCGATGAGTGGAAATACCTCGGATCGCAGCCGGCCATTGTCGATTTCTATGCGGACTGGTGCGGGCCGTGCAGGCAGCTGTCGCCTGTGCTGGACGAACTGGCCAAGGAATATTCAGGGAAACTCACCATCTACAAGGTCAATGTGGACAATGAGAGGGGACTGGCTACATTTTTCGGCATAAGATCGATTCCGACGCTTCTGTTCATTCCGATGAAGGGTAAGCCGCAGAGGTCTCTCGGGGCTTTGTCTAAGACGGAGCTCAAGGGAATCATCAAGGATGTTCTTAAAGTTGAGCTGTAGTTGGTAGGTCGTGGAGAATAAGAAGAACACAATCTGCCGCCTTCGCGAGATCCATAGGGCAATCTCCGGGCTGGACGCTGAGTTTCAGAGGAAATTCGGGCTGAACCTGAACGAGGCGATGCTTCTCTGCTTCCTTGCGGGGCAGGGAAGCGCTTCGGCATCGGAACTATCAGATGAGTTGGGGCTTACACATTCGAATATGTCCAAGGTTCTTTCCTCGGCGGAAAAAACATCCCTCATCAGCCGGAAACTTAACCCGGCTGACAAGCGGGGGATGATCTTCTCGCTTACAGACGAGGGCCGCATCCGGCTCGCCTCCATCCACTGTGAGGAATTGGTGATCCCGGACTTACTCAAAGAAATCCTTGATTAGGCTCAGAGTCTTCCGCACTTCCTTGCAGTCATTGTGGAACAAGACCTCTAAAGATCCGCTGTGTGCTAATCTGAAGAATTCCCTCACTTCCCTGACCGTCTGAAGTCCTTGTGGAACAAGACCTCTAAGTAACGTGAAAAAAATAACCTGCCTCAGATTAGGAGAAGATTTTCGAGGATAGATCTATTTTCGAAGAAGGAGTGTGCCGGTGGCACATGACTGATGAGAAAAAGAGATCTAGACCGAAAAGATTCCTTAAGATGAGGCAGGTTATTTTTTGAAGGTTACTAAAGATCCGCTGTGTGGGTAAGATTGCCGTCGGTGTCGTAGATCCTTACGGCGATTTTTTTGGCGTTCACGGTGATCTCCATCCTCTGCCACTGGCCGTTGGTGATCACAGGGAAGGATGCGTCGGTTGATCCAACTTCGCGGAAAGAGTACTTGTGCACGTGGCCGCTCAGCATCAGATCGACTCCGGCACCATTGAGGATAGGCAGGAACTTCTCCGACATATTCAGATTGCCGTGCCATGCGTCCTTGATCTGAGGGGGAATATGGTTGAAGACGATCCTTCTTTCGGCGTTCTTCCACTCATCACTCTCCACCACGCCCTTGAGCCATTTGGCCTCCTCGTTCAGATAAGGCTCCGAGCAGAGCCGTCCTTGGTTCTCGATGTCGCTGTCCACCTTGTCCTCGCCGCCGTCCAGCACCAGGAACAGGAACTTGCCATATTTGAAGGTGTAGTAGGGGCCGTGCTCCGGGAAGTCGAAATATTCAGAGATCCGCAGCGCGTCCCTGCCTCTGAACTCGTGGTTGCCGCGGGCCATGAAGAGAGGAGTCTGGTCGGCGAACAGGTCGCTGGCCGGCTTGAGGTAGTGCCGGACGATCTTCTCGCTGTAGGCCAGGTCGGAGGTCATGTCTCCGTTGAACAGAACGAAGTCGAACTCCTTGTTCTTCTCCTTGTCCGCGAACAATCTGCGCAGTAGCGAGTCCTGGGCGTGCACGTCGTTGACAACGGCGAACCTGACCTCGCTGTAATCCTCTTTGAGAGTGGTGGCCTTAGGCAGGTCAACCTTGTAGGCCGGCGCTCCGGAGCCTTTCCCGTAGACCGGATTGTAGTTGTTGTGGTAGTCCTGCACCGCCGTCATCATCACCCTGTAGCGGTAGCTGGTGCCGGGCTTAAGCCCGCCAACCGTCACCTTGTGGATCTTGCCGATAGGCTTCAGCCCGTGGCCGCGCATGTCGTAGTACTTCGGCCTGTCCTTGTAGTAGAAATTCTCCTCGTTGTCCGGAGCGATCTCCACCCACCCCACGGCATCTACATCCGTCATCCACATCACCGTGAAGCTGTCCGTGGTAACATTCTGAAGGTAAGGCCCGCACACAATCCTGGCAATGGCCGGTCCGTTCTGCGCCTCCGCCAAAAACGGCAGCACCGCCAGAACCGCAATCAAAAGGTACTTTCTCATATTCTTGAATATCACTGTTTATCGTCTGTTCGTCAGAGGCCCGGCCAAAGAAACCCGGCAAACCGTCCGTCCGTTTCGTTGAACACAAATTTACTTCGTTTTGCCGAAAAGGCAAAATCATTGGTGCGGTTCTTTCAATCCGCAATGGATGAGTCCACTTGAAAAAGTCGTTTTTGAAAAACATGTGCCTCGCAGATACTTCTGTAAGGGGTAAAAAGTGGCAAATGGCACTTTTTCAAGTGGGCTCATGGATCCAAATGTTCGAAATGACTATAATTCATTATTTTTGTGTTTGGTTCCGAGACTCTTCTATGTGGTTAAGGAACGATTATAATAACCAATAATGTATTGAATAGTTATGAACAGCATGCTGATGAGGGGCTTGATGATCGGCCTGACTGCGCTGTCAGGCAGTCTGGCTTTGTCGGCTCAGGTTGTGGTTTCTTCAGGATTTGAACAACTTGACAGATGGGCGTCCGAGTGCCTTGCCGAAAGGAGTATGACCCTTGGTTATCCAGGCAACAATGACATAAGACTGGAGGAGTTTTACCGCTGGTACACAGGAAAACCGGCTTTGATTCCATTAGCGTCAGCGGTCATAAATTCTTCGGCATCGACAGCCCTTGCGGACTCTTCATCACAACCCGCGACGTTTACGACAATCAGTCAACCTACGACATCTCTTATCTGAACGCCAACATGCGCATGATAAACTGCTCACGATCAGGAATCGAGCCACTCAAATTTTGGTGGCTTATGAAAACGGTCGGCGATGAAGGCTGGACAGAGCAGGCCGCGAGGATTTTTGAAAACACGCGATACCTTAAGTCTGAGCTTAAAAGGATAGGTTGGCCTTATTGGAACAATGAATATAGCAACACGGTCATATTCCGCCGTCCTTCCGCCAAAGTCGTAAGGAAATATAATCTCGCTTGCGGCGAGGACGCGGCGTTTGGCGGAAAGCTGTCGCATGTTGTCGTCATGCAGCATGTCACAAAGGATTCGATCGACAGGCTCATCGCCGATCTGCGGAACGAGACAATCTCGGATCTGTGACGTCAACCGCATTCCCGCACATCTGGTTCGTCTCAGCCGACGAAATCCTTTGGCAGGACACCGAACTGCCTGAAGAAGCATTTGGCGAAGTACGACGGGGTGTTGAAGCCTACCATGTAGCAGATCTCATTGACCTTGTACTTTTGCTCGGCCAGCAGGCTGGCGGCCTTGCGCAGACGCATCTCCTTGATGAAATTGTTAGGAGTCATGCCGCAGGCCTCCTTGGTACGCTCGAACAGGACGGAACGGCTCAGGTGCATCTGCTCCGCCAAGTCATCGACGGAGAAATCCATGTCGGTAAATCTCACAGACACTATCTCGCTGATTTGCTGAAGGAATTGCTCGTCGCCTTTACCCTGCACGGTGCTTCTTAACGGGGCGTACGGACGTTTGCTGAAACTGTCCCAGATTATTTTTCTCTTGTCGAGAATGCCGTTTATCCGTGTGATGAGATACTCGATCTCTACCGGCTTCTCCAGGAAGATGTCAGCTCCTTTCCCGATGCCGCTGACTTTCAGGCTGAGATTGTCGCTGCTTGAAAGGAGAATGACTGGAATATGACAGAAGCGCTCCTCGTTCCTTAATTCCCCACAGAGATCAATTCCCACGGCGGCGTCGCTGATGATCAGGTCTATCCGTTCCCCGTTGTCGAGTGTCTGTTTTGCTTTCTCCGCATTCTCCTCGGTGTGGATGTCCTGGTAGTGTCTGCTGAGGGCGAGAGACAGGAATTCTCTCATCTGGGCATCCGGATCGATGATCATGATGCTGATCTCCCTTCGTTTGACGGTGTTGGTGTCCTGCAGGACTGTGTCCGCCGCACTTTTTTTCGCAGTCTTCTCAATCTCTGCCGCTATATTCCGGTACTCTCCTTTCATCGGCATAGATACATCTCCCACGTCCGAGCGGAGGCTCTCTATGCTATTGTGCAGGAAATCAAGGATCTCGTGAGTGATGACGTGCAGTTTGTCGCTGCTGTTCTTGATGATCGCCGCATTTTTCCGCGCCCTGTCGGAGAGCCCCTTCTCTGCCAGGATCTCATCCACGGGGCCGTTGATGAGCATCACGGGGGTACGGATGCCCTTTGCGATGTCCGTGAACAGCTCCAGCTCTGTCTCCAAACGTACTCTATCCCTGTCGCGGCGTATCCTTTCAGCCTTGTTGGCTTTCCGTTCCTTTTGATAGTCCCAAAGAATCCGGGCGAAAAGCAGGACAAGTGACAGGAGGATGATGGAATATACTATGATGGCACCCGTGCTGTTGTAGAAATAGGGCTTGACTTTCACCACTGTAGGGATCTCCGCGCTCCAGACTCCGTCGTTGTTGCATCCGGAGACCAGGATCGTGTGCTCTCCTCTTTTAAGCCCGGTCAAGATGATCTCATTGCCTCTGTAGTCATATTCGTTCCACTCTCCATCATCGATTTTCCACTTGTACCTGTTCTTGTGCGGAGCAATGTAACTCAGGACAGAGAAAGTCAGCCTCAAGGGTTTATGACCCGTCCTTATGTGCATTTGCCCGGTTTTTCTGGCTTCGGCCAGAAGTCCTCTCGCCTCGGTCTCCGATTCACTGTAATCCACGTCGCTAAGGTAAAGTCTCGGGGCGATGCTGTTTGTCGGTATCTCGTCCGGTCTGAAATAATTGAATCCACCATTGGTGCCAAGGAAAACCACCCCGTCTGATGTAAGTACTCCTGAGTTGTAATTGAGGGCGTTGGCGCTCAGCCCGTCTCCGGTTCCAAATAATTTTGCTTTTTGCGTCTGTGTGTTGTATCGCACAAGTCCGGAGTTTGAACTGACCCAGAGGTTGTCGTTTTCTGAAATGATGTTGTAGACAGTCTGGTCGGAGGAGAGTATGTCCTTAGAGTTGATGGGCGTGATTATCCCCGTGTTTGTGTCATATCGGATCAGTCCGTTTCCTGCCGTACCTATCCAGATGATGTCCCGGACAATCTCTATCGCCAGAATCTTGTCAGGAATCACACCTTTGGTCGAAGGTTTGCCTATCGTGCCCGTCTTCGGGCTGTACTTCATCAGGCCGCTGCTTATGGATGCGATCCAGATGTTGCCTTGGATGTCCCCGCGGATGTCGATCACGTCACTGTTGAATCCGAGATCGAGGGTTTCCCGGAAATCATCACCTTCCTTGATCGTTATCCCGGTCTTGGTGCCTATCCATAATCTTCCGTTGATGTCCTTGAACAGTGCGTAGACACTGGCGTCTGTGCCATCCTTGTCACTGTTGAATTTCGGCCAATGCTTTGTCTCGCCGCTCTTCGTGTCCAGATAGTAAAGACCCTTGCTGTAGGTTCCGACCCATAGCCCGTCGCCGTCTTTCAGCAGGGCGTGGATGTTGAGATTCGGTATGTTCCTGTCCACGATTTTTTCCTTGCATATTTCTGAAGCCATGTCATAGAGAAACAGGCCGCCGTCATCTGTACCGATCCAAAGTTTTTTGCCCGGATCTTCGCAGAACTTGCTGATTACCCTGCCTTTCTTCCCAGTGGTGTCCGTCATGGAGAAGTTGAAAAGAGAGGAGCTTTTATTGGTATAGTTCACCCCACCGAAGTATGTCGCCACCCATATTCCACCCTCTTGATCCTTCACAATGTCGTAGATGAAGTTGTCGGTGATGCTTCTGTTGGTGTTTGGCTCGTAACGTATGTTCTCGCACCTGCCGGTTCTTGTGTCAAAGTTCACAATACCGTTGTCGCAGCCGTAGGAGATGATCCCCGGTTCCACTTCCGTGACAGTGTGAATCCTGCCGGTGTATAGCTTGCTTCCGTTGTCGGAAGTGAGCCTGTAGTTCGTGAATGACCCGCTGGTCTTGTCGTAGCGGAAAAGACCGTTTCCCCATCCTCCTATCCAGATGTTGCCCTGGTAGTCCTCGCACAGGCTGAAAGCGGCGTTGCCCTCGGCTTTCGCTCTCTCATCGTAGATGTGTATTCTGGAGAACATGTTCTTGTCGTCATCATAGAGATAGATATTCTGGCTGGCATTCGTACACCATGTTCTGCCTCTTCCGTCACATAGTACTGAAGTGATGTAGTCAGAATCTATTCCGAATTTGTTGTCCTTCCCTTTTGAGAACCGGATAAGCCTACCTGTCTCGATGTCGTAGCGAAGGAGGCCTTGTCCCAATGTCGCTATCCAGAGCCTGTTCTTCTTGTCCAAGTCCAGGCTTCGTACAAGTATGTTGCTGAGACTATTCATCTCTGCTTCCGGTAACGACTTAGGAGTCAGGATCTCCGTGAAGAGTTCCTCGTTCTTGTCGAAAGCGTAGAGGCCATTCTCCGTACCGATGTACAGAGTGCCGTTCATGTCTTCCTTCAAGGAGTAGATCGAGTTGTTTCCCAGCGACCTGGAATCGGACGGGGTGTTCCTCCAAGTCTTCAAGGTAGTGCCGTCGAACCTTGTGAGTCCGTCATTGGTGCCGAACCACATCAGCCCGTCCTTGTCTTGCAGAATTTTGAATATGGTGTTGGAACTCATGCCGTTTTCCATCCCATAGTGTATGAACTTGTGCTTCTGCGCGCTGGCCGGGAATGGGCAGAATGCAAGGAAAAGGGCGATAAAAGCGGTGGTGCGTTTTAAAGACATGTCGTACAAGTTTTATCCAAAAATAATATAAAAGTTCTATGTTTTTCACTTCTGTCGCCGTTAAAAAGCCCTAAATAGGATAAATTTTGTATAAATTAAGATAAACGAGCGGTCGGGATAGTCTCTTTCTGTCTACCTTTGACATGGCCATTGGGCGGATTAACAACACTATTATTGCAAACCATAAAAATCAGTCAGAATGAAAAATCTTAGTTTAAAGGTTTCGCTTCTTGTCTTGACATTACTGTTGGGGGCTGTGGCTTCTTTCGCACAGTCCGAGGCCGTTCTGTCAGGTGTCATCACGGACACAGGCGGGGAACCGCTCCCTGGCGCGAGTGTCACTTTGATGGAGACGAAAACACCTTTTGGTGTCGTAACTGACGTTGATGGTAAGTTTTCCATCACTGTTCCGGTCAACTCCACGGTCGAGGTCTCTTTCCTTGGCTTTGTCTCTCAGACCTTCCGTGTGAAGTCATCTCAGAAGATACATGTCTCTTTGGTGGAGGATGAGAATGTCCTTGACGACGTTGTCGTTGTCGGCTTCGGCACTCAGAAGAAGGAGTCCGTAGTGGGAGCTGTGGCGGCGATCAAGCCGAAGGAGCTGACGGCTCCGGTGCGTTCCCTTACCAACTCCATCGCCGGAAAGGTGGCGGGTATCATCGCCGTGCAGTCTTCCGGAGAGCCTGGCAAGGATGATGCCCAGTTCTGGATCAGAGGCATCTCCACATTCACCGGAAATCAGAACCCCCTTGTGCTGGTGGACGGCATCGAGCGCCCTATGAGCAACGTCGATCCTCTGGAGATCGAGTCGTTCTCCGTGCTGAAGGACGCTTCCGCCACCGCTGTCTATGGAGTTCGTGGAGCCAACGGAGTCATCCTCATCACGACGAGGCGGGGATTCGACGGCAAGGCCAAAGTTGACGCCCGCTATGAGCAGGGTTTCTCCTTTGCTACCAAGCGTCCGTCTTATATGAGAGCCTATGAGCGATCAGTCCTGTTCAACGAGGCCATAGACGCCAACCCTTCCGCCGCACAGTCCCTTAAATATTCCAACGAAGAGATTATCGCGATGCGCGACGGCACGGATCCGGAGTTGTATCCGGATGTGGATTGGCAGGATGTGCTCATGAGGAAGTATTCCATGAACGAGAAACTGAGTGTGAACATCTCGGGTGGTTCAAAATGGGTGAAGTACTTTTCCGCCATGTCGGTGTATAACCAAGAGGGACAGTACGCCGTGAACAACAGCGACTACCCTTGGGTTTCGACAAAGATCGGATCGTACGGAAAGAACATCAACTACATCCGTTATAACTTCCGTACCAATGTTGACATGGACATCACGAAATGGACAAGAGTCTCGCTGGGACTTCAAGGTAACGTGGCCAACAATGTCGAGCCGGCCGAAGGGTCGGACAACATCTATCTCTGGATCAACAACTGCGCCCCTAACGCATTCCCAGTCCTTTACAAGGATGGAAAGTTCCCGGGCAGGGATTCGCTCTACAATCCTTACATCCAGTTGACCCAGCGAGGCTACAAGACCACCACCACAAACGAGCTGCGTACCAATCTGTCAATCTCTCAGGACTTCTCTTTCTGGAGTTGGGCGAAAGGATTGTCGGCCATAGTCCGTTATGCCTATGACGCTGTCAACTATGATGTCGCCAAACGTTCCAGGGATCTTACTCTCTATGAGGCTCTCGGACGTGACGAGGCCGGAGACATCCAGTACAAGGTCATCGACGCCAACAAGCAACAGGAGTATCTGAACTATTCCTCGTCGGCCTCAGGCAACAGAAGCCAGTACTTCGAGGCTTCCCTCAACTACGACAGAGCCTTCGGCAAGCATGAGGTGGGAGGCTTGGCGCTTTACTACATGAAGGATTACAGGATCAACACGGCCAGCAGCTACATCTCCAGCCTTCCAAACCGCTCGCTCGGTATCGCCGGGCGCGTTACCTACGGCTATGACAAGAAATATCTCGCCGAGGTGAACATTGGTTTCAACGGCTCGGAGAACTTCCCTAAGGGGCAGAGGATGGGATTCTTCCCTGCTGTGGCCTTAGGTTGGGTCGTGTCCAACGAAGGATTCCTCAAGGACAACAGCGTCCTTACATGGCTCAAGCTAAGGGCTTCATACGGTCGTGTCGGTTCCGACCAGATTCGTTCAACCCGCTTTGCCTACCTCTCAACTCTGAAGGATGCTGACGGAACATCCGATTTCGGTCTCAACTTCAACAAGGGGATCGGCGGACTCGCCGAGGATCAGCTTGCGGCGCAGAACATCACGTGGGAGACCGCGTCCAAGTACAATGTGGGTCTTGAACTGGGTTTCTGGAACGCCTTCCGCGCCACGTTCGAAGGATTCTATGAGAAAAGAAGCAACATCTTCATCCAGCCGCAGGTGTCTGAGATAGCGGGTCTGCAGAATCCTGCCTATGCCAACACCGGTGTGATGGACAACCGTGGTTTCGAGGCGACCCTTGAGTACAACAAGGCTTTTGACAACGGAATGGTGTTCACCGCCCGCGGCAACTACACTTTCGCGCGGAATAAGTACATTGATGACGGTAAGGTCTACAAGAATCCTTGGCAGGATGTGCGTGGTACCCGTTACGGCGAGCGTAAGCTCTATGACGCCATGCATCTTTTCTCGAAAGAGGAGATTGACGCCCTTCCGGAGTACTACCGTCAGTTCTCTCTTACCAAAGAGCAGCTGCGTCCTGGAGACATCCGCTACCGTGATGTCAACGATGACGGTAAGATCACAGAGGATGACATGATCTGGACATCCTCTCCGTCCAGGCCGGAGCAGGTGCTTGGACTCGGAGCCTCTCTCTCATGGAAAGGTTTTGACTTCTCTTTCCTTATGCAGGGTGCTTTCGGGGCGACTACATATCTGACTTCCGGATGGTACTTCCAGCCTTTCCAGGCAGAGCGTGACCCTAAGCTTATGGGTAACCTCATAACCAAATTCCGCGACCGCTGGACAGAGGAGAACCCTGACCCGTATGCCTTCTCCCCGAGGCTCTACATGGGACAGAACGTCAACAATTACAAATCCTCCACATGGTGGGTGCGCAACAGTGACTACATGCGTCTGAAGAACCTTGAGTTCGGCTACACATTGCCACGCAAGGCTCTGGACAGGATGAGACTGGACAATCTCAGATTCTATGTGTCTGCTCAGAACCTCATGACTTTTAGCAAGTTCAAGAAAGAGTTCTGGGATCCTGAAGTGGGAGCGGACGCTTATCCTATTCAAGCTACCGTGTTCCTTGGCGTTAATTTAACATTCTAATAAAGAGAGTATTATGAGAAAATATATTCTTATGCTTTTAGTTCCGGTCCTGTTTGCCGGCTGCAACTTCCTTGACCAGGATCCAGAGGAGCTCAATACTCTGGAAAAGGTGTTCTCCTCGCGTAATGACACCCGCAAGTGGTTCGCCAGAATGTACTCTTCCGATTACTTCCCGCTTGAACTCTGGGGATCAGCCTACTATAACCACTACATGTTCGGAACTGACGATGCGAACAACGCTCTTGACTGGCATATTCCTCACGTTCTGAACGGTTCGGTCAGCCCGGAGACTCCAGTGACCTCGACTGACAAGTACTATTTCCAACTGTTCTATCAGGCCATCCGCCACTGCAACATATTCCTTGAGAATGTTGACAACTGCAAGGAACTTGATCCTGTCACAGAACTTCCGAGGATGAAGGCCGAGGCGCGTTTCATGCGGGCGATCTACCATTTCTGGATTCTTCGTGAATATGGCCCGATTCCGATAGTCGATAAGACGTTCATCTCCGAGAAACTTAGCAGGAGCAGCTATGACGAGTGCGTGGATTGGATCTGCGGCGAGATTGACGCGGCGATACCTTCAATGCTGGAGGAAAGGGTGGAGGATGACTATGGCTTCCCGACAAAAGGTGCGGCGATGGCCATGAAGGCAAGGATTCTTCTTTACGCGGCAAGCCCTCTTTTTAACGGCAACACCGTTTATGCCAACTGGAAGAACCATGACGGCAAGCAGTTGATCAGCCAGACCTACGACAACGAGAAATGGAAGAAGGCCGCCGACGCCGCCAAGGCGGTGATCGATCTTGGCAAGTACGAGCTTCTGGAGCCGAAGGCCGAGGATGGTAAGCCGCTCACTTTTGAGGATTATGTCAAGAACTATCAGAAGATAACCACAACCTGGAATAAAGAACTGATCTGGGCTCGTCCGCAGGCCACCTATTGGTGGACAATGCAGTGTCTGCCGGCTTGCTTCCATTCGTGGAATGCGCGTGACGCCGTGAGCCTCAATCTTGCCAATGATTATTTCATGGCGGACGGTAGCGAGGCCAGGCCGTTGAAAGAGTGGTTTGACAACAAGCAGTGGTCTTCCGAGGATGATGTGGAGCACGGTACGATCAAGAACACGTTCTGGATGTTTGTCGGCAGAGAGCCGAGGTTCTATGCCTCCACGCATTTCCCGAACCAGCGTCTTGACCGCTACACCCACCCTGACATGAGAAACCAGGACGGTTCCGGAGTGATGACCACAATCGAGTTCTGGAACAAAGGCAACGCCGGCAAAAGCCGCTCGACCGGAGATCATAACTCCACGGGTCTCTCTCCTCAGAAGAACATACCTCTGTCGGCCTATTCGGACAAAGGAAAGGGCGAGTGCATCTCCAGTCAGATACCGTTCCCGGTCATTCGTCTCGGAGAAATCTATCTTGACTACTGCGAGGCTATGAATGAATATGCCGGAGCGGCATCCCATTCAACGATACTTCCTTACCTGAACGAGATTCGCAAGAGAGCGGGGATTCCTGAATATAAAGGGACTTACACCAAAGAACAGATGAGACATATGCTCATGAAGGAGCGCCGTGTCGAACTGGCATGGGAGTGCCACCGTTACTTTGACGTGCGCCGTTGGTTCATAGCGCATGGGGATAATGGTGTCCTCAACACCCCGGTCTATGGCTTCAACGTCGCCGAGGGAGAGAATGCGACCGACCCTAAGTTCTTCACGATGACTGAAGGAATGCCGCGAATCTTCCGTATGGAGCACTATCTGGCACCGATCAAGGCTTCGGAAGTGGCGTACAACACCAATCTGGTGCAGGCTCCGTTCTATTAGTGGCCGCCCTTAGTGAGGTGGCTTGCCGGGCGCGGCCACCTCTGTGGGTTTGAGTAACGTATTAACCAAGATTATTAACATCACAGAAATGAAAAATATTATATCATCCATATTGCTGCTCGCTGGAGTGACAGTCGCTTCCTGTACGGTCGAACTGCCAAGGCCGGATGTCGTTCCTGACCCGGCATTCTCCTTGTCCGGCCTGCAGAAGACAGCCACGATAAGTTCGTATGAGACTACGGATGTGACCGTTACCGTAGAACGTACATATGGCGTGTCAAAGGAGCTTATGCTGAATCTTTCCGTGGATGGGGCGGAAATTGATTCATACAACGAGATTTACTCCACAGGTTTCAGACAGATGGATTCCAAGTATTACACTATGCCTGAATCCGTTACATTCGCGCCTAACACCCAGAAGGCGGAATTTGTCGTAACGATCAAGACCGCCGAGCTTGTGAGGGACAACGGAAAGGGGGCCGAGAATCTTCTTATTCCTGTAGTCCTCACGGGAGCCTCTATGGAGGTGGCCGATTTTGGTTCTATGGGATCGATACTCATAGGATTGACGACCTCTGAGCCTACAATCATTGTCGATGTGCCGGAGACTCCGGAAGTCTTGTCTTTCCTGTCCATAGATCCGCTTGACCAGACTGTGACAATTAAGGCCGGTACCAATTTCAATAACCTTGACACCAAGAGAGTGAGTATCAAGATTGCCGATGACAAAGTGGCTGAATTCAATGCCGCCAACGGAACCTCGTATGAACCAATCCCTTCGTCATGCTACAAGGTCTCCGACGGCACATTCAATCCGGAACAGATGACCTTTGAGGATGTCATCTCATTCAGCAGCAAAGGAATGGCAGAAGGCAAGGAATATCTTTGCCCTATTGTACTTGAACAGACAGGTGGCTATGTGGTGGAGCAATCCTCCCCGGTCTACGTGATCGCCAGTCTGACATCCCTTAGGGCATGGACTCCGGAGGCCGTGGGCAAGCAGGTTCTTCCGTCCTACCGGAAAGGAAGTGTCACGATCCAGATGAACGCCCCGCTGTCCAACGACCTTCAGGTTTCGTTTAAGTATGATCCGGAGGCTGTGAGCGCCTACAATGCCGCCAACGGCACGTCTTACAAGACATTTGATGTCTCCAAGGTGTCGGTCGGCGAGGCGAGCATCAAGGCGGCGTCCAAAAAGGCTACAGTTGAATTCGCGGTAGATGCATCCGCTATGCCGTATGACGGAGAGGACGCCTATATGGTGGCGCTGACGGTTGATCAGGACAAATTCCCTAAAGGAACATTGTTTGACGAAGGCAGGCAGACTGTGTTCTTTGAGGTCGTGAAGACGATCACCGGAGACTATGTCAAGACTGTCGAAGGTGTCCAGTGGGAGTTCAACCTGACTGTCGGAGAGGATGCGACTTTTGTGGCGGCAAACAAAGGCGGTGGCGAGACGACCCAGAAAGTTACAGCGTTCACCGAGAATGAGACCGGCTATAACTCTTTCTCCAACAGAATCGACTTCACTGCCGGTTCTGCTCATGAAGGAGTTCCGCAGAGATATTACATAATCTACGGCGGAAAATGGAAGGATGGTGTCATCCTGTTTGACCTCAGCGAGGAACCGGACAAGGACGGATTCTACAGGATGGTCAATGTGAGTGACCGAAGGACGGACGATGACTGGATCTGGAACAAGTCCAGATTCAACCCGGCTGACGGAAGCTGGGACCTTCAGATGGCGGTCTTTGGTTATTGGAACACCCGTAAGCTTTTCTGTAGGCTGACCCGATAGGGTTGGTCGATATGGCGACGGGCGTTACTTCGCCCGTTGCCTTTATGATTCAACAGGCGGTAAAAGATAAGTCGCCGCTGAGTTCGCGAAGATTGATAAGACTAAGAGACATGAGACTATATTCCCTGTTATCATCGTTATTGCTGGCCACTTTTGTGGCCGTTTCGTGTTCGGGTAAGGATGAACCTATGATTGATTTTCCGGATGACCCGAATCCCGATAATCCCGCTACTGGACAGTATCTTTCTGGCATCATATTTAATCAGAACTTCGAGGATGACATCAACTTGACAAAGAACAGTGATGTCCCCGAGGATGGAAAATGGTACTATGTCGGAGGATGGCGCGAATCTGGCGCAAAAGTTTCTCAGATAGACGGCTACGGCTACAAGGACAGCCGTTGTCTTTGCATAGCGGCTCTTGACCATACGGTCGATGTGGCTGTGGTGCAGAGAATCAAGGTGGTTCCGGGGAAGAATTACAAGGTGTCCGTCAAGATCAAGACAAGCGGAGTCAGCGGAGCCAATCCGGAGTCAGGAGCCTGTATATCCCTGAATTCCGCCTGGTCCTTGAAGTCCAAACGAGTCTATGGCACAACGGATTGGACTACCGTGAGTTTGGAGTTGGAACCCGAGACTGACTATCTGGAGATAGCGTTGAGGCTGGGCGCCAACTGTGACGACGCGCGTGGCGTAGCCTATTTCGACAATGTGTCAATCTCCTATAACAATGATCTGTATGTTCAGGAGAGTGAGCATCTTGTCTTGATGTGTGACAAGAAATACATCGCTATCTCTGAATCAATGATAGGAGAGTGGCTTTCAAAGCTGGACAAGGTCTATGAGGCTTATGTGGAGCTTTTTTCCGGAAGAAAACCGTATGGCGGGAATAAGATAAGAATCCGTTCAGGTTCCATCAACGCTTGGGCATATGCCGGCAATCCTATCCAATGGAACGAGAATTATATTACCGAGACGCTGATGTCCGTGAAGGAAGGGGATTGGTGCTTCGGGCTCATGCACGAGCTCGGCCATGATTTCGCTCCGGGACACTTCACGGAATTCAGCGCCACCTGCGCTTTTGACTTCAATGAGGAGGTAATGGCGAACTGGAGGATGTACTATGCCTTGGAAAAACTTGACGGAGTGGTCTTCAACAATGACAAGATCTATCACGGCAAGGAGGTTGTTGCCCTCTATAGATCGGACACGCCCAACTCCTATGACAATATCATAAAGGCCGGCAGGTGCGAGGAGATGGGCAATGGCCTTACCTATTGTCTATGGCGTATCCGTGACGCCTACGGATGGCAAGTGTGGATAGACACGTGGGACGAGATCTACAGGACAAGGATTAACTCGGTTATGGAAAGCTCGATGAATCAATGGCAGAAATTCGATTACCTGCTTACGATACTCAGCAAGCACACTCCTGACGGACAGGATGTACGGGAGACATTCCCTGACGGCGAACTTGATCTTATTAAGAAATATCTTTCAACACAGAAATAGTATCAGATGAGAATCCCGTTATTAGCGGCGGCGATCATGCTGCCCATGGCAACCGCAGTACTGGCCTGCGGGGAGAAGAAGGCCTGTTCCTATGAAGAGAATTTCAGCACGGATGTTCTGGGGGACGGCAGCTGGACGTTAGTGCTTGACGGTGAGGTTCCCGAGGGAGCCGCTGCATTTTGGAGACAGGAGGAAGGAATGGATGGCGGAGGATGTGTCTTCATCTCTTCTCCGGAACGAGCACAGGTGAGTGTCTGTCATGATGTTGAAGGACTTGATCCAGAGAGAATCTATCGCGTGTCTGCATTCCTCAAGACTTCTGGAGTGTCTGAAGGCCGTGGGGCGGTGTTGACAGTGGAGACTGAGAACACTGATCAGGAATGGAACGCTTCCGAATTCTGTTATGGCGACAGCGACTGGAAGAAAGTCTATGTGGATTTTGTGCCGGCCGCCACAGGCAAGGCTCAGATCAGATGCCGTCTTGGAGACCACGAAGGCACGTACAATGGAGGTACGGCTCACGGCAAGGTTTGGTGGGACTGCATTAGTTTGAGAGAGATCCTGCCGGAGGAGCTTTGCATCCGTGAGGGCAAGCATATTCGTCTGGCGCTCGACACCGACAAAGTCTGCGTGAGCGATTCCACTTTGGACAGTTGGCTGGCCAATCTTGACTCGGTCTACGAAAGTTACTCAAGGCTGGTCGGAGGCACTCCTTTCAACGGTTCCAGGATCACCATCCTGACCACACCGGGAGTTGAGGCGGGCTATTGGGCGTTGGCAGGTAATCCGATCCTGTGGAACAACCATGTCGGCATTGACAAGTCATTGCTGTCCACCAGAGATAATGGCGACTGGAATTTCGGTGTGATGCATGAGATCGGTCATACTTTTTCCGGATACTGTCGTCCCGACGGCTCAAGAACCAATTCCACATGGAACTGGAACGACGAGATATTCGCTAATTTCAGGATGTCTTACGCTCTGGAGGACTGTGGCGGCAGGATGGGACAGCGCGGTGTTTTCTACACCGGAGCGGAGAATATGGACTACTACAAGATTGCCTACGATGAGACCATCGGAGCCGGTGTCGCGAAGAACAACGGTGATGCCTTGCACTACACTTTCATGAGAATTGCGAGAAAGTATGGTTGGAAGGTCTATGAGGAGGCATTCAGGCTGCTGTATGCGCTTGAAGAGGATGAAACGGCCATGCTGAAGACGGACTATGACAAATTCTGTTTTTTCCTGTCCTATGTCTCAAAGGCCGCCGGCGAGGATGTGTGCAAGACCTGCTACTCCCAGAAGGAACTTGAGTTGATAGAAGAATCATTGAAGTAGAAATGTTTACAAAATATATTAAGGCAAGTCTCGCTGTCCTTTCATTCCTTGTCGCCGTGTCTTGCGGGGTCAATGAATATTCTCTGGAATCCCCCGACGGAAGAACCTGCGTCAAGGTTCTCTCAGGAGAGAGGCTGGAATATTCAATCACACATGACGGCTCCGTACTCATCTCTCCGTCCGCGATGGAGATGGAGTTTGTCACCGAAGGAAAGGTTCTCGGGAGGGACTCCGGAAAGATGATGGTGCGTCGTCGCAGCGTCGAGGAGAGCGTGGAGGCCATGTTCTACAGACAAGCTGAGGTTTCGGGGAAATGCAACGAGGCTGTTCTGTCATTTGGCGGCTGGTCATTGGAGATCCGGGCCTACGACAGCGGTGTGGCTTGGAGATTTGTCACTGATGGCTGTTTCGCCTCGGATTCCGTGGTCGTGCGCGGAGAGACCGAAGAGTTCAACCTGCCGTCGGACAGGATGGTATGGCTGAGTTACTCAGTGGGGAAAGATCCCTATGCGAACGCTTTCCAGAATGCCTATACTCATCAGAGAGTCAGCGAATTCGGAACCGAGTCTTCTTTGGCTTTCCTTCCGGTGGCCATCGAGTGTGACAACGGGGTGAAGGCTGTGGTCTGCGAGTCTGATCTGAAATCCTATCCCGGGATGTTCCTAAAGGGAACGGAAGGCGGATTCAAGAGCGAGTTCGCCTGTCTGCCGGACAGTTGCTACATCCATCCCGCGCGTTGCCAGAAGAAGATTGCCGCAAGGAAGGATGTGATCGCGAAGACCTCCGCGCGAAGGACTTACCCGTGGCGGATTGTGGCGATTTCTGATGAAGACAAGGAACTGCCGGTCAATGACCTTGTCTATCTGTTGGCGGAGCCACGCGAAGGTGACCCGTCGGAGTGGGATTGGGTGAAGCCGGGTCTGTGTGCCTGGGAATGGTGGAACGACTGGGGGCTGACGGGAGTTGACTTCAAGCCGGGTGTCAACACCGAGACCTATTTCGCTTACATCGATTTCGCCGCCCGCCTCGGACTTCCCTACATTGTGATGGACGAAGGATGGTCGGCCAGGGATGACATCATGTCGCTGCGTGAAGGCATAGACCTTGATTTGGTCAGGGTGGTTGAATATGCCGCCTCGCGTGGAGTCGGAGTTTTTATCTGGGCGGTTGCTAATGTCTTGGATGATAAACTGGAAGAGGCTGCGGCCTACTATTCTGGAATCGGGGTGAAAGGATTCAAGGTCGATTTCTTTGACAGGGATGACCAAGAATGCGTTGACATGGTCTACCGCATCGTGGAAGCGCTGGCAAGGCACAAGCTGATGGTGGATCTTCATGGAATATACAAACCTACGGGTTTGAACAGGACGTACCCTAACGCTGTGAATTTTGAAGGTGTTTACGGATTGGAGGAGGTGAAATGGGCCTCTCCGAAGTCTGTAGAGTACGATGTCACATTCCCGTTCATCCGTCAGATCCAAGGTCCGTCAGACTACACGCAGGGTTCTTACCGGAACGCCACGGAGGAGTCATTCCGTATAGATTGGCACAATCCTATGAGCAAGGGAACCAGAGCCCGTCAGGTGGCGGCCTATGTCGTGTTCGACTCGCCTTTGGCGATGATGTGTGACTCCCCGTCACTTTATCTGTCGGATCTGCCATGCTCGGAATTCATCGCCTCATTGCCGACGGTGTTTGATCATACGGAAATCCTCGCCGGGGAGCTCGGCTCCTTCATCGTGACCGCAAGGGAGAAGGATGGTGCCTGGTACATCGGTGCCTTGACCGACTGGAATTCGCGCGAGATTGAAATCAGTCTGGATTTTCTTGATGCAGGGCGTGAATATTCATTGCGTTCCATTGAGGATTCCCCAGATTCTGATCTAAGTCCGGAAAAGTATGTCATCTCTGAAAACACCGTGGCCAGTGGAGACACACTTGCCGTTCCGCTTGCTCCGGGAGGTGGTGCCTGTTATGTTATGGCTCCTATTCGATGATTTTTGTTATTTTTGGTAAGCGTTAAAAAATAAGTTGAACTAAATTTGTGTCAGATTTAGTTCAAGTTATTTTTCAATGATCACTTGATGTCTGCATTAAAATTTTGAATGATATGAAAAGGTTTCTTATTGTGATGGAGGCGGTGTTGCTGACTGCTTTGTCCGTGTCTGCGAAAGTCTCTCTTCCATCGCTCGTCGGTGACAACATGGTTCTTCAGCGCAACACTTCCGTGAATGTCTGGGGAAAGGCCAAGGCCGGGGCAAAGGTCTCAGTGTCTGTGTCATGGAGCAAGGAAAGGTATCGTACCAAAGCTGATCCGGACGGGAATTGGCGTGTCAGGGTAGCGACCGCTGACGCCGGCGGCCCTCACACCATGACCATCTCCGACGGCGAGCCGGTCACCGTCCGGGGGATCATGCTCGGTGAGGTTTGGCTTTGCTGTGGGCAGTCCAACATGGAGATGCCGCTTTGCGGTTTCATGATGCAGCCGGTCGAAAATTATCCCGAGTACCTGATGGATGTCCCTACCGAGGCCTCCTTGATCAGGTTTTTCCAGGTTCCCCGGGTTCCGGCTGACGAACCGGCGGACACCTGCGGAGGAGAATGGCTTTTGCCTACCATGAGGAACGCGAGTCAGTTCAGCGCCTGCGGTTATTTCTTCGGCAGGGCGTTGTCCAAGGCTCTCGTAGGTGTACCGGTGGGTCTGATCTCCTCGAACTGGGGAGGCACACGCATCGAATGCTGGATGAGCGATGAGGCAATCCTCTCCACCGAGGGGATCAACCATGAGTTCGCCCTCTCCGGAGAAGGGGTCACCAGTGAGCCCCACAGGCTGTTCAACTCGATGATCTGGCCTCTGCGCCATTACACGGCCAAGGGATGGATCTGGTACCAAGGGGAGTCGAACAGGATCAACTGGTTTGACTATAGGAATCTTATGGTTTCCATGGTTGACTTGTGGAGGAATATCTGGGAGGATGAGGAAATGCCGTTCTATTTCGTTCAGCTTGCCCCTTACCCCTACAACGGCGAGGGACTGCGCTCTCTGCCTCTGGTCGTGGAGGCACAGTACCAGGCAATGGCTCAAATCCCTCATAGCGGCATTGCCGCAACGACAGACATCGGCAGCCGTACTTGCATACATCCTCGGAAGAAGATGGAGGTGGGCACCAGGCTTGCATGGCTCGCGCTCCGTAACGACTATGGTGTCGATGGAGTGCCGCTTCCTGCTCCGACCTACAAGTCGATGGAGAAGGAGTACAACGATTACTACAAGTGCAACCAGCTTGTCCTGAGTTTCAACAATCTTTCCGGACAGAATGAGTTCAATGAGTCCGACAGCATTCTCGGTTTCGCCTCGGACGGCTACTACACTCCGGGAGGCTTTGAGATCGCCGGGGCGGACAAGGTCTGGCATAAGGCCAAAGTCAACTTCCGCTGGTGGCAGAATAAGATTGAAGTCTGGTCAGAAGATGTCCCCGAGCCTGTAGCCGCTCGCTATGCTTTCAGAAACTATCCCGAGGACGCAAACGTGATGACAACCTCCGGTCAGCCTTTCGCTCCGTTCAGAACGGATGACTGGGAAGTCAAAGATGTGGGAATAATAAAATAAAAACGTGATGAAAAGGATTCTGTGGGCCATTCTGGCGCTGGTAACGAGCGCCAATGCGGCATATTCGCAGACGTGCTGGACAATCGGAACGGACGGTTCTATAGAGCTGAATCCCGAAAGGATCGTCCTGCCATATTCCGACCACATCGAGATGAGCGGGGAACAGGTTTCCTGCGTCCTTCGATGGATGGTTGACGAAAAAGGCCTGTTCGGCCAGGAAAGATCGTTGGTTTTCCCGATGCTTCGCCGTGTCCCTAATGACACGCACGCCAGCCTGCTTTACAGGATGGGTACGGACGTCATGTCGCTGGTCGGGATCAATTCTCTTGTGCCGAAACAGCTGTCGACAAAAAAAGTGTCCATTGACGGAGGCCTGTCAGTGATCAGTGAATATGGTGTCGGCAAGGCGAATGTCGGAGGAGCCAGAGGAGACAATCCGAAGCCGGTCGCCGAAGTCAGGACAACGGTGTTTCCAAGCAAGGTCCATCCGATGCTCTGCGAGATCTACAGCATAAGGAATATCTCCGCCAGTCCGCTGGTGCTAAATGTCCCGAAGTTCAGCCAGGAAGCGAAGACCCTGGCCGACAAGGGAGTGGACGGCAGCTATGTGATCCGGGCAGACATATTTGGAAGTGGAACCTATGTTCTTGAGCCTTGGCAGGAGATCGGATTTCAAGTGGCTTTCCAAGCCTACCGGGAAAAAGGAGGAAGCATGATTGTTCCGGACTTTGATGCGGAATATTCCGCCAGGATGTCCTTCATCCGCGACGCCATCGATTCGTCCCTGATTCTGGAAACACCTGACACTGTGATCAACACAGAGTTTAGATTCGCCAAGATCAGAGCCTCGGAAAGCATTTACAGGACAAAGGGAGGCCTTATGCACGGTCCCGGCGGAGAGTCCTACTATGCCGCGCTTTGGTGCAATGACGAATGTGAATATGTCAATCCGTTCTATCCTTTCCTTGGCTATGCGGTCGGCAACGAATCTGCGTTCAACTGTTACCGGCTTTATTCAGGATTCATGAATGATGATTTCAAACCGGTTCCAAGCTCGATAATTGCCGAGGGAACGGACATCTGGGACGGAGCAGGTGACAGGGGGGATGCGGCCATGATAGCGCATGGGCTGTCAAGGTATCTTCTGGCGAGAGGAGACAAGAACGAGGCGGAGCAGCTCTGGCCGTTCTTGAAATGGTGTCTGGAGTATTGCCACCGGAAACTCAACGCTGCCGGAGTTCCGGAATCAGACTCGGATGAGCTTGAGGGCCGCTTCCCTGCCGGAGACGCCAATCTTTCGACGGCCTGCCTCTACTACGACGGGCTGGTGTCCGCCGCATACCTTGCCCCTTTGCTGGGGGAGACTTCCTCCGTGACAAGGCTGTACCGAAAGCGGGCGGCGCGATTGCGAGAATCAATAGGTCGCTATTTCTCAGCCAACGTAAGCGGCTATGAGACATACCGTTACTACGAAGGAAACGACTTGCTGAGGTCCTGGATTTGTCTGCCATTGTGTTTCGGGATTGACGACAGGGCTGAAGGCACGCTTGCCGCTTTGTTCTCATCCGAGATGATGACGGAGGATGGCATTCTTACCCAGCAGGGCAGCACAACCTTCTGGGACAGGTCAACGCTCTATGCGCTTAGAGGGGCTTTCGCCGCTGGTCATGCGGATGCGGCTCTCTCGCAACTCCACAATTATTCGGAGCGCCGCCTTCTCGGAACCCACGTCCCGTATCCGGTCGAGGCCTACCCTGAAGGGTCGCAGCGGCATCTGTCGGGTGAGAGCGCACTCTATTGCAGGGTTATCACCGAAGGTCTTTTCGGAATAAGGCCTTCCGGATTCGACTCATTCAATCTTAAGATCCGGATGCCGTCCGATTGGGATGAGATGGCGTTGAATCACGTAAAAGCATTCGGTAAAGACTTCGACATCAAGGTTAAAAGGCTTGATGGACAGAGACTCAGGATCGGAATCAGTTGTGATGGAAGACTCCGTGAGTATTCAGTAAAATCAGGAAAGGAAATCAAGAATATATCGCTTAGGTAATGACACAAAGAATTCAAATAATGATGGCGGCGTTTGTCTGCGTCGCCGCGTCATGCTCTATGGAGCCGGCAGGCAAGACAGTCTTTCTCAAGGATTATCTGACGGAGGAGATGGTTCAGAACGATGTGGAGCCGGCCATAAGAAAGGCTTTGGAGGATTGTCTGAAAAGCAAAGGAAGCACCCTTGTGCTGCCTGGAGGCACTCTTCCTGTCAAACCGGACTACTGCTATGGCAAGTTTCAGAAAATCAGCAACAACGACCCGAGTGACAAGCGAATAGCATTTGACATCGTCGGAGCCGACGGCCTTAGAATAGAAGGCAACGGCACGACATTGCTGTTCACCGGATTCATCTCGCCGTTCAATGTCGAGGATTCCAGAAATGTGTCGGTCAGCGGTCTTGACATTGATTACACAAGAACATTCCATTCCGAAGGTCTGATAACGGGTTCGGGCAAGGATTGGGTCAAGGTCAAGTTCCCGGATGACTATAGGATAAGCCTTGAGAGCGGGATCATCGTGTTTAGGGATGAGTTCCGCAATAAGTACCCTTATGGCAATCTTCTGGAGTTTGACACGGAGAAAAAAGAAGTCGCTCATTATGTCAGGGACTATTGGGTGTGGGGTCCGGGACTTCAGGCCGAGGCTCTTCCTGACGGAGACTACAAAGTTTATGAGAAAGACATCAGGGTAACCACGGGCAACACCCTCGTTTTCGGCGCCGCGGCCAGACTGAACCCCGCGTTCACGCTTGAAAGATGCGACGGGTTCACCTTGAAGGATGTGAACATCTGGCACTGCGGAGGAATGGGCGTTATTGCCCAAAGATCCAAAGATCTTGAACTCAACAATGTCAATGTCGTTCCATCTCCGGGCAAGGGCAGGATGATAAGCATCACAGCCGACGCAACCCATTTCGTGAACTGCAAGGGCTTCATCAGAATGATCGGATGCACGTTCATGAACCAGAAGGACGATGCCACCAACATTCATGGATGGTATGCGGTGGCTCGTCGGAAAGTCTCGGACAACCAGTTGCTTCTGTGGTCGAACTATGGGAAGGATTTCACCGAGGTTGGAATGGATATGGAGTTTGTCAGCCACAACACGATGATGACGTACGACACATTGAAAGTCAAGGAGGTCTATAAGTTCAACGATGACTATTCCGTCGTGACTTTCGAGGAGCCGATACCGGAGGGGTTTGAGGAGAGGGATGTGCTTGCCGACGCGTCTGTGAAGCCTGAGGTGCTGATCAAAGGCTGTTCTTTCGGCAACAACAGGGCAAGAGGTCTTCTGATCGGATCAAAAGGCAAGGTCGTCATTGAGGACAACTATTTCCATGTTCCCGGTGCCGCGATCCTTTTCGAGGGCGACGGCAATTACTGGTACGAGCAGTCAGGTGTCAAGGATGTGACCATCAGAGGCAATGTCTTCGAGAACTGTCTTCATGGCTGCAAGGGATGGGGGAGCGCCTGCATCGCGGTAGGCAGCGGAATCCCGCAGAAGGAAGCAAGCCGCTACCATAGCAACATCACGATTGAGGACAACACCTTCAAGACCTTTGATCCAAGAATATTGAACCTCTACTGCGTGGACGGTGTCACCTACAGGGACAACAAGGTGACTCTCAACAAGGATTATGAATATGATCCGCAAGGTGAGCCTTTCACGTTCGAAAACTGCGACAATGTCAGTGTCGATGCGAAGTGACGATCGTGGCAGATAACTCCTTTATAATCAAGGAAAAACGCTATGTCCTGGTGCGATGTCTCCCACTAGGGCATAGTTTATTATCTTGATATTCAGTAATTTAGATGCCACGCTTTTTTCCCTATTTCTCGCCGGTGTACATCCGGCAGATGCCGAGGGTGAAGGCTTTGTGGGTGACGGCGCGGAAGCCGGCCTCGCGCATCGTGGCCATGAACTCCTTCTTGCCGGGGAAGGCGGCGACGGAGGCGGGGAGGTAGGCGTAGGCGGCCTTGTCACCGGAGACCTTGCCGCCGACCTTCGGGAGGATGTGCAGGAAATAGAGGTCGTAGAACCAGCGGATTATCTTGTTCTCTGGGCGGGAGAGCTCAAGGATCACGAGGCGGCCGCCGGGTTTGAGGACGCGCAGCATCTCCCTTAGGCCTTTCGGTCTGTCCTCGAAGTTCCTGATTCCGAAGGCTATGGTGACCCGGTCGAAGGTGTTGTCCGGGAACCGCAGGTTCTCGCCGTCTCCTTCCTCGATGCTTATCATCTCAGTCAGGCCGGCTTTGCCGACCTTCTCACGCATCACGGCCAGCATACCCTCCGACAGATCCACGCCGGTCACGTGTCCCTTGGTCATTAAGTCCGATCTCCCGGAATCTCCGGTCACAAAACCTGTCGATGTGACCTGTGCCTCGACTGGTACTTTGGCTGGAGCCTTAACATGTGCTTCAATAGGAGTCCCGACTCGTTTGTGAGACCTGCTCAAAGCCTTGGCGATGGCGATCGAGAAATCGCCCGTTCCGCAGGCCAGATCCAGGACACGGGCCGGGGCCGGAGCGTCCACGATCTGTTTCAGGGCCTTCTTGCGCCAGATCTTGTCCACGTCCAGTGAAAGTATGTGATTCAGAGCGTCATAGTCGCCAGCGATGCTGTCGAACATATTCCTGACTTTTGTCTTTGTCGGCATATTCCTAAAAAATTAAAAATCCCGCTCCGGCGAGGATGGAGAGGAAGAAAGTTGAGATCACGAGCATCGGCAGCATCGGGTCGAGAGCACGCTCGCTCCGGGTCCATACACCTTGCAAGTGCTTGATGTACAATGGAAGAGTGATGATGAATATGTAATGTCCCGGCGCGAAATCATAGACCGCGCAAAACACCAGTATCAAGGCCCAGCCCAATGTGACCAGGATGGTCTGGTATATTCTCGCCCCCTTCATCCCGAGCTTGATGGCCACGGTCACACGATTCACCGCATCCGTCTTCATGTCTCTTATGTTGTTGACATTAAGCACACCGACACTGAAGCATCCGATGGCGGAGGCAGGCAGTAGCATAATCAGTGGCGGCAGTTCCCGAGCCGCGACATAATACCCACCGAGCACCGACACAAGGCCAAAGAATATGAACACGGACATATCCCCCAACCCTCTGTACCCGTAAGGATTCTTTCCGAGCGTGTACTTCATCGCACCCACAATCGCCGCCGCGCCAAGCACTTCCAGATAGATTGACTCAGTTTTGAATATGCTCCTGAAGGAAACACTTATCATCGCCAGACCGGAGACGATGCAAAGGACGATGAATATTCCGATGAGCTTTTTGATGTCTCCTACGGTCATATCTCCGCTGCCGAGGGCGTACTGGGGGCCTTGACGGTCAGCAGAGTCGGTGCCGTTCAAGGTGTCGCCGAGCTCATTGGACAGATTTGAGAGGATCTGCAGACATACCGTTGTCAGGAAGATCAGCGCGGCTGTCCACGGACTGACATCTGCCTTGTCCGCTGCGAGCGTCACTCCGAGGATCACTCCGGACAAGGACAGCGGAAGTGTCCTCAGTCTCATTGATTTTATGCTGGCTTTCAGCGTCATATTCAATAATTATTTGATTCTGTATAACAAAGGTACTCATATTCTCGAAAATATTCATAACTTTACATTTGTTGCGGAAAAGCGGCTCGCTTGTGTGGTGTCGCTTCGAGGCGGGAAAGGTTGAACATTAATAATCATGAATATGAGACGTAAATCATTCATTCTGGCGGCTTTCGCTGCCATCGCCGCGGTAGCTTGCGGCCCTAAGGTTTCTGACAAGACAGCCATCGAAGGTGCTTTCGAGGGCAATGCTCCTGAAGAGGTAAGCATCAAGATTTCCGATCTTGGAATTGACACCACCCTCACTGTGACGGACGGGAAGTTCGCCGTTGTGCTTCCTGCATCCAAGACCGTGCTCGCCACGCTGACCGGGGAAGGAGTAAGAGCCAGATTCATTTCTGACGGTACTCCGTTGACGGTCACTGTCAAGGAAGACGGTACTTGCGAGATCGCTTCCAAGACTCCGTCTGTCTCTGTACAGGAGAAGTACAAAGCCTACGCTGACGCGATGGCTCAGTTCGAGAAGGATGCCAGAGCCAGACTTGAGGAACTTGGCGACGAGGCCGAGGATTCCGTCAAGGAACAGGTTTATAATGACTATGAGGCTGCCGTAAAGGAATGCAATGACAAGGCTTTCGATGCCAATAAGGACAACATCATTGGAGCTATGGTGCTCAGTACCCTTCAGTACGACCTTACTCCGGCTCAGGTGGACTCGATGCTTAACCTGCTCGATCCATCCCTTTCCGAGATTCCTGTGGTGTCAAAGATGAAGAAAGCTATCGATGCAAAAAAGGCAACCGCCGAGGGGGCGATGTTCACCGACTTCGACATCGACGGCGTTAAGCTTTCCGACTATGTAGGTAAGGGCAAGTACGTCCTCGTTGACTTCTGGGCATCTTGGTGCGGCCCTTGCAAGAGGGAGATCCCTAACATCAAGAAGGTCTATGACAAGTACGTCGGTGACGATTTCGATGTGCTCAGCGTCGCTGTTTGGGATCAGCCTCAGGCATCCGTGGACACCGCCAAGGCTTATGGCGTGAACTGGAACGAGATCATCAACGCGCAGGCTGTTCCTACCGATCTCTACGGCATCCAGGGCATTCCTCACATCATCCTTTTCGGACCTGACGGAACCATCGTCAAGAGGGATCTCCGCGGTGAAGGCATTGAGGAGGAGGTCGCCAAGTACGTGACCGCCAAGAAGTAATATTCAAACGCTTTGAGCGAGAAGGGTCTTACGGTCAGGGAGAAAATCGCCCTGTTTCCACATTCCCCGGGGGTCTATCGTTACTACGATGCCTCGGGGAAGGTGATTTATGTGGGCAAGGCCAAGGATCTGCACAAGAGGGTGGCGCAGTACTTCGTGCCTCCGGAGAGGCTGAACGTGAAGACCAGGATTCTGGTCTCGAAGATCGCCGACGCGCAGTTCTCCGTTGTGGACTCCGAGGCCGACGCGCTGCTGCTGGAGAACAATCTCATCAAGCAGTACAAGCCTCGCTACAACATCCTGCTGAAGGACTCCAAGACCTATCCGTGGATCGTCATCACGAACGACGACTTCCCGAAGGTCTTTCTCACCCGCCGCGTGGACAGGAAAAACGGAACCTATTTCGGGCCGTACAGTTCGGTCTCGCACGCCAACTACCTTCTGGAGTTCTTCCGGAAGAACTACCCGCTGCGCTCCTGCAACCTGAAAATCACCGGCGACGCGATCCTCCGGGGCAAATTCCGCCCGTGCCTGGACTTCCACATCGGACGCTGCAAAGGCTGCTGTGTGGGCGCGGTCAGCAAGGAGGAATATTCATCCTACATCACCGAGATCACCCGTCTGCTGAAAGGCGGCGTGAATGAGATAATCCGTGAATATGAGGCCGAGATGAAGCGTGCGGCCGCGGAGCTCCGTTTCGAGGAGGCGCAGGTCTGTAAAAACAGGATAGAGTCCTTGAAGAAGCACTATTCACATTCGATAATATCCTCTGTCGCAGATACTTCCTGTGATGTGTTCTCTCTGGTTTTCGATGGCCAGGAGGCTTTCGGAAACTTCCTGCGTGTTCGTGGCGGATCTGTCATCCAGTCGTTGAACCTGGGCTTCAAGATGAACATCGAGGAGGAGCAGGCATCTGTACTCAGCACGTTCATCGCCGAGATAGAATCCAAGTTCGGTGCATTGGCGAAAGAGGTCATCGTGCCGTTCAAGCCGGATGTGGAGATAGACGGCATCGACTTCCGCATCCCGGCGCGCGGCGACAAACTTTCCCTTCTCGAACTGAGCGTCAAGAATGCCAAGGAATATCTTTTCAACTCCATCAAGCAGAGGGAGCACACCGATCCTGACGAATATCGCAGGATGGTTCTTGAGGACTTGCGCAAGGCCTTGGGAATGAAGGAGCTTCCGACCCACATCGAGTGCTTCGACAACTCCAACATCCAGGGAACCAATCCGGTGGCTTCCTGTGTGGTTTTCCGTGACGGAGTGCCGTCCAAGAAGGATTACCGTAAGTTCAAGATCAAGACGGTCATCGGGGCCAATGACTTCGCTTCGATGAAGGAGGTGGTCAACCGCCGTTACTCCCGGATGCTCGTGGAGGCTCCGGACGACCTGCCGCAGCTGGTGGTGATCGATGGCGGAGAAGGCCAGCTGGAGTTCGCCCGCCAGGCTCTGGCCGAACTCGGACTGATGGACAGGCTGATGGTCATCGGCCTTGCCAAGCGTATGGAACTTGTGATCAGGGTGAACGATCCTTATCCTCTGTTTCTGGACCGTAACTCGCAGGCTCTTAAAGTCTTGATGCACATTCGTGATGAGGCTCACCGCTTCGGCATCACATTCCACCGCAGCCTCAGGAGCAAAGCCCAGATCCAGAGTGCTTTAAGGGATATCAAAGGTGTCGGTGAGCAGACCGAGAAGCGTCTTCTGATGCACTACGGCTCTGTCGCCCGCATCGCCGCCGCCCCCCTCGAAGACCTCTCCAAACTCGTCTCCCCGGCCCTCGCCGCCGAGATTCTCAAGGCACTTGACCAGTCTTGACCCAATACATTGAACCGTCTGCGACACACGCGTGATCTTCGCGCGTGATTCGCCCCCTTCTTGCACACCACCTTGCTCCTTGTGAACACCTCGTGAGCCAGATCAGCCTTTTTGCTCACAACAAGGCCTTTATGGGGGCCTTCGTGAGCGGAAGAGCCTGATCTGTGCACGGAACACTTTTCTACTTCTCGGCGCGAATTTTCCGTGCTACTTTTCGCGTCTGCTACAAAATTTTTTCTTTTTATGGAATAAATGCGTTACTGGCTTCCATATTTTTCGGAATAAATGTATATTTGCCTATGTAAAATTTCGGAATAAATGTGTGAGATATGCTTGATCGTAAGATTTCCAAACAAATAGAAAACTATCTAAAGTCCGGCGGCGATAAAATGCTTGTTGTCGATGGTGCAAGACAAATCGGGAAGTCTTTCATTATCCGTGAGATCGGAAGCCGGTTGTTCCCGAACTTCATTGAGATTAACATGGAGAAAGACAAGCAGGGTGACAGGCTGTTTGCGGAAGCCAAGACAACGGAGAATTTCTATCTTGCGTTGAGTGCTGTTGCAGGGGATAGGATGTCCGACAAGAAATCAACGCTCGTGTTCATCGATGAGATCCAGGCCTATGACCACCTGCTTACCTTGGTTAAGTTTCTTATGGAAGATGGGCGCTTTACCTACATAGCAAGCGGATCTCTGCTCGGGGTCACATTGAAGAAGACACAATCCATCCCGATAGGAAGCATAACTCCTTTGCATATGTATCCTCTTGATTTCGAGGAATTTCTTTGGGCCAACGGTGTAGGGCGACTCGTTATAGAAGACTTGCGTCGGTGCTTTGAAGAGAGGGTCTCGCCTAACGAATCCATACACAGGAAAATGTTGGATCTGTTCAGGAAGTATCTTCTTGTGGGCGGTCTTCCTGATGCTGTGAATACTTATGTGAAGGAGCATAACATCGTCAAAGTGCGCGATGTGCACAGGGAAATTCTGGAACTCTACGGTCTTGACGCTTCAAAATACGAAAAGGAGTCATCGCGTAAGCTTAAGATTCTACGAATATATGAAATGATTCCGTCAAATCTTGAAAACAAGAAGAAGCGTGTCAAGGTCAAGGACATCGAAGGAAAAAAAGGTAAACGAACCAGTGACTATCAGGACGAGTTCGACTACCTTGTGTCTTCCGGGGTCGCGTTGGAGGTGGATGCCATAAGCCAGCCTGCTTATCCGCTCAGACAGAATGCGGGGAAGAATCTTCTCAAATTGTATCTTAATGACTGTGGCTTGTTTACAGGAATACTATATGGCAACGACATCAGGCCGGTTCTTGAAGACATCCGTTCTGTCAATCTTGGTTCGGTTTACGAGACGGTTGTCGCCCAAGAACTGAAGGCGCACGGATTTGACCTGTATTATTATGATAACAAGAAAAACGGTGAGGTGGACTATCTGATCGATGATGTGAGGAATATGTCATCAATACCGCTTGAGGTAAAATCAGGAAAAGACTACACGACGCATAGTGCTCTTGACAGATTTGTGGCCAACAGGGATTATGCGATCCGGCAGGCGTGTGTGTTGTCCAATGGATCAAAGGTTTTTGAAAAGGATGGCATCACATATTTCCCGATATATTTTGTGATGTTTTTCAACCATGATCTTGACATGCCTGAGGAAGATTATATATTCTGATTACCATTTTAGTAACATGAAAAAATAAGTTGCCTCAGATTAAGAGAATATTTTCGAGGATAGATC